>Ga0194130_10000052_pt1 | contig 211450 bp, 182 predicted proteins | sample TA2KigsurfametaG_FD_160084 | JGI IMG/M metagenome (GOLD analysis project Ga0194130, IMG submission 160084) | Freshwater microbial communities from Lake Tanganyika, Tanzania - TA2015050 Kigoma 12 surface | ecosystem: Environmental > Aquatic > Freshwater > Lake | place: Tanzania: Lake... | reverse complement strand
CGCCGGATGCGGCCGACGGCGACCCGGGAAACCCTCGGCGTTTCCCGCGGTCGCCACAGTGGACAAAGGCCAGGGAGGGCTTTGTCCACGTGAAGTCAGTTCGGCCGCCGGATGCGGCCGACGGCGACCCGGGAAACCCTCGGCGTTTCCCGCGGTCGCCACAGTGGACAAAGGCCAGGGAGGGCTTTGTCCACGTGAAGTCAGTTCGGCCGCCGGATGCGGCCGACGGCGACCCGGGAAACCCTCGGCGTTTCCCGCGGTCGCCACAGTGGACAAAGGCCAGGGAGGGCTTTGTCCACGTGAAGTCAGCGGGCGGCAAACCGCTTTCCGACCGCGTCCCAGTCGATCACGTTGTAGAACGCGTTGACGTAGTCGGGGCGGCGGTTCTGGTAGAGCAGGTAATAGGCGTGCTCCCAGACGTCGATCCCGAGCAGAGGCACGTTGCCGTGCATGATCGGGCTGTCTTGGTTTGCGGTGCTCTCCACCACCAGCTTCCCGCCCGGGGCCCGCGACAACCAGGCCCAGCCGCTGCCGAACCGGCCGAGGGCCGCCTTGGTGAACTCGGCCTTGAAGTTGTCGAACGACCCGAACACGCTGCGGATCGCCTCGCCGAGCTGGCCACCCGGCTCGCCCCCCTTGCCCTTGGCGAGCGACTCCCAGAACAGCGTGTGGTTGGCGTGGCCGCCGCCGTTGTTGCGGACGACGGTCCGGATCGCCTCGGGGACCTTTTCGAGGTCGGCGATCAGCTTCTCGACCGGCAGGTCGCCCAGCGCGTTGCCCTCGAGCGCCTTGTTGACGTTGGTGACGTACGTCGCGTGGTGCTTGTCGTGGTGGATCTCCATCGTCCGCGCGTCGATGTAGGGCTCGAGGGCGTCGAAGGCGTAGGGCAGGGGAGGCAGCGTGTAGGCCATCGGTGAACCTCGCTTGGAAAGGTGTGCGGGAAGTTGTGGGATCCTAGCCTTTCGCCGTGAGGGGGGCAAACAACCGCCGACGATCGGCGGCGCCGGTGGCGACCGGGAGGACGGTGCCGAACCTACCGACGGTGCGCGTTGGGATCGTGGGCCGCCGGCGGGTGCAGGTTGGCGGGGTGGGAGGTCGAAAAACCATCGGGGCGCGATTCCCGTCGGCACGGATGCCGCGGTCGTCCCCGGGGCACTGCCGCCCCCACCTGGATGGATTCTCCGGTCAGCCATGTCCTCCGCCGGCAGCCAGCCCTCGGCCGGGCAATGTCGCTCGTTGCTCCCCCTCGGTCGTTCCACCCACCGGCCCGCCCGCTCGGCGCCGCGCTATTGGGCGGCGGCCGCACCGGAACGGCAAACGCCCCCCGCCGTCTGGGTTCCGACCGGCGTGGCGCGGTTCATCGCCCTGGCCGGTGGCACGATCCTCCTCACCGCGGCCGTCATCGCCGCCGGCTCCCCGGCCGTCATCGGTCGGCTGGCCGGCGCGCCCGAGGGGCGCTTCGCCCGCTCGGCGTCCGCGTTGGCGACGTGCCTCGACCCGACGACCGCCGCGGGGCTCGCGGCCTGGCTGACGCAGCAGCTGCTGCTCGTCGCGGCGGCCACGAGCCTCGTCGTCCGGGGCATGCTCCGCTTCCGCCAGCCCCCGGCCGGGCGCGGCTTCACGGCCCTGGCACTGGTTCTCTTCGCGGCCAGCATCGCGACCACCGTCCCGGTCGGCCGCCTCGTGGCCGCCGTCGGCACCGATCTCACCGGCCTCCGGTTCGGTCCGGACGGCTGCGGGTGGTGGTACCTCGTCGCCGGCATCGCGCTGCCCGCGGCGCTCGTGCCGGCGCTGTCGGCCCTGTCGAACCGGGCAGTGCCCGCCGGATGGTTCGCCACCGGGCTGATCGGCTGGGTGATCGCCGCCTGGGCCACGCTCTCGGGTATGGCGAACGCCCCGTTCGTGGCGGCGGCGGCGACGTGCGGGGGAGCGGCGGCGATCGCCGTCGGGCTGCTGGTGACGGCGCGGGGGGTGATCCGCGAGATCCGCGGCGTTCATCCCGTGCCCGCCGGGGCAGCCAAGCCGAAAGCGGAGACGAAGCGGCCCGCCGAGGGCCCCCGGCAGGTGCCCGACGCCGAGGTCGTCGTCGCCGCGGCCACGGCCGAGACGGTCACCGAGCCGACGCTCTACACTGACGGCTCCGACGTCGATCCCGACGACGCCCGGCTGAGCAAGTCGGAGCGCAAGCGGCTCCGCAAGCTGGCGCGGATCCGCGAGGCCGAGGAAGCGGCGGCGGCCGCCTGACCGCGGGCCGGCGTCGGCAGCGTCGCCGCGATCTCCTCCCCCTGGCGAGAGTCCCGTGACAGTCCGCACCCGCTTCGCGCCCAGTCCGACCGGCTACCTCCACATCGGCGGCGTCCGTACGGCGCTGTTCAACTGGCTGTTCTCACGGAAGCACGGCGGGGCGTTCATCCTCCGCATCGACGACACCGACGCCGAACGCAACGTCGATGAAGCCCTCGCCCCGATCCTCGACGGGCTCCGCTGGTTGGGGATCGACTGGGACGAGGGACCGGGAGTCGGCGGCCCCCATGCCCCCTATTTCCAGTCGCAGCGCTCGGCCCACCACAAGGCGGCCGTCGAGCGTCTGCTCGCCTCCGGCCATGCCTACCGCGACTTCGCCACGCCGGCGGAGCTCGACGATGAGCGGAAGGCGGCCCAGGCGGCGGGCAAGCCGTTTCTCTACAGCCGGCGCTTCGCCGCCTCCGACGACGCCGCCGCGGCCCGGTTCGTGGCCGAGGGGCGCAGCGGCGTCGTCCGCCTGAAGATGCCGCGCACGGGGGCGCTGGTGATTCTCGACGCGGTCCGCGGCCGGGTGGAATTCGCCTGGGAGCGCGAGCAGGACCACGTCATCCAGCGCGCCGACGGCTCCTGCCTCTACCACCTCGCCAGCGTGGTCGACGACCAGGATTTCGCGATCACCCACGTGATCCGCGCTGAAGAACACCTCTCCAACACGCCGCGGCAGGCGTTCATCGCCCAGTCGCTCGGCTACCCGCTGCCGGCCTACGCCCATCTCCCGCTGGTCGCCGAGCCGGGGAGCCGCACGAAGCTCTCGAAGCGAAAGCTCGCCCAGTACCTCAAGAACCAGGATTTCAAGCTGGTTGCCGAGCACGGCACGCGGATCGCCGAACGGATCGGCTTGGCCCCCGAGGCCGACACGTTCAATCCGGTGATCGTCGATTTCTACCGCGAGGTCGGCTACCTCCCCTGGGCGATCGACAACTATCTCGCGCTGCTCGGCTGGTCCTACGACGACTCGCGGGAGTTCTTCTCGCGTGCCGAACTGGTGGAGGCGTTCTCGCTCGAGCGGATCAACGCCTCGCCGGCCAGCTTCGACCCGAAGAAGCTGTGGGCCGTGCAGGACCATTACATGCACGAGCTGTCGGTCGACGACAAGCTGGCCCTGATGCTCCCGTATCTGGTGCGCGCCGGCCTGGTTGGCGACCCGGCGACGCCGGAGCAGGTCGCGATCGTGCGCCAGGTGATCGAGGCCTCGGGCGACCGGCTGAAAGTGGCCGGCGACATCCTCGCCTACGCCGACTTTTTCCTCGTCGACGAGCCGCCGTTCGACGACGCCGCGGTCAAGCAGCGCCTCGCCAAGCCGGGTGTCGCCGACCTGCTGCGGGCCTATGCCAAGCGGCTGGACACCGCAGGGGCGTTTCAGCCGGACGAGCTCGAGCGACTGCTCAAGGAAGTGGTCGAGTCGCGCGGGCTGAAGGTCGGCGACTTGATCCATGCCGTCCGCGTCGCGGTCACCGGCCGCTCGGTCGGGCCGGGCCTGTATGAGACGCTCGCGATCCTCGAACGCGACAAGGTCCTCGCGCGCATCGCCCGGGCGCTGCCGCTGGCGGGGTGAGAGGGCTGGCCGCGACGCCGGGTTCATGGGCGAGCCGGGCTCGTGCGCGACGCGGGACCTAGCCTCGGCTCGGGCTCTGCAGAGGGGATCGCCAGCCCATGGGATGGTGAAGGGGGGCCCTGGGTTGTGCGGCGGGAGGTGCGGCGCTGAGTGGCGCGCTGGGCGTCGCGGGGTAGCGCGGCGTGGGTAGCGCGACGTGGGGTTGGGGCGGCGTGCGTCGGCCGGGTCGGGCCGCGCGGCCGGCGCGTCGGGCTGCCCGCGGTAACCGCCGCGCGTGGGCCGGGCGTGTGGAACTGTTTGAAGGCTGCGGACAATCTGCCCGGCCGCCGGATACGGCCGAGGGCCGCCTGGGAAACCCTCGGTGCTTCCCGCGGTCGCCTTACGGTTGGCTCGGTGAAAACCGGGCTCAGAGGGCGTTTTCCACGGACAACCAGGGCATGGGCCTGCTGGATTCCAGTTTTTTTCCTTTCGCTGTTACGACCCCACCCTTGGCTGCGGTTGCGTAAGAAACGCTGACTGTATTCCCGGCTGTTCCGGGGTGGGTTCGGCGGTTCATCCGAAACGGGGAACAAGCATGATGCGTACGAGCGTGTGCAGCGGATTGACGGCGGTGGCGTTGGCATTCGGCGTGGCGACCGCCGCCGAACCGGTTCGCCAGGTGGCATTGCTCCAGACGGCCGACATCGTCGACACGGCGGTCGCCGCCGGGACGTTCAAGACGCTGGCCGCAGCTGCGGGTGCCGCCGGCCTGGTCGAGACCTTGAAGAGCCCTGGCCCGTTCACCGTCTTCGCCCCGACCGACGAGGCGTTCAAGAAGCTGCCCGCCGGCACGGTGGAAAACCTCCTCAAGCCCGAGAACAAGGAAAAGCTCAAGGAGATCCTGCTCCTGCACGTCGTCCCCGGCTCGGTGATGGCGGCTGACGTGGTCAAGCTCAAGGAGGCCAAGACGGCCGGTGGCAAGACGATCGGGATCGCGACCGAGGGTGGTGTGACGATCAGCACCCCGTCGTCGAAGGCCAAGGTCGTGAAGACCGACATCAAGGCCAAGAACGGCGTGATCCACGTCATCGACACCGTCATCCTGCCGTGAGGCGGCGACGAGTAACTCAGCCGCGCTGACTCATAATCGCCATCGGCGACTGTTGTCAGTGCACAGATCGAAGCCCCGCGGGTTGCCCAAGCCCGCGGGGCTTTTCGTTTTTGAGGCCCGAGCCACCACCACCAGTCGCCGCAAGGACCACTCACCGCAACGACGTGGCGAAAGCGCCCGCACCGCAGCTTCCTGAATCCATTCATGGGACCCGCGAAGCCCCTCCGCCGTCGCCCTCGCATCGGCCCGTCACCCACTGGCTGCGGGTCGATGCGAGGGCATAGGCGCGAGGGGCGTCCCCCTCTGCAGAGCCGGAGCCGAGGCTTCCTCCGACCCAAGGTGACCGCGCAGTCCACAGGCGCGAGGGGCGTCGCCTCTGCGGAGCCCGAGTTGAGACAGGGCGCCGCCCCAGCGACTCACGCTCTCGCCCGCTCCCATACCATCGCCACGCTCGTCGTGAACGTCCCGCCGAGGTTGAACGACAGCGCCCGCCGCGCTCCCTCGACCTGCCGCGCTCCCGCCCGGCCGACGAGCTGGTCGAAGATCTCCGCCACCTGCCTCACCCCGGTCGCTCCGACGGGATGGCCGTCGCCGATCAACCCACCGCCGGTGTTCACCGGAAGCGACCACGGAGGCGCAGCCGTCCCGACCAGCTCGCGGCGCACCTGCGGGAGCATCGTCGCCCCCGTCTCCACCAACCGCGTCGCCCCACCCGGCTCGGCCCACCCGAGCAGCTCGTAGGTGACGATCTCGGTGATCGAAAAGCAGTCGTGGACCTCGGCGCAGTCGATCTCGCGCGGCCCGATCCCCGCCATCCGGAAGGCCTGCTCGGCCGCCCGGCGGGCGACGGGAAACTCCGGCACCTCCTTGTCTGCCAGGCGCAGCCTGTCGGTCGCCTGCCCGAGGCCGCGAAGGCGGATCGCCGGCCGGCCGGCCAGCGGCGCCGCCGCCAGGACCAGCGCCGCGGCGCCGTCGCTGATCTGCGAGCAGTCCGACACCTTGAGCGGTGGCGCGAAGCGCGGATTGGAGTCGTCGGCGGCCAGGGCGCGCTCGAGCGACATTCCGCCGCCGCGCGTCTGGGCGAGCGGGTTGAGGGCGGCATGGGCGTGGTTCTTCGCCGCCACCAGCGCCAGCGTGCGGTCAGCGAGGCCGTGGCGTGCGGCGTAGCGGTCGGCGATCGAGGCGAACATCCGCGGCATCATGTGGTCGCCATACTCCGGCCGTTCGACGGCCTTGTCGGCCGCGGTCGCCAGCACCTCGGCGCCGTCGGCGGGAGCCATCGTCTTCTGCTGCTCGGCGCCGACGACGAGGACCACGTCGTGGAGGCCGGCGGCGATCCCCCGCGCCGCCGTGGCCACGGCCAAGCCGCCCGACGCGCAGGCCGCCTCGACATGGGCGGTGGGGATGCCGACCAGCGCCGGGTCGATGTCGAGGAGCAGTGCGCCGAGGTGGAGCTGGCCGGCGAACAGGCCGGCGGCGAAGTTGCCGACGAGCCCCGCCCCGACGTCGGCGGCGGCCACGCCGGCATCGGCCAGCGCCCCGCGCCCCGCCTCGACGATCACGTCGGCCAGCGCCTTTCGCTCCTTGCGGAGGTTGCGCTGGAAGTCGGTCCGTGCCACCCCGACCACGTACACGTCACGCATCGCGTCTCCTCCTCCTCCTTGGCAAACCCCTCGCAGTGTAGGATCCGGCCGCGAGGGTGGGCGACACGATTCGGGCACCGCGCGGAGGGGGCGATGACGGCCGACACACGGGTGGCGCTGGTGACGGGGAGCTCGCGCGGGATCGGGGCGGGGATCGTCCGCGCCCTGGCGGCCGACGGGATCCGCTGCGTGGTGAACTACGTCGCCGACCCCGAGGGGCGCAACCGCGCCGACGCCGAGTCGCTCGCCGCCGAGACCGGCGCCGCGCTTGTCTGCGAGTGCGACGTGGCCGACCATGCCGCGGTCGGCGCGATGATGCGCTCGATCGTGGAGGCGGTCGGCGGCCTCGACATCGTCGTCGCCAATGCCGGCATCCTCCGCGACCGGACGCTCCGCAAGATGACAGCCGACGACTTCCGCCAGGTGATCGACGTCAACCTCGGCGGCACGTTCAACGTCGTCCAGCACGCCACCACGCTCCTCCGCCCCGGCGGGCGGATCGTGACGATCGGCTCGGTGGCCGGCTTCCAGGGGTTTTTCGGCCAGGGCAACTACGCCGCCAGCAAGGCGGGGATCGTGGCGCTGACGAAAGTCGCGGCGCGCGAGTTCGCCCGCCAGGGGACCACGGTCAACTGCGTCGCCCCCGGATTCATCGCCACCGAGATCCTCGCCGACATGCCCGCCGACGTGACCGAGAAGTTCCGCGCCTCGATCCCGCTCGGCCGGCTCGGGGCGGTAGACGACGTCGTCAACGCCGTGACGTTCCTCTGCTCCCCCCGCTCCGGCTACGTGACCGGGCAGGTGATCCACGTCAACGGTGGGTTCGCCATGTGACGCCGCCAGGCTCGGCTCCCCCGCACCGCCCCCGGACAGCTATCATTCGCTGTGGGGGTGGCAGGGTGGCCCCCCCGCCTCCCGGAGGGACGCGCCATGCTCCGCCCCGCCAGCACCGACCCCGCGGCCGACAGCGCCGCCGAGGCGATGGCCCTGATCCTCGCCCAGGCGGGGCGCAGCGCCGAGGAGATCGCCTCCCTGGCCACGCTCGACGACGCCGACAAGGCCGCCGAAGGGCAGTTTTCCGGCGCCGCCCCGACGCTCGAATCGCTGTTCGGGCGTGCCCGGGCGGTGGAGTTTGCCGCCGGCCGCTTCAATCCCGAGCCGGCGGTGGCGGCGACGATGGCCGCGTGCCTCGAGTTCACCCTCGCGCAGAAGCGCGACGGCCGGCTGCTCGACAACGAGCGGATGCTGTTCACCCCCGCGACGATCGCCGGCTTGGCACAGCGCGGCTTCTTCGGGCTCGCGATCCCGACGCGCTACGGCGGCGCCGGGGCGCGGCTCGGCGATCTCGGGCCGCTGCTGCGGGCGCTGACGCTCGTCCACCCCGACCTGGCGGTGATGTTCGAGGTCCACAACTTCCTCGGGCCGGTCACGCCGCTGCTCGACTTCGGCACCGACGAGCAAAAGGAGCGGTTCCTCCCGCGGATGGCGCGCGGCGAGCTGCTCGGCTCGTTCGCCCTCACCGAGCCGGGGGTCGGCGCCGATCCCAGCAAGCTGTCGCTCACGGCCCGGCGCGACGGCGAGCGCTGGCTCGTGTCGGGAGTGAAGTGGCCGATCACCAACGTCGTCTACGGCGGGATCTGCATCCTCGTCCTCAAGCTCGACGGCGCGGGGCTGCCGAAGGGGCGCGACTCGGCGATGCTCGTGTTCGAGGTGCCTCCCGCCGACACGCCGCAGTTCCGCATGGTGCGCAACCGGCTGATGGCGTTCGACTACCTGTGGAACGCCCGGTTCCGCCTCACCGACTGCCCGGTGCCGATCGACAACCTCCTCGGGCCGCCGGGGCGCGGCCTCGCCCAGGCGTTCAGCTCGCTGGCCAAGGGGCGCGGCGGGATCTGCGTGAACAGCGCCGTCAAGAGCTTCCGGCTCCTCGCCCAGCTGATCCGCGATCCCGAGGCGACCGGCGGGCAGGGGGCCGACGTGGCGACCGTGCGGGCTGGCTGGGTCGGCTTCCGCAGCACGTTCGGCCGGCCGATCGGCGAATCGCCGCGGATCCGCACCTGGATGGGCCGGGCGGTGGCCGGAGCACTCGCCAGCCGGGCCCTGGGCGACGTCTGTTTCCGGCTTGCCGCCAACGGCGTCCGTGACGAGACGATGGGGATGATCGCCAAGGTCTACGCGACCAAGTCGCTGCTCCAAACGGCGATCCACGCCTACCAGATCCAAGGGGGACGCTCCGTCCATGTCGACGAGCGCCGCGCCGCGGAACGCCATGGCCTGGCGATCCCCGCCGGCCGCGTGCCGATCGAAAACTACATCGGCGAGAACATCCACGAAGTGGCGATCGCCACGGTCTACGAGGGGCCCAATCCGGTCCTCGCCGACGTCGGCGCCCCCAACGCGATGACGCGCGAGATCCGCACCCGGTACCTCGAGCCGATCGGCCTGGCCGAGGCGCAGGGGCGCTCGGCGCTCGGGGCCAAGGCGGCGTTCGGCTGGTTCTGTCTGAAGACGGTCCTCGGGTCGTTCAATCCCCGGCCCGGCGATCTCGGCGGCATCGGTGCGCTGTCGCCGGCGCGCGAGCGCTGGATCCGCAACGCGTTCCGCCGCCAACGCGTGCTCGGGAGGCGCGTGCTGTGGGTGATCGCCCGGCACCAGCGGGCGTTCATCGAGAAGAGCTTCCTGCTCGGCGACGAGGGGGGGATCTTCGACCAGCTCTGCGCCTCGACGGCGGCGCTGGTCTACGCCGTGGCGCTCGACCGCGGCGAGCGCGAATACGAGCTCGTCGGTATGGCCCTCGACCTCGAGGCCGAATTGGCCTGCGCTGGCAAGGCGCCGTCGGCCCGCCTCCAGGAGACGTGGGCCGAGATCGGCCGCGATCTGATCGACCCCCGCGGGGTCCTCCACCGCGATCTCGTCGCCGACATCCCCGTCAGCGCCATCCCGCTCGACCCGCGCCACGTCGACCGCTACATCTGACGCGTCTTCCCATCGTTTTCGGAGTCGTCCGTTGGCCGAACCGGTCCGCTTCGACGCCGCGCGGCCGGGGGTGGTGTTCGCCACCCTCGACCGCCCCGAACGGCGCAACGCCCTCTCGATCGCCCTCCTCGATTCCCTCGTCGCCGGGCTCGACCGCCTGGCCGGCGACGGCACGACGCGCGTCGTGATCCTCCGCGGCGCCGGGCCGGTGTTCTGCGCGGGGCTCGACCTCGCCGAAGCGGCCGACGAAACGCTCGTCGAGCGATCGGCGCAGGGGGTTGCCCGGGCGCTCGAGCGGCTCGGCGGCGACGAGCTGGTGACGATCGCCGCGGTCCACGGCGGCGCCTACGCCGGCGGCGTCGGCCTGGCCAGCGGCTGCGACCTGGTGATCGCCGCCTCCGACGCCAAGCTCGGCTTCCCCGAGGCGCGGCGCGGGCTGCTTCCCGCGCTCGTCTGCGACGTGCTGCGGACGAAAGTGCGCCGCGGCGACCTGACCGAGCTGTTTCTCGTCGGCGAGCCGATCGACGCCCCCCGCGCCCGCGATATCGGCCTGGTACAGCGCGTGGTGCCGGCGGCGCGGCTCGAGCCCGAGGCACTGGCGGTGGCCGACGCGATCCTCGCCGGTGGCCCGGACACGATCCGCCGCACCAAGGCGCTGATCCGCCACGCCTTCGGCTGGCCGGGCGACGACGCCGCCGCCGCGGCCGCCGCGATCGCCGAGCACCTCGTCGGCCGGCGCAGCGACGAGGCGACCGAAGGGCTCCGCGCGTTTCTCGAGAAGCGCCCGCCGTCGTGGTCGCCGTCGCGGTAGCCTTCGTCAGGCCGTTTCGATCCGGGCGACATCTTGGAGGCCGAGCTCGTCGATCGCGATCTCGCGCATCCGGAACTTCTGCACCTTTCCCGTGACGGTCGTCGGGAAGATATCGACGAACTTCCAGTAGTGCGGCACCTTGAAGTAGGCGAGCCGCGCCTTGCAAAACTCCTTCAGCTCGTCGGCCGTCGCCGTGCGGCCGTCGCGGAGCGCCACCCAGGCCATCACCTGCTCGCCGAACTTCCGGTCGGGGACGCCGATCACCTGGACGTCGCGAACGGCGGGATGGGCGTGGAGGACCTCCTCGATCTCGCGCGGGAAGATGTTTTCGCCGCCGCGGATCACCAGGTCCTTGATCCGGCCGGTGATCCGGAACGTCCCGCCGGGCTCGCGGAGCGCGATATCGCCGGTGTGGAGCCAGCCGTCGGCGTCGATCGCCTTGGCGGTCATCTCCGGCATCTTGTAATACCCGAGCATCACGCCGTGGCCGCGGGCGCACAGTTCACCGGGCAGGCCGTCGCCGAGCGCCTGGCCCGTGGCCGGATCGACGATCTTCACCTCGACGCCGGGAAGCGCCCGGCCGACGGTGCCGACGCGGATCTCGAGCGGATCGTCGCAGTGCGTCTGCGTGATCAGCGGGGCCGCCTCGGTCTGTCCGTAGCCGATCGTCATCTCGCGCGCCCCCATCTCGCCGGTCACGCGCCGCATCAGCTCGATCGGGCAGGGGCTCCCGGCCATGATCCCGGTGCGGAGCGAGCCGAGGTCGCGGCGCGGATAGTCGGGATGCTCGAGCAGCGCGATGAACATCGTCGGCACGCCGTACAGCACCGTGCAGCGCTCCGCCTCGAGCGCCGCCAGCGTGGCCTCGGGCTGGAACGACTCGGCCGGAAACACCATCGCCGCCCCGTGGACGATCCCGCACAGCGTGCCGAGCACGCAGCCGAAGCAGTGGTACAGCGGCACGGGGATGCACAGCGCGTCGGCCGGCGAGAAACGCTGGGCGACGCCGGCATAGAAGGCGTTGAGGAGGATGTTGCGGTGGGAGAGCGTCGCCCCCTTGGGCACGCCGGTGGTGCCGGAGGTGAACTGGATGTTGATCGGGTCGGCCGGCGTGACGGCCGCCTCGGCGGCGGACAGCGCCTCCGGCGCGACGGCCCGCCCGCCGGCGACGAGCTCATCCCAACCGACCATCCCCGGCGGCGTCGGGCCGCGCAGCGAGATCACCGACCGGAGCCGCGGGAACGTCGCCGACTCGATCCTGCCGGGCGTCGCGGCCGCCAGTTCGGGGACCACCTCGGCGACGGCGGCGTGGTAGTCGGTCGACTTGAAGCGGTCGACCACGGCCAGCCCCGCCAGGTCGGCCTGGCCGATCGCGAACGCCAACTCGGCGGGACGGTACGACGGATTGACCGTCACCAGCACGACGCCGATCCGGGCCGTCGCGAATTGGAGCAGGACCCATTCCGGGACGTTCGTCGCCCAGACGCCGAAATGGTCGCCGCGGCGGAATCCCGCCGCGAGCAGCGCCGCGGCTACGGAGTCGACTTCGGCGTCGAACTCGCGCCACGTCCGCCGCCAGCCGGTCGCGCAGAACACGACGGCCGTGGCGTCGGGATGGCAGGCTGCCGTGGCCCGGAGCACCGCGCCGATCGACAGGCCGTCGACCCACGGGGCGTTACCTCCGGAAAGCGACGCTTCGCCGTCGTTCGTGCGCACTCCTGCCATGGGGGCCTCACCGGGTCGGGGGAGCGTCGAGGGGCATGGCGAGCACCGCCTGGGCGAGCGCCTTCCCCTGGGCATCGTTGCGGAGACCGCGGCGGAGGACGCCGCGGACGACGAAGTTGATCCCGCCGAGGGCCGGGAGCGGATAGGCCGTGACCTCCTCGACACCGAGCGGCCCGAGCCACGCCGCGACGCGCTCGGCGGTGAGCCACGACACGAGCCACGGCCAGTCGGCCGGATCGCGGACGAGGATCCCGACGTTGGCGCCGGTGCCCTTGTCGCCGCTACGGCCGAAGGCGACGTCGAGGAGGCGCCGCGGCGGCCCGGGCGGCGGGGCGGCAGGCGGTGTCGCGAAGGCCGCCCGAACCGGAGCCGGCGCGGGGGCCGGGCGCCGCGCCGGGCCGGTGTCGGCGGTGACGAGCGTCGTCATCGTCGGGATGACGCGATCGGCGCGCACCAGGCACGGCCAGTAGCGGAGCAGCCGGTGGACGCGCGGCCGCCCCTCGGCGTAGCCGGTCGTGCCCTGCGGCCCGGCGGTGACCAGCGGCATCACTTCGCGCGTGAAGGCCTCGACGGGCGCCGCGTCATCGGCCTCGACCGCGATCCGCAGCACCGTCTCCCAGGCGTCTGTGGGAACGAGATCGGGGGGCAGCACCGGAACGCTGTCTCCCTGGCCGAGGCATTCGACGAGCGTGTCGCGGAAGCGGTGGCCGGCGGCGGCCAGGCGCCCGAGCACGATCGCGCCGCAGCGGCGCGCTTTGGTCACCGACTCGGGACCGAACATGGTGAGCGTGGCGGCGGCGCGGAACCCGTCGCGGTAGGTGGCGCTGACCTTGAGCGACTCCGGGGGCGGCCCCCCGCGCGCCCCGGCGACGCGGACCCGGTCGGGGCCGATCTCGGTCACCTCGAGGCCGAGGAACGACACCGTCGCATCGGGGCTCAGGTACCGGCCGGGGTCGCCGATCTCGTAGACGAGCTGCTCCTTGACCGTCGCCGTCGTCACCCGGCCGCCGCTCCCGGCGGCCTTGGTGATCACGCACGAGCCGTCGGCGGCGATCTCGGCGACCGGGAATCCGATCGACTCCGGCGCGGGCACGTCGAGCCAGTCGGTCGAGATCCCGCCGGTGACCTGCGTGCCGCATTCGAGGAGGTGGCCGGCCACGGTAGCACCGGCGGTGAGGTCGTGGTCGTCGGCAGGCCACGCGAACGCATGGCGGCAGGCGGCGACCACGGGGGAGGGATCGGCGACCCGGCCGGTGATCACCAGATCGGCCCCGGCAGCCAGCGCCTCGACGACCGGCCCTGCTCCGAGGTAGGCGTTGGCGGTCACGAGCCGATCGCGCACCGTGTCGAGCGCGGCACCCGAGTCGAGGTTCGTGAACGCATCGGGGCCGCCGCCGGCGCGGAGCGACCCGAGCACGTCGTCGCCGGCGACGACGCCGATCGTCACCGCGCGGCAGCCCGCCTCCTCGATCACGCGCCGGCAGGCGGCGGCGCAGCCGGCGGGGTCGAGCCCCCCGGCGTTGACGATCACGCGGCAGCGCCCGCCGGTCGACCAAAAGGCCGCCAGGTCGGCCACGACGGTGAGCACGTCGCGGACGAACCCCGCCGCCGGGTCGCGCTCGCGCTGCCCGGCGAGGATCGACATCGACACCTCGGCGAGGAAGTCCATCACGAGGTAGTCGAGGCCGGGCTCGAGCGCCAGCAGCTCCCGTGCGGCCGCGAGGCGGTCGCCCCAGAAGGCATGGGCATTGCCGACGCGGATCGAGCGCTTCACACGTCCCTCGGGGCGGAAGGGGGGCGGACGAGGGCCGCCGGAGCGATCGCCGCCAGCGCCGCCGCCAGCCAGTGGCGCGTCCGGTCGGGGGCGATGATCGCGTCGACCCAGCCGCGTGCCGCGGCGTAGCGGACGTCGGTCTGGTCTTCGTAGCTGCGGCGAACGCTGTCGCGGAGCCGCGCCACCTCCTCGGCGCTCGGCGCGGCGCCGCCGCGCGAAGACTCGCGTAGCCGCAGCGCGAGGAGCGTCTCGGCGGCCTGCGCGCCCCCCATCACGGCGTAGCGGGCGTTGGGCCAGGCGACGATCAGCGCCGGGTCGTAGGCCCGGCCGCACATCGCGTAGTGGCCGGCGCCGTAGGAGCTGCCGACGATCACGGTGAACTTCGGCACCGTGGCGATGCTCATCGCCCGCACGAGTTGGGCGCCGGAGCGGATGATCCCCGACTGCTCCGCCTGCTTGCCGACCATGAACCCCTGGACGTCGTGGATGAACAGCAGCGGCACCCGCCCCTGGTCGCACTCACCGACGAACCGGGCCGCCTTTTCGGCGGCGTCGCCGTAGAGCACGCCGCCGATCTGCAGCTCCCCTGCCGCCGACTGCGAGCGCTGCCGGGCGTTGGCCACGATCCCCACCGCCCGGCCGCCGATCCGGGCGCTGCCGGCGACGATCGTCCGCCCCCACTCGGCGCGGAACTCGCGGAACGTGCCGGCGTCGACGATGCAGTCGAGCACCGCGCGCATGTCGTACTCGCCGCGTCCGTCGGCAGGCACGAGGGCGTACAGGTCGGCCGGGTCGCGGGCCGGCGCGGCACCGGAGTCGACGGCGGTCGGGGCCGGCAGCAGGCCGACGAGCTCGCGGAGCCGGGCGAGGCAGGCGGGATCGTCGGGCTCGTGATAATCGACGGTGCCGCTGGTGCGGGCATGCATCGCCGCGCCGCCGAGCTCCTCCGGATCGGCGATTTGGCCCAGCGCCGCCTTCACCAGCGCCGGACCGGCGAGGCACAGCTGGCTTCCCTCGGTCATCAACACGGTGTCGCACAGGACCGGCAGGTAGGCCCCGCCGGCGATGCAATTGCCCATCACGGCGGCGAACTGCGGGATCCCCTCGGCGGCGAGGATCGCGTTGTTGCGGAAGATCCGGCCAAAGTCGTCTTCGTCGGGAAAGATCTCGGCCTGCAGCGGCAGGAACACCCCCGACGAGTCGACGAGGTAGACGATCGGCAGCCGGAGGCGGTGGGCGATCTTCTGGGCGCGGATCAGCTTCTTGACACTCGCCGGAAACATCGCCCCGGCCTTCACCGTGGCGTCGTTGGCGGCGACCATGCAGGGGCGGCCGGCGATCCGGCCGATGCCCGCCACGACCCCGGCCGCCGGCACGTCGCCCCACTCCGGGTCGAGGCCCCACCCGGCCCACAGGCCCAGTTCCAGAAACGGCGCGCCCGGGTCGAGCAGCAACTCGAGCCGCTCGCGTACCGGAAGCCGCCCGAGGCGCCGCTGGCGCTCGTGCCCGGCCGGACCGCCGCCGGCCCGAAGCTTCTCCTCCTGGGCCAGCATCGCGCCGGTCACGTCGCCGAGGTCAGCCACGTTCGCCCCCCGCTTCGCCGCCTGTCCGCGACCGCCGCCGCGCCGATCCCCCACGACGGAAGGATTTTCCGGAATCGCCCCGGGGCTGTCCATGGCGGGTCGGGCGAGGCGCCCGGGCATGAGGTCCGCACGCGCGGGGCCGCAGAGTTTTCCCACTCTCCGTGCGTTTTCCGCCTCCGGCACCTCCGCTCAAGCGGTCGTGCCTGGCGTACCGATGGCGTTGGGGATCACGAAGGGGGTGACGATGACGAATCGCGCGATCGTTCGGCTGACGGTCTGGTTGGTCGCTTTGGCCGCGGCCGCCGCGGGGACAACCGCCCGGGCCCAGACCTACGGGATCGACTTCCGCAACACGCTGATGCCGGCGTCCGGCGGGATGGCCGGCACCAGCGTCGCCGCACCGCAAGACTTCATCTCGGCGATCAACGCTAACCCGGCCGCGCTGACGCAGTACGAGGGCACCCACTTCACCCTCGGCGGCGCCTTCGCCGAGGCGACGGCGAACCTCACACAGAGCGCGCCGCTCCCGCTGCTCGGCGTCGATCCGTTCTCGGCCAAGAGCAGCACGCCGGGGGCGATCGTGCCGGCGATCGGCGTCGCCCAGGAGGTGACCGGCCTGCCCCTGCCGACCACCGTCGGCCTGGCCGTGCTCGGCGCCGCCGGCGGGGGCTCCGACTACGTCCAGGTGCCGGCGAGCAACGGAACGTCGGCCTACCTGCTGATCCTCGAGTTCGCGCCGAGCGTGGCGATCGAGCTCACCGACCGGCTGTCGATCGGTGCCACGATGTTCATCGGCGACGGCTATTCCTCGGGGCCGTCCGTCGGCACGAGCACGATGACCAACGCCTACGCGCTGCGCGGCGGATTCGGCCTCGACTACCGGCTCGGCGACGCGACGTGGCTCGGCGCCTACTACCAGACCAACCAGGATTTCCGGTTCGGCAACCAGCTCGTCTTGTTCTCGCAGTCGCAGTCGCGCGACGTCGACATCGGGCTGCCACAGCAGGTAGGCCTCGGGATCGCCAATGAGTCGCTTCTCGACGGCCGGCTGCTGCTCGCGGCCGACGCGCTGTATCTCGACTGGCGGAGCGCCAGCCTGTTCAAGAGCATCTACACCGGCCAGTGGGTGATACAGACGGGGGCGTAGTACCGGGCCACCGACCGGGTGGCGCTGCGGATCGGCTACGCCTACGCCCAGAACCCGCTCAACGATTCGTTCGGCAGCAGGATCGGCCCGATCGAGGTGCCCGGGGGCCTGCCCGCCGCGCGCTACGTCCAGTCGCAGTTCGCGATCATCAACGAGCACCGGATGGCCGGCGGCATCGGCGTCCGCGACCTGTTGATGCGCGGCCTCGATTTCGACACCTTCGCCGGCGGGATGTTTCCCGCCAGCCAACTGCTCGGCAACTCGACGACGGTGAGCCTCGCCAGCTACTGGATCGGCGTCGGCTTCACCTGGCACTTCCACCAGGCGCCGCAGCCGGCGCGCCGGGGCGCGACATGAGCCGGCCCTGGCGCGGCATCGCCCTTGCGATCGTGGCGCTGGCGGCGGCCGCGGCCGCCACACGGGCGCGGGCTTGGCAAGAGGCGCCCCGCGAGGAGCTGGAAACCGACCGCGACTCGTTCACGTTCGCACCGTCGACCGCGGGCGCCGGGCTGTCGATCGCCGAGCTCTCCTACTCGTTCATCGACAATCGCACCGCCCCCGATGCCCACAGCTACCCGGAGCTGCTCATGCGCCGCGGCTTCGGCGACCGCTTCGAGGCGCGGCTGGGGTTCAATCTCGAGGCCGGGGGGCCGGGGCTGATCTCGGGGAGCGAGTTTGCCGGCGAGGACGTGGTCAGCGAGACGGAGAGCCGGGTGCTGTACGGCGCGAAGGCCGAGACGACCGACCAGGAGGGATGGGTGCCGCGCTCGGCGCTGGTCGTCCAGGGATTCACGCCGGTCTCCGGGCCGTCGAACAAGTCGACGGTGATGGCGGGTGAAGTCTTCGGCTGGCGCTTCGCGGGCGGCACCGAATGGAATACGGCGATCCGCTACGGGACGGGCTTCGCCGAGACCGACGCCTTCAACCAGTGGGCCCCGTCGACGGTGATCAAGGTCCCCGTCGGCGAACGGATGAACGTCCACGCCGAGTACTTCGCGATCCTTTCCGACGGCAAGGACGTTCCGCTCAACCTCCAGTACGCCAGCTTCGGTGGCCATGTCCTGGCGACCGAAAACCTCGAGCTGGGGATCCGGTGCGGGTGGGGGCTCAACGACACCTCGCCCCGATTCTTCACCAATGTCGGCGTCGGCTGGCGCTACTGAATCCCCTCCGGCGGAAACCTGACAGTGCTATACGAAAAACGACATAACACCCACTGTGCGATGGAGCTCCCGGTTTTTAGCGTGTCATATTATGCACATGAAGTGGTTTGAGGATTTCGACGCGTGGGGATCCGCGGTGACCGGCGCGCATCTCCGCCTCGCCTGCGACGGCGTCGAGACGCGGGCGTGGGGGCTGGGTATCGTCGATCTCGACGGCGTCGTGCTCCAGATCGGGAGCGAGGGTGGGGGCACGCTGTGCTACGGCGTCAACGCTCATACCGGCCCATTGCTGTTCGTGCCGCTCATCCATGCTGGCGCTCACGTCGGCAACGGCAGGGCGCTCGACGACGACTCGCTGCTCTTGATCCCCCACGGTGCCGACTTCAGCATCCGGGTCCGCCGCCGGGCCCACGCCTGGCTGTCGGTCGCGCTGCCTGCCGACACGGTGATCGACAGGGATGCAGGGGGCGGAAGTGGTCGCCACGCCACTCCGCCCGGGACGGTGGCGGCGCTGCGGCGGGTGTCGCAAACCATCGCCCAAGCGCTCCTCGGGCAGCCGCCGGGAAGCCCCGCCCACCGCGCTGCCCGCGCCGAGCTGCTCGCGGCAGCGCACGACTGCCTGGCCAGCGAGACGGTGCCACCGATGGTCACCGGACGGCCACGGCTCGACCGGGCGCAGATCATCCGCCGCTCGATGGATGCGATCGATGCGGCACCGATCCTCCCCACCGTCACCGACCTCGTGACGATCGTCGGCGTCAACAGCCGCACGCTGCTACGGACGTTCCAGGAAACGTTCGGCATGCCGCCGAAGCGCTACCTGATGCTCCGCGAGCTCCATGCCGTCCGGCGCCTGCTGACCACGGGTGTCACGCTCGATACGACCGTGGCCGAAGTGCTCGTCCGGAACGGGATCTGGGAGTTCGGCCGGTTCGCGGGGCGCTACCGGCGGCAGTTCGGTGAGTTTCCCTCGGAAACGCTCCGCCGCGCCCAGGGCTGACGGCCCGAGGCGCCCGCGGCCACCGGACGGCCCGGGCGATCCTCTGTCCTCGTCAGCCACCCCGCGCGGCCCGTGTGGGGATCGACCGCCCCTCGAGCCGCTCGGCACGGGCGACGAGCTCGGCCGAGATCGGGCGCGGCACGCCCGCCGCATAGTCGAAGACGACGCAGGTCGACGTGCCGTCGGCCGTGATCGCACCGAGCCGCCGGCTCCAGACGACATGGTCCATGTCGAAGCTCGTCCGGCCGAGGCAGGTGACACGCGTGCCGACGAGCACCTGGTCGGGGTAGTGGAGCTGGCGGCGGAAGTTGCAGGCGACGGCGGCGAGGATCGGCCCCACCCCCTCGGCCCGCATCCGCTCCTCGATCCCTTCGCTGGCCAGGTACACGATCCGCCCCGACTCGAACCAGCGGATCGGCACGGTGTTGTTGACGTGGCCGATCGCGTCTTGGTCGTTCCACTGCACGGCCAGCTCGATCACCACCGGAAACGACGCCAGCTCGTCCGGCCGCGGGCCGGACAGCGGATGGGGGTTGGTAACGGGGTCGGGCATCGGAAGGCGGGCCGGCGTCGGGATCGCTCAGGCCTGTGAATAGTCCATCATGATCGGCGCCGCATCGATTGCCGGCATCCCCGGGAAGCCGCCGTCGGCGATCGCCTCGCCGAGTTTCGTGACCCGCCGCAGGTCGCCGTCACTCGGACGAGCGCCGCGGAGGCGGCGGAGGAGATCGCTGGCGAGGACGTCGGCCGCCTCCTGGACGATCGCCTCGGGGCGTTCGGCCGCCCAGCGGCAGACCGCCACCACCGTGATCAGATCCTGGACTCGCTGCGACACCTCTGCCATCCGGCACTGCCGATCGGCGAGCTTGAGCTGGTGCTTGACCATCACGCCACTGATCTCGGTCGCCGAGCGGTCGAGCTGCTCGTGCGCCGCGTCGAGGTGGCCGCGGAGCCGCGCCGGCATCGAAGGCCACTGCACCTTCCGCCGGCCGGCAAACGCACGCCCCGCCCGCCACTTCGCATAGGGCACCAGCGCCTTGCGCAGCGCCCAGGCATGGGCCGGATTGGCGGGGTTGGGGTTTTTCAGGCCGGCGGCCTGGATCGCCTTGCCGATCGGCTCGAAGTAGGCCTTGCCATGCTCCTTGACGAGCGACTTGAAAAACGCCATCCCGAGCATCTCCCCCTCGCCCTCGTAGATGCAGGGGGCGAGGAACTCGTGGAGGTTGTCGCCGAGGAGGTGGCCGTGGAGGAACGCCCGGCCGCCGTGGGTCTTCATCAACAGCTCGACCGCCGCTTCCTTCTGCGACTCGCTGCCGAAGATCTTGGCGATGATGCACTCCATCTCGCCGCGGTAGCCCTGGTCGAGAAGGCTCGCGCACCAGTCGCGGATCGCGTCGCAGCCGACGATCAGCGCTGCCATCCGCCCCAGCCGGCGCCGGACCAGCTCCCGGCGCACGATCGCCTCGCCGTACGTCCGCCGGAACCGGGCCCAGGGGATCATGCTCGCGAGCATCACGCGCATCGTGCCGGCGGCGGCGGCGCAGAGGGCGACGCGGCCGAGGTTCAGGCCGTGGTAAGCGATCGTCAGTCCGTCGCCGTGCGGGGGGCGGAGGAGGTTCTCGCGCGGCACGCGGAACCCGCGGAACACGAGGCCGTTGTTGAACGAATGCGTCAGCGCGTAGAGACCGTAGCGCCGCACCTGGAACGTCTCGTCCTCGTGCTCGGGCAGGTCGGCGATCAGCACCGCCGGCTTCCCTTCGACGAGGCACACCAGCCCGATCGTGCGGCCGGGGATCGCATTGGTGATGAACAGCTTCTCGCCATCGACGACGTAGTGGTCGCCATCGAGGCGAGCGCTGGTGCGCAGGGCCGTCAGATCGCTGCCGGCGGCCGGCTCGGTGAGGGCGAACGCGGAGAGGCGATTCCCCGCGGCGAGATCAGGGAGGAGGCGGCGCTTTTGCTCGTCGGTCCCGAAGGCGCGCAGCGGATCGACCGCGCCGATGCAGCCGTGCACCGACGCCAGTCCGGCGACGGTCGGATCGATCGTCGCCATCTCGGTGAGGAACCGGGCGAACGCCGTGAACGGGCAGGCGCTGCCGCCGTGTTCGCGATCGACGAGCAGCCCCCAGTAGCCGACGCCGCCGAGGTCGGCGAGCACCGCCGGCGCTACTTTCCCGGCCGCATCGTGGAGCGTGCCGCCCCGCTTGTGGCGGCGGACGAGCTCGAGCGATTCGTCCATCGTCCGCCGGCAGGCGGCGTCGACGGTCGGCTCGGTGACGGAAAACTGCTCGGCGGGAAACGCCGTGTCCCACACCGTCCGGTGCGCCGGGCTCGCGGCGGTCCGGTAACGCTCGGCAAACAGCGTCTCGACCTGCTCGTCGGCGCGGTCGAGCCGGCCGGTGGCACGCGTCTCCTCGGCGCTCTTGCCCGAGAGCTCCAGGGCCGTCTCGACGAACGAGCGCTCGCCGGTATCGTCAGAGGCCACGGGCGGGCGGGCGGTGGGCGTCGACATGATCCCCTCCGGAAGTATCACGGTGACCGTCGAACAGTCCGCCGTCCCCGTCGGCGGTCTCGCCGCAATGATAGCAGGCCGCGTGGCCAGACGACCGGTGCGCGAGGCGTCAGCCGCGCCATTCCCGCTGGTACAACACCTGCGTCGTCGGCGGCACGACCGGCTCCTCGGGCAGCAGGCAGCGCACGAGGGCATAGCCGGCGCGGTGGCCGGCGGTGTCGAGCCAATTGGGATGGCCGGGATCGTGGTGGGCCAGGCAGATTTCGTAGGACCCGTCGGCGGCGACCGCGAGCGTGCGGTCGTTGAGGCAGATCCGGTGGCTCCCGTAGTCGAGGCTCTCGAGCCACGCGTTGTACAGACAGATCCCCCACCAGCGGCCGCGCGGCAGCCGACCGCGGACGAGCATCATCTGGTCGTCGCCGAACCGGTAGCGGCAGCCGAGGTAGACGTTGTCGGGGGTCGGAAACAACAGGCTGCCGTCCATCACGGCAAACACGTTGGGGACCGCACGCGCGGTCTGCTCCCAGGTGCCGGCGGTCCGGGCGACGACCGCCTCGAGGTTGCGCCGGGCGCGGCCGACGGAGGCCGCGAGCGCCGCGGCGTCGAGTGGCCGCGGGGGCGGCCCCCCGATCAGTTCGATCGCCAGCTCGAGGGGCGCTTCGCGGCTCCGATCACGGTAGTACTGGCGCACCATGACGGCGATCTCATCGCCGCTGCCGACGAGGTCGGCGTCGGGCGCGGCGGCCAGCGTGAGCGAAAACCGTCCGTCGGGACCGACGAACCGGCTGTCGTGCCGATGCGCGCCGACCGCCCCCCCTTTCCTGTAGAGCAGCAGGCCGACATACGCGCTGCCCGGCGGCACGCGCCCGCTGATCCGGTAGCGCCGGCCCCCCGAGAGGCGCACGGGGGCGCGCCAGTAGTCGGCGTCGGGATTGTCGGCGAACATCTTCCGCGACGGCCCTTCGGCATGGTGGAACCGCGGCCGGTCGATGTCGCCTTGTTCGACGAACAGATCGACGCTCGCCGACACCATCCGGAGAAGGAACCGCCGCCCTTCGACGTCGTCGAGGTCGGCCGGCATCCGCATCCGCTGTTCCAGCTTTCGCGCGGTCTCCCACAGGCCGTCGAGCGCCGCCGTGACCGCCGCGATCGGTGGCGGGGCGAGGGCGCCGAGGTCGTAGCCGAGCTCGCGCGCCAGGCCGTGGGTCGCGGGCGTGACGCGCGCCGGGTCGAAGCTCTCGAGCCAACTCGTCGCCAGCTCGGGCTGGATCCGGCCGCGGCCCGCCATGTTGGGATCCCCCACGGCGCGGGCGCCGCTGGGCCCCTCCCGCATCCGTTCCCCCTCATAGGGCGTCAGCAGCGCCTCGTGGAACGGGATCGCGAGGCGCTGGCAGACCTTCCCGAGGGCGTCCCGCGGATCGGTGACGAGGTCCTCGTAGCGCACCAGTGCCTGCCGCTCGGCGGGGATCGTCGCCAGGAAGTCGCGGAGGGCCCGGTTGGTCGAGTACCACAGATCCCCGGTCTCGGCCGCGTAACCCGACAGCATCACCTCGGCCATCGGCATGTTTTCGATCGACCGCGTCACGCTTCCCGGATGGCGCACGATCCACAGCCAGCGCGCCAGGGGAAACCACTCGACCAGCCGCCCGAGCGCCGACGGATCGACGGCCAGATGGGGGCACTTGTCGACGAGGATCCGCGGCGCGATCCGCTCCTGGACCCAGGCATAGACCTCGCGCGTGCCACGGTCGGCCAGCGACGCCTCGACGCGCTTCGCCTCATCGACGTCGACCTGCAGCAGCTCCATGATCGTCCGCCGCAGGCCCCCTTTTTCCCAGAACCTTTCCTCGAGGCGCGCCGCGCGCTCGGCCATCGTGGCGAACGGGGCGAGGAGCATCTCCGGGGGCGCGAACAGACCAGGGTGGCCGGCGAGCATCACGCGCAGCAGCGTCGTCCCGCTGCGCGGCGAACCGACGACGAACAGCGGATCGGTCATGGAGCGGCTCCGGGATGGCTGGCCGCGGCGCCGCCCGGCGTGGCGCCGAGCCCGAGCTCGCGGCGCAGCGGCTTTTTGTCGACCTTGCCGTTGGGGAGCAGCGGCAACGACGCGCGGACGACGAACGCCTTGGGGACCTTGAAGTTCACCAGCCGCACGCGGCAGTGCTCGCGGAGCTCGTCTTCTCCGACCGCCATCCCGGGCTTCGGCATCACGAACGCGTGGCCGACCTCGTCGAACACCTCGTGCGGCACGCCGATCACCGCGCAGAACAACACCGCCGGATGGGCCTCGATCACGTCCTCGACCTCGCGCGGGAAGACGTTTTCCCCGCCGGTTTTGAACATCTCCGACCTCCGCCCCTCGAGCGACAGGTAGCCGCGCTCGTCCATCCGGCCGAGGTCGCCGGTGTGGTACCAGCCATCGGCATCGATCGCCGCGGCGGTCAGCCCCGGCTCCCGGAAATAGCCGAGCATCACCGTCGGCCCGCGGAAGCAGACCTCCCCGACGGCCCCGCAGGGCAGCGGCCGCCGTGCGTCGTCGACGATCCGCATCTCGAACGGCGGCACGACGCGGCCGCAGGTCGTGGCGAGCAGATCGAGCGGATCGTCGGGCATCGAGTAGGTGGTGAATCCGCACAGCTCTGTCGAGCCGTAGCCGGTCGAGAGGCGCGCGCCGGTGGCCGCGGCGATCCGCGACAGCACGCCGAGAAGCAGGGGCGACGCCCGCGCGCCACCCCAGACGATGCTCCGCACGCGCGACCAGTCCAGCGTGGCGAACGCCGGCGACTGCATCTGCATCAGGAACATCACCGGCACCTGGCCGACCATCGTCACCCCCTCGCGGGCGATCGTCTCGAGCGATGCCTGAGGGTCGAACCGGTCCATGAGCACCAGCGTGCTGCCCACCAGCAGGCTCGTGGCGGCGATCTCGACGTCGGCGGCGACATGGTTGATCGGAAAGTGGAGGAGCAGCTTCCCCGCCTCGTCGGCGAGCATGTGGCGCGACTCGGTAGCGGCGCTGGTGAGGATCGCCCGGTGGCTGTGGAGCACCCCCTTGGGCCGGCCGGTCGAGCCCGACGTGTACATCAGCAGGGTCGGGTCGTCGGGCGACACCTCGGCCTGGCGGGCGGCGAGTGCCGCGGCGAGCTCGGGGCGGTCGCGGTCGACGAACGCGGCATGGTCGTCGGCCGCGCCGCCGCCGATCACCAGCACGCGCCGGACCGCCGGCACGACCGTAGCCAGCTCGCGCGCCCGCGCGGCGATGTCGGCACCGAGATACTCGCCGAGCGCGACCAGCACCGTCGGCTCGGCGTGGGCGACCAGCTCACGCAGCTCGTCGATCGTGAACTTGGCATTCAGCCCCAGCCAGATCGCGCCGACACGCCCTGCGGCCAATATCGTGGTGACGAATTCGGGGCAGGGGGCGCCGAGCAGCGCCACCCGATCGCCGCGGGCCACCCCCGCCTCGAGCAGCGCCAGGGCCGTGCGCTCGACCGCTACCTCCAGCTGCCGCCACGTGATCCGCACGGTGCCACAGACGACCGCCTCGGCGTCGGGCCTGGCGGCGGCGTGCCGCGACACGCACTGCCACAACAACTCAGGACCGTCGTCCGCGTGCTGCTGACTGGCCACGGTCGGTCTCCGCGCGCCCTGTTCTACTCCCCCCGTCGGTCGAGTATCGTTCGGCGAGCGGGGGATGGGCAAGCGACTCTCACGGACCAGCAGTTTGGAGGTGACCGGTGGCACTACGAGATCCTGGCGGTGCGGCCGACCTGACCGCGAAGACGGTGTTCGTCACCGGCGCGTCGCGCGGGATCGGCCTGGCGATCGCACTGGCAGTGGCGCGCTGCGGGGCCAACGTCGTGATCGCGGCCAAGACCGCCGCGCCGCATCCCAAGCTCCCGGGCACGATCCACGACGCGGCGCGCCAGGTGGAGGAGGCGGGGGGCCGGGCGCTGGCCGTCGCGCTCGACATCCGTGACGACTCAGCGGTGGAGGGGGCGGTGGCCGCGGCCGTCGAGCGGTTCGGCGGGATCGACGCCTGCGTCAACAACGCCGGTGCGATCTTTCTCGCACCCACGCTCGACACGCCGGTCAAGCGCTTCGACCTCGTCCATCAGGTCAACGCCCGCGGCGCGTTCGTCGTCACGCGCGCCTGCCTGCCGCACCTGTTGAAGAGTGCCAATCCCCACGTGCTCTCGATCTGCCCGCCGCTGTCGCTCGAGCCGCGCTGGTACGCGCCGCACCTGGCCTACACGCTGTCGAAGATGGGGATGAGCCTCGGCGTCCTCGGGCTGGCGGAGGAGTTTCGCGGGCGCGTCGCGGTCAACGCGCTGTGGCCGCGGACGACGATCGACACCGCCGCGGTCCGCAACCTCCTCGGCGGCGAGCCACTGGCCAGGCAGAGCCGGCTGCCGGCGATCATGGGGGACGCGGCGGTGGCGATCCTGACCCGCGCGCACGCCGGCTGCACGGGGCGGTTCCTCCTCGACGAGGAGGTGCTGCGCGACGAGGGGGTCACCGACTTCGAGCCCTACGCCGTCACCCCCGGCGGTCCGCTCCAGACCGACCTGTTCGTGTGACGTGCCGCACGGGGGCCCGCGCGGGACGACCATGGTGCACGGAAGAAAAAGTCGCGCCGCGGGGAAGGAATGCCCACCGGCCGCGGTGTCCGGGCACGGCCGTCGGTCGCGACCGATGAGGGCACGGTGCGGACCGCGCCGCTCACGGCCAGGACGGTGATCGTTCGGCGATCAGCGACTCGATCCGCTCCGCGATCCAGGCATCGCCGGTCGCACCCTTCCACTTCAGCTCCCCTGGCCAGAACGCGCGGAGATACCCGCGGCGGTCGATGACATAGACCGACGGCCACATCGAGTTTCCCCAGGCATTCCAGTTGGCCTTGTCGCCGTCGATCAACACCGGAAACCGAAAACCGGCGTCGCTCGCCATCTGGCGCACCCGGTCATCGTCCTGCTCCGCTTCGGTCTCCGGCGTGTGGATCCCGACGATGGCGACGTCGTCGGCACTGAAGCGTTCGCGCCACTCGCGGTACACGGGATAGTTGGCGACGCAATTGTGGCAGCCGAACGCATAGAAATGGATGACGACCACCTTGCCGGCAAGTGCCGCCAGGTTCACCGGATCGCCCCCGACCCAGTGACCGGAATCGATCAATTCGGGGACGTGGTAGGCCGGCTGACCGAGCGAACCGAGATCGAAGTCGCGCCCGAGCGCACGTTGCCAGGCCGACTTCTGCGCCGGCGAGAGCAGCGCCGTCACGTCACGCATCTCGTCCTTCCTCAGTTGGGCATACCGCGTCTCGAGGGGTCCGCGCGGCTCGCCGTCGGCGGCGCGCCGTTCGAGCTCCCTGACGGCCCGCGCCGCTCCGAGAATCACCTCCTCGAGCCGCTCGCGCCGGTCACCATCGAGATCCAGCCGATCCGCGAGACCGGGCCTGAGGACGGCCGTGGTGCCGTAGACGCAGGTCCTTATCTCCGTGAATCGCCGCCACTGGCGGGCGTCGAAGATCCCCTGGACCCGCTCGAGCAGGTCGTTGACGGTGCTTTCCACATGGCGCGCGGCATCGTCACCGGAGCGGTTGCGAAGTGGGAAAAACCGCGCGTCATACTCGTCGAGCAACGTCCGGAAGTGCCGCTGCTGGGAGGCGGAGAGGGTGAGCTCCCGGGCCACCGCCGGCTCGTGCAGCAAGCTCCACACCGGGTCGGCCCCGTAAAACGGGTCGGCAGCCCGCGCCCCACAAGCGAGTGCGCTGACGACGAGTGCCACGCCGACGACCGTCAGCGATCGTGGGCCTCCGCGCCAGGCGGTGGGGCGACCGCCGGGCAGCGGCGTCAAGCTCACGGCGGCCGACTTGCGGCCCTCGCCAGCGCGATCGAGACCATACGGCATCGTTTCGGCCCCACACATTTCGTCACCGCTTTTCCGGGAGCGGACTGCTGCCGAGCAAACCACACCGGCCGCTGCTTTCGTAAGCCTGCCGGACCGATTGTACTGGCGCGACTGGAGAGTCGCTCCGTTGTCCCGCGACCGTGGCGGGGGCTGGAAGACGAGTCGTGATCCCGTGGCTGCTACACTCGCCGCATGCAAGCGCCTCTGGAATTCCTCGATACTTTTCGCCGTGATCTTCGGTCCGGAGGGCTGCGCTTTGCCATCACCAGCGGCATGGCCTGCGTGCGGTACGGGCTGCAGCAAACGACCAAAGACTCCGATTGGATCGTTCCCCCTGAGCAGGCCGAGATGCTCCGCGAATTGCTTGCCCGCCGCGAGGGCGGGCTGGCTCCGTGGGCCATCCGCTACCGCTCCATCTTCGGCGCGCCGTTGGAAGCAGAGTGGCTGGCCGGGGGTTGGACGTCGCATCTGGCCATCCGAACCGAGGCAACCGGATCGGACCACCACCTCGACTTCTTCGGGAAGCCTCCACGGGTGAAGGCTTGGCAGACCGACCCGGCCGAAGCCGACTTCGCCGATCGGGACACCGTCACCCGGATGAAGAAAACCGATCGTGACAAAGACTGGCCGATCGTCGGCGGGTTGGCCGCCCAGTCATTCGCACGCGGCGACGGAAAGGCGCTGCTCCACCTCCAGGCGGTGGAACCGCTGCGGCGGGCTTGGTCGGCCACACCAGACGCCGAACGCGGTGCGGCGATCGCCATGCGGCCACTGCTGGCGGCTGTCGATCGCACGGCCGACGATCTCCATTTGGAGTTCCTGGTCAGGGCCGAGCGGCTGGTCTGGGAGGCTGTCAATCGCGGTCGCTACGGCCTCTACCAATCGACTTGGAAAGCATTTTACCGGCGGTGGCAGGGAGCCGAAGACTGTCCCTGGCCTCGATCCGGTCCCTTCGCCGACCAGCACCATGCCATCGTCTCCGCCGCCCGGCGCCACGGCCTTCCCTCCGCTCCGCTCACGCCGTCGGCCCGCGTTACGATTTATGAAGCCGGGTTGTCACGGGCTGCCGTACTCGCGAACCTCGAACCGGCTCGGCTCGCGGCCGTGGCTCCGCCGATCGACGAGGTCCTTCCATGAATGATCCCGCTTCGCCCGAGCAGGCGGGTGATGCCGAATACCCGGAGTGGTACTACGACCTTCTCGCCCGCACGATGGGAGAGGAGAAAGCGGCGTGGGCCAGGCTGCCGCCCCACGAGCGCGAGGCCGAGTTGACCGCTCTCCACCGGGCGTTCGACACGCCCGACGACCTGTCGGTCTGGCCGGCGGAGCTCGATGGCGGCTGCGACCGGCCCTGAGGCCACGACATCGCGGTCTATCTGTCCGTGGAAAAAAGTCATCCATGACCTTTTCCCACTTCGGACACCCCGAGAAAAGCCGGGGCTTTTTCGGGGTGTCTGCCGCCGCATCCAGCGGCGGATCACTGTGACCACGGTCTGCTATCGCGACGCGGCGATCACGGCCGCCACGACCGAGCCGCACTCTGCCCGTCAAGTGAGCCGGCCAGAAGCCAGCCGCGCCTTGACCGCCTCGAGGAGTTGCTCGGCTACCGGTTGCGAGAGGCCCGGAAAATCCACGAAATCAGCCTCGGCGACGACGTTGCCCCGAAACTTCAGCAACGCCCGTCCGGGTCGAGCACCCTTGCTACAGAGCCGCAGCGTCTCCAAGCACGTGACGGAAAACGACCCGGTCGGGACGCGAACGCTACCCCCGTGAACAATCACAGAGCGCTGGGCATTCAAATACTTCTCATGCAATGTATAGAAGTGCAATGCAGTCAACACGATCTGCATCGCCGCACCGCCACCGAGACTCAGGGCGCTGAGATTGCCCTCCCGGCCAAGGGTGCGCCCCGCAACGACGGACACGATCATGACGCCAAGATACGCAGCCGCGAGGCCCCGCCAGCTATACAGCCATGTGGGGAAAAAATGCCGGATGCACGGCAACCCGTAGATGCCACTGGTACTACTCCGGGCATTAAATAGTTGACTTGCGGGATTTGCCTCGCTATGATCAGTGCATGGCACACAAAGACGCTCGCTCGCTGTCGCCTGAAGCCCAAGAAGACCTTCGCCGCCGCGTGATCGACGCGGTGCTGACGCAAGGGATGAAGAAGGCCCACGCATCAAGAACGTTCGGCGTCTCACGCCAGGCAATCAACAATTGGCTCGACGCTCACGAACGCGGTGGTGACGCCGCTCTGGCTGCAAAGACGCGAGGGCGGCCGAAGGAGCGAATGATCGCCCCGAAGCAGCAAGCGAAGATCGTTCGGATCATCCAAGGCAAGTGCCCCGACCAACTCAAACTTCCGTTCGCTCTTTGGACGCGTGAGGCGGTTGTCGAACTCATCAAGACGCACACCGGTCGGCAGGTCTCGGTCTGGACGGCGGGCCGATACCTGAAGGATTGGGGCTTCACGCCGCAGAAGCCGGTGCGGCGAGCCTATGAGCGAGATCCGGTTGCTGTGCAAGCCTGGCTCGACAAGGAGTACCCGGCGATCCAACGGTGGGCAAAGGCCCAGAATGCCCTGATTCTCTGGGGAGACGAGATGGGGCTCCGGTCTGACGACACCGTCGGACGCACCTATTCGCCACGAGGGCAGACGCCCATCGTTCCCGCGACCGGCCGCCGGTTCGGATGCAGCATGATCTCGGCCATCAGCAATCTGGGACGCCTCTGGTTCATGGTGTTCTCATGCCGCTTCAACGCCGATGTCTTCATTCGCTTCCTCGCCCGGCTCCTGCGATCCACCGACGGCAGGAAGATCATCCTCATCGTGGACTCGCATCCCGCCCACAAGGCCGCGAAGGTAGCCCGCTGGATCGCAGCCAAGAGGGAGCGGCGGGCGGGCCTCGAGCTCTGCTTCATGCCCGGCTACAGCCCCGAGCTCAACCCAGACGAGTTGCTCAACCAAGACACCAAGCAGGCCATGCGGCGACAACGGCCCCGAGATCAGTCGCAGATGATGGCAAACGCCAGAGCACACCTCCGCCGCCGCCAGAATCAGCCTGGCGTAGTCCGCAACTTCTTCGAAGAAGAACACGTCCGCTACGCGGCCGCCGCCGGATAGAAAACGTCAACTATTGGATGCTCCCCGTAGTAACCGGAGGCCGCCAACACAGCGTCCATCCATCGGGCGTTTCGTCGATTCGCCAGGTATCCGGCAATAAACCTGGATCCGGTAGGACATCCATCGCCCATCGCCTCCGCGGTGTTCACGCGATCGATGACGCCACGATGCCCCGCCGCGGCGTTACCCACGCTAGCCAGTGACCCTTGCCGAATCAGACCCCCGTCGGGTCGGCCGGTGTCGAAGCATACACGCCGTCGACCAGGTCGCGGAAGCGCTCGAGGACGAACGCGCGGCGGATCTTGAGCGTGGTCGTCATCTCTTGGCGGGCGAAGTCGAGGGGCCGCGACAGCACTACGAACGCGCGCACGCGCTCCGGCTGCCCGACCACCCGCATCGCCAGATTGACCCGCTCGGCGATGAACTCGACCAGCGCCGGCGTCACGATCCGTTCCCCCTCGACGTCGAACCCGCAGCCGAGCTGCTCGGCCTTCGCTCGAAGCTGGTCGAGGGCCGGCACGAGCAGCGCCCCCACGAACGGCCGCCCCTCGCCGAACACCACCGCCTGGTCGATCCAGGGATCGGCCACGAGCAGGGCCTCGAGCGCCGTCGGGGCGACGTTCTTGCCGCCGGCGGTCACGATCAGGTCTTTCTTGCGGTCGGTGATCCGCAGGTAACCGTCGGCATCGAGCGCGCCGACGTCGCCGGTGGCAAACCAGCCGTCGGCGTCGAGGACAAGATGCGTCGAGGCATCGTCTTTCCAGTAGCCCCGCATCACGTGCGGGCCGCGGGTGAGGATCTCGCCGTCGGCGGCGATCCGAACCTCCACGCCGGGCAGCGGGCGGCCGACGGTGCCGTTGCGATTGGAGTCGGGGGTGTTGAACGAAATGATCGGGGAGGTTTCCGTGAGACCGTAGCCCTGGAGGATCGGGATCCCCGCCGCCGCGAACCCCTCGGCGATCGCCACCGGCAGGGCGGCGCCGCCGGCGCCGAATTCGCGGAGCCGCGGACCGGCGACAAGACGGAGGCGCTGCGCCCGGGCCGCCGGCTCGAGTGCCGCGAGCGCCGACCAGAGCTTCTCGTAAAACCGCGGAACGCCGTTCATCCAGTGGGGCCAGGTCTCGCCGATGTTGGCCACCAGCCGTTCCTGCGACTCGGCAAACGCCACGGTCTCGGCGTGGAGCATCGTCATCGTGTGGTCGCAGGTGCGGGCGTAGATGTGGCTCAAGGGCAGCCAGGCGAGGGTCGTGTCGTCGGGCTTGCGGCCGGCGATCGAGAGGGCGGCCTCGGCGTTGGAGAGAAGATTCCCGTGGGTCAGCATCACCCCCTTCGAGATGCCGGTCGTACCGCTGGTGTAGATGATCGTCGCCAGGTCGGAGCGCGTGATCGCCCGCTCGCGCGCGATCACGGCCGCGCGCCAGTCGGCCGCGGAGAGCCGGCCGCGCTGGCAGAGGCCGGCCCACGACATGACCTGCTTGCCGGCGAGCGGACCGGCGCCGGGATCGATGACGACGACCCATTCGAGGTCGGGCAGCGTGTCGACGACCGCGGCGATCTTCGCCGCCTGAGCCGGGGTGCTGACGATCGCGGCGCGGGCGCCGGAGTGGGCGAGTTGGAAGCCGACCTGCTCGGCGGCGAGCGTGGCATGGAGCGGCACGTCGATCGCCCCGGCCGAGAGGATCGCGATGTCGGCCACGAGCCACTCGGGGCGGTTCTCGGCGAGGATCGCGACCCGATCGCCGGGGGCAATTCCAAGGGCGACCAGACCGGCGGCGGCCGCGTCGGCGGCGGCGCGGTACTCGCGCCACGAGATCTCGCGCCAGCGGCCGTGTTCCTTCCAGCGGAGCGCGGGCTTCCCCGCGTGGCGATCGGCCACCGCCCGGTGGGCGACGGGAATCGAGGGATGTTCCATCGTCTTCTCCTCCCCGCTCAGAGCGCCTCGAACAGCGTCGCCACCCCCTGTCCCTGACCGATGCACATCGCCGCGATCCCGAGGCCGGCTTTCTCCGCGCGCATCCGGTGGAGGAGCGTGGTCGCGATCCGGGCGCCGCTGGCGCCGAGAGGATGGCCGATGGCGATCGCACCGCCGCGCGTGTTGACGCGCGACTCGTCGATGCCGAGCAACTGCAGGCAGGAGAGTACCTGGACCGCGAACGCTTCGTTGATCTCGATCGCTCCGACCTCGTCGAGCTTCACACCGGCGCGGGCGAGGAGCTTGTGGATCGCCGGCACCGGGCCGATCCCCATCTCGCACGGCTCGACGCCAGCGACGGCGACGGCGCGGATCCGGGCGATCGGCGCGAGGCCCAGCTCGGCGGCGCGGGTGTCGCTGGTCACCAGCAGCGCCGCGGCGCCGACGTTGACCGGCGAGCTGTTGCCGGCCGTCACGCTACCGCCGGCGGGGTTGAATGCCGGGGGGAGCGCGGCGAGGGCCTCGGGCGACGTGTCACGACGGATGCACTGGTCTTCGCCGACGAGCACCTTGCGGCCGGCGGCATCGCGCCCCCAGGTGGGAAGGATCTCGGCGGCAAACTGGCCGGAGTCGGTGGCGGCGGCGGCGGCGAGGTGGCTGCGGAGGGCGAAGGCATCCTGGCGCTGGCGGCCGATCCGGTACTTGGCGGCGAGGTATTCGGCCGTCAGCCCCATGTGCATCACCCCTTCGCCGTGGCGGCGAAGGAGGGCAGGGCAGGGGTCGTAGCCCTTGTTCATCGGCACGTGGTCCATGTGCTCGACCCCGCCGGCGATGACCAGCGATTCGTGGCCGGCGCCGACCGACGCGGCGGCATCGTTGATCGCCTGGAGTGACGAGCCGCAGTTGCGATTGATCGTCACGCCACCGGTCTCGACCGGCAGGCCGGCGACGAGGGCCGCGATCCGGGCGATGTCGAAGCCCTGCTCCCCCTGCTGCTGCACGCAGCCGAGGCGCACGTCTTCGACGAGGGCCGGGTCGATCCGGGTCCGCTCGACGAGGCCGGCGATCACGCCGGCGGCGAGATCCTCGGCGCGGACGTCGCGGTAGCAGCCGGTGTCGGCGGCGGCGCGGCCGACGGGCGTGCGGACGGCATCGATGACGACGGCGTGGGGCACGGGGCGACTCCTCGGGAAAATGGTCGGGTGAACGGGTGAGAATCAGGCACGACAGGACCGCGATGGTCAGCCACGGAACCGCGCGCCGCGACGGGCCATGTCGGAAAACAGCGCCGACGGCTCGAACCGGCCGCCGCACTCGTGGAGGGCGGCGACGCGCGCGGCGACCTTGTCGATCCCCTCGGTGTCGCACCAGCGCAGGATCCCGCCGCGCGCCGGCGGAAAGCCGATCCCGAGGATCAGCCCCATGTCGACGTCGACAGGGTCGCGCACGATCCCCTCCTCGAGGGCCCGCGTGGCCTCCATGAGCATCGGGAGGAACAGCCGGTCGGTGATCGCCTCGGGGGTGTGCGGCCCGCGCGGCGCGACGCGCAGCGGGGCGACGATCGCGGCCAGTTCGGGGTCGTTTTCCGGGCGCCCCTTTTTGCCGGTGAAGCGCCGGAAGCCGGCGCCGCTCTTCTTCCCGAGCCGGCCGCGCGCGACCAGGCTGTCGAGCACTGCCGGCACCTCGGCACGGCCGGGATAGGCGGCCGCCATCACCTTGCCGGCATACAGGCTCGTATCGAGGCCGACGAGGTCCTGCAACGCGATCGGACCCATCGGCATCCCGAAGCGCTCGGCGGCGGCGTCGAGGGCGTCGGGCTCGACGCCTTCGAGGAGGAGGACGAGGGCCTCGTTCATGTAGGGAAACAGCAGGCGATTGACGAGGAACCCGGCGCAGTCCTTGACGACGATCGGGGTCTTGCGGATCCGCTTGGCGAGCGCCACGACCGTGGCCACGGTCTCGTCGTCGGTGCGGTCGCCGCGGATCACCTCGACCAGTTCCATCCGGTCGACGGGATGGAAGAAGTGCATCCCCACGAAGCGCTCCGGCGCCTCGGCGTGGGCCGCCATCCGCGAGATCGAGATCGTCGAGGTGTTGGAGGCGAGGATCGCCCCCGGTTTGAGGCGGCCGGCGAGGCCGCGGAAGATCTCCGACTTGAGCTTCTCGTTCTCCGTGACCGCCTCGACGACGACGTCGGCCTCCGCGAGGAGGTTCCAGTTCGTCCCCGCCGACACGAGCGACAGCATGTCGGCGAGCTGCGCCGGAGTGGCGCGGCCGATCGCGATCCGGCTTTCGACCACCTGCCGCACGCGCCCGATGCCCTCGGCGACGCGGCCGGCATCGACGTCGACCAGCGATGCTGGAATCCCGCTCCGCGCGTGGGCGGCGGCGATCCCCGCCCCCATCTGGCCGGCGCCGACCACTCCCACCGCACCGACTGGCCGGGGCTGGATCGCCGCGTCGGCCACGCCGGGGTCGCGGGCGAGCTTCTGGCGGGCAAAGAACAGGCCGATGAGGTTGCCGGCGATCGGCGACCCCATGATGTCGAGGGCGGCCTTGCGCTCGACGGCGAGCCCGTCGGCGAGCGGCCGCGTGCAGCCGCCGAGGACGGCCCGCAGCGCCGCCACCGGCGCCGGGTATTGCCCCTTCGTCTTTCCCATCACGGCGCCTTCGGCGACGGCGCCGGTGAAGCGCAGCTCGTCGGTGGAGATGGCGATCGGCCCGGTGCGCTCGGTCCGCCGGTGCTTCCACCGATCGCCCTCGCGGAGGATCCCGATCAGCCGCCGCCCCTCGTCGAGGAGGCGGTCGGCGGGAACGGCGTCGAACGCCAGGCCGATCGCCACCGCCTTGGCAGGATCGACCGACTCGCCGGAGGTGATCATCTCGATGGCGTAGTTGAGGCCGACGAGGCGCGGGAGGCGCTGCGTGCCGCCCCAGGCGGGAAGGAGGCCGATCTTCACCTCGGGCAGCGCCACGCTCGTGTGGGGCGCGCGCGACATCAGCCGTTCGTCGAGCGACAGCACCAGCTCCGTGCCGCCCCCCATACAGGCGCCGTCGATGAGGGCGACGGTGGGGAACGGAAGCTTCGACCAGGCGGTGAACAGGGCATGGCCGGCGTCGACGGTCGCGGCGACGGCGTCGCGGTCGGCATGGGCGAGGCCGGCGAGCTCGGTGAGATCGGCACCGGCGATGAATTGCCCCGGCTTGCCGCTGGCGACGAGCAGCCCGTGGAAGTCGGGGCGCGTGGCGAGCGCGGCGACGAGCGCTCCGAGCTCGCCGAGGACGGCGCGGCCGAGCGTGTTGACCTTCTTGTCGGGGGCGTCGAGCGTGACCAGGCCGATCTGGCCAGGCAGCTCTTCGAACCGCACCGTGCGGCCCCATCCGGTACCCGCCAGCGGCTGGCTTCCCATCGGTTGGTCTCCCCGGAACGGCACGATCCGGACATCGCTCCGGCACCGGCCGGACGAACAGGACCTCCTCACCCCCGCGACGAAGGATACCAGTCACGCCGACGGCCGACAGGGGGACGCGGCAGTGGACGGGGCCGCGCCACCACCGATACCATCCCCGTGTCCGACGCCCCCACGCCGGGGCCGTTCGCCGGCGATCACGAACGTCGCCGGCCGTCACCGCAGGGAGTTTGCACCGTCATGCCGTTGCTCGTCGTCGGAAGCGTCGCCCTCGACTGCGTCGAAACCCCCACCGACCGGCGCGACGACGTCCTCGGCGGCTCGGCGGTTTTCTTCTCGTACGCCGCCCGGTTCTTCACGCCGGTGAAGATGATCGGAACCGTGGGAGACGACTGGCCGGTCCGGCACACACGGTTCCTCGAGGAGCAGGGGATCGACACCACCGGGATCGAGACGATCGCCGGCGGGAAAACCTTCCGCTGGCGCGGCCGCTACCTGCCCAACATGAACGACCGCGAGACACTCGAGGTCCACCTCAACGTGTTCGGCGAGTTCAAGCCGAAGCTCGCGGCGGCCCACCGCGACAGCAAGTTCGTGTTTCTCGGCAATGCCTCGCCGACGACGCAGCTCTCCGTCCTCGACCAGGTGCCCGGGGCGGTGCTCACCGTCGCCGACACGATGGACCTGTGGATCAACATCCAGCGCGACGAACTGGCGACGCTCCTCCGGAGGATCGACGGCCTGGTGCTCAACGACTCCGAGGCGAAGCTCCTCGCCGAAGACGAGAACCTCGTCCGCGCCGGCCATGCGGTGCGCGCGATGGGGCCGAAGTTCGTCGTCATCAAGAAGGGGGAGCACGGGGCGATGTTCTTCAGCGAGCACGAGATGTACGTCATGCCCGCCTACCCGACCCCGCACGTCGTCGACCCGACCGGCGCCGGCGACAGCTTCGCCGGCGGGATGATGGGCCATCTGGCGGCGCTCAACCGCTTCGACCCTCAGGCCCTCAAGGAAGCCCTCGCCTACGGCGTGGTGACGGCGAGTTTTACGGTCGAAGACTTCAGCCTCGACCGTCTCCAGGGGATCGACCGCCGGCACCTCGATACCCGCCTCGCCGAATACCGGCAGATGCTGAGCTTTTGAAGATAGCGCCCGCCGGGCCATCCATGGCCCCGGCGGGCTTACGCGAGCGGAGGGAACGCCAAGGGTTCCCTCGCCCGCGGCGGTCGCACCTCCGGGCGACCGTGGCCGCCGCCGCCGGCGGCAGCACCGGGGCAGACGCCGCCTTGGAATTGCTCGCCACTGGCGTGGAGGGGCTGCCCATGCCCCGAGAGCCGGCGTATGTCGACGAGCGCAGCCATGGATGGCGAAGCGAAGTCGACATCCGAGCGAGCGGGAGGCCCGGAAGGCCGACGCGAGCGTCCGGCGACGGGGCGTGGGCAGCCCCGAACCCATGGCCAAATACCGCTGCCCCGGCACTGCGCTCCGCCCAGCGACCGTAAGCCGGCGGCGGTGTCGGCAAAACCGACCGATTTCCTCTTGCCTTTCCCGCAGAACCCCGATACTATACAGGTATTCAGTATACGGTTCCGGGGCGAATCGCTCGATTCATGGTGGCAGTGCAGCCACCCCGACGACGAGCCGGGAAACGGTGGAGGCAGTTGCCATGGTGTCGGGAATCGCGACCGCGGGAGTCAACGGACGGATGGCCAAAGAAAAGAATTCACGCGACGGCAGCGACAAGGCAGGCCGGCGGGGAGCCGCCAAGCCGGCCCCCTCGTTTCTCGACGACAATCCGGCGCTGCGCAACACGCTGGCCCAGATCGAGAAGGAGTTCGGGGCCGGCTCGATCATGGCGCTGGGGAGCGACGTGGCGGCGCCGATCGAGGGAATCTCGACCGGCAGCCTGTCGGTCGATCTGGCCCTCGGCGGCAAGGGGCTGCCACGCGGCCGGATCATCGAGGTCTTCGGCCCGGAGTCGAGCGGCAAGACGACGCTCGCCCTCCATGCCATCACCAGCGCCCAGCGGGCCGGCGGGATCGCCGCCTTCATCGACGCCGAGCACGCCCTCGACCCGAGCTGGGCGAAGAAGCTGGGAATCTCGCTGGAGAAGTTGCTCGTCAGCCAGCCGACCAGCGGTGAAGAGGCGATGCACATCGCCGAGATGCTGATCAAGTCCAACGCGGTCGACATCATCGTCGTCGACTCGGTGGCGGCGCTGGTGCCGCAGAAGGAGCTCGATGGCGAGATCGGCGATTCGTTCGTCGGCCTCCAGGCCCGGCTCATGAGCCAGACCATGCGGAAGCTGACCGGCGCGATCGCCAAGAGCAAGACGTGCGTGATCTTCATCAACCAGATCCGCGAGAAGATCGGGGTGATGTTCGGCAGCCCGGAGACCACGCCGGGTGGCCGGGCGCTGAAGTTCTATTCGTCGTGCCGGATCGATGTCCGCCGCATCGGCACGCTCAAGGATGGCGAAGACGTGGTCGGCCAGCGCGTGCGGATCAAGGTGGTGAAAAACAAGGTCGCTCCGCCGTTCCGCGTCGCCGAATTCGACATGATGCACGCCGACGGCATCAGCGTGGAGGGGGACCTGCTCGATCTGGCGATCGCCGGCAAGCTGGTCGACAAGACCGGCACGTGGCTGCGGTTCGGTGAGACCCACCTCGGTCAGGGCCGCGAAAAGGCGCGGCTCTTCCTCCGCGAAAACCCGGCCGTGGCCGAAGAGATCCGCAGCCGGATCCTCGCCAACAAGGATGCGGTGATCGCCGTCGAGGGAGAGGCCGCCGCCACGAGCGACGACGAATGACGCCGCCGGCGCCGCGCCGCCAGCCCGACGATTCCTTCTGTTCACCGCCCACGCGTGGCTGACCCAAGCAGCCGCGTGTGGGCGGTGGCTTTTCAGGGGGCTGCTCGGCGGGGCATGAGCCCATCCGGGGGAGCCGTGTATAGTGTCGCCGCCGCGGGCGGATCCCCGCCGCGGCGAGTCTTTCGGGAGCCGATCGCGACATGAAGGCCGATGAACTGCGCGAAGCCTATCTGGCGTTTTTCGAGTCGAAGGGGTGCGTGCGCCGGCCGAGCGACGTGCTCGTGCCGCGCTGGGATCCCTCGGTGCTGTTCACGCCGGCGGGGATGAACCAATTCAAGGACCATTTCCTCGGCAAGTGCAAGCTCGACTTCACCCGCGCGACGACCTGCCAGAAGTGCCTCCGGACGGGTGACATCGACACCGTCGGCCGGACGCCGCGGCACCACACCTTCTTCGAGATGCTCGGCAACTTCAGCTTCGGCGACTACTTCAAGCGCGAGGCGATCCACTGGGCGTGGGAGTTCGTGACGGCGCGCAACTGGCTCTCGATCGCGCCGGAGCAGCTCTCGGTCACGGTCTACCAGGACGACGACGAGGCCTACCGGATCTGGTCCCACGAGATCGGCCTGCCGGCGACGAAGATCACGCGGATGGGGGAAGACGACAATTTCTGGCCCGCCGGGGCGCCCACCCAGGGGCCCGACGGCGTCTGCGGGCCGTGCAGCGAGATCTTCTACCGGATGCCCGACGGCAGCGACGTCGAGATCTGGAATCTCGTGTTCACGCAGTTCAACCGGGTCGGAGCGCCCCCCGACAACCTCCGCCCCCTTCCCAGCCGCAACATCGACACCGGGATGGGCCTCGAGCGGACCGCGGCGATGCTCCAGGGGGTCGACAGCAACTTCCACATCGACATCCTCCGGCCGCTGGTCGAGGCGGTCGCCGAGACCTGCCACCGGCCGTACGTGGCGGGCGACGACGACGGCCGGCGGATGCGGCGGATCGCCGATCACGTCCGCGCCTGCACGTTCGCGATCCATGAGAACGTGCTCCCGGGGAACAACGAGGAGAAATACGTCGTCAAGCGGCTCCTCCGCCGGGCGGTCCTCGACGGCCGGCAGATGGGGATGAAGGAGCCGTTCCTCCACACGCTGCCCGGCACGGTGGCCTCGCTGATGCGCCGCCCCTACCCGGACCTCTCGGACACGGTCGAGCGCGTGGCGGGGGTGATCAAGCGCGAGGAGGAGTCGTTCCTGGCGACGATCGACGGCGGCCTGCAGCGGATCGACAAGCTGTTCGCGGCGATCGAGCGGTCGGGGTCGGCGCTGGTGAAGGGGTCGGACGCTGCCGAGCTCTACACCACCTACGGCTTTCCACCGGAGCTGCTCGAGACGCTCGCCGCGGAGCGCAACTGCGCCTTCGACTGGAGCGGGTTCCGCGAGGCGATGGAGGGGCACGGCCAGCGCTCGGGGGCCGGCGTGCGCGTCGAGGTGTTCACCTCGGGGCCGCTCGACTCGCTCAAGAAGGCGATGCACGGGACGGAGTTTCTCGGCTACGAGACGGAGCGGGCCGAAGGGAAGGTGATCGGGATCATCGCCCAGGACCGGCTCTGTGACTCGCTCTCCGACGGCGGCGGCGCGCGGGTGACCGTGGTCCTCGACCGGACGCCGTTCTACGGCGAGTCGGGAGGCCAGGTCGGCGACACCGGCCGGCTCGAGTGGCCGGGGGGGGCGTTCGAGGTCCACGACACGCTCCGCGAAGGGGGCTTCGTGCTCCACGTGGGCAGCCTCGCCGCCGGACGGCTCGACCTCGGCCAAACCGTCGATGCCCGCGTCGACAGTGCCCGGCGAGCGGCCCTGCGCCGTGCCCATTCGGCCACCCACCTCATCCATGCCGCGCTCCAGCACCACCTCGGCCCGCATGCCGTGCAGCAGGGCTCGAAGGTCGATGCCGACCTGCTCCGCTTCGACTTCTCCCACGGCGGCTCGATCGACGCGGCAACGCTCGAGGCGATCGAGACGATGGTCAACGACAACGTCCTCGCGGCGGTGCCGGTGTCGGCGAGGCTGATCCCGCTCGCCGAGGCGCGGCACGCCGGGGCGATGATGCTGTTCGGCGAGAAATACCCCGACGTCGTCCGGATGGTGTCGATGGAAGGGGTGAGCCGGGAGCTGTGCGGCGGGACGCACGTGTCGAGCACCGGCCAGATCGGCCTGGTGCGGATCGTGGCCGAGGAGAGCGTGTCGGCCGGTACGCGGCGGATCAGCGCCGTCACCGGGCAACGGGCCCTCGGCCGGTTCCGCGACGCCGAGCGCTCGCTGCACGACGCCGCCGCGGCGCTCAAGGTGCCGGCGGGGGAGCTGGCGACGCGCCTGGCGACGATGGCCAAGGAGCTGAAGGAAGCGCGCCGCAAGGGGGCGACCCCGGCCGCGAACCTGTCGGTCGACCAGCTGCTCGCCGGCGCCACCGACCATGGCGGCACGAAGGTCGTCGTCGCCGATGCCCGGGGGGCCGACGCGGCGGCGATGCGCGAGTGCATCGACCTGCTGCGGCGCAAGGCGAGCCCGATCGCCGTGCTGCTCGGGTCGCGGGCCGACGACAAGGTCACGCTCGTCGCCGGGATCAGCCGCGAGCTCGAGGCCCGCGGCCTGTCGGCGGGGACGTGGATCCGCGACCCCGCGGCGCTCGTCGGCGGCAAGGGGGGCGGCCGCGCCGACCTCGCGCAGGCCGGCGGTAAGCTCGGCGATCGTCTCCCCGAGGCACTGGCCGCCGCGCGGGAGACGATCGCCAAGATGCTCGACGCCTGAGCGCCACTGTCGTCGTGGAAACGGGCGGGCTCAGAGCAGCTTGTGGAGCGCCGCCAAGGCCGCGTCGTAATCGGGCTCCGACGCCACTTCCTTGACGACCTGCGCGTAGCGGACGACGCCCTGGGCGTCGAGCACGAACACGGCCCGGGCGAGGATCTTGAGCTCGTCGATGAGGACGCCGTAGCGGGTCCCGAACGAGCGGTCCATGTAGTCGCTGCCGGTCTTCAGGGCGGTGATGTTCTCGGCGCCGCAGAAGCGGTTCATCGCGAACGGCAGGTCGAGGCTCACGGTCAGGGCGTTGATCCTGTCGCCGTGGGAGCCGAGGCGCTGGTTGAACGACTTGGTTTGCGTCTGGCAGACCGGCGTGTCGAGCGACGGAACGACCGAGATGATCGAGGGCTTGCCGAGGAGGTCGGCCTTGCGGACCTGCTGCATCCCGGCCGGGCCGTAGCTGGCCAGCGAGAAATCGGGGGCGGGACTCCCGACGGCCAATTCGTCGCCGACGAGTGTCAGGGGATTGCCTTTGAACGTGACCGCACCGTGCCGCCCCATGCGAGTGTCTCCGGGAGTGATGGTTTTCGACCGCGGCAGTATGGCCGGCTGCGGCCGTTGGGCAAGCGCGGCCGCGCCCGGGGCCTGACCGCGGCGGTTCGGAAACCCCGCTGCCCGCTGCAGGCCACCGCGGCGACGGCGGTTGTCTCGTCCCCGGGGGAGGGTGGACGACAGACCGCTCCGGGAGGCTGCTACAGTGGGGGCCTTCGCGGGAGGATGCGACGTGATCCGGGCGATCAGCAAGGCGGGGCAGTTGTTCGGGCTGGGGCTGCCGATGATCGCGATCATCCTCGAGCTCAACCACCGCATCAGCCTCGGGCAGATGCTGGTGATGCTCGTCGCCGCGGTCTGCTGCTTCAGCATCGGCCGGATCCTCGAGGGGTTTGCCGCGTCCTGACCGCTCCGCCGGCCGGAGGCGGTGGTCGCGCGGCGGGCGGCGCCGTGCCCCTGCCCACTCCCCGCAGCTTGCCGGAGGAGCGGGAGAATCGGGCTTCAGGCGACCGGGCGCGGGGACTACAGTCCCGACCCTCGTTCCCCGGGATCCCCGCCATGACCGTGTCGCGCTGCCGTCTTCCGCTGGCGCTTGTCTGCCTCGGCCTCGTCGGGGCAGGGGGGTGCGCGTCGCTCGGCCGGCCGAAGTGGCTCGATCCCGGTCCGGTCCGCAACCAGCAGCGGAAGGCGGTCCGGTTCGATCCCTATCTGCAGAACGACATCGGGCCGTATTCGTTCCGGATGCCGCTGATGGATGGCAGCCGGCCCCGCGACTTCATCGAGCCGGTTCCCGAGGTCCGCCGTTCGCGGTGGTGGTCGCCGGTCCGCTGACCGGCCCGATTCACCGCTCCGAGCCAGGCCGGCGAAACCGTGCCCGCCACCGGTCGTTCAACAGGGGGGGCCGAGCCACCTCGGCCCGGGAGCCTGCCGGTCCAGCGCCGGTATCATCAGCGGGTGCTGGCGGCTGACCGCGGGGCGGCGCTGGCCGGAGCCATCGGAGGGGGATGCCGTGCAGCGCGCGATGGATCAAGGGCGGTCGCCCACAACGCGGTGGCCCCGAGGGCTGGCGGTGGCCGCCGGTCTTGCGATCTTCGTCGCCCATGCGTGTGCTGGCGAGACGACCGACCCGGCGTTTTCCTCCGACGACATTGCCTTCTTCGAGAAGCAGATCCGTCCGCTGCTGGTGGCCCACTGCCACGAGTGCCATTCGGCCGGAGCCGCCGACATCCGTTCCGGCCTCCGCGTCGACGACCGCGAGGCCCTCCTGGCCGGTGGCGACGGCGGGGTGGTGGTCGATCCGCGAAACCCCGAGGCGAGCCGGCTCCTCGCCGTGCTCCGCTCGACCGACCCCGACGTCATGCCGCCGCGCGGCCATGGCGGACCGCTGCCCGAGCCGAGCGTCGCACTGGTGGCCGAGTGGATCGGCCGCGGCCTGCCGATGCCGGCTGGCGACGTGCCCCGCGCCGATCCCCGTGAGGCCCTGGCGACGCACTGGGCGTTCCAACCGGTGCGCTGCGCGGCCGTGCCGGCGGTGGCCAACGGCGACTGGGCGTGGAGCGACGTCGACCGGTTCGTGCTCGAGCGTCTCGAGGCGCGGGGGCTCCGTCCGGTCGCCGACGCGACTCCCGCAACGCTGCTGCGGCGCGTCCACCTCGACCTCACCGGTCTGCCCCCCGAGCCGGCCGAGGTCGAGGCGTTCCTCGCCGACCCGTCGCGGGCGCGCCTCGAGAGCACGATCGACCGGTTGCTCGCCTCCCCGCGCTACGGCGAGCGCTGGGGTCGCCACTGGCTCGACGTCGCCCGCTACGGCGAGAGCAGCGGCAAGGAGACCGATTTCACCTACCCCCATGCCTGGCGCTACCGCGACTACGTGATCGCGGCGTTCGACGCCGACATGCCGTTCGACCGGTTCATCCGCGAGCAGATCGCCGGCGATTTCTTCGTCGCCCCCGATGACCGCGACCGCGCCGAGTTGCTGGCGGCGACCGGGTTCCTCGCCCTCGGGCCGAAGTCGCACGTCGAACGGAACCGGCTGCGGTTCACGATGGACCTTGTCGACGAGCAAATCGACACCGTCGGCCAGGCGTTCCTCGGGCTGACGATCTCCTGCGCGCGCTGCCACGACCACAAATACGACCCCGTCACGCAGCGCGACTACTACGCCCTGGCGGGAATCTTCCGCAGCACCGACACGCGCTACGGCACGATCCGCCTCGTCCAAAACGCCAATCCCGCCGACATCGTCGAAATCCCCCGCTCGGCCGGGCAACCCGACGGCGTCGAGCCGCTCGACCCGCGGCAGCGCGCCCAGCTCGAGGCGCAGGTGGAGCGGCTCGAGGAGGAATTCCGCACGCTCACCGCCGACCGGGGAGCGGCGGGAAACCCCGCGATCATCCGCAACCGCACGCAACTGACGCTGGTGCGGACGCGGCTGGCGTCCTTCCAGCCCGACGGTACGCCACGGCAATTCGTCGCCTGCGTCCTCGACCGGCCGCAGCCGCGCGACTCGGAGCTGTTCCTCCGCGGCGACGTCGAGAAGCCCGGGGTCGTCGTCCCGCGCGGGCTGCCGGCGTGGGCGGGGCCGACCCCCGGGCGCCTCGACGGCAGCGGCCGGCTCGAGCTCGCCGAGTGGATCGCCTCGGCCACAAACCCGCTCACGCCGCGCGTGATCGTCAACCGGGTCTGGCTCCATCTCTTCGGCCGGGGGCTGGTGAACACCCCCGACAACTTCGGCCGGGCTGGCGAGGCGCCGTCGCATCCCGAGCTCCTCGACCACCTCGCCGCGGGCTTCGTCGCCGACGGGTGGTCGGTGAAGCGCCTGGTGAAACGCCTGATGACGACGCACGCCTATGCCCTGTCCACCGCCACGTCGGAGGAGGCGTTCGCCGTCGATCCCGACAACGCACTGCGCTGGCGGATGACGCCGCGGCGCCTCGACGCCGAGGCGATCCGCGACGGGATCCTGTTCACCGCCGGGCTGCTGCGGCTCGAGCGCCCGGTCGGATCGACGGTGGCCCGGCAGGGGGACGGGCCCGCTTTCCAGCCGGCGTTCCTCCGCCGCCGTCCCGCCGACGAGGTGCTCCCCGTCCGCGCCGTCTACCTGCCGATGCTCCGTGGCACGCCGCCGGAGTCGCTGGCGCTGTTCGACCTCCCGGCCGGCACGGGCGTCACCGGCCAGCGCTCGGAGACCACGGTCCCGGCCCAGTCGCTCTACCTGATGAACAACCGCGTCGTCCTCGAGGCCGCGGCGACCGCCGCCGACCGCCTCACGGCCCGTGCCCCCGGCGACGCGGCCCGCGTCGAGCTGGCCTACCTGGCGGCGTTCGGCCGCCGTCCCGACAGCGCCGAGATCGAGGCGGCGCTGGCGTTCGTGGCCGATCACCGCGCTCCGCGCGCGGGGTGGGCGGCGCTGTGCCAGGCCCTGTGGGCCAGCCAGGAGTTCCTGGCGCGGAACTGATCCGCTCATCCCCGAGGTCCGCCATGACAACCCAGCTCGTTGCTCCCGGATTCCCGCTCCCTTCGCGGCGCGACTGGCTGGCGACGACGGCCGCCGGCTTCGGCCTCGTCGCGTTTCGTGCCCTCGCCGGCGCCGCGGCCGGGGGGGCGTCTGTGCGGGCACCGCATTTCACGCCGCGGGCCACACGCGTCCTCTTCCTCTGCATGGACGGCGGCCCGTCGCACGTCGACAGCTTCGACCACAAGCCGGAGCTCGTGCGGCGGGCCGGCGCGCCGATCGGCCGCGGCCGGGTGCCGGGGGGCCGGCTGCTCCCGCCGGCGTGGGAATTCCGCCAGCGCGGCGACAGCGGCCTGTGGATCTCCGAGCTGTTCCCGCAGATCGCGGCGCACGCCGACACGCTGTGCCTGGTCAACAGCATGAAGACCGACGTGCCCAACCACCCGCCGGCGTTCCTCCAGATGCACACCGGCATGAGCAACGCCGTGCGGCCGTCGCTCGGGGCGTGGGTCACCTACGGCCTGGGCAGCGAGAACGACAACCTCCCCGGGTTCGTCACGATCAGTCCGCCACCTGCCAACGGCGGTCCGGCCAATTACGGCAGCGCCTTTCTCCCCGCCCGCCACCAGGGGACCCGGATCGGCGGCGGCCGGGCCCGGGTCGCCGACGCCCGGGTGAGCAACCTCGCCCATCCGTTCCTCGGCCGCTCGGAGCAGCGGCGGCAGCTGGAGTTCGTCCAGGCGCTCAACCGCCGGTCGCTCGACGGCGCGGCCGACGCCGCCGCGGTCGACGGTCTGATCGCGTCGCACGAGCTCGCGTTCCGGATGCAGGACGCGCTTCCCGAGGCCCTCGACCTGGCACGCGAGACCGAGGAAACGCAGCGCCTCTACGGCATCGGCGACGACGCCACCGAAGATTTCGGCCGGCAGTGCCTGATGGCGCGGCGCCTTCTCGAGGCAGGGGTCCGGTTCGTCGAGGTCTGCCACGGCGGCTGGGACCAGCACCGCAACCTCCGCGAGGATCACGCCGAGCACGCCCGGGCGGTCGATGCTCCGATCGCCGGCCTCCTCACCGACCTCGCGTCGCGCGGCCTGCTCGCCGACACGCTGGTGATCTGGGGCGGGGAGTTCGGCCGCACCCCCTATGCCCAGGTGGAGGACGGGCGCGACCACAACCATCTCGGGTTCACGACCTGGTTCGCCGGCGGCGGGGTCAAGGGGGGCCATGCCCACGGTGCCACCGACGAGTTCGGCCTCGAGGCGGTGGTCGATCCGGTGCCGATCCACGACTGGCACGCCACGATCCTCCACCTCCTCGGCCTCGACCACACGCGGCTCACGTTCACCCACGCCGGGCGCGAGATGCGGCTGACCGATACCAAGGGCACGGTGGTGACGGGGATCCTCGGCTGAGACCAGGACCGCTGCCGGTGGCAGTTGGCGGTGTATGATCGCTGTTTCGCCGGCGTTGCCGGTGCCGTCCGCCGCCATCCTGGAATCTCCCGTGGCCCCCGAGCCCCGCCGCCCCGAACAACCGTCCCGGATCACCTCCCGCCGCCCCCCGCGGCCGCCGTCGCCCGGCGTGGTGCCCCCGGCCGGCCGGGGGCGTCGCCCGCCCCACGGCGAGCAACCTGGGGAGCGGCTCCAGAAAGTGCTCGCCGCCGCCGGGATCGGCAGCCGGCGGGCCTGCGAGGAGTTGATCACCTCGGGGCGCGTCGAAGTCGACCGCAAGGTGGTCGCCGTCCTCGGCACGCGCGTCGATCCGGTCCGTCAGGAGATCCGAGTCGACGGCGAGCGTCTGCCCGATCCGCGCCGCAGCGTCTACGCCGTCTACAAGCCGGTCGGCGTGGTGACCACCAATTTCGATCCGTCCGGGAGGCCGCGCGTCGTCGACCTCGTGCCGGGCGAGCAGCGGCTGTTCGCCGTCGGCCGGCTCGATCGGATGAGCGAGGGCCTGATCCTCGTGACCAACGACGGCGAGCTGGCCAACCTCCTCGCCCACCCGCGCTACGGCGTCGAGAAACGGTATCTCGTCCAGGTCGCCGGCGTGCCGACCCCGGAGACGCTCGACCAGCTCCGCCGCGGCGTCGGGCTCGCCGAGGGGATGGCCCGCGCCCAGCACGTCTTCCTCCGCTCGCAGCACAAGCAGAGCGCGGTGCTCGAGATGGTCCTCGACGAGGGGAAGAACCGCGAGATCCGCCGGATGCTCGCCCGCCTCGGCCACAAGGTCCACCAGCTCAAGCGGGTCGCCGTCGGCGGGCTGTCGCTCGGCGATCTCCTGCCGGGTCAGTCGCGGCGATTGTCCGGCGCCGAGGTCGAGGCGTTGCGACGCGACGCCCTGGCGCAGGCCGGGGACGGCCCGGGGCGGCGGCCTCCCCCCGCTCCCCGCGGGCGCGGGCCCGGCCGCGGCGGCCGCCCGCGGCGCGACGACGGACAATTGCCCCCCAGGCCCGCCGGCCGCCCGACCGGTGCGCCGCGCCGTCCCGGTCGCCCGGGAGCGGGGCCGGGCGATCGCGGCCTGGCCGAGCGCCGCCCCGGCCCGCCGCAGGGGCTGCCCCCGGGTGGCCCGGGACCGGGAGGAGCGGGAGTGAGGCGCCGGCGCCGCCCCGGGAAGGCGTCGTCGTGGAGGAAGCCGCGTGCCGAGTGACCGCTCCGCCGTCGCCGGGAAGGAAGGCGTTGCCTGCTATGCCGACGGCGCCCGCGTGGAACGGGTGCCGATCGTTGCCCACCGTCAGGTCGGTACCGGCACGTTCCGGCTGCGCCTCGACTGGCCGGCGCTCGCGGCCACGGCCCGGCCCGGGCAGTTCGCGATGCTGCGGATCGCCGGCCGACTCGATCCCCTCCTGGCCCGGCCCCTGGCCGTCTACGAAACCTACGATAGCCCCGACGCCGTCGATCCGCGGGGCGACGGGGCAGGGCGCCGCTACGTCGACTTCCTGTACCTCGTCCACGGCAAGTTCACCAGCGCCCTGACGACACTCGCTCCGGGTGCAGAGCTCCACGTCTGGGGGCCGCTGGGCAACGGCTTCAGCCGTGTCCCCGCCGTCGGCCACCTGGTGCTCGTCGCCGGCGGCATCGGGCAGACGGCCCTGTTGGCGCTCGGCCGCGCCGCACGGGCGCGGGGTGCGTCCCGGGTGACGCTCTGCTGGGGGGCGCGGTCGGCGGGATTCCTCGCCGATGCCGACGACTTCCGCCGCGCCGGCATCGAGGTCCACCTCGCGACGCTCGACGGGTCGGCAGGGCTGCGGGGCACCGTCGTCGATCTGCTCGACCGCCTCTTCGACGGCGGCCCCGAGCCCGGGCACGTGGCCTGCTGCGGACCGGAGCCGATGATGCACGCCGTGGCGCGGTGGTCGGCGGCCCGCGCCATCGGGTGCACCGTGTCGCTGGAAACGCCGATGGCCTGCGGCGTCGGGATCTGCTTCACCTGCGTGGCGCCGATCCGCGATCCGGACGGTGGCTGGGACTACCGCCGGACGTGCATCGAGGGGCCGGTGTTCGACGCGGCCGCCGTCGTCTGGGAGCCGGGGCAGGGGTGATCAGCCCCGGCCGGGGAATGGCGGATCAGCCCTTGGCGGGCTTCTTCGCCTTCGACCCCTTGGCTGCCGTCTTGGCCACGGTCCCGGTGCCGGCGCCGCGAGTGACGGCGAGGATCCGGGCCGAGAGGCGCGACTTGATCCGCGCGGCCCGGTTGGGGTGGATCGTGCGGCCTGCCGCGGCCCGGTCGGCCTTCTTGGCGACGAGCCGGAACTGCTCCCGCGCTCCCGCCACGTCGCCGGCGAGCAGCTGCTCGAGCAGGCGGCGGACATGGGTCTTGATCTCGGACTTGGTCGCCCGGTTCCGCTCGCGGCGGACGACGTTCTGGCGAAGGCGTTTTTTGGCGCTGGCCGAATGGGGCATCGTGGTTCTTTCGCTGGACGAAACCTGCGGGACGACGGACGGCGCAGACCGCCGTCAGGATGTCGGGGGCCCACCTTTATCCTTCACCGAGCTCAACTTGTCCAGCCGCTGGGCCACGTCGCGGTAGCCGAAATCGATGCCGGCGAGGGTCGAGAGGTGCTTGCGGGCGGCGTCGGGATCCCCCATCCCGGCCGCGAGGACCCCGGCCCGGTACAGCGCCCGCTTCCGCTGTTCCTGTTCCCTGTCGGTGAGGGCGTCGAGGGCGATGGCGTAGTTGCGCATCGCCAGGTCGTATTGGCGGATCGACTGGAAGCACTCGCCGAGCTCGAGCGCCACGACCCCCTTGCGCCGGGCGTCGTTTTGGAGCACGTCCTGGAACTGCTTGATCGCCTCGGGGACGTTGCGGGCCGCCTTGAGCCGCAGCCCGAGCTCGTAGCGGATGGCGGTGTTCTCCGGGTAGCGCGACGACCGCGCCGAGAACACCTCGACCTCGAGCTTGGCATGCGCCTGGCGGAGCTGATCGAGCGTGCCCTGAGCCGCCGGGTCGGACGCCGCGCGCTTCTCGGCGACCGCGACGTGCTGCCGTGACCAACGGATCTGGCGATCCTCGAGGTGCTCGCGGACCTTGATGTCGCCACCGCTCGCGGCCAGCGCCCGCTCCAGGACCTTCTCGGCCTCGGCGGTGTCGTTGGCCTGCTCGAGGAGGTCGGCCAGTTCGTAGGCGGCCTCGGTGTCGGTCGGCTTCGCCGCGATCGTCTTGCGGAGGACCGTCGCCCGGTCGGGCTCCGCGCCCCCCGCCGCCGGTGCCGCCGCCTTCGGCGCCACGCGCCCCGTCAGCCCGCCGCCGGCGGAGATCGTCTTCTCGACCTGGAGCCGGGCGATCTCGCGCTCCGCCTCCTCGGCCATCCCCTTGAGCGACGAGACCCGCACCCAGCAGGCGATCGCCTGGTCGAAGTTGCCCATCTCGGCGGCGAACTTGGCGCACTGGCGATTGACATCGATGTCGGTCGGAGCAGCATCGAGGGCCGAGCGGAGGTAGACCCCGCGGGTCTCCTGATGGCCGAGCTGCCCGCAGGCATCGGCCATCGCCAGTAGCGCCGGGACGTCGTAGGGATTGCCCTTGAGGATCTCGACGCCGAGGCGGATCACCTCGCGCCACTGCCCGGCGGCCGCCGGCTTCTTCAGGCCCCCCACCTTGCTGCCGCTGCCGAGAAACGACGTCAGGCCGCCCCCTTTCTTCGGCGGATGCTTCTTGCGGAGCACGCCGAGCAGGCTCTGGAGGTAGATCGCGCTGGCGGGATCGCCGACGACGCAGTTGGCAAACATCTCCGCCGCGTAGTCGGCGTTGGCCGCGGCGTTCTGCGTGCCGCGTTGGAAGCTCTGCTGGAGCCGAGAACGCTCCGATGGCGACAGCGGCGATGGCTGGTCCGGCTCGTTGGCGGCCATGCTGCCCGTGATGCTGCTGCGAGGGAAACACCACCCGGAACGGGGTGCCGGCTGCCGGTGGCCCCGCCGCCCCGCGGCCGTCCCGTCGGCCCGCCGCACGGCGCCGCCGGCCGGGCGGCGGAAGCGGTAGAGTGTAGTGGTCCGGGTGTGGAGCCTCAATCCTCGCTCCCTCCGGCTTCCCCGTGACGAGCGATCGTGTCCGCCTCCTTTTCTGGTGACGCCACCCCCTCTCTCGGCCGTTCGCCGCCGGGGCGGGTGTGGTTCGTGGGCGCCGGCCCGGGGAGCCCCGACCTGCTCACGCTCCGCGCCCTCGACTGCCTCGAGCGTGCCGACGTGATCGTCCACGACGCGCTGGTGCCCCCGAGCCTGCTGACCCGCACCGGAGCCGTGGAGCGCTGCATCGCCGCCCCGCGCGGCGACGGCCACGGCGCCGACTCCGGGACGGCGACGGGTGACTTGCTCGCCAGGCTGGCCACGAGCGGGCGGCGGGTCGTGCGTCTCAAGGGGGGCGACCCGGGCGTGTTCGCGCGGCTCACCGAGGAGATCGCCCCGCTCGACGCGGCGGGCATCCACTGGGAAATCGTGCCTGGCGTCACCGCCGCGCTGGCAGCGGCCGCCGCCGCCGGGGCAGCGCTCACCAGCCGTCAGGGGTCGTCGAGCCTGACGCTCGTGACCGGCCACGGCGCCGCCGGCACCGAGGACCGCGTCGACTTCGGCGCCCTTGCGCGCGTGCCGGGGACGCTGGCGGTCTACATGGGGGTCGAGCAGGTCCGGGCCTGGGCCGGCGCCCTGGTCGCCGCCGGCCGGGATCCCGACACGCCGGTGACCCTCGTCAGCCACTGCGGCTGGCCCGACCAGCGGATCGTCAGATCGAACCTCGCGGCCTGCGCCAGCGCCGCGGCGACCGCCGACTGCCCACCCCCGACGGTCGCCCTCGTCGGCCTCGCGCCGGGCGCTTCGGCGCCGCGTTGTTCCGGTCCGCTCACGGGGCGGACGGTCCTCGTCACGCGACCGCGCGGGCAGACCGACGACCTCGTCCGCGCGCTGGAAGCGGCGGGCGCCACCCCCCACCTCCTCCCGCTGGTCACGATCGGCCCACCCCCCGACGGCGCCGCACTCGATCGCGCGATCGACGCCGCCGACCGCTACGACTGGATCGTCTTCGCCAGCGCCAACGGCGTCGATGCCTTCGCCGGCCGGCTCCGCGCCCTGTCGCGCGACGGCCGCGCGCTGGGCACCGCCCGCCTCGCCGCGATCGGCGGCGCGACGGCGCGGGCCCTGGCGACGGCCGGGCTGGTGTGCGACGCCGTGCCCGAGCTCGAGCGGTCGGAGGGGCTCGTCGACCTCCTCGCGGACGCGGCGCACCGCGGGCGGTTCCTGCTCGTCCGGGCCGATGCCGGCCGCGACGTCCTCGCGACGGGCCTCCGTGCCGCCGGGCATCACGTCGATGAAGTGGCCGCCTACACGAGCCGACCGCTCGAATCGCTCCCCCCCGGGGCGCGGGCGGCCCTCGACGCCACGGCGATCGACTGGATCACGGTCACCAGCGGCCGGATCGCCGAGGCGGCCTGCCGGTTGTTCGGCGACGGCATCCGTCGCTGGCGGGTGGCGAGTATCAGCCCGGTGACGTCGGCGGCGCTGCGCCGGCTGGGGGTGGAGCCGGATGCGGAAGCGTTGCGGCCGACCGCCGCCGCGCTGGTCGGGGCGATCGCCGCCGCCGACGGTCGGGCGGAATGAATCTGCGGGCCGTGCGGGGGCGCCGGACGACCGTGAAGGCCGGATGGGGGGACGCCGATAGCTGACAAGGAGGGGGCGCAGGGTCCCCGGTCGCTGGGAACCGCGTCACATGCCCACCGCGTCCGATCGGTCGACCGTCGTGCTGTCCCACGTGGTCGCTGCCGGCACGACCGCCGAGCACCTCGTCGCGATCGACGCCGCCGCGCGCCGCCGCGGGGTCCTTGTCACATGGGCCGCACGCCTCGACGGCCTCGCCGCGATGGCGGGCAGCGCGGCCCCGATCCGGGCGGTGGCCGACGACCCCGGGTGGTGGGAGTCGCGGGCGGCCCTCCGCGACCGGGTCGAGCGGACGATCCGGCTGCTTCCCGGCATCGACACGCTGGTCGTCGGTGACGGGCGGATGCTCGTCCACCGCGAGCTGCTCCGCGATCACGGGATCCGCACGGTGTGCGTCGACAGGTTCGACGACGCGGCGCGCGGATCGCGGCGCCCGGCTCCGGCGGGCTGGGCGTGCCGCAGCCTGTCGTGGGGCCTGTGGGAAGTGGCGCTCACGGCACCGTCGCGCGGGTGGTTGACGCGCTTCACGGGGCGCACCGCGACGGTCCGACCGGTGCCCGGCTGTCTCACCGTGCTCGGTGCCGGGCCGGCCGTCGAGCCGACGGCGACGATCGACCGCGTCGCACGGTGGGTCGAGGCGGGGGTGGCGACGACCGCGAGCCTCGGGGCCCTGCCCGGATTGGTGGCCGCCTCCGGCACTGCCGCGGCCGGCTCGGTGCTCCGCGCCGCCTGACACGAACCGCCGGGGACACACCACGCTCGGCGCACCGGCCACCCACGTGGAGGCTGTCGGCAGCAAGGGCGCTCGCGCGGCCACCGCGCTCACGGCTCAGGGACGGCTCTTCTCTACCACCGACCAGCTGAGGTAGGCGAGGATCAGACTGGCGATCACGAACCCGATGTCGAGGCCGACACTCACCCGGCGGAAGGGAAACCCCGCCGCGAGGTCCGCGAGGAACAGGATCCCGACCAGTCCCGAGACGACCATCCCGGTCAGAGGCAGCATTTTCGTCACCGGGCACCTGCTCCGCGATCGGCCACCGCCGGGGGTTGGGAAGGCCTACTACCATAATCGACAGCCGGGGGAGCGCCATCCACCGCTCCGGGCACCGGCGGGGAAAATGCCGTCCCGGCACCGGCCGCACGACCCCTCCGAACCGCTCCACCCCTCCCCCCACACCGAGGCACCGATGGCACACCCCGCCTCAGCCCAAACGGCGGTCTACACCGGGTCGTTCGACCCCGTCACGCTCGGCCACCTCGACGTCATCGAGCGGGCGAGCCGGATCTTCGGCTCGGTCGTGGTCGGCGTCGGCATCAACCCCGACAAACACCCGCTGTTCGCCAGCGACGAGCGGGTGGCGCTGGTCGAGGCGGCGACCGCACACCTGGCCAACGTCCGCGCGGCCCCGTTTTCCGGGCTGGCGGTGGTCTTCGTCCGCGAGCAGGGGGCGACGGTGCTGCTCCGCGGCGTCCGCTCGCTGAGCGACATGGAGGCCGAGTTCACGATGACGCTGGCCAACCGCAAACTCGATCCGGAAATCGAGACGGTGTTTCTGATGTCGGCCGCCGAGTATTCCCACGTCTCGTCGTCGCTGCTCAAGCAGATCACGCCGTTGGCAGACGACCGGGCGCTGGCCCGGTTCGTGCCGCTGCCGGTGGTCCGCGCCCTGCGGAGCAAGCTTCCGGCGCCCGCCCGCTGAAGGGCGGCGCCGGTCGGGCGGTCAGTTGAGCCGGCCAGCGCCGCCCGGACCGGCGTCGAAATGCTGGCGCAGGTAGCGGGCGCGTTCGATCCGCTCGTCGCTCCCCTCGAGTTGGATGCCGCGCAGTTTCTGCAGGTGGGCCGGCTGCGTGCGGACGAGCAACGAATTGATGTCGGCCACGTCGACGTCGCCGATCAGCCCGAGGAGGACTCCCATCCGGACCCTCGACAGCAGCTGCATCGCCTCCTCGACCTTGATCGTCTGCGCCGTGCGGAGGATCCCGTATGCCCGGCTGACTTGGTCGTGGACGTTCTGCTGTGTCTCGCGGACGAGGAACTCGCGGGCGCGGCGCTCGTATTCGATGACCACCGGGACGACGTCGCCGACCTGCTGGAGGAGCTCCTCCTCGGTGCGGCCGAGCGTCGTCTGGTTGGAAATCTGGTAGAAGTCGCCGAGCGCCTGCGAGCCCTCCCCGTACAGGCCGCGGACCGCCAGCGAGATCTTCTGCAGGCTGCGGAACACCTTGTCGATCTGCCGCGTGATCACCAGCGCCGGCAGGTGGAGCATGACGCTGACGCGGATCCCGGTGCCGACGTTGGTCGGGCAGGCGGTGAGGTAGCCGAACCGCGAGTGGAAGGCGTACGGCACGACCCGCTCGATCTCGTCGTCGACCGCCCGGATCTGCTCCCAGGCGCCGTGGAGATCGAGGCCGCTGTGGAGGCACTGGATGCGGAGATGATCCTCTTCGTTGATCATCAGGCTGACCTGCTCACGGTCGTCGATCGCGACCCCGCGGGCCCCGGCGGCCTCGGCGTGCTCGCGGCTGATCAGCTGTCGCTCGACGAGAAACCGGCGATCGACCTCCTCGAGGCGGCCGACGTCGAAATACTCGAGCCCCCGTCCGAGCGGCACCCGCGCGATCCGCTCGCGGAGCAGGCGCTCGACGTCCGCGCGGTCCTGGGCCGAGGCCCGGCTGACGAACGGGAAGTGGGCGACGTTGCGCGCCAGCCGCACGCGGCTGCTCATCACGATGTCCGATTCCGGACCGGTGCCGCGAAGCCATTCGCCGACCGAGTCGGTGAGAGTGTCGAGTTTCATGACGGCGTGTCTTCGGCTTTCCGTCGCGGTGCGAGCCAGCGCTCCTCGAGCGCGCGGATCGCGTCGCGGTGCTCGCGGGCGTCTTCGTAGCGTTCGGCGGCGATCGCCTCCTTGAGCGACCGGCGCAGGCCGATGGCGGCGGTCAGTTCCGCGGTGTCCTCCGGCAGCGCTTGCCCGGTTCCGCCCGCGGGGGAGACCGGGAGTCGGCTCGGCCGGCGGCCGGTGTGCTCGGTCGCCCCGTGGATGTTGGCGATCAGCGGCTCGAGTTCGCGCTCGAACTCGACGTAGTCGTGGGGGCAGCCGAGCCGCCCCTGGTTGCGGAACTCGAAGAACGTGATGCCGCACATCGGGCAGGCGCGTTGGTCGAGTTGGGACAGTTCGGCGGCGGTCTGCCCGACGCCGAGCGGGCCGACCAAACCGCCTCCCTTGGGCGTCTCGGCGCCGCCCCCGGATTCGGCCTGGTTGAGGTACACCCGGGCGTGGTCGTCGCAGAGGTGGATCTCGCGCACCGCACCCCCCTCCAGCTCCGTGATGTGGAACACCGCCTGCGCGTCGCACTGCTGGCATTTCATCGCCGGAACTCCACGGCGGCGACGGGCCCGCCCCATCGCCGACACGCATCATACCCGTCCGGTGACTTCCGGTCGCCGTCAATGCCGGCGGCGGGGTGTTGACCGGCGGCCCCGCCGGAGAGTCTGTTGACGGTCACGGCCCGCCGTACCCCGCGCCCACTCCGATGCACCATCCCGACCCCGCCCGGTTCGCGACCCTCGCCGCCGGTCATCGTCTCGTGCCGGTCTACCGAAGGCTGCTCGCCGACGGCCTCACCCCGGTGACGGCGTTCCGCCGGTTCGACGGCGGCGCGTGCGGATGCCTGTTCGAGAGCGTCGTCGGCGGCGAACGGGTCGGCCGCTACAGCTTCCTCGCCGCCGACCCGTTCATGCGCCTCGAGGCACGGCGGACGACCGTGCGCGTGGTGCGCGGCGGTGACGAGGAGACGCTGGAGGTCGCCGACCCCCTTGCCGAACTGCAGCAACGCCTCGCCGAGTTTCGACCGGCCCGGCTCCCGGAATTGCCGCCTTTCACCGGTGGGGCGATCGGCTACGCCGCCTACGACGCCGTCCGCTACGCCGAGCGCCTCCCGGACGCCCCGCCCGACGATCTCGGGCTCCCCGACGTGAGCTTCGCGTTCTTCGACCGGCTCGTCGTCTTCGACCACGTCACCAAGACACTCGACGTGATCGTGCTGGCCGACACCGGCGCTGCCGGCGGGGCGGAGGAGGCCTACCGTAGCGCCTGCCGGAGGATCGACCAGACACTCGAGCGGCTGTTCACCCCCGACGACTGGCCCGCGCCCGCCGACGTCGGCCCGCGGGCGCTCGCCCCCGGCCGGATCGAGGCGCTGGCGAGCCATTTCCCCCGCGAGCAGTTCCTTGCCGCGGTGTCGCGGGCGATCGAGTACATCCGTGCCGGCGACATTTTCCAGGTGGTCCTCAGCCGCCGCCTCGACATCCCGTTCCCGTCCCCGCCTCTCGAGCTCTACCGCACGCTGCGGGTGGTCAACCCGAGCCCGTTCATGTTCTACCTCCGGCTCCCCGAGGTGACGCTCGTCGGCAGTTCGCCGGAGATCATGGTCCGCTGCGTCGACGGCGCCGTGACGGTCCGCCCGCTGGCCGGCACGCGCCCCCGCGGCAAGACGGCGGAGGAGGATGAGGCGCTCGCCGCGTCGCTGCTGGCCGACCCGAAGGAGCGGGCCGAGCACGTGATGCTCATCGACCTGGGGCGCAACGACGTCGGGCGCGTGGCGCGGATCGGATCGGTGGCGCTGTCCGACGTGATGTCGATCGAGCGCTACAGCCACGTCATGCACCTCACCAGCAACGTCACCGGCACGCTCGCCGACGGGCGCACGGCGTTCGACGCGCTGGCCGCCTGCCTACCGGCGGGCACGGTGTCGGGCGCGCCCAAGATCCGCGCCATGGAGATCATCGACGAGCTCGAGCCGCGCCGCCGCGGCCCCTACGCCGGCGCCGTCGGCTACGTCGACTTCGGCGGCACGATGGACACCTGCATCGCCCTGCGCACCGTGGTGATCACCGGCGGGACGGCCCACGTCCAGACCGGTGCCGGGATCGTCGCCGACAGCGTCCCGGAGAAGGAGTTCGAGGAGTCGGTGAACAAGGCCACGGGGCTGCTCGTGTCGATCGACATGACGCTCGCCCGGGCTGCCGCCGGCCGATGATCGTCCTCGCCGACGTGACCGTCGACCGCGGTGGCGAGCGCGTCATCGACGGCGTCGGCTGGTCGGTGGCGGCCGGCGAGTCCTGGGCGCTGGTGGGGCGCACCGGGTCGGGGCGGGGGACGCTGCTGGAGGCGCTCGCCGGACGGCTGGCGTTGGCGCGTGGCGACGTCATCGTCGCCGGCTGCTCGCTCCGCGCGGCACCGCGCCGGTTCCGCCGTCTGGTCGGCCACGTGCCGGCCGGGATCGTCGCCCCGCCGGCGCTGCGGGCCGGCGAGTTTCTCGAGGTGACGGGGGCCGAGGAGGGGCTGGCCGGCGCGGCGCTGGCCGGCGCCGTCAAGCGGGCGCTGGCGCTGGCCGGCCTCGACGGCGACGGCCAGGCCCGCCTCGACCGGATCCCCGACGGGATCCGCAAGCGCCTGCTCGTCGCCCGGGCGCTGCTCCTCGACCCGCCGGTCCTGCTCATCGACGACCCGTTCCAGGGCCTCGACCCCACCGAGCGGCGCGACGTCGAGCGCCTCGTCGGCGACCTCGTCCTCGTCGAGCGGGCCGTGGTCGCCGTCGTGCCCGACGCCGACGTGCCCGGCTGCTTCACGCACCTGGCGGTGATGCGCGGGGGGCGGATCGTGAGCCGCTCCGTCGCCTCCCCGGCGGCGTTCCCGGGCCGGTCGTGGCCCGTCCGCTTCGTCGTCCCGGGCCGGGCCGACGACGCGCTGGCCGTGCTCGCGGTGGTCGCCGCCGATCCGGTGGCCCGCGACGCCGATACGGTCGTGGTGCCGCTCGCCGGCGACGGGGCGATCGCGGAGGCGGTCGCGGCGCTGGTCCATGCGGAGATCGGCGTCGCCGCCGTCGGCCACGACGGGCCGTGGGCGGCGCGGCTGCTCGACGGATGACGCGCCTCCCGCGCGGCCGTTTGACGCTCGGCGGACCGCGGCGGACGATGGGGGGATACCGGCCGATCCTCTCGCCTCGGGGAGCGCGATCCCGTGCGCTGCCGACTTCCGCGCCTGTTCCCATTCCTCGCGGGCCTCGGGCTGGCGGTGCCGGCGCTGCTCGCCTCGGGCGCCGATCCGGGGCCCTCCGCCGACCTCGCGTTCTTCCGCGACCAGGTCGAGCCGCTGCTGTCGCGGCGCTGCCTTCCCTGCCACTCCCATGGCGCCGGGCGGATGGAAGGGGGGCTGGCGCTCGATTGGCGTAGTGGCTGGGAACGGGGGGGCGACCGCGGCCCGGCGATCGCCCCGGGTGAGCCCGAGGCGAGCCTGCTGGTGACGGCGGTGCGCCATGCCGACCCCGACCTACGGATGCCGGCCGAGCCCCTCCCGGCCGCCGAGGTCGCGATCCTCGTCGAGTGGATCCGCCGCGGCGCCCCCGATCCGCGCATCGCCGCCCCACGGGCGGGCGACTGGTGGTCGCTGCGACCGCTCACGAGGCCGCCGGTGCCGGGGAGCGCCCCCGCCGATCGGGCGATCGACGCGTTTCTCGACCAGCGCATCGCACGCGCCGGGCTCACTCCGGCCGACGAGGCCGACCGGCGTGCGCTCCTGCGCCGGCTGTCGTTCGACCTCCACGGCCTGCCGCCGACCCCCGACGAGGTCGATGCCTTCGTCGCCGACTCCGCCCCCGCCGCCGTCGACCGCGTCGTCGAGCGCCTCCTCGCCTCCCCGCGGATCGGTGAGCGCTTCGCGCGCCACTGGCTCGACTCGATCCACTTCGCCGACAGCCACGGCTTCGAGCACGACGTCTTCCGCCCCAACGCCTGGCCGTACCGCGACTGGGTGATCGACGCCTTCGCCGCCGACCTGCCCTGGCCGACGTTCGTCCGTGCCCAACTCGCCGCCGACGTGTTCTTTCCCGACGACGGCCCGGTCCAGGCAGCCCTCGGGTTCCTCGGCGCCGGCACCTACGACCACTCCGCGGCGAGCACCGCGCCGCGGACGTTCGAATACCTCGACCGCGACGACCTCGTCACACAAACGATGGGCGCCGTGACGAGCACGACGGCCAACTGCGCCCGCTGCCACGCCCACAAGTTCGACCCGATCCCGCAGGAGGACTACTACGCGCTGCAGGCCGTGTTCGCCGGGATCGGCAAGGGGGAGATCGACTGGGAGCCCGACGGCTCGGTCGCGGCGGCGCGGCGGCGCTGGCGGACCCTCGCCGACCTCGCCGTCTCCGGTCCGGAGGCGCTGCTCGGCATGCCGGAAGCCGCGCTCGTGGCCGCCTGGGAGGCGGCCGGGGCGCACGCGGCGTGGTGGCCGCTGCCCCTGGCGAGCTATTCGTCGGCGTTCGGGGTGGAGCTGTCGCGCCAGGACGACGGGTCGATCCTGGCCTGCGGCACCGCGCCGGAGCGCGACGTCGTCATGCTCTCGGCCTCCGGGCCGCTCCCGCCGATCACCGCGCTGCGCCTCGACGTGCTCACCGACGAGTCGTTGCCGATGGCCGGGCCGGGCCGGGCGCCAAACGGCAACCTCCATCTCTCCGAGGTCGAGCTGACCGTTTTCCCGGCCGAAGGCGGTGCCCCGCGCCGGATCGCGATCGCCCGGGCGAGCGCCGATTTCGAGCAGGCGGGCTGGTCGATCGCCCATGCCATCGACGGTGCGCCGGCGACCGCGTGGGGCATCCACCCCGAGGAGGGCAAGCCGCACCACGCGGTGTTCGTGCCGGCCGAGGCGATCGCGCTGGGCGCCGGCGAGACGCTCGTGGTCGCCCTCCGCCAGGTCCACGGCGGTGCCCACCTGATCGGCCGGTTTCGGATCTCGTGCACCGACGGCGATCCCGCGGTGGCGATCGCGCTCTCCCCGGCAGCCGAGGCCGCGCTCGCCGTGCCCCCGGCGGCGCGGAGCCGCGACCAGGCGGCGGCGCTGGCCGGCGCCGTCATCGGCGCCCGTGCGCGGGCCGAGCTGAGCGCGCTGCCGGCCGTGCGCAAGCTCTACGCCGCCGCACCGACGGCGACCAACGAGCGCGGCACGATCTCGATCGCTCCGCCGCGCGAGATCCGGGTCCTCGAGCGCGGCGACATCGACCGTCCCCTGCACCCGGTCGGGCCGGGCGCCCTCGCCGCGGTCGGGGCGCTCGAGGCGCGCTTCGAGCTCCCCCCGGGCGCCCCCGAGGGGGCGCGGCGCGCGGCGCTGGCCGAATGGCTCGTCCACCCCGACAACCCGCTTACCTGGCGGAGCATCGCCAACCGGGTCTGGCACTGGCACTTCGGCCGCGGCCTGTGCGACACGCCCAACGACTTCGGCCGGATGGGAAGCCTGCCGAGCCATCCGGAATTGCTCGACTGGCTCGCCTGCGAACTGCGCGAGACGGGGTCGCTGCGGCACCTTCACCGGCTGATCTGCACGAGCCGTGCCTACCGCCGGTCTTCGACGATTCCCGCCGGCGGCTTCGACGCCGACCCCGACGGCCGGCTGCTGGCCTGGATGCCGCGCCGGCGGCTCGACGCCGAGGGATTCTTCGACGGCGTGCTGCGGGTCGCCACGACCCTCGACGAGACGCGCGGCGGCCCCGGGATCGCCCGGTTCACGCAGAAGCCCGGCGCCCAGCTCACGCCGATCCTCGACTACGACGCCTTCGACCTCGACGCCCCCGGCGCCAACCGCCGGGCGATCTACCGCGTGGTGTGGCGCGGGATCCCCGATCCGCTGTTCGACGCCCTCGACTTCCCCGATCTCGGCCTCCTCGCCCCGGCGCGCGGCTTCTCCGCCTCGGCGCTCCAGGCGCTCGTCCTGGCCAACAACCGCTTCGTCCTCCACCACGCCGCGGTGCTGGCGCGCGCCGCCGCGGCCCACGCCGCCGACCGGACCGGCCAGGTGCGCTGGATGGTGCGCCGCGCCTGGCTCCGCGATCCGACCGCGGAGGAGGAAGGGGAGTTGGACGCGCTGGCCGACCGCCACGGCCTCCCCGCGGTCGCCCGGGCATTGTTCAATGCCGACGAGTTCCTGTTCAGCGACTGAGCCCGCCATGGTGATCCCGATCCCGCGCCGCGATCTGCTCGCCACCGCCGGCGGTGGCTTCGGCGCCGTGGCGCTGGCCGGGCTCTTCGTCCGCGACGGCCTCGCCGACGCTCCCGCCGGTGATCCCTCCTGGCCGCTCGGCGGCCTCCACCATCCGGCCCGGGCGCGGCGCGTGATCCAGCTGTTCATGAACGGCGGCACGAGCCCGATGGACACGTTCGACCACAAGCCGCTGCTGGCCAAGCACGACGGCGAGGCACTCGGCCCCAAGGAGAAGCCCGAGGGGTTCACCACGCCGGTCGGCAAGGTGATGAACAGCCCGTTCGCATTCGCGCGCCACGGCGAGACGGGCCGCTGGGTGAGCGAGGTCTTTCCCTGCCAGGCCCGGCAGGTCGACCGGCTGGCGTTCCTGATGGCGATGAAGACGACGACCAACGTCCACGGCCCGGCCAGCTACATGATGAACACCGGGTTCATGCTGCCGGGTTTTCCCTGCCTGGGGGCGTGGGTCTCGTACGGCCTCGGGCGGATCGTCGACGACCTCCCCGAGTTCGTCGTCCTCCCCGACCCGCGCGGCCTTCCCTACAACCAGAAGGGGAACTTCTCCGCCGGCTTCCTCCCCGCCCGCCACCAGGGCACCGTCGTCGACGCCGGCGGTGCCGAGCCGATCCCCGACGCGTTCGCGGCCGGCGCCTATCCCTTCGCCCGCGGCGACGCCGATCGCGAGACGCTGGCGCTCATCCAGCGGCTCAACCGCCGTCACGCCGCGGCCCGGCCGCACGACACGCGCCTCGAGGCGCGGATCGCCGCCGGCGAGCTGGCGGCCCGGCTCCAGCTCTCCGCGCCGGCGACGTTCGCGCTCGACGGCGAGACGGCGACCACGCGCCGCGCCTACGGCCTCGACCGCCCCGAGACGGCCGACTTCGGCACGCGCTGCCTCGTCGCCCGGCGCCTCGTCGAGCGTGGCACCCGCTTCGTGCAGGTGTGGAGCGGGCCGCAGGGGGCGGTGAACAACTGGGACAACCACGGCAGCATCGTCAAGGAGCTCCCACCGATCGCCGCGAGCGTCGACGGTCCGATCGCCGCGCTCCTCGACGACCTCCACGCCCGCGGCCTCCTCGCCGACACGCTGGTCGTGTGGACGACGGAGTTCGGCCGCACGCCGTTCGCCCAGAACAACCAGGGGCGCGACCACAACGGCGGGAGCTTCGTCACCTGGCTGGCCGGTGCCGGCGTGAAGGCCGGCGCGACCCACGGGCGGAGCGACGATCTCGGCTACCAGGGGATCGACGGGATCACGACCGTCCACGACCTCCAGGCGACGATTCTCCATCTGCTCGGGATCGACCACACGCGGCTGACGTTCCGCACCGCCGGCGTCGACCGTCGCCTGACCGACGTCCACGGTCACGTGATCCGCAGCGTGCTGGCATGACGGCCCCCGCCGCTCAGCCGGCGGCGAACTCGTCGATACCGTGCGCGGCAAGCTCCGCCGACCAGCCCGTGCACTGGGCCTCGAGCTGCCCGAGCGACAGGCCGGTGACGAACATTCCCGGGCGGCTCCGCGCCGCGTCGAGCCAGGAGCGGAGGTCGCTGACGTCGGCCATGGAGGATCGCCCGCGCCGCTGCTACCGCGCCGCCGTCACGAGGTCGGCGACGGTGCGCTCGACGCCGGCGGCGAGCGCCGCCGGACCCGACGGCGCCAATTCGTCGATCCGGCGCACGAGCGCCGAGCCGACGATCGCCCCGTCGGCCACCCCCGCCAGCAGTTTCACCTGCTCCGGCGTGCTCACGCCGAAGCCGACGAGCACGGGGACGCTGGCCTGCGTCCGCAGCCAGGCGACCCGTTCGACGAGCCCGGCGGGGAGTTCGCTCCGCGCGCCGGTCACGCCGGCGACGCTCACGCAGTAGAGGAACCCGGTCGAGCGGCGGGCGATCTCCGCGGCCCGGTCGGCGGGGGTCGTCGGCGTGACGAGGCGCACCAGCGCCAGCCCAGCCCCCCGGCAGGCGGCATCGAGGAGATCCGATTCCTCGAGCGGCAGGTCGGGAACGACGAACCCGGCCAGGCCCGCCGCCGCGGAGTCGGCGACGAAGCGATCGATGCCGCGGCGGTAGATGATCGAATAGCTGACCATCGCCAGGACCGGCATCCGCACGCGCGCGGTCGCCGCGGTGACCATCGCGAACAACTTCTCGAGCGTGAACCCCGCCGCCAGCGCGCGGGTGTAGGAGGCCTGGATCACCGGCCCGTCGGCGATCGGATCACTGTAGGGCACGCCCAGCTCGCAGACGGCCGCACCGGCGCGGTCGAGCGCCTCGATGACGATCGCCGTCGTGGCCAGATCGGGGTCGCCGGCGGTCACGAACGGGGCGAGGGCCTTGCGCCCGTCGGCGGCCAGTGCCGCGAAACGCTCCGCGAGGGGCACCGGTCGCGTGCTCATCCGTGCCCCCCGCCCGCGGCGGCGCGGAGCCGGGCGATCTCGGCGGCATCCTTCTCGCCGCGGCCCGACAGGCAGACGACGATGTGCTCGCTCGCCGGGCGCCTGGCCGCTTCCTCGACCGCCCAGGCGAGGGCATGGGAGGTCTCGAGCGCCGGCAGAATCCCCTCGCGGCGGGCGACGAGATCGAAGGCGGCCAGCGCCGCTGTGTCGGTGACGCTCGTGTATTCGACGCGCTTCGTGTCGTGCCACCAGGCATGCTCGGGACCGACGCCGGGATAGTCGAGGCCGGCCGAGACCGAGTGGACGTCGGCGGTCTGGCCGTCGCCGTCCTGGAGGACATACGACAGACTGCCGTGGAGGATCCCCGGCGAGCCGAACGACAGGCTGGCGGCGTGGTCGCCGGGCTTGCCAGAGCGCCCCCCCGCCTCGACGCCGACGAGACGGATCGAGGCGTGCTCGACGAGGGGATAGAACATCCCCGCGGCGTTGCTCCCGCCGCCGACACAGGCCACGACGCAGTCGGGATCGCGGCCGATCTCCTTCCGGCAGAAGGCGAGCGTCTCGCGGCCGATCACCGATTGGAAGTCGCGGACGATGCGCGGGAAGGGGTGGGGCCCGACGACCGATCCGATGATGTAGTGGGTCGTCTCGACCGATCCCATCCAGTCGCGCATCGCCTCGTTGATCGCGTCGCGCAGCGTGCGCGAGCCACTCTCCACCGGCCGGACCTCCGCCCCCATCATCTTCATGCTGCGGACGTTGGGCTCCTGGCGGCGGACGTCCTCGGAGCCCATGTAGACGACGCAGTCGAGGCCAAACCGGGCGCAGGCGGTGGCCGTGGCGACGCCGTGCTGGCCGGCGCCGGTCTCGGCGATGATCCGCGACTTGCCCATCCGGATCGCCAACAGCGCTTGGCCGAGGGTGTTGTTGATCTTGTGGGCGCCGGTGTGGCCGAGGTCCTCGCGCTTGAGCCAGATCTGGGCTCCGCCGGCGTAGGCGGTGAGCCGCTTGGCGAACAGCAGCGGCGTCGGACGGCCGACGAAGGCCGCGAGCAGCTGGTCGAGCTCTGCCTGGAACGCCGGATCGCCGCGGGCCTCCTCGTAGGCGGCGGTGAGCTGGTCGAGCGCCGCCGACAGCGTCTCGGGCACGTAACGACCGCCAAACCGGCCGAACCGGCCGTGCACGTCGGGCACCTGGGCGATCCCCCCCGCGGGGAGCGGCGGGGCGGCGGTTGGCGGTGTCATCGGGGGCTCCGGGGAGGCGTGACGGAGGGGGCGGCGGCCCGGGCCGGGAGGGCAGCGGGGCGGCGGCGAAGTCCGCACGGCAGCGTAGGATTGCCGCGGCCGATTGTAGCCGGCCCGGCGGCAGCCAGCAGGAGCCGGCCCGAGAGAGGGTTTCCGGTCGGCCGGGGTGAGGACGTGCCCGAGCTACCCGAAGTGGAGACGATGCGGCGCGGTATCGGCCGGATCGTCGGCGGCCGGATCCATGCCGTCCGGTTTCCCCGGTCGACCCGGCGCCCGCTCTCGATCGTGCCCCGCCCCGCGCTGCTCGCCGAGCGCCTCCGCGGTGCCCGGATCGATGCCGTCGAGCGGCATGGCAAGCGGATCGCGATCGGCCTCGAGCCGGCCGGCCCGGAGCGCGCCCTCCGCTGGCTCGTCATCGAGCCGCGGATGACCGGCCTGCTCCTGCTCGTGCCACCGCCGACGGCCGATCACCTGCGGATGGAGCTCGACGTCGGCGATCGCCCCTGCCACCGGCTCCGCTTCTGGGACCAGCGCGGTCTGGGGACGATCCGCCTGGTCGACGCGGCGGGGCTCGAACGTGCCTGCGGTGCGGCGAAACTCGGCGTTGACGGGCTGGCCGTCACCGCCGCCGACCTCGAGCGCGCCCTGGGCGGCTCGCGCCGCGCGATCAAGGTCGCCCTCCTCGACCAACGCGCGGTGGCGGGGATCGGCAACATCTACGCCGCCGAGATCCTCCACCGCGCGGGGATCGACCCGCGCACCCCCTGCCGCCGGCTCGTCGCCGACGACTGGGAGCGCGTCGCCGCCGCCGCCCGCGGGATCCTCGCCGCGGCCGTCGACCACGAGGGCTCGAGCATCGGCGACGAGCTCTACCGCACCGCCGACGACCGGAAGGGGAGCTACCAACGGCTCCACCGCGTGTACGGCCTGGCGGGAACCTCCTGCCGGCGGTGCCGCACGCCGATCGAGCGGATCGTCCAGGCCCAGCGATCGACCTTCTTCTGCCCTGTCTGCCAACCGCGGCGGCGTCGCGCTTCGCCGCGCCGCTCCGGCTGATACGATTGTGTTTTCGCCGCCGTCGCGGTCCCCCGAGGAGCTCCCCATGCAGCCGTCCCTCGCCCACCTCTCGCGCCGTCGCTTCCTCGCCTCCAGTGCCGCGCTGGCCGCCGCCGCGCCCCTGGCCGGTGCCGACGAGCCGACGCGGTCCGCCGAAACGCTCGCCCAGGCGCTCCACGCCACGCTCACGCCGGCGCAGCGCGAGGTGGTCTGCTTCCCCTGGGACTACGTCCACCCCAAGTTCGGCCTGTTGCGCACGCGGGTCGGCAACAACTGGAACGCCACCAAGCCGGAACTGGTCAGCGACTTCTTCACCGGCGAGCAGAAACGACTCGTGCGCGACATCTTCGAGCAGTTGATCCGGCCGGAATGGCAGGGGCGGATCGACAAGCAGCTCGAGGATGATGCCGGCGGCTTCGGCCACGCCCAGTCGATCGCGCTGATCGGAGAGCCGGGGTCGGGGAAGTTCCAGTTCCTGATGACCGGCCGGCACATGACGCTGCGCTGCGACGGCGACTCCGCCGAGCACGTCGCCTTCGGCGGGCCGATCTTCTACGGCCACGATCCCGGCGGCTTCAACGAGGAGGCGACCCACCCGGGCAACGTCTTCTGGCCGCAGGCACTGGCCGCCAACAAGGTGGCGGCGATGCTCGACGGCCGGCAGCGGGAGCTGGCCCTGGTCGCGAAGCAGCCGGCCGAGAGCGCCGTCGCCTTCAAGGGGAGCAAGCTCGAGCAGGGGATTGCCGTGACCGAGCTGTCGGCCGACCAGCGTGCCGAGCTGGAAAACGTGCTCGCCGTCCTCCTCGAGCCGTACCGCGCGGGCGACCAGGCGGAGGTGCGCCGCTGCCTGTCGGCCCAGGGGGGGCTCGACGCCTGCCGGCTCGCCTTCTACCGCGATGGCGACATCGGCGACGACGGCGTCTGGGACTGCTGGCGGCTCGAGGGCCCGGCCTTCGTCTGGCACTACCGCGGCGCGCCGCACGTCCACGTCTGGGTGAACATCGCCGATTCCCCCGACGTGCCGACCAACACCTGACGCGATGGCCGACTGCTGCATCATCGGCGGCGGCGTGATCGGCCTGTCGCTGGCCCGCGAACTGGCCGGCCGCGGCGCGGCCGTCGAGCTGGTGTGTCGTGATCCCGTCGAGCGGACCGCGTCGTGGGCCGCGGCCGGGATCTTCCCCCCGGTGGCCGATGGCCCCGCGGCGACCGCGCTCGAACGGTTCACCGCCTTCAGCGACCGGCTCCACTGGCAGTGGGCGGACGAGCTCCGCGCGGAGACCGGGATCGACAACGGGCTGCGCCGCTGCGGCGGCCTCCACGTCGCCGGCACGCGTGCAGGACGCGAGCGCCTCGCCGCCGCCCGCGCCCGCTGGCTCGCGGCCCGGGTGCGCTGCATCGACTGCGACGGCACGGCCGTCGCCGCCGCCGAACCGGCGCTCGGCGGGGCGGTGGCCCGCGGCACGGTGTCGGCCGGGGTGATCCTCCCCGACGAGGCGCAGATCCGGCCGTCGCGGCACCTCGACGCCCTCCTCGCGTCATGCCGGGCGCGGGGCGTGAGGATCACGACCGCCACCGTGCAGGGGCTCGAGCTCGACGGCCGGCGCGTCGACGGCGTGCGGACCGACGGCGGCACGGTCCGGGCCGAACGGTATTGCCTCGCCGCCGGGAGCTGGTCCGAGGGGCTGGCGGCGGCGCTCGGGCTGGCCCTGCCGACGCGGCCGATCCGCGGCCAGATCGTGCTGGTCAGGCTCCCCCGGCAACTGCTCTCGCGGATCGTGTCGTTCGGGCTCGACTACCTCGTCCCGCGCCCCGACGGACGGTTGCTCGTCGGGGCGACGATCGAGGACGTCGGCTTCGACGACCGGACGACGGCCGCGGGGGAGGCGGGGCTGATCGACGTCGCCCGGCGCCTGCTCGGCGACGTCGACGGGGCGGTCGTCGAGCGGTCGTGGTCGGGGCTGCGGCCCGGCAACCGTGACGGCCGTCCGACGCTGGGCCCGGTGCCGGGATGGGACAACGTCTGGGTGACGACAGGCCACTTCCGCGCCGGCATGCACCTCTCGACGGGCAGCGCCGTCGCCGTCGCCGACATGCTGGACGGCGCCGTGCCGGCGCCATGGCTCGACGCCTTCGCCCCGTGGCGCGATACGGAATGCGACGACGAATCGGTCGACGCCTACCTGGCGCGGGTCGAGGCCGCGGCGGTCAGCCCCCCCTGAGCCGACGGTCACGCGGCCGTCGTCGTCAGCCGCACGTGGATCGCCTCGACGTCGGCGGCGTCGATCGGCCGGGCCGGCTCGGCGGCGGCGACCACGGCGCACAGCTCGACGAGCCTGACGACGCCCGCGGGGATCCCGCCGGCGATCTCGTGGAGCACGCGGAGGCTGTCCGGTCCCCAGCGCACGGCCGGCCGGAGCTCGTGGGCGATCGTCGCGGTCTCGGCCGGCGTCAGCGGCTGGAGAACCGCCCGCACGCGGACGCGGGCGTCGAGTGCCGGGGCGCGGTGGAGGAGCGTGAGCAGACGGCCCTGGCCGCCGAGGACGAGGCCCGGGTGGCGCGCTTCCTCGGCCGACTCGACCAGGTCGCCGAGCGCTGCCGCGGTGGCGAGGTGGGCGTCGTCGACGAGGAGCGTCGCGAGGCCATCGGTGGCGAGCAGCCGCCGCGCCGTGTCGACCGACCGCGCGAGGCGCACCTCTCCGCCGCGCGTGCGGCCGAGAATTCCGTGGAGCAGCGTCGAGACGCCCGTCCCGGCCGGCCCGCAGAGGATCGCCACGCCCCCGGGGCGTTCGAGGGCGTAGAGCACCCGCGCGCAGGCCGCTTCCTGCCCTCCGGTCAGGCGCGGCGTCCACGTCGGGCTGCCGTTCATGCCGCCGCCTCCTCACCGGTGGAGCTTGCGGCGGGGAGCGTCGCCACGACGGCGATGCCCAGCGCCCGGAGCGCCGCGACGTGGGCGGGGCAGGGAAGGGGCGAGGCCGTCACGAGGATCACCCCCTCGCAGCCGCAGGCCAGGCTCACCAGCCGACGGTGGTTGACGGCACCGGGGGGAAACCAGTCGCCGCAGCGCACGACGACGATGCCCCCCGCGGCACCCGGCTCATCGGGCACCGCGCGGAGGACCGGGCCGTCACGCTGCCCCACCACACGGCCCCGGGCGGCAAGGGCGCGGACGATCCCGGCCACCACCACCGGACTGGCCACACCGCTGCCGGCACCCGCGACAGCCACGACCCGACAACCGGCCGCGAGCACCGCATCGGCCAACCGGTGCAGGGGCGCGACCGGCTCTGCTACCGCGGCGCTCATCCCCCCGGGCAGCGCCGCACGACCGGCGTCACCACGGCCGATGCGGGCGAGAAACGCGGCGTCGAGTCGATCCATGGCGGTGTGTCCGGGATGGCCGCGACGGGCCCGGCGCGACGACCGGTCCTTCCGACGGTGGCGCATCGACCGCCGCCCGGGGCCACCTTGAGCGCCAACGGGGCGGTGGACGGCTCGGGGTTTCTGTTTCGATCCGCCGTCCTATCATAGTGGTGCTTTCCGGGCCTTCGCGCCGCATTTCCTTCCCATCCCCCCCACTCGCCCCCATGCCCAACCCCACGCTGCCCGAGGTCCTCCGCGAACGAATCGTGATCCTCGACGGCGCCATGGGGACGATGGTCCACGCCCTTGGGCTCGACGAGCACGGCTTCCGCGGCGACCGGTTCCGCGACCACGGCCGCGACCTCAAGAACTGCATCGACGTCCTCAACCTCTCGCAGGGGGACTCGATCCGCGGGATCCACGCCGCCTACTTCGAAGCCGGCGCCGACATCGTCGAGACCAACACGTTCGGGGCGACGAGCGTGGCGCTGGCCGACTTCGGCCTCCAGTCGTACACCCGCGAGATCAATCTCGTCGCCGCCCGGCTGGCCCGCGAGGCGGCCGATGCCGCGACCGCGAAGACGCCGGGCAAGCCGCGGTTCGTCGCCGGCTCGATCGGGCCGACCAACAAGCAGCTGTCGATCGCCGGCAACGTCGCCGACCCCGGTCATCGCGACGTGACCTACGACGAGATGGTCGCGGCGTACCGCGAGCAGATCGAAGCCCTCATCGACGGCGGCGTCGACCTGCTCCTCGCCGAGACGGCGTTCGACACCCTCGTGCTCAAGGCCTGCCTGCACGCCATCGAACGGACGTTCGCCGATCTCGGCCGGAAGCTGCCGGTGATGGCGTCGTTCACGATCTTCGAGGGGGGGCGGACGCTGTCCGCGCAGACCGTCGAAGCCTGCTGGACGAGCATCTCGCACGTCGACCTGCTCAGCGCCGGGATCAATTGCGCCCTCGGGCCCGACAAGCTCCGCACCCACGTCGCCGACCTGTCGCGGATCACGCCGCGGCTGGTGAGCTGTTACCCCAACGCCGGTCTCCCCAACGCCCTCGGCGGGTTCGACGAGACGCCGGAGATGATGGCCGGGGTGCTCCGCGACTTCGCCGAGGCCGGCTGGCTGAACATCGTCGGCGGCTGCTGCGGCACGACCCCGGCCCACATCAAGGCGATCGCCGACGTGATGCGGAACTATCCGCCGCGGACTCCGGCGCCGCCCCCCCGGCGGAGCCGCTATTCGGGGCTGGAGATGCTCGAGCTGCGCCCGGAGAGCAGCTTCACCGTCGTCGGCGAGCGGACCAACGTCACCGGGTCGCGGGCCTTCGCCCGGCTGATCAAGGAGGAGCGCTACGAGGAGGCGCTCGGAGTCGCCCGCCAGCAGGTCGAGAACGGCGCCAACATCATCGACGTCAACGTCGACGAGGGGATGCTCGACGGCGTCAAGGTGATGACCAAGTTCCTCACGCTGCTGTCGAGCGAGCCGGAGATCTCGCGCGTCCCGATCATGGTCGATTCGTCGCGCTTCGAGGTCCTCGAGGCGGGGCTGAAGTGCATCCAGGGCAAGGGGATCGTCAACTCGATCAGCCTCAAGGAGGGGGAGGAGACGTTCCTCCACCACGCCCGTACGGTCCACGGCTACGGCGCGGCGGTGGTGGTGATGGCATTCGACGAGGAGGGTCAGGCGACCGACGTCGAACGGCGGTTGGCGATCTGCCGGCGGGCGTACCGGCTGCTGACGGAGCAGGCCGGCTTCGCCCCCGAGGACATCATCTTCGACCCCAACATCCTCACCGTCGCGACCGGAATCGAGGAGCACAACCGCTACGCGCTCAACTTCATCGAGGCGACGCGGCTCATCAAGGCCGAGATGCCGGCAGTCAAGGTGTCGGGGGGCGTGAGCAACATCTCGTTCTCGTTCCGCGGCAACGAGGTCGTCCGCGAGGCGATGCATTCCTGTTTCCTGTACCACGCGATCCGCGCCGGCATGGAGATGGGGATCGTCAACGCCGGCCAACTCGCCGTCTACGAGGAGATCGAGCCGGCCCTCAAGGAACGGATCGAGGACGTCCTCTTCGACCGCCGGCCCGACGCCACCGAACGGCTCGTCGAATTCGCCGAGAAGGTCAAGAAGCAGGATGGCGCCGGAGGCTCGCAGGCCGACGCCTGGCGCGGGCTTGACGTCGAGGCCCGGCTGACGCACGCGTTGGTCAAGGGGATCGCCGACCACGTCGAAGAGGACGTCGAGGCGGCCCGGTCGCGCTATGCCACGAGCCTGGAGATCATCGAAGGCCCGCTGATGCGCGGGATGCAGACCGTCGGCGACCTGTTCGGCGAGGGGAAGATGTTCCTCCCCCAGGTCGTGAAGAGCGCCCGGGTGATGAAGCGGGCGGTCAACCACCTCCTCCCCTACATGGAGGCGGAACGGGCGGCGTCCGGAGCGGCCGGCACGAAGCGCGGCAAGGTCCTGATCGCGACCGTCAAGGGCGACGTCCACGACATCGGCAAGAACATCGTCGGCGTCGTCCTCGGCTGCAACGGCTACGAGGTGGTCGACCTCGGCGTGATGGTGCCGTGCACGAAGATCATCGACGAGGCGGTTCGCCACCAGGCCGACATCGTCGGGCTCTCCGGGCTGATCACGCCGAGCCTCGACGAGATGGTCCAGGTGGCCCAGGAATTCGAGCACGCCAAGCTGTCGATGCCGCTGCTCATCGGCGGTGCGACGACGTCGGCACGGCACACGGCGGTGAAGATCGCGCCGAAGTACTCCGGTCCGGTCGTCCACGTCAACGACGCCTCGCGCGCCGCCGGCGTCGTCGAGAAGCTGCTCAACTCGGTCCACCGGGGAGAGTTCATCCAGACGGTCCGCGACGAACAGGCCCGGGACGTCGAGAACTTCAAGCGCCGGCAGGAGACGAAGCTGGTGCCCTACGCCGCCGCCTGCGCGAAGCGCTGGACGACCGACTGGGCCACCGCGCCGATCGCGGTGCCGGAATTCCTCGGCGTCCGCGTCCTCGACGACGTGCCCCTCACGGAGCTCGTGCCGTACATCGACTGGTCGCCGTTCTTCATGTCGTGGGAGCTGAAGGGGAAGTACCCGGCGATCTTTCACGACGCGGTGGTCGGCACCGAGGCGCGGAAACTGCACGGCGACGCCCTGGCGATGCTCGACCGGATCGTCGACGGCCGCACGCTCTCCGCCCGGGGCGTGTACGGCTTTTTCCCGGCCAACGCCGACGGCGACGACATCGTGCTCTACACCGACGACACGCGCTCGGCCGAGCACGGCCGCGTCCACACGCTCCGCCAGCAATGGGAGCGGAAGGGGCAGGACGTGTTCCACGCCCTGGCCGACTTCGTCGCCCCGGTGGGGAGCGGGCGTGCCGACTACGTCGGTGCCTTCGCCTGCACCACGGGCCACGGCTGCGACGAGCTGTGCCGTGAATACGACCGCCAGCACGACGACTATTCGTCGATCATGGTCAAGGCCCTCGCCGACCGGCTCGCCGAGGCGTTCGCCGAGTGGCTCCACGCCGAGGCCCGGCGGGCGTGGGGCTATGGCCGCGACGAGGGGCTGTCGACCGAGGACCTGATCGAGGAGCGCTACCGCGGGATCCGCCCGGCCCCCGGGTATCCCGCCTGCCCGGATCACACCGAGAAGCGGGCCCTGTTCGACTGGCTCGGCGCCGGCAGCGCCGCCGGCATGACCCTCACCGAGAACTACGCGATGCTGCCGGCCGCCAGCGTCAGCGGACTCTACTTCGCCCACCCCGAGAGCCGATATTTCGCAGTGGACCGGATCACGCGTGACCAGGTGGAGGCCTACGCCCTCCGCAAGGGAATGCCGGTGGCCGAGGTGGAGCGGTGGCTGGCGGCGAATCTCGGCTACGACGCGTGACCGAAAACGGGCCGGCGGCGGGCGCCGCCGGCCGTCCCGCGGGGCGACGGGGTCCGCGGCAGATCTTGTTCTCCGACGCCCCCGCGGCGCCGGGCGAGGCGGAGTCGATCGCCTCCCTCACCGACCGCTTCCTCCGCTACATCCGGCACGAGCGGAGCCTCGCCGACAACACCCAGGCCGCCTACCGCCGGGACCTGGCCACGTTCGCGGAGTGGCTCGGGGGCCGTCCGGCGACCACCGCCTCGGTGACCGTCCTCGGCGACTACGTCGCAACGCTGGCACGCCGGGGCCTGGCCCGCGCGAGCATCGCCCGGCAGGCGGCGACGCTGCGGGTGTTCTACGCCTTCCTCCAGCTCGAGGGGCTCGTGGTCGACAGCCCGGCGACGGCCCTCGCCGCCTCCCGGCGCGACGACACGATGCCGGCGACCCTGTCCCCGCGGCAGGTCGATCGGCTGCTGGCCGCCCCCGACACGCGTGCCGCCCATGGCCTCCGCGACCGGGCACTCCTCGAGCTCCTCTACGCGACCGGCTGCCGGGCATCGGAGGTGTCGGGGATGCGGCTGGCCGACGTCCACCTCGCCGAGCGCTACTGCACCTGCCGCGGGAAGGGAAACAAGCAGCGCGTCGTGCCCCTCGGCAAGCGGGCAATCGACGCCCTGACGGCCTGGTTCGAGGGGCCGCGGCGCGAATGGACCGCGGGGAACGCGGCGGACTGGGCGGTGGTGTCGTCGCGGGGCAACCGCCTGTCGCGGATGCGGATCTGGGAGCTCGTCCGCCACCACGCCGCCGCGGCGGGGATCCCCGCCGACATCGGGCCCCACACGCTGCGGCACTCGTTTGCCACCCACCTCGTGGCCGGCGGCGTCGACCTCCGCCACGTGCAGGAGATGCTCGGCCATTCGAGCATCGCCACGACGCAGCGTTACACGCACGTCGATTCGGGGCGGCTCCGCCGGGTCCACGGCCGCTTCCACCCGCGCGGCTGAGCCGCGTCCGGCACCACCGTCAGCCGCGCGGCGCGGCGCGTTTCGGCGGGGTGAACTTGATCTTCCGCACCAGCTCGACGATCCGGCCGTCCTCGACCGTGCCCGACACCGCGGTGATCGCCTGCACGACGTTGAAGTAGCGCAGACCGTAGTCGCAGTCGAACTCGACCTCGGTCCGCTCGGCGAGCGAGTTGGGGCCGCGGGCATCGCCCACCAACCCGACCACCTTGCGGCGCAGCTCGGCGAAGTCGGCGATCGGGGCGCCGTTCATCGTGATCCCGGCGAGCTGACCGTCGGGATTCGCGGCGAGGCGGACGCGGATCGGCGGCACCTGCTGGTCGTCGGGAACGGCCGCGGCCGCCGTCGCCAGGGGCATGCGGACGTCGAAATCCCCCTCCGGTGCGACCACCTTGAGGGTGCACATGAAAAACGACATCAGCTGGAACACGACGTCGATCATCGGCGTCATGTTGATCTCGACTTTGTCGCCGAGCGTGCTGGCGGCCCGCCGTCGCATCGTGCTACCCCTCGTCGTACTGGGCCCGGAGGGCGAAGCGTTCGAACCCCTTCTCCTGGCAGATGCGGATGACCTCCTGGACCTCGCCGGTCTTCGACCGGCCGTCGGCCCGGATGATCACCGTCGCCCCGGCGGGCTCGCGCCCGGCGTCGAGCATCACCGTCTTCTCGCGTTCCAGGTAGCCGCCGATGTCGCGGACGGCGATCAACTCGCCGGCGTAGATCACCGACCCGGCGCTGGTGAGCTGGAGCGTGAGCGGCTTCTCGACGACGCGATCCGACGGCTTGGCGAGTTGACTGAGCGGCAGCCGGATCCGCTCGTCCTGCTCGGCCTCGGAGAAGTTCATCACGAACATGAAGAACGTGATCAACTGGAACGTCATGTCGATCATCGGCGTCATGTCGATGTCGGTGGTCGGCGGCCCCGCCGCGCCAGGCCTACGCGCCATGGGTGCGATCCTCGCGTCCCGCTGCCGCAGCCGAACCGGCGCCCGAACCGGTGGCCCCGCGGGCCGTCTTCGTCCCCATGCTCTCGAACCGTTCCATCAACGCCAGCGCCTCCTCGTCGACCTCGCCGTTGAGCCGCTGGAGCCAGTTGCGGAACAGCGCGAAACAGGCGATCGCCGGGATCGCCAGCCACAGGCCGATGAGCGTCGTGATCAACGCCTGGGAGATGCCGATCGCCAGCTCCGCCGGCTTCGGGGCGGTGGCACTCTTGGCGATCACCATGAACGCCGACACCATCCCGTCGACCGTGCCGAGCAGGCCGAACATCGGCGCCAGCGCTCCGATCAGCGAGATGTAGCTCACCTTGTGGTCGAGCTTCATCGATTCCTCGGCCTCGACCTCCTGCATCGCCTCGACCGCGGCAGGGTAGCCCGCCTGGAGCTTCCCCATCCCGGCGGCGAGGACGCGGCCGAGGTAGGAATCATCGGCCTTCGCCAGCTCGTAGGCCTGCTGGTATTCCTTGTTGTCGAGGTGGGCCTTGAATCCGTCGCGCAGCGCCGGCGGGATGAGCACCTGCCGCCGGATCTGCAGGAAACACATCACCAACAGCGCGACCAGCAGGAACGACAGCACGAGGAACACGATCACGTACCGCAGCCCGAGCGCCTTGTAGTAGAAGACGAGCATGCTCTCGCCTTCCTCGGCTGGGGCCTCGTCGGCGGCGTCGTCCTGGGCGTACGCTGCCGCCGGGGCGACGACGAGCGCCGCTGGCAGGGCGACCATCGTCAGGCCTGGCGCGCCGCCCGACAGCCCCGCCGCGGCCCGCAGGATCATCGCGCCGTACAGCGCCACGATCGACGCCAGCCGTGCCCCGCCGGTCCGTCTTTCGCTCGTTCCGCTCGCCATGCCGCACTCCTCGGGGGATCGATTCGGACAGGATCGTATTCCAAGTGCGTCGCAGGGGGCAAAGCTCCCCGCCGACTCCGGTCCCTCAGGACGCTTTCGGGGTGGCGGCCTGCTTCGCCCAACGGCTGCCGGGATAACTCGCTTCCAGGGTGCCGCGGGCTTCACGCGCGCGCTCGGGATTTTGCCCCCGCTCCCACAGTTCCGCGAGGTTCCACAGCGCCTCGGCGTGGGCCTCCGGGGAGCCGTTGTAGACCAAATCGACGGTGAGAAACGCGATCAGGGCGTCCTGGTCGTTGGCGCCGGTGGCCCGGTAGGCGGAGCCCAGCGTGTTGTAGGCCACCGCCAGCGTCGCCCCCTCCTCGGGGTTGGATTGCGCGATCGCGCCACGGGCGACGGCGATCGCATCGTCGTTCCGCCCCAGTCCGATCAGGCACCGCGCCCGCCCCAGCGCGGCGGCGCGCTTCTGCTCGCTGCCGGCATCGTCTCCGGCATCGACCGCCAGCGCCGCGTCGAACTCGGTGAGCGCCTCGGCGAACTTCCGCTGCTCGAGCATCATCCGTGCCCGCGCCGCGGCCGCCCTGACCTTGAAGGCCGGCGGCCCCTTGGCGAGCAGCGCGTAGGCCGCGAGGGCGTTGTCGCCGCGCCCTGCGCGGGCGAGGAGGTCGCCGAGCAACTCCTGGGCCTCGTAGAAATGGTGGCCGGAGGCGTGCTTGCCGAGGAACTCGTTGACCAACCTGCCGGCGTCGCGCGGATCGGCGCCGGTGGCCAGGGCCACCCGCCCGGCGGCGACCGCCTTGACGTAGTCCATGTCGGCGAGGATCGGAGCCTCGACGCCATCGAGCTCGGCGGCCTCGACCTTGGCGATCTCCGCGAGGGCCTCGGCGGCGCGCCCCCGCGCCAGCATTCCCCGTGCCGACCGCAACGACGGCGGCTCGCCGGCGAACTGCACCTCCTTGAGCCGATCGATCGGCACGCGGCGAATCTCGCCGGCCCGATCCTCGAGCTGCACCTCGTCGGGGCTCAGACCGGTGATCTTGCCGGTCAAGGTGCCGTCGGTCGTCACGATCCGGTCGGTGGTCTGGGCGCCGGCCAGCGGGGCCAGCAGCGCCGCGACCACAAACCCGCGAACGGCCGCCAGCAGACCCTGGAAAAGGTGATCGGCAGCCGGATGCGGCCGACGGCGAGCCGGGAAACCCTCGGCGTTTCCCGCGGTCGCGCCAGGCACCAGCGGACCGGTGGACACTGGCCTCAGAGGGCTTTGTCGACGGACAACCAGCGTCGCACTCGGCGCCGTCGACCGTCGGCTGGGGGCGGGGGCACGGATCATCCTGCATTCTCCAGTTCGGCGAGGCCGGACGGGCTGGGCGCGCCACGCTCCTTCTGGATCTCGCGGAGGAGCTTGTCGAAACGGGCACGCGAGGCCTCGCCGCCGAGGCCGGGGTAGAGCTTGTAGGTGATGGCGACGTCGTTGAACGCCATCTCGAGCAGCTTGGCGCGCTGGGAGTCGCTGCGGCCCGCCTGGAGCAGCCGGGCGGCGGCGACACGGTAGCGCGCGTCGAAGAACCGGTCCCGGGCCTCGAGGGCGCGGGGATCCTCCGACGCGAAGGCCTGACGGGAGAGCTTCGACGCGATCCCGCCCCAGCCCCAGGCGACGCTCTTGCCGGCCGTCCGGCCGACGATCGATTCGCGGAGGAACGTCTCGGCACGGGCCTTGTCAGCCGCCTTCTCACCGGCGGCCTGGAGCAGTTCGGCGGCCTGGAGCTGGACGTCGAGGGCGTTTTGCCGCTTCGGATCGGAGAGCACCCAGTCGAGGTGCGTGAGCGCCTCGTCGAACCGCCCCAGCTCGCGGTAGGCGCCGGCGAGCCGGAGGCGGATCGACGGCTCGAACCGCGCGACCTCGTCTCCCCCGGTGGCGAGCACCCCCTCGAACGACTTCACCGCCTTGTCGAGAAAACCGGCGGCCCGCTCGCGCCCCACCCCCGAGGCACCGCCGCCGGCGCCGAGGCTGAGGTACGTGTTGCCGACCCACATCCGCGACGAGACCTTCGCGTCGCGGCGGGCGACGCCGTCGAGAAACTGCTCGAACCCGCCGACGAGGGCCTTGAGCTTCGCCTGGGCCTCGGGTGTCTGTGCGCCCTCGGCCGCCAACTCGGCCAATTGCCCCTCGAGATCGCGCCCCATCGCCAGGTACATCGCGGTCAGCTTCGCGGACGCCTCGGCACCGGTGCCGGCGAGTTTTTCGAGCCGGTCCATCGCCTGCTGGGCGCGGCCCAGCGCCGAGGGGTCGGTGGCCGACGACTGGATGAACGCCCGCAGCGCCACCGACAGGGCCCCTTCCGCGAGCGGCCCGGTGGCCAGCGCCGGATCGCCGGGCTCGGCGCTGACGACGGTCCAGGGGCCATGGCCGGGGTGGTCGAGGAGTTGCATCGCCCGCGGCAGGTCGCCGTCGTCGAGCGCCACCTGGGCCCGCGCCAGGGCACCGGCGACGGTCGCGGCATCGGGCCGGGCCCCCTCGGGCACGGCTGCCAGCCCGGCGTCGAGCGACCGCACGGCCGTGTCGCGCCAGGCGGCGACCGTCTCCTCGGGGAGACGCTCCGCGGCGGGCAGACGCCGCTGCTCCTGGACCTCGCGCCACAGGGCCGCGCCGCCGCGGAGTTGCAATTCACCGCGCCGTGGCGAGCCGTCGGGGATCCGGCCGATCAGTTCGACCAGCCGGGGGCCGTCGTGCGACTCGCCGGCGCTGGCCAGCGCGATGACGCCCGCTTCCGCCCCCTCGGCGTCGGTGGGCCAGGTCCGCATGATCCGCTCGGCGACGTCGGCGCAGCGGTCGCGTGCGGCCGACTTCCACGGCTGCGGGCCGCTCCGGGCAAGCTGCTGCCAACTGGCCATGGCGATCGTCGCCGCCTGCCGGCTCCCGCGGGCATTGGGGTAGTGGGTGACGAGAAAATCGCCCAGCGCCGCGGCGTCGTGGAGCCGACGCGCGTCGTAGAGGAGGAACGTCATCCAGTACCGCGCCTGGTTGAGCTGCTCGCGGTCGTCAGGCCCGGCACGCTCGATCACCCTGCGGACGCTCACCAGGGCCTTGTCACGGGCCGCGGTCACGGCAGCGGCCTCCTCGTCGCCGGGCTGACCGGCCGCGCGGGCCTGCTTGAGCGCCGCCTGTTTGGCCTGGAAATCGGCAAGCGACGCGCCGGCGGCCTCGAACGCCCCGGCGAACGACTCCGCTGCGTCGCCGTCGTCGGGAACGGAACTGCCGAGGCGCTCGAGCAGGGACCGCGCGTCGCGGGCGTAGTCGCGGTTGATCCGCGCCACCTCGAGCGCCAGCTTCCGCGCGTCGCGCAGCGCCGCCGTCCGTTTGCCCTTGTCGTCTTCGGCCGCGGCCCGCTGCTCGAGGAGCAGCGCTGCCCGGTACTTCATCGCCAGCCAATCGGCGTCGAGCCGATCGGCCGGCACCGCGGCCAGCGCGAGACGCTGCAGGCGGTCGTCGAAGGCGGCGTAGTTCTTGGTGTCGAGCCAGCACTCGAGCGCCGTCGCGATCCCCTTGGCGCGGAGGCCGGGGATGATCCCCGTATCCCCCTCCAGCCCGTTGATCGTCGCCAGCGTCGCCAGGGCACGGTCGACGAGTTTCTTCCGCTCGTCGGCGTTCGTCTCGGCGAGTCCCTTGGCGGCGTAGGTGCGCCCCTCGTAGTACCGCGCGAACAGGCCGGCGCCACGGCTCGGGTACTTGTCGGCCAGCTCACGGTAGCGGTTGCCGGCCGCGTCCATCGTCCCGCGCCACTCGTTGGTTCCCGGCGGCAGTGCCTTGGCCTTCTCGAACCAGGCAGCGGCGGCCAGCAGACGAGTGCTCAGGAGCTGCCCGCGGAGCATGTCCTGCCGCTCTTCGAGCTTCTCCTGGGCCTTCGTGTCGGCCGCCAGGCGCCGCGCGGGACGGCGCGGTTTCGCCTCCGCCTCGTCTTTGGGTCCGGCGACTTCCGCGAGCTGCCCGTCGACCTGCCGCAGCTCCTTGAGAACCGCCTCCTCGGCGCTGGTCACTGAGGTGATCTCGGCACCGGCCTCGCGCTTCGGCCCTTCGAGGACGCGGATCGCCTGGTCGAAGAACCCCAGTGCCTCCGCGGCGAGGGGCGCGGCGTTTTCCCCCGGCCGCTTCGCCTGCTCGAGCTTCGCCCGGCCGCGCTCGACCAACAGGTTGCCGAGCTGCTGGTAGGCCGTGATCGCCAGATCGCCGCTGGGCCCCGTCTGCAGGAATCGGTCGATCTCCCCCGCCGCGCGGTCGAGCAAAGCGGCCCGTTTCGCGGCGGTCGCCTCGCTGCGGCTGGCGGCGACCAGCGCCTCGGCACGCCGGTAGGGAACCTCGGCCTTGAGATCCGGGGCGGCCGTGGCATCGGCTTCGACGCGGTCGAGAACCCACAGGGAGACGTCGCTCATCTGCCGCTCGGCGAGGGCGTCGAGCAGCCGGCGGGTCGTGAGCGTCGCCGTCGAAGGCTCGTCGGCGTGGATGCCATCCAGACCGTTCAGGAGCAGCGTGGCGATCGCGAGCATCCAGGGCCGACCGCGCCAGCCACCACCGCGCCTCCCGGCCGTTGCCGATGGCCGGGAGGGCAACCACGTCCGTCGCGGCGTCGATGGGCCGCCAGAAAGTGAGGTCATGTCCACGCGACCGCGGATGAGCATTCCACCACCCCGGTCGACATTGTGGGGTCAGGCCGGTGGACCGTCAAACCGCGGGCACCGCGCGGGCGCGCCACCGGGAGCGGTGCCGCGACGCGGCGGGCGCGTGCTCCGCTTGGCGACCGCTCACTTCCGCGCCTGGGCGTTCCCCGCGCCGACGAGCCACCCCGGCAGGCGCCCTGCGGGAGGCAGGGTGACGACGCGGGCCGACTTGATCCCGGGGCACTCGGCCACTGCCGCCAGGGCTTCCGCAGACGGTGCGGAGTCGAGGTTGAGGACCCCGATCGCGTCGCCGCCCGGGGCGGCACGGCCGACCGTCATCTGGGCGATGTTGACCCCCAGCCCGCCGAAAATCGTGCCCACGCGGCCGATGATCCCAGGCACGTCCTGGTGGGTGAACACGAGGAGGATGCCGTCGAGGTAGGCCTCGAGGCGGTGCCCCTCCAGCTGCACCAGCCGCGGCATCGAGTGGCCGAACAGCGTGCCCGCCGCGCGGTGGACCCGGTTTCCCGACACGAGGTCGACGGCGACGACGGAACTGAACGCACCGGGGTCGCTGCGGCTCTGCTCGACAAGGTCGATGCCCCGCTCGCGGAGCAGCATCTCGGCGTTGACGATGTTGACGTCCTCGATCGCCGACTCGAGCAGCCCGGCGGCGAATGCGGAGGTCACCAAGCGCGTGTTGCGCCCCGCGATCTCGCCGCGGTAGGCGATCGAGCAGGAGCGCGGCGCCGGGGCGTCGATCTGCGACAGCAACAGCCCGAGCCGCCAGGCGAGGTCGACGAACCCCCGCACCCCCTCCAGCTGGGCCGCGTCGATGGCGGCGGCATTGACCGAGTGGCGGATCGTGCCGGAGGTGAGGTAATCGACCAGCAGGCCCACTCCCTCGACCGCCACCTGCGACTGCGCCTCCTCCGTGCTGGCGCCGAGGTGCGGAGTGACGAGCACGCCCGGCATGCCGAACAGCGGGCTGTCGGTGCACGGCTCCTTCTCGAAGACGTCGAGCGCCACGCCCCCGATGATCCCCTGGCGCAGCCCCTCGACGAGCGCCGCCTCGTCGTAGATGCCGCCGCGGGCACAGTTGACCAGGCGGACACCGCGCTTGAGCAGCGGCAGCGAATCCGTGCCCACGAGATGACGGGTCTCGTCGGTGAGCGGCGTGTGGACCGTGAGGTAGTCGACCATCGGGAGCATGCCGCGGACCGTGTCCACCAGCTCGATCCCCAGTTCCGCGGCCCGCTCGGGGGTGAGGAACGGATCGTAGCCGACGACCTTCATCTCGAAGGCCGCGGCGCGCCGTGCGACCGCCTGGCCGATCCGCCCAAGGCCGACGATCCCCAGCGTCTTGCCGGCCAGCTGGACCCCCATGAACCGGTTCCGATCCCAGGCATGGCCCCGGAGGCTGGCGTCGGCGGCGGCGACGTTGCGCGACAGTGCGAGGATCAGGGCGAACGTGTGCTCGGCGGTGCTGATCGTGTTGCCCGCCGGCGTGTTCATCACGACGATGCCCTGCCGCGTGGCCGCCTCCTTGTCGATGTTGTCGGTGCCGACTCCGGCGCGGACGATCGCGCGGAGCCGCTGATTGCCGGCCAACGCGTCGGCGGTGACTTTCACCCCGCTGCGGCAAATGGCGCCGTCGTGGGCGGCGAGGGCCTCCCGCAGCGCCGCCCCCGACAGCCCGGTGCGGACCTCGTAGGTGATCCCCGACGCGGCGGCGGCGTCGAGCAGGGCGAGGCCGTCGCGGCTGAGGGTGTCGAGCACGATGATGGAGGGCATGGCGGGAATCCGGGGCGTCGGCCGCAGCGGTCGGACCGGGAATGCGGCGCGGGTCAGGAGCGGCCTGCGGCCGCGGTGGCCTGGCGGGCCGACTGGAACTCGATCATGTAGTCGCGCAGCGCTTCGACCCCCGCCATGGGCATCGCGTTGTAGATGCTGGCGCGGATCCCGCCCACCGATCGGTGGCCCTTGAGATCGACCAGCCCACGGCGGGCGGCCCCGGCGACGAATTCCTTCTCGAGTTCCTCGCCGGGAAGCCGGAACGTGACGTTCATCGTCGAACGGCAGTCGGCACGGGCGTGGCCCGCATAGAAGCCGTCGGAGGCGTCGAGGACGTCGTAGAGCAGTTTGGCCTTGGCGGCATTGTGCCGAGCCATCCCGGGGAGCCCCCCCATCCGCTCGCGGACCCAGTTGCACACCAGGCCGAGCACGTAGATCGCGAACACCGGCGGCGTGTTGGCCCGCGATCCATTGGTGGCGTGCGTCCGGTAGTCGAGCATCGTCGGCAGCCCGTCGGGGCACCGCTCGAGGAGGTCCCGGCGGATCACCACGACGGTCACTCCGGCGATGCCGGCGTTCTTCTGGGCGCACGCGTAGAACAGACCGTAGCGGTCGATGGCCACGGGGCGCGAGAGGAAGTCACTCGACGCATCGCAGACGAGCGGAGCCGGTCCGAAATCGGGATCGGTCTGCCACTGCACCCCCTGGATGGTCTCGTTACTGGTCATGTAGACGTAGGCCGGTGCATCGGAGAGCCGCACGTCGGCCACGGCCGGGAGCCGATCGTAGCGCGTCGCCGCGCCGTCCCAGGCGACGTGCACGGCCCCTTCCTTGCGCGCCTCCTTGATCGCCGTCGCCCCCCACGTGCCCGTGAGGAGGAAATCGGCCGACCGGCCGGTGCCCCGCAGCAGGTTCATCGGGATCATCGAGAACTGCAGGCTCGCGCCCCCCTGCAGAAAGAGGATCTCATGATCGCTCCCCACGCCCAGCAGACCGCGCAGCTCGGCGACCGTCTCCTCGAGGATCCTGTCGAATGCCGGACTGCGGTGGCTGATCTCGAGGATCGAACTCCCCACGCCCGGCAGGGTCGGGAGCTCGGCCTGGATCCGTTCGATGACCTCGACGGGAAGGACGGCCGGACCGGGGGAGAAATTGAAGAGCCGGTCGGCGAACGTCGTCCGCTTCGCTTCGGTCACGGGCTGGCTCCGCAGGGGCGCACCGGGCTGGGATGGCGGGGGCCGGCTGGACGCTCCCACCGCGCCCGCCAGCGCGGACCATGCGGAATTGCGAGCTCCATCGGCCACCACCTGGAGGTCCGGCAGGATAAAAACCGCCGCCGTGGCGGTCAACGGGCCGGAGGCGTCCCGGTGAAGGGCAGCGGTCCTCCCGGTCCCCAGGCCTGCGGCGGAGGCGATGGCTGAGGTGGAGGAAACCCGCCTGCCGGAGGCAGTGCGGCGACGCGGGTCACCGGGGGTGCGGGCGACAGGGCCGCGACCCGCGCGGCGACCACCGGCTGGCCACCGTCGGCGGCCAGCGCGCGGGAGTAATTGGCCAGGGCGAGCGTCGTGTCGCCGGTGGCCTCCCGCAACTGCCCCAGCGCCACCAGGGCCCGGGGGTTGCCCGGGGCGATCGCCAGCGCGTCGACGAGGTGGGTCTCGGCTTCGCGCAGGTCACCGTGCTCCTGGCAGAGCCTGGCCAACTCGATCTGCGGATCGGGATCGGTGGGGCGACGCCGGGCCCACCCGTCGAGGAGGCCGACCGCCCGGTCGCTGCGACCGGTCTCGACGAGGAGGACGGCGAGACCGCGGTTGCAGGCGGGGTGGTCGGGGGCCCGCGACAGGCAGAGGTTGTAGTACTGCTCTGCCGTGCGCACGTCCTCTGGACGGCCGAAGACCTTGGCCTGTTGGTGGTAGGTCGCCCCGAGGTTGTAAAAGCAGTCGGGGCTACCGGGCTGCCGGTGGAGCGCTTGCTGGAAGTGGGTGACGGCGCCGAGGTAGTTGCCCTGCTGGTAGAGCCTCACCCCCTCGGCATTGTCGTTTCGGCCGAGTCCGCCACAGCCGGCGGCGCAGGCGAGGAAGACCATGCCGCCGAAGCGGGCCCACCGGCACACGGCGACCGACAGCATGGGCATCGCGAGCCGACCAGGGCGGGGTTGGTCCGGAAAGGAGACCGGGACGCGGACACTAGCGGCCCCCCACCCACGCCGACAACGTCAGTCGCGCCATCGTCATGTCAGGCGCGCCACGGTCGCCCCCGCCGGCCTCACTTCGCGGTGCGCTGGTAGCCGAGTCCCCGGAGCACCTCGAGGATCTCGCTGCAGGTGGGAAACATCCGTCCGCTCGTCCGCTTGTAGCGGTCGAGAGCCTGCATGAATTCCAACTCCTCAGGGCGGTAGTCGCGCTCACACGTCGTCGGATCGACGAGGCGGCGGCGGGTGCCACGGGGAGTCCGGGGGGCCTGGGAATGCGGGGCAGGGCGACGGGGGCGGATCGCGCTAGTGACCATTGTGGATGTCCTCCTGCTGATGGTTTCGCCCGCTCGTCCCTGCCGGTCGGGGCGACCTGGCGGGTGGGGCAAGAACCGAGGGAAGCATGCACGACGGAAACTGTTCCGGCGGGGCAAGCCGGGGGTTTTTTCCGGCTCGCAGAGACGGCACGACCGTCATGGTCGGTACGGCCTCACCGCCGCGGCGGCCCGGGCTTCAGCGATTGTTGAAGAACTTCTTCAACGCCTCGGCGGCCGCGTCACGCGAGTTCTCGGCCGCTTTCTTGGAATTGGCGGGAAGGCCGGCCGGCTTCCCCTTGCTGTCGCGGAGCGCGTCGATCCCCACCGTCGAGCCGACACGGGACGAATCGCCCCGGCTGCCGCCGGCGACGGTCGCACTACCCGAGCCGATCCCCGTCGACGCCGCGCCGGCCGACGTGCCGCCGCCCCCGGCAATTCCCGACACCATCGACCCGGTGCCGTCGGTGGACGGTTCCGCGGCGGACGCCACGTGATGGATGCTGCTGGCGTCGCTCTCGGCGGATGGCTCGGGCTTCAGCGACCGCGTCGTGTCGTACATGCCGGCCGGGGAGTCGTCGGCCATCAACCACCGCGACACGTCCTGATCCGACTCGGCCGCGACTGCCGGTTCGGTGCACGAGATCCGGACCTCGAGGGCACCGACCCGGAGCAGATCGCCCGAGGCGACCTTGACCTTGCCGCTGATCTTCTCGCCGTTGACGAACGTGCCGTTTCGGCTTCCCAGGTCCTCGACCCAGACATCGGCCGGGCCGACGTGAACGGCGCAGTGCCGCCGGCTGACATCCTCGCTCAGCGGTCGGACGTCGCACTCCTCCGCGCGCCCGATGAGCAGAGTGTTGCGTTTGATGAGAATGGCTCGGCCGGCGCTTTTTCCGTTGGCCACGATCAATTTCGTGATCATTCAAGCCCCCTGGCGCAGCGGTCCGCACGCAACCGACCCGTGCGGCGCTCCGATCGGCCACCACCCACTCTCACCTTCAAAAGCCAATCTTATCCCGGGTCTCGCCAATCGCACCAGTGACCCCTGCCGTCCACGGGCGGACGCGGCCGGTTGGGGCGGTCTTTTCCATGGCTCGCCCCCAGCCGCCCCTTGGTGTCATCGACGCTCCGTCCAGGCTGGATCGCGGAATCTCCCGGCCAATTCGGTGATCACCGGTCCGGCTTGGTCCCACGTGCATCCGGATTGCATTTCAAGCCGAAGCCCGGCCGCGGCCGCGATGCCGGCGAGCCAGGTGTCGAGGATGTCGTCCGAGGCGAGCGCGACACCCGCGGCCCGTGCCACGTCGGCGACTCCGGCATGCCGCGCCGGCGCCGCGACCGCCATGTTCGCCCCCCAGAGCAGCGAGCCGTGCTGGACAACCGCCGCCCGGAGGCGGCGCTGCGCGCTGCCGAGGATCTTCGCCGTCCCGGCGGGTGTCGGGACGACCACGTCGCCGGGGGAGCGGCGGTCGAAGCACAGGTAGGGCTCCTCGGCGCCGGATGCAGAGACCGGCGCGTCTCGGTGGAGCCGCGCGGCGATCGCACGACCGCGGAGCACCGCGACCAGCGCGCCGTGGACCTCGTCGTACAGCCGCTGGACCGACTCGCCCCACGGATGGCTCCGCGGCACCGCGATCGCGACGGTCAGATCGGTGCCGTGCACGATCGCACCGCCACCGCTCGGCCGGCGCACCAGCGCCAGGCCGCGGAGGGCGTCGGGCACTGCACGCCGCACCTGGAAGGCCCCGAGGGAGAGCGTCGGCTCGGACCACCGCGCCACCCTGATCACCGGCCCGCCGTGGCGCAGCGCCTCCGCAGCGAGCCATTCGTCGGCTCCCATGTTCACGGGGCCGGGCACCGGTGTGTCGGACCAGACGGGGAGCGACTCCGGCGCCGATCGCTCGCTCATCCCACGGACCTCCCCCGGGGCCATGACGCGCTGGCCACCGTGCGGCTCAATGGGGGTTCGCGGCGATGAGGGCGTCGTAGGCCGTCTGGTCGAGCAGCGCTTCATGGGCCCGGGCATCGTCGGGCCGGATGCGCACGATCCAGCCCTCGCCATAGGGATCGCTGCCGAGGGTGTCGAGCCGGTCGGGGAGCGTGGAATTCACGGCGACCACTTCACCCGACACCGGGGCATACAGGTCGCTGACCGCCTTCACGCTCTCGATCTCACCGAACGACTGACCCGCCTCGACGCGTGTGCCCACCTTCGGCAGTTGCATGAACACCAGATCGGTGAGGGCCTCGACGGCGTACTTCGAGATCCCCACCGTCGCCGTCCCGTCGGCCTCGGGGCGGATCCATTCATGCGACTTCGCGAAGCGCAGGGGGGCGGACATGGCGGCGACGACTCCCGGGAAGTGAGAGGGACGGTTCGGGACGGAGAGGATAGCGGCGCGGGGTGCGGGATCCCAAGCCTCGACCGCGCCGCGGCTCAGCCGGCGGCCGGGCGCGGCCGACGGTAGAAGGGGAGCGCCACCACCGTGCCCGGTTGGCCGCTGTCGCGGACGACGACGTCGACGGCCGTGCCGGGAGAGGCGTGGCGGGCGTCGACGAGGGCCATCGCGACCGCCCGGCCGAGCGACGGCACGTAGCTGCCGCTGGTCACCCGACCGCACGCCGCGCCTCCCGCGGTGACGAGGCTCCCCTCGCGCGCCGCCCGGCGCCCCTCGAAGACGATCCCGACACGGACCTGGGCGGGCGGGCGGCCAGCCGCGGCCCGGAACGTCTCGGAGCCGGGAAACCGTCGCCCCTCGAGATCGACGGCGAGGCCCAGACCGATGGCGAACGGGTCGCTGTCCTCGACGAGCTCGTGACCATACAGCGGCATGCCGGCCTCGAGCCGCAGCGTGTCGCGCGCCCCCAAGCCGCAGGGGACGAGCCCCGCCGCGGCGCCGGCGCCGAGCAGCGCTTCCCAGACGGGCTGGGCCGCCGTCGCGTCGACCACGACCTCGAAACCGTCCTCGCCGGTGTAGCCGGTGCGGCTGGCCGCGGCGGGGACACCGGCGAGCGTCGTCACGGTCGAGGTGTAGCCGCCGAGGGCCTCGAGCCGCGGCCGGTCGGCCGCGGGGGCGAGGGAGGCGACGATGCCGACCGCGGCCGGTCCCTGGACCGCGATCATCGCCGTCTCTGCCGTGCGCTCGACGAGGCGCACGCCCGCGACGGGGAGCCGCGACCGCAGCCACTCCACCACGCGCTGCCGGTTGCCGGCGTTGACGACCAGCCCCCAGGTGTCGGCGGCGGCGTCACCGGGCACGACCGGCCCGTGGACCACCAGCGCGTCGTCGAGGATCCGGGTGCCGGCGGCGTCCTCGGCGGCGACGAGCGTGTAGCGGACCCGACCCCGGGCCATCCCCGCCACGCGCCGGGTGAGCTGCTCCTCGAGCCATGCCGCCGCACCCGGCCCGGCGACCGTCAGCCGCCCCATGTGCGAGACGTCGAACATGCCCGCGGCGCGGCGGACGGCGAGGTGCTCGTCGACGATCGAGGCGTACTGGACCGGCATCGCCCACCCGGCGAAATCGACCATCCGGCCACCGTGCGTCTGATGCCAGTCGTGGAGCGGCGTGCGGAGCAATGCGGTGGTCACGTCTGGGCACCTCACGACGAAAGGCCCGCGATCCTGTTCCGGCGGGTGGCGGATTTTAGGACCTGGCCATCCGCGGCGCCAGGAGCCGCGCGATTCACCGCTCCCGGCGGCGCGGCGGGCGGCGCCCGCGCCCCGGGTGCGATCGCGATCGCCCCGCGGACTGCGGCCGGCGCCCCGGCGGCGGCCGGCGCCGGCCCCCCGCCGCGGCGCCGGCGTGGCGCCATTCCAGTTCGCGGCGGTCCAGATCGACGCGTGCCACGGCGACGCGGATCCGGTCGCCGAGGCGGAACGCATTCCCCGGGCGGCGGCCGGCGAGCGTGTGGGCGGCGCGGTCGAAGCGGTAGACGTCGTCGGGCAGGGCCGCGGCCGGGAGCAGCCCCTCGGCGGGCAACTCGAGCCCCTGGACGAACAGGCCGAACGGCTCGACGCCGGTCACGACGGCGTCGAGCTCGGTGCCGATCTTCCCGGCCATCGCGGCGAGGAGCTTGAGCTTGACCAGCTCGCGTTCCGCCGCCTCCGCGCGGCGTTCGAGTTGCGAGCACTCGTCGCCGAGCAGATCGAGGCCGTCGAACGGCGTCTTCCGTCCCCGGGCGAGGCGGTCGAGGGCGCGGTGCACCTGGAGATCGGGGTAGCGGCGGATCGGCGAGGTGAAGTGGCAGTAGCAGTCGCTGGCCAGCGCGTAATGCCCCTCGTCCTGCGGGCCGTAGACGGCGCGCGACAGGCTCCGCAGCACGGCGTAGTGGACCGCGTGCTCCTCCGGTCGGCCGCGCGTCAGGCCGAGGAGCCGCTGCAATTCGAACCGGCTCTCGAGCGTGTCGACCTCGAAGCCCAGCTCCGAGACGAACTCGGTGAGCTGCCGCAGCTTGCGCAGATCGGGAGCCCGGTGGACGCGGCGGAGGAAGCCGCACCGCGCCGCGTGGAGCCGCTCCGCGACCGCCTCGTTGGCGGCGAGCATGAACTCCTCGATGATCCGGTGGCTCTCGGTGTGGGCGACGACGTGCGCCCCGCGCACGCGGCCGTCGCGGTCGAGGTCGATCTTCACCTCGGGCATCACCAGCTCCAGGCTGCCCCGCGCCTCGCGGCGGCCGCGCAGGAGGCGCGCCAGGTCGCGCATCCGCCCGAGCAGGTCGCGGACCGCCGGTGCCATCTCCACCGCCCGCGTCGCCGGGTCGGCGAGGAACAGGTCGACCTCCTCGTAGGTGAAGCGCCGCCGGCTGCGGATCGCCGAGCGCTCGACGGAGGTGTGCACGGGGAGGCCGTCGGCCGTGAACTCGATCCAGCAGGTGCGCGTGAAGCGGACGCGGTCCGGCTGGAGGCTGGCGAGGTTGTTGCTCACCAGTTCGGGGAGCATCGGGATCACGCGGTCGGGGAGGTAGACGCTCGTGCCGCGTCTCCGCGCCTCCTGGTCGAGCGCCGAACCCTCGGGGACGAAATGGGCGACGTCGGCGATGTGGACGCCGAGCAGCCAGTGGCCGCGGTCGCCGCGCTCGAGCGAGATCGCGTCGTCGAAGTCGCGGGCATCGACCGGATCGATGGTCACCGTGACCGTGTCGGTGAGGTCGCGGCGGTCGGCGGGAACGGCGCCCTCCCAGGCCGCCGCGGCAGCGCGGGCGACGTCGAGGGCGGGCTCGGGAAACGGCCCCGGCAAGCCGAATTCGTGGATCACCGCGAGCGTGTCGACCCCCGGGGCGCCGGCCGCGCCGAGGACCTCGACCACCACCCCCTCCCCGTCGCGAAGCGCCGTCGGGAAGCGGACCATCTCGACGACGACCTTGTCGTCGACCCGCACCCCCTTCGCACCCGGATCGCCGACGGCGACCGGCCGCGCGAACGCCGTGCCGTCGATCCGCACCCAGCCGCCGCCGGCGGCCTCGAAGTAGCTGCCGACGAAGCGCGTCGTCCGCCGCCGGAGGACGGCGACGACCTCCCCCGACGGCCCCGGTCGGCCGGCCTCGCGGCTGCGCAGGATCCGCACCCGCACCGTGTCGCCGGTGGCGGCGTCGCGGCTGGCGTGGGCCGGCACGTGGACGTCGGGGGGAACGCCGCCGTCCACCGCCGTCTGGCGCACGAAGCCGTGGCCGGCGTGGGCGCGGCGAAACACCCCCTCGACCTCTTCGGGGCGACGCCCGGCGCCGGAGCGGTGCGGTTTCCCCGGCCGCGGCATGGTCGATCGAGCGGCTCGTCAGCCGCGCCCCTTGAAGAACTTCCGGCCGAGCTGCTGCTGGAACGGCGTCCACCCGCCGTCGAGCGCCGCCCCGCCCTCGAGGAGCTGGGTCACGCCGGCGACGCGGGCGTCGAGGGCGTCGAGCTGATGGAGGAGGATCGCCTCGAGGGTCATCGGCAACCGCGGGGCGCCGTATTCGTATTCGCCGTGATGGCTGACGACCATGTGCTTGAGGCGCGTCGCCGTCGCCGGGTCGAACTCGCGGCCGGTGCGCTCCTGCACCCCCTGGATCTTCTCCTCGAGGATCTCCACGCCGAGGACGACGTGGCCGACGAGTTGCCCGACGTCGGTGTACGAGCAGCCGCGCTCGCTCTCCAGCTCCACCGTCTTGCCGATGTCGTGGATGAACGCCCCGACGAGGAGCAGGTCGCGGTCGACGGCCGGGTAGAGCGGCGCCACCCGATCGACCAGCCGCAAAAGCGTGACCACGTGGAGGAGCAGGCCGCCGACGTGGGCATGGTGCTGCTTGACGCCCGCCGGGCTGCGCCGGAAGGTCGCCATCAGCTGGGAGTCGGCGCGGAACTCGGCGACCAGATCGGCCAGGTCCCCCGGGGGGACCGTCGCCAGCAGCGCCGCCAGCTCGCCGTCGAGCGCCTCGACGTCGCCGGGGCCGAGGACGGCGAACTCCCGCTCGTCGACGGTGCGCGGATCGACTCGGGCGATCGCGCTGATGATGATCTGGAGGTTGCCGGCGTAGAGCTGCGTCGCCCCTTCGACGCGGACGTAGTCGCCGTCTTCGAAGGCGTCGTTGTCGGTGGTCGAGGCGTTCCACAATCGTCCGGTGATCGAGCCGCTCCGGTCGGCCAGTTCCACCTGGAGGAACAACTGCCCGTTGCGGTTGGGCCGGAGCTGCTTGTGCGTGGCGAGAAACACCTGGTCGACGCTGCCCTGGGCGGGCAATTCGCTCACCAGCCGGCGCTTTACGGCAGGGCGTCGCCCACCGGGGCGTCCGTCCACGGGGCCGGTTGTCGCCTCGGCGTCGGCGGCCGACGGCCGTCCAGAACGCGCTGCCGTCGAATCCCCCTGGCCGGTCGCCATCCTGCCTCCACACCCGCAGCCGGCGGTGGGCCGGGAACGGCCACCGCTGGCGCGGCCGTGTCGGGTGCGGCCGCGATCTCGGTGATTCTACGCCGCTCGACGCACCGCGCCCAACCGCCCCGGCCGGCGCGGGAACGCCGCGCCGCTACAATCCCGCTCCCCCAACCGCCCCGCGCGGCGACCGCTGCAGGAGCGCACCGATGCCCGACCATGCGATCAGCCCGACCCGGCGCGACGACTATCCCGAGTGGTACCAGCAGGTCGTCCGCGCCGCCGACCTCGCCGAACAGTCGCCGGTGCGCGGCTGCATGGTGATCAAGCCGCACGGCTACGCGATCTGGGAGCGGATGCAGGGCGTGCTCGACCGGGCGTTCAAGGCCACCGGCCACCAAAACGCCTATTTCCCGCTGTTCATCCCGGTCAGCTACCTCGAGCAGGAGGCGAAGCACGTCGCCGGATTCGCCAAGGAATGCGCCGTCGTCACCCACCACCGCCTCGAGTTGTCTGCCGACGGCCGGCTCGTACCGGCCGGCAAGCTCGAAGAGCCGCTCGTCGTCCGCCCGACCAGCGAGACGATCATCGGGGCGATGTACGCCAAGTGGATCCAGTCGTGGCGCGACCTTCCCGTGCTCATCAATCAATGGGCCAACGTCGTCCGGTGGGAGATGCGCCCGCGCGTCTTCCTCCGCACCGCCGAGTTCCTCTGGCAGGAGGGGCACACGGCCCACGCCACCGCCGCCGAGGCGGTCGAGGAGACGTTGCGGATCCTCGGCATCTACGCCGCGTTCGCCCGTGAGCACCTCGCGATGCCGGTCCTCGAGGGACCGAAGCCGGCCGCCGAGCGCTTTCCCGGGGCGGTCGAGACCTATTCGATCGAGGCGATGATGCAGGACGGCCGCGCGCTGCAGGCGGGGACATCGCACTTCCTCGGGCAGAACTTCGCCCGCGCCCAGGAGATCAAGTTCGCCGACACGACCGGCGCCGAGGCCTACTGCTGGACGACGTCGTGGGGCGTGTCGACGCGGCTCATCGGCGCCCTGGTGATGACCCACTCCGACGACGACGGGCTCGTGTTGCCGCCGCGGATCGCACCGACGCAGATCGTCCTCCTGCCGATCCACCGCACCGACGAGGAGCGGGCCCGGGTCCTCGAGGCATGCCGGGGCCTCGAGGCGACGCTCGGCGCCGTCCGCTACGGCGACGAGCCGATCCGCGTCCGCACCGACGCCCGCGACATGCGCGGCGGCGACAAGGTGTGGCAGCACATCAAGCAGGGGGTGCCGGTGCGCGTCGAGATCGGCCCGCGCGACCTCGCCGCCGGCGCCGTGAGTGTGTCGCGCCGCGACCGGGGGCCGCGTGAGCGGGTGGCGCTGCCGTTGGAATCGTTCCCGGCGGCGGCCCCGGCGCTGCTCGAGGAGATCCAGCGCGGCCTGTACGACCGGGCGCTGGCGTTTCGCGAGGCGCGGACGGTGCGCGTCGCCGACCGGGCCGAGCTCGTCGCGCGGTTTGCCGACGAAGGGGCGACGGGAGAGGGGCAGGGGGGGTTCGTGATCACCCATGTCGCCGACACCCCGGAGGTCGCGGCGGTGTGCGATCCCCTCAAGGTCACCGTCCGCTGCATCCCGATGGACGGCCCCGACGATCCGGGGCGCTGCATCATCACCGGCCAGCCGGTGCAGCGGCCGAGCGTCCTCGCCCGCGCCTACTGACCGGGGGCGCGACCGGAGGGACCGGTTGGCGGGCGGACCGCAACTGGTTGCTACACTAAAAGCGTGCGGGTTTCGGCCAGATCGAGGGCTCGAGACCGCGCCGGTCGTGCCTTCCGGGCCGGGCACGACGCCGCTCCGTCGGACCGCCGATGAGGGAGCGACCCCGGCCCACACGGGTAGCTGCAATGGCACTGCGGAAACCGTCCTCGTTGGCCGTCGCCCTGGCGGCCGTAGTCTGCGGCATCGGCTTCGGCACCGGTACCGCCGCGCTCGTCTCCCGGCTCCAGCCCTGGCGCGTCGGAGAGTTCGACCCGCTCGGCGAAGGTGTCCGCGTCGCGGAGACCAGCGCGCGCGTTTCCGTCGACGTGACGACGCACGCCTTCGGTACGATCGCCCTGGGCAACGAAGGGGAGCACGCGTTCGTCATCCGCAACGTCGGCCAGGCCCCGCTCGTCCTCAGCAAAGGGGCCTCGTCCTGCTCCTGCACGGTGATGGATTTCGACTCCCGTCAGGGGGGCAACGACGAGGCCGAGAAGTCGATTGCACCGGGGGGATCGGAGAAGGTCCGTCTGAAGTGGCGCGGCAAGGCCGACGGTCCGTTCCGTCAGCAGGCGACCGTGCTGACCAACGACCCCGGCCGCCCCGAGGTGGTGTTCGTGGTCGAAGGGGCGGTGGTCCCGTCGTGGCGGGCCGTGCCCTCGACGCTCGTGATCTCGCGGGCGACGTCGGGGAGCGGCGAGCGGGCGACCGCCGATCTGTTCACGTTCGGCGACACGGCGCCCGAGGTCGTCTCCACGGCGCTCCTCAATTCGGCGACCGAGCGGTTCTTCAAGGTCGGCGTCGAGCCGCTGCCTGCCGAGACGATCGCCGCCGAGAAGGGTGCCACCGGCGGGGTGCGGCTGGTGGTCGACGTCCTTCCCGAGACCGAGATCGGCTTGGTCAAACAGACCGCGCGCGTCGTGCTCCGCACAGCGGAGGAACTGGCCGTCGAGGTTCCGATCGAGGTCTCCGTATCGGGGGCGCTGAGCCTCGCCGGGGCGGGGTGGGACCCGGATCGCCAGGCGCTCGCCCTGGGAACGGTCTCCGGCAAGACGGGTGGACGCTGGGCCCTGTTCATGGCCGCGAAGGGGCCGCACCGTCAGGCCGTCCGCCCCGTCGTCCGCGAGGTCGTGCCGGCCTCGTTGGCGGTGACGATCGGGGAAGCGGTGCCGATCGGCAACGGCAACGTGATGCGGATCCCGATCACCATCGAACTGCCCGCCGGCAGCGCACCGGCGGTCAACAACTGCACCAAGCAGGCCCCCGGGGGAAGAATCGTCCTCGAAACGGGGCATCCGGAGTCCCCGACGATGTCGATCAAGGTGTGTGTGGCGATCACCCCCTGACCGCCGCACGGTGGCCGGGGAGGATCCCGGCCCGGCAGGTCGTTCACGGAGGTTTCGTGGCATGAAGCGCTCGATCGCCCTGCTGCTGGTGCTGACGGCCCTGGCGCTCGTCGTGGCGAGCGGACCTGGCCGGCGGCCGGCGGCCGCGCAGGTGCCGGCCACCCCCGACGGAGCCGGCGGGATCCCCGATCGCGGTCCCGGGGTGGCCGCCGAAGTCGCCGTCGACTTCGCCCGGCGGAACGGGCGGGTGTTCGACGGCTGGTCGAAGCCCGGTGCGGTGCTCGTCCTCACCGGTGAACTCGACGGCTACATCGAACCCTGCGGCTGCACCGGCAAGGAGAACCAGAAGGGGGGTCTGAGCCGTCGCCACAACTTCCTCCGCGCCCTGGCCGCGGCCGGCTGGCCCGCGGTGGCGATCGATCTGGGGGGGCAGGTGAAGCGGTTCGGGCGACAGACCGTGATCAAGTTCCAGTCGATCGCCGAGGGACTCAAGGCGATGGACTACCGCGGCGTCGGACTCGGGCCCGCCGACCTGCGCTTGCCGACGGAGGGACTCGTCGCGGCCGTCGCCGCCGTCGGCACCGCACCGACGCCGTTCGTCTCCGCCAACGTCGGCCTCTACGGCCTCGACGCCAAGATCACACCGCGGACCACGGTCGTCGAGGTCGGCGGCCTGCGGATCGGGATCACCGCGGTGCTCGGCGACCGCCAGGCCACCGCCGTCCGCAACGAGACGATCGAGATCGCCACGGCGACGGAGGGCCTGAAGGCCGCCGCGGCGGAACTCGCCGCTGCCGGCTGCGACCACCAGGTGCTCCTGGCGTGGACGGTCGCCGAGGAAGCGGCGAAATACGCGGCGCTGTTTCCGCAGTTCGACCTCGTCGTGGCCGCCGGCGGTGCCGACGAGCCGCCGCTCGAGGCCCCGGCTCTGCCGGCCGCGGCCGGACGGGCACCGGCGCGGATGGTGGAACTCGGTCACAAGGGGATGTACGCCGTCGCCGTCGGCTTGTTTCCCGGCGCGCCGGTGGCGCTGCGCACGCAGCGTGTCCCGCTCGACGCCCGCTGGGGCGAGTCGGAGGAGATGATCCGGCTCCTCGGCGACTACCAGGCGCAGCTCGAGCGGCTCGGCCTCGATGGCCTCGGGATGGCACCGGTCCGCCATCCCAGCGGCCGACGGTTCGCCGGCAGCGCCGCTTGCGCCGACTGCCACCAGGAGGCCTTCGACGTCTGGAAGGAGTCGGGCCACGCCAAGGGGCTGACGACCCTGGAGATCCAGTCGCCGCGGCGCGACGGCGACCCCGAATGCCTGTCGTGCCATGTCGTCGGCTGGGTGCCGCAGAAGTTCGAACCCTACGAAGGGGGCTTCGCGGGCATGGCCGTCACCCCGCAACTCGCCCACCAGGGCTGCGAGAACTGCCACGGCCCGGCCGCCGATCACGCCGCCGTGGAGCGGGGCGACCTCGAGGTCGCCGACGAGGAACGAACCCGGCTCCGGGCGTCACTCGCCCTGTCGTTGGCGACCCCCGAAGGCAAGGAACGTGCGGTCAACAATTGCCTCGAGTGCCACGACATCGACAACAGCCCGAAGTTCGACTTCGACACCTACTGGCCACAGGTCGAACACTGACCGGCCGGCGGCTTCGACGGCTCAGCCCAACTGGGCGAGGGCTTCGTCGGGGATGCTGAAATTGGCGGCGACGCTCTGCACGTCGTCGTGGTCGTCGAGCCGCTCGAGCAGGGCGAGCACCTTGCGGGCGACGTCGACGTCGTCGACCGAGACGGTCGTCGTCGGCAGCCGGACGATGCCCCCCGGCTCGGGTTCGAGGCCGGCGGCGCGGAGGGCGTCGAGCACGCCGGTGATCGCCGCCGGTTCGCAGGTGATCTCCCACCGATCGCCGGCGAGCTTGACGTCGTCGGCGCCGGCGTCGAGGGTCAACTCGACGAGCCGCTCCTCGGTCACTGCCCCCTGCGCCACGCGGACGACCCCCTTCCGCTGAAACAGGTAGGCCACGCAGCCGGTGGCTCCGAGCTTGCCGTCGCACATCTCGAAGATCTTGCGGATCTCGGGGGCGGTCCGGTTCTTGTTGTCGGTGAGGATCTCGCACAGCACCGCCACGCCGCCGGCGGCATACCCCTCGTAGATCGACTCCTCAAGGTTGCCTCCCTTGAGCTCACCGGTGCCGGTGCGGATCGCCCGCTGGATGTTGTCCTTGGGCATGCTGACCGCCTTGGCGGCGTCGATCGCATACCGCAACCGGAGATTGGCATCGGGATCGGCACCGCCGTGCTTGGCGGCGACGATGATCGCCTTGGCGAGCTTGCTCCACAGCTTGCCGCGCTTCGCGTCGATCAGCGACTTCTTGCGGGCGATGTTCGCCCAATGAGAATGACCGGCCATGCATCACCTCGCGATCAACGCGGTTTCCGCCTCGTCAGCTGCGCCGCGGCCGTGCCGGCTCCCTTGCCGTCGGCCTTGCGCGGTGTCCCTTTCGCGCTGCCGGCCCGCGTGCCCCCCTTGTCGGTTCGCCCGGCAGGGCGCGGCGGCTTCGCCGGCGGTTTGGGGGCGGCACCGCCACGCTCCTTCGCGGTGCCGGCGGGGGATTCCGCGGCGGGCTTCTTCGCGCCGCGGTCGGCCGCCGGCCGCGCCGGCCGGACGACGCCTGCGGCCGGCTCCGCGGCCCCCTTGGCGGCGCGCGCGCCTCCCTTGCCGGTAGCTGGCGGCTTGGTGGAGGCGGCCTTTGCCGTGGCCACCGGCTTGGCCGGCTCGACGACCTCCGGCTCGGCGGCTGCGGGCGGGGCAGGGGGCAGGTCGGCCGGCGGCGGACGGCCGACGTTGGGTTTGACGACGAACGGCTTCGGCCCCGGTTTGCTGCCTGCCACCGGCTTGCCATCGGCGGTGCGCTTCGGTCCCGATCCGGGGGGCGGCAGCGGTGTCTTGCCAGCCGGGCGTGCGGCGGCCTGCGGACCGGCGGGCCGGTGCTCATCGGCCATGCCGCGTGTGCCATCCCCCTTCGCGCCATCCGCGTCGGCTGCAGCCGGGACGGCCGGGAGGGGCATCGGCTCGCCGCGCTTCGGAAACCGTTCCTTGAGGTCGGGCGCGACCGACTGCAGGATCCGTCGCACCGTCGCACCGTGGAGATTGCCGAGGACTTCGACGCCGAATTGGTGGAGCAACGAGGAGAACTCGGGGCCGTTCTTCTTGGCGACGAGCCTCTCGAGACCAGCTGCCCGGCCGGCGACGTACTCGTCGCGCGTGACGATCCCGGCGAGGTACAGGGCCTGCAACCCACCGAGATCGACCGGCACGAAGTGGCCGCCGAGCGCCGTCGAGGCCACATGGGCGACGACGAACGGCGGAATCCCCTGGAGGCTCTCGAGGGTCTTCACGCCGTGGGCGAGCGAGTGCTTCCGTGCCGACTCGAGCGAGAAACTGTAGCTCGACTCGAACACGCTCTGCAGCACACGGCGGAGGGCGAGGGCGGCGCGGGGCGGGTCAGGAAGGCCGTGGAGCACCTCCGCCAGTTCCGCCACGGTCGTGACGCGAACCTCGTTGAGGTCGAAAAACGCCTCCCCGAGACGGGCAAACGCCTTCTGGGCCAGTTCGTACGGGGCGTTCTCGAGACAGCAGGCGAACAGCACCTGTTCGAGAAGTGGCCGCGCCGTGTCGGTCGGGACGAGCCGGTATTGCGTCCGCAGTGCCTTGTGGAGTCGGGCGACCGCCTGCTGGCGACTGGATGCGCTCATGGCTGCTCCTGCTGCATGGCCGGCGGAAGCGGTGTCGATCCGCCGCCGTGGTCCTCCGGATCTGACGCGTCGTTGCCGGGCTCCGCGTCGGCGTCGCGGCCGGCGGGAGGAAGGACCTCGGCGAGAATCCGCGCCATCTCGATCGACTTCTTCACCCCGCCGTCGATTTCGAACCGCAGCCGGGGGGTGTACCGCGTCTCGATCCGGCTGGCGATCAACGACTGGAGGAAACCGGCCGAGCTCGCCAGCCCGCGCAGCGCCAGCGCCTCCTGCGCCGGGCTCCCCATCACCGACACGCGGACGGTCGCCGAGCGCATGTCGGGCGCCATCTCGACGCCGGTCACGGTGACGTCGCGAACGCGTGGATCACGGACCTGCGTGAGGATGGCAATGCTGACCACCTCCCGGACCGCCTCTGCCGCCTTGAGAAGCCGCCGCGTGCTCACGACAACGTCCGCGCGACTTCCTCGATCCGGTAGCACTCGAGGAAATCACCCTCCTTGACGTCATTGAAGCCCTGCAGCTTGATGCCGCACTCGAGGCCGTCCCGGACCTCGCGGGCGTCGTCCTTCTCCCGCTTCAGCGACTCGATGCCATAGTCGCCGATCACGCGACCGTCGCGGATGATCCGCAGCCGGCCATTGCGTGAGATCACGCCGCCGATCACCCGGCAGCCCGCGATCACCCCGATCCGACTGATCGAGAAGGTGCGCTGCACGACCGCGCGGCCGAGCTCCGTCTCGCGCTTCTCGGGGGCGAGCATCCCCTCCAGCGCGCTCTTCAGATCGTCGGTCATCTGGTAGATGATCTCGTAGCGGCGAATCTGCACGCCACGCTCCTCGGCCAACGACCGGGCGCGCTCGTCGGGGACGACGTTGAACGCGATGATCACCGCGTCGGAGGCATCGGCCAGCTGCACGTCCGCCTCGCTGACACCACCGACGGTGGCTTGGAGGATGCGGATCTTGACCTCCGGGTGGTCGAGCTTCTGCAGCTCCTTGAGGATCGCCTCGATCGAGCCGCGGACGTCGGCGCGGAGGATCAGGTTGAGCGTCGGCGTCTTCTGGGAACCGAGCTTTTCGAGGAGGTTTTCCAGGGTCACGTGCACCGGCGCACTGACGAGCGTCGACTGCCGGCGGATCGCGGCCCGCTTGAGCGCGACCTCGCGGGCCCGGGCGATCGACTCCACGACCTGAAACCGCTCACCGGCCCCCGGGGCGACGTCGAAACCGCTCATCAGGATCGGCTCGGCGGGGCCGACCGTCTGCTGGCGGCGCTTGCCGAGCGTCGGTTGCAGGGCCTTGACGGTGCCGCTGGCCTCGCCGCAGACGACGGCGTCGCCGACCCGCAACGTCCCCTTCTGGACGAGCAGGCAGGCCATCACTCCCTTGCCCTCGTGGATCGAGGCGTCGAGGCAGACGCCCGCCGCGAGGCGATCGGGGTTGGCACGCAGGTCGTGAAGTTCGGCGATCGTCAGCAGCGTGTCGAGGAGGTCGTCCACCCCCTCGCCGTTGAGGGCGCTGGTCTTGACCACTTCCGTCTCGCCCCCCCACTCCGTCGGCAGGAGGTCGGCCGTCGCGAGCTGCTGGTAGATCCGCTGCACGTCGGTCCCGGGAAGATCGATCTTGTTGATGCACACGACGATCGGGACGTTGGCCGCCTTGGCGTGGCTGATCGCCTCCTCGGTCTGCGGCATGACGCCGTCGTCGGCGGCGACGACGAGGACCGCGCAGTCGGTGACGTTGGCCCCGCGGGCCCGCATCTGCGTGAAGGCCTCGTGACCGGGGGTGTCGACGAACGTGATCGCCCGCCCGGAATGCTTGACCCCGTAGGCACGGATGTGCTGGGTGATCCCCCCGCTCTCGCGCTTGGCGACGTCGATGCCGAGGATCCGATCGAGGAGCGACGTCTTGCCGTGGTCGACGTGGCCGAGGAAGGTCACGATCGGGGCCCGCGGCATCCGCAGCACCGGGTCTTCGTCGACGGCATCGAAACCGGCGAGCAACTCCTGCTCGAGATCCTCCGCGGTCTTGAGGTCGAGGGAGACCCCGAGTTCGACCGCCAGCAATTCGACGGTATCCCTGTCGAGCATCGTGCTCATGCTCGGGATCGCCGTCGGTGCGAGGGAGAGGAGCTTCTTGAGGACTTCGCTGGCCGGCAGGCCGATCGCCTCGGAGAGGCCACGCACCGTGCACGGCACCTGGATCGAGGCGTTGGTCTTCCGTGGGGCGGCGGTCGACACGGCTGCCCCGCGCCGCGCTCGCGAGGAACGGCGCCGCCGGCCTCCGCCGTCGTCGTCGTCGCGCGAATCGGTGACCCGCTTGCGGTTGAGTTGCCGTGCTTCGCGCCCGCCGAGCAGGTCGTCCGACTTGCCGCCGACACCGCCGGCCTTGGAAGGCGTCCGCCGGGGGCGGACACCCGACTCCAGCGGCGGGGGCACGGGCATCGGCCCGGCTCCCCCACGGGCTCCGCCACGCGGCGCGACGCCGCCGGTGGTCCGCTGCCGCGCGATCTCGGCCTGCCGCTGCTCATGCTTGCGCATGTGATCGGCGAGCGGCTTCGCACCGCCGGCCTTCGCACTGCGGATCGCGTCGAGGGGTAGCTTCACATCCGGCTTCTGTGCGGCCGGCTCCTGGGGAGCGCGCGGCACGATCGTGGTCTTGCCGGCCGCCGGCACCGGCGCCAGCTTGAACGCGGGCCGCGGCACCGGCTTGGCTTCACCGGTGCGGCTGCCGATCGTGCGCGGGCGCGGTTCGGGACGCGGCGGCGGCTCACCGGGCCGCCCACGGGCCGCGACACCACCAGGGGCGATGTAGTCTTCTTTCCGCAACGGCCCGCTCGTCCGCGGGGCAGGAGCGGGTTCCGGAGGAGCGGCCGTCGGGGGTTGGGGAGCCTCGGGCGGAGCATCTCCCGGGCCGGCTGGACGTGCCGTCCCTGACTGACCGGCGCCCCCCGTGGACGGTCGCACCGCGCCACCGAGCGGGGCGCGCTCCGCGACGACGCCGGGGCGCGTGGGCACTGGCGCCGGCCGCGGCACCGCCGCGCCTCCCGCCGGCTCGACGGGCGCTGCCGCGGTGCCTGCACCCCCCTCGGCACCGTCCGGTGCTTCGGCGTCGGCTCGGCTCGGGGCCGGGGGCTTCGCTGCCGCGGGGCGCAGCGGCGGAGCCGGCCGCACCGGCGCCGCAATCGACGGCCGGACAGGAGCCCCGATCGACGGCCGCGCGGATCCCGCGGCGGGCCGCTCGGGAGGCCGCGAACGGGCGGCCATGAATTCCTTGAGCTTGACGACTTCCTCGTCGGTCAGACTCGCGAGCGCGGATCCTTTGTCATGGATCCCGGCGCGCGTGCACATCTCGACCAGCTCTTTGCTGTCGAGCTTCAACTGGTTGGCCAGCGTGTAAATCCGAACCGCCACGCGCACCCCTCATGGCAACGATCGAAACGATCCGCACCGGAACGACACCATCGTCTCACCGATCCACTCGTGTATCACTGGCCGCGATCCGCACCGGGCACGACCGGCGAATCGGCCACGCCGTCAGCGAGGCCACCCCCTCCGTCGCCAGACGCCGCCGCAGGCTCGGCATCGCCGCCGCCCCCGTCGGCCGCCGCCGAGTCGGCGTCGACCGTCGCCGCGGCATCGGCACCCTGGCTCTCCGTGGCGGCCCGGTCGACCCGCTCCTGCTCCCGCTGCTTCCGGCGTTCGTCGGCGGCGGCCATCTCGGCGACGGCGGCACGGCGTTCGGCCTCGGCGACGATCGCGTCCACCGACTCCTCCGCCAGGCCACCCATCTCCATCAGGTCAGCCGGCTCGATCACCGACAGGTCGTCGTACGACAGGAAGCCCTCGCCGACGAGCTTCTCGGCCACCGACTCCTCCATCCCCTCGATCGACGAGAAGCCGCTCACGGCCCGCTCGATCTGCTGGTCGAGCTCCTCGCGGGTCATGATTTCGATGTCCCAGCCGCACAGTTTGCTCGCGAGGCGGACGTTCTGCCCGCGGCGGCCGATCGCCAGGGACAGTTGGTCTTCCTGGACCAGGACGATCCCCCGGCCGAGCATCTGGCAGAGGATCACCTCGTCGACCTCGGCCGGCTGCAGCGCGTTGGGCACGAGGACCTGGAGGTCGTCGCTCCAGCGGACGATGTCGATCCGTTCGCCGCCGAGCTCCTCGACGATGTTCTTGATCCGGTTGCCGCGAACCCCGACGCAGGCACCGACGCAGTCGACGCGGTTGTCGGAGCTGATCACGGCTACCTTGCTGCGGTAGCCGGGCTCGCGTGCGATCGCCCGGATCTCGATGACGCCGTCGGCGATCTCGGGGATTTCCTGTTCGAACAGCCGGAGAACGAGTTGGGGACGGATCCGCGAGAGGATGATCTTCACCCGACTGCCGACCTTCCGAACCTCGAAGATCGTCCCCCGGATCCGCTCGTTGGGATGGAACGACTCCCCGGGGATCTGCTCGCTGCGCGGGAGGATCGCCTCGGTGTTGCCGAGCTGGACGGTCGCCGTCGCCCCCTCGAACCGGGTGACGACGCCCGACACCATCTGCCCGACCTGCTCCTCGAACTCGTCGTGCAGGGCGTCGCGCTCGGCCTCGCGGATCTTCTGGATGATCACCTGCTTCGCCGTCTGGGCACCGATCCGACCCGACAATTCCTGGGTGTCGATGTCGGCGCCGTCGCGGGTTCCGGTCAGCCGGCCGTCGTCGCGGTCGATGGCGATGACGATCTGCGACTCCTCGCCGTACTGACGCTGCAGCGCCGTGACGAGGGCCTGCTCGATCGCCAGGAAGACGATCTCTTTGTCGATGTTCTTGTCGCGATGGATCGCGTCGACGATGCGGAGGATTTCTTCAGGCTTCATGGATCGCTCGGAGTCGCTTCCGTGGCACCGCCAACGACGCTCGACCGGCAGCCGGGGCCACCGCACGCTCCCGTACGGCCCACACCGGACCACCGATCCAACAGCCATCACTGGCGTCAACACTGGCGTGACCCAGACGGTGAGCGTTCCGCAACCGACCACCGGCAGGGTCCGGGCCGCCCCATCGCGACAATCTTCCGATCCGACGGAAGCGCCCCGGCAGGACGACCACTGCTGCGACACCGATCGGCCCGGCCAGGGGGCCGACGTGCTCCACGTTCGCGCCGCGACGCGCGTAACTACCGTTTCGACGCCACGCACCTCGGCGAATCGCCGTCCGTCCGGACGACATTCTCACCTGTGCACAACGCGACCGGAGCCCCGTCTCAGCACCTGCCTGAAAGCGATCAGGTGCGGGTCCGGGGCCGTCTGGGAGCGACTCCCTGGCCAGCGGCCGCCCGCTGACGCAAGCTGCAAAGGGTACGGGCACGGCACTCGACTGTCAAGGATCCGCCTGCCGCCACCGAGGGGACCATCGGCCTCGTCGACACGCCCGGCATGCGGGTGAGATGCGTCAGGCGCGCTCGAGCAACCCGATCACCACCGCCGCCGCCTGCCCCTGGGGCGTGACCGACGAGGACATGAACGTGCGCCCCGCACGATCGCCGGCCACCGCCGGACGAATCGGGCAGGCCGGATCCGGCGCGGTGGAGTTGCGAAGCGGAAAGAGCGTTCCCTCGCGGAGCGCCTCGAGGCTGGCGATCGTCTCCACCAATCCGCTGGCGGCGCCGAGATTGCCGAAGTTGGCTTTCGCCGCGACGACCGGTATATCGCTTAGGCGGGGGCCGCAGACCTCGGCCAGCGCTTCGGCTTCATCGCGATCCGACCCCACCGTACTCAAGCCGTGCGCGTGGACATGCCCGAGCCCACCGGGCTCGAGACCGGCAGCCTCGAGGGCCCGGCGCATCGCCATCGCCAGCGCCGGCCGCCGCAGGCCGAGGGCGAGGCGATCGCTCGCTTGCCGCGCCGCGTGGCCAAGCACCTCGCCGTGGATCGTCGCACCCCGCGCCCGGGCGTGGCCGAGCTCCTCGAGGACCAGCACCGCCGCCCCCTCGCCGAGCACCATCCCCCGCCGCAGCCGGTCGAACGGCCGGCTCCACCCGGTGGGATCGTCGGTCCCCGTCGCGACCTGCTCCGACTGCAGGGCGTGGACGGTCTTCATCGGGTGGATGCGCGTGCCGGTGGCACCGGCGAGCATCACGTCGGCGGCACCGCGCTGGATCGTCATCGTCGCCTCACCGACCGCGAGATGGCCACTGGCCTCGCGGATCGTGATCGAGTTGCTCGGCCCGCGGAGGTCGTTGTAGATCGCGATGTGGCTGGCCGGCATGTTGGGGAGGTACTTGAGCAGCCACAGCGGATTGAGCAGCGGCATGCCGTCATCGGCCCAGCGCCCGAAGGAGAACCGGCCGTCGGCCCCACGGCAGCGCGCGATCCCGGAGGTGAAGTCCCCGGGGAGCGTGAGCATGTAGTCGGAGCCGAACACGCAGCCGAACCGGTCCGGCTCGGCCCCGCCGGCGGCGAGGCCGGAGGCGTACAGCGCCCGCTGGGCCGCCGCGACCGCCATCTGGCTCTCCCGGCACATCACCTTGAGGCCCTTGCGGATCGCCTTCTTGGTCTCCACTTCGAGGGGGCCGAAGTTGTCGATCTCCCCGGTGAACTGGCGGGCCTCGGCGCCATGGTGGAGGGGCAGGCCGCCGGTGTCGAACGACTCGATCGGGACGACGGCGCTGTGCCCCCCGCGGAGCCCGGCATGGAGGTCGGCGGGGGCGAGCCCGAACGGACAGACGACCCCCATCCCGGTGACGACGACTCGGCGGGCTGCGGTCTCCGGCATCGGGCACGATCCCCGGGAGGGCGACCACGGGAGGGCGGCCGCGGGGGACGGTGTCACCCCGGATCGCGGAGCCGTGGCTCGATGAACACCACCACGTCGGTGCGCGGCGCGACCGCCGACACCACGGGGGCGTCATTCTGCCCTGGAACCGGCCACGGGACCAACCCCAGGCCGACGACGAGCACCCGGCCGGCCGGCCAGCGCATCCGCTCTCCGACGCGCACCGCCGCCAGCTGCGGGACCTCGAGCTCCACCCGCTGTCCGGTGCCGCCGACGGCGACCGGGAGCGGAGCCATTCGCTCCACCTGGTCGATCCGGCAGCGGATCACCGCCTCGACGCCGGCCATGTCGGTCGACAGCAGCGGTTGCACGTCGATCGAAAATCCCTCGTCGCAACTGGCCGACAACGGCTGCCAGCCCGGCCAGACCTCGGGGCGCGGCGTGAGGTCGCGCAGGTACGGTCGCGACCGCCCCCCGCTGACGACCGCCGGCACGCCGTTGGCGGCGAGCACCGGCCCGGTGGGCAACTCGGCGAAGTCGGGGCGTTTGCGGAGGGTTCCCAGGACGACGGCCGCCTCCTCGCGCGAGGCGATCCAGGCCTGCACCCCCGGGGTCGCCGCCGGGATCGGCTGCAACAGCCCGCGGAGCGAGACGCGCCACCCGGGGTCCTTGACGCCGACGACCCGGATCGCGAACCGGTGCGGTGCTGCCGAGCCCGCGACGAATCGGGCCACGGTCTCGCCGACTCGCTCCTGGACGGGAGGCTGGTGGAAGCAGCGCACGGCCGTGGCGTCGGCGGACAGCGCGGCGACGACGCTCCCGTGCCAGGTCGAATAGCCGGTGTCCTGGAGGATCCAATCGACGACGTGGCGCTCGCTGCCGGGACCGGCGGCGGCGGTGAACGGCCGGATGTCGTGCTCCTGCCACACCTGCCCCGCCGCCGCGGGCAACGGGCCATCGCACCGGCCAGGGGGCGCCGCGAGCAGGGCCGCCGCGGCCAGCGCGACGGTGCCGAGGCACGCTCCGGGGGTGATCCGCCATACCGCCATCGCGGTGCCTCGCGCCCGGCCGGTATCCGGGTCCGGCCGCGGGGGACGATACAGCCCCCCGCGCACACCCTCCAGGCCGGTTTGCCGGACCGTCACACGCGCGCGAGCACCAACGACGCGTTGTGGCCGCCGAACCCGAAACTGTTGCTCATCGCCACCCTCACACGGGCCTCGCGGGCGACGTTGGGCGTGTAGTCGAGGTCGCAGTCCGGGTCGGGGTTGTCGAGGTTGATCGTCGGGGCGATCACGCCGCGCCCCAGCGACAGCGCGCAGGCCACCAGTTCGATGCCCCCGCTGGCGCCGAGCGTGTGGCCGAGCTGGCTCTTGGTGCTCGAGATCACCAGCCGCGCCGCGTGGGCGGCGAAGACGTGCTTCATGGCGACCGTCTCGGCTTTGTCGCCCAGCGGCGTGCTCGTGCCGTGGGCGTTGATGTAGTCGACGGCATCTGGCGCGAGCTCGGCGTCCTCGAGCGCCATCCGCATCGCCCGGGCGGCTCCCCGCCCCTCTTCGTCGGGCTGGGTGATGTGGCCGGCGTCACCGCTGGCGCCGTACCCGCGCAGCTCGCCGTGGATCCGGGCGCCACGGCGCCGGGCGTGCTCGTACTCCTCGAGGACCACGACGCCCGCCCCCTCGGCGAGCACGAAGCCGTCGCGGTCCCGATCGAAGGGGCGGCTGGCGGCCTGGGGGGCCTCGGTACGGAACGACAGCGCCCGCATGTTCTGGAAACCGGCCAGCCCCATCGGCGTCAGGGCGGCCTCGCTCCCCCCGGTGATCATCACGTCGGCGTCCCCCGAGCGGATCACCCGCAGCGCTTCGCCGATCGCGTTGCCGGCGCTGGCGCAGGCGGTGGCGACGGCGAAGTTCGGCCCCTTGATGCCGTACATCGACGAGACATGCCCGCTCGCCGAATTGACCATCAGCTTCGGGATCGTGAATGGCGAGACCTTGTCGATCCCCTTGGTGAGCAGGCGCTCGTGCTGGGCCTCGAACTCCGACAGCCCACCGATCCCCGAGCCGATCGCGACGCCGCACCGGTACGGCTCCTCGGTGGCGAAGTCGATCCCCGAATCACGCACCGCGTCGATCGCCGAGGCCATCGCGAACTGGGTGAACCTGTCGAGCCGGCGCAGCTCCTTGGGGTTGGCGATGCCCTCCGACTCCCCCTGCCAGGGCACCTCGCCGCCGAACTGGACGCGGAACCCCGTCACGTCGAACAGCGTGATCGGGCCAACCCCGCTGGCGCCGCTCACGAGCCGGTCCCAGAAGGTGTCGATGGCCCTGCCGAGCGACGTCACCACGCCCAGCCCCGTCACCACCACGCGCCGCTTCATCGCGTCTCCCGGGAGATCCCCGAAACCGCTCCCTCACAACGGCGGAAAACGCCGCCGGGTCATCCACCGGAGCGACCGACGGCACGGGGCGGACGACCGCCCGGAACGATCAGGCCGCCTGGTGCTTCTCGATGAACTCGACCGCCTGCCCGACCGTCTGGATCTTCTCGGCAGCGTCGTCGGGGATGTTGATCTCGAACTCTTCTTCGAGCTCCATCACCAACTCGACGGTGTCGAGCGAGTCGGCACCGAGATCGTTGATGAAGGAGGTCTGGGGGGTGATTTGATCCTTGCTCACGCCGAGTTGCGACGCGACGATGTCGATCACCCGTTCTTGGACGGAAGCCACCGTGTATTCTCCTCGCGATCCGGTCGACTGACACTCGGCCGGACTCCCCAATCCGTCTGGGGGCGGCTGGAACCGGGCCATGGACCGCAAGTGATATACCCGTTGCCCAGGGACAGTGTCCAGACCGCGGCGCGGTCCTGACTGTCCGTGGACAAAGCCCTCCATGGCCTTTGTCCACTCAGGCGACCGCGGGAAACGCCGGGGGTTTCCCGGGTCGCCGGGCCCCCAGGGCGGCGGCTGGACTCGCCGCGCCCGTGGAAACACCCGTCGGCGAGCCAACCCCGCGGTGCCGTTTCCGTTCCCGGCCCCCGCCGTTCGCGGCGCCCGACGACCAGATTCCCCGGCCGCGCCCCGGAACCTGCGGCGGATGCTCGGCGGCAGGCGACTCTGCGGTCAGCCGATCAACCCGCCGTCGACGGTCAGCACCTGCGCCGTCACGTAAGCCGCTGCCGGCGACGCGAGGAACAGCACCGCCTCGGCAACCTCCCACGCCTCGCCGAGTCGCTTCGCCGGCACGCGCTTCTTCACCTCGTCGAGCAGCGCCGGACCGAGGGCGGCGGTCATGTCGCTGGCGATGAAGCCGGGGGCAACGGCATTGACGGTGATCTTGCGCCCTGCCAGCTCTTTGGCGACCGTCCGCGTCAGGCCGACGAGGCCGGCCTTCGATGCCGAATAGTTGGCCTGGCCGGGATTCCCGATCAGACCGGAGACGCTCGCCACGTTGACGATCCGGCCGTAGCGCTGCTGCATCATCGGCCGGCTCACCGCCCGGGTGAACAGGAACGGCCCGCGGAGATTGGTGGCGATCACCTCGTCCCACTCCTCGTCGCTCATCCGCGGGAGGAGCGTGTCGCGCGTCACGCCGGCGTTGTTGACGAGGATGTCGATCCGACCGAGCGCGGCATGGACCGCCTCGACGACGGCGGCGACGTCGGCCGCCTTCGACACGTCGCAGGGGAAGCTTTCGGCACGACCGCCGGCGGCACGGATCGCGGCCGCGACCTCGTCGAGCTTGGCCGCCGAGCGGGCCACGAGGGCGACCGTCGCGCCGTTGGCGGCGAGCGTCTCGGCGATCGCGCGGCCGATCCCCTGCGAGGCCCCGGTGACCATCGCCACCTGCCCCGTGAGGTCGACGCGCAGGCGGGCGGGGGGCTGTCCGGTTTCGGTGGCCATCTGGTCCCTCCCCTCGGCCCCGCCGCGGCTCCGCGGCAGCGCACCGTCAATCACAGACGCCGGCGACCGCCACGCGGCGGTCGATCCGCTTCATCAATCCGCGGAGCACGCGGCCCGGTCCGACCTCGACCATCGTGCGGATTCCGGCACCGAGCAGATGCTCCATCGACGCCTGCCACTCGACCACCCCGACCAGCTGCCGTGCCAGGAGGCCGCGGATCTCGTTCGGGTCGTGGTGCGGGCGGGCATCGACGTTGCTGATCACCGCGATCCGCGGGGGCTCGATGGGTGTCGCCGCCAGGGCCGCGGTGAAGCGTTCGCGCGCCGGCCCCATGAGCGGCGTGTGGAAGGCACCCGCGACGTCGAGCCGCACGCACTTCATCGCCCCGGCGGCGGTGGCGGCCGCGGCGAGACGGTCGCAGGCCGCCAGCCCGCCGCTGACGACGACGTTGCCGGGGCAGAGGACGTTGGCCACGGCGAGCACGTCGCCGTCGCGGTGGGCCGCGCACAGCCCGGCGACCTGCTCGCGCTCCAGCCCGAGCACGGCCACCATCCCGCCGGGAGTGGCGTCGGCGCAGTCCTGCATCGCCCGGCCCCGCGCGTCGACGAGGCGGACGGCGTCCTCGAACTGCAGGGCACCCGCGAACGACAGCGCGGTGTATTCGCCGAGTGACAGGCCGGCGACGGCGACCAGGGCCGGGGGCAGCCCCCCGGGGCGGCGCCGCAGGACCTCGAGCGCCGCGAGGCTGGTGACGAGGATCGCCGGCTGGCTCACGGCCGTCGAATCGAGCCGTGCGGCCGGGCCGTTGCGGCAGACTTCGGCGAGGTCGTAGCCGAGGAGCGCACTGGCGCGATCGAACAGATCGAGTGCCTCGGGAACGTCGCACCACGCGCCGAGCATCCCGACCGACTGCGCGCCCTGACCGGGAAACAGCAGCGCCGTCGCCGCGGGAGGGTCGTTCAGCGCCGGCGCGGCGTGCGCTGCCTGTCCCACCTGGTCATTCCTCGGTCTTCACGACCGCGCGGCCCATGTAGTAGCCGCACGTCCCGCAGATCCGGTGCGTCGGCACGGCCTTCCCGCAGTTGGAACAGAACGTCAACTGCCGCGGCACGAGGAAATCGTGCGCACGCCGGGAGCGGGTTTTCTGGTTCGACTGACGTCGCTTGGGAACGGCCATGGCGCACCTGACACGAAAAAACCGTCGATCGGGGGAACCGCGGAGTGTAGTCGTGACCGCTCCGCAGGGTCAAACGCAGCCCCGCGATGGCCCGACGGCGCTCGTTTCGCCGCGAGCGGGGCTTTGCCGCCGCTGCAGCGTGCCCCCTGGCACCCTCAAAACAGCCGCGTCTGGCCGCCGGAGACCGGTTTGCCCCCGAGATGCTCCTCGCCGCGGGAGGTGAGCTGGCGGCCGCGGGGGGTGCGGATCACCAGTTCGCAGCGGAGCAGGAACGGCTCGACGTCCGATTCGAGCGTGTCGGCGGCGCTGCTCATCGTGTGGGCGATCGCCTCGATCCCCACCGGACCGCCGCCGAACACCCGCTGGATCGTCTCCAGGTAGCGGCGGTCGAACGAGTCGAGCCCGATCGTGTCGATCCCCTGCATGTCGAGGGCCTGGCGCGTGATGCCGAGGTCGAGACGGTCGCCCGCGCGGCTGGTGGAGTAGTCGCGGATCCAGCGCAGCCGGTTGTTGGCCAGCCGCGGCGTGCCCCGGCTGCGGCGGGCGATCTCGACGGCGCTGGCGTCGTCCATCGGCATCTGCAGCCGGGCGGCCGACCGTCGGACGATCTCGGCCAGTTCGTCGACGGAATAGAAGTCGAGGTGCTCGCGCATCTGGAACCGGTCGCGGAGCGGCGCCGAGATCAGGCCTGACCGGGTCGTCGCCCCGACGAGCGTGAACGGCCGCAGCGGCATGTTGATCGTCCGCGCCGCCACTCCCTCACCCCAGGTGAAGTCGACGCGGAAATCCTCCATCGCCGGATAGAGGAATTCCTCGACCGCGATCGGCAGGCGATGGATCTCGTCGATGAACAGCACCGACCCCTCGGTGCAGTTGGTGAGGTAGGGCATCAGGTCCTTGGGGGCCGACAGCGCCGCTCCGCTGGCGATCTGCAGCGTCGTGCCCAGTTCGCGCGGGATGCAGGTCGCGAACGTGGTCTTGCCGAGGCCGGGAGGGCCGTCGAGGAGGATGTGGCCGAGGACCTCGCCGCGCTTCCGCGCGGCGTCGACGGCGATCCCCAGCCGCTCGTGGACCTCGCGCTGGCCGATCATCTCGGCCATCCGCTGCGGGCGGAGATCGCGGTCGGCCGGGTCGGTGGAGCCGCTCGTCTCCACCGCTTCAGGCCGCACCGTGACCTCCCGTCCGCCGCTCATCGCTCGCCTCCGTGTCGGGGTCGTGCCACCGGCCCGAGCTTACCCGTTCCAGCGTCCGGCGGTCATGGCCGGCGCTGCCCCTGGCGGTAGATCGCCTCGAGTGCCTCCTGGGGATCGCGCCACGGTTTCTTGGCGTCGCGCAGCCCGTCGACGAGGCGCCGCGCGTCGCTCTCGGAGTGGCCGATCGAGCGGAGCACGGCGAGGGTCTCGGCGAGCACGTCGCCCCCCACGGGGCCGCCGGCCGGCAGCGCCCGCTGCACGGCGAGGGCGAACTTCGGCATCCGCCGGCGGAGCTTGGCGATCATCCGTTCGGCGGTCGCGGCGCCGATCCCGGGGAGCGTCGCCAGGGTCGCGGCATCCTGCTCCTCGATCGCCGTGGCGATCTCGCCGACCGGCTTGACCATCGCCCGCAGCGCCTTGCGGACCCCGACGCCGTCGACCTCGCAGACGAGATCGAAGAACTCGCGCTCGACTTCGGAGAGGAAACCGACCAGCCGCGGCACGAGATTTCCGCGCCCCGGCGTGCCCTCGAGGAACTCCAGGCAGTGGAGCGTCACGGTCGTGCCGGTACGCCCCTGCAGTTCGCGGCGCACCAGGTCGGGGACGAGCAGCTCGTGGACGACCGCCCCGACGGCCAGATCGATGGTCGCCGGTTCGACGCGCTCGAGCACTCCGGTGAGGCGCTTGATCATTCCCGTGTCGTCTCCGCGCGGGGGCAGCCGAGCAGGTCCAGCCGCAGCCGCAGGTGCCAGTCGGCCAGCGCCACCGCGAGGGCGTCGGCGGCATCCGCCGGCTGCGGCGGGCCGGCGAGGCCGAGCTCGCGCTGCACCGCGCGCTGCATCTGCGACTTGTCGGCGCGACCGCTGCCGGTGAGCAGCCGCTTCACACGGGCCGGCGGATAGTGGTGGACTGCCAAGGCGGCCTGGGCGGCGGCCAGGCAGATCACCCCACGGGCGTGGCCCATGAGCACGGCCGTGCGGGGAAACCGCGAGTGGACGAAGATCTGTTCGATCGCCAGGGCCGCGGGGCGGAGGTCGGCAAGCACCTCGGCGACACCGGCGTGGAGGCTGGCGAGCCGGTCCTCGATCGCCGTCCCGCGCGACCGCACCGTGCCGGCCTCGATCAGCCGGACCAGGCCCGGGGCACATTCGACGACGCCGTAGCCGGTGACGTCGAGGCCGGGGTCGAAACCGACGACCCGCCAGGCCGCCGCAGGCGGCGCCGACCGAACCGCTCGTGGTGTCTGCCCGCCGGCTGCCCGCATGGGGGCAGACTAGCGGTTGCCGCCGCGCTGGCCCAAGTCCAAAGGCCCAAGTCCAAAGGCCCAAGTCCAAAGGCCCAAGTCCAAAGGCCCAAGTCCAAAGCTGGACCTGCCCACAGTCGCCCCGAGGCAGAGCCGAGGGCCGACTCAGACCGGATCGATCGAGCATCCGCATGGCTTCGGATCGCGGACGTCATCTCACCGCCTCGAGCGGTGCCGTGAACTACACCCCGCAGGGCTCGAACCTGCAACCTTCGGTTCCGTAGACCGATGCTCTATCCAATTGAGCTAGGGGTGCGTCGGGCCGCGGCGCGAGTCCGCAGACCGTCGCTCAAGAATACAGCGCGGCCTCCATCCCTCAAAGCCGACAAGGGTCCGCGGTCACTCCGCTGCGGCCGGGCGGAGGAATCCGTCGCCGTCGATCGCGAGGCGTTCGGCGAGCGGCAGCGCCCCCGGCTCTCCGGGCGCCAGTCCACCCGGGCGGGGCAGCATCGCCCCGACGGCGACGGCCCCGCCGGCGGCCGCGGCGCTTCCCGCGAGCCGCGCCAGACCGAGCTCGTCGCGGCGCCCCGCGTCGGGCCAGACCACCGCCCCCGCCACGACGCGCCCCAGCGAGTCCGGTGCGAGCACGACCTCGTGCCCCGCCGGCACCCGCGCCGGCGGCGTGTTCATGGCCAGCAGCACCTGCGCGTCGGCGACGGCCAACGCGGTCACCGGCTCGACGCCGAAACGCCGCTGGAACGGGGCCCGTGCCGCAGCCGCCCGGGCGTGGGAGGCGAGATCCGCCACCGGCACGACGACGGCGTCGAGCGTCGCGGGGAGCGCGACACTGCCCGGCGAGGAGGCCAGCCGCTCGACCTGGTCGACCGTGGCCAGCCAGATCGTCGCCCGGGCGGCGGTGAGACGGCTGGCAATCTCGCCGGCCGGGGCTGCACCGTCGATCACCGCCCCGTCGATGCCGAGCAGTTTCGCGCCGAGGGGCCCGAGCGTGCGGCCCAGCGGGTCGTCGGCGGCCAGCGAGCTGGCGAGGACGTCGCCGCGCTTCACGAGGCAGGCCCCGTCGAACGCCTCGGCCAGCGCCACGAGCGCCGCCCCGTCGAGGGTCCCCGCGGGAAGCTCCACCGCGGCCGTCGCGGCGCTCCGCGCGGAGCCGGCATGGCGCTGCCGCGCGGCGGTGGCGGCGACGTCCTGGAGCGCCAGCCGCGCGATCTCGGGAGGGGTGCCCACGGGAAGCGGGGGGCCGAACGTGAGCGTCACCCCGCGGCGCCACCGGCTCGTCCGTTTGGTACCGAAAAACCTCGCTTCCGCGAACGAGAACCGGCTCCCCCACAGGCCGTCGATCACCAGCGGCTGGATCGGGGCGTTGACCCGTTCGAGCAACCACCCCAGGCCGCGCTTGAAGCCGATGACCTGGCCGGTCCGGGAGATGCCCCCCTCGGAGAAAATCCCGACCAGGTCACCGGCCTCGAGCCCCGACTGGATCGTCTTCAAGGCGCCGCCGATCGACTTCGGCCGCGGGTCGAAGAGGATGAACCGCCACTGGTCGGCGAGCATGCGGAGGAACCGCCCCTGGATGTTGGGGCCGTAGACGACCATCCGGGTCGAACGCGGCGATGCCAGCGCGACGAGGAAACCGTCGAGCCACGAGACGTGGTTGGCGACCACGACCAGCGGCCCGGTCACCGGCATCTTCGCGGCGTCGACGACCCGGAAGCGGTACGCGGCGTGGACCACGGCCGCGACCGCGCGCCGCAGCGTCGCCCGCGGCGCGCACCACACCGCGACGGCGGCGGCGCCGACCGAGGCGACCGCGAACAACCCGAAGATCGCCCGCGCCGACAGCCAGGGGCCACCGCCGGGACCGAGCGGAGCGCGCAGCGCCCCGTAGCCCAGGGAGGCGAGGAACATGCCGCTGAAGAGCAGGAGGTTGGTGGCTGCCAGGACGCTGCCGAGCCGGTCGCCCGGGCTCCGCGCCTGCTGGAACGTCTCGAGCGGCACGTCGAACATGCCCGCACCGAAGCCGAGGATCGCCAACCAGGCGAGCACTCCCCAGGCGTGGCCGCCCCCTTCGAGGAACCGCCCTCCGCTCAGGGCAAGGGCGACGAACGACACCGCCATGATCAGTGCCCCGACCGGCACGAAGCCGAGATCGACGCGCGGATCGGCTCCCGCCGGCCGCGCCGCCAGCTTGCCGGTGACGACGCTCCCGGCGCCGATGCCGGCGACCAGCGCCACCAGGAACGGCACCACCTGGGCCTGCGACGACGCCCCGGCCTCGGTGGCGAATTGATCGACGTTGGCCTGCGCCACGGCGCCGATCGCCCAGAAGAAGACGATGCCCGCGGCCGCCGCGGCGAGATCGGGACGGCTGGCCAGGAGGGAGAGGTCGGCCCGGGTGCGCGACAGCGCGTTCCACGCCGGCGGCGCGTCGGGATCGGCGGCGGGCAGGCGCGGGAGGCACAGCGACGCCACCCAACCGGCCAGCGCGATCCCCCCGATGACCAGCGCCGTCGGCAGCGCCCGGTCCCAGGCCGGGGCGGTCGCCGCGAGCGGCGTGGCATCGGCGAGCCAGTTGCCGGCCGCGGTGCCGGCGAGGACGGCGATCAGCGACACCAGCGCGAACACGCCGTTGGCCGCGGTCAACCGTGCCGCCGGCACGATCTCGGGCAGCACGCCGACGATCGCCGGTGTCATCAGCGCGGCCTGCATGCCGATCGCCATCACGGTGCCGAGGAGGAGCCACAGCCCAACCGGCAGGCCGCGCCACTCGCCCCCCGTTCCGAGGCCGAGGCCGACCACGGCGGTCGCCGCCAGCGCGATCCCGAGCTCCGCGACCTTGGCCCAGCGGATGACCGACGTCTTCGCTCGCCGATCGGCGAGCGACCCGGCGAGCCACGAGAAGAGGACGTAGGGGAGCGACAGACCGACCAGGCCGATGGTGAGGACGAGCGACACCTGCCCCTGGTCGACGAGCCGCTTGCCCAGGCCGATCGCCAGCCACTTCAGCGCGTGGTCGTTGGCGAGCGTGAAGAAGCGCGTCACCAACAGCGCCGGCAGCGCGCGGGGCACCGACACGACGTCGGCGCCAGACCCAGGCGGTTGGAGACCAGGGGGAGAAACCGGGGCGGACACGGGGCCCTCACAAGTCGGGGAACGACGATTGGGGCGACTGGGGCGATCGTGCCGTCCCGACCGCCGCGCCGAGGCGTGGTCGGGGGGGCCGCAATTTGCAGACACCGTCCGAGGGGGCGTATTCTTCCGGTTGTCACGCCGGTTCCACAAGTCGGTCCGGGCCACTCTCCAGCACCCCGCCACGCCCGCCTCCGGCCGATTCCGCCCCGCGCTCCCCCCGGAAACCCCGCGATGCTCCGCCCCGTCTCTCCGTTCATGTTCGCGATCGCCGTTGCCGCCGTGGCGGCGCCGCTGCCCGCCCAGACGATCGTCTACAGGCCGGTGGTGCCGATGTTCGCGCCGGCCGCCGGCCCGTACGTCGCCAACTACTCGCCGGTGGGCAACTACGCCGCCGTGACGGCCTTCTCGCCCCCGGTCGTCCAGGCCGTGCCGCTGGCGTCGGTGCCCGTGCCGGTCGTCGACACGGTGCCGTCGAGTTCGCTCGGCAACACCGGCTACACGCCGCTGGCGATCTCGGCGCTGCCCAGCGGCGTCGCGCCGACGTTCGTCACCAGCGCCCGCCCGGTGACCACCTATCATGCTCCGAGCTATGCGACGGCCATGGCACCCGCGCCGGTCTCCGCCACCGCGACCGTCGTCACCGCTGGCTACGCGCCCGCCGTGACGGTTTCCGCCATGCCGATGGTGCCGATGGCCCCGGCGACCGTCGTCGTTCCGCTGCGGCGCGGGCTGTTCGGCGGTCTGCGGCCGGTCCGCTCGGGATACGTCTATCCCGGCTGGTGAGCATGGGGGCACTCGGGGGCGACGCAGCCGCTGCGGCTGTCGATTTCTTGACCGTCCGCAGCGCCGACCTATAGTTTCGGTCTTTCTGGCACCCCGTTCGGGTGGCAGTCGGGCTCGGGCGTGTCCTGTCGTCAGGCCGCCAACGGCTCCGGGATGGAATGCCGGCTCCGCGCCGGTCCATCCCGCCGGCCAGGATCGGTTCGGCCGCGGCGGACGGATGGCGCGCACAGTCAACATCATCGGTGCCGGGCCGGGCGGGTTGGCGATCGCCATGCTCCTGGCGAATGCCGGGCTCCGCGTCCGGGTCCTCGAGCGGCTTCCCGTTCCCGGAGGTCGCACGAGCACGATCACCGCCCCCGGCGGTTACCGGTTCGATCTCGGTCCGACGTTCTTCCTCTACCCGCGCGTCCTCGAAGAGGTGTTCGGCGCCTGCGGGTACGACCTCCGCCGCGAGGTGGAGATGATCCGCCTCGACCCGCAGTACCGGATCGCGTTCGGTGGCGGCGGCGAGCTCCGTGCCACGCCGGACGTGGCCCGGATGGAGGCCGAGGTCTCGCGGCTGTCGCCGGCCGATTCCGGCTCGTTCACGCGGTTCATGGAGGCGACGCGGACCAAGTTCTCCCGGTTCGCCCCGTTTCTCGAGCAGCCGTTCCAGAGCTGGCTCGATCTGGCGAATCCCGACCTCCTCAAACTCGTCCCGCTCCTCAAGCCCTGGAAAAGCCTCGACTCCGAACTGGCGACATTCTTCTCCGACGAGCGCGTCCGGCTGGCGTTCACGTTCCAGTCGAAATACCTCGGGATGTCGCCGTTCCGCTGCCCGAGCCTGTTCTCGATCCTCTCGTTCCTCGAGTACGAGCACGGCGTCTACCACCCGGTGGGCGGCTGCGGGGCGGTGTCGGAGGCGATGGCGCGGATCGCCGCCGACATGGGGGTCGAGTTCCATTACGGCGAGGCCGTCGAGGCGCTCGAGTTCGACGGCCGGGCGATCAGCGCGGTGCGGACGGCGCAGCGCAGCTACGCCGCCGACGCCACGGTGGTCAACGCCGACTTCGCCCGGACGATGACCCGGCTGGTGCCCGACAGGCTGCGGCGCCGCTGGAACGACCGCAAACTGGCGACGTCGCGTTTCTCCTGCTCGACGTTCATGCTCTATCTCGGCGTCGAGGGGCTCGACGCCGACGTGCCTCATCACACGATCTACCTGTCGGAAAACTACCGCGACAACCTCGCCGACATCGAGACGCGCCACCGCCTCTCGCGCGACCCGTCGATGTACGTGCAGAACGCCTGCATCACCGACCCGAGCCTGGCGCCGGCGGGGCACTCGACGCTCTATATCCTCATCCCGGTGACCCACCGCCACCCCAACGTCGACTGGTCGCGCGAGGCCGCGGCGTACCGCGAGGTGGCGCTCGATCAAATCGAGCGGATCGGCATCGAACGGGTCCGCGACCGGATCCGCTACGAGAAGATGGTGACGCCCGACGACTGGGAGCAGGCCTACGAGATCCACCGCGGCGCCACGTTCAACCTCGCCCACGATCTCGGCCAGATGCTCCATCGGCGGCCCCACAACCGCTTCGAGGATCTCGAACGCACCTACCTCGTCGGCGGTGGCACCCATCCCGGCAGCGGCCTGCCGGTGATTTACTCCTCGGCGCGGATCACCGCCGAGCTCCTCCTCGACGACCTCGGGCTCGCGGCGTCGGCGCCCGGCCGCCCGCCGCGGGATGCCGGACGGCGCACGGGGGAACCCGCGGCGGTGTAGGCTGTGCACCCGATCGCGGCCCGGGTGATCGTCCGCGGTCCGGCAGGTGGCGGGAGAGCGAGACTGAGCATGAAACACGTCGATGAAACTCGCCGCGTGATCGTCGTCGGAGGAGGGCTTGCCGGGCTGGCGTCGGCATGCACGCTCGCCGCCCGCGGCTACGCGGTCACGCTGCTGGAGGCCAACTCCTGGGTCGGGGGGAAGGCGGCCGTGCTCGCCGAGCAGGGCTACCGGTTCGACATGGGCCCGACGATCCTCACGATCCCGGGGGTCCTGCGGCGGATCTGGGCCGAGGCCGATCGCGACCTCGACACGGCGCTCGACCTGGTGCCGCTCGATCCGCAATGGCGGAGCTTCTTTACCGACGGCTCGACGCTCGACCTCGTCGCCGACGTCGCCGAGATGCAGCGGACCCTCGACTCCTACGCCCCGGGCACCGGGTCGGCAGCGGGCTACGGCCGCTTCATGGCCCTCGCCGAGCGGCTCCACCGGCTGTCGGACGACTTTTTCTTCTGGCGGAGTGTGGGGGGGCTCGGCGACATGTTCGATCCTCGCCGGGGGATGTCGCTCGGCGTCCTCCGCGAAGTGATGAACATGCGCCCGGGCCACAGCGTCGCCGGGACCGTGCGCTCGTTCGTCGCCGATCCGCGCACCGCGCAGATGCTCGACCACTTCACGCAATACGTCGGCAGCGCCCCCGACGCCTCGCCGGCCGTGCTGTGTGGGATCGCCCACATGCAGTCGCATGACGGCGTCTGGTATCCGCGCGGCGGCACAGGCGCGGTCCCGCGGGCGCTGTCGAGCCTGGCGATCGACCTCGGCGTCGAGATCCGCACCCGCACCGAGGTGCGGCGGATCATCGTCGAGGGGGGCCGGGTCCGTGGGGTCGAGACGGCCGCCGGCGAGCGGCTCCCCGCGGCCGCCGTGGTCAGCAACAGCGACTCGGTGCGGACCCACCGCGAACTGCTCACCGCGCCGGCCGGCGACCGGTTCCTCGGCCGGCGCCGGTACGAGCCGGCCTGCTCGGGGGTCGTGCTCTATCTCGGCCTCGACCGCCGCTACGAGCAGCTGATCCATCACAATTTCGTCTTCTCCGCCGATGCCCACGAGGAGTTCGAGACGATCTACCGGCGCGGCGAGCCGGCCCCCGATCCGACCTGCTACGTCTGCGCCCCGGCGATCACCGAACCCGAGGTGGCCCCCCCCGGCGGCGAGGCGCTGTACGTTCTCGTCCACACCCCCTATCTGCGGCCGCACCACGATTGGAAGGCGATGTTCCCCGCCTACCGCAAGCGGATCATCGAGAAGCTCGAATCGACCGCCGGCCTCCGCGACCTCGAGCGCCACATCGTCTTCGAACGGGCCCTGACGCCGCAGGACATCCACGACCGCTACCGCGTGCTCGACGGCGCGATCTACGGGCTGGCGAGCCACGGCCGGTTCTTCGGTGCCTTCAAGCCCGCGAACCGGTCGCCCGACATCCGCGGGCTGTACCTCGCCGGCGGTGCCGCCCATCCGGGGCCGGGGATGCCGATGGTGCTGATGTCGGGCTGGATCGCCGGGGACTGCGTCGACCGCGACGGGCTCGTCGAACCGGTCAACGCGGCGCGGGCCGCGGCCGCATCGCCCGCCTGAGCGCGGGCCGGTCCGATCGACAGTGGCCGAGCGACCGTCGCGACGGTCAACGCGGCCCGTGGGGGCCAGCATGGCGCGGCGCGCGACGGCGGAGCGGCGGGGCAGGGGGGCCAGCGACGACACCGGTCGCGCCGAGGAACTGCCGCCGTTCTCCCACCGGCTCAACGACTGGTTCATGTGGTACGTGCGCGGGTATCTCGAGCGCCACTTCCACGCCCTCCGCCTCCTCGACGGCCCGGACGCGGTCCCCGACCTCGGCGACAGGCCGGTGCTCGTCTACACCAACCATCCGGGGTGGTGGGATCCGCTGGTGTTCCTGTCGGTCGGCCGGATCGTCTGGCCGGGCCGGATGAGCTACGGGCCGATCGATGCCGCGGCCCTCGGCCATTACCGGCTCATGGAACGGATCGGCTTCATCGGCATCGACCCGCGCAGCCGCGCCGGCGCCGCCCGCTTCCTCCGCGTCGCCCGGGCGGCGATGGCGCGGAGCGACGTGATCTTCTGGTGCACCGCGCAGGGGGAGTTCGTCGACCCGCGGACGCGCCCGCTGGTGCTCCGCTCCGGCATCGCCCATGTCGCGGCGGCCGGCGGCCCGGGCCGGATCGTGCCGCTGGCGGTCGAGTATCCGTTTTGGACCGAGCGCTGCCCCGAGGCGCTGGTGGCGATCGGAACGCCGCTGGATCTCGAGCCGGTCCGCGACCGGCGCCTGTGGCAGGAGGGGTTGACCGCGGCACTCGAGGCGACGCAGGATCGCCTCGCCGCGGCCGCTTGCAGCCGCGATCCGGGGCGATTCCGCACGCTCCTCGACGGCACCGTGGGCGTCGGCGGCCCCTACGACATCTGGCGCGGGCTGGTGGCGCGGCTCCGCGGCCAGCGCTTCGACCCGGCGCACGCGCGACGGACGCCGGAGGAAGGACGATGACGCTCGTCGGCGTGGCGGCCGCCGTGGCCTTGGCAACGGCCGCGCTCCCCGCCCTCCTCGTCGTGGCCAACCTCCGTCGCTTCGCCCCGGCGCCCCCGCCCGGGGATCCCCACTCCGTTTCGGCACTCGTCCCGGCACGGAACGAAGCGGAGGCGATCGACGGGCTCCTCGACCACCTCCTCGCCAGCCGGGGGGTCGATCTCGAGGTCGTGGTCCTCGACGACGACAGCCGCGACGACACCGCCGCGCGGGTCGCCGCGCGCGCGGCGGCCGACCCGCGCGTGAGGCTCCTGTCCGGTCGGCCGCTCCCCGCCGGATGGTGCGGGAAGCAGCACGCCTGCGCGCAGCTCGCCGCCGCCGCCCGCCACGAGACGCTGGCCTTCGTCGACGCCGACGTCCGCCTGGTGCCCGACGCCCTCGCCCGCGGCGCGGCGTTTCTCGACGCTGCGGCGGCCGACCTCGTCAGCGGCTTTCCCCGGCAGATCACCGGGCAGGCCGCCGACCGGCTGCTGCTGCCGCTGATCCACTTCATTCTCCTCGGCTTCCTCCCGCTCGGCCGGGCCCGGGCCCAGCCGTCGCCGGCGCTGGCGGCGGGGTGCGGCCAGTGGTTCATCACGCGACGGGCGGCCTACGAGCGCGCCGGCGGCCATGCCGCGATCCGGCGGTCGCTCCACGACGGCGTGATGCTGCCGCGGGCCTACCGCCGCGCGGGGCTGCGGACCGACATCTTCGACGCCACCGACGTCGCCAGCTGCCGGATGTACGACACCAGCCGGGCGACGCTCGCCGGGCTGGCGAAGAACGCCACCGAGGGGATCGGGGCGCCGCGGACCATCGTCCCGTTCACGGTCCTCCTCGTCGGCGGACAGGTTCTCCCCTGGGTCCTCGTGGGGACGGGGCTCCTCGGCGGCTGGCGCGATTGGCCAGGATGGGCGATCGTCGCCACGGTCGCGGCGGCGGCGCTCTCCGCCGCGACGCGGATCCAGCTCGACCGCCGCTTCACCGGCAGTGCCGTGGGCTGGCTCGGCCACCCGCTCGGGGTCGCGGTCCTGGTGGCGATCCAGTGGTGGGCACTGGCCCGGAAGCTCGCCGGCGCGAAAACCTCGTGGCGGGGTCGGTCGCTCGACCCGCAGTGAGCGCCGATCAGGTGCCCGGCGCGGCGCGGCAGGCACGGGCGCGGGCGGCGAGCACCGCCTCCTCGGCCGCGGTGGCCGTCGCGGCCACGGCGGTGAGGTGCCCCATCTTCCGCCCCGGACGCGGCGCCGCCTTGCCGTACAGGGTCAGGCTCACCCCGGGCACCGCCAGCGCCGCCGGCCAGTCCGGTTCGCCGTCGCCCCAGCACTCACCGAGGAGATTGGCCATCGCGGCGGGAGCGAGCTGCCGCGGCGCGCCGAGCGGCAGGCCGCACAGAGCCCGCACCTGCTGCTCGAACTGCGAGCAGGCGCAGGCTTCGATCGTCAGGTGCCCGGAGTTGTGCGGGCGGGGCGCGATCTCGTTGACGAGCAGCCGCCCGTCGCCGAGGAGAAAGAACTCGACGCACGCCACCCCCACCAGGTCGAGGGCCGTGAACACGCCGGCGGTGATCCGCGCCGCCTCCGCGCCGACCGCCTCGGGAAACGCGGCCGGGGAGGTCGTCAGGTCGAGGATGTGGTCGCGGTGGCGGTTGTGGACCGCAGGAAACCGCGCGAACGCCCCGTCGTCGCCGCGGGCGGCGACGACCGACAGCTCGGCGACGAACTCGACCCAGGCCTCGACGACGACCGGCCCCGCGCCGAGATCGCGCCACGCCGCCTCGAGGCCGGCGCGGTCCGCCACCCGGCGCTGCCCCTTGCCGTCGTAGCCGAAGGCGGTGGTCTTGATCACCGCCGGGAAGCCGACACGATCGGCGGCGGCGAGCGTCGCGGCGTCGGTGACCACGGCGTGGGGGACGACCGGAAAGCCGTGGGCGACGAGAAACGCCTTTTCGCGGCGCCGCTCCTGGACGGTGTGGAGCACGCTCGGCGAGGGGCGGACGCGCGTCCGTGCCGCGAGCGCCAGGGCGGCGGCGGCGGAGACGTTTTCGAACTCGAAGGTCACCGCGTCGACGTCGGCCGCGGCCCGGACCACGGCCTGCGGATCGTCGAGGGAGACGACGTGGAGCCGGTCGCAGTGCCGGGCAGCGGGACAGTCGGCGACGTCGGAAAACACCTCGACCCGGTAGCCCATCCGCCGGGCGGCGGTGGCGAACATCATCCCGAGCTGGCCGCCGCCGAGGACGCCGAGGCAGGCCCCGGGGAGGAGCGGGGGACGGCGACGGGCGGGGAGCGCGGAGGTCACCGGGTCGACACCCGCGGCGCGGATGGCTCGGCGATCCCGTCGAGGCCGTCGCGGAGGACGCGTTCCGTCTGCTCGCGCCGGTAGGTGGCGAGCCGCTCGGCGAGACGGGGATCGGTGAGGGCGAGGATCGCGATCGCCAGCAGCGCCGCGTTGGCCGCCCCGGCCGGTCCGATCGCCAGCGTCCCCACCGGAATGCCGGCGGGCATCTGCACGATCGACAGCAGCGAGTCGATCCCCCGTAGCATCTGCGATTCGACCGGCACGCCGAGGACCGGCAGGGGCGTGTGGGCGGCGAGCATCCCGGGCAGGTGTGCGGCCCCCCCGGCACCGGCGATGATCACCCGCAGCCCGCGGGCGGCGGCCTCGCGGGCGAACGTCGCGAGATGCTCCGGCGTGCGGTGGGCCGAGACGACGGCGCACTCGTGAGGCACGCCGAGCTCGGCGAGGACCATCGCGGCGCGTTCGAGCGTCGTCCAGTCGGAACGGCTCCCCATCACGACCGCGACCAGCGCGGCAGGGTCGGGGGATCCGGCGGTCTGAGCGGTGGCCATGGCAGGTCACGACGGGGTGGGGTGAGGCTGGATTGTTCCCGATCACCTCCCCGTCATGCAACGACCGCAGGTGCCGGTTGACTCCGGGACACGCCCGGCCGACCATTCCGCCGGCCGGCATCGTGCCGTCCCCGGCCTGCCGCTCGCCTGCGCCGGTGACCGTCGCGGGTTCGGCCCGCCACCCCGAGTACCGACCGGCCGCGATGGACCACGCCCTCCCCGACACGTTGCCGGTGCCCTGGCCGGATGGCGGCGCGCATCCGCCAGCCGCCACGGTGGCGGCTCTCGAACGCGCCGCCACCGTGCTCCGGGGCGGCGGGCTGGTGGCGGTGCCGACCGAGACGGTCTACGGGCTGGCCGCGCTGGCCCTCGACGAGGCGGCCGTCGCGAGGATCTTCACCGCCAAGGGACGGCCCGCCTCCAATCCGCTCATCGTCCACGTCGCCGACACCGCCATGGCGCGCTCGCTGGCGGCGGCCTGGCCCGACGCCGCCGAACGGCTCGCCGCGGCGCTGTGGCCCGGGCCGGTGACGGTCGTCGTGCCGCGTGCCGCGGCGGTTCCCGATCTGGTCACCGCCGGCGGCGCCACGGTGGCGCTCCGCTGCCCGGCGCACCCGGTCATCCGCCGGCTCATCGCCATGGTCGGCGCGCCGCTCGCGGCACCGAGTGCCAACCGGTCGCTGCGCCTCTCGCCGACCACGGCCGGACACGTCTTCGAGAGCCTCGGCGCCCGCGTCGACCTGATCCTCGACGGTGGGCCGTGCCGCGCCGGGATCGAGTCGACGGTCGTCGACTGCACGACGGCCGAGCCGGTCGTCCTCCGCCCCGGCCCGGTGGCGGCGGCCACGCTCGCCACCCTCCTCGGCCATCCCGTCGCCGCCGCCGGCGACCGTGCCGGCGTGCCGCGGTCCCCCGGCCAGCTCCGCCGCCACTACGCACCGCGGACGCCGCTCGAGGTCGCCGCCGACGCCCCGCGCGTCGTCCGCCGGGCGATCCGCGCGGGGAAGCGGGTCGGGTGGCTGTGCCTCACGCCCGACGCGCCGGCGACGCGGGCGGTCGCCGGATCGACGGAGGCCGTCGTCGTGCCGATGCCCGCCGTGCCCGAGGACTACGGTGCCCGGCTCTACGCCCTCCTCCACGCCCTCGACCGCCGGTCGCTCGACCTGATCGTCGCCGACGCGCCCCCGGCCGAGCCGGCGTGGGACGCGATCCGCGACCGGCTCACGCGTGCCAGTTCCCCGGACGAGACAGGCGACGCTGACGGCACCGCCCCGTGACGGGATCGCGCCGGCGCCGAAGCAACGCTCAGGCGGCCACGGTGAGGATCGCCCGCAGCGCCGAGGCGATGTCGGGGTATTGGAAGCGGAATCCGGTCTCCAGCGCGACGCGCGGGATCACGCGCTGCGAGTCGAACAGCACCTGGGCGAACTCGCCGAACAGCAGTCGCAGGCCGAAGTAGGGAGCCGGCAGGAACGCGGGGCGGTGGAGTTGCCTGGCCAGCGCCTTGGTGAAGTCGGCGTTGCGGACCGGTTCCGGGGCGACGCCGTTGACCGGGCCCGAGATGCCGGCCTGATCGGCGGCATGAACGTAGAGGCGCGCCAGGTCGGCGACGTGGATCCAGGGCATCCACTGGCGGCCGTTGCCGAGAGGGCCCCCCACCCCGAGCCGGAACGGCAGCAGCATCTTGGCCAACGCCCCGCCGCCACTGCCGAGGACGATGCCGGTCCGCAGCAGCGCCACGCGGACGCCGCCCGACGCCGCCGCGAGCGCTTCGCGTTCCCACTCCACGCACACCCCGGCGAGGAAATCGCTGGCCACGGGGCTCGTCTCGATCAGTTCCTCGTCGCCGCGGTTGCCGTAGATGCCGACCGCGGACGACGAGACGAGCGTCGCCGGTCGCGACGGCGCCTGGAGCATCCCGAGGACGAGATTCCGCGTCCCGATCACGCGGCTGTCGCGGATCTTCGCCTTCTGCGCGGCGGTCCACCGTCCGTCGGCGACCGACTCGCCGGCGAGGTGGAAGACGGTATCGATTCCCGAGAAGGCCTCCGCAGGAGGGGGACCGGCGAGCGGATCCCACTTGAAGATCGGGCCGACCGAGGGGCCGAGCCGTTGGCGGGCCCGCTCCGGCGATCGCGAAAGGACCGTCGGTGCGTCGAGCAGCCGCAGCAAACGCGGCCCGACGAAACCCGTGGCACCGGTGACGAGGGCCCGCATCGCGACATCTCCGACGGCCCCGTCCGCTCCGCGCTGCCGACGACGAAACCCGTGTCGGCGCCGGGACCGATGAGGAAGTATAAACGGGTTCCTCCGCCTGCCACCTCCGCCGCGCCGCCGCGCCCTGCGACGACCAACCGGTCGAGCGGCGTGGACCCCGCCCAGCTGCCCGAGTGACCCGTGTTCGCCCGCCGCCCGCGGATCGCCGCCGCGCTCCGCCCGTTGCTGCCCCCCCGCGCCGGACTCCGCCGCGACTTGTGGGTGTCGGCGGCGGACGCCGCCGCGTTCAGCGTGATGGTCGGCTGCGGCGAGACCTACATCCCGGCGTTCGCGCTGGAGTTGGGGCTCGGCCCGGTGGCGGCGGGCATGACGGCCACCGTCCCGGTGCTCGCCGGAGCCTGCCTCCAATCGGTCACGCCATGGGGCGTCCGCCATGTCGGCACGAACCGTGGCTGGGTGGTCGGCTGCACGCTCCTCCAAGCGGCGAGTTTTTTGCCCCTGATCGTCTGGGCGCTGACCGGCCACGCCGCCCTGTGGCAGGTGCTCGTCGCGGCGAGCCTCTACTGGTCGGCGGGGATGGCGGGGGCTCCGGCCTGGAACGCCTGGATGGGCACGATGGTGCCGGAGCGGATGCGGACTCCCTATTTCGCCCAGCGCCACCGGCTCGGGCAGTTCGCCGCCTTCGCCGGGTTCGTCGCCGGAGGGCTCGTGCTGCAATGGGGGGAGTCGCGCGGCGACGCGCGCGGGGCGTTCGCCGTGCTGTTCGCGATCGCCGCGGCGTTCCGCCTCGTTTCCACCGGCTGCCTGCTGGCGTGTCGCGAACTGAAGCGCCCCGCCCAGATCATCCGCGAGGCGCCGCCGAGCGCCACTCCGCCTCTCGCCGAGCGGCTCCGCCGGCTGACGGGGTCGGGGCCGGCGGCTCTGGTCGTCTTTCTCTGGCTGTTCGCCTTCGCCTGCCAGATCTCGGCGCCCTATTTCACCCCGTTCATGCGCCGTGAATTGGGGTTCTCCTACCTCGACTTCATGACCGTCGGCGCGACCGCCTTCCTCGCCAAGGCGTTCGCGCTGCCGGCCCTCGGCCGGCTTGGGTCGCGGATCGGGTCGACGAGGCTGCTGTGGGCCAGTGCCCTGGCGGTCACCCCCCTGGTGCTGTTGTGGGTTCCGGCCGAAACGGTGCCGTACCTGGTCGCGGTCCAGGTCCTTGCGGGGTGCTGCTGGGCCGGCTACGAGCTCGCCGTCGCGCTGCTGTTCTTCGATGCCGTCGCACCGGCTGACCGGACGAGCGTCGTCACCGTCTACAACGTCGGCCATGCCGTCGCCACCGTATCGGGCGCGACCGCCGGGGCGGCGCTGCTCGAGTGGCTCGGCGAAGGGAAGTCCGCGTACGTCACGTTGTTCGTGACGTCGGCGATTCTCCGCGCTGCGGTGATCCCGCTGATGGCGCGGATCAACCGCGGCGGGAGGACGGTCGGGGCCGCGGCGGCTCCGGGGCCGGGAGCGACCGCGGCCGCAGTCCCACCGCCGGTCGCCACCGCCGTCTCGCACGAAGCCGACGACGGCGCCACCGGCTCCGCACCCGGCCCGGGCGAAGGCGAACGCCCGGTGCGGGAGACCGGCTTGCCGCGGCCGCTCGCTCAGCCGCTGATCGGGAAGCGCAGCTCGTGGAGCAAGCTGTCGAGGAACGTCCGCGCCCTGCCGTAGTCGTTGGCCGAGTAGTCGTTGACGTGGGCCTTGAGCGCGTCGATGAAGTTCGACACGGTCTGGCGGATCTTGCGGTGGTCCTCGAAATCGATGCTCCCCTGCGTCGACGCGCGGTGGGCGAAGAGCGAGTCGAGTTGCGACCGGTTTTCGGCGAAGCGGCCGTCGCGCAGCACGAGCGGATATTCGATGTGCCCGGTGAGGGGATCGAGTTGGGTCGAGTCGAGCCGCGGCGGCGTCGCCATCTTGGCGATCCGGATCGCCTGTTCCTGGGTGACCCGCGGCCCCTCCTCCTCGGCACGCTTCTCGCGGTTGGTCCGCCGCATGTCGAAGTAGGTCTCGGTCCACTTGGCGCGGTTGTCGATCTCCATCGACTTCGCCTGCTCCCAATTCTTCGCCGCCTCGGAATTGGAGAGGTTGGCCTGCCCTTCGGAATTGATCACGGCGGAGTAGCCGTAGTCGGCGGCCTGACCGGCGGTCACGGCCATGCCTGAGCCGTAGCCCCATCCGCCCCACTGGGCCGCTGCGGGGAGCGCGGCCGTCAGCGCCGCCAGCGCCGCCAGCGTCCGCCCGCCCACGAGTGGCAGGGGGTTGCGGGAGAAAACGGACCGCGGGGAGGTGACGGTGGCAGGTCGGATCGGCATGGTTTCACCACGGGCGGAAAGGAAAGGGATCGCGAACGGGACCGGTGTGACTTGAAGCTCGATTGACGGACGGCGGGCGCGTGATCGGCGATGCCGCCGCCCACCGGCGGACCACGGGCGGGGCGTTGCCGTCGGGCACTCCGCGACCGCTCCGGAGCAGCCACCCGAAAGCATAGTTCGCGGGACGGGCCCGGTCGATGCGGGCGCTCGCGGGGGAGACGCCCGACGGCGTCGGCGCCGGTGCCCTCGGCATTTCCGTCACACCTCTCACGACCCCGTCATCCCGTCGGACATCACACGTGGGTGGGGAGGCAACGGATCTGCCGGTCGGAGCGACTCTGGCCCCGGGGCGACCCGTGACCGGGGGGCGAAACTTCCGTGTGACCGATGAGACTGAACGTATAATCTGCGGTGGAACTGCCGGCGACGTCGAATCGCGCGACCCTCCGAGAAGCGGTCGCGGCGACCTTCCGGTCAGCCTTCGGAGTGACTTGCATGTCCCGTGCCGCCGCCCGCTTCAGCCATCCGTCGCCCGCCGCCGCCGATCCCTGCCACCGGGCATGGCTCGAGTCCGCCCTGCATGCCGCCCGCACGGGCGCCGCCACCGCCTGCGTGGTGCTGGCGATTGCCGGCTGCAGCAAGCCGGCGGCTCCTCCCGCCCCGCCGCGACCGGCGCCTGCTCCCGCCCCGACGGCCGCCGCCGAGCAGGCCACGCCCAGGCCGGCCGCCCCCCAGCCGCCGACCACGCCCCGACAGGCGGCCGCTCCCGCACCGGCACCAGCGCCGGCGCCGGCCAACGACGTCGATGCCGACGTCGCCGCGATCAAGGATGCCGGGAAGGCCGCGGTGACGGCTCTCCTCGGCTCGCTGTCGGCGGCCACCGACGAGGATGGTCGTGTGGCGGCGATCGACGACATCGCGAAGCTCGGCGCCGCGGCGGCGCCGGCGCTCGACAAGCTGCTCGAAGCGGCCACGCATGCGTCGGAGCGGATCCGCTGGCATGCCGTCCGGGCGATCGGGCGGATCGGCCACGATGCCGCGCCGGCGATCCCGGCGCTGATCGACGCGCTCGGCGACGCCGACCCGATCGTCGTCACCCAGGCCGCCGCAGCGCTCGGTGAGATCCGCGCCGACGACCCGCGCCACGCTGCCGATCTGCCCGCCGCCGAGGCGGACCGGTTCGCGAAGGCCCTCGATGCCCTCGTCAAGGCCAGCAGCCATGGCGACGCCCGCGCCCGTCGCGCGGCGCTCAAGGGCCTGAAAGCCTTCAACGCCGGTCCCGAGACGCTCGGGCCGCTGTTCGTCCGCTTGCTGTCCGACTCCGATCCGTCGGTGATCCTGCCGGCGCTGCGGAGCCTCGCCGACATCGGTGAACCGGCGGTCCCGCTGCTCCGCAAGGCGCTGCAGGATCCCAAGGCGCGCTACTGGGCGAGCATCGCGCTGATGGAGATGGGGCCCGAGGCGGCTCCTGCCACCGACGACCTGATCGCCCTCCTCGGCACCGGCGAGATCGATGAGCGGATGCAGGCCGGGCTGGCGCTGGCCGCGATCGGCGAGCCGGCGGCCGCCGCGACCGACGAATTGGCCGCGCTCCTCGAGACGCCCGACGGGGCCCTGCGGTTCACCGGGGCCTATGCGCTGGGGCGCGTCCGCGGCGCGGGCGCCGATGCGGCCCTCGAAAAGGCCGCCGCCGACCCCGACGCCTTCCTCGCGACGATCGCGGCCTGGGCGCGGGCACGGATCCATCCCGACGACGTGGCCCTCGTCGACGCGGCCGTCACCCGGCTCGGCGAGGGATTGAAGAGCGACCGCCCCAACGTTCGGGCCGCGTCGCTGCGCGGCCTGGCCGACCTCCGTGGGGCGATCGCCGACGAGCGCGAAGCGGCGGTGGCCCAGGACATGGTCCGACTCCTCGCCGATCCGAAGCCCGACGTGTCGATGGCGGCCGCCGAGGCGCTGGTGCAGATGGGGCCGACGGCCGTCGCCACGCTCGAAGAGGCCCTCGGCGACCCGAGCCTGCGGATGACGGCCGTCCAGCTGCTGGCGGCGCTCGGCAAGCTCTCGCATCCGGCGGTCGACTCGCTCACCAAGGCCCTCGAAGAAACCGACACGCTCGTCCAGGGGGAGGCGGCGCTGGCGCTGGCGAGCGTCGGTTCGGAAGCCGCCGAGGCGATCCCCGGGCTGGTGCGGATCCTGACCGCCCCGGCCGCTCCCGACACGGCCGAACCATCGGCGACCGATGCCGTCGGCACCGTTGCCGGGAACCGGCTCGCGGCGGCCTACGCCCTGGGCAAGATCGGTCCCGCGGCGACCGCGGCCGTCGCCCCGCTCGTGGCGCTGGCCGACAAGGGGGACGACCCGATGCTCGCCACGATGGCCTCCTGGGCGCTGCTCAAGATCGAGCCGGGGAACGCGAAGCATTTCGAGCAGGCTGTCCCGCGGCTCCGCAAGGCGCTGCGGTCGGACCGCGAGCTGGCGCGGGTCGAGGCTGCCCGGGCGCTCGGTGAGATCGGGGCGTCTGCCAAGAGCGCGATCCCGATGCTGGAGCTGATGTCCGACGGCGATCCGTCGGAAGCGGTGCGGGCGGCTGCCGCCGCGGCCCTGCGGGCCCTCAAGAACGGCGCCGAGGCACGGTAGCCTGGCGGTTCCGTTCCCGACAGCGCGGCCGGCGCTGCGGGTCGGGAAAGCTGGGGGGCCGGGAGCGGCGCGGAGGCGGGCAGCTGAACCGCCGCCGATAGGCAGCCGATTGGACGGGTGAGGTCCCGGCGGACGGTTTCCGCGGGGCAGACTCCCGTCGAATCGGCCCCGCGATGCTTCCACGCTGGCTCGACCACCTCTGGCTGACCCGCTTCTCGCTGCCGGCGGGTGAGCGGATCCTCTGCCGTCACGTCCTCGCGCGCCGGCCGGCCCGGATCCTCGAGCTCGGCCTCGGGAACCTGCGCCGTGCGGAACGGCTGCTCCATCTCGCCGCCGACAGCGCCCGGGGCACTCCCGTCACCTACGTTGGCATCGACCGGTTCGAAAGCCGGCAGCCGGCCGAGGGCCCGGGTGTGTCGCTCAAGGAGGCCCACCGGCGCCTCCATGGGCTGGGCAGCGTAAGGCTCGTGCCCGGCAACGTCGACAGCACGCTATCGCGATTGTGCAACCATATCGGCGCGTTCGACCTGGTGGTCGTCGCTGCCGACACGCCCCCCCGCGAGCTCGAGCGCGCGTGGCTGTTCGTCCAGCGGCTCGTCGGCACCGACACGACGGTGTTCGTCGAGTCGCGCGGCGGCACGTGGGTGCCGCTGTCGCGGTCGCAACTCGCCGACCTGGCCAGCGCCTCGGTCCAGCGCCGCGCCGGCTGACGCCGCCCCCGGGCCGGCAGCGGCCGCGACCGTGGCACGCCCACGACGGCGGCAGTACATTGCGAGCCGGTCCTTCGGGCAGCCGTCTCCCGGCGCCCGATCCCCTCGGCTCGTCCACCCATGCCCGCCCCGCGCACGCTGCTCGACAAGATCTGGGACGACCACGTCGTCTGCGCCCCGCCCGGTGAACTCGCGCTGGTGTACGTCGACCGCCACCTCGTCCACGAGGTGACCAGCCCGCAGGCCTTCGAAGGGCTGCGGCTGGCCGGCCGGCGCGTCCGCCGCCCGGAGGCGACGTTCGCCACACCCGACCACAACGTCCCGACCACCGACCGGCGGCTGCCGATCGCCGACCTGATCTCGCGGCAGCAGATCGACACGCTGCGGAGCAACTGCCGCGAGTTCGGGATCCGTCTGTTCGACCTCGACGACGCCGACCAGGGGATCGTCCACGTCATCGGCCCCGAGCTCGGGATCACGCAGCCCGGGATGACGATCGTCTGCGGCGACAGCCACACTGCGACCCACGGGGCCCTGGGGGCCCTGGCCTTCGGCATCGGCACGAGCGAGGTCGAGCACGTCCTCGCCACGCAGACGCTCCGCCAAGCGAAACCGCGGTCACTCGAAATCCGCGTCGACGGTCGGCTCGCCCCCGGCGTGACCGCCAAGGACCTCGTCCTGTACATCATCGGCCGGCTGTCGACCGAGGGGGGAACGGGCTTCGTGATCGAATACACCGGATCGTGCATCCGCAGCCTCTCGATGGAGGAGCGGATGACGGTCTGCAACATGTCGATCGAAGCCGGGGCCCGGGCCGGGATGATCGCCCCCGACGCCGTGACCTTCGACTACCTCCGCGGCCGCGACTTCGCGCCGCGCGACTTCGATGCCGCGGTGTCCCGCTGGGAGCGGCTGCCGAGCGATCCCGGCGCCGTCTACGACCGCAGCGAACGCTTCGACGCCGCCGCGATCGTGCCGCAGGTCACCTGGGGCACGAACCCCGCCGAGGTCGTCGGGATCGACGGCTGCGTCCCCGACCCGGCGTCGTTCGCCGATCCCGGACAGCGCGACGGGGCGACCCGATCGCTGGCCTACATGGGTCTCGCCGGGGGCACGCCGATCGTCGGCATCCCGATCGACCGGGTGTTCATCGGCTCCTGCACCAACAGCCGGATCGAGGACCTTCGCGAGGCGGCGCGCACCGTCCGCGGCCACCGCGTCGCCAGTAGCGTCCACGCGATGGTCGTGCCGGGGAGCGGGCGCGTGAAGCGGCAGGCCGAGGCCGAGGGGCTCGACCGCGTGTTCCGCGACGCCGGTTTCGAATGGCGCGAGGCGGGGTGCAGCATGTGCCTGGGGATGAATCCCGACACGCTCGCGCCGGGTGAGCGCTGCGCCTCGACGAGTAACCGCAATTTCGAGGGGCGGCAGGGGAAGGGGGGGCGGACGCACCTCGTCTCGCCGGCGATGGCGGCCGCCGCGGCGGTCGCCGGCACGTTCGTCGACGTCCGCACCTGGCCGACCGACGCCTGAACCGAGAGGAGCCACTCAGGGGAGCGACATGGAGCCGTTCACGGTCCACACCGGGGTCGTCGCCGCGCTCGACCGGGCGAACGTCGACACCGACCAGATCATCCCGAAGCAGTTCCTCAAGCGGATCGAGCGCACGGGGTTCGGCAGGTTCCTGTTCTTCGACTGGCGCTTCCGTCCCGACGGCAGCCCCGATCCGGCCTTCGAGCTCAACCGCCCCGAGGCCGCCGGGGCGACGATCCTCCTGGCGCGGCGCAACTTCGGCTGCGGCTCGAGCCGCGAGCACGCCCCGTGGGCGCTGGCCGACTACGGTTTTCGTGCGGTGATCGCCCCGAGCTTCGCCGACATCTTCCATTCCAACTGCTTCCAGATCGGCATGCTCCCGATCGCCCTCGCCGATGCCGACGTCGAGGAGCTGTTTCGCCGCGCGGCGGTCGCGGCCCGCGACGGCCGTCAGCTCCGAGCCGTCATCGACCTCGCCGCCGGCACCGTGGCCGTCGACGCGCCGGGCGACGCTCCCTTCCAGCGCTCGTTCACGGTCGACCCGTTCCGCCGCGACTGCCTGCTCCGTGGCCTCGACTCGATCGCCCTGTCGCTGGCACACGGCGCGGAGATCGACGCCTGGGAGCGGGCCCACGGGATCGCCCCCGGCGCCGGGGCGTCGTCCCCATGAACGCCCGCCGGGGATTTTTCCGTGCGGGCCTGGCGGCAGTGGCCGGGGGGCTCGTCGGCCGGTCGTGGGGCGCCGACGTGCAGCCGGCCACGGTCACGCCGCTCGACGGCTTCGACACCGCCGGGCCGGTGACCGTGACCCGGACGGGACAGACGCTGTCGTTCCTCGATCCGTCCCGCCGCCGGATGGTCGCCGCCGATCCGGCCGAACCGACGAAACGCTGGACCGCCCTCGGCGCCGACGGGGGCGCCGCGGACGTCCCCGGGACGGTGGCCGCGATCGCCAGCCTCGACTCGAGCACGATGCTCGTGCTCTGGAACGACGGCGGGGAATGGGCGCTGCGTGCCCACCGCGTCCGCCCCCCGGGGACCGACGGAGCCGAGGCCACGCTCCAGACGGTGGCGCTGGGCCGTGCCGACGGCGACAGCGCCGGCCGGCACGTCGATCTGGTGATCAGCCCGTCGCGCACGCTGTTCGCCGTGGTCGGCCTGCCCGCGCCGCTACCGCCGATCCTCCGCGGACGGATCACCGGCGTCCGCCTCGACGCTCCGTCGGAGCGCCGCTGCCCCGCGCTCGACGGCCGGGAGGTGGCGGCGCTGACGTTCGGCCCCGGCGACGAATGGGTCGTGTTCACGATCGCACCCGGGGCGGACGCCGCGGCGCGGCTGGAGTGGTACGCGTCCTCGGGGGGCGGGGCGCTGATGGCCCTCGACACGGGCCTCCCCGGCGTGAGAGACGTCGCCTGGGACACGGAGACCGGGCGTTTGTTCGCGCTGGCCGGAGTCGAGGGGTCGGCAACACATCCGCCGGGATTGTGGCGTCTCGACGCCGAGTTGACCGGGGTCCGACAGACCTGCCGCCCGGTGTGCGTCGCCCGTGTCGGAGCGGCACACGGGCTGGTGTGCCTGCCCCGGCAGGTTGTGATCGTCAGCCACACCGACGGCAGCGGCGGGCTGGTGAGGATCACCGTTCCGGACCGGCCGGCCGATGCCGCCGCCGCGCCGCAGGAGGGCCGATGACCGCGTCACGCCGCCAACGGATCGAGGCCCTGCTCCGCGACGACCCGGGCGACACGTTCCTCCGCTACGGCCTGGCGCTGGAGATGGCGCAGGAAGGGGAGATCGACGCGGCGACGGCGATCTTCGCCGACCTGGCCACGGCCTCCCCGGCCTACGTGCCGGCGTTCCACATGGCCGGCCGCCACCTCGCGGCCAGTGGCCGGATCGCCGAAGCGCGGCGCTTCCTCCGCGACGGCATCGAAGAGGCACGGCGCCAGGGGCAGGACCACGCCGCCGGGGAGATGGCCGAGCTCCTGATGGAACTGGGCGCTCACGGTGCCGACGACTGACAGCCCGCGCCGCGCTCCGGGCCGCCGGTGATCGTGAAGCCGAGATCGGCGATCAGCGCCTCGTCCGCGGCCGGGGGCTGCCCCTTCGTCGTCAGGTAATCGCCGACGAAGATCGAATTGGCGGCGTACAGCGCCAGCGGCTGCAGGCTGCGGAGCTGGATCTCCCTGCCACCGGCAACGCGGATCTCGGAGGCGGGATTGACCAGCCGCATCATCGCCAGCCCGCGGAGGCAATCACGCGGCGTGAGCCGGGCGCTGCCCCCCAGCGGCGTGCCGTCGATCGCGGTGAGGAAATTGAGCGGGATCGACTCGACGCCGAGGGCGCGGAGTTCGAAGGCCATGTCGACGAGGTCGTCGGGGTCCTCGCCCATCCCCATGATCCCGCCGCTGCACAGCTCGAGGCCGGCGTCACGGCAGGCGGCGAGGGTGGCGACACGGTCGGCGTGGGTGTGGGTGCTGCAGACCGACGGATAGTAGCGGGCGCTGGTGTTGAGGTTGTGATTGACCTTGTCGACTCCGGCGTCGGCCAGACGCCGCGCTTGGCCGGGGGTGAGCAACCCGAGGCAGGCGCAGACGTTGAGCTCGTGGCGCGCCTTGATCTGCGGGACGATCGCGCAGACCGCGTCGATCTCACGTTCCGACGGTCCGCGCGCCGAGATCACGATGCAAAACGTCTTCGCCTGCCGCTCGGCCGCGAGCCGTGCGGCGTCGAGGATCGTGTCGGGGGCGAGCAGGTTGTATCGCGGGATGTCGGCCGTCGAGATCTTCGACTGCGAGCAGTAGCCGCAGTCCTCGGGACACAGCCCGCTCTTGGCGTTCATCAGGAAGAACAGCTGGACGGTGTCGCCGAAATGGCGGCGGCGGATTCGGTAGCTCGCCGCGAGGACCTCGAGGAGCTCGGCGTCGGCCGAAGTGACCACGGCGCGGGCCTCCTCCCGGCTGATCCCGTCCCCGGCGAGCACGCGCTCGGCGAGGCCCATCCACCCTCCAGAGGGGATCGACGGCGAATCCGCCGGCAACGGCGGGTTCAGCGGAACGGTCCCGGGAGGGGCGACGGGAACGGTGCTCATCCAGATTCCTCCTCGAGACGAACGGCACGGACGCCGGTCGGGTGCTCCGCGGCGGCGGCCCGGAACGGCCGTGGCCGGTGAATGTAGGCGAGGGGGGCGGCGCCGGAACAGTCCCCGTAGTTTCCCCGGCATCGCCGGCGGAGGTGCCGACGGGGGCGGAGATTCCGGTGATCCGGGCAGGCCCGGCGTTACCCGCAAAAGCTTTGACTTCGGATCGACCGATACACCCAGGGAACGACCTGCCCCATCCGAGGACGTGCCAGCCATGCTCCGCCACCGTCTTCCCGCGACCCTCCTGCCTGCGGCACTGTCCGCGGCGACGTTCGCGATGGCGCCCGCGGCAGCCGCGGAGAGGCCCCAGCAGAAGGCCCACTCCGTCGTCGCCCAATCCACCGAAGCGACCGCCGCCACGGGGCGCAAGCCGTTGGCGAAGCGGATCGCCGCCGCCAACCAGCCGATCCGGACCTCCGGTCCCGAATGGCCGATCCCCGGCACGGAGCCGGCAGCCGCGGTCGTCGCCCCGCTCGGCGACACGCTCGGCACGGCGACGGCCGAAACCACCACGGCGCTGCCCGTGGCACCGCCGGCGCTGCCCACCGATCCCGCGCTGGTCGTCGACGTGCCGCATCCGCCGGAGTCGATCGACCCGGCGATCGCCCTCCCCGGGCAGCTCGACGAAGCCCTCGTCGTCGTCATCGCACCGGCCGCGGAAGAGAATGCGTTCGAGCCCACGGCTGCGGTGCCCGTGATCGCCGCCGCCGATCCGCTCGCGGGCGCCGACGACGTGCCACCGGCAGACGCGATCCCCGAGCCGGCGGTCGCCGCAACGCCACGCCGGGTGGTCCCGGTTCCCCGTGTCAACGCAGCGCTCGTCGCCCCTCCGGAAACCCCGTCGTCGACTCCGATCCTCGACCGGTTCCGCGACACGCTCGCCCGCTGGCCGCGTCCGTTCGGCCTGCTCTCGGGGAGCGACTCCGTCGCCCACACCCATCAACCATCCGCACCGGCCCGCACCCGCCAGGCCCAGGTGCAGCCACCGCGGCCGCGGAGCGCGTCGCGCCGTCCGACGACCGCGCCGATCACGGTCGCCGATGGCCCGGCCGTCGAGCCCGCCGAGGCCGTCACCCCGGTGATCGCCGAGACCGTCGTCGCCGACTCGTCGACCACGGGGGACCAGACCGTGCAGTGGGTGGCGGCCGAAATTGGTGCCGAGTCTGCGGTGGCCGACTCCGCCGAGATCGCAGCGCCCGTCGTGGCCGAGTCCACCCCGACCGCGACGATCGACCCCGACGCCGGCGATCGCACCACGGCGGCCGGAGCCGAGGTGCTCGCGCTCGTCGCCGGCGACCCGGCACTCCCGACCGAATCGCCGACCGAATCGTCCACCGACGAGCAGGGTGCCGACGAGCCCTTCGCCGGTGCTCGGGCGACCGATGCCCTGGTGGCAGGGCCGATCGACAGCGACGCGCCGGTGGAGACCATCGACCCGGCCGCCGCCCCCGATTCCATCGCCATCGCTGACGATGCCGCCGCCAGCGATCCGGCCCCCGGCGACGAGGCCACGGCGACCGATGCCGTCGCGGCGACCGATGCCGGCACGCCGGCCGCCATCGCTCCTGCACCGGTCCCGCGCACGCACCTCGCCGAGCACTCCGCGGCCCGGCACCCGCCCGCACCGCAGCGCGAACTGCTCATCGACCGGCTGCGTGGCGCGTTCAACCGCCTGCCGCGGCCGCTCGGCCTGATCCCGCGCACGGCGCCCCAGGCGGGTGCCGTCGCCGCTCGGCCGGCGCCGAGCCGGCAGGCCCGCCCCCAGCACCTCGCGGGGCGGACGCCGGACATCCGGGGATCGGCCGGCACCGGTGCCCCCCTCCCGACGACCTCGGCAATCGCCCGCACCGTCGACCCGGCCAGCGCCTCGGTACCACTGGCGGATGACGGCGCCGCGCCGGCCACCTCCGGCACGGCGGCAGCCGCAGCCGTCACCACCGCCGGAGGCATGGCGATCGCGATCGAAGAGCCCCGCCGCGACGAGGCCGCGGCCGCCGAGGCGGCCACCGACAGCGTCGCGCTGGAATTGACCGGCCTGCCGGAAACGATCGGGGTCGACGCGCCGTTCGAGTTCACGATCGCGATCCACAACGCCAGTGACAGGACGATCCGCGGCGTGGTCGCCAGGGTGTTCTTCGCCGAGGGGATCGAGCCGGTGGTCGCGGAAGGACTCGCGGCACGCCTCGCCCCGGGTGTGATCGCGTTCGACGCGATCGCCAGCATCGAGGCCGGTGAAACGGCCACCGCGACGATCCGGGCCGTCGGGGTCGTCGCCACCGCAGTCGACTACCGGATCGACCTGTCGTGTGCCGAACTCGAAGCACCGCTCTGCACCGACGGCACCGTGACGGTGACCGCCCCGGAATCGCCGTGAGCGCGGCCGTCAGGCGAGACCGAGCGGAAACGGCGACAGCAGCTCGAGGCCATCGGCGGTGACGAGGTAGTCGTTCTCCAGCCGGATCCCGCAGTGGAGCCCCTCGCCGTACAGGGCCGGCTCGACGGCGATCACCTCCCCCTCGGCGAGCGTGTCGTCCCACGCCGGGTTGAGGTGCGGCGCTTCGTGGACGAACAGGCCGATGCCGTGCCCGAGGTGGCTCGACCAGCTCCCGACCGGAGCGGCCGCCAGCCATTCCTGGACCGTGGCGTAGATGTCGCGGCAGCGGACGCCGGGGCGGGCCATCCGCTCGACGATCCCGAACGCGCCGCAGACGTGCTCCCAGGCGGCGAGCTGCCGGTCGGTCGGACGGCCGTCGACGGCGAGCGTCCGCGCGTTGTCGGCGAAATACCCGCGGAACGCAGGGCCGAGATCGAGGATGAACAGATCACCGGCCCGGCAGTCGAGCGGCCGTGGCGCTCCGCCGCGGAGGCCGCTGGCGTAGTCGTTGCCGGTGCCGGTGAGCATCTCGCCGCAGGAGCGCACCGCAGCGGCCTGGAGCGCCGAAAAGACATCCAGCTCGCAGACACCCGGGCGGACGATCTCGCGGGCGACGCGGTACATCTCCCCGGTGGCGGCGATCGCCTGGCGCAGCAGGGCCAACTCGTCGGGGTCCTTCCTCCGCCGTGCCTCGACGAGGTGCGGCTCGATGTCGACGAGCTCCGCCGAACCGAGCATCCGACCGACATGGGGCGGGCAGGCGGACCATTCGACGCCGACGCGGCGGAGCGGCCCGCGCGCCGCCAGCCAGCCGGCAGCCGCAGCGGCGCTGGCCTGCCGCTGGTCCATCCGCAGCGTCGAGCGCCACTTCGCCTCGTAGGTGACGATCTCGTCGGCGGCCGCCAGCGGGGCCGGGCGGTCGGGGCAGACGAGCAGGGCGTTCCCGGCGGCGTCGAGGCCGACCAGCGGGGCGAACCGCCAGTCCCAGCGCGGCCCGGTGAGGTACTGGACGTGCTCGGGCAGGACGACGAGCACGGCGTCGAGGTCGAGCGGCGCGAGGCGCTCGAGCAACCGCCGTTGCCGCTGCCGGCAGGCAGCCGGGTCGAGCCAGGGCTTGCCATCCATCGGGCGAGACTCCGCCGGGCGGCAGCGACCGTCCCCCGGCTCCGTCCCCCGGTGCCGGCGCGGTCGGCCGGAGGGGGCGGTGAGAGTGTAGCCGGCCGGCAGGCCACGCGGTGGCGCGGCGGTGGCTCCCGCCCGGCCGCGGCTCAGCCGCCGGCGCCGTAAACCAGCGCCCGCGTGGGCAGCGCCCGCTGACGGCGCCGGAGGCGCGGCGGCAGGGCCATCAGCGATTCCGCCACCGCCTCGAGGTCGTCGTCATCGGGAGCGACGACGCTCTCCAGACCGGGCTCGGCCACCAGGGCCATCCAGGCACGGCTGACGTCGTCGGCGCCCTCGGCGGAGGCGAGCTCCGGCTCGAGCACGACCGCGATCGACCGGATCGGCAGGCAACGGACCGCGGCCGGCGCGTCGCCGACGGTGAGCGTGCCGGTGATGAACGGCGATGCAGGGCGCGCGGGTCGGGCGGGGGACAGCACGGGCATCGTGGGACTCCTGCTTCCGACGGTTCGGGGCCACGCGGCAGTCGCTCCGCGTCGGCCCCTGAACTTCATGCACGTTCGATGCCGGATGAAGATTCGCCGCCGGAATGCCGAAGGCGTCGCGAAACGGTGCGTGCTCCCCGCGCCGTCAGCCCAGCTTCACGGGCGACGGCGGGGGCAGGGAAGGGAGTGACGGCTGCGGAGACCGTGGGGCGTCGAGCGGTTTGCAAGAATTGCAATGCCGTCGTCGCCGGGGCACGGGGGCCTGGCCGTCAAAACGGGATGCCGTCGGCACCGAAGTCCGGGTCGAGATCCGCTTCGTCGCGACGGTCGCCCCGGGGGGCGTCGACGCTGGAGGTCTCGCGGACCTCGCGGAGGGCGTCGCGGAGCTGCGCGGCCCGCTCGTAGTCCTCGGCGCGGACGGCGTCGGTGAGCTGCTCGTCGAGCGTCCGGCCGACGTCGTAGCGCTCGCGGACGCTCTCACGCATCTGTTCGAGGCGACGGACCAGCTCGTCCTCCGAATAACGGTCGGCGGCGTCGTAGCGGGCGAACAGGTCGCGGAACCGGTCGAGCCCGGCGTTGATCTCGCTGATCGCGATCGCCGGCCGCTTCTCCTCGAGGGCCGCCAGCGCCCCGGCCTGGACCCGGTGGAAGAGCACGAACGGCCGGTACTGCTCGTGCGACAGCGTCCATTCGTCGTCGGGGGAATGCTGCCGGACGAAGTCCATGAAGGCGAGGCTGTGGTCGGCATCCCGGGCGGCGCGGCGGTATTCGCGGAGCGACAGCCAGCAGATCCGGCGGTGGTAGTACTGGACGAACTCGCGGTCCGCCTCCGCGCACTGCTCGCGGCTGAGGCGGAACGTGTCACCGGCGCGGATCGCCTCGCCGACGAGGTAGTCGTAGTACGTCTCGGCGCCGTGCGGAAACATCCCGTCGGGGCGGCGCTCGGTCTCCATCTGCAGCAGGCCCATGTCGACCCGCATCTGCAAGACTTCCCGGCCGGCACGCGTCTTTACGAGGCGGGCGCTGACCTCGCCGGGATTGAAAGCCCAGCCCTTGAGAACGCTGTCGATGTCGCGGGGGGAGGGCATTGGCGTCTCGTCGTCGAGGGACCCCGGCGCGGGCGGCGGCACGGGGTGCGAATCCTTCACGACTGAGTATAGCAACGCCCTGGGCCCCTCGGCGGCGGGCGGCGTCATCCGTCGGCGCCACGCCGCAGCGACTTTTTCCGGGCGGTCCGCCGCTTGTCGTCGAGACGGTCGGCGACCGCCGACCGCGGCACGCGCGTCGGACGGCGGCGGCGCGGCACGACCAGCGCCGCGGCCACCAGCGCGGACAGTTTGGCGACGCAGTCGGCGACGTTCCGCGCCCGCTCGCGGTGGACCTGGCTGGTGATCAACACCGCCCCGTCGGCCGCCAGGCGCCCCGCGGCCCGCGCCGCGAGCCGCTGCCGGGCCGCGGCGTCGAGGCCGGGGCACCGTTCCGGCGCGAAGCGGAGCACGGCCTTGGTGGCGGTCTTGTTGACGTGCTGGCCGCCGGGGCCGCTGGAGCGCACGAATTGCCAGTCGAGCGCCGCGGCGGGGATCACCACGCGGCCACCGGCAACGGGGATCTCCTTGGGAAGTGCCATCGGCTGTACCTTATCCGTCCGTGGACAAAGCCGTCCATGGCCTGTGTCCACTCGGGCGACCGCGGGAAACGCCGCGGGTTTCCCGGACCGGCGGCAGCCGCGGTGGAGAACGGCCGAGGAGACCACACCGATGTCCGGACGACGCTCCCGCGATCGCACGCGTTCCCCCGTCCAACCGCGCCGCGCCCTGCTCGCTGCCATGGGGGGCGCCGGGCTGGCGGGAATGCTCCGGGCCGACGGTGCGGTTCCGGCCGATCTCTCCCCCCGCACCGGCGAGGACTGGCCCGTGTTCCTCGGGCTTTCGGGCAACGGGCGGAGCAGTTTTGCCCCACTGCCGACGCCGTGGCCCGCCGCCGGGCCGAAGGTAGCGTGGCACGTCGAGCTCGGGGAGGGCTACGGCCCACCGGCGGTCGCCCGGGGGCGCGTGGTGATCTTCGACCGCGTCGGCCCCGAGACCCGACTCCGCGCGCTCGACGCCGAAACGGGGCGCGTCCTCTGGCAGCAGCTCGCCCCGTCCGCCTACGTCGACATGTTCGGATACGACGGCGGGCCGCGGACGGCACCGGTGATCGCCGACGACGCGGTGGTGAGCTACGACCCCGAAGGTCGGCTCGTGTGCCGCGCCCTCGACGACGGCGCCCCGCGCTGGGAGGTCGACACGACGGCGCGGTACCACGTGATCCGCAACTTTTTCGGCGTCGGCGCCGCGCCGCTGCCGCTCCTCGAGGGCGCCGAGCGCCTCGTCGTCGTGCCGGTCGGCGGCAGCCCACCGGGATCGCGCCCCGTGGCCCCGGACCGTCTCGACACGGTGCGCCCGCTCGACAGCGGCCTGGTGGCGTTCGACCTCGCGACCGGGGCGGAGCGGTGGCGGGCCGGCGCCGAACTGGCCAGCTACAGCTCGCCCCTGGCGACGACGATCGCCGGCCGACCGCGGATCGTCGCCTGGATGCGCGACCGCCTGCTGCTCGTCGATCCCGCGGCGGGCACCGTGCTGGCCAGTCACCCGTTCCGCGCCGACGAGCTGTTCAGTGTCAACGCCGCCAACCCGGTCGTCGTCGGCAGCGAGATCCTCCTGTCCGAGACCTACGGCCCGGGGAGCGTGCTCCTCGACGCGGCGGGCGACGGGCTCGCGGTGGTCCGCGAGGATCCACCCGCCAGCCGCCCCGCCCGGGCGCTGCGGGCCCACTGGGCGACACCGGTGGTCCACGACGGGCACGTCTACGGGTCGAGCGGCCGCAATGCCGGCGACGCCCAGTTCGTCTGCGCCGACTGGCGGACGGGGCGGATCGCGTGGGCCGAGCCGGGGCTCGGCCGGGCCAGCGCGGCGCTCGTCGACGGCCACCTCGTCGTCCTCGGCGAGTACGGCGACCTGCTCCTCGTGCGCGCGACGCCCGAGCGCTTCGCGGAGGTCTCACGAACCCGGCTGCTCGACAAGGGGCGCGAGCTGCTCGTCCCTCCCTGCTGGGCGGCACCGGTGATCGCGCGCGGGCTGCTCCTGGTGCGCGGCCGCGGCCGGCTGGTGTGCGTCGATTTGGCGGGGTGAGTCGGGCACCGCAGCCGTCCGTCGAAGCGCCTCCGCGGCGCGGCTGTCAAGAGGTCGAAGGACCGCGCCGACCAGCGCCGTCGCGCGGTCTCCCGACGAGCGCCGCGGCCGCGTTTCGGCGGGTCGTGAAGTTCTCTGGACAGCCCTCGCGGGGGCGTCCCATACTTCGCCCAGTCCGGTGCCGAGGGGTTCGGAAGGGCGCGACGGCGCGACGTCCCGACCGGTTCGTGGAGTGGGTGACGGTTCCATGCTGCACGCCTCGATCAGTGAGATCACGACGCTCCGCTGGGAGCTGTGCCGCGAGATCGAGCATCTCGTCCGGCACGGGTTCGATTGCATCGGACTGTGGCGGACCAAGGTCTCCGATCTCGGCACCGACGAGGTCCGCTCGTTGCTGCGGCGGTCCGGGATCCGGGTGTCGAGCCTGCAGTCGGCCGGAGGGTTCACCGGCGGCGACGGCCGGTCGTTCCGCGAGAGCCTCGCCGACGCCCGGGAGGCGATCGCCGAGGCCGCCTTCCTCGGATGCCCCACCCTGGTGATCCACACTGGCTGCCGGGGGGGCCACACGGTAGGCCATGCCCGGCGCCTGGTGCGCGAAGCCCTCCACGCCCTCGCCCCGCTGGCGGGAGCGAAGGGGGTGACGTTGGCCCTCAAGCCGTTCCATCCCGCCGTCGCCCCCGGGTGCGGGCTCCTCGGCGGGTGGGCGGAAACCGCGGCGCTCGTCGAGGAATGCGATCACCCGGCCGTCGGCCTGGCACTCGACTGCTGGCAATTCGCGGCCGACCCGGCGTTTCGGGCCGCGCTACCGCATCTCGCCGCGGCCCTGGCCGTGGTTCAGGTCGCCGATGGCACCGGCACGCCGTGCGCGGCCGGGGAACGCCTGCCCCCCGGCCTGGGAGCACTGCCACTGGCGGACGTCGTCGGCGCCCTGGTCGCCGCGGGCTACGAGGGCGATCTCGAGTTCGACCCCGTCGGTGAAACCGTCGAATGCCTCGGCTACGACGGCGTCCTCGGCCGCGTCCGGCGCGTCGCCGACGCCTGGTCGCTCGAGGCCGCCGGGCAGCGGGTCGTGGCGCGGCCGGCGCGGATCCGTGCACCGCGCCCCACCGCCGCCGCGGTCAACTGACGGCCGGCGCCGCGGGCGGAGTCCAGGCCCGCGCCCTCTGCCGGTCAGCGGCCGGCCCGTTTCGCAGCCGGCATCCTCAGGTCCCAAGCCTCGACCCAGTCGGTCTCCACCGGTTCGAGGCCGAAATCGGTACGCAGTCGGCGGTCGAAGTCTTCCATGTGGGCCGCGCCGTAGAAGATCGCGATCCGCCGCCGACCTGCCTTGATCTGCTCGCCGAGGACCTCGAGCGCCGCGGCATTGCGGTCGGTGATCAGGGTCGACCCGTCCTCGCCGCCGAAGGCACTGGTGAGGACGTCCATGTCGGTGAACTGCTCGGCCATCATCCGCCGCAGGCGGACCGCCCGGGCGGCATCCGACGAAAACAGCATCCCGAACAGTTCGCCGACGCCGACGTCGCCGCCTCCCCGGCCGGCATCGCGCTCGGCCCGTTTCATCCCCTCGCGCATCATCTTGCCGAACATCGACCACCACGATTCGCCGCGCCGCTCCATGGCGGCGTCGAATTCCTTCGGCGACAGGTCGGCATGGAGGAAATTGGCGGCCGTGTAGTCGACTTTTTCGAGCTGGAATTCGAGCCCCAGCACTCCGGTGAGGCCGTGCTGGGCCGAGCCGATCATCCCCGAAGGCTTCCGCCCCTTCTGCGGGATCCGGGCGTTGTCGGGGGCGACGAGCTCGTAGAGAACCGCGTCGTAATCGCGGAACAGCCGGTCGAGGAGGGCGTAGTAGGAGCCGTTGCCGACGTGCACGGCGCCGACGAGATCGACCTCGAGCGGCGCACGACCGGCCGCGGGGTGCCGCTCGCGGTAATGGACGACCGACGTGTCCAGCGACACCGGGTCGCCGCGCTCGTCGCGGAGGAGGCGGATGAAACCGACTTCGTCCGCCGCCGCACGGGCGCCGTGGGGTTTCTCGGCCACCGCCGCCGGCTCGTCACCGCGCGTCACCTGGCCGCGCTGGGCGAAGGCCGCCAGGCCCGCTCCCCCGGCGACGGCCAGCAGCACGACCACTGCCTTCTTCCCCACCTTGCCGCATCCGCCACACATGCCTCGTCTCCCGCGGGTTCCACGGTCCCATCCAGCGACGACCCTGCATTCGATGAGCCGGGAGGGGCCCGGCCCACCATGCAGGATACCCCGGTCGGCCCATGCTGCCAGCCTTGCGACCGGCACGGTCGGCAGGGTCAGCCGCGCCGGCAGGGTCAACCAACTTTCGTCAACTCGGTCGACCCGCACGACCGATACCTCGGGAGGAATCCGCAGACGCGGAAGACCCGCTCCTGCTCCCCAGGACATACTGCGATGGCCACACACTTGCGGCTCTCACGCGTATCGCGACTGCTCTGCCTCCTCGGGGCCGCCTGGACGGCGACCGCGACGGCGCGGGCCGGTGACTGGCTGCCGCTCCTGCCGGATCAGAACTTTTACGACTTCCAGTTGTTCGCGCCCCCCGATCTCCAGGAATACGAGATCTGGCCGGAGGCCGACGAGGGGCTGTTCTTCAGCTACGACCGGCTCTACTGGGGCATCACCGTGCCCCGCGTGGTGCCGGTCGGCAACACGCAGTTCTTCCCGGTCGAGCCGCTCAACCCGCTGGTCGCCCAGCAGCTCAACAACGCCCCGGGGAGCGTCTCGGGCGTGATCATCTACGGCACCGACCAGCTCAACCTGTCGCTCGACACCAGCTGGATGCGGACCAAGATGAGCTGGGGCAACCGCTTCGAGGGCGGTTGGATCTACAACGACCAGGGCGTGCTGATCTCGTACTTCGACAGCGGCCCGCAGTCGCAGAGCTTCACGACCGTCAACGAGTTCGCGGTCAACACCCCGGAGCAGGAGTTCGAGCAGGACTCGCCGCAGAACGGCGGCGGCGGCGTGGGCAACGTCAACGTCAGCCAGACGGTGTCGACGATCACGACCACCAGCCCGCCCCCGGACCACCTCATCAGCCAGCGCTTCACACAGACCAACTCGACGCGGATCCAGAGCGGCGGTGTCGCGGCGCTGATCCAGCGGCAGGTCCGCCATGCCGGCACCAACTCGGCGTGGAAGTTCGGCCTCGGACCGCGCTTCGTCCAGGTCGCCGACCGGTATGACCTCTCCTACCGGAGCCGTCAGTACCAGTTCCCATTCGGGGGGGCTGGCGCGACGGGTGGTGGCGGCGGTGGCGGTGGCGGTAACGCCGGCGGCGGTGGCGGCGGTGGGCTCGGCGGTGGCGGTGGTGGGCTCGGCGGTGGCGGTGGTGGGCTCGGTGGTGGCGGTGGTGTCAACGGCGGCGGTGCGGGCGGCGGTCTCAACGGTCTCGGCCAGGGTGGGTTCGCCACCGGCGGGCTGGGCAGCGCCGGACTCGACCAGCTGATCGCGACCAACGACCTCCAGAACCGCGGCCTCGGGGCCCCCCTCCAGAACGGCGGCTGGGAGACCTACACCAGCAACAACATCGTCGGGCCCGAGTTCTCGATCAACATGGCCGCCACGCAGGGGCGCTGGACCGTGTCCAGCGACCTCAAGTTCACCGCCGGCTTCAACTGGCAGAACAACATCTACCGCGGCTCCAACTTCCCCGACTCGCTGGCCGCCGACTACTTCCGCACGACCTTCGTGTCGGCCAACGTCGTCGCCCAGTCGGCGTTGTCGAACTCGCAGGCCAACATCACCGGCGATCCGATCCTCGTGCAGATCTACGGCGTCGGCCAGCAGAACGCCACCAACTCCGCCGAGCACACGTTCACGTTCACCCCGATCGGTGAATGGCGGCTCGGGGCGCAGTTCCGCGTCAGCCAGGCGATCCTCCTCCACTGCGGCTACACCGGCATGTGGCTCGGCCAGATCTCCCGGGCCAGTTCCAACACCGCGTTCCTCTCCAAGACCGACACGGTGCTGACGAGCATCGCCAACCCCAACTACAACCCCGGTACGATCCTCCTCGACGGCAACGGCGAACCCGTGCTCGTCAACGGCTCGCCGGTGATCGTCGGGGCCAACGATCCCTCGGCCCCGATCGACAACGTCCGGACGACCGTCGAGCCCCGGCCGGTGCGCTACGGCCGGATCGGACCGGCGCCGACGCGGGTCCAGGACTACGTGTTCAGCAACGGCATCGATTTCGGCGTCGAGATCAAGTACTGATCCCGTCGCCGCGGTCGAGGCCGGCGCCGAGCCAGTCGGCGGTGCCGCCGCGGACCTTGGCGAGCCGCTCGAGCCGCGCCACCAGCGGCTGCCAGAGTGGATCCGGCGGCACCGGCTCGACGGCCGTCGGCAACGGCACCGGCAGCCCGTCGCGGTCGACCTGGACGAAGCCGAACAGGCCGTCCATCCAGGGCACCGCCTGGCCGGCGAGCGGCATCCCGACCACGGCCACCGCAAGGTAGCACTGGCGCACGTCGATCACCGCGGCGCGGACCTCGACGAGCGTGCCGACCGGCACCCCCTGGCGGCACTCCACCGACAGCACACGGCGAAGCACGAGATTGGCACCGGGGCCGGCACCGCGCGTCGCCGCCGCATAGCCCGCCTCGAGGGCGTAGCGCAGCAGGCTGCCGGCGTACAGCGTGCCGTAGTGGTTGGCGTCGGCCGGCAGGACGAGACGGTGGCTGACGATCGTTCCGGTCGGCGCCATGCGGCGTTCCCTGCGGTTCGCGAACACGCCGGCGCCCGACGGTCGCCGCGGCACGGCGCCGCGGTCAGCGAGCCAGGCCGGCGGCGCCGCGCGGCGCTCCCCGCACCAGCGCCGGGTCGATGCGGCCGAGCTCCTCCTGCGCCGCGGCCACCGTCCGCCGGATCTGCTCCGGCGTGTGGCGCGAGGTGATGAAGAACCGCAGCCGCGCCGCCCGCTCCTCGACGGCCGGGTAGAGGATCGGCTGCACGCTGATCCCCCGGGAGAACAGCGCCCGCGACAGCCGCAGGGCGTTGAGCGAGTTGCCGAGGATCACCGGCACCACGCCCGAGCCCGCCGACATTCCCGTGTCGAGCCCCGCCTCGCGCGCCAGCTGCACGAACTGCCGGGCGTTGGCCTGGAGCCGCGCCACGCGTTCCGGCTGTCGCTCGAGCAGCCGCAGCGCCGCCAGCGCGGCCCCGGCGGCCGCCGGCGGCAGCCCGACGGAGTAGACGAACCCCGGAACGGTGTATTTCAGCCAGCGGATCAGCGTCTTGCTGCCGCCGATGTAGCCGCCGCAGCTCCCCAGTGCCTTGGAGAGCGTCCCCATCCAGATGTCGACGCTCGCGGGGTCGACGCCGAAGTGCTCGCCGATCCCGCGGCCGCGCGGCCCCATGACGCCGATCGAGTGGGCCTCGTCGACCATCAGCAGCGCCTTGTGGCGCTTCGCCAGGCCGATGAACCGGGGGAGGTCGGCGAAATCGCCGTCCATGCTGTAGACCCCCTCGATCACCACCAGCACGCGGCGGTACTGGCCGCGCACCTGGCGGAGGAGCTGTTCGGCAGCCTCCCAGTCGTTGTGGGGAAACGGCCGGCGCCGGGCCCCGGAGAGGATCGCCCCCTGGAGCAGGCTGTTGTGGGCCAGGGCGTCGTGGAGGACGAGATCCCCGGGGCCGACGACGTGGCCGATCACCGTCTCGTTGGTGGCGTGGCCGCCGACGAAGGTCAGCATGTCCTCGGTGCCGAGGAACCGGGCCAGCGCGCCTTCGAGCTCGCGATGGATCGTCTTCTCACCCGACACCAGCCGGCTGGCCGAGACGCTCGTGCCGTAGCGGTCGATCGCCGCCTTGGCCCCGGCGGCGACGTCGGGGTCGCCCGACATGCCGAGGTAGTTGTAGGTCGCCCAGCTGATCATCTCGCGGCCGGCGATCGTCGTCCGGTCGGCGGTCAGCCCCTCGTGGACGGTGAAGTAGGGGTCGTCGAGCCCCGAGCCCCGCACCATCGCGAAATTCTGCTCGAGGGCGCGGACCTCGGGGAACTGGGCGATGTCCCAGGCCTCGGGCGCGATCGGCTCGGCGACCATCGGCAGGGCGGCGACGTCATGCGCGCCGGCGGCCACCGCTCCCTCCTTGAGCGCCGCGGCGCCGGGGAGATGGTCGAGGATCGCCTCGGCGACCTCGCGGCAGGTCTCGATCTGCGGCAGCACCTGCTCGGGAAACCGTCCGCCGAACGTCTCCTCGAGGCTGGCGACGATCTCCATCCGCTCGAGCGAATCGAGGCCGAGCTCGACGATGTTGGAATCGAGCGAGAGCTGCGAGGCCCGTTCCTTGGCGATCGCGCGGACGTGCTCGAAGACCCTCTCGACCAGCGCCCGCGGCAGGTCGCGCTGCGGACCGGTGCGGCGCTCGTCGACGGGGCGCTGCCGGGCGAGGCGCGGCGCCTCGCCGACGCGGCGCGGGGCGGCCGGGGCGTCGGCCGACGGGATCACGGCCCGCACGGCCCGGTCGCCGGCCAGCCACCCGACGTGCTGGTCGACGACGTCGAGCGTGCCGTCGAGGAACTGCCGCTTGCAGGCGTGGCGCTGGATCTTGCCGCTCGACGTCTTGGGGATGCTGTTGGGGCGGACCATCACCAGCCCCTCGACGGCGACCTCGTGCTCGATCGCGACCTGCTTGCGGATCCGCTCGAAGGCGTCGGAGAGATCGGCCTGGTCGCGGCTGCCGCGCTCGATCTCGGCGACGACGACGACGCGCTCGCGCCCCTCGACGTCGAGGGCGAAGGCCGCCACCGATCCGGCGCGGACGACCGGCGTCGCACGCTCGACGGTGTGCTCGATGTCGTGCGGGTAGTGGTTGCGGCCGCGGATGATGATCAGGTCCTTGAGCCGGCCGGTGACGAACAGCTCCCCCTCGTCGAAGAACCCGAGGTCGCCGGTGCGGAGGTAGGGCCCGGGGTTCGGCTCCCACGCCTTGAGCGACTGCGGCGCCGCCGGTGCCACCGGACGGGCGAGCATCGCGCCGAACGTCTCGGCGGTCTCGGTCGGGCGCTGCCAATAGCCCTGGGCCACGCTCGGGCCGCTGACCCAAATCTCGCCGACCCGCCCCGTCGGGAGCGGCTCGCAGGTCGAGGGGTCGACGATCCGCACGTCCTGGCCGTCGAGCTCGCGCCCGCTGCCGACGAGGCGCCGCGTCCCCGGGGCGAATCCGGTGCGGAGCACGGCCGATCCGGTCTCGATCGCGGCGGCGTCGAAGGCGCGGATCACCGGCGGCTCGAACTTCATCCCGCCGGTCACCATCAGCGTGCTCTCGGCGAGCCCGTAGCAGGGGAAGAACGCCTCGCGGCGGAACCCGCACGGCCCGAAGGCCTCGCAGAAGGCGTCGATCGTGTCGGGGCGGACCGGTTCGGCACCGTCGAAGGCCAGCGACCAGCTGGAGAGATCGAGCCCGCGCCGTTGCTCGGGGGTGATCTTCCGGACGCACAGCTCGTAGGCGAAGTTCGGCCCGCCGCTGATCGTCGCCTTGTAGCGCGAGATCGCCTGGAGCCAGCGGAGCGGCTTCTGGAGGAAGGCCACCGGCGACATCAGGACGTTGAACTTCCCGCCGTACAGGGGCACGAGGATCCCGCCGATCAGCCCCATGTCGTGGAAGCTCGGCAGCCAGAACACGCCCGACTGGCTGCGCGTGATCTCGAACGCCTGCATGATCCGCAGCGAGTTGTGGAGCAGATTGGCGTGGGAGAGCATCACCCCCTTGGGCATCCCGGTGGAGCCGCTGGTGTACTGCAGGAAGGCGAGCGTCTCGCCGTCGATCGCCGGGCGCTCCCAGCGGTCGGCCCACCCCGGTTCGAGCTCGCCGTCGACGCGCCACAGGAGCTTCTCGAGGCTCGGCGCGGCGGCGCGGAGGGCGTCGAAGCGGTCGAGGACGTCGCGCGTGGTGAGGGCCACGGCCGCACGGGAGTCGGCGGCGATCGCCTCGATGCGCTCCACCGAGCGGTTCTTGCGCGGCGGATAGGCGGGCACGGCGATGGCGCCGCCGTACAGGCAGCCCATGAACGCCGCCACGAACTCGAGCCCGGGGGGAAACAGCAGCAGGACCCGCTCGCCGGTCATCCCCGAGGCCATCAGCCAGGCGCCGAGCGCCCGGGCCTTCCGGTCGAGCTCGGCGTAGGTGATGTTGAGCTCTTCGGTTTCGCCGTCGACGAGGAACGTGAACGCCCGGTCGTGGGGGCGGTAGGCGGCCCGCTGGGAGAGCAGGTCGACGATCGTCTCGGCGAATGACGCCTCGGAGGTCCCTGGGATCGGATTCACTCTACTGCGCCTCCGCCTGCCTGTCGGGCCCCGGTTTCGAGCCGGGCGCATGCCAGCCGACCGAGGGCGACTGACCTCTGGGATTTCGGCAGGTCCTTGCGGGAATCCCGAAGTCTACCCCCGCCACCCAAACAACCGGAAGTATCGCGAGAGCCCGGTGAACCGGCGGTTTGCTGGGCGAAACTCGAAAAAACACGCTGTTCGGCGGCTCCGGCACCGCGGCGGCTGGCCCCCCGGAGGCTGCCGGGGGGAGCGGTCGCGAAGACTCCGCCGGCGACGGTGACCTTCCGGCGGCGCGACCTCCACGGCGGTACCGCTCACCCCCCGGGCGCTGCGGCAAGACGATGGAAGACGCGTTCCAGTTCGACGAACCGCTCGGGGGGCAGGTCCTCGGCACGGACGTCGGCCGGTAGCCCGAGCGTCGCGTACAGCTCCTCCACCAGCCCCCGTGCGGCGGCGGTGCGGCGGCCGCCGGCGAGCCCGAGCAGGACACCGCGGAGGACCTTGCGGCGGTGGCAGAAGACGTCGCGGACGAAGCGGTGGAACCGCGTCCGGTCGTCGAGCAGGGCGCGCCGGGCGGGGTCGAGGTCGATGCGCACGATCGCCGATTCCACCCCCGGCCGCGGCCAGAACGACGCCGGGGGCAGGACGCGGACGATCTCCCCGCGGCACTGGGCCCCGACCCACACCGACAGGGCGTTGTAGGAAGAGGTTCCCGCCACGGCGGTCATCCGCTCGGCCATCTCCAGCTGCACCGTCACCGCCGCCGCCGTGAACGGCTCGGGGAGGGCGAGGAGGTTGGAGATCACCGGCGTGGCGACGCAGTAGGGGAGATTGGCGACGAGGAGGAACCGCCCCTCCGGCGCCGCCCCCCGCGCCGCGGCGACGGCGTCGAGCACCGCCGGCGCGAGCCGGTGCTTGCCCGCCAGCGCGTCCCCCTCGACGAACGTCACCGTGTCGAACGCCACCAGCCGGTCGCGGGCCAGCTGCGCCAGCCGCGGATCGATCTCGCAGGTCACGACGCGGGCAGCGGTCGCGGCGAGCCGCTCGGTCAGCGCCCCTGTCCCGGTGCCGACCTCGAGGACCACGTCCCCCGGCTGGACGGCGGCCGTCCGTTCGAGAAGGTCGAGGAGATTGAGATCGATGAGGAAGTTCTGCCCGTGACGGGCATTGATCGAGAACCCCACCTCGGCGAACAGCTTCTTCAAGTAGGCGGCCGTCTGCCGCGGCGGCGGGTGGGCCTCTCCCCGATCACCCGCGCCGCTCCCCGGTGGCTCCCTCACGGCGCCCCTCCCGCGGTCCACTCCGCCGGCGCGGAGCCACCGGCGAGCAGCCGGGCGACGTACTTGCAGACCAGGTCGGTCTCGAGATTCACCGCATCGCCGACGGCGAGGTCGCCGAGCGTCGTTTCGGCGAGCGTGTGGGGAATGAGGGCGACGGTGAAGAAGTCGCTCCCCGCCTCGACGACCGTCAGGCTGACGCCGTCCACCGCCACCGATCCCTTCGCCGCCAGCTGCCGCGCCAGCTCCGGGGGGGCGGCGAAACGGCAGGTCACCCACTCGCCGTCGACCTGGCGGGTCGCCAGGCGGCCGACGCCATCGACGTGGCCGGTGACCAGATGCCCGCCGAGCCGGTCGGAGAGGCGCAGCGACCGCTCGAGGTTCACGCGGCTGCCGGGGCCGAGCGCGGCGAGCGTCGTCCGGGCGAGCGTCTCGGGGCCGAGCTGAAACTCGACGGTGTCGCCGTCGCGGGCCACCACCGACAAGCAGCAGCCCCCGACACACACGCTCTCGCCGATCTCGGCGTCGGCGACCAGCGCCGCCGTCACCGTCAACCGCCTTCCGGCCCCTTCGCCGTGGCTGGCGATCACCCGCCCGACAGCCGCCACCAGACCCGTGAACATCGTCTCCCGGCCGTCTCGGACCGGGTCCTTCGGAGGCTCCCGGCAGCGCCTGAAGCGGGAGAACGCGCGCCGCAAACGCCACGCTGCGCACGACGAGGATACCACGGCGTCCCGCCGCGGCGGCGCCGCAGCGCCAGTCCCCTTTGCGGCGGGCGCGGCGCGGAGGCACAATCCCCCGCGGAAAAGCCCCCGCCCGTCCGCCTCCGAGAGGGAACCCGCGCATGAGCATGATCGTCGACGTCCACGCCCGCCAGATCCTCGACAGCCGAGGCAACCCCACGATCGAGGTCGACGTCAGCCTCGACGACGGCGCCTTCGGCCGGGCGGCGGTCCCCTCCGGCGCCAGCACCGGCGCCCATGAGGCGTGGGAGAAGCGCGACGGCGACAAGGCGGTGTATCTCGGCAAGGGGGTCCTCGAGGCCGTCGAGAACGTCAACACGCGGATCGCCGAGGAGCTCGAGGGCCTCGACGCCCTCGACCAGACGACCGTCGACGAGCGGATGCTCGAGCTCGACGGCTCGGCCAACAAGAAGAACCTCGGCGCCAACGCGATCCTCGGCGTCTCGCTCGCCGTCGCCCACGCTGCCGCCGAGCACTGCGGCCTGCCGCTGTACCGCTACCTTGGCGGGGCCGGCGCCCGGCTGCTCCCCGCGCCGATGATGAACATCATCAATGGCGGCGCCCACGCCGACAATCCGCTCGACGTGCAGGAATTCATGGTCTTCCCGCTCGGCTTCGACATCTTCGAAGACGGCCTCCGCGCCGGCGTCGAGACGTTCCACGCCTTGAAGAAGGTCCTCAAAGACAAGAAGCTGGCGACCTCGGTCGGCGACGAGGGGGGCTTCGCGCCCCACATCGGCACCTGCGCCGAGGCCCTCGAGGTGATCCTCGCCGCGATCTCCAATGCCGGCTACAAGCCCGGCGAGGAGATCGCCATCGCCCTCGACGTCGCCGCCACCGAGCTCTACGACTCGAAGACCGGCCGCTACACGATCGAGGGGAAGACGCTCGACAGCGCCGGGATGGTCGAGTTCCTCGCCAGCCTCGCCGGCCGCTACCCGATCGTCTCGATCGAGGACGGCTGTGCCGAGGACGACTGGCAGGGTTGGAAGGCGATCACCGAGAAGCTCGGCGACAAGGTCCAGCTCGTCGGCGACGACCTGTTCGTGACCAATTCGGAGCGCCTCGAGCGCGGGATCGGCGAGGGGATCGCCAATTCGATCCTCGTGAAGGTCAACCAGATCGGCACGCTGACCGAGACGATCAACGCCGTCCAGATGGCCCACCGCGCCGGCTACACCTCGATCTCGAGCCACCGCAGCGGCGAGACGGAGGACGCGACGATCGCCGATCTGGCCGTCGGGCTGTCGACCGGGCAGATCAAGACCGGCAGCGCCTCGCGGAGCGACCGGATCGCGAAGTACAACCAGCTCCTGCGGATTTCCGAGTCGCTCGGCGACGGGGCGATCTACGCCGGTCGCGAGGTGCTCGCGCGCTGGCCGGGAGTTTCATGAGGGGCGTGTCGTGACGGAGGAGCCGGTGGCGACGGGCCGAGGCGACGGGCATCGCGACAGCGCCCGGCAGCCGCCGTCGCCCGCGCGGGACGACGGTGTCGCGGCGGCCGGCGGGTTGTCTCCCGCAACGCCGCCGCCGCTCACCGACAGTGGCTGGTTTTGGGGGCTGGCGTTCGCGCTGGTGTCGCTGGTCGGCATCGGGCTGATCGCCCCCAAGTTCGACGTCCGGCAGCGGCAGATCGAGGGGCGGTTTCTCGGCCGGCAGAAGGCGGCGATCGAGCGGCAGCGCCGGGCGGCGGGTCTCGAGCCCGAAGACCTGGCCGACGCCGCCCGCGACCGCGACGACGCGCAGCCGGGGCGGATCGTCCCGTTGTGGACGCTCGCCGCCGGAGCGCTCGCCGCCGCCGCCGGCTGCGGCGCGATGCTCGTCCGCGAACGCCGCCGGCTGGCCACGGCCGCTCAGCCGATGATCGAGCGGCGCCGCGCGAGGTAGTCCCAGACCACGAACCGGTCGAGCTCCTTCCCGGCGGTGAAGAACACGCGCCCGTGCGCCGTCCGTGCCAGCCGGTAGGCGAACTGGATGTCCTCGCGCGACTGCGACCAGCCGGAGAGGAGGAACACGTTGACCGTGATCCCCTCGCGGCGGCAGGCCTCCGCCTCGCGGAGCGTGGCCTCCTCGGTGCGCCGGTGGGGCGGGTAGAGGAGGTACAGCTGCTGCCCCTCGAAGTGCGCCGTCGGGAGGCCGTCGGTGATCAGGATCACCTGGCGGTTGGGGGTGTCCTGCCGGGCAAGGTGCTGCCGCGACAGCTGCAGGGCGTGCTGGATGTTGGTGAAGTGCGGGGGGATCTGCGACTCGGTGATGTCGGGGTTGCCCATGTCGGCGCGGAGGCGGACGACCGAGTCGAAGATCGTCACCGGCTTGGGGAGCAGCGTCGCCACCTCGCCGGGCTGCCGCGGCTTGGCGAATGAGTACATCTCGATGAACTGGAGGTAGTCGCCGGGAAACTCGCGGAGCACGAGCCCCTGCAGCGCCAGCGCCATCTTCTTCACGCTCACGTGCAGGCCGCCGTAGCGCATCGACCCGCTCATGTCGAGGACCACGGTGGTGGCGCACTTGGGCGTGTTGCGGGTCTTGTGGACGAGGATGTCGCGCGGCTCGAGGCGCAGCGGCCCGCCGCCGGAGCGGAGCATGGCGTTGACGAGCGACCCGGGGATGTCCATGTGGGCGACCGAGTCGCCGAATTCGTAGGGGCGCGTCGGCACCATCTCGACGGCGCCGTCGCCGACGATGCCCGCCTGGTGGCGACCGGTGCGCGACGGGTCGAGGGCGGCGAAGATCTTCTCGAGGAGCTTCCCCTGGAAGACGCGCAGCGCCTTTGGCGTCAGCTGCCAGCCGCGGCGCGTCTTCTCGAGCCCTTGCTGGGAGGCCATCTGCTCGACGAGGTCCTCGACCTGGCGGCGCAGCGCGGCCAGGTCGTCGAGCTGCCCCTCCTCGGCGTAGCGGCCGAGGGCGGCCATGTCGATCAGCCCGATCCGGGCGTTTTTCCGCGCCTCGGCGATCTGCTCGAGGAGGCGCTCGATCTCCTCGAGCTCCTCCTTGATCGCGAGGGCGCGCTCGACGGTGAGCCGCTCCCGGCCGGTGAACGTCCACCGCGCGGAGAGGGTGTCGATCTCGTAGACCGCGCCGAGACGCTCGGTGAGGGCGACGAGCTCCGCGCCGAATGGCGATTGGTCGTCTTCCTGGGCGTACCACAGCCGCTCGAGTTGGCGGAGCTGCTCGCCCCGGATCGCCTTCTCGAACGCGTCGCGGTGCTGCTTCGGCGGCCGGACCCGCTCGGCAGCACGGCGAAACTCGTCGCGGGCGCGCTTCCGTACCGTCTCGGCCTCGTAGCGCGCGAGGATTGCCGCGCGGCGCTCCTCGAGCGCGCGGCGGAGGGCGTCGAGCGAGGGGCCGAGGCCTCGGATCTGCTCCGGGTCGAGCTCGATCGCGTTGGCCAGTTCCTCGTCGGTGAGCTCGTCGACGCTACCGAACTCGAGGAGGTGCTCCATCGCCGGCGAGACGAGATCGACCTCCGGAGGCCGCGGCGGCGGGATCCGCGCCGGGTCATAGCGCTGGTAGGAGTGGACGATCCCGCCGAGGGTGTCGCGGTTTGGCACGGGTCACCGGAATCCGGAGGTGTCGTAGATCGTGCGGCCGTGCATCTGCAGGCGCGAGACGCGCTCGGTGGCGTAGAGGCCGGCGAGGACGAACTCGATGCAGCTGGCGCGGACGGCCGGGTCGCGCGAGGCGTTGACCTCGAAGGCCTTCTCCCAGACCTCGGGGACGTCGGCCACGATCCGCTCGTAGGCCGCCGAGGGGACCATGTCGCCGACCTCGATCTTCACGCCGGTGGCGAAGATCTTCGCGATCGCGTCGAGGCCGTGGCGGTCGACGTATTCCTCGAACACCGTCGCGATCGCCTGGGCGACGACGGCGTCGAGCACCTGCCGCTCGGTCATCTGGTGGCTGCCCATCATGTCGAGCTCGAGCTTGCCGAGGCTCGACGAATAGAGGTGGCCGAGATCGCTGACCCGGGGCACGGCGGGGCGCTCGCCGAGCCGCACCGCCCGCTGCCGGGCGCTGGCGACCATCGTCCGGTAGTTGGCGATCGAGAACCGGGCGCTGACCCCGGACTGCTGGTCGATGAACTTGCTGCCACGGGCCGCGATCGTGATCTGCTCGACGACCTCCTTCATGAACGGCGGCACGACCACCGGCCACTCGCCGCCGAGATCGACCCCCGCCTCCTGCTCGGCGACCTGGATCCCGAGGGCCCGGTCGCGCGGGTAGTGGGTGTGGATCACCGCGCCGATCCGGTCCTTGAGCTGGGGGATCACCTTGCCGGAGCGGTTGTAGGTCGAGGGGTTGGCGGAGAACAGCAGCATCACGTCGATGTCGAAGCTGACGGGATAGCCGCGGATCTGCACGTCGCGCTCCTCGAGGATGTTGAACATCCCCACCTGCACCAGCTCGTCGAGCTCGGGGAGCTCGTTCATCGCGAAGATCCCGCGGTGCATCCGCGGGATGAGGCCGAAGTGGAGCGCCTCCTCGGCCCCCATGCTCGTGCCGGCGGCGAGCTTGGCCGGGTCGATCTCGCCGATGATGTCGGCGAATTTCGTCCCCGGCGCGAGGCGCTCGGCGTAGCGCTCGGCGCGCGGCCACCAGGCGATCGGCACCGTCGCCGGGTCGTGCTCGGCGACGAGCCGACGGCCGCCGCGGGAGATCGGCGCCAGCGGATCATCGTGGAACGGGATCGCCGGATCGTCGAGGTACGGGAGCCAGTCGTCGAGGAACCGGGCCAGCGACCGCATCAGCCGGCTCTTCGCCTGCCCCTTCTCGCCGAGGAACAGCATGTCGTGGCCGGCCAGGAGCGCGACGTTGATCTCGGGGATCACGGTGTCGTCGTAGCCGACGATCCCGGGAAACAGCTCCGCGCCGCCGGCCAGGGCCCGGGTGAAGTTGTCGCGCACCTCGTCCTTCACCGACCGGCTGCGCCAGCCGGAGGCACGGAGCGCCGCGAGGGTGCGGGGGAGATCGGCGGGAGCGGACTGCGGCATCGGCGGGAGCCTCCGGGGACGTTTCAATTCTAGACGGCTCGCGCTTTCGGCCGCGCGATTCGGGCGCGGCGGAAAAATCGCCGCGGGGCTCAGATCCCCCGTTGCACCAGCGTCCGTAGCCCTTCGACGACGCGCGAGAACCGCGTCTGTGCCCGGTCGATGGCCTGCGTCTGCTGGGTGTCGCGGGCGCGTTTCATCTGCAGTTCGCGGGGCGTCATCTTCACGCGGCCGGAGGCGATGTCGATCTCCTCACGGGCGAGGCGCTGGGTGCGCTGGCTGATCGCCACCATGAATCCCTGGAGCATCGACTCCATCTGCGCCAGCGCGTGGCGGTGGCGCCCGAGCCGGAATTCGCCGTCGCGGATCTGGATGATCGTGGCCACGCCGGGGATCAGCCCGCAGCGCTGGGCGGCGTCGATGAGGAGCGTGAACGCCCCCATGTCGATGACCAGGTCGCGCTCCGCCGCATCGGGCAGTTTCGGCTCGAGGAGGTAGACGCTCTGGCGGCGGGCAGCCTCCTGGAGCCGCCCGACCGCCTCCGGCTTCATCGGCCGATCGTCGGGCCAGGAATGGAAGTGCACCAAGCCGTCGGCCAGCGCCGGCGACAGCGTGCGGATCAGATGGCTCGAGCGGGCGCCGACGACGAAATAGACCGTGTCCGACTCGGAAAACGCATGGTCGGCCGCGACCGGCTCGACGCGGTATTCGCCGCGGAGCCTGAGCAGCCGCTCGTCGGCGCTGGCGGCCGCGGCGAGCGCTTCCGCCAGTGTCGCTGAAGGGGGCTCGATGGGCTGCATGCCGGCCCGTTCCGCCGGTGGATCGAGATCGCCCCCGGTGCGTGGCAACCGCCGGGAGACCCCCATCATCGTAACGGGCCGTGGACCGCGTGATCAGCCGCAGAAGGGGGCCCGGCGGCGCCGGTCAGGCAGCGGCTGCCGGCTCAATCACCGGGAGGCGGATCGTCACCGCCGTGCCACGACCAACCGCCGATTCGACGCGGATCCGGCCGCGGTGACCGTCGACGATCTCGCGACAGGCCGACAGCCCCAGGCCGCTGCCCCCCTTGCCGGTGGCGTCGGGACCCGACTTCGTCGAAAAGCCGGAGTCGAACATCCGCCGCATCACTTCCGCCGTCATCCCGCACCCGGTGTCGCGGACGGTCAGCTCGACCGTCCCCTGGAACGGATCATGGACGAGTCGGACGATCAACCGGCCGCCGCCGGGCATCGCCTGGCGGGCGTTGACCAGGAGGTTGAGGAGCACCTGCTGCAATTGGCCGGGATTGGCGGCGATCCGCGGCACTGGCTGGATCTCGCGCTCGACCTGGACGCGGTACTTCGTCATTTCCCGTTCGAGGAGGACGAGCACGTCCTCGACGAGCAGGGCCAGATCGACCGGTTCGAACCGGTGGCTACGGCTCCGCGACATCCCCAGGACGCTGGCCGTGATCCGCGCGGCGCGCGTGCCGGCCGAGAGGATCCGCTCCAGGGCCTTGTCGCGGGTGGCGGCGTCCTTGTGGCGGAGGCCGAGTTTGGCGTAGTTGAGGATCGTCGTCAGAGCGTTGTTGAACTCGTGGGTGGTCGTGCCGAGGAACTCGCCGAGCGTTGCTCCCTTGCGCGCTTCGAGGAGCTCGCGTTTCAGGGCCGCGACCTCGGCTGCATGCCGCTGCACCATCGCGCGGAGCCGCGGGTCGGCCTCCAGACCGTCGAGCGGTGGGGGCACTGCTGGGGCTTCGTGGTCCCGGCCTCCGGTGCCGGAGGAACCTCCGGCGCCGGTCAGGACGGGGGCACGCCCCGCCGAACCATCCCGCCCATCGCCACTTCCGCCGTCAGCCCAGGTCACGCCCCCACCCCAGCCGTTTGAACCTTCCTCACCCGAAGCGATAAGTCTGTTGCAGGAAACGACTTCGCTCACACTTGGGCACTATCGGCTCCGTCCGTGGCGAACCGGAATGAGCATGCCCCACACCTTTCGTTTCGCTCGACCGTTCCAGTTCAACAGACGCCCGACGGTTTGATCGCGGCCGGTTTGCGCCACGCCGCCTACACTCTTGACCATTCCGGAAGCCGCCCTCCACCCCGGCCGGCGTATCCGACACGACCCACCCGACATCGCGAGGTGCAGATTGAACATGGCCTCTTCCCCCGATCCGCGGAGCCGAGCCTGCCGCCCACGCCGCGGCTTCACGCTCGTCGAGTTGCTCGTCGTCATCGCCATCATCGGCACCCTCGTCGGGCTGCTGCTGCCGGCGGTGCAGAACGTCCGCGAGGCGGCGCGGCGGATCGAGTGCAAGAACCATCTCAAGCAGATCGGCTTGGCGATGACCATGTACATGGATCGCAAGACGCGGGAGAAGTATCCCGACGCGGCGATCCTGCCGAGCGACGAGCTGCTGTTCTTCACGCCGACGCGGCCGATCAAGAGGAGCATCGCCTCGTTCCTCGGCCCCTACAGCGAGGACAACCGCAACATCTTCAAGTGCCCCTCCGACGTCTACTACTTCCAGAAGTCGGAGAAGGCGATCAACAAGCTCAAGGCCGACTTGAGCGCGATCGGCCGCAACTACGACACGGTCCGCCCGCCGGAATACGCCACGCTGCCCTACGAGGGGCTGAGCTACGAGTACCCGGCGCGCCGCCTGGCCAACAAGACGCGTGAAGAGGCGCAGAGCTACCGGGGCAGCACGGGGGCCTCGTCGAAGCTGTGGTGGATGTACGAATTCGAGGCGTTCCACTCGGGCGGGAGCGGAATCTTCTTCCAGGACGACATCGATTACAACGACCCCGACCCGGGCCGGCCGCCGCCGCAGGAAGGGGCACGGAACTTCCTCTTCGCCGACGGCCACGTCGAGAACCTCTGACCCCGCCTTCCCTGTCCGTGCACGTACCTGCCCGGCGTTTTCCCGTTCCGGAGCCGATTGATGAGCACCTCCGCCAGCCGAGCCGCCCGTGACTTCTCGTTCGACGACCGGCAGGGGTCGAAGGCGAAGGGAGTCTGGCTGTGGATCGCGCTCGGGGCGGTGGCGCTCGGCCTGGTCGGGTTCCTCATCGCCTGGCTGATGGGCTGGATCCGGTTCGGCACCGATCCGCGCGTCGCCGAGATCCGGACGATGGTCCAGGACATGCAGACGAAGTTCGCCGAAGGGCCGGCCACCGAGGCCCAGGCCAAGGAGATGGTCGCGGCGATGGGGGCGATGCGGCAGAAGATGGAAGACCTCCCGCCGAACCTGCGCCGCGAGGCGATGGGGGGCATGGGCCCGATGCGCGGGATGCAAAACGGCGTGAAGAGCTACTTCGCCGCCAAGCCCGAGGACCGCAAGAAGGTCCTCGACAAGCAGATCGACCAGATGGAAATGATGCGCAAGGCGTTCATGTCGTCGGGAATGATGGGCGGCGGCCCTCCCGGAGGCGGGGGCGGCCAGGGCCAGGCCGGCGGTGGCAACGCCCAGGCCGGCGGTCCCCCCGGCGGCCCGCCGCGTAGCGGCGGCGAGGAGGGGCGCAACAACTGGCGCAAGCAGATGCTCGACTCGACGAGCCCCGGCCAGCGGGCCCAGTTCAACGAGTACTTCCGCGCCATGGAAGAGCGGCGCAAGGAACGCGGGATGGGGTCGTCGCCGTGGGGCCCGCGCGGCTGACGCGGGCGCGGCGATGATCGACACGCTCGGCCTGCTCGCCGAGGCGGTCCATCTGGCCGCCGAGCTCGGCCACGAAGTCCGCGAGGAACCGCTCGGCGACAGCCCGGGGGGGGCCTGCATCGTCGCCGGAACCCGGCGGATCCTCGTCAACGCCGACCTCCCGGCGTCGGACCGGCTGGCGGTGATCGTCGCGGCGCTCGCCGCCGACCCGCGCACGGCCGAGGAGCCGATGAGCCGCGCGCTCGCCGACCGGCTCGCCCGCGCCGCGGCTGCCGGGCCGCGCGGCTGACGGCGCGGTCAGGCGGGTGCCGCGCCGCGGTACAGCCCCCGCTCGGCGACATAGCGTTCGACGGCACGGGGCACCTGGTAGCGGATGCTCCTCCCCGCGGCGAGCAGCGCACGGATCGTGCTGGAGCGCAGATCGACGGCGGGAATCGCGACCTGCTCGGCGACGAGCGTTGCCACGCCGTCGGCGTTGAGCCAGCGGTCGAGCCCAGCCGTGCGGCAGGTGGTGGCGACGTCGTCGACCCCCGCGCGCGCGACGGCCACGATCCGCGCCCGGGCGAGGATCCCGACCGGATCGCGCCACGTGGCGAACTGCGCCAGCGAGTCGGGGCCGAGGATCAGGTGGAGCGTCGCCCCGGGATGCGCGGCGCGGAGCGCATCGAGCGTGTCGACGGTGTAGCTGACGCCACCGCGGTCGAGCTCGACCGTCGAGACGGCGAAGGCGTCGTGGCCGCCGACGGCGAGGGACAGCATCTCGACGCGGTGGCGGCCGTCGGCGCGCGGGCCGTCGGGCTTGTGCGGTGCCCGGGCCGCCGGCACGAACAGCACGCGGTCGAGCGCCGCCCCCTCGCGACACGCCTCGGCCAGCAGCAGGTGGCCGGTGTGGACCGGATCGAAACTCCCGCCGAACACTCCCAGCCGCACGTCAGCCTCCCCGCCCGCTCCGCCGCGGCCCGTCGGCCCGGTGTGTTACAACGCCCCGTGCCGGCACGCCCCCAGGCTGGCGGCCGCTCGGGCGAGTGCTCCGATGGACGACCAGCATACGACGCAGCGGTCCCTGTTCGACACCCGGCCGGCGTGGCGCGAGGACGACGCGCGCCGCGGGACGATCGCGACCGTCGTCCTCCCCGAGGGGGTCGACCGGCCGCTCGACTACCTCGTCCCCGACGCCCTCGCCGACCGGGTCGGCCCCGGGCAGCGCGTCCACGTGCCGCTGGGGCGGGGCGACCGGCGGCGGCTGGCGTACTGCGTCGCCGTCCACACCGGCGAGCTGCCGCAGCGGCCGCTCAAGGCGGTCCTCGGCATCGAAGACGACACGGCGCTGGTGTCGCCGCGGATGCTGGCACTGACGGCGTGGATGGCGGAGCGCTGGCTGGCGCCGTGGGGGACGGCGCTGGAGGCGGTGCTGCCGGCCGGGGTCCGGTCGACGCGGAAGCCGCGCTCGACCCCGCGGCTCGAGCCGACGGGATACGCCTCGCGCCTCCCCACCGCGCTGCAGGCGCGCGTGCTCGCCGCGGCCACCGGCCCCATGACCGCCGCCGAGCTCGCCGCCGCCGCCGGCGTGGCCCCGTCGGTCGTCGCCCGGATGGTACGGACGGGCCTGCTCCAGCCGGCGGCCGACACGGTCGCCGCTCCGCCGCCGCCGCGCCCCCACGACCGGCCGGAGGCGCTGTCCGCCGCGCAGAGCGCGGCGCTCGAGGCGATCGCCGCCCCCCTCACCGCCGGCCGCCACGAGACGATCGTCCTGTTCGGCGTCACGGGCAGCGGGAAGACGGAGGTCTACCTCCGCGCCGTCGAGGAGACGATCCGCCACGGCCGGCAGGCGATCGTGCTGGTGCCGGAGATCAGCCTCACGCCGCAGACCTGCGACCGGTTCCGGGCCCGGTTCGGCCAGGTCGCCGTCCTCCACAGCCACCTCACCCCCGGCGAGCGCCACGCCCAGTGGCGCTCGATCGCGGCCGGCGGGGCCCGGGTCGTCGTCGGGGCGCGGAGCGCCGTCTTCGCGCCGGTCCCGCGCCTCGGCCTGATCGTGATCGACGAAGAGCACGAGACGAGCTTCAAGCAGTCGACCGCCCCGCGCTACCACGCCCGCGACGTCGCCGAGTGGATCGCCCGCGACGCCGGCGTGCCGCTGGTGCTCGGCTCGGCGACGCCGGCGCTGGAGACGTTCGCCCGCTGCCGCGCCGGCGAGTGGCGGATGTGCCGGCTGCCGGAGCGCGTCGGCGCCGGCCGGCTGCCCCCGGTGATCACCGTCGATCTCCGCGCTCCGGAAAACCGCCGTGGCGGCCCGGTGAGCCCGCGGCTCGTCGCCGGGATCCGCTGGGCGCTCGACGCCGGCGGGCAGGTGATGCTCCTCCTCAACCGCCGCGGGTTCGCCACGCAGGTCCAGTGCCGGGCCTGCGGCGAGGCGGTCCGCTGCCCGCAGTGCGACCTCACCGTCACGCTCCACCAGCCCCGGTCCCGCGGCGTCTGCCACGGCTGCGGGCTGGTGACGCGGATCCCCGAGACCTGCCCCGTGTGCCGCGCTCCCGGCCTCGTCCACCGCGGCACCGGCACGCAGCGCCTCGAGGACCACTGCCGCGCCGCTTTCCCGGGGGCCCGCGTCGCCCGGATGGACACCGACACGATGCGCGCCCGCGGCAGCCACGAACGGACGCTCGACGCCTTCCGCAATCGCGAGCTCGACATCCTCGTCGGCACGCAGATGATCGCCAAAGGGCTCGACTTCCCCGCCGTGATGCTCGTCGGCGTCCTCTCCGCCGACACCGCGCTCCACCTCCCCGACTTCCGCGCCTCGGAGCGCGCCTGCCAGCTCGTCACCCAGGTCGCCGGCCGCAGCGGACGCGGCGAACGGGGGGGCCGCGTCGTCGTCCAGACGAGCACGCCCGACCATCCGGCGCTGGTCGCCGCGGTGCGCCACGACTACGAGGCGTTCGTGGCCGCCGAGCTCCCGGTCCGCGAGGCGCTCGGCTACCCACCGGCCGGCGCGATGGTACGGATCGTCGTCCGCGGCCATCAGGAAGACCGCGTCGCCGCCTGGGCCGGTGAGGTGGCGACGCGGCTCCGCTCCGCCGCGACCGCCGCCGGGGCGGCGATCCGTGTCCTCGGCCCGGCCCCGGCGCCGATCGCCCGGCTCCGCGACCGCCACCGCTGGCACGTCCAGATTCACGCCGCCGACGGGCCGGTGCTCCGGGCGCTGGTGCGCGACGTCTCGGCGGCGCTGCAGACGCCGGCGGGCATCGCCTGGATCGTCGACGTCGATCCGGTCGAGATGCTGTAGCGTGGCCGGCGCCAGCGGTGGCCGCCCGGCGCGGCCCCGCGAGGCGCGCCACCACGCCGGGTTTCACCGCCGTCGGGGCGGCGGGTACGATTTGCCCGGAGGGACGCGCCGTTCCATGGCCTCCACGAAGCTGGGCGAATTGCTGGGCGAGACGAGCCTGGAGCGGAAATGCCGCTTCCTGTTCGGGCTCTGCCTGCTGGTCCTGATCACCGGCAGCTTCTGGTGGTACGGCAGCCGCACCGAGGCGCTCGTCTACGAGAGCACGCGGACAACCGGACGGCACCTCGTCGACGCGATCATGCTCCAGCGCCACTGGGTGACGCTCGAGGCCAACCGCAGCAAGTACGAGCCGCTCATCGAGAAGCTCGGCCGCGACCTGCAGCGCGAGCCCTACGAGTGGGTCCTGCTCGATCCGGTCGCCCCCCCCGACGTCGCCGACGGCTACGCCCGGCTCGACGTCGCGGTCCTCGACTACTTCCGCTCCCGGCCGGCCCCGGCCGAGGCCGACGCCGCGGTTCCCCCCGGCACCGGCGAGGAGCGCGAGTTCCGCACCTCCGACCGCAGCGAATACCACTACTACCAGCCGATCCGCGCCCGGGAGCGCTGCCTCGTCTGCCATGCCTACCGCGGGCCGACCGCCCAACCGGTGCCTCCGCCCCCGGACGCCCCCCCCCCCGAGGCGCTGGCCGCCGGCGCCCTGCTGGCGGTCGTCAAGGTGGTGATGCCCGACGGCGCCACGCGGACGGCGATCAACTGGAACCGGGCCACGCTCCTCGCCGCCGCGATCATGACCTGGTTCCTGTCGATGCTCGCCGCCTGGGCGATCGTCCGCTGGGTGATCGTCAAGCCGCTCGAGCACCTCCGCGACGTCAGCGACGAGGTCCGCCGTGGCAACGTCGAGGCCCGCGCCGAGATCCACACCACCGACGAGTTCGAGGAATTGGGGGTGGCCTTCAACCGCATGCTCCGCGGCCTCGTCGACACCCAGGAAGCGCTCCAGAAGACCAACGGCACCCTCGACGAGAAGGTCGACGAGCTCGCCCAGGCCAATCTCCACCTCTACGAGATGAACCGGCTGAAGAGCGACTTCCTCGCCACCATGAGCCACGAGCTGCGCACGCCGCTCAACAGCATCATCGGGTTCTCCGACGTGCTCGGGTCGATCGAATCGCTCGACGACAAGCAGCGCCGCTACGTGCAGAACATCCGCTCGTCGGGGCGGATGCTCCTCGAGATGATCAACGACATCCTCGACCTGGCGAAGATCGAGGCGGGGAAGATGGAGGTCCGGGCGGTGCCGTTCGACGTCGAGGCGGTCGTCTCGGCGCAGTGCGACATGGTCCGGCCGCTCGCCGAGAAGAAGGAGATCGACGTCGCCTTCGAGGTCGGCCCCGGGCTCGAGGTCATCGTCCAGGACCAGGCCAAGGTCCAGCAGATCCTCGCCAACCTCCTCTCCAACGCCGTCAAGTTCACCCCGGGGGGCGGGCGCGTCGACGTCCGCGCGCGCCTCCTCCCCGGTGCCGCCGGCGGGGGCGAGCTGGTCCTCGACGTCGTCGACACCGGCGTCGGGATCGCCGCCGAGGAGCAGCAGACGATCTTCGAGAAGTTCCGCCAGGGGGGGCTGCCGCGCCGTGGCGACGACGCGATGACGCGCGAGTACTCGGGCACGGGCCTCGGGCTGTCGATCGTCCGCGAGCTGTGCCGCCTCCTCGGCGGCGACGTCGCCGTCGAGAGCCAGCTCGGGCGCGGGAGCCGGTTCACGGTGCGGTTGCCGGTGGGGATTCCCGAGGATCGGGCGCCGCCGGCGCTCGCGGAACAGGTGGTCGCCTGACGGCATCGCCGCTGCGACAGGGAGGTGGCATGGGCAGCGACGACGACGCCGAGGTGGTGCTGTTCACCGACGGGGCGTGCAGCGGCAATCCCGGCCCCGGGGGCTGGGCCTACATCCTCCGCCATCCCGCCAGCGGGCGCGAGTCGGCGGCCTCGGGCAGCGAACCGCTGACCACCAACAACCGGATGGAGCTGACCGCCGCCGTCCAGGGATTGGCGCAGCTCAAGCGGCGGACGCGCGTCGAGCTGGTCACCGACAGCGTCTACGTCGGCACCGGGCTGTCGGAGTGGCTGCCGCGCTGGAAGAGCCAGGGCTGGCAGCGGCGCGAGAAAGGGAAGCTCGTCCCGATCAAGAACGAAGACCTGTGGCGCGAGCTCGACCGCCTCGCCGGCCTCCACGAGGTGGTCTATACCCACGTCGCCGGCCACGCCGGCCATCCGGAGAACGAGCGCTGCGACACGATGGCCGTGGCCGCCTACCAGCCCCTCCTGCCGCGCAAGCGGTGACCCCCGGCCGCGGCAGGGACGCGATGGCACCAGACAGCGACGGCGGTTCCGCGGGCGGCGACGGTGCCGCCGCGCCGCCCGACGGCGCGCCCGACCGCGGGTTGGGGACGGCGCTGGCGCTCCTTCCCGGCCTCGGCGGCGGCCGGGCACGGCGGCTCGAGCGCCTCGGCCTGGTGACGGTGGCCGACGCGCTGATGCACTTCCCGCGCGACTACCGCGACTTCTCCGGCGCCCATGCGGTCGCCGACCTCGTCGCCGGCGAGCCGGCGTCGCTGGCCGGCGACGTCGCCGACGTGCGCACGCGGACCACGGCCGCCGGGCGGGCGCTGCTCTCGGTGCGCCTCGTCTGCCGCGACGGCCACGTCCGCGCGACCTGGTTCAACATGCCGTTTTTGGCGCGGCGCTTCGCCGCCGGCCAGCGCGTGGTGATCGCCGGCAGCCCGCGGCGCGGCGCGCACGGGTGGGAATTCGCCCACCCGGAAGTCCGCTGGCTGGCGGCGGGGGAGGCCGACCCGACCGGCGACTGGCTGCCCGTCTACCCGCTGGCCGCCGGCGTCCAGCAGCACCACGTGCGGACCGCCGTCGCGGCGGCGCTCGAGCACGGCGCCGACGCGGCCGTCGAGGCCCTCCCCGAGGGAATGCGCGCGGCCAAGGGGTTGCTGCCGATCGCCGCGGCGCTCCGCGCGATCCACCATCCCGGCGACGAAGCCCAGCTGGCGACCGCCCGGCGCCGGTTCGTGTACCAGGAGCTGTTCATGCTCCAGCTGGCGCTGCGGATGCACCGCGGCCGCCAGCAGGTGCGCCGCGCCGCGCCGGTGATCGCCGTCGACACGCGGCTCGACCACCGGATCCGGGCCCGGTTTCCCTACGAGTTCACCCCCGGGCAACGGCGCGTGGCGGCGGAGATCGTCGCCGACATGGCGCGCGGCGAACCGATGAACCGGCTCCTCCAGGGGGACGTGGGGAGCGGGAAGACGGCGCTGGCGGTGTACGCGATGCTCGCCACCGTGGCCACGCGCGTGCCCGCCGCCGAGCCGGTGCAGCGCTACCAGGCGGCGCTGATGGCCCCGACCGAGCTGCTCGCCCGCCAGCACGCCGCCACGCTTGGCCGGCTCCTCGACTCCAGCGGCGTCGGCGTCTGCCTCCTCTCCGGCAGCCAGAAGGCGCGGGACCGGCGCGAGGCCGTCGCCCGGATCGGGGCCGGCGACGTGCCGATCGTCGTCGGCACGCAGGCGCTGCTCGCCGACGGCGTCCGCTTCGCGCGCCTCGGGCTGGTCGTGATCGACGAGCAGCACCGCTTCGGCGTCCTCCAGCGCGCGCTGCTGCAGCGCGGCGACGGCGACCCGCACACGCTGGTGATGACGGCGACGCCGATCCCGCGGACGATCGCCCACGCGCTGTACGGCGATCTCGACGTCTCCGTGCTCGACGAGGCGCCCCCCGGCCGCCAGCCGGTGGCGACCTACAAGGTCGAGCCCCCGCAGGCCGACGACTGGTGGGATTTCTTCGCGCGCAAGCTCCGTGACGGCCGCCAGGGCTACGTCATCGTCCCCACCGTCGACGACTCGGCGCGCGGGCTGGCGAGCGTGGCCGGGGCCTACGAGCAGCTCGCCAACGGCCCGCTCGAGGCCTTCCGCCTCGGCCTCGTCCACGGCCGCCTCAACCCGGCGGCGCGCGACGCGGTGATGGAACGCTTCCGCGACGGCGAGATCGACGTCCTCGTGGCGACGAGCCTCGTCGAGGTCGGGATCGACGTCCCCCGGGCGACGGCGATGACGATCCTCGACGCCGAGAGCTTCGGCCTCGCCCAGCTCCACCAGCTCCGCGGCCGCGTCGCCCGGGGCGGGGTGCAGGGGATCTGCGGGGCCCTGGTCGCCGACGCCGCCCGGCCGCAGCCGCGGATCGACGCGTTCGTGGCGACGACCGACGGCTTCCGCCTCGCCGAGCAGGATCTGCTCCTCCGCGGCGCCGGCGACCTGGTGGGGACGCGGCAGAGCGGCAGCCCGCCGCTGTATCTCGCCGACCTGATCCGCGACACCGACCTCGTCGCCGAGGCCCGCGCCGACGCCAAGGCGCTGTTCGAGCGCGACCCACTGCTTTCCGATCCGGCGCTTGCCCGTGTCCGCGCGTTGGTCGAGACGCGCTGGGGGGCGACGCTCGGCCTCGGCCAGGTCGGCTGACGGCCTGCGCGCCAGCCGCTCAGGACGCCGCCGCCACGCTTCGCCAGCCGGACGCGCCTCGCTCCACGCGGTTGTAGAGCGTGTCGCGCTCGACGGGGACGCGCCCCGCCTCGCGGATCAAACGCGTGATCTCGTCGACCGACAGCACCTCCGGCGTCGTGGCGCCGGCGTCGTGGTAGATCAGTTCGTGGCGCACGGTGCCGTCGAGATCGTCGGCGCCGTAGGCCAGCGCCGCCTGCGCGGTGCCGATCCCGAGCATGATCCAGTAAGCCTTGAGGTGGTCGAAGTTGTCGAGCACCAGCCGCGAGACCGCCATCGTCCGCAGGCTGAATGCCGCCGTCGGCTTGGGGATGTGGGATAGCCGCGTGTTGGCGGGGTGGAAGGCGAGCGGGATGAACGTCTGGAACCCGCCGGTCTCGTCCTGCAGCGCGCGGAGGCGGAGGAGGTGGTCGGTGCGATGGAAGGCGTTCTCGATGTGGCCGTAGAGCATCGTGGCGTTGCTCCGCAGCCCGAGTTCGTGGGCGGTGCTGTGGATCGTGAACCACTCCTGCGTGTCGGCCTTGTGCTCGCAGATCTTGTCGCGGACCTCGGGATGGAAGATCTCGGCGCCGCCGCCGGGCAGGCTGCCGAGGCCCGCCGACTTGAGCTCGACGAGGATCTCGCGCACCGACCGCTTGGTGAGGTGGCAGAACCAGTTGATCTCGACCGGCGTCCAGGCCTTGAGGTGGAGCGCGGGGTAGTGGTCGTGGAGGAGGCGGATGATCCCCAGGTACCAGTCGTAGTCCTTCTGGTGATGGAGCCCGCCGACGATGTGCATCTCGGTGCTGCCGGCGGCGACCGCCTCGCCCCCGCGGGCGAGGATCTGCTCGTCGCTCATCACGTACCCACGCGACTCGCGCAGGTCGGCGCGGAAGGCGCAGAAGCTGCAGCGGTAGACGCAGACGTTGGTCGGGTTCAGGTGGGTGTTGATGTTGTAGAAGGCGCGGTTGCCGTTCTTCCGCTCGCGGACGAGGTTGGCCAGCTCGCCGAGCTCGTGGACGTCGATCGACTCGTCCCACAGCATCTCGCTCTCGGCAGCGTCGAGGCGGACGCCGCCCTCGACCTTTTCACGGATCGCGTCGAGCGACGGAACGACGGCGCGGATCATTCGAGCCTTCCTTTTCTAGAAGGGCCGCGACTGCCGCGGCACCACCAGGGGAACCGCAGCCGGCCGGTTTCCGCAACCGATCCCGGGAGGCGGCCGCCGTTTTCCGCGGCCATCGCCGGTCCCGGGTCACCACACCAGGTCGGCGGCGATCGCTACCAGGAGGACCAGGCCGATCACGGCGTTGGCCGTGAAAAACGCCTCGTTGACCCGCGACAGGTCGTCGGGGCGGACCAGCGAGTGTTCCCAGACGAGCAGGGCGGCGATCGCCGCCAGTGCGGCCCAGTAGATTCCACCCAATTCAGGGACCACGCCGGGGAGGAGGGCGAGGAGGAGGAGCGTCGTCGCGTGGAGCGGCTTCGAGACCGCCAGCGCCCGCGGCACTCCGAGCCGGGCGGGAATGCTCTCCAGCCCGTGGGCGGCGTCGAACCCGGCGTCCTGGCAGGCATAGATCATGTCGAACCCGGCCACCCAGGCCGTCACCGCGGCGCCGAGGAGCAGCGCCGGGAGCAGGTCGGCGGGGGTCGACAGCAGCGTCGCGCCGCGGAGGGCGATCCAGGCGGCGATCGGCGCCAGCCCAAGCGCCGCACCGAGCCAGACGTGGGCGAGTATCGTGAACCGCTTGGCGTAGCTGTAGCCGAGCAGCCAGGCGAGCACCGGCACCGAGAGCACCACCGGCAGCCAGTTGGGGAGGAACAGCAGCGTGGCGGCGATGAATCCCGCCGAGCTGGCGACGACGAGGCCGAGGACCTCGCCGGCGCCGACGTCGCCGCGCGGCAGGTGGCGCGAAGCGGTCCGCGGGTTGGCGGCGTCGAGCGCCCGGTCGACGAGCCGGTTGAACGCCATCGCCGCCGTCCGCGCCGTCACCATGCAGAGGAGGATCCCGGCCGCCGCCCGGACCCAGCCCCCCGCCGGCGCGGCGCCGTCGGCGATCCGCCGGGCGGCGATCAGCGCCGCCATCACCGCGAACGGCAGGGCGAACACGGTGTGGCTGAAGCGGACGAGCTCGAGGTAGGTGCGGAGCCTCGCCAGCAGGTTGCCCGCGGGCAGGCTCGTCGAGGGGCGCGGGGCGCTGGCCATCAGGACGTCTCCCCCCAGCAGCGCATGAGGTCGTGGCCGACACCGAGCTGGTCGCAGATCCGCGCGACGACGAAGTCGACGAGGTCGTCGAGCGACCGCGGCTGGTGGTAGAAGCCGGGGCTCGCGGGGAGCACGACCGCGCCCGCCTCGTGGATCGCCTGCATGTTCTTCAGCTGCGGTAGCGACAGCGGCGTCTCCCGCGGCACGACGACGAGCCGGCGCCGCTCCTTGAGGTGGACCTCGGCGGCGCGGTGGATGAGGTTCTCCCCCATCGAATGGGCGACGGCGGCCAGCGTGCTGCCGCTGCACGGGCAGATCACCATCCCCGCGGTGAGGAAACTGCCGCTGGCGATCGGGGCCATCAGGTCTTTGTAGTGGTGGTAGATCCAGCTTCCGGTGGCGGGAAGACCGCGGCCGAGGAGGACGGCGGGATCGAACCGGTCGAGGTCGACGCGCCGGCCGGTCTCCTCGGCGATCACCGCCTGCCCCGACGGGCTGACCGTCAGGTGGAGGTCGCACCCCGCGGCGAGGAGCACCTCGACGAGCCGCGCGCCGTAGGACGCGCCGGAGGCACCGGTGATCGCGACGACGACGGGCAGCGACGGCGCCGGCACGGCTCAGGCCGCCTTTCCGGCCGCGCGGTGGGCGACCGACAAGGTCGCGATCCCGAACGACAGCGGAAACTGCGCGACGGTGCCGAATCCGGCGGCGCGGACGAGCGCCGCGAGCCGTTCCCCCGAGGGGAACTCCTCGACGCTCTGGTTGAGGTAGGTGTAGGCCGCCGAACGGTTGCGGGCGACGGTGTTGCCGATTGCCGGGAGGAGGTTGCGGAAATACCACAGATAGCCGTGGCGGATCACCGGATTGGCCGGCAGCGAGAACTCGAGGATCGCCAGCGTGCCCCCCGGCTTGCAGACGCGGGCCATCTCGGCGAGGCCCGCGGCGGTGTCGGCGATGTTGCGCAGGCCGAAGGCCACGGTCACCAGGTCGAAGGACGCGGTCGGGAAGGGGAGGGCCATGGCGTCGGCCTCGACCCACTCGACCGTCCGGCTTACGCGCATCGCCTTCTCGGCACCGCGGTCGAGCATCGGCCGGCAGAAGTCGCTGGCCACGATCCGCACGCCAGGGGCGGCGGCGGCGTAGGCAAGCGCCAGGTCGCCGGTACCGGTGCAGACGTCGAGGATCGCGCCCCCGGCCGAGGGTGGCGGAGCTCGGCGGACCGTCTCGCGCCGCCAGCGGACGTCGATGCCTCCTGACAGGAGTCGGTTCACGAGATCGTAGCGCGGAGCGATCTCGGCAAACATCCCGCGGACCCGGCTGCCGCTCTTGTCAACACGGGCACCGTCGCCCGCCGGTGGGGGCGTGCGACCCGGTCGCTCGGCGGCTGACGTCATCACGGCACCCACGCTCGGCTCCTGCGGACGGTGTTCGCGGCCGTTTGCCGCTCATGAGAAATGGTAGCCGGACCGGCGCCGCGCGGGAGGGCACGCGGCCGCCCCCTCCGGCAGTATGCTCGCCGGGATGATCGACTGGCACTGCCACGACCTGGCGCCGCGGATGCCCCCCGGGGCGGCGGCCGGCGCGATCGCCGTCGTCATCGACGTCCTCCGTGCCAGCACGTCGATCGCCACGGCGCTGGAGTCGGGGGCGACGGCGGTGTGGCCGACGCCTTCGGTCGCCGCGGCGCGTGCGACCCGCGACCGGCTTCCCGCCGGGACGCTCCTGGGCGGCGAGCGCGGCGGCCTCCCCCCCGCCGGCTTCGATCTCGGCAACTCGCCGCTCGACTACACCCCGGCGCGCGTCGGCGGGCACGCCGTCGTGGTGACGACCACCAACGGCACCGCGGCGCTGGCCGCCTGCCGCGACGCCCGCGACGTCGTGATCGGAGCGCTGGTCAACCGGGCCGCCGTGGCGGCGTTCCTCCGCCGCCGCGGCGCCGCGCCCGACCGCGTCGCCGTCCACCTCGTCTGTGCCGGCACCGACGGCGCGGTGAGCGGCGAAGACGTCCTCGGCGCCGGGGCGATCGTCGACGCCGCCGCCGGTCCGGCCGACCGGCTCGACGCCGCCTCCAGCGCCGCCCGCGCCGCCTTCCGGAGGGTCGTCGCCGCGGGCGCGCCGGAGGCGGCGCTCGCCGACGCCTTCCGCGACACCCCCGGCGGTGCCAACCTGATCGCCCTCGGCATGCAGCGCGATCTCGCCGCCGCCGCGCGGCTCGACGCCGTCGCCGTCGTCCCGCACCTCGTCGGCGACCGGCTGGTGGCCGCGGCCGACTGAGCGGCACGGGCCTGCGGTGGACCGTCGGCGCCGGCTGCCACTACACTCGCCGTCCCCGCCGTTTCCCCACCAGGATCACGAGCCGATCATGGCAGACAAGCCCACCGGGCCCGCCGACCAGTCGCGGATGGACAAGATCGTGTCGCTGGCCAAGCGGCGCGGCTTCATCTTCCAGTCGAGCGAGATCTACGGCGGGCTCAACGGCTTCTGGGACTACGGCCCGCTCGGGGTGGCGCTGAAGCGCAACCTCAAGGACTGCTGGTGGCGCGACATGGTCGCCGGCCACGACGAGCTGGCGGCGCCGGCCGGCGCGCCGACCCCCTACGAGATGACCGGGCTCGACTGCACGATCATCATGCACCCGCAGGTCTGGAAGTGCTCCGGCCACTTCGACCTGTTCCACGACTGGATGATCGACTGCCGCGAGTCGAAGCGCCGCTACCGCTACGACCACCTCCAGGGGCGGTTCGCCGCCCACCGCGGCCGGCGCATGTTCGTGACCACCGACCAATCGGGCGACGAGGCGCTGCCGGCGACGGTCGCCCGGGCGCAGAAGCTGTTCGGCCTCCGCGCCAAGCAGGTCGACGAGATCGAGTGGTCGGGCGCGCTCCAGCCGCTCCCCGCCGCGCTCGCCGCCGGCGTCGATGCCGCCGACGTCCTCGGCCCCGACGCCTCGGCCCCGGGCACGCTGACGGCACCGCGCGAGTTCAACCTGATGTTCGAGACGCGGATCGGCGCCCTCGCCGGCGACGCCGACGACCGCGCTTTCCTCCGCCCCGAGACCGCCCAGGGGATATTCGTCAACTTCAAGAACGTCGTCGACACGTCGCGCGTCCGCGTGCCGTTCGGGATCGCGCAGATCGGCAAGAGCTTCCGCAACGAGATCACGCCGCGGAACTTCACCTTCCGGTCGCGCGAGTTCGAGCAGATGGAGATCGAGTTCTTCTGCCGCCCCGACGACTCGCCGGCCTGGTACCGCTACTGGCGCGACCGGCGCTGGCGCTGGTACCTCGACCTCGGCCTCACGGCCGGCCGCCTCCGGCTCCGCGAGCACGACGCCGACGAGCTGTCCCACTACTCGTGCGGGACCGCCGACATCGAGTACGCGTTCCCGTTCCTCGCCCCCGGTGAATTCGGCGAGCTCGAGGGGATCGCCCACCGCGGCGATTTCGACCTCCGCAGCCACATGGAGGGGAAGCTCGTCCGCCGCGACGGCCAGCTGGTCGTCGAGACCGGCGACGACGGCAAGCCGCGCCACCGCGGCAGCGGCAAGGACCTGTCGTACTTCGACGACGTCAGCCGCGAGCGCTACGTCCCCCACGTCATCGAGCCCTCGGCGGGCGCCGACCGGGCCGTGCTCGCCTTCCTCTGCGACGCCTACTGCGAGGACGAGGTCCCCGACGAAGACGGCAAGCCGCGGAGCCGGACCGTCCTCCGCCTCCACCCGCGGCTGGCGCCGGTCAAGGCGGCGATCCTGCCGCTGGTGAAGAAAGACGGCATGCCGGAGGTGGCGATCGACCTCTACCGCTCGCTCAAGCGCCACATGGCCTGCCAGTACGACGAGAAGGGCTCGGTCGGCCGGCGCTACGCCCGCCAGGACGAGGCCGGCACGCCGTGGTGCCTGACGATCGACGGCCAGACGCTCACCGACCGCACCGTGACCCTCCGCGACCGCGATTCGCTCGAGCAGCAGCGCGTGCCGCTCGACGAGGTCGTGGCGCTGCTCCGCGACCGGCTCGGCTGACCTCCTCCGAGACCGCCGCGATGGTTCCCGCCCTGGCCACCGTCTGCTCGCTCGAGGCACCGCTCGAGACGGTCCTCGAGGACTACGCCGCCGGCCAGTGCCATGCCGTCGAGCTGTGGCTCGGCCAGGTCGACGCCGCCAGCGCCCGCGGCGGCGTCGGCGCCGTCGCCGCGGCGCTCGAGCGCTACGCCATCCGCGCCGTGGCGGCGAGCTTCCAGGGCGGCCTGCTCACCAGCCAGGGGGAGGCACGGCGCGAGCACTGGCGCCACTTCGGCGAGCGCCTCGCCACCTGCCGCGCGCTGTCGGTGCCGGTCCTGGTCGTCGCCGGCGACGCCTTCGGCCCGCTCGGCGACACCGACCTGGCGCGGCTCTCGGCAAGCCTCGCCGAGGCGGCGTCGCGCGCCGCCGACGGCGGGGTGCGGCTGGCGCTCGAGTTCGACGCCCGCGCCAGCTTCCCCAACAACCTCCAGTCGGCGCTGGCGCTCGTCGAGGGGGTGGGGTCGCCGGCGCTGGGCGTGTGCCTCGACTGGTTCCATTTCCAGGTCGGTCCGAGCAAGCCGGCCGACCTCGGCCTCCTCTCCACGGCGACGCTGGCCCACGTCCAGCTCTCCGACGTGGCCGGCGTACCGCGCGAGATGGCCTCCGACGCCGACCGGATCCTCCCGGGGGAGGGGGGCGCGCCCCCCGACGAGCTCGTCGCCACCCTCGGGCGGATCGGCTACCGCGGTGCGGTGTCGCTCGAGGTCCTCAACCCGCGGCTCTGGCGGGTGCCGCCGCGGCAATTCGGCGAGATCGCGATGACCGCGCTGCGGCGGGTGCTCGGTCAGGCAGCGATGACCGACGCGCCGCCGGCGGCTCCCACTCCTTGATCCGCGTCGCCCGCGACTCGATCGGGTCGATCGGGCGCAGCGCGAACGACAGCGGTCGCGGCAGGAGCGGGTAGTGGCGGGCCGCGGTGAGGACGTCGATGATCTCGTGCGAGAAGCGGTCGTGCGTGACCCACAGCGCCGGGTCGTGGCGGCGCATGTCGACCGGCACGGAATAGGTGCGTAGCGTCTTGCGGCGGAAGCGGACGTACTGCGGAAAGTACGACAGCGCCAGTTCGCGCAGCGACCGGTAGACCGGGTCGCGGAACCGCAGGTAGGGCGTGTTGCTCTTCGAGATCGCCCCCCAGTGGCGGCCGCGGCGGAAGACGGCGATCACGTGGTCGACGTCCCCTTCCTCGGCACCGAGGTCGACGAGCAGCGGCGGCATCCCGATCATCCACAGCGCGACCGCGGCGACGAACGACGATTCGAGGCAGTGGGCGCGGTTGGCGTCGAGCGTCGCCGCCACGCTCATCGCCGACCGGCCGATCGCGAAGTTCATCGGCAGCGCGGTGACGAAGCGCTGGATCTCGTCGGGCGACCCGAGCCGGGCGAGCGTGCGCGCGTGCGCCGGGCAGAGCCCGAGCCGCCTCCCGACGGCCTCCCGGCGAGCGAGTGAAGATCCCACTGGCGTCCTCGATCGTGCCGTGGACAAGCCTTCCGCCGATTCCCGACGGTGTCGCGGCGGCCGCAACCTCGCCCCGGCCGCTGCGGTTTGCCCAGTTTCCCGCCCCGTTCGTCCCCCGCGGCACCGTTCCCTCGGGCTTTCCGACCCGAAGCCGTAGAATCGACCGGGAGGAGGAAAGGCCATGCACCGCCGCCGTCGGACCGGTCGAGTTTTCCTGCCGCTCATCCTCGCCGTGACCACCGCGGGATGCCTCGCCGGTACAGTCTCCGCCCACCCGCCCCATGCCGGGTGCGGACCGATGCCGATCGCCTCCTGCGGATGGGGCGGCGGCCCCCGCTGGGGTGAGTGCGTGCTTCCCGGCTGGCGCGGGGGATGGTGTGGGTTCGGCTCGGCCCGCGTGCTGGAGACCGTCGCGGTCAGCGGCGTCGGCTGCGGCAACTTCTTCTCCGGCAGCGTCCGCAGCGCCGTGGTCGGCTGCCCCCCCTGGCCGGTGTGCTGGGATCCCTGCGGCTTCGGCTCGTTCGGCTGGCGCCGCGGTGGCTGGTGGTCGGGTGGCTGCGGCTGGGATCCCTGGTGCGCGCCGGTCTGGTACGGCCCCTGGGTCTGTCCGACGCCGGCCGTGATCTGGCCGCCGATCGTCGTCTCACCGTTCGGCTCGTGGCTCCCCGCCGGCACCGTGCCGGTGTTCGGCCCGGCCGGCGTGGCGCCCTATCTCGGCCTCACCGCGCGTGGGCCGCTCGAGATCGGTTTCGTGCCCGGCATCGCCACGGCGCGGCGCGACGACGGCCGCCGGCTGCTCGCCGGGCTGACGAGTCCGGCACCTGCCAAGGCGACCGCGCGGACGAGCAACCGCGTCGCCCGGCAGCGCGCGGCGCGGCTGGTGGCCAAGGGGGACGACGCGCTCCGCGCCGCCGTGGCCGACGAGCGGCGCCTCGCCGACGCCCTCGACGCCTACCGCCGTGCCATCGCCGTCGCCCCCGATCTGCCCGACACATTCGTGCGCCAGGCGATCGCGCTGGTGGCCGCCGGCCGCGACGACGACGCCGCCGCGGCCCTCGGCCGGGCCGTGGCCCTCGATCGCCGGCTCGGCCTGGCCCCGCTGCCCGCGGCGGAGGGGCGGCCGGCCGATCCGGTGTTCGGCGACCGTCCGGCCGGCTCCGCGCCGCCGGTGATCGCCCGCGGCCGGGCGCTGTTGGCAGAGGTCCTCGCCGCGGGGGCCGGCCCCGCCGACGAGCCGCGCGGCAATTGGATCGCGACGGCGTGGACGAAGCGGTTCGGTGAACCGGCCCCGGCGCTCGCGCGGCGGTAGCGATCAGGCGACGACGCCCTCATCGGCTCGGTCGCCTGCTCCTCCGGCACCACCGGGGGTTCCGCCGCTCCGATTCGCCCCGGCCGGCGCGCGGGCTATTCTCCACAGGCTCGACCTCTGCTGCCGCCCCCCGATGGCCACCGCGATGCCCGCTCCCGCCGCCTGTCCGCTCCTTGACCTCGCACTTCCCGGCGACCGGGCCCGGCTCGACGCCCTCCGCCAGGCGCTCTGCTCGCAGGGGGACATCGTCAGTGAGGCGGGGCGGCAGCGGACGCTGGCGGTGTTCGGCGAGCCGCTCTCGCCGCGCCAGGTCGTCGCCCGGATCTGCACCGACGTCCGCCAGCGCGGCCGCGAAGCGCTCGTCGACTACTCGCGCCGACTCGACGGCGCCGCGGCCGACGGCCCCGTCGAGGTTCCCGAGGCGTCGCTGGCCGCCGCCCACGCCTCCGTCGACCCCGGGTTTCTCGCTGCCGTCCGGCGGATCCGTGATCGCGTCGAGCGCTTCCAGCGCGCCCTCCTGCCGCCGCCGGTGGCGGTGGCGCTGGCCGGCGGCGGCCAGCTCCGCCAGCGCGACCTGCCGCTCGACCGCGTCGGCGTCTGCGTGCCCGGCGGCGCCGCCGCCTACCCTTCGACACTGCTGATGACCGTCGTACCGGCGCGGGTCGCGGGCGTGCGCGAGGTCGTCGTCGTCGCCCCGCCGACGCCGTTCGGCGCTGACAACGCCCATGTGCTCGCCACCTGCCGCGAGCTCGGGGTCGACCGCGTGCTCCGCGTCGGCGGCGCCCAGGCGGTGGCGGCGCTCGCCTACGGCGTCGGGGGGATCCCGCGCGTCGACATGATCGTCGGCCCGGGAAACCTGTTCGTGGCGCTGGCCAAGCAATTCGTCGCCGGCGACGTGGCGATCGACTCGATCGCCGGCCCCAGCGAGATCGTCGTCGTCGCCGACGCCACGGCCCGGCCGGAGTTCATCGCCGCCGACATGCTCGCCCAGGCCGAGCATTCCCCCGGCTCGGCGCTGCTGCTCACCGCCAGCCGGCCGCTGGCCGAGGCGGTGGCGGCAGCCCTCGCCGCACAATTGTCGGGCCTCGAGCGCGAGAGCCTCACGCGCGACAGCCTGGCGCGATACAGCGCCCTGGTGGTCTGCCGCGACATCGCCGAGGCGGAGGCGCTGGCCGACGCGCTGGCCCCCGAGCACCTCTCGATCGACACCGCCGATCCCGAGGCGACGCTGGCGCGGATCCGCCACGCCGGCGCGGTGTTTCTCGGACCGCACAGCCCCGTCGCCGCCGGCGACTACGCGGCCGGGCCGTCCCACGTCCTGCCGACCGGCGGCACGGCGCGGTTCAGCGCCGGGCTGTCGGCGCGCGACTTCCTCCGGGGCGGCAGCGTGATCCGCCTCGCGGCCGCCGACCTCGCCGAGCTGGCGGCCGACATCCGCATCCTCGCCGACACCGAGGGGCTGTCGGCCCACCGGAAGAGCGTGGAGATCCGCTCGGCGTCACCGGGGCAGGGGGGCACGTGAACGACGACCCATTTCCGTTCTTCGTCGGCTGGGGGACGCTGTCGCTGATCAACGCCGGGCTGGCACAGTCGAAGAATCGCAGCGGCCTGGCCTGGTGGGTGCTGTCGCTCGTCCTCGGCCCGGTGGCGACGTTCCTGATCGTCGTCCTCGACCGGCTCCCGCCGCGCCTCGACTGACGGCCGCCGGATGCGGCCGACCGAGAGTCGACAAGGTCCATCCGGGATCGTCGTGGGTGGAAGACAGGAGACGACATCCCGGCATTCCCATCACAGGGCCGGCGCAGCCCCTCCGCCGTCGCCCGCGCATCGGCCCGTCACCCCTGGCTGCGGGTCGATGCGAGGGAAGAGGCGCGGGGGGCGACCCCCTCTGCAGAGACCGAGCGGAGGCTTCACCGGCCGCGGTGACCCACGGACATGCGAATCATGGCCTCAGCGGGCTTTTTCCACGGAAATTCAGCGGAACTTCACCAGCAGCATCCCGGCGAACACCAGCGCCACGCCGACGAGCCGCAGCGCCGAGAGCGGCTGCCGGGGCAGGTTCATCGCGCCAAAGTGGTCGAGGAGCACCGAGCAGGCCAGCTGCCCGCCGACGACCGCGGCGATGAACGCGGCGGCGCCGAGCCGCGGGGCGAGCGTCGCCCCGGCGAGCACGATCATCGCGCCGAGCGGACCGCCGATCCAGTACCACCACGGCGTGCCTCGGACGGCGGCCAGCGGCGGCAGCGGCGGACGGACGGCGAGCATGAACAGGCAGGCGCAGACGATCGTGCCGCAGATCGAGAAGAACGCGGCGACTCGCGCGTCGCCGACGGCGCCGCGGAGGGCGGCGTTGGCCGCGGCCTGGAGGGCGATGCAGCAGCCGGCGCCGGCGGCGAGCAGGATCCACCACGTTCCTTCCATCACGGGCTCCTTGCGGGGTCTGACCGACCGGCCACGATAGCAGCCGGCGGCCGCGCCGCGAGCGGCGCCGGTCGTGACGGTCGTGACGGCGGTGCAGGGGGCGCCGGGCCGGCGCTTGCTGTCCGTGGCCAAAGCCCTCCATGGCCTTTGTCCACTCGGGCAACCGAGGGAAACGCCAAGGGTCTCCCTGGTCGCCGTCGGCCGCATCCGGCGGCCGATACCTTGGTCCACGGCCTGTTGGCAGTTCAGGCGAGGTAGACTCCGGTCGTGACACCCACCACCCGCGCCGCCATCACCGCGTCCAATCTCGTCCGCCCCGGGCTGGCGGCGATCGCCGGCTACGTCCCCGGCGAGCAACCGCAGTCGGGCGACTGGATCAAGCTCAACACCAACGAGAATCCCTACGCTCCCTCCCCCCGCGTCGCCGCGGCGGTGACGGCGCTTTTGTCGGGGCGGACGCTCGCCAAGTATCCCGATCCGCTCGCGACCCGCTTTCGCGAGCAGGCCGCCGCGCTCCACGGAGTCGATCCCGACTGGATCCTCTGCGGCAACGGCAGCGACGACCTGCTCACGATCCTCGTCCGGTCGTTCGTCGGCGAAGGGGACTGGCTGCGGATGGCCTATCCGAGCTACATCCTCTACCGGACCCTCGCCCAGCTCCAGGGAGCGGCGTGCGACGAACATCCGTTCGCCCGCGACTGGTCGCTCGACGACGGCTTCGCCGCGCCGGCGACGCCGTCGGGCACGCCCCTCCGGCTGGCGATCCTCGCCAATCCCAACAGCCCGTCGGGGACCTGCCTGGCGCCGCAGCGCGTCGCCGAGCTGGCACGGCAGCTCCCCTGTCCGCTCGTCGTCGACGAGGCCTACGGCGATTTCGCCGACAGCGACTGCGTCGGCCTGGTGCGGACCCTCGACCGCGTCATCGTCACCCGGTCGCTGAGCAAGTCCTACGCCCTGGCGGGGATCCGCTTCGGCTACGCGATCGCCCGGCCGGAGCTCGTCGAGCAGCTGGTGAAGATGAAGGATTCCTACAACTGCGACGCCCTCTCGATCGCGGCGGCGACCGCGGCGCTGCTCGACCGCGAGTGGCTCGCCGCCACGCGCGCCCGGCTGCTCGCGACCCGCGCCCGGCTGACGGCCGGGCTCCGCACGCTCGGCTTCACCGTCGTCGACAGCCAGGCGAACTTCGTCTGGTGCACGCACGCCGACCGGCCCCACCGGGCGCTCTACGAGGCCCTCAAGGCGCGGCGGATCCTCGTCCGCTGCATGGACTACGCCGGCTGGGGCGACGGCCTGCGGATCACCGTCGGCACCGACGCCGAGATCGACGCCCTCCTCGCCGCCCTCCGCACGCTCTAGACCCCATGCACCGCACCGCCACCGTCTCCCGGACCACCGCCGAGACCGCCGTCTCCGTCGCCCTCGACCTCGACGGCACCGGCCGGGCCGAGATCGCCACGGGCCTCGGCTTCTTCGACCACATGCTCACGCTCCTCGCCGGCCACGCGCTGGTCGACCTGGCCGTGCGCTGCCAGGGCGACCTGCACGTCGACGGCCACCACACCGTCGAGGATGTCGGCCGGAGCGTCGGCCAGGCGGTCCGCGAGGCGCTCGGCGACCGCCGCGGCATCCGCCGCTACGGCCACTGCACGCTGCCGATGGACGAGGCGCTGGTCACCGGGGCGATCGACCTCGGCGGGCGTGCCGCCACCGTGCTCGCTGTCGAGTTCCGCGTGCCCACGATCGGTGCCTTCGACGTCCAGCTCGTCGAGGTCTTCTGGGAGGCCTTCGCGGCGACTGCCGGGGCCAACGTCCACGCCGTCCTCCACCACGGCCGCAACGCCCATCACGTCGCCGAGGCGGTGTTCAAGGCGCTGGCGCGCAGCCTGCGGATGGCGGCCGAGATCGACCCGCGCCAGGCGGGGATCCCGAGCACGAAGGGCACGCTGACGGTCTGACCGCCGCCGCCCGCGTCACTCGTTGACGAACGTCTCGAGGAACCGGGCGAGGCGGTGGAAGTCGCTGCCGCGTTCGACGTAGCGGACGACCGTCACCAGCGTCACCGGGTCGACGAGCTCCGCGAACGGGACGTAGTTGAGGTCGAGCTGTCCCGAGACGCTGACCATCACCCCGTCGAGGCCGCGCTCGGCGAGCGCCCGGTAGCCGCCGACGCCGAGCTGGCTGCCGAGCATGATGTCGAAGGCATGGGGCCGCGCGCAGCGCGCCTCGTAGCCGAGCTGCAGCCCGATCACCTTCCGCGACCGGCCGGTCTGGCGCTTGTACTCGGCCGCCACCAGCTTGGCGAACATCCGCCCGAGCTGCACGTGGCTGATCGAGATGTGGCCATGGTCGTCGCGTGGCACCCCCTCGAGGCTCCGGGCGGGGAGGTACTCGGCGAGCCCCTCGGCGAGGACGACGACGCCGAACTGCTTCCCCTCGCTCTCCTCGCGGACGAGCATCGTCTTCACGATCCGGCCGACGACCTCCTCGGTGTTCATCACCGGGCGGATGCTCGTCGTGCCGTCGGCGGCGGTGACCGTCTCCTCGCCGCGGTAGCGGCCGTGGATGTCCTCGACGCTGATCACCAGGCTCGCCTCACCGGAGATCGCCGCCCCGTAGGCCAGCCAGCCGGCACTGCGCCCCATCGTCTCGCAGACGAAGTAGGTCCGCCCCGCCTCGGCGTCGTGGAGGAGGTTGCGGATCTCGTCGCCGAGCGTGTCGACGGCGGTGAAGTAGCCGAAGGTGAAGTCGATCCCCATGTAGTCGTTGTCGATCGTCTTCGGCAGGTGCACGACGGGGATCCGCGGGCTGCCCGGCGGGAGCCGGTCCTGGAACAGCTTGAACTTGTTGGCCGTCTTCAACGTGTCGTCGCCGCCGATCGAGATCAGCGCCTCGACCCCCAGCGACCGCAGCCCCTCGTAGACCCGGCGCAGCGGCCCGACGCGCTCGGGGTCGTCGAAGTGGGCCGGCGACGAGACGAGCTTGCCGGGATTGGTCCGCGCGGTGCCGATCAGGATCCCCTGGCTGGAGCGCGAGCGCTTGAGGAAGTCGGAGGTGATCCGCACGTAGTCGCGCCCCTCGACGAGCGGGGCGGCGGGATCGAAGTCGGCGAGCGCCGAGTAGCCGTGCTTCATCCCGATGACCTCCGTGTCGTTGCGGAGGAACGAGATCGCGGCGGTCGAGATCACGGCGTTGGCGCCGGGGGCCGGCCCGCCGGCGAACAGGATCGCGACGCGACGGAACTGGTGGGCCGACTTCGGGGGGCGGGAGAGGCTTTCGTTCATGGCGGTGTCAGGAGGGGGAGCCGGCGAGCCAGCGTTCCACGAAGGTGGTGTCGATCCGCGCCTCGTGGAACGCGGCACTGCGGAGCAGTTTTTCGTGGAGCGGGACGGTCGTCTTCACCCCCTCGATCCGCAGTTCGGCCAGGGCCCGGAGCATCGTCGCCACCGCCGCCTCGCGCGAGGGCTGGTGGACGATCAGCTTGCCGACGAGCGAGTCGTAGTTGGGGGGCACGACCGAGCCGGCGGCGACGTGCGAATCGAAGCGGACGCCGAACCCGCCGGGGGCGATGATCCGCTCGATCCGGCCGGGGCAGGGGCGGAAGTTCGCGGCCGGGTCCTCGGCGTTGATCCGGCATTCGATGGCGTGCCCGCGCAGGACGACGTCGTCCTGCACCAGCCCGAGCGGCGCGCCGGCGGCGATCCGGATCTGGGCCTTCACCAGGTCGATCCCGGTCACCATCTCGCTGACCGGATGCTCGACCTGGATCCGGGCGTTGACCTCGATGAAGTAGAAGTTGTCGTGCTGGTCGACGATGAATTCGACCGTCCCCGCCGAGTGGTAGCCGGCGGCCTTGGCGAGGCGCACCGCGGCGGCGCACATCGCCTCGCGCGTCGCCTGGGGGAGGCGCGGCGAGGGGCTCTCCTCGATCAGCTTCTGGTGGCGCCGCTGCGTGGAGCAGTCGCGCTCCCAGAGATGGACCACCGTGCCGTGGTGGTCGCCGAGGATCTGGATCTCGACGTGCCGTGGCCGCTCGACGTATTTCTCGATGTAGATCCCGGGATTGCCGAACGCCGCCTGGGCCTCGGCCGAGGCCTGCTGCCAGGCACCGGCGAGGGCGGCGTCGTTGGGGGCGACCCGCATCCCCTTGCCGCCGCCCCCGGCGGTCGCCTTGAGGAGCACGGGGAAGCCGATCCCGCGGGCGATCCGCACCGCCTCCTCCTCGCTCGTCACCAGACCGTCACTGCCCGGCACGGTCGGCACACCCGCGCTCTTGGCCAGCGCCCGGGCGGAGTTCTTGTCGCCGAGCCGCTGCATCGCCTCGGGGGTCGGGCCGATGAACGTGATGTCGCAGGACCGGCAGACCTCGGCGAAGTGGGAGTTCTCGGAGAGGAAGCCGTAGCCGGGGTGGATCGCCTGGGCGTTGCCGACCTCGGCGGCGCTGATGATCCGGTCGATCCGCAGGTAGCTGTCGGCGGCCCGCGCCGGTCCGATGCAGATCGCCTCGTCGGCGAGCTCGAGGTAGGCGGCGCCGCGGTCGGCCTCGCTGTGGACGGCGACCGTCTCGATCCCCATCTCCCGGCAGGCGCGGATAACCCGGAGGGCGATCTCACCACGATTGGCGACGAGGATCCGTTTGAACATGCCTGCCATCCCTGCCTGTCCGCGACGTCGCCGGATCCCTCCGGCCCGCGCGCCGTGTTCTTCCGGGATCGGCCGGTCCACCGGAGCGCGGCCGGGGACGGACGCCCCAGCGGCATCAGTGTTCCGGATCGACCTTCAGGAGCGCCTGGCCGAACTCCACCGGCGCGCCGTTCTCGACCAAGATCGCCACCACCTGGCCCGACACGCCGGCGGGGATCTCGTTGAATACCTTCATCGCCTCGATGATGCAGACCGTCTTCTCCGGTTCGATCCGGTCGCCGACCTTGACGAACGGCGGCGAGTCGGGGCCGCTGGCCCGGTAGAACGTCCCGACCATCGGGCTCTTCACCACCATCGCCCGTTCCGGTTCGGCCGGCGCTGCCGGCGCGGTGCCGGCAGCCGGAGCGGCAGCAGGAGCCGCCGGCAATGCCGCCATCGGCACCATCCCTGCCGCGGCGCTCACCGCCCGCGAGAGCCTGACGCGCATCTCCCCCTGCTGGAGATCGATTTCGGTGAGCCCGTGCTTGTTCATCAACCGCACGAGCCGCTTGACGCGCTGCTCGTCGAAGACGTCGCCGCCCGGCGCCGGATCGGCTTCCGGGGGACCGCCCGGCCGCGGCTTTCCGACCGCTTTTTTGTCCGCCTTGCTCGGCTTCATGGCAAACCGCCGTCTCCGGTCATCCTCACGGGAGTGAAAGCCCGGGGAGGGTAGCCCGCGCGGCCGGTTTCAGTCAAGGTAACGGCTTCCCGGGTGAGCCGAGTCGACCGACCCCAACGGGCACCGCGACGATGACGCCTCCCGCAGCGCTGCCGCGCCTCGCCCGCCGTGTCCGCGACAGCCACAAGCACGACTACGGTCGCGTGGTCGTGATCGGCGGCGCCACGGGCATGGCCGGCGCTCCGGCGCTGTCGGCCCTGGCGGCGCTGCGCTGCGGCGCCGGCCTGGTCGAGGTCCTCGTCCCCGAGCCCGCGGCGGCGATCACCGCCGGCTTCGATCCCTGCCTGATGGCGCGCGGGTTCCCGGCCGACGCCGACGGCTGCTTCGCCAGCGCCGCCATCGCGCTGCTCGCGGCGCGGGCGGCGGCGGCCGACGCGCTGGTGGTCGGCCCCGGCCTCGGGCGCGGCGGCGCGGTCCGGGATCTCGTCGCCCGGCTGTGGAGCGAGGCGGCCGTGCCGACGGTCTTCGACGCCGACGCGCTGTGGGCCCTCTCCCCAACGCCGCCGGTCGCGGGCGCCGGCCCGCGGCTGATGACGCCCCACGAAGGAGAGCTGCGCCGGTTCCTCGCGCGCCCCGTCGGCGCCCGCGCCGCCCTCGAGGAACAGGCGGCGCGGCTGGCCGCGGCGACCGGCGCGGTGGTGCTCCTCAAGGGGCCCGACACGCTCGTCGTCGACGGTGCCGACCGCTGGCACAACGCCACGGGCAATCCGGGGATGGCGACGGCCGGGTCGGGCGACGTCCTGGCCGGGATGATCGCGGCGCTGGCGTGCCAGCCCTGCCTGGTCGACGGCGTGCGCCACGATCGGCCCGGCCTGGGGGCCGCGGCGCGGATCGGAGCCTGGGCCCACGGGCGTGCCGGCGACGTGGCGGCCAACGCGCTGGGGGAGATCGCGATCACCGCGCGCGACATCCTCACGGCGATTCCCGCGGCGCTCGGCGAGCTGGTCGCGCCCGACTCGGCTACCGCTGCACGAGGCGCGTGACGTCGACGACGGCGTCGTCGCGGCCGATCCAAACCCGTTCCCCCGGCATCGCCTCGTAGGTCATCCCGCCGGTGAACGAGCCGAACGCGGGGAGCACGAGGCGGCCGGCGTCGGCCACGAAGCACCGCGCGCGGATCCGCTCCCAGGCCGGCCCGCGGAGCGTGACGGCGGGGTGGAGGTGGCCGCCGACGACGAACCGCTCGGCGACGCCGCCGCGCGGGTCGTGGATGAAGTGCAGCGGCGGCTCGTCGAGCGCCGGGGCGACCTGGTCGAGGCCGAGCGCGCCGAGGCGGCGGCCGAGGCGGGCGTCGTGGTTGCCGACGACGAGCACGACCTCGACGGCCCCGACGCTCCCGCGCCACCGGCGAAACTGCTCCGTGACCGCGTCGGTCATGCCGCCGACGGAGTGGAACAGGTCGCCGAGGACGAGCAGGCGCCTCGCGCCCCGTTCGACGAGCAGCGCCCCGAGGCGGTCGAGGTCGGCGGCGGCCGAACCCTCGGGCACCGGGATCCCGGCGCGGCGGAAGGCGGCGGCCTTGCCGAGGTGGAGGTCGGCGACCGCCAGCGTCGCCGACGCCGGCAGCCAGGCGGCGCGGCCGGGGAGAAGGAGGATGTCGGCGGCACCGGCGTCGGGGCCGCCCGCCACGGCGATGGCCGGCGCGTTCATTGCCCGCCGCTCCCGGCCGGAGCGTGCGGCGCCGCGGCGGCCGTGGCCGCGGCCTCGAGATCGCGGGCCATGAGGGTGATCTGCTCGAGCCAGTCCTGCGTCGAGAGCCGCGCCTGGATGTGCTCGGCCCAGATCGGAAAGGCGAGCGGCGAGAGGCGCGGCGTGGCGACGACGTGGATCTCGCGGACGGCGATCCGCTCGAGCGTCTCCTCGAGCCGGCGAAACTCGAACTGCCGCTCGAGGACTTCGCGGCGCACCTGGCCGAGGAGCATGCTGTCGGCGTCGTGCTCGCAGAGGACGTCGTAGATCAGCCCGGCCGAGGCCTGCGTCTGCCGGTCGCCGTGCCGCGCCGCCGACACCAGCCCCGCGACGCGCGCGATCTCGCGGAAGTGGGCCCGGGCCATCTCGGTGCCGCGGAGGCACTCCATCAGGTCCTCGAGGAGGTTCCCGGGAGAGAGCAGCCGGCGCCACGAGCGCTCGTCGCCGGGGAGCGGGCCGCGGCCGGCCAGCTGCAGCCCCCAGTCGGTGGCGGCGAGGCGGAGCGTGCTCGAACGGCGCTGGGCGATCCGCCAGGCGACGAGCGTCGCCAGCCCGTCGTGGACGAGGCGGCCGGCGAACGGATACAGGAACACGTGCTCGCCGTCGCGCCCGGAGTAGCGTTCCACGAGCAGCTCGTCGGCCGCCGGGAGCCGGCTGGTGCGGGCCTGCGTATCGAGGAGGGGGAGGACGGCGGCGACCTCGGCGGGGAGGCGCTTCCGCCCCGGGCCGGCGGCGCCGCGGACGACGTCGAGGATCCCCTCCGAGAGCAGCGTGGTGAACGGCATCCGGGCGCCGTTCCAGCGCGGCACGGTGAGCCCCTGCGCGGAGCGCGCCCGCTTCACCCAGGCGACGCGGCCGTCGAACCGAAACAGCGACAGCGCCCGCCCCGCGAACAGGAACCGCTCCCCCTCGGCGAGGCGCGAGGCGAACGACTCCTCGACGGTCCCCAGCGTGCCGCCGCGGAGCCAGCGGACCTCGACGACGGCGTCGCCGACGATCGTGCCGATCGCCATCCGGTGGCGCCGCGCGATCGCCGGCGAGGCGACGTACCAGCGGCCGAAGCGCTCGACGATCCGGGCGTAGTCGGGGTAGGCGGCCAGCGCCGGCCCGCCGCGGGCGGCGAAATCGAGGGCCCACTGCCAGGAGCGGTCGTCGAGGGTCGCGTAGGCGCGCGTCGTGCGGACCTCGGCGAGCAGCTCGGCGGCGACGAAGCCGCCGCTGCAGGCGACGGTGACCAGATGCTGGGCGAGGAGGTCGAGCGGGCAGTCGAGCGGCACGCGCGGCTCGACGCGCCCCGCCACGGCGGCGGTCCGCGCCGCGGCGCACTCGATCAGCTCCAGCGCGTGCGTCGGCACGCACAACAGCCGCGAGGTCTGGCCGGGGGCGTGGCCGCTGCGGCCGGCGCGCTGCAGCAGCCGCGCCACCCCCTTGGGGCTCCCCACCTGGAAGACGAGGTCGACGGGGCCGAAGTCGACGCCGAGGTCGAGGCTCGACGTGGCGACGACGCACTTCAGCTTCCCCGCCTTGAGGCCCTGTTCCGCCGCCTCGCGCAGCTCGCGGTCGATCGAACCGTGATGGAGGGCGAGCGCGCCGCGCCAGTCGGGACGGGCGCGGGCGATCGATTCGTACCAGCGCTCGGCCTGGGCGCGGGTGTTGGTGAACACCAGCGACGTCGCCGCGCCGGCGATCCGCTCGACGACCTGCGGGAGGAGGCGCAGGCCCATGTGGCCGGACCAGGGGAAGCGCTCCATCGGCTCGGGGACGAGCGTGGCGATCTCGAGGCGCCGCGGCACGCGGGCGGTGACGACGCGCGCCGCCGGGGCCGCGGCAGGGCCGACCAGCGCCGCCACCGCGTCGGCGAGGTTGCCGAGCGTGGCGGACAGGCCCCACGTGGCCAGCCCCGGGGCGAGGGCGCGGAGGCGGGCGAGGGCCAGCTCCGTCTGCACGCCGCGCTTCGAGCCGAGCAGCTCGTGCCACTCGTCGACGATCACCGTCTGGAGCGCGGCGAAGTCGTCGAGGACGGTGTCGAGCGAGAGGAGGATCGAGAGCGTCTCGGGGGTGGTGACGAGCACCTCGGGGCGCTGCTCGCGGACGCGCTTCCGAGCCGCCGCCGAGCTGTCGCCGGTGCGGAGGCCGACGCGCCACCGGCTCCCGAGCCAGTCGGCGAGGTCCCCGAGCGGGCTCTCGAGCGCCGCGGCGGTGTCGGCGGCCAGTGCCCGCAGCGGCGTGATCCACACGACGCGCAGCCCGGCGGGGGCCGGTGCGATACCGGCGCGCGCCAGCCGCCGGGCACGGGCCAGCGCCCCGAGCCAGACGGCGAGCGTCTTGCCGGTGCCGGTGGGGGCGTGGACGAGGCCGCCGGCGCCGTCCGCGACCGCCTGCCAGACCTTCTCCTGGAAGGCGAACGGCTTCCAGCCGCGCCCTCGGCACCAGCGCCGCAGGGGGGCGCGGACGTCGTCGGCTGTGACTACGGCGCCGCTCATGGGACGGCCTCGGTGGGGGCCGCGGTCCGGCACAGCCGGCGCAGGTCGTCGAGCCGGCCGGCGTCGGCGATCCCCTTGTCGCGCCGCCAGCGGACGATCCGCGGGAAGCGGAGGGCGAGCTTGGCCTTGTGGCGCTGCGACGGCGCCACCCCCTCGAAGGCGATCTGGAAGACGAGCGACGGCTCGACGATCCGCACCGGGCCGTGGCGCTGCCGCGTCGTGGCGCGGACGATCCGGTCGACCTCGACGATCTCGGCGTCCGACAGCCCCGAGTAGGCCTTGGCGACGGTGACGAGCTCCTCCCCCTCCCAGACGCCGAGGGTGTAGTCGGTGTGGAGGCCGGCGCGGCGCCCGTGGCCGGCCTGGGCGTAGAGCAGGACGGCGTCGATCTCGAGCGGCTCGATCTTCCACTTCCACCAGTCGCCGCGCGTCCGCCCGCTGCCGTAGGGGGAGGCCCGGCGCTTGAGGATCAGCCCCTCGACGCCCCGGTCGCGCGCGAGGGCCCGCGCCGCGGCGCGGCCGGCCCAGTCGGGGGCCGCCAGGAGCGGCGAGAGGAACAGCCGCCCGGTCGCGACGGCCTCGTCGCCCTCTGGCAAGAACGGTGCATCGGTCGCCCCGGCGCCTCCGAGGAGCCGCTCGAGCCTCGCGCGCCTCTCGCCGAGCGGTAGCGCGCGAAGATCGTCTCCCCCTTCCTCGACGAGATCGTAGGCGACGAACACGCAGGGGACCTCGGCGAGGAGCCCCTTGGTGACGCGTTTGCGGCCACTGCGGCGCTGGAGCGTGGCGAAGGGGAGGAGGCGCGTGCCGCGGGCGGCGAGCAGCTCGCCGTCGAGGACCGTGCCCGGCGGGAGGCCGGCCGCGGCGGTGGCGATCTCGGGGAAGGCCTCGGTCGCCAGATCCTCGCCGCGCGTCCAGAGGGCGACCCCCGCGCTACGGACGACGACCTGCGCGCGGATCCCGTCCCACTTCCATTCGGCCTGCCAGTCGCCGACCGCACCGAGGCCGGCGGCCGGCACGTCGAGCGCCGCGGCGAGGAAGAACGGATAGGGGCGGAGGTCGTCGGCGGCGCTGGCGACGGGGGAGATCAACCGGGAAAACGCCTCCGCCCCCTCGTCGCCGCGGCCGACGAGGCGCGTCATCATCGCCGCCGGCTCGATGCCGGCGACCTCGGCCAGCGCCCGGGCGACGAGCGTCCGCGAGACGCCGACGCGGCAGCCGCCGGTGAGCAGCTTGTGCCACACGATCCGCTCCCGGGGGGCGAGCACGCGCCACGTGGCGCGGAGGAACGCGCCGATCGCCTCCTCGTCCTTCTCGTTGCGGAGATCGCGGAGGCGCTCGACGTGGGCGGCAAGGCCGAGATCGGCCGGCACCAACGCGGCAGCGGCGGGCACGGCGATCTCGTCGGCAGGGGGGAGGACGAGGGCCAGCGTCTCGGCGAGGTCGCCGGTCTGGGCGTAGCACTCTTCGAGGAGCCAGAGGGGGATCGCCGCGGCCGCCGCCGCCTCGCGGCGCAAAAGCGGCAGCGGCACGGCGCGCGACTGCCTCCCGCCGGCGAGGACGGCCAGCGCGCAGGCGGCGTCGGCGGCGGGGGCGGAGCGGAAATAGTCGCGCAGTGCCGCCACCTTCTCCGTGATGCTCGTCGTGCCGTCGAGCTGCCAGTAGAGGTCGGCGAACGCCTTCATGGCAGCGCCCCGGCGGCGTCGTCGGCGGGCTCGGCCGCAGCGCGGGTACCGGCGCCGTCGGCGCCGGCATTATCGGCGATCGAATCACCCGTGCCGTCGGCGTCGTCCTCGGGCTGGGCCGTCTCGCCGGGGGGCGTCTCGCCGAAGAACCGCGTGGGGAGGACGGAGGCGTCGAGGCCGCGCTCGCGGAGGAACCGCGCGAACGCCTCGGTGCTGCCGTGGGTGACAAGCACTCGCTTCGCCCGCGACGCCTCGACCGCCGCCACGAGGCCGGGGAAATCGGCGTGGTCGGAGAGGACGAAGCCGCGGTCGAAGCCGCGCCGGCGGCGCACGCCGCGGAGCTGCATCCAGCCCGACGCCGCGGCGGTGCTCACCGGCCCGAACAGGCGCAGCCACCGGCTCCCGGCCGCCGACGGGGGGGCGATGACCAGCACCCGGCCGTGGCCCACCTTGCGGGCGCCGGGGGGCACGCCGTCGATCGGCGGCAGGCGCACGCCGCTGTCGCGGTAGGCACGGACGAGCTTGGTGACCGCCCCGTGGGCGACGATCGGGCCGATCGACGGGTCGACCAGCGCCGCGAGGCGCTGCGCCTTGCCCAGCGCGTAGGCGAACAGCACGCTCGCCTTCCCCTCCACCTGGTTGGCGCGCCACCAGGCATCGATCTCGGCGCCGATCGTCGCCGCATCGGGCCAGCGGTAGATCGGCAGGCCGAACGTCGACTCGGTCACCAGCACGTCGCACTCCGCCGGCTGGAATGGCGCGCAGGTCGGGTCGGGGGCGGTCTTGTAGTCGCCGGTGATCACCCACACGACGCCGCGGTGCTCGATCCGCACCTGCGCCGACCCGAGGACGTGGCCGGCCGGGACGAGCGACACCCGGACGCCGTTGATCGACAGCGACTCACCCGGCCGCAGGCAGTCGATGACGCCGCCGGGACCGAGGCGGGTGCGGAGCACGAGCCGGCCGTCGGCGCTGCACAGGTAGCGGTCGCAGCCCGGCCGGGCGTGGTCGGCGTGGGCGTGGGTGATCACCGCCCGGGGGACGCGCCGCCACGGGTCGACGTGGAAGTCGCCGGCGGCGCAGTACAGCCCCGCGTCGGTCACCTCCACCAGGTCGTGCATCCCTCGCCGACCCCACGGGGTCGCCGCGGCCTCGGCGGCGCCGGAAGGTCGGCGCGCAGGCGCGGCTTCCGCATGGTAGCACCCGCGCCGCGGCGGGCGGGGGCGCCCGGCGGCGATCAGCGGTAGGCCTGGTTGCCGACGGCGGGGAAGCGGTAACCGCCGAAGCCGAACGGGGCGTAGACCGGCCAGTCGCCCGGCTTCACCCCCGGCGGGAACGAGTAGGCGCGCCATGTCGGCGTGCGCGGCTGCGTGGGGTTGACCCAGTAGCGCCAGCGGCCGCTGCGGGTCACCGACGGATTCGTGCCCCGGCCCCAGGGGGCCATCCGCTGCGGCGTGCCGTGGGGGAGCGGCTTGGGATCGCCGACACGGCTGATGCCGTCGCCGGCGGCGAGCGCCGTGGCGGCCGACAGGGCGACCGCGAGGAGCGAGAGCAGAAGCGTGCTGCGGCGCATGGGGAGGGTTCCGGAAGGAGCGCGCGGCGGGAACGGGCCGCCGCGCCCATCCGGGGAATCGTCGTCCCTTCGGCCGCGCCGACTTTGGCCGGCCGCCGGCGGGGGAGCGCGTAGCGGTTCGCGCGGCTGTGACGGGGCCCGGCGAGCGCGTGCCGCGGCCGGTTAGTCGCCGCGCCGGCGGGCACGCGATTTGCGCCCCTTCTGCTTGCCGCGGCCGTCGGCGCCGTCGCCGTGCTCGGCCCAGACGACGGTCACCGGCAGGCGGAACGCCCGCTCGAACAGGTCGGTGCGCCGCTCGGCCCCCCAGATGTCGACGAGCGGATCGGCGTCTGCCACCACCTCCACGCGCACCGCGTCGTCGTCGACCGCCACGCGGACGTCGCGCACCTGCTGCGAGCGGCTCCGGTCGAGGCCGCCGGCGAGGCGGAGGATCCCGGCCAGCCCCTCCACGCGGCGCTGCTCGTCGGCCGACAGGCGGGCGAGGTTCTCGTGCTTCTTCTTCGGCAGCGCGCCGCGGTGGTAGCGGGCGACGTTGGCAACGATCTCGAGATCCTGGGGGCGCATCCCGGGGAGGCGCGCGTTGCGGATCAGGTGGTAGCTGTGCTTGTGGTGCTGGTCGTAGTTGATCACGTAGCCCACGTCCTGGAGCCGTGCTGCCCACTGGAGCAGCTCGCGGTCGCCCGGCTCGAGGCCGAGCGCCGTGGCGAGCTGCTCGAACAGCCGCCCGGCGAGGTGGGCCACCTGGCGGCCGTGCTCGGCCTCGCCGGAGCAGACGGCGGCGAGGCGCTCGATCGCCGCTTCGCGCTGCCCCGCCAGGTCGGCCGGGCCGGCGGCCGAGCCGAGCGCCTCGTCGATCATCTCGCGGAGCAGGCCGTCGCGCACGCCGCGCGTGTGGACGACGACGGTGTTGCAGCGGAAGCGCTTCAGCAGCCCGTCGATGATCGACAGCCCGGCGATGATGATGTCGGCCCGGTCGGGGGTCATCCCCGGCAGCTCGCGGCGAGCGCGGAGCGGCGTCTTGCGGAGCCGGTCGAGGAGGTGGCGGATCTCGGCATGGGAGACGCGGTAGCCGGCCACGGGCAGGTTGCTCTCGCGCTTGGCGGCCATCACCAGCTCGGCGAGCGTCGTGAACGTGCCCCCCGAGCCGACGAGGAACTGCGGCGCGAACGGCGGCCGCGTCGTCCGCTTCTTGAGGCACGACGCGATCTCCCCCTCGAGGGCGGCGAACGCCTCGGCGCCGACGGCGTCGCCGACGGCGAACGCCTCGGTGAGCCGGACGGCGCCGAGCGGCGTGGTGAAGATCGCGTCGATGAGGGTGCCGGTGGCGTAGACAATCTCGGTGCTGCCGCCGCCGATGTCGGCGACGACGACGTTGCGCCCGGCGAGGTCGATGGCGTTGGCCACGCTGGCGAACGCCAACCGCGCCTCGCGCTCGGCGCTGATCACCTCGACGTCGAGGCCGACCTCCCCGCGCACCCGGCGGCAGAACTCGGCGCCGTTGGCCGCCTCGCGGACGGCGCAGGTGGCGATCGTCCGCAGCGCCGTCACCTGGTAGCCGGCGGCGATCTGCCGGAACGACCCCAGCGCCTGGACGGTGCGGGCCATCGATTCGTCGTCGAGGCGGCCGGTCGTCGACACGCTCCGGCCGAGGCGCGTCGGCTCGCGCTCCTCGTCGATGATCCGGTAGTTCCCGCCGCGGAGGGCCTCGGCGACGATCAGCCGGACGCTGTTGCTCCCGATGTCGATCGCGCCCAGCCGGGTGGTCATTTCCGGCGAGAGGAAGATCTGCTTGTCCTCGTCGACGCTGTCGCGCATGCGTTCGGTTCCGCCGGGGTGGGATCCGATTCGATGATACTCCCGCCCTCTTCCCGGCGGGGCCCGCGGCGGATCGCCGGGCCGCGGCAGCCGGCTGCCGAGGCGATACACTCCGTGCGATCGCTTTCCCCGCACGCCCCCGCACCACCCCCTCCGTGCCCGCCCCCACGCCCCCATTCCCGCCCGGTTCGCCGCGCGTGTTCTCGGCCACGGGCCGGTGGACGCCGGCGGCGCCGGGGTGCGCCGCCACGGTCGGCAACTTCGACGGCGTCCACGTCGGCCACGCGGCGATCGTGCGCCGGCTGGTGGAGGCGGCGGCCGACCGCGGCCTCCCCGCGGTGGCGGTTTCGTTCGATCCCCATCCGGCGGCGCTGCTCCGCCCCGACAGCGCGCCCGAGCCGCTGTCGACGCCGCGGCGCCGCGCCGAATTGCTCGCCGAGCTGGGGGTCGACGCCATCGTCGTCCAGCCCGCCGACCGGCGCTTGCTGGCGCTCGAGCCCGAGGCGTTCTACGCCTGGTTGCTGCGCGGCTGGCTCGGCGCCGCGGTGCTCGTCGAGGGGGAGGATTTCCGCTTCGGCGCCGCGCGGCGCGGCGACGTGGCGCTGCTGGCGTCGCTCGGGGCCGCCGACGGCGTGGTCGTCGACGTCGTCGCCCCGGTGGCGGTCGGCGGAGCGCCGGTGTCGAGCTCGCGCGTCCGCCGGCTGCTCGCCGAGGGGGCCGTCGCCGACGCCGCGGCGCTGCTCACGGCGCCCTACCGGATCGAGGGCACGGTCGTGGAGGGGGCGAAGCGCGGGCGCACGCTCGGCTTCCCGACGGCGAACCTCGCCGCGGTCGCCACGCTCATCCCCGCCGACGGCGTCTATGCGGCGCGGGCCTGGGTGGGCGACGGCGCGGGTCCGGCGGCGCCGTATCCGGCGGCCGTCCACGTCGGGCCGGCGGTGTCGTTCGGCGTCGAGTCGCGCGCGATCGAAGTCCACCTGATCGGCTTCTCGGGCGACCTCTACGGCCAGACGCTCGCCGTTGACTTCCTCGAGCGGGTCCGTGAGACTCGCCACTTTGCCGGTGTCGAGGAGCTCGTCGGCCAGCTCCGTGCCGACACCGCGCGGGCCACCGAGGTGGCGGCCCGGACCCCGGTCCCCCGATCCGCGGAGGCGACGTGAGACTCGACTGGGGCGGACTCCTCGACGTGCTCGCCGCCGCGGACACCGTCGTCCTCACCAGCCACGTCCGCCCCGATTGCGACGCGCTGGGGAGCGAGCTGGGGATGCTCGGGATCCTCGAGGCGAAGGGGAAGAAGGTCCGGATCGTCAACGCCCAGGCGACCCCGCCGGCGCTGCGCTGGATCGATCCCTGGCAGCGGATCGAGTCGCTCGCCGGCGGCGTCGATCAGGCGGCGCTGGCCACCACCGACCTGTTCATCGTCCTCGACACCAGCGCCTGGGCGCAGCTCGGGGCAATGGGGGAGGTGATCCGCGCCCACCGCCCGCGTGTCCTGGTCGTCGACCACCACGTCAGCGAAGACGACCTCTCCGACCGGTGGTTCAAGGACCCCACGGCCGAGGCGACGGCGCGGATCGTGGCCGAGATCGGGATGCGGCTCAAGGTGCCGCTCACCGAGGCGATCGCCACGCCGCTGTACGCCGGCCTGTCGACCGACACCGGCGGGTTCCGCTTCCCGTCGGCGAGCGCCGAGACCTTCCGCCTCGCCGCCCGCCTCGTCGACGCCGGCGCCAGCCCGCCGACGATCTACCGCGAGCTGTTCGAGCAGGACTCGATCGGCCGGCTCCATCTGGTGGGCCTGACGCTTGCCGGCGCCGAGACGAGCCACGGCGGCGCGGTGATCACGTCGCGGGTCCGCCAGGCCGATCTCGAGGCGGCCGGCGCCGTGCCGAGCGACACCGAGGATCTCGTCAACCTCACGCTGGCGGTGAAGGGGACGGTGCTGGCGATGATCCTCATCGAGCAGCCCGACGGGCGCGTGAAGGTGAGCTTCCGCAGCCGCTGCCACGTCGACGCCGCGGCACTGGCGGCGACGTTCGGCGGCGGTGGCCACCGCGCCGCGGCCGGCACGATCCTCCCGGGCCCGTTCGCCGAGGCCGCGGCGAAGGTCACGGCCGCCGTCGACGCGGCGTGGAGCGCGGGGATGTAGCGTTGCCAGCGACGCCGAGATGGAGCCTTCGAGGGGCGCACGCGGGAGCTGTCCAACCTCGAACGTGAGATCGTCGACCGCCAGCTCGCCGAGTCGCAGCTGCGCATGGGACGGGAGGAGTTTCGGGCCCTGGCCGAAAAATGCCCCACAGGCATCTTTCGCACCGATGCCACGGGCGCTCGCACGAAAGGAAGAGATCCTCCGAAACCTGATCGAAGCGCAGGAGTACGAGAAGCAGACCATCGGCCACGATATCCACGACGGCCTGCTGCAATACGCGATCGGCTCGCGGATGCTGCTGGAGAGCCTCGTGCATGACCACCCCACGCGGCCCGGCAGCGACGTGCCCGACACCGTACTGGCATACCTCGGCAAGGGCATCGAGGAGGGACGACAGGTGGTCCGTGGCATGCGGCCGCCGCTCCTCGACGATCTCGGCCTTCGAGCGGCGCTCGAGGACCTGGCCGAACAGTTCACCGACATGGGCGTCTGTGTCGAGAGCCGGATCGACGCCGATCTCGCGGCGATCTCCCCGTCGCTCCAGACCACCATCTACCGCGTCACGCAGGAGTCGCTCAACAACGTGCGGAAGCACAGCGGCGGGGACCGGGCAGTGGTGTCTTTGCGGCACATCGACGGCGGCCTGCGGCTCGAAGTGGAGGACCACGGCCGGGGGTTCGACGTCGACGCGGTCGGACCACGGGGCTTCGGGCTCATCGGGATGACGGAGCGGGTGCGGCTGGCAGGCGGGACGCTCCGGATCGACAGCGGCGCGGGCCGCGGCACCCGGGTCCGCGCGGACCTACCCCTGCAGGTCCGCGCGATCCCGACGGGCGGCGCGAAGGCGTGACGGCCGAGGCTTCGCGGTCAGTGCGACGGCATCGCGATCCACAGCGGCACGGTCGCCTTGTCGCCCCAGCCGTTTGCGCGGCGGATCTCGTTTTCCGTGCGCCGCGGATCGCGGAGATAGATGTAGTAGGCGTCAAGCCGCTCGAAGAGGTCGCCCGTGCCGTCGGGCCGATCGCTCACCACCAGCGCCGCGCCGATCCGCACGTGGAGGTATCCCCGCAGAAGCTCGTCGTACGTCCCCTCCGGCACCGAGAACGTGAGCGGCACGAGCGTCTTGTCGCTCCCGATCGTGCGGATGGTGGTGGGAGGCTTTTCCAGTTCGCTGGAAACAGTCTCCCAGCGGCCATCGCGTTGGATGCCCACCTCGAGCGCCGGGCCGAGCACGTGGAGCGGATGCTCCGGGCGGAAGTTTTGGAGAAACGCCGTCACGGTGGCTGTGCCATCGGCAGCGACGACCACGTCGTCGATATCGGCCCGCAGATCCTGCATCGCCATCTCCTCGGCGAGCCGCCGCTGTGCCCGCGCGGTTTGAACGACCACCTCCTGTTTTCCGGCGATCAGCCCGTCGACGAGGGCGACGACCGCCGCCGCGACTGCGAGCCCACCGACGAACGGCAGCCACGACCGGGCAAGGCTCCCCGCGCTGATCGCCGGTCGGAGGGGCGCAAGGTCGGCCGGGGGCGGCTCGAACACCGCCGCGCCGGTCAGTTCCCGCAGCACCGGAAAAACTGCCGCAGGCGGGAGGGGCGGTGTCGCGGCGTCGGTCACCTCCGTGCATCTGCCGCGTTCCATCCACAGCCGGCGGTCAGCGATCGCCGCCAGGGCCGGATCGTGCGTCACGAGCACGATCGCCGGGGAACGGTCGGCTCGCACACGCGCGAGCATGGCCGTGATCTCCGCCGCCGCCAGCGCGTCGAGGTCGCCGGTTGGCTCATCGGCGAGGATCACGGCAGGCTCCGCGGCCAAGGCCCGGGCGAGGGCCACGCGGCGCTGTTGCCCGCCCGACAATTCCGCTGGATAGGCGTCCCATCGATCGGCTAGGCCGACGAGCTCGAGCAGCTCCTCGGCCCGCGTCGCCAGCGAGCCGCGCGGCTTGCCGGCGAGCGCGGCGGGAAGGAGCACGTTGTCGAGAGCCCGCAGTCCCGGCAGGAGTGCGCCATCCTGCAAGAGGAGGCCGATGTCGCTCGCCCGCACGCCGCTCGTCTCGCGCTGCGTGCGTGATCGCCATGGCCGGCCGGCGAAACACACCTCGCCTGCCGTCGGTGCGCAGAGCCCGCCGAGCAGGGCCAGGAGTGTCGACTTTCCCGAACCCGATCGTCCCAGGATCGCCACGCATTCTCCCGGCGCGATCGCGAGACTCACGTCGTCGACCGCGGTAATCGGTCCGCGGCGAGTGTGATAGGTGAGGCTGGCATGCCGCGCCTCGATGATCGGCGGATCGCTCATGCCGTGTCGCCCCGCAGGAGCGTCCAGGGCTGCCGTCCCGCCGCCAGCCAGGCAGCGATCGCGGCGCCCATGATCGCCGTCGCGGCGACGAGCACGCCGCTCGCCAGCGCGTACAGACACAATTCCCCAACCCCCGGCATCGCCAGCGCGATCGCCCGCTGCTCGAGTGCGAACCCGACTGTCCGCATGAATCCGACGATCGCCGCGGCAGCCAGCACGACTCCGGCAAGCGACCCCGCGACGGCCGCGATCGCCGCCTCGAGCGCCACTGTGGCCATGATGGCGGCACGGGGGACACCCAGCGCCAGCATCGTGCCGAGCTCCCTCCGCCGCTCGGCGAGCATGCCGGTATACGCCACGCCCACGAGCACCACCGGGGCCGCGAGTGCCACCAGGAGCATGACGAACGACGTGTCGGCGAGTGTCTTGACGGCCTGGCGGACCGCGATCTGGCTGCCGCTGCCGGCGACGAGCTGCACACCCGGCACCGACGCCAGAGCGAACCGCAGTTCCTCGGGGCCTCGTCCCGCCACGAGCCGCAGCATCGCACCGCTCGGCGACTCGAGCGGCTCCTCCGCCACGCGTTCGCCATCGGCCGTGACGACGTTTGCAGCGGCGAGCCGTCGGGCGGTGTCGGCCGTGAAAAACCACGATCGCTCAAACGGCCCGGCACCGGTGAGGCCGAGTCGGCCATGCACGACGAGCTCCACACCTTGCACGACGATCTGCTCGCCCACCGCCTCCGGCCGCCGCCCGCCGACGAGCACGTCGCCGGCTCCGAATGGTCGCTCGAGCCGCTCCTCCACCCACGGCAGCACGGTGAGGTCGGTCGCCGGATCGAACACGACGACGTCGATCGGCAGGTGGCCACTGGCGTCGGCCAGTTTGAGCGTGCGCTGCCGGGCCACGGCTGCCACCACCGGCGAGGCCGAGAGCCGATGAATCGCCTCCGGAGCGATCGTCGCCGCCGACGGTTCGACCGAGAGGAGGACGGGAGTGAGGTTGGCCGTGATGCCGGCTGGCAGGATGGCGGCATCCGCGCCCAGCCGTGCGAGGCTCCGGTCGAGGGACCGACCGATCACCGTATGAAACACGAGCGCCCCGAACGCCGCCGCCCCCGCCAGCGCGATGCCAGCCGCGAGGAAGCCGAGCCGCCACGGGCGGCGGGTGACGTCGATCACCGCCATCCGGGCGAGCACCGGAAGAGACGACGACCTGCCGCCCGGGGTCATACTGTGCAGCTTCGGCTGTATTTCAACTCTTCCACCTTCGACGGCACGATCACGCAGTCATGATGCCCGCCGAAATTGGGCATGTAGCCGACCTGCTCGAGCGTGTCCTGCCGAAACACGAACGCCCCCGCCTCCATCCGTTGGAACCCGGAGAAGATGACGATCGCATACTTGCCGTCGTAGGTGGTGCAGGTGGTCTGGGCGTCGACGCCGACGTTGCGAAACTTCTTGATGATCTTCCAGGTCTTCGTGTCGACCACGACCACGTCCGACTTCATCGGCTTCGGCCGTAGGATCGTGAAGAAGCACTTCGTGCCGTCGATCGAGTAGTTGAGATGAAACGGCGACGGGAATTCCCCCTGCCATTCCGGATCCTTGACGAGCGTCACCCGCTTCCACTTCCGTGGATCCGCGTTGGCGGTGTCGAACACCGCCACGTTGTTCGCGCGGAGGTTGTTCATCATGCAGAGGTAGTTACCGGCGGGATGGAAACCCGACTCATGGATCGGGTTGCCCACGGCCGACAGGTCGACGACCCACGTGTCTGGTGAGCTCGAGACCTTCGTGAGCGGGAAGTTGTCCTGCACGCCCTCGTTGGCCTGGATGAAGCAGATCGGCTCGAAGGTGTTGCGGTCGACGATGAACCCGCCGCCGCACATCCGCAGCCCCATGAGCGAATAGCGGCCGGCCGGATCGTGGAGGCAGAAGTCGAGCCCGGTGAGCCCGCGCGGATCGTTACCGGGGATCTGGCCGCGCTCCACCCGCAGTTCGGCCATCGGGGCCATCTCGAAATTGATCTTGTTGCCGGTGGTGCCCTCGAGGTCGTAGCGGCCGAGGTCGAGGCTGGGCGCGAGCCGCGTGAGCACGATCCGGCCCCCCTTGGTCCACGTGGAGCCGAGGTCGTCGGCCTTCGGCTGCCAGTCGGCGCGGAAGGCGTTGAGGACCGTCGTCTTCTCGCGGCCGCGGGCCCGCGAGAAGAAGGCCACGATGTCCTTCTGGCCATCGCCACAGGCGAAGCCGGTGCCGTCCGGGAAGGGCACGGTGTGCACGCCCAGGCCGATGCCGGTCGTCTCGGCGATATCTTCGAGGAGGTCCATCTGGCCCGTCTTGCCGTCGTAGCCCACGCGGTAGATGTGATTGCCCTGGCCGGCCTGCCCGAGCATGCCGTTCTCGCGGATCCGCGTCGGGAGGCCATACATCAGGATGTTGTCGCCCCCCTGGGTCGTGTTGACGAACTCGAAGCCCTTGTAGGGATCGCCCGAGTCGGCGGGAAACGCCGCCAGGTGATGGGAGATGGGGCAGCTGTCGCCGTAGTTCCAATACGAGATCCAGGCGAGCGTCTTCTGCGCGGCCAAGTCGACGGCGTGTGTCCCGCCGCCGAGCTTCTGGGGAGTGAGCAGGATGAACCGGCCGAGTTGCTCGCGGATTCCCTCGTAGCGCGCATCCTCGGTGAGCGGGCTGTCGGCTGCAGCCGCCGCGGCCGGCCGACCAGCCAGCAGACGGCTGGCGGCGAACGCGCCTGCGCCGGCGAGACCAGCGGCTCCGTAGCGAAACAAGTTGCGACGGGCGAGTTTGGCGGCGAACAGGTCGTTCATCGGGCGATTCCAGGGGAGGGGGCGATCGAAGCCGAAAGGAGCGGGCAGCCGGCCGTGGTTGGACCGGGAAGAACGGCGAGCGATTCTGCGGGAAAGAGATTCGCATCGCCAAGCCGGCCGGCGAGGTCGCGAAACCCCTGCCGCGAAATGCCAGGCCACACCGTCTCGACGGAGCCATCCGGGCGCACGAGCGCCACGCAGCCCGCCTTGGTCACTCCCCAGGCCGCTGCCAGGCTGCCATCGGACTGGATCACGTGCGGCACGGCCAGGCCCGTCGACTCGAGGAATGGCTCGGCCTCGCCGTCTTGCGCCTCGATTACCGCCAGACACGACGCCCGCGGCGCGAGGTGCGGGGCGAGCGTGGTGAGCATCCTGGCAAACTCGGCACTGCAGCCGCAATCGGCCTTGAGAAACAGGATCACTGCGGGCCGGTTGTCGGGAAGCACCACGCGTTCGAGCGACGCGGGAACACGCCGGGGAGCCGACGTATTGAGCGCCGCCACGTCTTCGGGCGGCGCGGCATGCCTGCTCGGCCGAGAGGCCGCGGCGTACTCCATCGGCCGCGGGGCCGTACGACTGCGAACGAGCACAGCCCCGGCGAGCAAGGCGACGAACGTCGCGATGAGGAGTCCGACCGACCGCACGGCGTGTACGTGGCTCCTTTCCTCACATCGAGGCCAGACAGGCTCGGTAGCAAGGAATCGTTCTAGCACAATCAGGATGAGCACCGGGCCGCGAAAAAGAACGGTGTCTCCGTTTTCAGAAGCTCTCCAGCGCCCTCACGCCCGCGATCAGGGCCGGCGCTGCCGTCGGCAGCGCGGGCACGACGTGTTGCACGTCCGGCGTGATGAGCACGGCGACAGGGTCTGCCAGGGCTCGCCAGTTGAACGCAGGCCGGGCTCCGGCGGCGGCAGGATGGCCGTGGGGCGATCGGAGCGTCACGGCCCGACAGCCGATTTCGGTGAATCCTGAAACACGAAATACACCGCCGCGCAGATGCACAGTGCAGCCCACAGGTAGTTGAGCCTCAGCGGCTGCTTCATGGAGAGCACCGCGAAAGGCACGAACACGGCCAGCGCGATCACCTCCTGCAAGATCTTCAGCTGCCCGAGGTTCAGCGTGGTGTAGCCGATCCGGTTGGCCGGCACCTGGAGCAGGTATTCGGCGAGCGCCACGCCCCAGCTCACGAGCGCCGCGATGAACCACGGCCGTCCGCTCAAGTCCTTGAGATGGGCGTACCACGCGAACGTCATGAACACGTTCGAGCAGATCAGCAGCAGCGTGGTCTGGAGCAGAACGGGCATGGTATGAAGGTCGTTGTGAAGCCGGCATCGCCGGCGGACGTCGCCTGAATACAGGTGACGCGGAGACAATCCGCGTAGGATCGCCGTAGGAACTTCTCGGCGCGGCAATCATGACGATCGACCAGGCAGCGGAGATGCTCGGCGTGCAGCCGGGGCTGCTGCAGCCCTTCGCCGTGGCCGACCCGTTTCACGGCGGCCTGCCGCTCGAGGGCTTTCTCTGCCACAAGACAGACCACCGCTACGGGGCGATCGTGATCGCCCGCGTGGGTGAAGAGCCCTGCCCGCAACTGATTCATGCCACGCCGAAGCTGCGGTATCCGTTCGACCGCGACGGCCGGTTTCGGTTTCCGCCGATCGCCCGGGCGCATGTCTACGAGAAGCTCGACGGCACCAACGTGCTGGCCTACCGCTACCGCGACGCCGCCGGCATCGTGCGGACGACATTCAAGCTCCGGCTGCATCCAGTGCTTCGCAACGGCACGTTCGGCGGCTTTCTCGACCTGTGGCGGGAGCTGCTCGAGCGGCATCCGGAGGCCGCGGCACTGCCGGACCGCAACGACTGCTCAATCTCCTTCGAGCTCTACGGCGGCCGCAACCCGCACCTGATCGCCTACGACGAGCCGCTGGCCATGGCCGTGCTTTTTGGCGTCGATCCGGCGACGGGCCGGCTCGTCGCCCCCTTCGCGCTCGACCTCGGCAGCGTGCCGGTGGCCCCGCTCGTGGCCGAGTTGCGGGCCGAGGAGGATCCGGTGGGCCGCTTCCAGAAACTCCGCGCGGAGCTCGAGGCCCGCAACGTGCGCGTCTCCGACGAGCAGCTTTCCGGCACGGAGGGGGCCGTGTGGTGTGTGACGGAGCCGTCGGGCCTCGTGAGCCTCTGGAAGTGCAAGCCCGAAAGCATCGAGGAGATCCACTGGGCGACCGGCATCAACAAGCAGGCCGTGCTCGCCACCTGCTGGAACGCGCTCGAGACGGTTGACGTGCTTTCTTTCGACACCGTGCGGCCGCTCTTGCTCGAGGAGTATCCGCCGGAAGACATCGATGCCTTCCGGCCGCATGTCGAGGAATGCATCGCGGCTGTGCGTGCGGAGCTCGACTTCCGCGGGCGGGTCGTCGCCGCCTACGAGGCGATCAAGGCAGAGGGGCTGGCGTTTCCAGCCGACAAGGCCGCCGTGATGCGGCTCCTTGCCCCGCGGTTCACGAAGAATGAGATGCGCCGCGTGTATGCAGCCCTCGTGGCCACGACGGTGTGACACTCCGCCACGGATGGTCGCCCTACGACCGCCCGATCGCGAGGCTTGCGAGGGCAACGGCGGGCATGACCCAGATCGTGGCAAGCCGCCACCGGTGCGGGATGTTGGCGATCGACGCAAACCATACAAGGCCGATCGCCACGGTGACGTCAAGCACCCACTGAAACGGCACAAGACCCGCGGCGCCGTTGATCCAGTCGACGAGCGGCGCCACCGCCATCCGCACCGGATCGTCGGCGGGCACGGCGATGAAGCAGGCTCCGAACACCCGCAGGCCGAAGGCGGCAAACGGGATCAGCCCGGCCACCAGTTCCACGCGGCGAGAGAGCTTCGGCAGCGGTGCCGCCCAGATCGCGGTCCAGAGCGCCGTGAAGAAGAGCAGGCGGAAAGTCTCCATGATTGCCGAGTGTAGCCCTTGCAGGCCCGCCGGGCCGTCGTGGCTTGCCGCGGCGCTCCGAGGGTAAGATGAACGGCGTCATCCTGGTTTCCGGAGGCTCGCGTCATGAATCTGCTGTGGTTTCTCCTGATCGGCCTCGCGGCCGGGTGGCTCGCGAGCCAGATCATGAAGGGGGGTGGCTCGGGGCTCGTCACCGATCTGATCATGGGCGTGATCGGCTCGATCCTCGGCGGGTTTTTGTTCGGCCTGCTCGGACTCTCGGCCGATGGTGCGCTCGGCAGCTTCGTCACGGCCACGGTCGGCGCGATCGTCCTGATCGAGGGGCTGCGGATAATCAACCGCTCGCGGATCTGAGCGGCCGGGTCGAACAAGCCTTCAGCGGACGAGCTCCAGCGTCAGGCCCAAGGCGCGGGCAACCCGCTCGACGTTGGACAGCCGCACGTCCTTGCCCTCTTCGATCGCGCGGATCGTCGCTTGGTTGGGAATGCCCGCTCATTTCGCGAGGGCATACCAGGTCAGCTGACGTGCCTCTCGCTCCGCGCGGATTTGCCCTGCAATCCCTCCCCGAGTGTCGGCGGGCATGCGCTTTGGTGGAAACTCGCCCATGATCGCGTCGCGCACCTTCGCGTGCCGGGCCCGCTCCCGGGCGGTCAGCCATCGGTTCCTATGCTGGAGCTTGGGAGGCATTGTCGATTGCACCCGTCAGGGTTCGGATATTTCGTAAGCAGCTCACCCGCCGAATACCGCGTAGCCCCGCTCGATGACGAGCAGCCGACCCGGGCGGCAGGTGGTCCAGTCCTCGCCGTCGGTGAGCGGCCGGGAGGCGAGCACGTAGCCCCGCTGATTCGGCTCCTTCTCCTCGTCGAGGTCGGCCTCCCAGTCCTCGTCGCGGAGGCTCACGTGGCAGAAGGGCGCCTCCCGCCGCGTCCAGGCCAGGCCGTTGTAGCCGCCCGAGTCGTGGTAGCAGTAGAGCCGCCGGCCGTCGGAGAAGAGCAGGTTCAGATCGCCGAGGGCGTTGAGATCCCGCAGGAACTCCTCGAGGGCGGGATAGTCGGCGAGGCCGCCCGCAGCCTGCTCGCTGCCGAGCCACGTGAGCACCGCGCCCATCGCGAGTTCGGAGTCGGTCTGGCCTTCCGGGGTGAAGTCTGGGCCGGCCATTTTCTTGAGCCGTGCCACGTCGAGCGTGCCGTTGTGGGCAAACGTGAACGTGCCATCGCCCAACGGTCGGGTGAAGGGGTGCGTGTTGGCCTGGCTCACGCGGCCGCGGCTGGCGGCCCGAACGTGGCCGATGAAGAGCGGCGCGTGGAGCGGGTCGCGATCGGGCAGCGCGGCGGCCGTGTCACTCTCCTCGGCGTTGATCGGTTCCTTGACGATCGTGGGCTGCGTGGCCGTGATCGCCGCCAGCCCCCAGCCGTCGCGGTTTCGCCGGCCGCGGTGGCGAAAACCCCGGAACGACAGCCCGGGCGACACGGGCCTGTTGAACGCGAGTCCGAGGAGTTCACACATCGGGTGATTGGCCGTCCGGATTGAGCCAGTCGCGAAGCGTTGCTTTGATCCGGGCGATTCGGATCAGCCGTGCAGCCTCATCATTCATCGCTGTAGAGCACCCGGCCTTCCCGCAGTGCGGTGCGGATGACGTGGTTTGATGAACCTTTCCAGCGTTCGACTTCGTCCCGGCTGTAGTCAAGCACGTCTTTTGGCACGCGAAACGGCGAGAGTGCGCGACGAATCCTTCTTAACTCTGCTCGACGGCTTCGAGAGGGGCCGAATGGCTCGTTCTCGACGACGAGGAGATCGACGTCGGAATCAGCGGTGGCGTCACCTCTCGCGTGTGAGCCGAACACGACAATCTGCGTCGGCCGTACGGCGGCGACGATCGCGCGGGTCATGTCGGCAAGCAAGGCTGCGTCAGCGGTTTTGATCATTGGATGGCTCCGACCGCGATTGTACCCGCCGGATAGTCATTCGGTTTCCCGCAGCCGTTCGCGAAGCGCGGCTGGACCTCGGCCAGCCATTCGGGGCTCAGGGCGGGCCAAGCCTCTGGATGTTCGGCATCCCACATCGCATCGAGGAGTTGCAGTCGTTCAGCGGGGCTCAGCGCCCTCGCCGCTTCAATGATTTCAGCCAGTGTGATTGGCTTGGTCACTCGTTCTTGCCCCTGATCCTGAGTCATGGCTCCGTGCCTCGCGGCACAAGCTCGCAGTGCGCGGCGGCGGTCGGCAGTTCGCTCAGCGAAAATTTCGCGCTCACGACATGCTCTCCGATGATCGTCAGCCAATGCGGGCGACTCGAGTTCGCGCCGAGATCACGGCTCCTCGCCCGGCACGAACGGCCGCCGCGGGGACGCCGCCGACTTCATGAGCAGGTGACGAAATGCCTCGCTGGATTCAAGCAGCTCATTGACGAGTGACTCCGACTCGTCACCCTCCTCATGCCGACGATCCGGGTCGAGCGGATGGATCGCCACCAGGCGATGGTCAGGCAGCTCGACGACCACCGGGCAATCGGAGTCGCAACACCTGGCAAGAACATCGACAGCCTCACTCTGCAGGCGGCTGACGGGAATCACTTCGATGCCCATGAAACTCCTCACCTTGCTATCGATCGACGAGCTTAGCCATTGAGTCCGGCCTTTCGCCGGACACGGGCCTGCACATCCTCCCACGGGGAGGCCTTCATGCGACCCGCGTCGAACTCCGCCGACCGCCGCTGAACTTCAGCGAGCCATTCGGGGCTGAGGGCGGGCCAGTTCTCGGGGTGCTCGTCATCCCACACGGCGTCGACGAGCCGCCGCCGTTCAGCCGGGCTGAGCGTCCGTGCGGCGTCGATGATTTCCTGAAGCGTGGTCATGGGCATGGCCTGAGCGTAACCGGTTTTCCTGCCGCCGCCACAAAGTCGATCAGCACATCCGTGAAGATAATTTCTATTGGCTCGGTTTCAGCCGGCTGTGCGGCGTTGGGCCGCGTCGCGAAGACGGCGTGAATGGGCCTCCACGTCCGTGATGTCGGTTCGGTAGCCGATCAGCCCAAGTTCCGTCCAGCGCTGCACCAGTGCAGAGCCCCCGAGGCGTCGCTTCGATTCGGGTGGGCGGATCGTCGAAGAGTCGTGGGCGACTTGACCAGCCTTCTCGTCCGAAATGGGCACCTCCGAATGCGGGGCATTGTCGGCCCTGATCTCCGCATCGTCATCATTCCGTCTTTTCATGTGCTCGCGCCCCTGGTCCGGCGGCTGGCGTGCAGGATCGTCAGGCCGATCACTTCGTCGCCCCGGTAGCGCACCACGATATCGTCGGGCCCGAGTTCGCTGTCTGTCGCCTCGGCTTCCGGCTTGAAGCTGACATACACCACGTCGGCCGGCTCGTCATACGTGCACTGCATCGAATGCCCGGGCGCTTGCCGCACGGCGGGGAGTAGGTCGATAAAGGCTTGTGGATCGATGGGCAGCATGGTCATTTCCCGGCTGCGGCCTCGAGTTCGAACTGCTTCAAGCGGACGCGGCCCTGGGGGAATCGCACCGTCAGCTCGAGCTCGCCGCCCATCGCCTTGATCACCTTGCTTAGCGTCGAGATCAGCATGTCGGACTGCCCTTCGAGCTTGGCCCAACTGGGCTGCTTCATGCCCGCAACGCGGGCCATCTGAGTCTGCGTCTTGCCGAGAGCCGCGCGGATCTCGCTCAGCACCATCTCCGCCAGCATTTCCTGCGTGCGGCGCGAGGCGATCCGCTTGGTCTTGGCGTTGCCCGTTCGGGCGACGAGTTCCCGGACTGTCTTTGCCACGTCACTCTGCTCCGCGTTTCTTGGTCGGCTTCTTCATCGTCGAAAGGTGTTCGGCATACAGGATGTCGGCCTTGGCGATCAGTTGGCGGTAAAACGGCCGCTGCGGCCTGCCGCGCTTGTCTCCGCCCACCAGCAGGATCGCCGCCCGCGAAGGGTCGAAGGCAAACGCGATCCGCAGCGTGTGGTCGGCCACGTCGGCCCGAATTTTTTTCATGTTGGGGTATTTCGAACCGTTGAGCGTGTCGGCGTCCCAGGGCGGGCCCGAACAACTCGAGCAGATTCACCTTGGCCTCGATCTCAGCCCGTTCCTCGTCGCCCAGCGTCTGGAACCACTCATCGAAGACATCGGTCGTGGCCGCCGTCCACATGAGCATTTATAGCCTACGGGCTATTTCCTGAAAAGGCAAGAAAACCACCGACGCTCGCGACGCCGCATGGCGAAGAGTGTACGCATGTACCGTATCTCGTCAACCCACCCGGGACCAAGCGGCGGTGTTGGTTTTCAAGGGGGGCATGGTGCAGGTCATGTTTCCCAAGAAGGCAGTTCCAGGAGAGAGGGATGTCACGGAGCCAGGGTCGCCAGCCGAGGCCCCCACATCTCATC
>Ga0194130_10000049_pt1 | contig 217881 bp, 226 predicted proteins | sample TA2KigsurfametaG_FD_160084 | JGI IMG/M metagenome (GOLD analysis project Ga0194130, IMG submission 160084) | Freshwater microbial communities from Lake Tanganyika, Tanzania - TA2015050 Kigoma 12 surface | ecosystem: Environmental > Aquatic > Freshwater > Lake | place: Tanzania: Lake... | reverse complement strand
CCACGAGGAGAGCCTCCTCCCAGGCGCTGACGCTGCCGGTGCTGCCCATGAAGTCAGGAATGAAAGTCGTTCTCATTCTTGGCACCGCGTCCGGGCCGAAACTGTCGCGTCAGTCACCGAATCCGGCGCCTGTGGCCCTGGCTGACGCCCAGGGACAGGCGACAGGACGGGGTGATGATGTGAGAATGGTTGTCATTCCGCTCCATTCCGCCATCCCCTCGCACGGCCCGACCGCCCCGCTGGGGCCCCTGTCTCCACGGCAGCGGGCCACCCCCGACCGCCATGGCTGAGCTGGTGGTCGCCGGGTCCGGTCCCCAGGCCCTCACCCTCTGCTGTCTGCTGCTGCAGAAGCGGCCCCAGTGGCGCCGGCGGCTGCGGGTGCTCGACCCCAGTGGCACCTGGCTGGAGCGCTGGAACACCCAGATGCGCCGCTACGAGATTCCCTGGCTGCGTTCCCCCTCTCCCCACCATCCCCATCCCAATCCCCACGCCCTGCGCCGTTTCGCCCAGGAGCGCCAGCGCGGGGCCGAGCTTGAGGGTCCCTACGGCCTTCCCCACACGCAGCTGTTCTCCGATTTCTGCCGCAGCGTCGTGGCCGACTTCCAGCTGGCCGACCGGGTGCAGGCCGTGGCGGTCGAGCGGATCCGGCTCGCTCCCGCCGGGGACAAGGCCCTGGAGCTGGATCTGAGCGATGGTTCGGTTCTGGCCCCCCGGCGGCTGGTCATCGCCACCGGGGCCGAGGCCCCGGTGCTGCCGGGCTGGGTCCGGGCCATCGAGGACCCCTACCCGGCCGACGCCCTGCAACACAGCCACAACCTCGACCTCGGTGCCTGCCCGGGTCTGGCGGGACAGCAGCTGGTGATCGTCGGCGGCGGCCTCACCAGCGCCCATCTGGCCCTGGGGGCCATCCGGCGGGGCGCCCGGGTCAGCCTGTTCTGCCGGCGGGCGCTGCGCCGCAAGCCCTTCGATGCCGACCCGGGCTGGCTGGGGCCCCGGTATCTCAAGGACTTCCGGGCGGAACCCTGCTGGCACCGCCGCCGTCAGCAGGTTCTGGCGGCCCGCGACGGCGGCTCGATCACCCCTGAGCTGGCCAGCCGGCTGCAGCAGGCGCAGGCCGCCGGAGCGCTGCAGCTGAACGAGGGCTGTCAGATCGCCTCAGCCCGCTGGCACCAGGGCCAGTGGCAGCTGCACTGCCGCGATGGCCGCCACCATCAGGCCGATCGCCTCTGGCTGGCCACCGGCCACTGCCTGGGGGTGAGCCACCACCCGCTGCTGCGCCAGCTGCAGCAGCAGCGGCCCCTGGCGCTGATCGAGGACTGGCCCGTGCTCACCGGCGACCTGCGCTGGCCCGGTACCCGGGTGCACGTCATGGGGGGACTGTCCGCGCTGCAGCTGGGACCGGCGGCCCGCAACCTGTTCGGGGGGCGGGAGGCGGCGCACCGCATCTGCCGCGCCGCCCTCAAGTCCTGAGGCCCCCTCGATAGCCTGAGACCCACTGATCCGCCTCCGGTGACGCCTGCGCCCCTTGCCGGAACGACGTGATGGGAGCCCAGAGGATCCTGGTGCTCGGCGGTGGCTTTGCCGGGCTCTGGAGTGCCCTGGCCGCCGCCCGCCAGCTGGATCACCTGGGCCTCGGCCCCGACGCCGTTGAGGTGCTGCTCGTCAACCGCGACGCCTTCCACGCCATCCGCGTGCGCAACTACGAGTCCGATCTGGCGCCCTTGAGGGTGCCACTGGAAACGGTGCTCGCGCCCGCCGGTGTCCGCTGGCTGGTGGGCGAGGTCGGCGGCATCGACCCGATGGCGCGGACGGTGACCGTGCACACGGCCGCCGGCCCCCAGCTGCTGGCCTACGACCGGCTGGTCTTCGCCCTCGGCAGTGAGCTGCGGCGGCCCCAGCTCCCCGACCTGGCCGCCCATGGCTTTGATGTCGACACCTACGGCGGCGCTTCCCGGCTGGCGGAGCACCTGGAGGCCCTGACGGAGCACACCGATGGCGCCGGTCGGTTCACGGCCGTGGTGGTGGGGGCGGGTCTGACCGGAATCGAAGCCGCCTGTGAGCTGCCGGCCCGACTCCAGGCCGTCCGCGAGCGTGCCGCTCTGGCGGGGCCGGGGCGGGTGCTGCTGGTGGACCACAACCCGAAGGTGGGCTCCGACATGGGGGAGTCGGCGCGGCCGGTGATCGAGGCGGCCCTGGCGGCCCTGGGGGTGGAGTGTCGGCTTGGTGTCCGGGTGGTGTCCCTGGACGGCAGCGAGATCCGCTTCGATTCCGGCGAGGTCATCGCCACCCGGACGGTGGTCTGGTGTGCCGGGATGCGCGCCAGTCCGCTGGCCGCCGGCTGCGGCGTGCCCACCGATGCCTTCGGCCGGCTGCCGGTGGATGCCGATCTGCGGGTCGAGGGGCTGAGCGGTGTGTTCGCCGCCGGTGACAGTGCTCGCCTCACCCTGGACGACGGCCACCCCACGGTCATGTCCTGTCAGCACGGCCGGCCCATGGGCCGGTTCGCCGGCCACAACGCGGTCTGCGATCTGCTGGGCCTGCCGCTGCTGCCGCTGCGGATCGACTGGTACACCACCATCCTCGATCTGGGTGCCTGGGGGGCCCTCTACACCGAAGGCTGGGAGCGCCGGGTTGTCGCCACCGGGGAGAGCGCCAAGCGCACCAAGCGGCTGATCAATGGCCAGCGGATTTATCCCCCCCTGAACGGCGACCGGGCCGCGATCCTGGCCGCCGCCGCTCCGGTGATCCAGCGCCCACCGCCGGTCGAGCCCGAGGGGAGCCAGCCATGAGCTCCCCCGCCCAGCAGCCCACCCCCGGCGCGGCCCCGGGGCGCCTGCTCGTGATCGCCCTGCTGCTGGCCGGGGTGGGACTGTTCTTCGGCCAGGGCTGGTATCGCCAGCTGGATCTCGCCGCCCTGCAGGCCTCCCGCGAGCAGCTGCTGGCCTGGCGGCAGGCGGCTCCGCTGGCCAGCGCCGCCGCCTTCGTGTCCGTCTACGTGCTGGTGACGGGCCTCTCCCTGCCCGGTGCCACCGTGCTCACCCTGGCGGGGGGCGCCGTCTTCGGTCTGGTCCAGGGCACGGTGCTGGTGTCGATCGGCTCCACCCTGGGGGCCACGGCGGCCTGCCTGCTGGCCCGCACCCTGCTGCGGGAGCCGGTGCGGCGCCGGTTCGGCCAGCGCCTGGGGCCGATCGAGGCGGGCGTCCGCCGCGACGGCACCGCCTACCTGCTCAGCCTGCGGCTGGTGCCGGTGGTGCCCTTTGTGCTCGTCAATCTGCTGATGGGCCTCACCCCCATGCCCCTGCTGCCCTTCGCGCTCGTTTCCCAGCTGGGCATGCTGCCGGCCACCCTCGTGTACGTGAATGCCGGTACCCAGCTGGGCCAGCTCACCGGCCTGTCAGGTCTCCTCTCGCCGGCCCTGCTGGCCTCCTTCGCCCTGCTGGGACTGCTGCCCTGGATCGTGAAGCTGCTGTTGGGCCGCTGGCGTCTCTGGCGTCTCTACCGCCCCTGGCCCCGTCCCCGCCAGTTCGATCGCAACCTGCTCGTCATCGGTGCCGGGGCGGCGGGCCTGGTCACCGCCTACATCGCCGCCACCGTGCGGGCGAAGGTCACCCTGGTGGAAAGGGACCGCATGGGCGGGGACTGCCTCAACACCGGCTGTGTGCCCAGCAAGGCCCTGATCAGCACGGCCCGCCTCGCCGCTAGCCTGCGCCACGCTGACCGCTACGGCCTGACCCCCCAGGAGCCCCGGGTGGAGCTGCGCCGGGTGCTGGAGCGGGTGCGTCAGAAGGTGGCGGCCGTCGCCCCCCACGACAGCGTCGAGCGCTACACCGCCCTCGGGGTGGACGTGCGCCTCGGCCAGGCCCGCCTGATCAGCCCCTGGGCGGTGGCGATCACCGCCGCCGATGGCAGCGAGACCGTGCTCACGGCGCGCGCCATCGTGCTGGCCACCGGCGCCGCACCGCTGATCCCGGCCCTGCCCGGCATCGACACGGTGCGGGTGCTCACCAGCGAGACCCTCTGGGACGCCCTGGGCGAGCACCCCTCCCCGAGGCCGAGCCTGGTGGTGCTGGGCGGCGGCCCGGTCGGCTGCGAACTGGCCCAGGCCCTGGCCCAGCTGGGGCTGCCGGTGACCCTGCTGCAGCGCAACGACCGCCTGCTGCCCCGGGAGGATCCCGAGGTGGGGGCGCTGCTGTGCGAGGTGCTGGAGCGTGACGGCGTGCGGGTCCACACCGGGTGCCGGCTGGAACGGGTGGCGCCCGCCGCCTCCGGTGGCGTGCAGGTGGAGGCGGTGGTGGATGGCGCCACCCTCTGCGTCGAGGCCGACGAGCTGCTCTGCGCCGTTGGGCGCCAGGCCCGGCTGGAGGGCCATGGCCTTGAGGCCCTGGGCATCCCCACCGGCCGCACCATCGACACCGACCCCCATCTCCAGACCCTCTACCCCAACATCTATGCGGCCGGTGACGCCGCCGGCCCCTGGCAGTTCACCCACACGGCGGCCCATCAGGCCTGGTATGCGGCCGTGAACGGGCTGTTCGATCCGGTGCGCTTCGCCGTCGACGACCGCGTCATCCCGCGCACCACCTTCACCGACCCGGAGGTGGCCCGGGTGGGGCTGAACGAGACCGATGCCACCGCCCGGGGGGTGGCCTTCGAGGTCACCCGTTTCCCCCTGGCCGAGCTGGATCGGGCCATCGTCGAATCGGCCGAGACCGGCTTCGTCAAGGTGCTGACCGTGCCCGGCAGGGACAGGATCCTGGGGGTGACGATCGTGGCGGAGCAGGCCGGGGAGCTGCTGGCCGAATTCGTGCTGGCGATGCGCTGGAACCTGGGCCTGGGCAAGGTGCTGGGCACGATGCACGCCTATCCCACCCTCTCCGAAGCCAACAAGTACGTCGCCGGGAGCTGGAAGAAGGCCCATGCCCCCCAGCGCACCCTCGCCCTACTGGAGCGCTTCCACTCCTGGCGCCGGGGCGGCGACTAGGAACGGGTCGGGGTTGTGCAGGGCCACGCTCACCGCCACGGCACTGGCCAGCAGCAGCAGCAGCCACAGCAACCGCAGGCCGATCAGTCCGGCGGCGGGCCGATCGAGGGCGGCCGCCGCCGCCAGGCTCACCACCGCCACCAGCAGGCCCGCCAGCGTGTCCGCCGCCGCCAGCACCGGGCTGTGCAGCCAGAAGAAAAAGGTGGTGAACACGGCGAACAGCAGCCAGCCCACCCCTTCGGAGACCAGCACCAGGGCCCGGCGCCGGCCGGCACCATCCGGCTGGAGCCCTCCGGCAGCGTTCGCCACCTCCAGGTTGGCCACCCGCGCCAGGGCCACCAGGGAGGTGATGTTCAGCACCAGCCACAGGGGGGAGAACAGCCAGTCCGGCGGGGCGTAGGGGGGCAGGCGGAAGGCCGTGTAGAAGGCGGCGTCGCCCAGCACCCCCGCCGGCCATAAGCTGACGGCATTGGCGGCCGCCAGGATCGCGGCGCCATGCCACCAGCGGAAGCGCCGTGCCGGGGCCGTGGCGCTCACGCCTGGGAGTGGAGCCCGATGGTGTTGCCTTCGGTGTCGAGCACCAGGCTCATGAAGCCGTAGGCACCGATCGACATCTTCGGCTTGATCACGGTGCCGCCGGCGCCCGCCACCCGGCTTTCCTCCACGGCGCAGTCGTCGCAGTGGAAATAGATCAGGGTGCCGCCACCGCCTGGAGCCATGCCCTCCATCTTGGCCAGGGCACCGCCGGCCCCCACCTTGCCGTCATCCATCGGGAAGGCGTAGTACTCCATGCCCGCATCGGACATGGGCTCCAGCGTCAGCTGGAACACGCTCTCGTAGAAGGCCCGGGCCCGGGCCATGTCGTCGACGTAGAGCTCGAACCAGATGACGGGATTGATGGCCATGGGTCCACCGAAGTCCTGGTGTGAGACTAAGACAGGACTCCGGGAATCACCCCGCCACCCCCTGCTCCTGGCGGGGGCCGGGCCCGGCGGTCCAGTTCTCCTTCACCAGCTGCCGCGGGCGGGCCAGGGCCAGGGCCCCGGGAGGCACGTTTCGGGTGAGCGTGGAGCCCGCCGCTACCGTCACCCCCTCGCCGAGGGTGATCGGCGCCACCAGCACCGAATTGGCGCCGGTCTTGCTGCCCGCTCCGATCACGGTGCGGTGCTTGCGCAGCCCGTCGAAGTTGGCGGTGATCGTGCCGGCGCCGATGTTGACGTCGGCGCCCAGCTCGGCATCGCCGAGGTAGCTGAGGTGGCTGGCCTTGCAGCCCTCCCCCAGCCGGCTGTTCTTGACCTCCACGAAATTGCCGATGCGGCAGCCGGCGCCCAGGTGGCTGCCGGCCCGCAGCTGGGCGAAGGGCCCGATCGCGCAGCCGGGTTCCACGTGGCTGTCGCGCAGCACCGAATGGATCACCTCCACCCCGGAGCCCAGCTGGCTGTTTTCGATCAGACAGCCGGGGCCGATGCGGCAGCCATCGCCGATGCTGCTGGCTCCACGGAAGTGGCACTGGGGCTCCACCAGCACGTCGCGGCCGAAGCGGGTGTGCTCGGACAGGGTGCAGCTGGCGGGATCGGTGAAGCTCACCCCCTCCGCCATCCAGTGGCGGCGCAGCCGGTCCTGCAGCACCGCCTCGCAGTGGGCCAGCTGCTGGCGGTCGTTGATGCCGGCCACCTCGTCCGGGTCGCCCACCTCCATGTGCATGGCGGGCCGCAGCAGGGCCACGGTGTCGGTGAGATAGAGCTCCCCCTGGTCGTTGTCGGTGCTCAGGCTGGGCAGCACGGTGGCCAGGCGGGCCCAGTCGAAGCAGTAGATCCCCGCATTGGTGAGCGTGTTGGCGAGCTGCTCGGCATTGCAGTCACGGTGCTCCACGATGCCGCTCACCTGGCCCGCCGCGTCGGCGAAGACCCGGCCGTAGCCGCTCGGGTCCGCCAGCCGGGCGGTGAGCAGGGTCACGGCGGCGCCGCTGGTGCGATGGGTGGAGAGCAGGGATTCCAGGGTCTCCGGCCGCAGCAGGGGCACGTCGCCGTTGAGCACCAGCAGCTCGCCCTCGAAGCCCTCCAGCGGCCCGAGCAGTTGCTGCACCGCATGGCCGGTGCCGTTCTGGGGCTGTTGCAGCACGAACTCCAGGCCCTCGACGCCGGCGAGGGTGCGCTCCACCCGATCGGCCTGGTGCCCCACCACCAGCAGCTGGCGGTCGGGGGCGAGCCGGTGGCAGCTGCCCAGCACCCGCTCCACCAGGGTGGCGCCGGCCAGGGGCTGGAGCACCTTCGGCAGGGCACTCTTCATGCGGGTCCCTTTCCCGGCGGCCAGAACGGCAACGGCGAGCATCGGCGGCGGCGGGGTGACTGCGCCGGAATCTACCGGTGCCCTTCGGCGTGGCCCAGTCCGCCGGGGCCCTGGCGCCGCGGCAGCCGGGCCGGCGGGGCGTTGCTCCGCTCCTGCTCCCGGCGGCGCCGGGCCAGGATCGCGGCGGCGGTGTCGGTGCCGGTGGGGTCCCGGTAGGGCACGCCGGCGCGGCTGGCCAGGTGCTCCCATTCGAACGGCTCCAGGGGGCGCAGGGCCGGATGGGCGGGCACGGCCGTGAAGCTGGCCGCCGTCCCGGCGCTCCAGCGTTCCGGTTCGTCGGCGGGCGGCCGGATCGCCCGCAGCTGCATTCCCAGATCCTGCAGAGTGCGGCGCACCGCCGCTGCGGAGCTGTAGGTGAGCAGCCGGCCATCGGGCCGCAGCAGCCGCACCAGCCGCTCCAGGAACTCCAGGCTCCAGAGCTGGGGGCACCGCGACGGGGAGAAGGCATCCAGCAGCACCAGGTCGCTGCGACCCGCCAGCGTGTCCAGCAGCTCCGGCAGCCGGCGGCGGGCATCACCAAGCCGCAGCCGATCGCCGCCGCTGAGCTCCTCCAGCCGGCCGATCACCGCGGCGGGCCACTGGCCCCGGAAGCCGGCGTCCGCCAGGGCGAGGGCCAGGGGCCGGTGGTCCAGGTCCAGGCCCCACCAGTCCAGTTCCAGGCCGGCGGCGGTGGCGGCGGCGAGCAGGGCGGCGGTGTTGGTGCCGGTGCCGACGGCCACCTCCGCCACCACCAGCTCCCGGCCCGGGGCGAAGCGCTCCAGCGCCGCCGGGACCACGAACTTCTCGTTGGCCTCGCGCAGGGCGCCGGCGGCACTGTGGAAACCCTCGTCGCAGCCGCGGCTGTAGAGGCTGAAGCTGCCGTCGCGCCCTCGCCGGGGCAGCAGCTCCGGCAGCGCTTCCGGTGCCGGTTCCGCCCCGGGCGAACCCCGATCCGCCTCAGTACCGCAGGCGGGCCAGGTCATCCCAGAAGCCGGGGTAGGAGACGGCGGCCGCCTCCGGCCGGCTCAGGCGGGTGTCGCCCCGGGCCACCAGGGAGGCCACCGCCAGGCTCATCGCCACCCGGTGGTCCGTCTCGCTGTCCACCTCCGCCCCATGCAGCGGGGTGGGGCCTTCGATGCTGAGGCCATCGGCGTGCTCCTCGAGCCGGGCCCCCATCGCCGTCAGCTGGCGGGCCATCACCGCCAGGCGGTCGGTCTCCTTGACCCGCAGCTCCGCTGCGCCGCTGATGCGGCTCAGGCCTTCGGCGCAGCAGGCCGCCACCGCCAGCACGGGGATCTCGTCCACCAGGCGGGGGATCATCGGCTCCTCGATGCGGAAGGCCCGCAGCGGGCCGTGCTGGACGCGGAGATCCCCCACCGGCTCACCGGCCACATCGCGGCTGTTGAGCACGGTGATCCGGGCGCCCATCTCGGCCAGCACATCGAGGATGCCGGTGCGGCTGGGGTTGAGCCCCACGTTCTCGACCGTCAGATCGGCCCCCGGGGTGATCGCCGCCGCCACCAGCCAGAACGCGGCGGAGCTGATGTCGCCGGGGACGACCACGGTCTGGCCTTGCAGGGTGGCTCCAGGCCGCACGGTGATGAACCGGCCCCCGTCGCCATCCACCTCCAGGTCGGCGCCGAAGGCCCGCAGCATCCTTTCGCTGTGGTCGCGGGTGGGGGCCGGTTCGATCACGGTGGTGGGCCCGTTCGCCGTCAGGGCGGCCAGCAGCAGGGCGCTCTTGACCTGGGCCGAGGCCACCGGCGTGCCGATGACGCTGCCGTGCAGGGTCTGCCCCTGCACCGCCAGGGGGGCCAGGTTGCCGTCCTCGCGCCCCTGGATGCGGGCGCCCATCTGGGCCAGGGGGGCCCCCACCCGGCGCATCGGCCGCGAGCGCAGGGAGGCATCGCCTGTGAGCACGAAATGGCGCCCCGCCCGGCCGGCCAGCAACCCCAGCATCAGCCGCATGGTGGTGCCGGAATTGCCGCAGTCGAGCACGTCGGCGGGCTCCCGCAGCCCGTCGAGGCCCACCCCTTCAACGGTCACCACCTGGCCGTCGGCGATCGGCGAGACCGTGACGCCCATGGCCCGCAGGCAGGCGGCGGTGCTGAGGGGGTCTTCGGCGGGCAGCAGCCCCTCGATGCGGGTGGTGCCCTCGGCGATGGCCCCGAACAGGAGCGAGCGGTGGGAGATCGACTTGTCGCCGGGCACCGTCACGTGGCCCCGCAGGCTGCCGCCGGTTTCGAGCACCAGGGGCGCGGGCAACGCGGCTGCGCTCGCATCGACGCTCGCGGGGAAGGACAACGGCTAGGGCGCCAACTGGGGCGATCCTATGGATCAGCCGGTTCAGGGCCGGATGCCGACGGCGCGCAGCCTGGCCGACAGGCTCCAGACCTCCACCACCAGCCGGTGCCAGGGGGTGATCGTCTCCATGGCCAGGCCCATGGGGGTGGGGGCGGCGGCCCGCAGGGCCCGCGCCGCCGCCAGGGACCGGCGCGCTTCGTCGAGCCGTACCCGCAGCTGGTGCTGGTCGGCCAGGGACAGCACCGTCTCCGGGCAGTGGTCAAGCAGCAGCAGGCCGCGATCGAAGGACTCGGCGTAGTCCTGCAGCAGCGGCACCAGGATCTCCTCCAGCTGGGGGCCGGTGGGATCGGGCAGGGAGGGAGCGGGAACCATCCCTGCAGCCTAGGAATCCGCTCCCGGGCCGTTCGGGTACGGATCACCAGCCCCCGGGGGAAGGCCGTGGAACGATGGGGCCCGTAAGGATCGCCCCGTGATCGACGTCGCCGTCTGGGACGGCCTGCTGCGCCGCCATGTCGATCGGGAGGGCCGGGTGGACTACGCCGCCTGGCAACGGCAGGGCGCGGAGGAGCTGGAGGGCTGGCTGGCGGCGCAGCGCCCCTTCGATCCGGATCCCGGCACGGGACCCGAGGCGCTGGCCCTCTGGATCAACCTCTACAACGCCCTGGTCATCCGCCAGGTGCTGGCCCGCTTGCCGCTGGCCTCGATCCGGCCCAGCCTCGCCGGGGTGCCCAACTGGCCGGCGTTCCTGGCTTTCTTCTCCCGGCCGGTGATCAGCCTGCAGGGCCAGCCCCTCAGCCTCGATCGGATTGAGCACGGCCTGCTGCGGCCCCGGTTCAGTGACCCCCGCCTCCATTTCGCCCTGGTCTGCGCCGCCAGGGGCTGCCCCCTGCTGCGGCCGGAGGCCTACCGCCCCAAGCGGATCGAAGAGCAGCTGGAGGAGGACGCCGGCCGGTTCCTGCGGAACCCCCTGAAGCTGCGTTTCGATCCGGCCCGCCGCACCCTGCACTGCAGCCGGATCTTCCAGTGGTACCGCCGGGACTTCCTGGCGGTGGCCCCTTCGATCGCCGCCTACGTGGGCCGCCACCGGCCGGACCTGAATCTGCCGGCCGACGTCCGCATCGCCTGGCTCCCCTACGACTGGGCCCTCAACGGCTGAGCGTCGTGCCGAGACTCGGTCGGCGGGTGGTCAGTCCCTGACCTCGCCGTACAAGCGCTTCAGCCGCTCTGCCGGCACCCCCAGGCCCCAGAGCAGACCGATCGCCAGGTAGATGCCGGTGGCCTTCCAGGAGCCCCAGCGCGCCACCCGGCGGTCGGAGGTCTCCACCACCCGGTTGAGCTGCCGGATCCGGCCCAGCCGGGTGCAGAGATCGGCGTCCTCCATGATCGGCAGGCGCTCGTCGAAGCCGCCGCAGCGCACGAAGTCGCTGCGGCGGCAGAACATCGCCTGGTCGCCGAACAGGACCCGAAAGCCGTTCAGCAGATAGCAGTGGGGCCGGAACAGCAGGGCCGCGTAGTGGGTCTTGAGGGCGTTGTGCAGGCTCACGCCCCAGCGGGTGCGGTCGGCGCCCCGCATCAGGGCCAGGAAGCGGCCGCCGCTGATCGTCGGGTCGGCCAGGGTGGCGCTCACCAGCTGCACCAGATCAGAGGGGACCAGGGTGTCGGCATGGAGGAAGCAGAGGATCTCGCCGCGGGCCGCCGCCGACCCTTGGTTCATCTGCACCGCCCGCCCCGGCCGTGGCGAGCGGATCACGCGGCAGCCGTGCACGTGGGCCCTGGCCAGGGTGGCGTCGGTGCTGCCGCCATCCACCACGATCACTTCGGCGGCCGCCGGATCGAGGATCTCCAGCTGCTGCAGGGTACGCCCAAGATGGCTGGCTTCGTTGAGGGTCGGGATAATGATCGAGACCGACCTTGCCGTCACCTTGCTGCGCAACAATCTTGCATTCTACGATCAGCAGGCGGCCTGCTAGTGGGAGACGTCGGCGACGATCTTTCCCCTCAGCCAACTCAATCCGCTTCGCTTTCTCTTCTTCGATCAGTTCGTTTCCCAATGGGGGAATCTGCGGGTTCTGGATGTGGGTTGCGGCGGCGGTTACACCTGCGAATTCCTGGCCCGTCGGGGCGCCTTTGTCACGGGCATCGACCGTTCCGCCCCCTGCATCGCGGCGGCCCGCCAGCATGCGGCCACCTCGGGTCTGGAAATCGCCTATCAGGTGGGTATCGCCGAGGAGCTCCCCTTCGCCGCCGGCAGCATTGATGTGGTGGTCTGCGTCGATGTGCTGGAGCATGTGGATCGGCCCGAGGCCGTGATCGCCGAGATCGCCAGGGTGCTCACCCCTGGAGGAACGGTCTGCTTCGACACCATCAACCGCACGTTCCGCTCGCGGCTGACCATGATCTGGCTGCTGGAGACGCTGCTGCGGCTGATTCCTGCCGGCGTCCACGACTGGCGGCGGTTCGTGCCCCCGTCGGAGCTGCGGCGCTGGCTGGAGGCCAGCGGCTTCAGCGCCATCACGCTGCGGGGCATGGACCTGTTCGGCCGGGGTCCGCTGCGCACCCTCGGCCGGTTGATCCACTACCGCCGCACCGGCAGTTTCCAGGTGGGCTTCGACCGGGACCTGGCCGTGATGTTCATCGGTGTGGCCGGCCTCAGCCCAGCAGCAGGCCCCCCGATTCACTGAAGGCGGCCCGGGCACTGCGCAGGTCGAAGAGCAGGTCCTCCAGGGTGAGCTGGTCCAGTTCCCGTTCCAGGGCCTGCAGCAGGCGGCGGTTGAGCACCCGGGTCACCCGGTCGCTGGGGCGGGGGTCCTCCTCGCCATCTCCCAGGGCGATCAGGCTGCCGGCCGGGGCCGCCACCGCCGCCAGGATCGCCGCCAGGGGCACCTCCGCGGGCGGACGCCGCAGCCGGTAGCCCCCCTGCCGGCCCCGGCGGGCCTCCACCAGGGCGGCCCGGCGCAGTTTGAGCATCAGCTGCTCCAGCATCGGGCCGGGCAGGTCCTGGGCCTCGGCCAGGGCGCTCACCGACTGCCAGCGCGGTGGGTCCAGGGCCAGCTCCAGCAGGGCCTTGAGGGCGTAGATGCCGCTGCGGCGCAGCATCAGCGGCCGGCCGCGAGGCGCTCCAACACATGCTCCAGGGTGTAGCCGAACAGGGCGGGATCGGGCTCGCCGTGGCCGAGATCGTCGAGGCCCAGCTCGCCCCAGCGACGATCCACCCGGGCCTCCAGGGCGGCGTCCCTGCCCAGGGCCTGGCCCCAGTCGTGCCGCTTCTCCGGGCCGATCTTGGTGGTGGCATCGATGGCGAGGCGGCCGCCCAGCCCCAGCCGCTCGCTGGCGAAGTCAAGCGAGTCGAAGGGGGTGTCCTCCAGCACGAACAGATCCCGCTGGGGATCCACCTGGGCGCTGATCGCCCAGATCACCTGGCGGGGGTCGCGGATCGCGATCGACTTGTCGACCACCACCACGAACTTGGTGTAGGTGAACTGGGGCAGGGCGCTCCAGAAGGCCATGGCCGCCCGCTTGGCCTGCCCCGGGTAGGCCTTGTCGATGGCGATCACCGCCAGCTTGTAGCTGAGGCCCTCCATGGGCAGGAAGAAATCGACGATCTCCGGAATCTGCTGGCGCAGGATCGGCGTGTAGATGCGGTTCAGGGCGATCGCCAGCATCGCCTCCTCCTTCGGTGGACGGCCGCTGAAGGTGGTCAGGAAGATGGGGTCACGGCGCTGGGTGACGCAGTGGAAGCGCACCAGGGGCGAGTCCTCCTCGCCGCCGTAGAAGCCCATGTGGTCGCCGCAGGGGCCGTCCGGGAGCACTTCGCCGGGCGTGATCGTGCCCTCCAGCACCACCTCGCTGTGGGAGGGCACCTCCAGATCCAGGGTCCTGCAGCGGGCCAGCCGCACCCCCTCGCCGGCGTAGAGGCCGGCGAACAGCCATTCGCTCAGCTGCACAGGGATCGGCGTGGCCGCCGCCATCACCAGCAGGGGATGGACGCCGATGGCCACCGCCACCTCCAGCTTGCGGCCCAGGGCCGCCGCCTTGCGCAGGTGCCGGGCCCCGCCCCGCACGCTCAGCCAGTGGACGGTGGCCGTGTTGATCGACTGGCGCTGCAGCCGGTAGACGCCGACGTTGGGGACCCCGGTCTCCGGGTCCTTGGTGATCACCAGCCCCAGGGTGATCACCCCGCCCGCATCCCCCGGCCAGGGGCGCAGCAGGGGCAGACGCTCCAGATTCACCTGCTCGTCCCGCAGCACCTGCTGGTGGCAGGGGGGGGTGAGGTCGAGGTCGGGCCGGGCCCGCACCAGGTCCCAGAACACCCCGCCGAACTTCATCACCTCCTTGAGACCCTTAGGGGGCCGGGGCTGCTGCAGCAGGGCCAGCTTCTCCCCGAGGGCCTCGAGCTCCTCGGGCCGCTCCATGCCCATGCTCCAGAGCACCCGTTCCACGGTGCCCATCAGGTTCACCGCCACTGGCATGGGGGAGCCGATGACGTTCTCGAACAGCAGGGCCGGCCCACCCATGGCCAGCACCCGGTCGGCGATCGCCGCCAGTTCCAGGTCCGGGTCCACCGGCGCCGTGATGCGCCTCAGCTGGCCGCGCCTCTCGAGCAGGCCCATGAAATCGCGCAGATTGCGCTGCCGTCCCAGGGCTTTGCCGATCCCGTCTGCCACCACCCCCGCCACGTCGTCCTGCGCCGTCGAGCTGCTGCCTACTGTGACGCACCCCCGTGACGATCGCGTTCCGTGCTGCTCTCCTATTTCCACACCTCCGAAGCGGTTCCTCCCCTGCTGCCCCCCGAAGAGGACGGCCCGGACGCCGCCGTGGTCATCGACGTGCTGCGGGCCACCACCACGATCGCCTGGGCCCTGGAGAACGGGGCTGAGGCGATCCAGGCCTTCGCCGATCTCGGCAGCCTGGAGGACGCCGCCGCCGGCTGGCCGGCCGCCCGGCGGCTGCGGGCCGGCGAGCGCGGCGGCAAGCGCGTGGAGGGGTACGACCTGGGCAACTCTCCCCTGGCGGTGACCCGGGAGCGGGTGGAGAGCAAGCGCATCTTCCTGAGCACCACCAACGGCACCCGTTCCCTCGACCGGGTCCGGGACGTGCCCCTGCTGCTGACCGCCTGCCTGCCCAACCGCACCGCCGTGGCCCGGCGGTTGATCGAGCGCCAGGCCCTGCGGGTCTGGATCGTCGGCAGCGGCTGGGAGGGGGATTACTCCCTCGAGGACAGCCTGGCGGCGGGGGCGGTGGCCTCGGCGGCCATCGAGCAGGCGGTGGCCCCTCACATGGGCGTGCGCTGCGCCAACGACGAGATGCTGGCGGCCCTCGCCCTCTGGCAGCAGTGGCGCCATGACACCGAGACCTGCCTGCGCAGCGCCAGCCATGGCCAGCGGCTGATCGGGCTGGGCAACCATGACGCCGACTTCGCCTGCTGCGCCGCGGTCGACAGTCTCGAGATCGTGCCGATCCAGGACGAACCCGGGGTGCTGAGGGCCAGTTGAGCCTCTCCTTGCCCCCCTTGGCGGCTCCCTTACGATTCGCCGGTCTTGGAGCGGTCCGGCGGTGAGCAGTTTTCTGGCAGCGGCGCTGCAACTCACCAGCACGCCGGACCCGGACGCCAATTTCTCGGCGGCCGAGGAGCTGATCGAGCTGGCCGCCCGCCGCGGCGCCGACCTGGTCGGCCTGCCGGAGAACTTCGCCTTCATGGGCGATGACGCCCGCCGGCTGGAGCTGGCACCGATCCTGGCCGAGCGCTGCAGCCGCTTCCTGGTCACGATGGCGCGCCGCTACCAGGTCACCCTGCTGGGGGGCGGCTTCCCGGTGCCGGCCGGCGAGGGCCAGACCTTCAACCGCGCCGAACTGGTGGGCCGGGAAGGCCAGCTCCTGGCCCGCTACGACAAGATCCACCTCTTCGATGTGGACCTGCCGGACGGCATCACCTACCGGGAGTCGGCCACGGTGCAGCCCGGCCACGAGCCGCCGCCGGTGGTCGACGTGCCGGGCCTTTGCCGGGTCGGCCTGTCGATCTGTTACGACGTGCGCTTCCCCGAGCTCTACCGCCAGCTGGCCGGTTCCGGGGCCCAGCTGCTGATGATCCCGGCGGCCTTCACCGCCTACACCGGCAAGGACCACTGGCAGGTGCTGCTCCAGGCCCGGGCCATCGAGAACACCGCCTACGTGCTGGCCCCCGCCCAGACGGGCCTCCACTACGGCCGCCGCCAGACCCACGGCCATGCCCTGGTGATCGACCCCTGGGGCACCGTGATGGCGGATGCGGGCGTGGAGCCGGGCCTGGCGATGGCCCCGGTCGACATGGCCCACGAGGCCAGGGTCCGTACCCAGATGCCGAGCCTTCAGCACCGCCATCCAGCGTTGTTCTGAGTGGTGATGGGAGTGCGTGCGGCGCGATTCGCCTGGTTGCTGACCCTGCCCCTGGTGCTCGGTGCCCTTCCGGCCCGGGCGGCGAGTGCCCTGTCGGCCTGGCACCTGAGCCGGGAGGGGGTGCTGGAGCTGCGCACCTCCCCGGGGGTGCGGCTGCAGGCCTTCTACGAGGAGGGCTCTGGCGTCACCGGGCCCCGGGTGTGGGTGGATCTGCCGGGTGCTCCCCAGCGCAGCCGCTCGGTTCCCGTCGGCGGCCTGGTGCGGGAGGTGCGCATCGGCCGGCCCGATCCCGGCACCACCCGGCTGGTGCTCGAATTCAGGCCCGGCACCCGCCTCGATCCCCGGCAGCTGCGCCTGGTGGGCACGGCCCGCGACCGCTGGCGCCTCTCCCTCACCGGCCTGCCCCTGAGCGGCTTCACCCGCAACGTCGGCGAGGGGGACATGGACGCGCCCACCTCCAGCTGGACCGCCTCCCGCCCCACCGGCTTCGGCAGCAGCGGCCGGGCCACCTCCGGCCGCCCCATCTCCGCTGACGGGTTGCCCGTGGTGCCCCGGGGCCGCTTCCGGGTGGTGATCGACCCCGGCCACGGCGGCCCCGATCCGGGCGCCGTGGGGATCGGCGGGCTGCGGGAGACCGATGTGGTGCTGGACGTAAGCCTGCAGGTGGCCCAGTTGCTCCAGGCCCAGGGGGTGCAGGTGTTGATGATCCGCACCTCGGAGGTGGACGTCGACCTGCCGCCGCGGGTGTCCCTGGCCAACAGCAGCAACGCCGACGTCTTCGTCAGCATCCATGCCAACGCCCTGAGCATGGCCCGCCCCGACGTGAATGGGGTCGAGACGTTCTATTTCCAGTCGGGCAGCTCCCAGCGGCTGGCCCAGGCGATCCAGTCGCGGATGATGGCGATCTCGCCGGGCACGCCCGACCGTGGCGCCCGCCCGGGACGGTTCTTCGTGATCCGCCGCACAGTGATGCCGGCGGCCCTCGCCGAGATGGGCTTCGTCACCGGACGCATCGACGCCCCGCGCCTGGCCGACCCCAATTTCCGGCGCCGGATGGCCGTGGCGATCTCCGCCGGCATCCTCGACTTTCTCCAGGGGGCCTCTTGAGCCTCCTCGTCGGCCTGTTCGACAGCGGCCTGGGGGGCCTCACGGTGCTGCGCCAGGTCCATGCCCTCTATCCCCACTCCCCCTGCCTCTACCTGGGCGACACGGCCCGGGTCCCCTATGGCCAGCGCTCGAAGGAGGAGATCCGCGCGATCGCCTCGGAGGTGGTGCACTGGCTGCGGCTCCAGGGGGTGGGGGTGCTGGTGATGGCCTGCAACACCTCCAATGCCCTGGCCCTCGACGTGGCGGTGGCGGAAGCGGGCGTGCCGGTGGTGGGGCTGATCGACAGCCTGGCCAGCGAGCTGACCAGCGATCACGTCGGGGTGCTGGCCACCCCGGCCACCGCCGCCAGCGGCGCCTACCGGCGCTCGATCCAGGCCTGCCGCCCCTCGGCCCGGGTGCTGGAGGTGGGCTGCCCCGCCTTCGTGCCCCTGATCGAGGCGGGTGATCTGCAGGCTCCGGAGCTGCGGGCCGCCGCCGCCGGCTATCTGGCCCCGCTACTGGCGGCGAACGTGGACACGATCGTGCTGGGCTGCACCCACTACCCGTTGCTGCGGGCCCTGCTGGCCGAGCTGCTTCCCCCCGATGTGCAGCTGGTGGACCCGGCCCTGGCCGCCGCCCAGCGCCTCGGACCGCTGCTGGCCAGCCTGGGGGATTCCCCCGAGGTGGATCAGGCGGGGGAGTCGGTGCGGCCGCCCCTGCAGCGCACCCGCTTCTGTGTCACCGGCCCCGCCGAGGCCTTCGCCAGCGCGGCCGCCGCCTGGCTGGGCAGCCGGCCGGCGGTGCGGAGCGTCAGCCTGCAGTCGCCCACCCGCGCCTATTGAGGCACGGCCCCTAGGATCCCTTCATCGTGGAGGTGACGTGGCGACGGTTGCAGAGTTGCTCCAGCCGGTGGAGTCCGACCTCGATGCCCTGCTGGCCGACCTGCGCAGCCTGATCGGCGCCGGCCATCCGATTCTGCAGGCGGCCGCCGAGCACCTGTTCGCGGCCGGCGGCAAGCGGCTGCGGCCTGGCATCGTGCTGCTGCTGTCACGGGCCATCGCTCCTGACGGTGGCCTCAGCCCCCGCCACCGGCGGCTGGCGGAGATCACCGAAATGATCCACACCGCCTCTCTCGTCCACGACGACGTGGTCGACGGGGCCGCCACCCGCCGGGGGGTGGCCACGGTGCACAGCCGCTTCAACCACCGCGTGGCGGTGCTGGCCGGCGATTTCCTCTTCGCCCAGGCCAGCTGGCACCTCGCCAACCTCGACGACCTCGATGTCGTCAAGCTGCTCTCGCGCGTGATCATGGACCTCGCCGATGGCGAGGTGCGCCAGGGCCTGTTCCGCTACGACACGGGCCAGAGCTTCGAGACCTACCTCGAGAAGAGCTACTGCAAGACCGCCTCCCTGATCGCCAACAGCGCCCGGGCGGCCGGGGTGCTCACCGGCCTGAGCGAGCCACGCCTGGATGCCCTCTACCGCTTCGGGCGCCAGCTGGGCCTGGCCTTCCAGGTGGTGGACGACATCCTTGATTTCACCGCCAGCGACCAGCAGCTCGGCAAGCCCGCCGCCAGCGATCTGGCTTCCGGCTACCTCACCGCCCCGGTGCTCTATGCCCTTGAGGAGCGGCCCGCCCTGGCGGGGCTGATCGAGCGCGAGTTCTGCGAGGCCGGTGACCTCGACCAGGCCCTGGCGATGGTGCGCGGCTGCGAGGCCATCGGCCGTTCCCGGGCCCTGGCCGAGGGCTTCGCCCGCGAAGCCCACGAGGCGATCGAATGGCTGCCCCCCTCCGAGCCCCGCAGCGCCCTGCGGGCCCTGCCCGAGTTCGTTCTCAGCCGCCTCTACTGATCCGGCCCTAGGGATCCAGCCGCATCTCCTCCAGCGAGTTCAGGCAGATGACCCCCTTGGGGTAGGCCCGGCAGCCCACCCCGGGCGGCAGCAGCACGTGCACCCGGCAGCCGGCGCCGAGGGCTGCGGTGACACCGGCGCTGGAATCCTCGAACGCCCAGCAGGCGGTCGGCGGAACCCCGAGGCGCCGGGCCGCCAGCAGGAAGGCATCCGGGGCGGGCTTGCCGTCGCCCAGCTCCGGATCGTCGCCATGGACCCGTTCGCCGATCAGGGCTATCCAGGGGTGGGGGGCCACCTTGATCGCCACCGCCGGGCGGGCACTGCTGGTGGCCAGCGCCATCGGGATCCCCAGGGCCCGGCAGCGCCGCACCAGGGCCTCGGCACCGGGCATGGCTGGGGCGGAGGCCAGCAGGGCCTCGGCGATGGGCTGGCGCACCGCCAGCAGCTCCTCCTCGCTCATCCGGGGCCCCCCTGCGGCGGCGATCCACTGGCGCACCTGGCTGGCGCAGTCGCGGCGCCGGCGGCCGCGCAGGCTGAGCAGCTCGGCGTCATCAAGGGGCCGGCCGAAGGAGCTGGCCGCCGCCTGCCAGGCTCGGGCATGGGCGGGCTCGGTGTCCAGCAGCAGACCGTCGAGATCGAACAGGCAGGCGGCGGGTCGCTGGGGCATCCCACCAGCCTGCATCAGGACGGATCGTTCTCGGGGTAGCGATCCTCCAGGGCGGTCTCCAGGGTGGTGAGCAGCAGCACCAGGGCGGCCCGCTCATCGAGTTCGCTGCCGCTCACCTCGCTGATCCAGCGCTGGCAGAGCCCCTCGATCTGCTGGAACAGGGCGGTGCCGCCCCGCAGCAGGGTCATCACCTTCTCGACGTTGTCCTCATCGATGTCCGGCGGCAGTCCCACCACGTAGCGGCGACCGTCGTCCCCCACGTAGGTGAGGTTGCCCTCGGCGTCGAGCGTCGGGCCGGCGTGGGGCGTGATCGGCTGCTCCTCCATGGCCTTCCGCTCCAGTCCCGTGGGGTCGTTCCCTGGCTAACGCCGCCGGCCGATCTTGCCAAGCAGGGATGAGCAGCCCTGATCGCCCGGCCGGGCGCTGCGGGCCGGGCCGCTTTCAGCGGTTCAGCCGCTGCATCCGCCAGGTGACGAAGGTGCCGATCGGGCTCCAGAGCAGGAACGGCACCAGCAGCAGAGCGGCGACTGGCGAAACGGCCAGGGTCGCCAGGGTCAGGCCCAGGCCCCAGATCCAGCCGGCCAGGCCCGCCGCCGTTCCCCAGGCCAGCCGGCGGGTGCGGCAGATCAGCAGCGTGTAGCTCTGCACCAGGACGAGCAGCACCAGATAGCCCACCATGGCCGGCGCCGCCGCCGCTCCACCGACCCCCCAGCGCAGCAGGGCCGAGGCGTAGAAGCAGAGGTAGATCAGCGACCAGATCAGCGGGATCCAGCGTTCGAAGGTGAGTCAGCGGGGCCGCCGCAGCCTCAGGAACCAGGCGAACTGCTGGCGGCTCGGGGTGAGGACGGCGATCACCAGGCCCATCACCAGCAGGATCGTCAACCAGGCGGGCATGGGAGGGGGCGGTGGTCTCCAGCGTGGCCCGGCTGCGGTTGAATGCACCATGCCCCAGCCTGCCCGGCAGGCCTTGCCATGACCCAGGACTCCTCGCCCACCATCGAGTCGGTGCTCCAGGAAGAGCGGCAGTTCGCCCCGCCGCCGGCGCTGGCCGCCGAGGCCCGCATCGGCTCGATGGCGGCCTACCAGGCCCTGGCGGCCCAAGCCGCGGCCGATCCGGACGGCTTCTGGGGCGAGGCGGCCCGCCGGGAGCTGCACTGGTTCGAGCCCTTTGACACGGTGCTCGACTGGAGCAACCCCCCGTTCGCCCGCTGGTTCGAGGGGGGTACAACGAATCTTTCCTACAACTGCCTCGATCGCCATCTGGACGGCCCCCGGGCCGACAAGACGGCCCTGATCTGGGAGGGGGAGCCCGGCGACGGCCGCTCCTTCACCTACCGCGAGCTGCATGCGGAGGTCTGCCGCGCCGCCAACGCCCTCAAGGCCCTCGGCGTCGGCAAGGGCGATCTGGTGGCCCTCTACATGCCGATGGTGCCGGAGGCGGCCATCGCCATGCTGGCCTGTGCCCGCATCGGTGCCCCCCACTCGGTGGTGTTCGGCGGCTTCTCGGCCGAGGCCCTGCGCGACCGCCTGATCGACGGCCAGGTGAAGCTGGTGATCACCGCCGACGGCGGCTTCCGCAAGGACAAGGCGGTGGCGCTCAAGCCCGCCGTGGACCAGGCCCTGGCGGAGGGCTGCCCCAGCGTCGAGCATGTGCTGGTGGTGCGGCGCACCGGCGAGGCCACCCGCTTCGAGGCCGGGCGTGACGTCTGGTGGCATGAGCTGGTGGACGGCCAGAGCGCCGACTGCCCGGCCGAGCCCATGGCCAGTGAGGACCGGCTGTTCGTGCTCTACACCTCCGGCTCCACCGGCAAGCCCAAGGGGGTGGTGCACACCACCGCCGGCTACAACCTCTGGGCCCACCTCACCTTTCAGTGGATCTTCGACATCCGCGAGGACGACATCCACTGGTGCACCGCCGATGTGGGCTGGATCACGGGCCACAGCTACATCGTCTACGGGCCCCTCTCCAACGGCGCCACCACGCTGATGTACGAGGGGGCGCCGCGCCCCTCCAGGCCCGGGGCCTTCTGGGAGGTGATCCAGAAACACAGGGTGACGATCTTCTACACCGCCCCCACCGCCATCCGCGCCTTCATGAAGAGCGGCCGTGCTGTGCCCGACCAGTACGACATGGGCAGCCTGCGGATCCTGGGCACCGTCGGTGAGCCGATCAATCCCGAGGCCTGGATGTGGTACCGCGATGTGATCGGCGGCGACCGCTGCCCCGTGGTGGACACCTGGTGGCAGACGGAGACCGGTGGGGTGATGATCAGCCCCCTGCCCGGGGCCACCCCCACCAAGCCCGGCTCCGCCACCCTGCCCCTGCCCGGCATTGCCGCCGACGTGGTGGATCTCGAGGGCAACAGCGTGCCGACGGGACAGGGGGGCTACCTGGCGGTGCGGCGCCCCTGGCCCGGCATGATGCGCACCGTCCATGGCGACCCGGAGCGCTTCCGGCGCAGCTACTGGGAGCACATCCGCCCCGCCGACGGCAGCTGGCTCTACTTCGCCGGTGACGGCGCCCGCCGCGACGCCGACGGCTACTTCTGGGTGATGGGCCGGGTGGATGACGTGATCAACGTCTCCGGCCACCGGCTGGGCACCATGGAGATCGAATCGGCCCTGGTGAGCCACCCGTCCGTGGCGGAGGCGGCGGTCGTGGGCCGGCCCGACGAGCTCAAGGGGGAAGGGATCGTCGCCTTCGTGACCCTGGATGTGGGGGTGGACGGCGATGCGGCCCTGGAGGCCGAGCTGCGCCGCCACGTGGGGCTGGAGATCGGTCCGATCGCCCGGCCCGACATCATCCGCTTCACCGATTCCCTGCCGAAGACCCGCAGCGGCAAGATCATGCGCCGCATCCTGCGCTCCCTGGCGGCGGGCCAGGAGGTGAGCGGTGACACCAGCACCCTCGAGGATCGCTCCGTGCTGGATGCCCTGCGGATTTAGGTCAGGGTGTCGTGAGTACAGCGGGGTGCGGCCGTCGTGGAGAGATGAAGCAGCGTTCGGTATCGCCGATGGACATGGGTTGCCCAAACAGATAGCCCTGGCCGTAATCGCTTCCCAGCTCGCGGATCAGATCAAGCTGATTCTCGTTTTCCACCCCTTCGGCTATAACCTTCAGCTCGAGGGCCCGGGCCAGGGAGATGATGGTGGTGGCGATCACATCATCCTCCGGATTCAGGCCCAGTCCATTCACGAAGGACCGGTCGATCTTCAGCACAGCCACCGGGAAGCGTTTGAGATAAAGCAAGGAAGAATATCCAGTGCCGAAATCGTCAATCGCCAGGCGGAGATTGAGATTTCGCAACGCAATGATGTTGCTCGCCGTAGATTTAATATCTTCCACCAGGGCTGTTTCGGTGATTTCCAGGTAGACGTTGCAGGAATTGATTCCTGTCGTTTCCAGGATTGCCTTGATGCGCTCCTTCGTACGGGGGTCGGCAAGGCTGTGCGCCGAAAGGTTGGAGGAAAGTCGCAGATGCTCAAGACCAGGAATCTGCTGCCACTTGGCTATGGCTGAGCAACCCGTTTCGAAGACGATCATGTCCATCTCTTGAATCAAGCCGCTATCTTCAGCCTGATTCAGAAAGCTACCCGGGAGCAGAATTCCATGCTGGGGATGCTGCCAGCGTATCAGTGCCTCAAAGCCTGCCAGCGTGTTATCGGATAGGCGAAACAGGGGTTGGAGGTAGGTTCTGATTTCGCCATTGTCCGCTGCATGGCTGAGGTTCTCTTCCAGGGAGAGGCGTTGTTGCGCCAGCACTCGCATCGAGGAACAGAAGTTCGCATAACGACCCCTGCCAAGCGCCTTGGCCCGATACATCGCCATATCGGCATTTTCCAGCACAACGGAGGGATCATCGCCGGGTTGGACGAAGCTGATGCCGATCGATACGGTATGGCTGAGTTCGGAGCCGAACATCTTGATGGGCTGGCGGATCGTTTCAATGATTCTTCTGGCCAGCTGGCTGGCTGCGTGGCGATCGCCGGACTGAGTTATCACGATGAATTCATCGCCTGACAGCCGTCCCACCAAATCATCATGGCGCACTGAATCCGTGAGGATGCGGCTAATGTGGATCAGCAGTTGATCCCCCGCGGCATGGCCATGGGCGTCATTGATCCACTTGAAGCGATCGATGTCGATGAACAGCACGGCCGTCACCAGAGCAGCGTCAGCCACCAAATGGTCAATGGTTGCCCTGAGGTGATCCAGCACCATCCGCCGGTTGGGCAGGCCGGTGAGGGCGTCATGGGTGGCCTGCTGATAGGCATCATTTCGCGCCTGGCGTTCAGACGTCACTGCCAGCAGCATGATCATGCTGAGTTCAATACTGCGGGCCATCGCCCTTAGCAGGGCCCGCTCCTCCAGATCAAAGCGTTCGCCCAGGCGGCCGACAAACAGCACGTCGCTGGATCCAATCGGAGCCCAGCAGGCGTGCAGGTCTCCAGAGCGGATGGGGATGTTGCTCGGTTGCTGCTTGGCCTGCTCCAGCAGTTGGATCTGGTCGGTTTCGCTCAGTCCGATGCACCAAGTGATCTGGCCCTCGCAGAGGATGGCGGCGACTTCCGCATCCACCGATTCCGCCACCCGGTTGACCACGTTGCGGAGGTTGTCGGGATCTTCGGTTGAAAACGCCGAGAGGATCTCCGAGAGCAAGTGAAGGGACCAGGAGGTCTCCATTAGCCGATCGCCAGGGTCACCAGCGTCTGATTGTGAAACCCGCCGGCCCCTTTGGTCCTGCAGATTTCTCCATAGGTATAGAAGCCCGCCATCGGGATGTTTCCGCAGATGTTCCTGCAGGTGCTAGTGATCAGATCGGTTTCCTCGTGGACCCGATCTTCGGTAAACACTGCACGCCTGGAGACACAGTCGAACAGGAACAGTCCGACCGCTTTATCCCCGTTCAGGGCTGCCAGTGCCGACTGAACTGACTGGCCGGCAGCATCCAGCACGGAGTTGAAATTGCCTTCGGCCAGAAAGGCCAGAGCTCCCTGGGGGACTTCCGCTATCGTTATCAGCTCCCGCGTCTGAAGGTTGAAACCCGTGATGTGGCGCATTTCTATTTTGTCGCGACGGCGGATACCGATCGGATGGGTGGCGGCGAAGGCGGCAAAAGTGGTCTGATCCGTTTTGGCGTTCTCAGGTGGATTGAAGAAATCCAGATACACGTCTAGAGCTGGCTTGTCCTCCAGAGAGGAGAGAATGTTGCCCTTGCTACCGGTCACCAGCATTGGCTCACTTGCCGCGGTCCATCCATGGCTCACCCCAATGCCCAGGGGGCGCTCAGAGCTGATGGCGGCGACAACCACCGACTGGGTAAGTACCTGTCTCCCGTGGATCTGCCGCGTGTGCTTCATCGCCAGGTTATCGCCGGCACAGCCACCGACCAAGGGGACGTCGATGGCGGCCACGTCATAGGCTCCACGCACGACCTCCATCTGATCACCGCAGAGGCCGTCGGAAAGCATCATCAGAACGGTGTTGGACCGCCGCTCGAGTTGATCCAGGCAATGGGCAGCTTCGGTGGCCGCGTTGCGCAGACCCAGGTCATCCCCCTGGCCAGATCCGGTGGTGACCCGGATCGCGTCACCGCCGAGGGCCCAGAGCACCAGCGCGTTGGCCATCGCACCAGCCGTGGAGATTTCCCCGGATGTTGTGCAGCCGATCACCTGGGTGCCGGGTTTGGCTTCATACAAGCCATCCGCAATGGTGGCCAGATCGAAGTGCGGCGCCACCAGGGCCACCACCAGCTTCGGGGGAGCCGGGCTCTCCAGGGCGCGGAGCGCCTCAGTCAGGGCTTCGGCGGACCCTGGCTTGGTGGAGGCCCCGACCGTGACCCAAGATTCTGTGCCCATTTGGTCGCTCCTAGGGCCAGCTCACGAACCGGATGTCTAGTTCCTCCGACCACTATGGCGCTTGGCTGGGGGGATCCGGCTGCCGGTCTGGTTCAGGCGCTGTTGGGGAAGCAGCCGTCAATCGTGTCGGCGATCAGCTCCACGGCCCGCTGGCGGCTGGGATCGTCAGCCCAGCTGCCCAGGAGGTTCTGGCGCAGACCTGCGCTCGCCGGGGCCAGATGGTCTCCCGGCAGCTCGGTGAGCCGGCTGGCATCCCCGACTCGGCTCTGCAGCACTGCCAGGAGTCGGCTGCTCTGGTCGATCGTGTCGCGGCGGAAGCGCACCAGCAGGTTGTGGGGCTGGCGGTAGCTGCTGCCGATCTGGAGCAGGGTGTCCTCGGGGGAGGGGCTGAACTCGCTGCGGAAGCGGAACTGCTGGCCCAGCTCCGCCAGGAAGGGGATCGATCGCTCGGCCGAGAAGTTGTTGAAACTGAGCGCCACCAGGCCATCGCAGCGGCGGCCGCCATCGGGGGCGAGCAGGTGCAGCTTGCAGCCGAGGCTGTGGCCCAGCCTGATCAGGAGGGCTTCGGCGGGCCCAGCCTGCTGCTCCCGTTGCTGGCGGAACAGACGCCAGGCGGCATTGGCCTGGGCCTGGTGGTCGAAGCCCGGCACGTAGCTCCAGGCATGGATCCTCCAGCCCCGGGCGGCCAGGGTCTCAAGAAAGCGCCGGTAGCTCAGCTGGGGGGTGGCGGCCAGGTAGCTGCCGCCGATGAACTCAATCAGCCCGCGGGGCCGGACCATGGGCTCCAGCCTCCAGAGCTCCCCTTGCTGTCGCCACGCCGTCATCGTCCGGTCCCCCCGAGCTGGTTCGCGAGCGGGGTCAGGAGGCCTGGAGGCCGCGCAGGGCGTCGAGGGCCTGGCGCCGGTGGGCCGGTCCGTCCAGCAGGTTGTTGAACACGTGGCGGATCACCCCCGTCCCGTCGATGACGTAGGTGACCCGGCCGGGCAGCAGCCCCAGCACGCTGGGCACACCGAAGGCCTTGCGCAGCCGGTTGCCCCCATCCACCAGCAGCGGGAAGGGCAGCCGGTGGCGGTTGGCGAAGCGCCGGTGGCTGGCGGCATCGTCGCCGCTGACACCCCACACCTCGGCCCCGAGGGCCTGCAGGTCGGCGTAGCTGTCGCGGAAGGCGCAGGCCTCCATGGTGCAGCCGGGGGTCTCGTCCTTGGGATAGAAGAACAGCACAAGGGCCTTGCCCTCCAGCCGGTCGCTGCGGCGTTCGCTGCCGTCCTGGTCGGGGAGGGCGATCAGGGGGGCGGTGTCGCCGGGGGCGAGGGCTGGGGCCACGGAGCGGGGGACGGAGGCAGGATCCGCTAACCCTAGGAAGACGGCACCGCCGAGGACGGTCACGGGCTCGGGGGGCTGGGGCACTGGGTGGGTGATGGGACCTTGCCCGACTTGCGACCATGGACCAGCGAGCGCATGACGTCGATGCAGGAGCAACCCGGTCTCTGGCAGCAGAACGACCTGCTGGGCCTGGCCGCCCCGGAGCCCACGGCTGGCCAGGAGCCCACGGCTGGCCAGGAGCCCACGGCTGCCCCCGAGCCTGCGGCTGCCCTCGAGCCCGCCGCTGCCCCGGTGTCGGCCCCCGCTCGGCCACCAGCCCTCTCGGCCCCCCAGACCCCCATCGAACCGCCACGCCCGGTGCCCATCTCGCTTCCCGCCTGCGCCGGCCGTCCTCAGCGGGCCCTGCCGCGGGGACCCGAGACCCTGTTGATCCTGGACACGGAGACCACCGGCCTCTCCACCCTCCAGGGGCAGTGCATCGAAGTGGGGGCGATCCTGTTCCACGTGCCCCACAGGGCCGTGCTCTCCCAGGTGTCGTTCCTGCTGCCCTGCCCGGCCAACGCCGCCGAGGCCATCAACGGCATTCCCGCCGCCGTGACCCGGCTGGAGCAGCCCCGGCAGGAGGCCCTGGCCTGTTTCCTGGCCATGGCGGCCACCTGTGATGCCTTGGTGGCCCACAACGCTGCCTTCGATCGCCAGTGGTTCGGCCTGGGGCCCCTGCCGCTGCTGGATCGCCCCTGGATCTGCTCGATGGAGGACATCCGCTGGCCGGCCGAGCGCCAGCTGCGCAGTGCCCCCTCGGTCCGTGATCTGGCCCTGGCCTACGGGGTGCCGGTCTGGGCCGCCCACCGGGCCCTCACCGACTGCATCTACCTGGCCCAGGTGTTCGAGCGCTGCGCCGATCTGGAGGGGCTGCTGCTGGCCGCCCTGGAGCCCCGCAGCCTGTACCGGGCGGAACTGCCCTACGCCGAGCGTCACCGGGCCAGGGAAGCCGGTTTCCGCTGGAACGAGGCCGTGCCGCGGGCCTGGAGCCGCCGGCTGAGCCGGCGCGAAGCGGAGGCGCTGCCCTTCCCCATCCAGCTGGTGGCGGATCCGATCGCTGCCGAGGGGCTGGCCCACAGCGCCTGAGGCGGGTGGCCGTTGGGCCGGGAATCTTCCGTTTTTGTTTCGATGCTTGAAGCAGAACAGGGGATCCTGGGCGCTCCAGCCCAGGCTCCCCACCCTTGGGTTGTTCTTCGGCGGCGGAGTCATGGTCACCCGGCCGCCGATCGGCTCCGTGGAAGGCGCTGACCCCGCCCAGCAGTGCGTGCGCCGCTGGCAGACGGCCCGCACTTGGGCCCGGCTGATCCGAGAGGCGGAAGCCCTCTGGCGGGTCGATGTGCGGGCCCTGCGTCGGTTGGCCTCCCAGGAGCTGTTCCAGCTGGTTCAGGAGGTGCCCCCCCGGATGCGGCGGCGGGTCAACCGCTGGCTGGTGCGCTTCAACGTGCTCACCCGCCTGCGCTGAGGCGGGCGAAGCCCGGGTAGGCCCCCGGACATGGGCAAAAAAAATCAGCTGACGGGATCAGCTGACGAGAAGAAAAACCACCCGTGTTCGCAGGTGGCGAACATTGGGTGGACCGGCTGAATCGGAGCGGCGGGATTTGAACCCACGACCCCCACTACCCCAAAGTGGTGCGCTACCAAGCTGCGCTACGCCCCGGTCGGATGAAGTTATCACAGCGTCCTAGGGGTGCCGCGCCGCCTGGAGAGGCGTCGCATCAGGCGGTTCGTGAGCCGCTGGCGGCCCATCGTGGTGTAGCCCCGGAGGTGCTCGCGACGGGCCAGCAGCCGCAGCTCCGCCAGCCCCATGGAGGCCAGCTGCAGCTCCGGCAGCCGCTGCCAGGCCATCGACGGCAGGGGCAGCTCGGAGCCTTCCCGTCCCTCCGGGAAGCCCTTCAGGGCCCCACCCGCCATCCACTCGGGCACAAGGACGAACAGCACCGCCAGCAGCCCGTAGAGCTCCACCAGACCCCTGGGCAGGGGATGGAGCTGGCGCTTCGGCTGGTCCTGCTCCTCGGCGGGGTCTCTCACGGAAGGAAGGCCGTCGCCGGGGCCCCCGGCAGCAGGGCACTGGGCCCCCCCTGGCGCCACTGCAGCGGAGGCTCGCCGGAGGGGTTCAGGCGCACGGTCCAGAAGGCCAGGGCGAAGCAGAGGCCCACCGCGGCGATCAGGGCCACGATCACGACCCGATCGGAGAGGGGCTTCATACCTGTTCGCTGCGCACGCAGACCCGTTTGATGGGCAGCTGCTCGAGCGTGAGTTCATCGCCCCGCAGGATCACCCGCAGGGACTCGTTCTGGTAGCGCAGGCCCGGGGCATCGGAGGCCTCCCGGAAAAGGGTGGCGCGGGTGCGCCCGGCGATCAGGGACGCCTGGGAGGCGTTGCGCTCCAGCACCACCGAGAACCAGTCACCGCAGAGGAACCGCTCGCGGATGTCGTAGTTCTCCCACCACGGGGACTGCATCGCCAGCAGCGGCAAGAGTCCGAGCGCGAGCAGCGGGGGGGCGGCCATGGCGGAACCGGTCAGGCGAGGGCGATCGGCGCATTGTCGCCGCGAAGGACGCAATGGGGGATGGCCCAGTCATAGCTTTCCCACACGCGGGCGGGAAGGAGGTAGGTGCCGCCGGGAACGTCGCCCAGGGGAATCCCGGTGGGCTGGGCGGAGCAGTAGGGGCGGCTGCCGGGCTTGGCCAAGTACTGCTGGTGATATGGCTCAGCGAAGTGGAACCGCTGGCCGGTGGCGATCTCCGTGGTGATCCTGCCCAGGCCGGCGGCATCGAGGGCGGCCTGGTAAGCACCGCGGCTGCCTTCGGCCAGGGCGAGCAGTTCTGGGTCATCGACGTAGATGGCCGAGCGGTACTGGCTGCCCCGGTCGTTGCCCTGGCGGTTGCCCTGGGTGGGGTCGTGGCATTCCCAGAACAGCTTGAGCAGGTCGGCGAAGGAGACCCGGGCGGTGTCCCAGACCACCCGCACCACCTCGGCGTGGCCGCTGCGGCCGCTGCACACCTGTTCGTAGGTGGGGGAGGCGAGCTGGCCACCGGCGTATCCCACGGCGGTGGTGATCACCCCGGGGAGCCGCCAGAAGCCCTTCTCCGCCCCCCAGAAGCAGCCGCAGCCGAACTGGGCCTCGGCCTGGCCTGCCGCCGGCGGGGCCGTCAGGGGGGTGCCCAGCACCACATGCAGGGGGCTGCCGCCCGCAGGGGTGGTGTCGCTCGCAGGGCTGCTGAAGAGGCCGAACAAGGGATTCCGTAGCGGGGAAATCAGCCTAGGCAGCGCCCTGCTGGTCCTGCTGCGGCACCAGGGCGATGTGGTTGAGCAGGGTGGTGATGAAGGCGAACAGCAGGAAGGGCAGCGACAGCACCAGGATCAGCCCCACCCCCACCAGGGCGAACAGGGGCCGGCTCGCCCCCATCAGGGCCAGACCCGCCGCCAGGCTCACGAAGATCACCGCCATCCAGATCAGCACCTGACCGTAGATGTCACCGAAGGTCAGGGTGCAGCGAACGTTGTAGGGCTGCTGGCTGAGGAACGACGGGGTGGGGGCCATGGGGACGGCGTGGCAGGCGTTGGGGAAACCACGGCGTATCCAGATAAGCCCAGCCGGCGCCCTGGATGCGGGCTGCTAAACAACTGTTAGAAACCGCCCCCCGGCAGGCACGCCGCGATGATTCAGGCGGCCTGGAGCTGGCGGTCGGCCTCCTCCCGGTCCCAGAGCCGGCGGTAGGTGCCTTCCTGCTGCAGCAGGTCGTTGTGGTGGCCCTCCTGGACCAGGTGGCCCGCCTCCAGCACCAGGATCCGGTCGCAGGCCGCCGCGGCCGAGAGCTGGTGGCTGATCATCACCACCGTCCGCCGCTGCTCCTCGCGCACCGAGCGCAGGATGCCCGCGGCGGTGGTGTTGTCGACGCTGGCCAGGGCGTCGTCGAGCACCAGCAGGGGGGCGTCCACCAGCAGGGCCCGCCCCAGGGCGGTGCGCTGCCGCTGTCCGCCGCTGAGGGTGATGCCCCGCTCCCCCACCAGGGTGCGGTAGCCGTCGGGGAAGCCCTTGATGTCCCCCTCCAGGCGGGCCTGGCGGGCGGCCTCCTCGACCCGGTCCATGCCGGCCTCCGGGTCGCCGTAGCGCAGGTTGTCGGCCAGGCTGGCGGTGAACAGGTAGCCCTCCTGGGGCACCAGAGCCACCTGGCGGCGCAGGTCGCTGAGACGCAGCCGTGTCACGTCGACGCCGTCGAGGAACAGCTGGTCGGGCGGCACCGCCACCATCCGGCCGAGGGCCCGGGCCAGGGTGGTCTTGCCGCAGCCCACCGGCCCCACCACCGCCACCAGTTCCCCGGGGCGGATCGTGAAGCTCAGGTCCTCCAGGGACGGTTGCCCCGCCCCCGGGTAGCGGACCGTGAGGCCCCGGGCCACGACGGCCCCGAGCGCCGGCCGGGCCGGGGGCAGGGGATCGGCGGGGGAAACGATGGCGGGGGGATGGCTGAGCAGGGACTCCACCCGTTCCAGGCTCACCTGCCCGGTCTGGAAGGTGTTGAGGGTGAATCCCAGCAGGGCCGTCGGGAAGACCAGGCGCTCCACGAACAGGATCAGGGCCACCAGATCGCCGATGCTCAGCCGACCGCTCTCCAGCTGGCCGCTGCCCAGGGCCAGCAGCAGCAGCAGGCTGAGGGAGGCGATGCCCTCCAGCATCGGAAACAGGGTGCTGCGGGTGCGCGCCAGGGAAAGCTGGGCGTCCAGGTACACCTTGTTGAGGTCGGCGAAAGCCTTCTCCTCGGTGGCCTCCTGGCCGTAGATCTTGATGGCGCCGATGCCGCTGAGGTCCTCCTGGACCAGGTCGCTGAGGTTGGCCAGCACCTCCTGCTGGCGCCGCTGCTGCTTCATCATGCGGCCGCCGAACAGGCGCACCACCATCAGCATGCCGGGATAGAGGGAGACGGCCGCCAGGCTCAGGAGCGGATCGATCGCCAGCATCGCCGGCATGGTGATAGCATAGGCCAGCACCGTGTTGGTGAGGCTGAGCAGGGCGAGGCCCAAGAGCCGCCGGATGTTCTCCACATCACTGGTGGCCCGGCTGATCACCTCGCCGCTGCCGGTGGTCTGGACCCAGCCGGGGTCCTGGGTGAGCACGTGATCGAAGATCCGCTCCTTGAGGCTGGCCTCCACCTGGCGGCCCACGCCGAACACCAGCATCCGGGAATAGAGCCGGGTGGCCCCCATCACCGTGGCCATCACGATGATCAGGCCAGCCACGCCGAGCACGTCTGCCAGCACGAAACCGGGCTTGAGCTCGTTGATCGACTGCCGCACCACCAGCGGGATCGCCACCCCCAGCAGGTTGACCACCACCAGGGCGGCGGCCCCCGTCAGCACCGTGCGTCTGTGGGGCCGGAGGTACCGCCCGATCAGATCCAGCCGCAGGGCAGCCATGCAGGAAGGCGGGGCAAGGGGGGTCCCTAACCTAGGCACCACTACCCTGGCCCCCGGGCCGCCCGGGCCATGGACGACCAGAACCATCCCCTCCATGCCATCGACCGGGAGACGGTCGACCGGCTGCTGGCGGTGGAGCGGCCCGAGGACGGCCACCTGGTGGACGCGGCCCGGCTGCGGATGCGCTACGAGGGCTTTCCCGGCGCCGCCGACATCCGCGACGATCTTGAGCGGATCCTGCGGCTCTGGGGACTGGACGTCGCGGCGCTCCATGCCCGCACCCGCGCCATCTGGGCCGCCGGGTTCCGGCCCGGTGCCGCACCGGTGGCCGAGGCGGTGGGCTCGGGCTTCGACACCGCCTCCGACGACGCCGGCTGAGGGGTGGCGGCCGGACGATTGCGCCCCGTTGTTAAGAACGGCCCACTTCGGGCGATAGTGGGGGCGTCCCCATCACCCGGCCCGGCGTGCTCTGCACCCGGGCTTTTTTCTTGCGCTCCTGTCCCCCGTTCCGGCCCATGGCCGGACTCCCGTAAGTTGCCGCTGATGCTTCAGCGTTCGGTGATGTCCGCCCCCCCCACCTGGCCCCAGCTGCTGGAGCAGCTCCTCAATGGCAGGGATCTCCAGGCCGACCAGGCCGAGGCCCTGATGCGGGGCTGGCTGGAGGGCAGCATCGACCCGGTGCTCACCGGAGGCCTGCTGGCCGCCCTGCGGGCCAAGGGCACCAGCGGCGAGGAACTGGCGGCGATGGCCGCCGTCCTGCGGCAGGCCTGTCCCCTGCCGGGCGAGCGGCCGCCCCTGGAGCTGATCGACACCTGCGGCACGGGTGGGGCCGGCGCCGACAGTTTCAACATCTCCACCGCCGTGGCCTTCACGGCCGCCGCCTGCGGCGCCCATGTGGCCAAGCACGGCAACCGCAGCGCCAGCGGTCGGGTCGGTTCGGCCGATGTGCTCGAGGCCCTCGGCCTCGATCTGCGGGCACCCCTGGCCACGGTGGTGGAGGCCCTGCCGCGCACCGGCGTCACCTTCCTGTTCGCCCCGGGCTGGCACCCCGCCCTGGTGGGCATGGCCCCCCTGCGCCGCACCCTCGGCGTGCGCACCGTCTTCAACCTGCTCGGACCGCTGGTCAATCCCCTGACGCCCGAGGCCCAGGTGCTCGGTGTGGCCCGGCCTGACCTGCTGGATCCGATGGCCGATGCCCTGCGCCGGCTCGGCCAGCGGCGGGCCATCGTCGTCCACGGCCATGGCGGCCTCGATGAGGCCACCCTCTCGGGGCCCAGCGAGCTGCGGCTGCTGGAGGACGGCGAGGTGCGCCGCGACTGGCTCGACCCCGCGGCGCTGGGGCTGGCCCCGGCGGATCTGGAGGCCCTCAGGGGTGGGGATGTGGCCGCCAACCGCGCCATCCTCGAGGCGGTCCTGCAGGGCGGCGGCACCCGGGCCCAAGCCGATGTGGTGGCCCTGAACGCGGCCCTGGTGCTGTGGGCCGCGGGGCTGGAGCCGTCCATCGCCGCGGGTCTGGAGAGGGCCCGCCAGGCCTTGGCCGACGGCAGCGCCTGGGCCAGGCTGGAGGCGTTGCGCGGCGCCCTGGCGGGGTCTGAAGGATGATCGGGATTCCTGCCGACGCCCCCCTGGACACCCCACAGGCGGCCCCCGAGACCCCCCGCAGCGACGGCGACACGCCGGCGGTGCTCGTTCTCGCCGATGGCACCGTGCTGCGTGGGCTGGCCTGCGGTGCCCGCGGCAGCGTCTGCGGGGAGGTGGTCTTCAACACCGGCATGACCGGCTACCAGGAGGTGCTCACCGATCCGAGCTACGCCGGCCAGCTGATCACCTTCACCTACCCGGAACTCGGCAACACCGGCGTCAACGGCGAGGACCTGGAGGCCGACCACGCCCACGCCCGCGGCTGCATCCTGCGCCAGCTCGCTCCCAGGCCCAGCAACTGGCGCTGCCAGGAGACCCTCGACCACTGGCTGGTCCGCCAGGGGGTGGTGGGAATCCGTGGCGTCGACACTCGGGCCCTGGTGCGCCACCTGCGGGAGGGCGGCGCCCTCAACGGCGCCATCGCCAGCGACGGCACCGATCCGGCCGCACTGCTGGAGCTGGTGCGGGCCGCCCCCTCCATGGACGGACTCAACCTGGCGGCCCGGGTCAGCACCCGGGAGCCCTATACCTGGGACCGCAGCTGCGCGGCCGCGTTCGACACCCGGCTCCAGCCCCGTCCCGAACGGTCCTACCGGGTGGTGGCGATCGATTTCGGCATCAAGCGCGCCATCCTCGAGCGCCTGGTCGCCCATGGCTGCGCGGTCACCGTGGTGCCGGCGGACGCCACCCTGGAGCAGGTGCTGGCCCTGGAGCCGGAGGGGGTGTTCCTCTCCAACGGCCCCGGTGATCCGGCCGCCGTGGCCGAAGGGATCGCCCTGGCCAGGGACCTGCTGCAGCAGCCCCAGCTGCCGGTCTTCGGCATCTGTCTGGGCCACCAGATCCTCGGTCTGGCCCTGGGGGGCCGCAGCTTCAAGCTCGGCTACGGCCACCGCGGCCTCAACCACCCCTGCGGTTCCCCCGGCTCTGTGGAGATCACCAGCCAGAACCACGGCTTCGCCCTCGATGCGGACTCCCTGCCCGCCGAGCGGGTGCGGATCACCCACCTCAACCTCAACGACCGCACCGTGGCCGCCCTGGCCCTGCGCCACCAGCCCGTCTTCGGGATCCAGTACCACCCGGAGGCCAGCCCCGGTCCCCACGACGCCGACCACCACTTCGCCCGGTTCGCGGCGCTGATGGCGGAACGTCGCTGAATCGGCACGTTTCGTTGCGGTTCCCGCATTCGGGATGGGGGTCTCTACAGTTCGGCGCGTTCATCACCTTGAGGACTGGGGCCATCACCGACCTGCAGCGACTGACCGTCTCCCTGAGAGGGGGCAGCGAACGGCGGGATGAGTGCCTGCTGTTCAGTTTCACGGGGCAGCTGGACGCCTATTCGGACAAGCAGTTCACCGAATTCATCACCGACCGCCACAAGGGAGAGACCCTCCCGGTGGTCATCGACCTCAGCCGGATTGACTTCATCGACTCCTCCGGACTGGGCGCCCTGGTGCTGCTGGCCAAGCTGTTCAACGACAGCTCCCGCCAGTTCATCGTGGTCGGCAACGCCCGGGTCGTCCAGACGGTCAAGCTGGTGCGCCTGGAGGCGTTCCTGCACCTGCAACCCGACCTGGAGTCCGCCCTTGGCAGCCTCGCCCCCGCCTGAGGGGTCCGGCCACTGGGTGGCCTCCGTGCCAGCCCAGGCACCATCGGCGGCCCTCGCCACCGCCCAGCTGGCCTGGCTGGGGGATGCGGTCTGGGAACTGCACCAGCGTCTGCGCCACTGCCGCCAGCCGGCCCGGGCCGCTGATCTGCACCGGGCGGTGGTGGCCGAGGTCCAGGCCGAAGCCCAGGCCGAGGCCCTGCAGCGACTGGATCCCCTGCTCAGCGACGCGGAGCGCCGCCTGGTCCTGCGGGGTCGCAACCAGGCCGGCCGGGGCCCCCGCCGCGGCGCGCCCCACGCCTATGGGCAGGCCACGGGATTTGAGACGATGCTGGGATGGCTTTTTCTGCAGGACCCCAGACGGCTGGCTGAGCTGCTGGACCATCTCGAGAAGACCGAACCCCGTTCCCCATCCGCCAGCCCATGAGTCCCTCCCCTGACCGCCGCGGCGACCGTCGCCCCGAGCGTCGTCCTGACCGCCGTTCCGACCCCGGCGCCGACCGGACCCCCCGGCGTCTCGGCTCCGGTGCCGGCGGGCGCCCCGTCAGCCGCGGTTCCGGCTCCGCCCGCCCCCGCCGCCCCGGAGAGGGCTACGGCCGTGACAGGCCCCCCTTCGATCGGGACCGTGGCCTTGAGAGGGGTGGCGAGCGCGGTGGTGAGCGGCCCGGTGGCCCCGATCGGGCGGGCGGCAGCCCCTATGGCCGCCGACCCTTTGAGGGCCGCCCCGGCGCCGATCGCCCCGACGACTCCCGTGGCGGCGGCGGACGGCCGACCCGCGAGCGGCGCGGTGGGGACCGTTTTGTCCCCGCCCGCCCCTCCTTCGGCCGTCCCGTCCCCGGCCGCTCCGGCGCCGGACGCCCGACCAGCGGCCGTCCCATCCCGTCGCGGACGGGTCCGGCCCGCCGCGGCCCGGCCCTGTTCCGCGACGCGGACCGCGCCCCGCGCCCCTTCCAGGGCCGCAGCGGCCCCGATCGGCAGGCGTCTGACGGTTCCGACGTCGACTTCCGGGGCGCGGCGGAAGCCTTCGCCGCCGCCGCCCCCACCGACCTGATCTGGGGCCGCCACACCACCCAGGCCACCCTGGAGAGCGGCCGGCCGATCCACCGGGTGTGGTGCACGCCCGAGATGCGCTTCAACCCCCGTTTCCTGCAGCTGCTGCGGGAGGCCAAGGCCTCCGGCGTGCTGGTGGAGGAGGTGACCTGGGCGCGCCTGGGCCAGCTCACCGGCGGGGCCGTGCACCAGGGGATCGTGCTGCAGCCTGCCGCCGCCGAGACCCTCGACCTCACCAGCCTGATCGAAGGCTGCCGCAGCATCGGTGAAGCGCCCCTGCTGATCGCGGTGGACGGCCTCACCGACCCCCACAACCTCGGCGCCATCGTCCGCAGCGCCGAGGCGCTGGGGGCCCATGGCATGGTCCTGCCCCAGCGCCGCAACGCCGGCCTGACCGGTTCGGTGGCGAAGGTGGCGGCCGGCGCCCTCGAGCACCTGCCGGTGGCCCGGGTGGTGAACCTCAACCGCTCCCTCGACACCCTCAAGCAGGAGGGCTACCGGGTGGTGGGTCTGGCGGAGGAGGGCACCGTGAGCCTGGAGGAGGTGGACCTGGAGGGTCCCCTGGTGGTGGTCATCGGTTCGGAGGGGGACGGCCTGTCGCTGCTCACCCGCCGCTCCTGTGACCAGCTGGTGCGCATTCCCCTGCGCGGTGCCACACCGAGCCTGAACGCCTCTGTGGCCACGGCTCTGCTGCTCTACGAAGTCGCCCGCCGCGGCTGGATGCGGGGCCTGACGGGCACCGCCCCCGCCCCCAGGATCGTGCGGCCCTCGATGCCGGCGCCCCCCGACCCCGAGCCGGAGACCCTGCCCGAAGCGGAGACCCTGCCAGAAGCGGAGTTCATACGCGAAGCGGAGGGTGCGCCCGAACTGGAGGTCATGGCCGAAACGGACGCCATGCTCCAGCAGGAATCGGTCGCTGAGGAGCTCGATGTGCAGCGCGATGCCGAGTTCGATCAGGACCATGGGCCTGCCGACGGCGACCCGGAGGCTGCGGCCGAATCTTCCACCGCCGAGACGGCCGAACCGCCCGCCCCCGAGCCGGTCGCCGAACCCCAGGCGAACCCCCTGGAGACCCTGCCGTACCTGCCATCGGCCCAGCCGGGCTTCGACGGTGACATCCGCCTCTGATGGCCCCGGGGGGTGCGTCCCAGCGGTCCCCCAGAATGGCCACCTCGCCCCCCTCTCCCCTCCATGAACCCACTGCTCTGGCCCACGCGCGGCATCGCCAATGGGTTGGGCCTGGCCTGGTGGGCGCGGGTGGAAGCCCGCTCCCCCGACGCGGTGTACTGGTTCGGGCCCTTCGTGCGTCGGCGGACGCTGGAGCAGGCGCTGCCCGCCTTCCTGGACGACCTGCGGGCGGAGTCTCCGGCCTCCCTGGAGCACCAGTGCCTGCGCACCGGCCGCAGCGAGCCGTTCACCGAATTTTCCGATCCGGCCGACTGATTCTGGCCGACTGATAGCGTCCATCGCAGCTGGCTAGCGGTTGGATGGGCATCGCCGAATGGCGGGAGCAGCTTCGGCGGGGCGAGGTGTCGGCCCGGGAGCTCACGGATCGCCACCTGGCGCGCATCACGGCGGTCGATCCCACCGTGCATGCCTTTCTGGAGGTCACCGCCGAGCGGGCGCGGGCCGATGCCGATCGCATCGACGCGGCCCGGGCGGCCGGCGAGACCCTGCCCCCCCTGGCCGGCATCCCCCTGGCCATCAAGGACAACCTCTGCACCAGGGGCATCCGCACGACCTGCTCGAGCCGCATGCTGGAGAACTTCGTGCCTCCCTACGAATCCACGGTGACCGACCGGCTCTGGCGGGCCGGGGCGGTGCTGCTGGGCAAGACGAACCTCGATGAGTTCGCCATGGGCAGCTCCACCGAGACCTCGGCCTTCGGCGCCAGCCGCAACCCCTGGAATCCGGATCGGGTGCCCGGCGGCAGCTCCGGCGGCAGTGCGGCCGCTGTGGCCGCCGGTGAATGCATCGGGTCGCTGGGCTCCGACACCGGCGGCTCGATCCGCCAGCCCGCCAGCTTTTGCGGGGTGGTGGGCCTCAAGCCCACCTACGGCCGGGTGAGCCGCTGGGGTCTGGTGGCCTTCGCCAGCTCACTGGACCAGGTGGGCCCGTTCAGCAGCAGCGTGGCCGATGCCGCCGAGCTGCTGCAGGTGATCGCCGGGGAGGACCCCCGCGATGCCACCTGCCTGCGGGCGCCGGTGCCCGACTACTCCGCCGACCTGGAGACACCCATCGCCGGGCTGCGGGTGGGGCTGATCCGCGAGTGCTTCGACCAGGAGGGGCTTGACCCTGCGGTGAAGGCCTCGGTGCTGGCGGCCGCCGCCCAGCTGGAGGCCCTGGGCTGTGAGCTGGTGGATGTGAGCTGCCCCCGGTTCAACGACGGCATCGCTACCTACTACGTGATCGCCCCCTCGGAGGCCTCCGCCAACCTGGCCCGCTACGACGGCGTCAAGTACGGCTTCCGGGCCGCTCCCGGCGAGCCCGGCAGCGACGGCCTGGCGGCAATGACGGCCCGCAGCCGGGCCGAGGGCTTCGGCGAGGAGGTGCAGCGCCGCATCCTGATCGGCACCTATGCCCTGTCGGCCGGCTACGTGGACGCCTACTACCGCAAGGCCCAGCAGGTCCGCACCCTCATCCGCCGCGATTTCGACCGCGCCTTCGAGACCGTTGACGTGCTGCTGACCCCCACCTCGCCCACCACCGCCTTCCCCAGCGGCGCCCACGCCGGCGATCCCCTGGCCATGTACCTGGCCGACCTGCTCACCATCCCCGCCAACCTGGCCGGCCTGCCGGCCATCAGTGTCCCCTGTGGGTTCGATGCCCAGGGCCTGCCGATCGGCCTGCAGCTGATCACCGGCGTGCTGGAGGAGCCCAAGCTGCTGCGGGTGGCCCACCAGTACGAACAGGCGGCCCGGGTGATGGACGCCCGGCCCGCGGCGGCGCTGGTGGCCTGAGCGGCAGGCAGCATCCCCACGCTCCGGGGTGGGCCACCGGCCACGTCCCTAGGGTGGTTGTCTCGATCGGGTGTCGCCGGCGATGAACCCGGACGAAGTGGCGATCCGCAACGTGCTGGAGCAGTGGGCCCAGGCCACCCGGGACGGCCGCCGGGACGACGTTCTCGCCCACCATCAGGACGATCTGGTGATCTTCGATGTCCTCTCGCCGCTGCGGTACACCTCGGCGGCGCAGTACCGCGACAGCTGGGAGTCCTGGCAGCCGGATGCCCAGGGCAGCCTGCAATTCGCATTGCAGGATTTCGCTGTCGAAGCGGGAGCTGATGTGGGTTATGGCTTCGGCCTGCTCCGGTGCGGGGGGACACTCCCGGACGGACAGACGTTCAGCGATACCGTCCGCATCACGTTCTGCCTGCGCAAGGGTGATGGGCAATGGAAGGTGGCCCACCAGCACGTCTCCAAACCGATCAAAAGAGGCTGATTGATCGTGTGAGCCGCCATGGAGATCCAGAGGAAGCGCTGCCTGGCCCTCCTGCTGTTCCTGATCACCGCAGCCACTCCAGTCCGTGCTGATCAGGACAATGTCCGCTGCCTGCGATCCATCGGTGTGCAGCCGCTTCAGAGACTTCAGTTCGCCCTTCGATCCAACAGTGATTCCAGCGCCTACGTTCTCTACCAGGGCCGTCGAGCGCCGATCCCCCTGAAGCTGCTGAAGGTGACTGAGCTCAGGCGGGTCGAGGGGGGAAGGCCATCGGAGTTCGAGACTCAGTGGATCGAAGCGACAGCCCCTGAATCGGCGGGACGTTATGTGTACACCAACGAGGGGTCGTCGATCGATGATGTCCAGTACATCCGCACCGATGGAAGCATCGTCAGGTTCGTGGATGATGCCGATGTTCTGGACGTTGGCCGCTGCAGCTGGGCACCGCCCTAGACCGGCGTAGGGGCGATCTCCCCCGTCGGCGGAACAGGACCTGGCTCGCTTTGGACTTCACCGCTGTGGTGGTGGTGGCCGGATTCGCCATCCTCAACAACCAGCACCAGCAGCGGCTTGAGGCCGAGGCCGGGGTGCAGGCTGCCCTGCAGCTGCAGCTGCAGCTCAGGGAGTTGGATGCGGGCGCGAGCCGTCTCCTGGCGGCCGATGGCCAGCAGCAGGCCCGGCACCAGCAGGCGGAGCGGGAGCTGCAGGAGCTGCGGACCCAGCGCGCCACGCTCGACAAGCAGGTCGACTGCCAGCGGATTCAGCTGACGGTGAACCAGCTCAGCGCCAAGGGCGACACCGACCAGGCCACCAGGCTGCAGAGCCTGTGGTCCGTGCCCTGCCCGCGTCTCCAGGCAGCGAGATAGCCAGGGCACCAGATATGGTGCTTCCCGGTAGGCTGGCCGCATCCTGTGGTGGCGCTGCCCTCCGACGCCGTGGCCTTCGTTCCGCTCCACAACCACAGCGACTACAGCCTGCTGGACGGGGCCTCCCAGCTGCCGGCGATGGTGCAGCGGGCCGTGGAGCTGGGCATGCCGGCCCTGGCCCTCACCGACCACGGGGTGATGTACGGCGCCATCGAGCTGCTCAAGCTCTGCACCAAGGCGGGCATCAAGCCGATCATCGGCAACGAGATGTACGTCATCAACGGCTCGATCGACGACCCGCAGCCGAAGAAGGAACGCCGCTATCACCTGGTGGTCCTGGCCAAGAACGCCGTCGGCTACCGCAACCTGGTCAAGCTCACCAGCATCAGCCACCTGCGCGGCATGCGCGGCCGGGGGATCTTCGCCCGGGCCTGCATCGACAAAGCTCTGCTGCGGCAGTACAGCGAAGGGCTGATGGTGGCTACCGCCTGCCTGGGCGGTGAGATCCCCCAGGCGATCCTGCGCGGTCGCCCGGAGGTGGCCCGCCAGGTGGCGAGCTGGTACCGGGAGGTGTTCGGTGACGACTTCTACCTGGAGATCCAGGACCATGGCGGCTTAGAGGACCGCATCGTCAACGTCGAGATGGCCCGGATCGGCGCCGAGCTGGGCATCCCCCTGGTCGCCACCAACGACGCCCACTACCTCACCAGCAACGACGTCGAGGCCCACGACGCCCTGCTGTGCGTGCTCACCGGCAAGCTGATCAGCGACGAGAAGCGCCTGCGCTACACGGGTACCGAATACATCAAGAGCCAGGCGGAGATGGCCCGGCTCTTCGCCGACCACCTCGAGCCGGAGGTGATTGCAGGCGCCATCGCCAACACCGCCCGGGTGGCCGAGAAGGTGGAGGACTACGACATTCTGGGGCGCTACCAGATGCCCCGCTTCCCGATCCCCGAGGGCCACACCGCCGTCAGCTACCTCAGCGAGGTGAGCCACCAGGGGCTGCGGGACCGGCTGGGGATTGCTGCCGACACCGCCATCGATCCGGCCTACGGCGAGCGGCTGGCGTTCGAGCTGCAGGTGATGGAGCAGATGGGCTTCCCCACCTACTTCCTGGTGGTCTGGGACTACATCCGCTTCGCCCGCGAGAACGGCATCCCGGTGGGGCCGGGCCGGGGGTCTGCCGCCGGTTCCCTGGTGGCCTATTCCCTCGGCATCACCAACATCGATCCGGTGGAGCATGGCCTGCTGTTCGAGCGCTTCCTCAACCCGGAACGCAAGTCGATGCCTGACATCGACACCGACTTCTGCATCGAGCGCCGCGGCGAGGTCATCGACTACGTCACCCGCCGCTACGGCGAGGACAAGGTGGCCCAGATCATCACCTTCAACCGGATGACGTCCAAGGCGGTGCTCAAGGACGTGGCCCGGGTGCTCGACATCCCCTACGGCGAGGCCGACCGGCTGGCCAAGCTGATTCCCGTGGCCCGGGGCAAGCCCGCCAAGCTCGCCGAGATGATCGGCGCCGAGTCGCCGGTGCCGGAGTTTCGCGAGAAGTACGAGAACGACCCCAAGGTGCGCCACTGGGTCGACCTAGCCCGCCGCATCGAGGGCACCAACAAGACGTTCGGTGTCCATGCGGCCGGGGTGGTGATCGCCGCCGAACCCCTCGATGAACTGGTGCCCCTGCAGCGCAACAACGACGGTCAGGTGATCACCCAGTACTTCATGGAGGACGTCGAGGCGATGGGCCTGCTGAAGATGGACTTCCTGGGCCTCAAGAACCTCACCATGATCGAAAAGACGATTGAACTGGTGGCCCAGGCCGAGGGGGAACGGCTCGATCCCGACGCACTGCCGGCCAACGATCCGGGCACTTACGCCCTGCTGGCCCGGGGCGATCTGGAGGGCATCTTCCAGCTCGAATCCAGCGGCATGCGCCAGATCGTCCGCGATCTCAAGCCCTCCTCCCTGGAGGACATCTCCTCGATCCTGGCCCTCTACCGGCCGGGACCTCTCGATGCGGGTCTGATCCCCAAGTTTATCAACCGCAAGCATGGCCGCGAGGCCATCGATGTGGCCCACGCCAAGCTGGAGCCGATCCTCAAGGAGACCTACGGGATCATGGTCTACCAGGAGCAGATCATGCGGATCGCCCAGGATCTGGCGGGCTATTCCCTCGGTGAGGCCGACCTGCTGCGGCGGGCGATGGGCAAGAAGAAGGTGTCGGAGATGCAGAAGCACCGCCACCAGTTCGTCACCGGCGCCAGCGAACGCGGCGTGGACGCCGCCATCGCCGAGGCGCTGTTCGACCAGATGGTGCTGTTCGCCGAGTACTGCTTCAACAAGAGCCACTCCACCGCCTACGGCGCCGTCACCTACCAGACCGCCTACCTCAAGGCCCACCATCCGGTGGCCTACATGGCGGCCCTGCTCACGGTGAATGCCGGCACCACCGACAAGGTGCAGCGCTACATCGCCAACTGCCAGGCCATGGGCATCGAGGTGATGCCGCCGGATGTCAATGCGTCCGGCATCGACTTCACCCCCGTGGGCAAGAAGATCCTCTTCGGCCTCTCCGCCATCCGCAATCTGGGCGATGGCGCCATCCGCCAGTTGATCGAGGCCCGCTCCAGCGGCGGACCCTTCCTCCACCTGGCCGATCTCTGTGACCGGATCCCGGGCCAGCAGCTCAACCGCCGGGCGCTCGAGTCCCTGATCCACTGCGGCGCCCTCGATGGCCTGGAGCCCAGGGCCAACCGGGCCCAGCTGATGGCCGACCTCGATCTGGTGCTCGACTGGGCCAGCTCCCGGGCCCGCGACCGGGCCAGCGGCCAGGGCAACCTGTTCGATCTGTTCGGCGGCGGTGCTGCCGGTGCTTCGGATGGCGCCGCCGCCGTGGAGGCTCCCGCCCCGCCGAAGGCCGCTCCGGTGCCCGACTACCCCCCCACCGAGAAGCTGAAGCTGGAGAAGGAGCTGCTGGGCTTCTACATCTCCGACCACCCCCTGCGCCAGCTGTCGTCCCAGGTGCGGCTGCTGACGCCGATCGGCCTGGCCAATCTCGAGGAGATGGCCGACAAGGCCAAGGTGAGCGTGGTGGTGATGGTGAGCGAGATCCGCCAGGTGACCACCCGCAAGGGGGACCGCATGGCCGTGCTGCAGCTGGAGGACCTCACCGGCTCCTGCGAGGCGGTGGTGTTCCCCAAGAGCTACGCCCGCCTGGCCGACCACCTGATGGTGGATGCCCGCCTGCTGCTCTGGGCCGGCGTCGACCGCCGCGACGACCGGGTGCAGCTGCTCGTGGACGACTGCCGCAGCATCGAGGACCTGCAGCTGGTGATGGTGGAGCTGGCCCCCGAGCAGGCGGGCGACATCGCCGTCCAGCATCGCCTGCGGGAATGCCTGACCCGTCACCGGCCTGGCCAGGAGGAAGCGGGGGTGCGGGTGCCGGTGGTGGCGCTGGTGAAGCACCAGGACGAAACCCGCTTCGTGCGGCTGGGGGGCCAGTTCTGCGTCGCCGACGCGCCGGCGGCGGTGCAGACCCTGGCCTCGGCCGACTTCAGGGCCTGGCTGCGCTCACCCCTGGGGAGTGCCTGAGCCGGAGCTCGAGGAGCCCTGGCGCATGGCCCGCACCGAGGCCCGCGCCCGGCCGATGTTCACGCCGATCTGCTCGAAGCCCAGCAGGCTGCCGGGACCGTCCTCCCAGCTGGCCGAAAGCACGCCGTAGCTGAGGCCCAGCAGGCCGAGAAGGAAGAAGGCCCCCGAGCCCACCAGGGTGAGGCCGGGGGGGATGTCGAGCACCCCGCGGCTCACCAGCAGGTAGCTGGCGACGAACACCCCCATGCCCAGGACCGTGGGGGTGCCGGTGGCGATGGCGATGCGCCGCACCATGCGGTTGGCCACCGCATCGGGGATCACCTGCTGGCGGGGCGCCCTGGCCGGGGTCGTCGGTGCGGGACGCTCTGCCCCGAAGGATTTCGGCTTCGGCCGACGGGCCATGGAACCGTCCTCAGCCGCGGATGCCGAGCTTCTTGATCAGTTCGGCGTAGCGGGTCTCGCTCTGGGCACGGAGGTAGCCGAGCAGACGCTTGCGGCGGCCGATCATCTTGAGCAGCCCCTGGCGCGAGGAGAAGTCGTGGATGTTCTTCTGCAGGTGGCCACTGAGTTGCTGGATCCGCTCGCTCAACATCGCCACCTGCACTTCCACCGAACCGGTGTCAGTGCCGTGGGCCTGATGGGAATTGATCAGTTCCTGTTTCTGGGTGGTGGTGAGCGGCATGGGCGGATCTGAGCCCGAACGGTTCAAACCAACACCTTAACGCGCGGCCCGTTGGCCCACCCCCGCACCGTCCCGATTCAGGCCACGGCGCGGGACAGCCAGCGCAGACTTTCCCGGATCCAGTCGTCGGCGCCGGCGGACCCGTCGATCCCCGGGGCGACGGCCCGCAGGGCCCGGTGGATTTCCAGGGGCTCGTAGCCGAGGGCCACCAGGGTGATCTGCACCTCCTCCCGGCAGGGGGCCGAAGGGGCCCCCTCGACCCCATCGTCGGGCTCCCCGTCGTCCTCGAGGGGATCGACCAGACCGGCAAAGCGCTCCTGCAGGCGCGCCCGCAGCTCCACCGACAGCCGCTCGGCCGTGCGCTTGCCCACCCCCGGAGCCAGGCAGAGGCTGCGCAGGTCGGCGTGGACGATGGCGTGCACGAGATCCGGCACCTCCAGCGCCCCGAGCAGGCCCAGGGCCATCTGGGGGCCCACGCCGCTCACGGCCACCAGCTCGCGGAACAGGTCCCGCTCACGCCGATCGGGGAAGCCGTAGAGGGTCCAGCCGTCGTCCCGGATGCTGTGGTGGATGTGCAGGGCCAGTTCGCTGCCCTCCTCCGGCAGGCGAAGCCACTGCCGCAGGCTGAGCTGCACCTCGTAACCCACCCCCTGGCAGATCAGCAGCGCCCCGCAACGGTGAGCCTGCTGCCATGGTTCGGCCAGTCGCCCCTGCAGCCAGCCGATCATGGTGAGACGTGCGTCAGCCCCCATGCTGCCCCTCCTGCCAAGCCCCCCGGCTCGCCTCCCGTCGCTGCCGGCCCCGCTGCCGGCCCCGCTGCCGGCGCTGCTGCTGGCGGGGCTGCTGGCCGTGCTGCTGCTGCTGGGGGGCTGCGCCAGGGTCGGCCAGCCCCCCAGGAGCGTGCTGCTGGACGCCCTTTCCCTGCAGATCCAGCTCACCCAGGGGGCCATCGCCCAGGCGCTCGATCTCCAGGCGGACGGGCTGCCGGAGGTGAGCCGGGTGCGGGTCGATGCCCAGGTTGCCGTGGCCATCGGGGCGGACCGCGGCCTGCACCTCACCGGTCGCTTCGACTGGCGCCTGCCGGGGGATGCCATCCGGGTCGACAGCCCCTTCGAGCTCTACCTGCAGCCGGGCTCCAGGGGGCAGAGCTGGCGGCTGGCCCGCCCCAGCGGCAGCAGCGACGGCAGCAGCCAGGACTGGATCACCGATCCCCTGCCCCTGCCCTCACGGGGCTGAGGGGACCCCTTCGGAGAGCCGCAGCCAGCGGGCCACGTGCGGCAGGGTGAGGCCCTGCACCAGCAGGTTGATCACCACGACGCAGAAGACGATGCCGCCGGCGTTCTGGACCAGGGACGGCACCGTGGCCGGGTCGATGCCCCGCACCCTCGGGATGGCGTCGACCATCTCGAAACTCAGGGCGAGGGGAACGGCCCCCCGCAGACCGCACCAGGACACCAGGAACGAATCCCGCCAGGTGAAGGGGGAGAAGCGTTGCAGCAGCAGCACACTTACCGGCCTGGCCACCATCATCATGGCGAGGGCCACGACGATGCCCTCCGGCAGCGCCGGCAGAAGTTCGAGTGGATGGACGCTCAGACCGAAGATCAGGAACACGGTGATTTCGGTCATGTTGTTGAACGGCAGCAGGGTCTGCTGCAGGGCCTCCGGTGTGATCCGTTCGTTGCTGTAGGTGTGGTTGCGCAGCATCAGCCCCGCCACGTAGGCGCTGATGAAGCCCGAACCGCCCATCAGTTCCGCCACGCCGTAGGAGATCAGGGCGACGGCGATGCCCAGGATCAGCAGCTGGTTGCTCTCCCGCACCAGCCGGTTGAGGCTGAAGCGTCCCAGATAGCTCACGCAGACACCGATCAGCAGACCGGAGCCGATCTTCTGCAGGAACGTCTGCAGCTGCTCCACCACCACCTGCTGCCCACCGCTGGCCCCTTCCAGGGTCGTCAGGCCGATCACCAGCCCCAGAAAAAGGATGCCGGTGGGATCGTTGACGGAGGATTCGAACTGCACCAGGGCCGCCAGCCGCCGAGGGATCGCCCGCTCCACCAGCTGCAGCACATTCATCGTCGCCCCGGCGTCCGTCGACCCCAGGCAGGCGGCGATCAGCATCGCCACGGCGACGGGCATCTGCAGGAAGCCGAGCTGGATGCCGCCCGCATCGGGGGAGGCCACAAACCAGATGATCAGTCCCAGGATCAGGCTGGAAATGATCACCCCTCCCACCGCCAGGATGATGCCGTATTCGAGGAAGCCGCGAATCGAGCGGATATCGGTTTCCAGTCCGGCGTTGAACAGCAGGATCGACAGACTCAGAACCTGCAGTCGCAGGATCGTGTCATGGCTGAACAGGGTGACGGAGGGGTTGATCAGCAGGCCGAACAACAGAACGCCGAGAATCGCCGGCACCCCGATCTTGAGCGAAAAGCGACTGATCGCCAGGGTGCCGAGAAAGATGCCGCCGATGGTCAGCATCATCAGCGGCAGGGGGACGATGCCGGGCGCGATCGGCGGCCTGATCAATGGCGTCTCCGCCCCCTGACTGAAGCCCGCCACCACCGTGGCCAGCCAGCAATGGAGCCCAACGGGGAATGGCGGGGACAGCAGAGGGACCCAATCCGGCGGCGTCATCGTACGGGCGGCTTCTGCGTCGATGGCATCGCCCCGGCGACGCCCGGAGGCTTGCCCAGGCAGATCAGTGTGGCCACCAGGATCAGGCCCGCCCCACCCGCCGTGGGCAGATCGATGGGTTCTCCGAAGATCCACCAGCCCCAGAGGGCGGCGAATCCCACCTGCACGTAGCTGATCGCCGTCGCCCGGGCCGCCGGAAGCTGGGTGAGGGCCCGGGTGAGCCCCACCTGGCCCAGCTGGGTGAACACCCCGATCGCCACCAGCCAGAGCAGCTCGGCCGGGGTGGGCAGCACCGGATCCAGCAGCACCGCCGGCAGGCTGATGGGCACGGCGACGAGCGGAAAGTAGAGGATGATCACGGCCGGATGCTCGCTTTCCGCCAGGCGCCGCACGCTCACGTAGGCCACGGCGGTGAGCAGGGCGCCGGCCACCGCCACCAGCACCCAGAGCGCCGGCAGGGGGGCGCTGGCCGTGGGCCGGGCCACCAGCAGCACCCCCAGCCAGCCCAGTCCCATGGCCGCCAGCACGCGCCGGCCCAGGGGTTCGCCCAGCAGCAGCCAGGCCAGCAGCGCCGTGAAGGTGGGGTAGAGGTACTGGAGCACCGTGGCGGCGGCCAGGGGCAGGTGCACCACGGCGGCATAGACGCAGAACAGGGCGGCGCTTCCCACCAGACCCCGCACCACCAGCAGCCCCCGGCGCTGCCCCCAGGGGTCCACGCCGATCCGGCGGACCATCGCGTAGCTCAGGGCCAGGCTCACCAGGGCCCGGGCCAGCACCACCTCGGCCAGGGGAAGGCGGTCGCCCACCTGCTTGACCCCCACCACCATCAGGCTGAAGGCGAGGGCGCTCATCACCATCCACGCCCCGGCCGGGAGGGCACCGGCGCCGGCGGCGGGGCTGATTCGGTTCACCCGGCGATCTCCAGCGGTGGTGGCAGGCCCCAGAATGGCTCCAGTCCGGCCACCACCGCTGGTGGGTCGCGGCGCCCGTTCCTCCACCCTTTCCACCAGAAGCCTTCCCCCCCTTGAGCCTTCCCCGTCTCCACCCCCGCACGATCGAGGCCGTCAAGGAGCGGGCCGACATCGTTGATGTGGTGGGGGAGCACGTGGTGCTCAAGAAGAAGGGCCGGGAATTCGTCGGGATCTGCCCCTTCCACGACGACAAATCCCCGTCGATGACGGTGTCGCCCGCCAAGCAGTTCTATTACTGCTTCTCCTGCGGGGCCGGCGGCAACGCCATCAAGTTCCTGATGGAGCTGCAGCGCACCAGCTTCAGCGAGGTGGTGCTGGATCTGGCGCGCAAATACCAGCTGCCGGTCGAGACCCTCGACGGCCCCCAGCAGGAGCGGCTGCGCCAGCAGCTTTCCCGCCGCGACCGGCTGCACCGGGTGCTGGCCCTGGCGGCGGGCTGGTTCCAGGGCCAGCTGCGCGCACCGGAGGGGGCGGCGGCCCTCACCTACCTGCGCCAGAAGCGCGGCCTCAGCGAGACCACCCTCGAGGCGTTCCAGCTGGGCTATGCCCCGGCCGGCTGGGACGGCCTGCTGCAGCACCTGCAGCAGGTGGAGGGCCTGGGCCCCGACCTGCTGGAGGCGGCCGGCCTGGTGGTGGCCCGCAAGGGCGGCGGCGGCTTCTACGACCGCTTCCGCGACCGGGTGATGGTGCCGATCCGCGACCGGCAGGGCCGGGTGATCGGTTTCGGCGGCCGGGGGCTGGATGGCGCTGAGCCGAAGTACCTCAACTCTCCGGAAACGGAGGTGTTCGAGAAGGGCAAGCACCTGTTCGGGCTGGACCGGGCCGCCGACCCCATCCGCCGCGACGACCGGGCCGTGGTGGTGGAGGGCTACTTCGATGTGATCGCCCTGCACGCCGCCGGCATCACCAATGCGGTGGCGGCCCTCGGCACGGCCCTCAGCTCCAGCCAGATCACCCAGCTGTGCCGCTGCTGCGACAGCCGGCGCCTGATCCTCAACTTCGACAGCGACGGGGCGGGCATCCGCGCCGCCCAGCGGGCCATCGGTGAGGTGGAGCAGCTGGCGCTCCAGGGCCAGCTGGAGCTGCGGGTGCTGCACCTGCCCGCCGGCAAGGACCCGGACGAGTTCCTGCAGCAGCACGGCCCGGGGGAGTACCGCTCCCTGCTGGACCAGGCCCCCCTCTGGCTCGACTGGCAGATCGAGCAGGTGCTCGAGGGAAAGGATCTGGCCCGGGCCGACCAGTTCCAGCAGGCCGTCTCGGGGCTGGTGCAGCTGCTGGGCAAGCTGCCCCAGTCGGCCGTGCGCAGCCACTACCTGCAGCAGGTGGCGGAGCGCCTCTCCGGCGGTCAGGCCCGGCTGGCCATCCAGCTGGAGGAGGACCTGCGCCAGCAGGTCAAGGGCCAGCGCTGGCACGGCCGTTCGACGAAATGGGAGCAACCCGGGGAGGTGGGCCACCGGGAGCGGGCCGAGGCGGAGATCCTGCGCCTCTATCTGCACTGCCCCGCCTGGCGCGGCGTGATCCGCGCCGATCTGCGCCGCCGGGAGCTCGATGATTTCGCCCTCCAGCACCACCGCCAGCTCTGGGCCGCCATCGGTGAACTGGAGGAGGACAACCTCGGGGCCGGCCGGCTCGAGGCCATCAACCGGGGCACCGACCCCGGCCTGGATCTGGCCGACCTCGATCTTCCTCGCCTGCTGGGCGACCGGCTGCTGGTGGAGCAGAGCGCCCTGCTCGGCCGCCTCACCCCCCTGCTGGAGCCCAGTGAGGTGCAGCGGCTGGCCCTGGCCCACCCACCGCTGCAGCTGCGGGGGGCCACGGCGTCGCTGGAGCGCCAGCGGGTGCTGCGCCGCTGCCGCCACCTGCTCGATGCCTGGTCGAGTCAGCGCCTCCAGACCCTCGAGTACTGCATCGCCCGGCTGCTGGAGGAGGAGCGCGACGCCCCCCCTTCGGCGGCCGCCCCCCCGGTCACCGGCGCCGGCCTCGACATGGAGACCCGCATCCATGATCTCTTCGACGCGCTCAACGGCGACGCCCTGCGCTTCCAGGAGGCCTATTACGCCGAACGCCGCTATCTGAATCAGCTGGATGACGGCCGCCGTGCCGGCTACGAGGAGACCCTCACGGCCCCGGCCGCCTGAGATCGGAACTCCTCAGCCATCAGTGGACCGGGGCCGGTGCTCCGCCCCCGCCAACCGGCTCTCCAACCTCTGGTCTGCCTAGATTTTCATTGGACGCAGGCTTGCCATGGCTCCCTATCCGGCCTTTCCCGTCCCCGCCGATGAGGACCAGCGGCTCCGCGATCTGGAGCGCTACGGGCTGTTCCAAGCCGACAGCGACAAGCATTTCGACCGGATCCTGGACCTGGCCGCCGCCATCTTCCGGACACCCATCGTGGCCCTGTCCCTGGTGGAGGCCGACCGGCAGTGGTTCCTGGCCAAGCGGGGCCTCGACGTGCGCGAAACCCCCCGTGAGATGGCCTTCTGCGCCCATGCCATCGTCCATGACGAGGTGATGGTGGTGCCCGATGCCCGCGCCGACGAGCGCTTCCGCAGCAACCCCCTGGTCTTCGCCGATCCCCACATCCGCTTCTATGCCGGCGCGCCGCTGCAGACGCCGGAGGGCCACAACCTCGGCACCCTCTGCGTCATCGACCGGGAGCCCCGGGACATCAGCCCGGAGCAGCGCGAGCTGTTGCACCGTCTGGCCCAGCTGGCCATGCGGGAGCTGGAGCTGCGGCGTCTCGCCCACCTCTGCCCGGTCACCGGCCTGCCCACCCGCCACACCTTCCTGACCATCGGCGAGCGGGAGTTCGCCCGGGCCCGCCGCGACCACCAACCCCTGTCGCTGCTGCTCTTCGATGTCGACAATCTGCGGCTGATCAACAACCGCTGGGGCCACCCCGCCGGCGACCGGGTGCTGGCCGATCTGGTCCAGCTGGCCCGCACCTTCCTGCAGGAGCAGGACTTCGCCGCCCGCGTCGGCGATGGTGCGTTCGCCCTGCTGCTGGTGGGCATCGACGCGGTCCAGGCGATGGCCCTGGCCGAGGCCCTCCGCACCGCTGTCACCCACCTGCCCGGGGTGCACACCCATTCCGACTTCCGCCTGCACATCAGCGGTGGCCTCACCGGCCTGGCCCCCCAGGATCACGGCTTCCCCGACCTGATCCTGCGGGCCGAGCGGGCCCTTGAGCTGGCCAAGGGCAACGGCCGCGACCAGGTCGCCAGCCTCTTCGATGGCCCCTGAGGGCCTCAGGCCCGCACCACCGGCACATCGCTCAGGCGGGTGGTGGCCGCCCGGGACAGGCGCGAGCGGCGCATCGTCCAGCGGGGCCGCAGGCCGCAGGCGGCCCACTGCACCGTGCCGCTGCCGTAGCGGCGGTTGAGGCCGTCGACGGCGGCCATCAGGGCCTCGCGTCGCCGCTGCTGCTCCGGCGGCAGCGGCACCAGCAGATGGTGCTGCAGCAGTTCCACCGGCTGCAGATCCTGCAGCAGCACCCCCGCCTTCTGCAGCGGCTTGTGGGGCCGGAACAGCCGCTCGGCCAGGGGCAGGGCGGCGGCGAGCAGCACGGCGGTGTCGTTGCTGGGCAGGGGCAGGGCGACGGTGGCGGCATTGGCGTAGAAGCGGGTTCCGTTGAAGGGGCTGCTGCGGACGAACACCGTGACGCTGCCCGCCCGCTGCCCCTGGCGGCGCAGCTTCTCGCCGGCCCGGCTGAGGTAGGTGGCGATCGCCTGCCGCAGGCCCTCAAGGCTGGTGACCGGCTCGCTGAAGCTGCGGCTGACGCAGGTTTCCTGCTTCGCCGGCGGCACCGCCACCAGGGGCAGGCAGCTGTGGCCGCGCAGTTCCTGCTGCAGCCGCACCCCCACGACGCCACAGCGGTGCCGCAGCTCGCCACTGGGCATGTCGCGCAGGGCCCGGGCGTTGGCGATGCCCCGCAGCCGGCACCAGCGGGACAGCTTGCGGCCGATGCCCCAGACATCCTCGATGGCGATGGCCTCCAGCCAGGGGCCCGGATCCCCCGCCTGGCCCAGGTCGAAGACGCCGCCATGGGAGGGGTCGCGCTTGGCGATGCGGTTGGCGATCTTGGCCAGCACCTTGGTGGGGGCGATGCCCACCGCCACCGGCAGGCCCAGCTGGCGGCGCACCTGGCGGCGCAGCTCCTGCCCCCAGGTGGTGAGGTCGCCGTCGCCGGGCGGGCGGTGCAGGCGGCCGAAGGCCTCGTCGATGGAATAGACCTCCAGCTCCTCCACCCAGGCTTCGAGGCTGGCCATCAGCCGCTGGCTCATGTCGGCGTAGAGGCCGTAGTTGGAACTGCGCACCACCACGCCGCGGCGTTCCAGGTCGTGGCGCACCTGGAACCAGGGGGTGCCCATGGGAATGCCCATGGCGCGGGCCTCGGCACTGCGGGAGACGATGCAGCCGTCGTTGTTGGAGAGCACCACCAGGGGCTTGCCGATCACGGCGGGATCGAGGGCGGCCTCGCAGGAGGCGTAGAAGTTGTTGCCGTCGATCAGGACTGTGGCCTGGGCCATCGACCTCCCGGCAGCGAACGGATCACGTGCAGGGCCACGCCCCAGAGGCGGTCGTCGTCGCTGCCGCCGAGGGCCAGGGGCGGGTAGGCGGGATTGGCCGCCTCCAGCCACCAGCGCGGCCCCCGGCGCACCAGGCGCTTGAGGGTGAAGCCCCCCTCCAGCAGGGCCACCACGATGCGGCCGGAGCGGGGAGTGATCCCCCGGTCGACGACGAGCAGGTCGCCGTGGCGGATGCCGGCGCCGACCATCGAATCGCCGCAGACGCGCAGCAGCAGGGTGCGCTCGGGGTGGAGGTTCAGCTGGGTGTTGAGGTCGACCCCCGGGTCGGGATCGGGGTGGTGCTGGTCGGGGTGGCGGGGATCGGGGTGGCGGGGATCGGGCACGGGCCCCGGACGGCAGGCCTCACTCTAGTACAGATGTACTGATCAGTCCCCGTCCTCGAGCAGCAGCTGCTGAAAGGCGGTGTAAAGCTCCCGTTCGCTGTCGTCGGCCGGGGGACGGCGGTTCGCTCCGGTCCGGGGGGTCGGGGTGCGGCGCCGGGTGGTGGCCCCGGGGGAGGCGCCAGGGCCGTTCAGGTCGCCACGGCGCTCGCCGCCCGGGTCGCCGGCCGGGCCCGGGCGGGGGCTGCCGGCGGGGGGGCTGCCGGCGGCGGTGGGAGGTGTCTCCAGCTGCCGCAAGCGCTCCAGCAGATGGGGCGGCACGCTGCCGTCGGCGCTGACGTTCATCAGGGCGCGGAAGAGCTTCTGGGGGTCCTGCTCGGTTTCCACCGGATGGCGACGCTCGAGCGCCGAAGACCCGGGGGCCGGAGCGCCGGCGGCCGGGGTGGGAGGCGGCGGGGCGGGCAGGGGTCGAGGCAGCTGGCGGCCGAGGGCCTCCAGCCGCTCACGGCTGCGGGCATCGAAGCTCATCGGGGCGGGCTCAGCTGCAGTTCAGTGTGTCGCGGGTGAGGCGGCCACTGACGGGATTGGTGCCGCTGGCGGCGGCACAGAGGCTGGTGAGGGCATCACCGCGCAGGGGCACGTTGGTGAAATCGGCGCCGTCGATGAGCACCCCACGGAACTTGGTGTTGAAGGCGAAGGCGCCGTCGAGGCGGGCGTTGCGCAGGTCGGTGCCCTCGAACACGGCCGAATCCAGGGTGGCGTCCCGCAGGTCGCTGCCGCTCAGATCGGCGTCCTGGAGCTTGGCGCCGAACAGGCTGGCGCCGCGCAGGTCCGCCCCCGAGAGATCAGCGTCGCGCAGGTTGGTGAGGTTGAAGGTGACGCCGCGCAGGTCGGCGCCGTGGAAATCGGCCCCGATCAGAACCTGTTTGGCGTAGTCCATCGCCGCCGCCACCGGCACGGGGCGGGCCAGCAGCAGCAGTCCATCCAGCAGCAGGGCCAGGAGCAGGGCCAGCAGCAGGGCCGGGAACCGGGGCAGGGAGCGCGTCATCGGCGATGAAGCGGAGAAGGCCAGCCTAGGCAAGGGCTCCACGGCGCTCCGAGGTCCGGGAAGGGATGCCGAAGGGGAGAGGGCGACTAGCGTGATGCAGGACCGCATCGGCGGCCCGTTCGATCTCCGCAACCATTGATGACCAGGGACTTCCAGCCCAGGGGCTTCCGGCGATCAGGGGCCGGCCGCTGGCCCCACACCACGGAACCCCACACCACGGAACAACGATGGTGAGCCGTGTCGCCGAGGCAGGGGAGCCAGGGGCCGGAGCGATCGAGGGCCTGCTGCAGAGGATCGAGCGGCCGGCGGCGCTGGCCGATGGAGAGGGGGTGATCCTGGCGGCGAACGGGGCCTTCTGCCGGCGTGCGGGGCTGGAGCTGGCGGCGCTGCGCCAGCGGTCCCTGCAGGAACTCTGTGCCGCCGACGTGGCGCCGCTGCTGGCGGGGACCGTGGCGAGCCTGCGCAGTGATCTGGTCGGTGGGCCTCAGATCGATGCGGCGATTCCCCTGTCGCTCAGCCGCCTGCCCGCCACCGCCGGGCCGGGGACGGTCTGGTGCCTGCTGGAGCTGCTCGATCAGCGGGTGAACCTGGCGGATCTGGATGGCCTGGTGACGGACCGCTACGCGGACGGCGCCGTGCTGCTGCATCTGCAGGTGCTGCAGCTCGACCTGGTGCGCGGCCGGCTGGGCATCGCCGCCTGCGAGGCCCTGATCGAGGAGATCGCCCACCGCCTGGAGGCGGCCCTTCCGGCCGGTGGCTTCTTCTCCCGCCAGGGGGGGGACCGCCTGCTGGCCCTGGTGCCGGGAGCGATTGGCATCGACGCGGTGCGCGACATGGCCGGTGAGCTGCTGACCAGCCTGGAGAGCCCCACCACGGTGCTGGAGCACGTCATCGAGCCATCGCTGAACGTGGGCATCAGCCGCGCTCCCGACGACGGCAGCGAGTTCTCGGTGCTCCTGGATGCCGCCACCCGGGCGCTGGAGGAAACCCACCGCCAGCCCTTCCCCAGCTGCTGCATCGCCGCGCCGGTGGAGCGGTCGGTCCAGCTGCAGGAACTGCTGGCCCGTCCGCTGGCCCTGGCGATCGAGCAGGAGCAGCTGGAGCTGGCCTTCCAGCCGATCATCGAGCTGGAATCCGGCCGGGTGATCGCCGCCGAGGTGCTCTGCCGCTGGGATGATCCGGTGCTGGGCCGCCAGTCCCCCGCCGACTTCATCGACGTGGCCGAGGCCACGGCCCAGATCTCCTCCCTGGGGCGCTGGGTGATGGAGCGGGCCTTCGAGGCCCTGCGCCGCTGGGACGTCGCCGGGCTGCAGCTGGGCAGGATCTGCGTGAACGTCTCGCCGCTCCAGGTGCAGGATCCGACCTGGAGCAGCGACCTGCTGATGGCCCTGGAACGCCACCAGCTGACGCCCGGTCGCATTGTCCTGGAGCTCACCGAAGGCAGCATCCTGGAGATGTCGACCCATGTGGCCGACCAGCTGCGGGATCTGAGGCGGCAGGGGTTCGCGCTGGCCATGGATGATTTCGGCACCGGCTATTCCGGCCTGCAGCGGCTCACCGAGCTGCCCTTCAGCGAAGTCAAGATCGACCGTAGCCTGATCTCCGCGATCGACTACGACCAGCTGCAGCAGGCCATGCTCAGCGCCGTGATCCGGCTCAGTGACGCCACCGGGATCATGGTGGTGGTGGAGGGGGTGGAACGCTCCCGCCAGCGGCAGATGCTGCTCACCCTCGGCTGTCGCCACGGCCAGGGGTACCAGCTCTCGGCCCCGCTTTCCGAACAGGAGCTGGAGGCCCTGCTCCAGAGCCAGATCACCCCGGAGGCCTGAGGGAATCCCCGCATGGCCTGGAGCCTCCCCCTGCTGCTGTCCATCGACATCGGCGATGGGCGCTCCGTGGCGGGGCTCTCCAAGGCGATCCAGCTGTCGGTGGCGCCGGTGTTCCTGTTCACCGGTGTCACCGGCCTGCTGAGCCTGTTCAGCTCCCGGCTGGCCCGGATCATCGACCGTACCCGGGTCCTGCAGGAGGCCCTGGCGAAGAGCCGGGCGAAGCCGGATCCCGATCCCGAAGACGGGGACCGGCTGGAGCAGGTGCTGGCGGTGCAGCGGCGCCGCACCTTCCTGATCAACCGGGCGATCCTGGCGGTCACCGTCACCGCCCTGCTGGTGGCCGCCGTGGTGGCGGTGCTGTTCATCAGCGCGGTGGCGGCCCTGGATGTCACCGCCATCGTGGTGCCCCTGTTCGTGACGGCCATGGGCGCCATGATCGTCGGCCTGCTGCTGTTCCTGCTGGAGGTGCAGCTGGCCATCAGCCAGAACCCGCGCCGGTACTACTGAGCCCCGCCGGCCGCCGGCCGCCGCCACCGCTGTCGGGGCCGCCCGGGGGAACGCTGGGACAGACGATCAGCGCCTGTGCCCTCAAGCCCTGCCCGGCCCCCCAGCCCCGTGCGGCGCCGCAGCCCCGCCCAGCGCCAGGGCGCCTGGGCCGAGCAGCGGGTGCTGCGGCTGCTGCGGTTGCGCGGCTGGGACCTGCTGGAGCGCAACTGGCGTTGCCGCTGGGGTGAACTTGACCTGATCGTCCACAAGCCGGGACGGCTGCTGCTGGTGGAGGTGAAAGGGCGCCGCAGCGGTGGCCTGGATGGCGGCGGAGCGGCGGCCCTGCGCTGGTCAAAGCGTCAGCGGCTGGCGCGGGCCTGGGATTGCTGGCTGGCGGCCCATCCGCGCTGGGAGCGGACGCCGGTGGAGCAGGTGGCGGCCCTGGTGCCGCTGCCACCCTCCCGGGCGCCGGTGCGCTGGATCCGGCTGGGCGACTGAAGCGACCTTCCGGTGAGGCGCCCCCCGGAGCGGGGGCTCAGGGCTGGCTGGTGGCAGGGGCGGCCGGGGCCGGCGTGGCCACCGGTGTTGGCGTCATCGTGTAATACACGGTGCAGCGGTAGCGGGTGTTGTTGCGCACCTCCAGGTCCTCGCAGACGGTGCGGGTGACCGTGGCGCCCTTGGGCACCTGGCTTCTGGCCTGCTGGCGGGTGGCCTGACGGTCGAAGATCGATTCGGCGGTGACGCTGCCGGCCCGGGCGGGACCTGCCGGCAGGGCCACGGCGGCGGCCAGCGCACCGAGCAGCAGGGTGCCACTCAGCCCGGCGGCGCTCAGTCGGAAACCACGTGCCATGGCGGGAAAGGGGAAACGCTGCTCCAGCTCTAGCCAGGCCTGGCTAGAGCTGCAATCTGGGAAGACCTGCCGGCGCTTTCATGACCTTCAGCGGCCACCGGGCCCGCAAGCGCTTCGGGCAGCACTGGCTCACCGATGGCCAGATTCTCGATCGCATCGTGGCCGCCGCCGACCTGCGGAGCGACGACCATGTCCTGGAAGTCGGCCCGGGCCGGGGCGCCCTGACCGAACGGTTGCTGGCCTCGCCGGCGGCCTCGCTGCAGGCGGTTGAACTGGACCGGGACCTGGTGGCGGGCCTGCGGCAGCGGTTCGGGGGTGACGGGCGCTTCACCCTGACCGAAGGGGACGTGCTGGAGCTGGCGCTGCCCTTTCCCGACCGTCCCGTGCCCACCAAGGTGGTCGCCAACATCCCCTACAACATCACCGGACCGCTGCTGGAGCTGCTGGTGGGGCGCCTGGGCCGGCCCGCCCCCTGTCGCTTCGAGCGCCTGGTGCTGCTGGTGCAGCAGGAGGTGGGCCAGCGGATCAGGGCCCGGCCGGGCTCCAGCGCCTTTTCGGCCCTCAGCGTGCGCCTGCAGCTGCTGGCCCGCTGCAGCAGCGTCTGCCCGGTGCCGGCCCGCTGCTTCTCCCCGCCGCCGAAGGTCACCTCGGAGGTGATCGTGATCGAGCCCGTCCCGCCGGAATCCCTGCCGCCGCTGGACCAGGCCCTGGCGGTGGAGCGGCTGCTGACGCGCTGCTTCGCTGGACGGCGCAAGATGCTGCGCACCACCCTGGCGGGGCTGCTGCCGGCGACCCAGCTGCTGGAGGTGGCCACCGCCGCCGGGGTCGACCTGCAGCAGCGGCCCCAGGAGCTGGCGCCCGAGCGCTGGCTGGCGCTCGCCACCGGCTTGAATCGGGCATCGAGCGCCGATCCCGGCGGAGCGTGATCCCGATGGCAGATGTGACGGTGCGGGCCCCCGCCAAGATCAACCTGCACCTGGAGGTGCTGGGTCTGCGGCCGGACGGCTACCACGAGCTGGCGATGGTGATGCAGAGCATCGACCTGGCCGACACCCTGGTGCTGCGGTCCACCGCCGACGCCACGATCCGGCTGCGCAGCGACAGCGCTGAGCTCCCCATCGACGGCACCAACCTGATCGTAAGGGCGGCCGAGCTGCTGCGCTCCCGGGTCGGCCTGCCGGAACTGGGCGTGGACATCACGCTGCACAAGCGCATTCCCATCGGCGCCGGTCTGGCGGGGGGGTCGAGCGATGGGGCCGCCGCCCTGGTGGGCCTCGATGCCCTCTGGGGCCTGGCCCTGGGCCCGGCGCGGCTGCACGGGCTGGCGGCCGAGCTGGGATCCGACATGCCGTTCTGCCTGGAGGGCGGCACCCAGCTCTGCTTCGGCCGCGGGGAGCGGCTCGAGCCCGTGACGGCCGCCGGGGCGCCCGGCCAGGCCGTGCTGCTGATCAAGCATCCCGAGGCCAGCGTCTCCACCCCCTGGGCCTACGGCCGCTGCCGGGACCTGCGCGGTGACTTCTACCTCGACGCCGAGGCGGACTTCGAGCAGCGGCGGCAGGCCCTGCGCCAGGGTCCCCTGGTGGCGGCCCTGGCCGGCCAGGGCCCGCTGCCCCACCTGCGCAACGACCTGCAGGCGGTGGTGGAGCCGGAGGTGGAGAGCATCCGCGCCGGCCTCGACCTGCTGCGCCGCGGCCCGGGGGGCCTGGCCGTGGCGATGAGCGGTTCGGGGCCGAGCCTGTTCGCGCTGCATCAGGATCTGGCCACGGCCGAGGCGGCCCGGGATGCCCTGGCGGAGCCGCTGGCGGCCCAGGGTTTCGAGGCCTGGTGCTGCCGCTGCGGCGGATCCGGTGTCAGCCTGGTGACGGATGGATCCGCGCCATGACCGACGAACGACCCGCCCCGCCGCCGCGCAAGGGACCCCTCAGCTTCCTCTCAGGCGCCCTCACCAGCGGACTGCTGGCCTGGCTGAGCCTGGGGGTGAGCCAGCGGGTGGTGGGCTGGTACGTGACCCATCCACCCCACTTCGACTCGGCCTTCGCCCAGAGCATCGCCACCGCCATGAAGACCCTGATGGTGGGGATGTGCTTCCTGGCCACCTTCACCTTCGCCTTCATCGGCCTGGGGCTGTTCCTGGTGTTCATCCGCAGCCTTTGGCCGGCCGAGGTCGAATCCCCTTCCTAAGCTGCCACCCAGCCGCCCCTCCCCCCGATGACACCCCACGATCTGGGTCTGCTGGTGGTCCTGCTGCTGCCGGGCATGCTCCTGTCGGTCCTGCTGCTCAGCACCTTCGCCGCCGGCGGCTGAGATAGGTTGGCCGCGCACAGGCCCCTGCTCCGTGGCTGAAACTCTCCTGTTCAACGCCCTGCGCGAAGCCATCGACGAGGAGATGGCCCGCGACCCCCATGTCTGTGTCATGGGAGAGGACGTGGGCCATTACGGCGGCTCCTACAAGGTCACCAAGGACCTCTGCGAGAAGTACGGCGAACTGCGGGTGCTGGACACCCCCATCGCCGAGAACAGCTTCACCGGCATGGCCGTCGGCGCCGCCATGACCGGCCTGCGGCCGATTGTGGAGGGCATGAACATGGGCTTCCTGCTGCTCGCCTTCAACCAGATCTCCAACAACATGGGGATGCTGCGTTACACCAGCGGCGGCAACTACACGATCCCGGCGGTGGTGCGCGGACCCGGCGGCGTCGGCCGCCAGCTCGGTGCCGAGCACAGCCAGCGCCTCGAGGCCTACTTCCATGCCGTGCCCGGCATCAAGATCGTGGCGGTGAGCACCCCCACCAATGCCAAGGGCCTGATGAAGGCCGCCATCCGCGACAACAATCCGGTGCTCTTCTTCGAGCACGTTCTTCTCTACAACCTCAGCGAGGACATCCCCGAGGGCGACTTCATCTGTGCCCTCGACCAGGCCGAGGTCGTCCGCGAAGGCAAGGACGTCACGATGCTCACCTACTCGCGCATGCGCCACCACTGCCTCAAGGCGGTGGAGCAGCTGGAGGCCGAGGGTGTCGATGTCGAGCTGATCGATCTGATCAGCCTCAAGCCCTTCGACATGGAGACCATCGCCCGCTCGATCCGCAAGACCCACAAGGTGGTGGTGGTGGAGGAGTGCATGAAGACCGGCGGCATCGGCGCCGAGCTGATCGCCCTGATCACCGAGCACTGCTTCGACGACCTCGACGCCCGGCCGGTGCGCCTCTCCTCCCAGGACATCCCCACGCCCTACAACGGCAATCTGGAGAACCTCACCATCATTCAGCCCCACCAGATCGTTGCCGCGGCGCACGATCTGAAGGCGGGTCGTCGCTGAGATGGGACGCCAACAGGGCTGGTTCGCCCTCATCCTCGCCCTCACGATCGCCTCCGGGGCCCTGCTGGCCAACTACGGCCTGCAGCTCGGCCTCGATCTCCGCGGCGGCAGCCAGCTCACCCTCCAGGTGATGCCCGCCGGGGCCATCACCCGGGTGGACACCGAACAGCTCGAGGCCGTCAAGGACGTGCTGGAGCGCCGCATCAACGGCCTGGGTGTGGCCGAATCCACCCTCCAGGCCGTGGGCAGCGACCAGCTGGTGCTGCAGCTACCGGGCGAGCAGGATCCCAGCCAGGCGGCCCGGGTGCTCGGCAGCACGGCCCTGCTGGAGTTCCGCGCCCAGAAGCCGGGCACCGAGCAGGAGATGCAAGGCCTGCTGGGTCTCAAGCGCCAGGCCGAGTCGGTGCTGCGCTCCAAGCGGCCCCCCTCCGCCCTCGACGACCCCACGGCAACGCCGCCGCCACCACCGGCCTCCCTGTCGGCGGAGGATCTGGCCAAGGCGCTCACGTCCCTCGGAATCAAGGTTCCCGCCGGCGCCAGTGAGGTCGACCAGCTGGAGCTGCTGCTCCGGGAGACCAACCGCCGCATCCTTGCCCTCTACGGGCCCCCGCTGATCACCGGCAAGGACCTCACCAGCGCCGGCCGCCAGCAGCAGGCCACCGGAACCGGCTGGGAGGTGACCCTGGGCTTCAACCGTGAAGGGGGCGAGAAGTTCGCCGCCCTCACCCAGTCGATCGCCGGCACCAGCCGGGTGCTCGGCATCGTCCTCGATGGCCGCTCGATCAGCGAGGCCAGTGTCGGCGAGCAGTTCAAGGTGGCTGGCATCACCGGCGGTTCCGCTTCGATCACCGGCAACTTCAGCGCCGAGGAGGCCCGCGACCTGGAGGTCCAGCTGCGGGGTGGCTCCCTGCCCCTGCCGGTGAAGATCGTCGAGGTGCGCACCGTCGGCCCGTCCCTGGGGGCTGAGAACATCCGCTCCAGCCTGGTGGCGGGCCTCTCCGGCCTGGCCCTGGTGGCGGTGTTCATGGCGGTCGTCTACCGCCTGCCCGGGATGGTGGCGGTGGTGGCCCTCAGCCTCTACGCCGTCTTCAACCTGGCCATCTATGCCCTGATTCCCGTCACCCTCACGCTGCCGGGCATCGCCGGTTTCATCCTGTCCATGGGCATGGCCGTGGACGCCAACGTGCTGATCTTCGAGCGCATCAAGGAGGAGCTGCGGGCCGGCAACACCCTGATCCGCTCCATCGACACGGGCTTCTCCCTGGCCCTCTCCTCCATCATCGACGGCCATGTCACGGGCCTGATCAGCTGCGCCGCCCTGTTCTTCCTGGGCACCGGCCTGGTCAAGGGATTCGCCGTCACCCTGGCGATCGGCCTGCTGCTCAGCCTGTTCACCGCCCTCACCTGTACCCGCACCCTGCTGCGGCTGCTGATGAGCTACCCGGGCCTGCGGCGCCCCACCTACTTCCTCCCCGCCCGCCAGCTGCCCCCCGTCCGCTCCGGCGCGGCCTCGGCGGGCGCGGCCTGAATGACTGCCATGACCTCCGTCCCCTCCCCCCGCTTCCGCATCAACCGTCACCGGCGGCTGGCCTGGCTGGGCTCGGGGCTGGCCTGCGGCCTCAGCCTGCTGGGCCTGGCCCTCTGCTGGCTGAACCCGGCCATCCATGCGCCCCTGCGGCCCGGCCTGGATTTCACCGGTGGCACCCAGGTTCAGGTGGAGCGGGACTGCGCCCCCTGCAAGCCGGTCACCCCCGTCGAGGTGCGCGAGGGCCTCAGCCGCCTGACGCTGCCGTCCCCGGAAGGGGAGCGCGCCCCGAGCCTGGGCAGCGCCTCGGTGCAGGTGCTGGACAGCGGCCGCTCCCTCCTGCTGCGCCTGCCGGCCCTCGACGCCGACCAGAGCACGGCCCTCATCGATGACCTGGGCGAGCGGTTCGGACCACTCCGCTCCAGCGGCACCTCGGTCAACACGATCGGCCCCACCCTGGGCTCGCGACTGCTGCGCGGCAGCCTGATCTCCCTGCTGGTGAGCTTTGTGGCCATCTCCGTCTACATCTCCTTCAGCTACAGCGGCATCTTCGCCGTGCTGGCGTTGCTGTGCCTGGCCCACGACGTGCTGATCACCTGCGGGCTCTTCGCCTGGCTGGGACTGCTCCAGGGGATCGAAGTGGATTCCCTGTTCGCCGTCTCCCTGATCACGATCGCCGGCTATTCGGTCAACGACACGGTGGTGGTCTACGACCGGATCCGCGAGCAGCGCCGCAACCTCGCTGACCTCCCCATGGTGGATCAGGTGGACGTGGCCGTCGATGCCACCCTCACCCGCTCGCTCTACACGTCCTTCACCACCCTGCTGCCCCTGGTGGCGCTGATCTTCTTCGGCGGCAGCACCCTGTTCTGGTTCGCCGTGGCGCTCACGGTGGGCATCGCCGTCGGCAGCTGGTCGAGCATCGGCCTGGCCCCCACCCTGCTGCCGGTGTTCTCGAAGCGATGAGGGGCCCTAACCGCAGCGAGCAGATCCGGCGCGGCGGCTGGCCCCTGCTGCCGGTGGTGCTGCTGGTGCTGGCCCTGATCGACCTGCGGGTGGAGCTGATCCTGCTCTGGGACCACCTCACCGTGACTTCCCTCACCGCCGCCGTCCGCTCCCACCTCCTGGCCGTCACGGTGCTGGTGGCCCAGCCTTCCCTCTGGCACCACTACCGCCGGGTCCGAGGCTGAGGCTACTGCCCCCCGGCCGATCCAGCTGTCAGGTCCGATCCCAGCGGTCCATCACGTCTCTGACGAGCACTTCCTCGCAGGCCACCTGCAGGACCACCACCAGGGGCAGGGCCAGCAGCAGACCGGGCAGCCCCAGCAGGGCCCCCAGGCTCAGCTGGGCCATCAGGGCCACGGTGGGCAGCAGGTTGACGGTGCGGCTGAGCAGCAGCGGCGTGAGCAGGAAGGCTTCGCCGTTCTGGAGCAGCAGCCGCAGCACCAGCACCTGCACCACCTTGGCCGGCGAGATCAGCAGCGCGACCGCTAGCGGCAGCAGGGTGGCGGCCGTGGGACCGATGGTGGGCACGAAGGTGAGCAGGCCGCAGACCAGGCCGCTGAGCAGGGCCAGCGGCACCTGCAGCAGGGCCAGGCCCGCCCAGGTGGTGACGAACACCACCGTGCCCGAGATGGTCATGCCCGCCAGCCAGCCCCCGAGGGCCTCGCGGCATTCCCCCAGGAGCTGCTGCATGCGGGGGCGGTAGAACCGTGGCGTGGCGGCGAACAGGAGCCGCTGGTGGCTGGCGGGATCGAGCGCCATCAGGATCGCCAGCAGCAGCATCAGCAGCAGCTGGATGGTGCTGTTGGCCGCGCCGCCGGCCACCCCCAGCAGCTGGCCGCCCAGGGGCTGCAGCCGGTCCCAGAGGGTTCCCTCGGCCAGCTGCCGGTCGAGGTCGCGCAGCAGGGGCGCCTTGGGCACCACCTCGCCCAGCCGATCCAGCAGTTCGGGGACCAGCTGGCTGAACTGGCGGATCTGGTCGATCAGTTCCGGCAGCAGCAGATTGCCCAGCACCCAGCCGATCACGAGCAGGGCCAGGAGCACCAGCGACAGGGCCGCCCCCCGGTTCAGTGGTGTGAGCCGGCGCAGCAGGCTGGTGGGCACATCCAGGGCCACCGCCAGCACCACGGCGCCGAAGAGGATCAGCAGCACCCAGCGCAGTTCCCACAGCAGCAGGAACAGCGCCACCAGGGCCAGGGCCCCGAGCAGGGTGCGTGCCTTCATGTCTGCCGCCGTTCCCGCTTCCAGGGATCGAGGATGTCATGGATCAGCACATCCCGCAGCAGCACCTGGAGGCAGACCGCCAGGGGCAGGGCAAGCAGCAGGCCGAGGGGGCCGAACAGCAGGGTGAACAGCAGCTGGGCGGTGAGGGTCAGGCCGGGCAGCAGCTGCAGTTGGTGGTGCATCACCGAGGGAGTGATGACGTAGCTCTCGAGGTTCTGAATGATCACGTAGGTCACCAGGACGGCCAGGGCCTTCCAGGGGGCGTCCAGCAGGGCCACCGACATCGGAAAGACCGTGCTCAGGGTGGGTCCCACGTTGGGGATGATGTTGAGCAGGCCGGCCAGCAGAGCATTGGCTGCCACCAGCTTCACGCCCAGCACGGAGAGGCCGATGGCCGCCAGCAGGCCCACGCAGACGGAGCTCATCAGCACCCCCACCATCCAGCTGCTGAGGGCGGTGCCGCAGGCCACCAGCACCTGCCTCAGCCGCCGCCGGTAGAAGGAAGGCGCCAGCAGCAACAGGGCCTCCCGGTAGCCGGTGGGCTGGGCGGCCACCATCAGCGAGACGGCCACGACGAACAGGGTCTGGAGCAGCCCGGCGCCGAGGTTGCCGGCCACCCCCACCAGGCCGATGGCGCCGCCGCCGAGCCGGCCCAGCAGGTCGGGGGGCAGGGTGGCGGGAATCGAGAGGGTCGATTTCAGCCAGTCCAGGCTGCCGTCCCGACGGCCGTAGACCATCTGGGACGCCCCCTCGAGGGCCTGGCGCAGCAGCTTGAGCAGCTCGGCCCAGGCCCGCGGCACCTGCAGCAGCAGTTCGCGGAACTCGGCGATGAAGGGCGGGATCACCACCGTGGCGACCACCAGCACCACCAGCGTCACCAGCAGCAGGGCCAGCAGCAGGGCGATGGGACGGGCCACGCCGATCCGCTCCCGGATGGCGCCCACCAGGGTGCAGAGGGCCATGGCGAGCACCACGGCGGCGAACAGGAGGATCAGGGCGTCACGCAGGCTCCACAGCAGAACGAGCGCCGCCAGCAGGGCGATCAGGCCCAGCCACTGGCCGAATTTCAAATCTCCTCCTGAGCCTCCTCGGCCGACTCATCGCCCTGGCCGGCGAAGCCGAGGCCGTGGCCCTCGGCGTAACGCTGGGCGAAGCGCATGAAACGCTCGAAGTCGGCGGTGCTCTTCCAGGTGTAGGTGGCTTCCAGGGCGCTGGCCTTGCCGTTGACGAAGCGGGCCTTCACCTCCCGGGTCACCATCTCGCCTTCCTCATCGAGCATGAACATGCCGGTGATGTCCCCCATCGACTGGGGGTCCAGGGCTTCGGGCTCCTCGAACACGAAGGTGGCCTGGCCGGTGCGGCCATCCCGTGAACGGGTCAGGCGGATGTCGGGCACGACCGTCTCGTCCACCCCGCGGAAGAACTGAATGGCGGCGGCCATGGCACTCGCTCAAAAGGTGACTTTAGGCAGAGCCCGTCCCGGCTCTTTGCGGGGCTTCACGGCCGGACCGCCGGCTCCAGGCCTGTGCCCATCGGTCCTGACATAGTGGGACCCACCCTGCTGCCTTTCCGGCCGGTCGTCTCCCCCATGCTCTCCGGTCCTCCGGTTTCCAGCACCGTCGATGCCGATCAGCTGCTGGAGCGTTTCCTCTCGGGCTCGGCCCGTCAGCGCCGCAGCCTGCTGGGCACCCTTGGACAGGCCGGGTCGGCCCTGCTGGATCTGATCCCGGATCGCCTCGACCACCTCGACGCCACCGGAGACGACTGGGCCGCCGGCCACCTGATCCAGCTGCTGCTGGCCTCCGGTGACACCGCCCGCCAGGAGGCTCTGCTGGCCCGCCATCCCCAGGGCTGGCTCGCCGTCACCAGCGTCGCCGGTCTCGACTACGCGCCGCTGCAACTGCACCTGATGCGTCAGGCGTTCGAGGAGGCCGACCGGCTCACCAGCGAGCACCTGCGTCAGCTGGCCGGCGCGGGGGCGGTGCGTCGCGGCTACGTCTATTACAGTGAGGTGGCGACCATGCCCGCCACCGATCTCACCAGCCTCGACCGCCTCTGGACCTGCTACTCCCAGGGGCGCTTCGGCTTCTCTGCCCAGGCCTGGCTGCTGCTGGCCTGCCAGGGGCAGTGGGAGCGCCTCTGGCCCCGCCTGGCCTGGAAGACCGACGGCACCTGGACCCGTTACCCCGGTGCCTTCCAGTGGTCGATCGACGCCCCCGAAGGCCACATGCCCCTGATCAACCAGCTCCGGGGCGTGCGCCTGATGGATGCCCTTCTGCAACATCCCGCCATCCAGGCGCGTCTGGAGGAGGCAGCGGCGGGGCGCCCGCGTTAGGTTCCGGTGAGGCGAATGGGAATTCCTGCTTCATGCAGCTCCGCTGGGCCGACTACATCACCCCCTCCACCCTGCAGCTGGCCCCGCTGGTGGAGTTGCTCCTTGAACCCATCGGCTGTGCCCTGCGCCAGGCGGAGCTGCAGCTTGGTCTCCAGGAGGCCCTGGTCAATGCGGTGCGGCACGGCAACGGCTGCGATCCGGGCAAGTGCCTGAGGATCCGGCGGATCGTCACGCCGCGCTGGGTGGTGTGGCAGGTGCAGGACGAGGGCCCAGGCCTGCCGGTCCATGCCCGCCGCAGCTGCCTGCCCTGCCAGGAGGATGCCCCCTCCGGCCGGGGTCTGTTTCTCATCCACCACTGCTTCGACGACGTTCGCTGGAGCGGTCGCGGCAACCGTCTGCAGCTGGCGGCCCGGCGGGCGTCGGTCAGCGCCCGTGGGCAGGACAGCCCGGATCGCTGATCTCGGCCCTGAGCCAGGCCTGGGCGTTCTCCAGCAGGGCGATGGCGCGCAGGCGACCGTCGCTGGGCGGGGTGGCGCCGGGGTCGTCCGCGGCGAGCAGCTGCACCAGGGCCGCCGCCACCTGTTCGGCGGCCCGCCGGGGCCGCTGACGCTTCAGGGCGTGCCAGTCCCGGTCGCCGATGCTGAGCTGGCGGTGCAGCTGCTCGGCCAGGGGCAGGGCGTCGGCAGGCCAGGAGCGGTGCGCCGGGACGGTGGCGCCGGCCGTGGAAGGCGATCCGGCTGGAGCGGCGGGGGCTTCCACTGGACGATCGGACCGAAGTGGATCCATCCTGTCGCTCCAGGCCACGCCCTGTCGATCGCGCCGCCATGAGACGTCCCCAGCGCCCACGCCGCTCCCCGTCCCCCGGAGTGCTCCACCATCTGGCGGCGGTGCTGAGCCTGGCCGGTCGCTCCGGGGCGGTCGCCGCCAGCGGTGTCAGCCTGCGCCGTCGGCGTCAGCGGCTGGAGCTGGCCCAGCGGCTGCTGGACCCGCTTCCCGAGGCCCTGCTGCCGCGCGGGCGCCACAGTGACCGCTTCTGGACGGCCCTGCGCTGGGGGGGGCTCGGCCTGCTGCTGGCCTGGCTGCTCAGGCCCTGATTCAGGCGTCGGCTTCGCTGACGAATTCGAGCGGATGGGGGCGCTGCTGTAGGGCCTCCACCTCCCGGCGCTTCAGGGCGATCCAGTCATCGAGCAGCTCCCGTCCGAAGGCATCGCCCGCCAGCAGGTAGTCGTGGTCGGCGGCCAGAGCGGCTGAGGCGGCGGACAGGTCGGCGGGCAACGTGGCAGGCGTTGGGGTGGGCTCCCGATCAGCCGGTGGACCGGGATCGATCTGGTGGCGCACCCCATCGAGGCCGGCCAGCAGCATGGCGCTGAAGGCCAGGTAGGGATTGGCGAGCCCGTCGGCCTGGCGCAGCACCAGCCGCCGCCTGCCGGGATCGCTGTCCGGCTCGGGAACGGCCACCACGGTGGCGGCGTCGTGGCGGGCATAGGCCAGCCGGGTCGGCGCCTGGGGCCCGCTCCCCAGCCGCCGGTAGCTGTTGGTGCCCGGGTTGGTGAAGGCGGCCAGGGAGGGGCCGTGGCGCAGCAGCCCCCCCAGGTACCAGCGGGCGGTCTGGGAGAGGTCGCCGTAGGTGCCCTCGCCGGCAAACAGGGGATGGCCCGCCTTCCAGAGGCTCTGGTGCACGGCCAGGCCGGCACAGGCGCCCTCCAGGGAGGGCCGGGGCAGGAAGGTGGCTCTCCAGCCGTGGCGGCGGGCCACATTCCGCACCACGTAGCGGCTCACCATCAGGGCATCGGCGGCCCGCAGCGGATCGTCGCTGGCCAGCGTGAGGTGCTGCAGGGGACCGGCCGCCGGCTGGAGCGGCAGGCGGGCCCTTATCCCCAGGGCCGCCAGGGTCAGCCCCAGCTCGCTGTGCTGAGCCTCCGGCGGAGCGGCCCCGAGGGCGACGCGGTACCCGCAGCCGAGGTCGTCGGCCTGGGAGGTGAGCGCCTGGAACAGGAAATAGCCGGACTCGGTGCCGAAGCGGGCGGCATCCGCCAGTCCGCTGCCCGCCAGCAGGGCCAGGGCACGGGCCGCCAGGGTGCGCGGGCAATGGCGGAGGCGCCCAGCGCCGTCGGGTGGCCCCTCGACCGCGGCGATCAGGCTCAGGCTCCGGGGGGCGAGAAAGGGGTCGATCCAGGCGGTTGCCGGGTCCGGATGCAGCACCAGGCCGTCGAGGGCCAGGCCGTGCTGGAAGGCCCCCTCCCCGAGGCGATGGGCCCCGATGCTGATCGACTGCCAACGCCCCGCCAGGTCCGTCACCTTGAGGTCGATTTGCTCGATGCCGTCGTCTCCGAGGCGGCGCAGGACGTCCTGGGCGGAGGGGGCCATGGCGGAAGGCGGGTGGGAAGGCTGCCGCCACGATGGTGCCCCCCCGATCGGCCGGCGGCCGCGTAACCGTTTCTGTCAGATTCTCCAGAACCAGCCGCAGCACAGGAATCTGGCGGATTGCGAGTGCTACCTTCCGCTTCAGGTGCGTCGATCCGTTTCGTCCATGCGAGATGCCATCACCGGTCTGATCGGTCGCTATGACCAGCTGGGCCGCTATTTCGATCGCTCCGCGATCGATCGGATCGATTCCTATTTCGGTCAGTCGGAGTTGCGGCTGGCCGCGGTCGAGCTGATCAACCGGGAAGCCGCCACCATCGTGCGGGAGGCGGCCCAGCGCCTCTGGCTGGAGGACCCCGAACTGCTGCTGCCCGGCGGCAACGCCTACACCACCCGGCGGCTGGCGGCCTGTCTGCGCGACATGGATTACTTCCTGCGCTACGCCAGCTACGCCCTGGTGGCCGACGACTTCACCATCCTCGACGAGCGGGTGCTGAACGGTCTCGACGACACCTACAAGAGCCTGGGGGTGCCCACCGGTCCCACCGTCCGCAGCATCGCCCTGCTCGGTGAGGTGATCGCCGAAATGCTCGCCGATGCCGGCATGGTGGACACCGCCCTGGTGCGGGCCCCCTTCGAGCACCTCTGCCGCGGCCTCTCCTCCAGCAACGTCCGGGCCCGCTGAGGCGACCGTTTCCTAATCTCCGTTTACGACTGCCTCCCCGCCAGGTCTTGCCTTCTCTCCCAGTGCCTCCATCCGTCAGCAGCGCCCACCGGCTCGCCCTGGACCCCATCGCCACCCCCGAGCGCCTGCTGCTCGGTCCAGGTCCGTCCAACGCCCACCCCACGGTGCTGCAGGCCCTGGCCCGGATGCCGATCGGCCACCTGGACCCCCTCTACATCGACCTGATGGGTGAGGTGCAGGAACTGCTGCGCTACGCCTGGCAGACCGACAACCGGCTCACCATCCCGATGAGCGGCACCGGCAGCGCCGCCATGGAGGCGACCCTGGCCAACACCATCGAACCCGGCGACAAGGTGCTGGTGGCGGTGATGGGCTACTTCGGCCAGCGCCTCGTCGACATGGCCGGCCGCTACCGGGCCGAGGTGGTCACGATCGAGCGGCCCTGGGGGGAGGCCTTCGACCTGGCTGAACTGGAAGCCGCCCTGATCGCCCACAAGCCCGCCATCCTGGCGATGGTGCACGCCGAGACCTCCACCGGCGTCTGCCAGCCGATGGAGGGCATCGGCGACCTCTGCCGCCAGCACGACTGCCTGCTGCTGCTGGACACGGTCACCTCCCTGGGGGCGGTGCCGCTGCACATCGATGCCTGGAAGGTGGACCTGGCCTACAGCTGCAGCCAGAAGGGCCTCAGCTGCCCCCCCGGCCTGGGCCCCTTCACCATGGGCCCCCGGGCCGAGGCCAAGCTGGCCGCCCGCTCCGGCAAGGTGCCCAACTGGTACCTGGATGTCTCCCTGCTCAACAAGTACTGGGGCAGCGACCGGGTGTACCACCACACCGCCCCGGTGAACATGAATTTCGGCATGCGGGAAGCCCTGCGGCTTCTGGCCGAAGAGGGGCTGGAGGCCGCCTGGGCGCGCCACCGCAGCAATGCCGAACGCCTCTGGGCCGGCCTGGAGCGCCTGGGCCTCGTACTGCATGTCAGCGAGCCCCTGCGGCTGCCCACCCTCACCACCGTCCGGATCCCCGAGGGGGTGGACGGCAAGGCCTTCAGCCGCCACCTGCTCGACCGCTTCGGCATCGAGGTGGGCGGCGGTCTCGGCGATCTGGCCGGCAAGGTCTGGCGCATCGGCCTGATGGGCTACAACAGCACCCCGGAGAACGTCGACCGCCTGCTCGCCATCTTCGAGAGCGAGCTGCCGGCGTTCCGGCCTTCGACGGCCGCCGTCGCCGCCGCCGTCGCCTGAGTCAGACCGGGCCCCCTTCCCTGGCCCGGAGCTCCTGACGGGTCCGGCGCCGTTGCCGGAACCAGGTCTCCAGCTGTTCCCCGGCCCGCTCCCCCAGCACGCCCCCCCGCACCACCATGTGGTGGTGGGCGCTGGGGTGGCGCGACAGATCCAGGCTGCCGCCCAGGCCGCCCCGCTTCGGATCGGCCGCCCCATAGATCACCGTGCCCACCCGCGCCTGGATCAGGGCGCCGGCGCACATCGGACAGGGCTCGAGGGTCACCAGCAGGGTGCAGCCGTTGAAGCGCCAGTCACCCCGGGCCGCCGCCGCCCGGCGCAGGGCCAGCAGTTCGGCGTGCCCCAGCGGGTCCGCCCGCCGGTGGCGCCGGTTGCTGCCCCAGCCCACACAGCGGCCGGCCTCATCCAGCAGGGCCGCCGCCACCGGGATCTCCCCTCCCGCCCCGACCACGTCGGCGAGGCGCAGGAGCCGCTCCATCCACAGCAGGCTGGCGGTTTCACTCAGCATGGACTCCTTCTAGCCATGCCTCCGGAAGGGCAAGCGGCAGAATGCCGAGGCCCCCACCGTCGCCGTTGGCCAGCGTCCCCCCCGCCCAGCGGCCAGCGCCGCCCCCCAGGGAGCGCGGCTCCTTCGTGGATCCGTTCGCGGCGGATCCGGCCCTCGAGGCTTTTCTGCACCAGGCATCGACCCTGCTGTGCCGCTGGCTGGGCCAGGCCGGCCACGGCACACCCCTGCCCGGGCTGAGCGTGCTGCCGGTGGTGGAGCCGGAGGCCCAAGGTCTCGACAGCGACCGGCTGCTGGCCGATCTCCAGCTGGTGATGGAAGGGGCTTACAACCCCAACCACCCCGGTGCCCTGGCCCACCTCGACCCGCCGCCCCTGTCGGCCTCGATCGTGGCCGACCTGATCTGTGCCGGGCTGAACAACAACCTGCTGGCCGAGGAACTCTCCCCCAGCCTGAGCCGCCTGGAGCGGGCCCTGTGCGCCTGGATGGCGGGGTGCCTCGGCCTGCCCGGGGGGTCCGGCGGCGTGGCCGCCAGCGGCGGCAGCCTCAGCAACCTGATGGCCCTGGTCACCGCCCGCCACCAGCGGGGCCTGGCCACCAGGGGCGACGCGGTGGTGCTCTGCAGCGAGGAGGCCCACGTCTCGCTGATCAAGGCCGTCGCGGTGATGGGCCTGCCTGCGGAGGCCCTGGTACAGCTGCCGGTGACCGCTGCCGGCGCCCTCGACCCCCTGGCCCTCGAGGAGCGGCTGGCCCGGCTCGATCGGGCCGGCACCCCCGTGATCGCCGTGGTGGCCACCTCCGGCACCACCGTGCGGGGCGCCCTCGATCCGCTCGAGCCGATCGCCGCCCTCTGCCGCCGCTACGGCCACTGGCTGCACGTGGATGGGGCCATCGGGGCGATCTTCGCCTTCAGCGAACGGCTCCGGCCCCTGCTGGGCGGCCTGGGGCTGGCCGATTCGATCACGGTCAACCCCCAGAAGCTGCTCGGCATCACCAAGACCTCCTCCCTGCTGCTGCTGGCCGACCCCCGCCACCTGCAGCGGGCCTTCGGCACCGGCCTGCCCTACATGGAGCCCAGCTGGGGCGGCGGCCACCAGGGGGAGTCGGGCCTGCAGGGCTCCCGGCCGGGGGAGATCCTCAAGCTCTGGCTGGGGCTGCGCCAGCTGGGCCTCGACGGCATGGCCGCCCTGATTGACGCGGCCGTCCAGCGCCGCAGCGAGCTGGAGCGGCGGCTGCGGGCCATCGGCGGCCTGACCCTCTGCAGCGGTCCCCTGCACCTGCTCGCCTTCCGCCCCGAGGGCTGCGATGCCGCCGGCGCCGAACGCTGGAGTGCGGCCACCCGGGCGGCCTTGCTGGGGGAGCAGCTGATGCTCTCGCGGCCCGTCTACCGGGGGCTCCACCACCTCAAGGCGGTGCTGGGCAACCCCCACACGGGCCGCGAGCACCTGGAGCGGCTGGCCCAGCTGGTGCAGCGGAGCCTGGCGGAGGCGGCCGATGGCTGAACCGAAGCCGGAGACGCTGGCGCCCCAGCACACCGCGAACGACCGTCGCGGCCGCTGGGTGGCGATCCTCACCGGCGCCCTCTCGATCCTGATCGGAGTGGCCTATCTGGTGCTGATCACCGTCCTGGATTCCCGCGGTCCCCTTCAGCCCCCGCCCCCCGAGGCCCTGGGCGTGGCGGCAGCCGCCGCGCCTGCCGCTGCTGCAGCGGTTCCACCACCCGGCTGAGGGCCGTCTCCAGGAAGCGGCGCAGCATCCCCTCCCGCTGGTTGAGGTCGTACTCGCGCTGCAGCACCTCCTGCAGCCCGCCATCCCCCCAGTCCTGGTTCTGGCGGAAGTAGGTGATGAAGCTGCGGCCCGCCACCCGGGTGAGCCAGGCCGCGCTGACCGCCTGCACCGCCCGGCTGACGACCAGGGCCGGAAGGCTGAGGCTGAGGGCCGAGGTGATCAGACCCACCCCCCCCTTGACCAGGCCGAGGCCCGCCAGGGTGCGGCCCACCGACAGGGCCAGATCCTGGGCGCTCTCGCGGCTGAGGCTGACGCCGTACACCCGGCCGATTTCCACCACCATCTGGGCGTTCACCGCGGCGGTGGCGAGCAGGTCGATGCCCGGCAGGGGCGTCACCATCACCACCCCGGCGCCGATCCACATGTACCGGTCGACGATCGTGCCGGCATCGCTGCGGCGTTGGCGGTCGAGCAGATCCTGGCTGGCCTGGCTGAGGCGACGGCATTGCAGCAGCAGGTTGTCGGCGATCAGCTCCTCCCCGTCGGCGTGGAGGACGGCGGCGATGCGGCGCAGCAGGGCCTCCACCTCCGGCGCCGGCTGCAGCGGCTTGCCGCCCGGCATCGGCACGCTCTGGGGGGCGGCGCTGGCGGGGATCACGTCCTCGGGGCCAAGGCGGGCGGCGCAGCGCTGCCGCAGCAGCTCCAGCAGGCGACGCTCCTCCTCTTCGCCGCGCAGGTCGCATTTGTTGAGCACCAGCAGCAGCCGCTTGCCCAGCCCCGCCAGGGCCTCGAACACCTCCAGCTCGCTGGCCCGCAGGTCTCCGTCCAGCACCAGCAGCAGCAGGTCGGCGCGGGCGGCCAGTTCCCGGGCCAGGCGCTCCCGCTCCCGGCCCTCCCTGCCCGCTTCGAGAATGCCCGGGGTGTCCTCCAGGATCACGGCCCGCGGCAGATCCTTCAGCCGCAGCCGGTAGCGGGTGGCGGCGGTGGTCGAGCCCATCGGTGCCCCCACCTCCCCCACCAGCTCCTGCAGCAGGGCGCGGATCAGGGAGGTCTTGCCGGTCGAGCCGGTCCCGAACACGACGATCACCAGGTCGCCCCGTTCCAGCTCCGCCTCCATCCGCTGGCGTTCCTGCCGCAGGGCCTCTCGCTCCACCGCGTCGCGCACCTGGGCCAGGGTGCGGTCGATGGCGCCCAGGTTCCGCTGGGCCGCCTCCCGGCGGCTGGAGGGGATCGCCGCGGGGGCGGATCTGCCAGCCCCCTTTGCTGCGCCCTGCCGCAGCCGGCGCAGCCAGGGCCAGCCCACCTGGGCCAGGGCCACCACCAGGGCCGCCAGCATGATCAGCATCAGCGGTCCCACCATCCAGTAGGGCAGCCAGGTGCTCAGGGTCCACTGCAGCTGCTGGATGGCCTGCAGCACCATGCCCAGCACCACCAGTGCCAGCAGACCCAGAAACACCCAGATCCAGAGCCGCGGCGGCAGCTTCACGGTCCCGGCGGTGCGGAGCGCACGATCTCGCCGAACAGGGAGGCCGCCAGGGAGCTGCTGGCGGCGGTGGGGCTGTTGTCATCGTTGCCCAGCCAGATGCCGATCACCCACTGGCGCCTCGGGGCATAGCCCACGAACAGCAGGTCCCGGCCCTCGTTGGTGGTGCCGGTCTTGCCCCAGCTGCCGGCTCCCACGTAAGCGGCGCTGCCTGTGCCGCCGCTGACCACCGCCTCCAGCAGGGTCCGCATCGCCTTGGCGGTGGCGGGGCTCATCACTCGCCGCCCCGGGCTGCTGACGGCCCTGGAGCTGCCGGCTGAGGTCCGGCAATCGGCCCCGGCCGGTGCTGCGCCCGTCGGGGAGGCGGCGCAGGCTTCGGCATCGGTCAGCCGCCGGATCGTGGTCGGGGCGCGCCAGAGCCCATCGGCGGCGACGGCGGCATAGGCCGCCGTGAGCTCCAGCAGGGTCACCTCGCTCTGGCCCAGGGCCAGGCCCGGCACCGGGGCCAGGGGGCTGGTGAAGCCCAGGTCCCGGCCCTTGCTGACGACGGCGTCGAGGCCGTCCTTGCGGGCCAGCCGCAGGGCGGCGGTGTTGCTGCTGATCGCCATGGCCTGGCGCAGGCTGAGGCTGCCGCCGCAGCCGCTGCTGAAGTGCTGGCCGCCCCAGTCCAGCGGTCCGCAGCCGATCCGGTCCCCGGGCCGGGCGCCCCGCTCCAGGGCGACGACGTAGGGCACCAGCTTGAAGGTGCTGCCGGGCTGGCGCAGGGCCATCGAGGCCCGGTTGAACTGGCTCTGCAGATAGTCCCGGCCGCCGGCGATGGCGCGGATTCCGCCGGTGCGGCTGTCGAGCACCACCACCGCCCCCTGGCTCACCCCCAAGAATCGGCTGGCGTCGATGCGCTGGCGCAGCAGCAGCTCGACCCGCTCCTGCAGCAGCGGATCGAGGTGGGTGTCGATCAGGAAGTTGCCCTCGGCGGCCACCGCCTTGCCCACCTGGTTCTCCAGGTCGCGGCGCACCTGGTCGGTGTAGAAGGGCGCCCCGCGCTGCTGGGCGGAGCGGCAGGCGTCCGCGGCCAGGCGGATCGGCTGGCGCCGGGCCCGCCGGGCCTGGTCGGCGGAGATGCGGTTGGTGGCCGCCATCTTGTCGAGCACCTGGTTGCGGGAGGCGAGGGCCGCCGCCGGATCGACGCAGGGGTCGTAGCCGTTCGGGGAGGGGAGCAGGCCCACCAGCAGGGCGGCCTCCTCGAGCTTCAGCGCCGAAGCCGGACGGTTGAAGAAACGCCGGGAGGCGTCCTCGAACCCCCAGACGGCACCGAGATAGACCCGGTTGAGGTAGCTGAGCAGGAGCTCCTCCTTGCTGAAGCGGGCCTCCAGCTGCAGGGCCACCAGCAGCTCCCGCCACTTGCGTCCCAGGGTCTCCCCCTGCCCCACCTGCTCCGGGTAGAGGCTGCGGGCGATCTGCTGGGTGAGGGTGCTGCCGCCTTCCAGCACCCGGCCCCCCAGCAGGTTGGTGACCAGGGCCCGGGCGGTGCCGATCGGGTCCACCCCCGGGTGCCACCAGAAGCGGTTGTCCTCGCTGGCCAGCAGGGCATCGATCAGCACCGGGGGATAGGCCCCGAGCTCGGGAAGCTCCCGGCGCTTGCGATCGGCCACGGAGGCCACCGGTCGGTCCTGGCGGTCGTAAAGGAGCAGGGGCCCCCGCACCGTCGCCAGGCTGCCGCGGGTGGGCACCTGCAGCAGGGACAGGGCCAGCAGCAGGCTGCCGCCGCCGGCCACGGCCGCCGCCGCCCGCGCCCCCCAGCGGCCGAGCCGGTCGAGGCGGCTGCTGCCGTCGCTTTCGAACAGCAGGGTGGGCAGATCCGCCTGATCGGCGGGCCCGAAGCGCACCCGGTCCCCCGCGCGCAGCACCAGCTCCCGCACCCGCCGGCCCCGCCACCAGAGCCCGTTGGTGGAACCGGCGTCGCTCAGCAGCCAGTGCCCGCCGTGGTTTTCCAGCAGGGCATGGTGGCGGCTGACCGCCGTGTGGTCGATGACGATGGCGTTGTCGGCGGCGCGCCCGATCCGGTAGAGGCTGCCGTGCAGGGGCTGCTCCAGCTCCGGCAGGCCGGGCCGCTGCACGATGAGCCGGGGGCCGGGGGTGCGGGGACGCAGCCGCAGCTCCAGTCCTTCAAGGATGGCGGTCGGCATGGGGTCGCAGCAGGTCGATGAGGAAGCACGCCACGGCCAGGTTGATGGCGACGTCGGCGATGTTGAAGATCGGGAAATGGATCGGGACGAACTCCAGGAAGTCCACCACGGCCCCGTGGCGCCAGCGGTCGATGCCGTTGCCGACGGCGCCCCCGAGCAGCAGTCCCAGGGCCAGCACGTTCCAGAGGCCAGCGGGGGGACGCCACAGGATCCAGAACAGCAGGCCGAGGCTCACCAGGGCGCTCACCAGCCCCAGCTGGTTCGGCACCCCGGCGAAGAGGCTGAAGGCCGCCCCGGTGTTGCTGACGCGCTGCAGCTGCAGCAGGCCGGGCAGCAGGGGCTCAATGCTGCCGCTGGCCAGGTGTTCGACGGCCCAGCGCTTGCTGAACTGATCCAGCCCCACGGCGAGGGCCGCCAGCAGCAGGGGGGCCAGCCGCTGGCGCAGCGCTCGGGTCATCACGAGGGCACCAGCAGCAGACGGCGCAGCAACCAGGCCAGGACACCGGCGGCGCAGCAGAGCAGCAGCTGGGGCAGCAGGGCCAGGCTGTAACCCACCACCAGGGCGAGGGTGTCACCGCCCCAGCGGCCGGCCAGGCTGCCCAGGAGCAGGTTGGCGAGGCCGCAGAGATGCAACACCACCAGGCCGATGGCGGCGGCGCCGGCAAGGGTCAGGGGATCGTCCATGCCCGGCTGGCGCGCCAGTTTTCCGGTGATCCAGGCGGCCGGCAGGAAGCCCGCCAGGTAGCCGAAGCCCGGATCGAGCAGGTAGCCGACGCCGCCCCCCTCATGGAACACCGGCAGCTGGAACAGACCGACGCTGAGATAGGCCACGGCGGCCAGGGTGGCACTGCGGGGACCGCAGACCAGGGCCGTCAGCAGCAGGGCCGGCACCTGCAGGGTGATCCCGAGCGGACGCACGGCCCAGCCCGATGCCTCGTGGACCGGGAAGGCCGCCGGCACCAGACCGCCGACAAGAATCAGGAGAAGGCCAGCGATCGCTCCGCTCCAGGTGGCAAGGGCCCGCAATGCACCGTCCATGGCTGGCGCCCATCCTGCTGCAGCTAGGTTCGGCTGAGAAGGGCCCCCCAGCCCGCCCGCCGGACCCCCTACCGCCGGACCCCGTACCGATGCCGGATTCCACCCCCACCGATCCGCCCGCCGCGGAGGAGACGGCGCCGATGGTTCCGCCGGTGGAGATCCATCTGGGGAATGCGGTGCGGCTGCGCCAGCCGCTGCGCTACCTCAAGACCGCCGACCCGATGCCGATGCTGCGCCCGCCGGATCTGGTGGATCCGGGGGAGGTGGGCCGCGTGGTGGAGATCAGGGCCCTGGATCTGCGGGCCATCCGCTTCCGCCGCGGCACCTTCCTCATCAACGCGACGGATCTGGAGCCTGTCCCTGCCGACGGCTGAGGCCGTGGTTCTGCCAGGCCAGCTGCGCCTGCGCCAGGGCCGGGGCCGGGCCCACCAGGCTCAGGGCCGGGGAGGCGAGCCAGCGGCGGGCGGCCGAGCGCAGATCCTCGGCGCCCAGGCCAGGGGCCCGCTCCAGCACCCGGCGCACATGGTCGGCGGGCAGGCCCTGGCTGAGCACCAGGGCCAGGCGCTCGGCGATCTGGGAGCAGGTCTGGCGCCCCATGGCGTCCTGCCCCTGGAACTTGGCCAGGGCCAGCAGCCGAGAGCCCTCGTCAAGCGGCTCCTCCAGGAGCCGTTGCCACTCGTCCAGCAGGCAGGTGGTGGCTTCCGCCACCCGCTCGGCCGAGGTGGACAGGTGCATAACGAACGGCGCGCCGCCGGCATGGGCCGGCAGGTGCACACCGACGTCGTAGGCCAGACCACGCTCCTCCCGCATCGTGATGAACAGGCGGCTGGACATGCCGAGGCCCAGATGCGCCTGCAGCAACCGCAGAGCCAGGGCGTCGGGGTGGGCCAGGGGAACGGTGGCGGCCCCCAGCATCAGCACCACCTGTTCGGTCTCCTGCACCTGCTGGCCCAGGTGCCCTGTGGCCAGCGGCGGACCGGCGAAGGGCTGGGCCACCGGGGCGTGGGTGTTCCAGGGGGACGCCGCCAGTTCCCGTTCCAGCGCCTCCGCCAGGGCGGCGGGGGCGTCGCCGCAGAGCACCAGGACGGCGCCGTCGCTGCCGAGCCGTTCCACCAGGGGGCGCAGTTCGTCCGGCCCGAGGCCGGCCAGTTCCGATTCGATCCCGAGGGGGTCATGGCCGTAGGGCCCGTCGCCGTAGAGCAGCCGGCGCAGCTGGTCGTGGGCCAGCTGGAAGGGGTCCTCCTTCTGGCGCTGCAGCAGCTGCAGGTTGAGCTGGCGCTCGATCGCCACCTGGTCGGCCTCGAGCCGGGGCCGCCGGGCCATCGCCAGCAGCAGGGGCACCAGGGTGGTGGCGTCGTCGGCGGCGCACTTGAGGGCCAGCACCAGGCCATCCTCGTGGGCCTCCACCCGCAGGGCGGCACCGGCCCCCTCGACGCAGTCGGCGAGGCCTTCGGCATCGAGCGCGCCGCAGCCCCGCGTCATGCTGCCGGCCAGGAGCTGGTGGGCGCCGCGGGCACCGGCGGGGTCGCGGCCGCTGCCGCCGGGAATGGCGAGGCGGGCCGCCAGGATCGCCGGCCCGGGCCGGTGCAGGATCTTCAGCGGCAGACCGCCCTCCAGGACGCGGCTGTCTTCGCTGCTGGGGGGGTGGCTGCCGGGGAGTGGGGCGATGCTCATGCCGGCACCGCCTCGAGCACGCAGGCCCGGGCCGGATCCAGCAGGGGCAGCATCTGCTCCTGGAGACGCTGGGGCGACCAGCGATCCAGCAGTTCCAGGGGCTGGCCGAGGGGCTGGGGCCGGCCCCAGAGGCGGCTGCTGCCGATCAGGGAGGCCACGCCGCCGGGGGATTCCAGGGAGAAGCGGTAGCCGTTGGCGACGAGGCGCCGGGCCCGTCCCCATTCCTGTGCCCCCAAGGCCTCCTGGCGCAGCTCCTGCCACACCTGCTCGATGGCCTGGCGCACCTCGCCCAGCTCCTCGGGATCGCAGACGGCCTCCAGCAGGGCGATGCTGCCGCCCTCCATGGCGTGCAGATCCAGATCGATGCTCTCCACGATCTGCAGCTGCTCCCGCAGCCGCTCCACCAGGCGGCTGCGGCGTCCTTCCGCCAGCACGGTGGTGCCCAGGTCGGCCCCGACCATCGCCTCCTGATCGGCGGCGGGCGGCAGCCACCACAGCATCAGCAGCCGGGCGGCCTCGAGCCGCGGTACCGCCAGCCGGTGCTCCCCCGGGGTGACCCGCAGCTCCGCCGGCACCATCGGCGCGCCGCTTGCCGCCAGGGCCGCAAGCGGGCCGGTGGCAGCCCGGTCCATCAGGACGCCATCGCCCACGGCACCGGCGAGGGACAGGACGCAGCGGCCGGCGGCGTACTGGCGGTGGTGGAAGGCCGCCATGGCGGCCGGGTCATGGTCGAGCAGGGCCTGGCGCCGGCCCAGGATCGGCAGTCCGTAGGCATGGTCCGGACAGGCCAGGGACAGCAGCCGCTGCAGGGCCACCTCCTCGGGCTGGTCCTCGCTCTGGGCCAGCTCCTCCAGCACCACCTGCCGCTCCATGGCGAAGCTGTCGGCGTCGAGCCGGGGCTGCAGCACCAGATCCATCAGCAGATCGAGGGCCTCGGCCGCCCCCTCCGGGGGCATCAGGGCGTGGAAGTGGACATCGTCAAAGCCGGTGGCGGCATTGCTGCTGCCCCCCAGGGCTTCGATGCGGCGATCGAATTCCCCGGCCGCCAGCCCGTCGCTGCCCTTGAACACCATGTGCTCAAGGAAATGGGCCAGGCCGCTCTCCATGGGCGTCTCGAAGGCGCTGCCGGCGCGGCACCAGAAATCAAGGCAGACCAGGGGGGCGTCCTCCAGGTCGAGCTGCACCAGTTCGACCCCGTTGGCGAGGGTGTGGCTGACGGGGGCGGCCAGACCGGGCAGCAAGGACCCGCAACAACCCAGGGAAGTGCTCACGGATGCATGGCAGGATCCGCATTCTGCTGTGACGACGTGTCCATGGGTGAGGTCGCACCGGCCGTTGACGGTGGCATCCACCCCCTGGTGGATTCCCTGGCGGAGCGGATCCGGCTCTGTCGCCATGCTCTGCCGGATCTGGCCCCCCTGGCGATCGACCCGGAACTGGAGGCGATCAGCGGCAGCCAGGACGGGGATGCCCTGTTCATCCGCAACGAGGTGCACCGCTGCCGGGGGCTGCGCAAGCTTCACCTGGAGACGGCGCGCCTCGGGGCCGGACTGCAGATTCTCCACTGCGTCTTCTTCCCCGATCCCCGCTACGACCTGCCGGTGTTCGGCGCCGACATCGTCGCCGGCAAGGCCGGGGTGAGCGCCGCCATCGTCGATCTCTCCCCCGTTGGGGAGACCCTGCCGGAGTCCATCGCCGCGGCCCTGGCCGGCCGGGAGCGGCCCGCCTTCGCCCAGGTGCGCGATCTGCCCCCCTGGGGATCGATCTTCTCCCCCCACGTGCTCTTCGTGCGGCCGGAGTCGCAGGCGGAGGAGCAGGGGTTCGTCGAGGAGGTGGCGACGTTCCTCGGCGTGCTGGCCGCAGCGGCGGCGGCGAGCCCTCCCCAGGCCCATGACGATCCGGCTACGGTTGCGCGATGGGAAGGGCAGCTGAGGTATTGCAAGCAACAGAAACAAAACGACAAGACCCGGAGGGTGCTCGAGAAGGCGTTCAATCCCCAGTGGGCCGATCGCTACATCGAGGACCTGCTCTTCGACGACCCACCGGTCCCTGGCGCAACGGCCTGATCGCCGCCGGGGTGGCGGGTCTGCTGGTGGGCGGTGTCGTTCTGCATCAGCGCCTTCAGCCGGCCAGGCCCCCGGCCGCCGCTGTCACCCGGCCGCCGGCCCCGGTGGAGGCCGTGGCGGCCTTGGGCCAGCTGAAGCCCGACGGTGACGTGCGCATCCTGGCGGCGCCGATCACCGGCATTGGCGGCAGCCCCCGCATCACTGAGCTGCTGGTGGCCGAGGGCGACCGGGTGCGGGCCGGCCAGCTGCTGGCCCGTTTCGACAACCAGCCCCTGCAGCGGGCGGAACTGGAGCTGATCCGCACCCGGATCGCCAACCTCAGCCGCCGGCTCACCATCCAGACCCGCGACCTGGCGCGCTACCGCAAGCTGGCCAGCGAGGGCGCCTATTCCGCCGCCGATCTGGACGTGCTCGAGCAGCGCACCCTGGAGCTCCAGGGCCAGCTGCAGGAGGCCCGGGCCTCCCTGGTCAAGGCCGGCACCGACCTTGTCAACACCGAACTGCGGGCCCCGATCGACGGGACCGTGCTGCGCATCCAGTCCCGCGTCGGCGAAAGGCCCGGCGACAAGGGCATCCTCGAGCTGGGGGCCAGCGATCGCATGGAGGCCGCGATCGAGGTCTACGAAAGCGACATCGACCGGGTGCGGGTCGGCCAGGCCGTCACGCTCACCAGTGAGAACGGCGGCTTCGACGGCACCCTGCGGGGCACGGTGCGGCGCATCAGTCCCCAGGTCCGCCAGCGGGAGGTGCTCTCCACCGATCCCACCGGCGATGCCGATGCCCGCGTCGTCGAGGTGCGGGTACGGCTGGATCCTGAAGACGGGGCCAAGGTCGCCGACCTCAGCGGCCTCAAGGTCATCGCCCGCATGCAGCCATGAGCCTCTGGCAGGGACGCCGCATCCCGCTGGCCTGGCTGCTGCTCACCCGCCAGCCGATGCGACTGGCGGTGGCCCTGGCCGGGATCACCTTCGCCGGGATCCTGATGTTCATGCAGCTGGGCTTCCGCGACGCCCTGTTCGACTCCAGCGTCACGGTGCACAAGCTGTTCGACACCGATCTGGTGCTGCTCAGCCCCCGCAGCAAGAGCTCGATCAGCATGACCGGCTTCCCCGAGCGACGGCTGGTGCAGGCCAAGGCCGACCCGGACGTGACCGGCATCACCCCGGTGCACTGGAACCTGCTGCTCTGGCGCAACCCCCAGACCAAGGGCACCCGCTCGATCCTGGCCCTGGGCTTCGAGCCGGGGGATCCCCTGTTCCTCGATCCGGCTGTCACCGCCATGGCGCCCCGCCTCACCCAGAAGGGCCGGGTGCTCTTCGACGAGCTTTCCCGCGATGAGTTCGGACCGGTGGCGAAGTGGTTCCGCGAGGGCCGCGTCGTCGAGAGTGAGGTGGCCGGCAAGCGCCTGCGGGTGGCCGGCCTGTTCAGTTCCGGGCCGTCCTTCGGTGCCGACGGCAACCTGCTCACCAGCCGGGAAACCCTGCTGAGCCTGGTGCCGAACAACCCGCCCGGCAGCATTGAGCTGGGGCTGATCCGCCTGCGCCCCGGGGCTGACCCCACCCAGGTGGTGGACCGGCTGCGACGCCTGCTGCCGGAGGACGTCACCGTGCTCACCAAGCGGGGTTTCCTGGATCTGGAGATGGACTACTGGCGCACCAGCACCGCCATCGGCTTCATTTTCACCCTGGGCGCCGCCATGGGTTTCGTGGTGGGCTGCGTGATCGTCTACCAGATCCTCTATTCCGACGTTAGCGACCACCTGCCGGAGTACGCCACCCTGATGGCCATGGGCTACAGCCTGCTCACCCTGCTGGGGGTGGTGGCGCGGGAGGGACTGCTCCTGGCGATCTTCGGCTACGTGCCCGCCTACCTCGCCGGTCAGGTGCTCTACGGCGTCATCCATGCCGCCACCAAGCTGCCGGTGTCGATGGCCGGCGACCGGGCCACAACCGTCTTCCTGATGATCCTGGTGATGTGCATGGGATCGGCGGCGATGGCGATGCGCAAGCTGGGCGATGCCGATCCCGCCGACATTTTCTGAGCCATTCCTTAGTGAGCCGATGACCACCCTCCACACCGCCTCCGCCCCACCCGCCGTTCCCACCGCTGAGGGTTCCGCCACCGTCGCGGTGCGGGGGCTCAGCCACTGGTATGGCACCGGCGCGATGCGGCGTCAGGTGCTCCAGGGTATCGATCTGGAGATCCACCCCGGCGAAGTGGTGCTGCTCACGGGGCCCTCCGGCTGCGGCAAGACCACCCTGCTCACCCTGGTGGGGGCCCTGCGCCAGGTGATGGAGGGATCGGTGCGGGTGCTGGGCTGTGAGCTGAACGGCTCCAGCCGCCATGAGCGCCAGCTGCTGCGCCGCAGCGTCGGCATGATCTTCCAGGGCCACAACCTGCTGCGCTGCCTCACCGCCGAGCAGAACGTGCAGATGGGGGCCGACCTGCTGTCGGGCCTGGGCTACCGCGCCCGCCGCGACCTTTCGCGGGAATGGCTGCGGGCCGTCGGCCTCTCCGACTACCTCGGCAAGCTGCCCCACGACCTCTCCGGCGGCCAGAAGCAGCGGGTGGCGATCGCCCGCGCCCTGGCCGCCCACCCCCGCCTGCTCCTGGCCGACGAGCCCACCGCCGCGCTCGACAGCCGCACCGGCCGCGAGGTGGTGGAACTGCTCCAGCGCCTTGCCCGGGACGAGGGCTGCGGCGTGCTGATGGTGACCCACGATCCCCGCATCCTCGATGTGGCCGACCGCCTTGTGCGGATGGAGGATGGCCGGCTGTGGGCTGAGGAGGCCGTGGTCGGGTGAGTAGGGTGGAGCATCAAAGTCTTTTCAAGGCTCGCATCACCTATGTCGAAACGCAGGAACCTCAAGAAGGAAAAGCAGGAGCGCAACCGGGCCTACGCCCGCAAGTTCAAGAAGCGCAAGCTGCGTAACGACGGCCGCGGTGAAGGGGCCGGCAACGGCGTGACCGGCACGGCCAACAACGGCGGCGCCGCCGACTGACGGGCGCGGTCCGCCCATGGCACCGGGGGGATTCGCTGCGGATCCCCCCTTTTTCATGGCCTCTCCACCGTGGTCCCCGCACCGACACCCGATGTTCATCAGCGTCGTCATCCCCACCTACAACCGGCTGCCGATCCTGCGCCAGTGCCTGCAGGCCCTGGAGCGCCAGGAAACCGGCGGCCCCCTGCAGGCCTATGAGGTGGTGCTGGTGGATGACGGCTCCACCGACGACACGGTGCGCTGGCTCGATGCCCATGCCACCGCCTTCCCCCATCTGCGCCTGATCTGCCAGGACCACGGCGGTCCGGCCGAGGGGCGCAACCGCGGCGTGGACGAGGCCCGCGGTGATGTGATCGTCTTCATCGACAGCGACCTGGTGGTGACGGAGCGGTTCCTGCTGCACCACGCCACGGCCCTGGCACGGGCCTGGGAGGAGAGCGGCGACCGTCTCTGCTTCACCTATGGCGCGGTGATCAACACCCACAACTTCGAGGCGCCCACATCAGAGCCCCACAAGCTGCGGGATCTCTCCTGGGCCTACTTCGCCACCGGCAACGTGGCGATCGATCGCCGGGTGCTGGAGCAGTCGGGCCTGTTCGACACCGGCTTCCGCCTCTACGGCTGGGAGGATCTCGAACTCGGGGAACGGCTGCGCCGCATGGGCGTGCGGCTGGTGCGCTGCCCCGAGGCCGTGGGCTACCACTGGCATCCGCCCCTGAGCCTCGAGCAGATCCCCGATCTGGTGCGGGTGGAGCGGGAACGGGCCAAGATGGGCCTGGTCTTCTACCGCAAGCACCCCACCCGGCGGGTGCGTTTCATCATCCAGTACACCTGGCTGCATCTGGCGCTCTGGGAGCTGCTCACCCTCGGCGGCCTGATCAATGAACGCAGCCTGCGGCCCTTGCTGCGCTGGCTGATCCGCCACGGCAAGGCGGGGCTGGCGATGGAGCTGCTGCGGCTGCCCCTCAACCGCTTCGGGGTGCGGGCCCTCCATGCCGAAGCCCGCCAGCAGGGCCATTTGGTAGGTTGACCCAGTAACCCCAACACCGCACACCTGCACGTTTCGGGTGATCCGCTCCCTTCTCCGTGGCGCGGCATCCCTGGCAGGTGGAGGCCAACCCGAAACCCCCCAACACCCATGGCTGTCGTCACTCTCTCCGAGATGATGGAGGCTGGTGCCCACTTCGGGCACCAGACCCGTCGCTGGAATCCCAAGATGTCGCGCTACATCTATTGCGCGCGCAACGGAGTCCACATCATCGATCTCGTGCAGACCGCCGTCTGCATGAACAACGCCTACAAATGGACCCGCAGTGCCGCCCGCAGCGGCAAGCGCTTCCTGTTCGTCGGCACCAAGAAGCAGGCCTCCGAGGTCATCGCCCAGGAAGCGGCCCGCTGCGGCGCTTCCTACGTCAACCAGCGCTGGCTGGGCGGCATGCTCACCAACTGGAGCACGATGCGCGCCCGCATCGACCGCCTCAAGGATCTGGAGCGCATGGAGTCCTCCGGCGCCATCGCCATGCGGCCCAAGAAGGAAGCCGCCGTGCTGCGCCGCGAACTCGACCGTCTGCAGAAGTATCTGGGCGGCCTCAAGAACATGCGCCGCCTGCCCGATGTGGTGGTGCTGGTGGATCAGCGCCGCGAGACCAACGCCGTGCTCGAGTGCCGCAAGCTCGATATCCCCCTGGTGTCGATGCTTGACACCAACTGCGACCCCGATCTCTGCGACGTTCCCATCCCCTGCAACGACGACGCCGTGCGTTCCGTCCAGCTGGTGCTGGGTCGGCTGGCGGATGCCATCAATGAAGGCCGCCATGGAGCGCAGGATCAGCGCGGCGGCGACGACGACGCCTGAGCCGTTCTCTCCCTCCCGACCTCCCCCACTCCCACCCCATGGCTGAGATCACAGCGAAGCTCGTCAAGGACCTGCGCGACAAGACCGGCGCCGGCATGATGGATTGCAAGAAGGCTCTCACCGAGTCCGGTGGGGATGCCACCAAGGCCGCCGAATGGTTGCGCCAGAAGGGCATCGCCACCGCCGAGAAGAAGGCCGGTCGCACGGCGGCCGAAGGGGCCGTCGGCAGCTACATCCACACCGGGGCCCGCGTCGGCGTCCTGGTGGAGGTGAACTGCGAGACCGACTTCGTGGCCCGCGGCGAACTCTTCCAGGAGCTGGTGCGCAACGTGGCGATGCAGATCGCCGCCTGCCCCAACGTGGAATACGTCAGCACCGATGACATCCCCCCCGAAGTGGCGGAGCGTGAGAAGGCCATCGAGATGGGTCGTGATGATCTCGCCGGCAAGAAGGAGGAGATGAAGGTCAAGATCGTGGCGGGGCGCATCGGCAAGCGCCTCAAGGAACTGGCCCTGATGGACCAGCCCTTCATCCGCGACAACACCCTGACCGTCGGCGAGATGGTCAAGTCGGCCGCCGGTAAGACGGGCGAGAACATCCGCGTGCGCCGCTTCACCCGCTACACCCTCGGTGAGGGCATCGAGGTCGAGCAGTCCGATTTCGCCGCCGAAGTGGCGGCGATGGGCAAGGCGGCCTGAGCAGGAGCCGTTGAGCGACCCGTCCGATTCGATCGATCTGCCGGGTCAGCTCCAGGCCCTGGCCCGGCGGCTGACCCAGTCGAACCCGGAGCTCTACCGCCACGTCGCCCTGTACCTCCAGGTGCTGCGCCAGGCGTTGCCCCAGCAGGTCCGCCAGGCCTGTTTCCATCTCGCCACCCAGGTCCACCCCCAGCGCTACACCGACCTGCCGGTCGAGCGCCGGAGGTTGCTGCATGGCCAGATCCAGGAGCTGGTGAATCGCTGCTGCAGCCTGCTCACGGTGGAGCAGCTGGTGATCCTGGCGGCCCAGATCTCCCGGGAGCGCCAGCGGCGTGACCGTCACGAACGGGAGCAGCTGCTCGAGGAACTCACCTGGGAGGGGGAGACCGGGGGCGGGGAACCGGAGCCCCTGCCGCCGGGGTCGGTGCAGATCGCCTTCGCCCCGCCCCTCGCCGGCGGATCCTTCCTCTGGGGGGCGCTCGGCCGTGGGGAGGCCCCGCAACCGGACCCCGACGAAGGGCCGCAGGACGATCCGGATGACGTGCATCCGCAGGACCGCCAGGACGACCGGGACGACGATCAGAACGACGAGCAGAACAACGGCCACGGCGACGATCCCGATCAGCAGCCCGGGGATGGTTCCGAGGAGGATCCCCTGTGGCGGTCGGGGCGGCTTCCAGACGATCCCGAGCGGGTGCTGCGCTGGATGGACGGCATGGAACTGGCCCTGGCCCGGCGCCTGCGCAACCTCTCCCACGCCATCAATGTGGAGCTGCTGCGCGGTGGCGTCAGCCGCAGCCTGCTGCCGGTGAGCCTGCTGGATGCGGTGCTGGCCGGCCAGCTGGAGACCATGGCCGCCCCCGCCAACCTGATGCGGTTGCCCCTGCCCTTCCCTGGCGCCCGCGGACCCCAGGCGCAGACGCTGGCGGTGCTGCTGCGGCCCACCGATCTGGAGCTGGAGGAACCCCGCCTGCGCACCTGCCGGCGGCGGCTGCAGCAGCATCGGCAGGAGGTTCGCAGAATGGCCCAGCAGTTCCGTCGCCTGCAACGGCGGCTACGGATCCATCAGGCCGAACAGCTTTGGCTGCAGGACATCCGCCCCCCATCGATTCCGAGCGACTGAACGGCACCCCCTCCGTGGAAGGGCCGGCCGCGTCCGTGTCCGAAGCCCTGGAGAGCTGGTGCACGCCCCTGCAGCTGGCCTGCCGCCTCGAGGCCGAAGCCGGCTTCGCTGATCTCCAGGGGCGCCGCGATCGCTTCAGCGGCTTCATCGGCAGCTCCCTGGCGGCGGCGCCGGAGGGGCTCGAGGCCGCCGAGCGCCAGCAGCTGGACGCCCTCTCCCGGGACTTCGCCGGCTACGGCGCCCTGGCGCTGGCGGGCCGCCAGTCGTTGGTGCGGCGCCTGCGGCAGGGGCTGCATGAGCTGCGCCGCCGCCGGCAGGAGGTCCGGCCCGTGGGACCCCCGCGCCTGCGGCTGGGGCCGCCGGATCCTGCGGTGGGGCCAACCGCCGGCGGTCCCCGGCGGCTTGATCCCCAGACGCCCCTGGGGGAGGTGGCGGGGATCGGCCCGAAGACCGCCACCCGCCTCGCCGCCCTCGGCCTCCTGGTGGTGCGGGATCTGGTGCACCACTACCCCCGCGATTACCTCGATTACGCCCATCTGGTGCGGATCGCGGCCCTCGAGCCGGGGCGCACCGCCACGATCGTGGCGACGGTGCGCCGCTGCCATGCCTTCGGCAGCCCCCGCAACCCCAACCTGGCGATCCTGGAGCTGCAGCTGCAGGACGTGACGGGCCGACTGAAGGTGACGCGGTTCTTCGCCGGCCGCCGCTTCAGCAGTCCCGGCTGGCTCAAGGCCCAGCAGCGCCTGTATCCGGTTGGGGCCACGGTGGCCGTCAGCGGGCTGGTGAAGGACAGCCCCTACGGCCCCTGCTTCGGCGATCCCCTGCTGGAGGTTCTGGAGGCCCCCGGCGCGCCGGTGCGGTCGGAGCGGATCGGCCGCTTCGTGCCCGTCTATGCCCTCACCGAGGGGCTCAGCGGCGAGACCCTGGCCCGGGCCATCGCCGCCGTCCTGCCGGCGGCGAGCCGCTGGCCCGATCCCCTGCCCCAGCCCCTGCGCCTGGAGCTGGGCCTGCCGCGCCGCGGCGAGGCGCTGCTGGGGCTGCACCGCCCCGCCGACCGCGAGGAGCTGCAGCGCTGCCGCCGGCGCCTGGTCTTCGACGAGTTCCTGCTGCTGCAGCTGGCCCTGGGGCAGCGTCGGGAGCGCCTGCGCCGCTCTCCGGCCCCGCCGCTGCTCCTGCCCAGCGGCGGCGAGGACCTGGTCAGCCGTTTCCTCGACCTGCTGCCCTTTCCCCTCACCGGCGCCCAGAGCCGCGTGCTGGCGGAGATCCGCGCCGACATGGAGCGCCCCCAGCCCATGGCCCGGCTGGTCCAGGGGGACGTGGGCAGCGGCAAGACGGTGGTGGCCCTGGCGGCCCTGCTGGGGGCCATCGCCGCCGGCTGCCAGGGGGCCCTGATGGCGCCCACCGAGGTGCTGGCGGCCCAGCACTTCCACAAGCTGGCCGGCTGGCTGCCCCAGCTCGACGTCAGCATCGAGCTGCTCACCGGCTCCACCCCGGCCCGCCGGCGCCGCCAGGTGCTGCAGGACCTCGCCAACGGCCAGGTGAAGCTGCTGGTGGGCACCCATGCCCTGCTGGAGGATCCGGTCCAGTTCGACCGCCTTGGCCTGGTGGTGGTGGATGAGCAGCACCGCTTCGGTGTGCGGCAGCGCAACCGGCTGCTGGCCAAGGGGCTCCAGCCCCATCTGCTCACCATGACCGCCACCCCCATTCCCCGCACCCTGGCCCTCTCGATCCACGGCGATCTGGACCTCAGCCAGATCGATGAACTGCCGCCGGGCCGCACGCCGATCCGCACCCGCCTGCTGCGGGGATCCGAGCGCGCCGGCGCCTGGGAACTGGTGCGCCAGGAGGTGGCCCAGGGGCAGCGGGCCTACGTGGTGCTGCCCCTGGTGGAGGAATCGGAAAAGCTCGACCTGCGCTCGGCGGTGGAGGTGCACCGCCACCTCGACGAGGAGGTGTTCCCTGAGCTCACCGTGGGCCTGCTGCACGGCCGGATGACCGGTGAGGAGAAGCAGCGGGCCATCAGCGCCTTCCAGGAGGGGCGCACCCAGGTGCTGGTGTCCACCACGGTGGTGGAGGTGGGGGTGGACGTGCCGGAGGCGAGCGTGATGGTGATCGAGCATGCCGAGCGCTTCGGCCTGGCCCAGCTGCACCAGCTGCGGGGCCGGGTGGGCCGGGGGGCCGCCGCCTCCCACTGCCTGCTGCTGCACGAGGGCGACAACGCCATGGCCCGCCAGCGGCTGGAGCTTCTGGCCCGCAGCGGCGACGGCTTCGAGATCGCCGAGATGGACCTGCGGCTCAGGGGCCCCGGCCAGGTGCTCGGCACCCGCCAGTCGGGCCTGCCGGACCTGGCCCTGGCCAGCCTCAGCGACGACGGCGCCGTGCTGGAGGAGGCCCGGCTGGCGGCGCGCCAGATCCTGGCGGAAGATCCCGAGCTGGCCCGCCACCCGCATCTGCGCGAAGCCCTCGAGGCCCAGCGGCGCCGCTCGGTGGAGGCGGCCCAGTTGAATTGATCCAGACCACCGGGCCAAGCCGGACCCGCCGCCCCCATGCCGCCCCTGCGCCCCTGGAGTCCCATCCCCATCGCCGATGCCGGCGAGCCCCTGGGCGACCTGCCGCCCAGCCTGTGGCGGCTGGAGCCCCATCCCTACCAGGCCCTGGGGGCGCCCTACGGCGCCGGCGCCAGTCCGTTCCGCTTGCGCCGCGGGGTGATCGATCGGCTGGAGCGGGCCCAGGCGCGGCTGCAGCAGCGGCAGCCCGAGTGGCGGCTGGCCATCTTCGATGCCTGGCGCCCTATCGCCGTTCAGGCGTTCATGGTGCGCCACGCCTTCCGTGAGGCCTGCCGCGAGCGGGGCCTCGACCCCGACGCGTTCGGCCTCCCCCAGCAGGCCGTGGCGGCGGAGGTGGATCGCTTCTGGGCCCCACCCAGTGCTGATCCGGCCACCCCGCCCCCCCACAGCACCGGTGCCGCGGTGGATCTCACCCTGGCCGCAGCCAGCGGCCGCCCCCTGGCGATGGGCGGGGAGATCGATGCGATCGGTGCCATCTCCGAGCCCGACCACCACGCCGGGGCCGCCCCCGGCAGCGAGGCCGCCGATTGGCACCAGCGGCGCCGGCTGCTGGCGGCGGTGATGGAGGAATCAGGCTTTGCCCAGCACCCCAACGAGTGGTGGCATTTCAGCCACGGCGACCAGCTGTGGGCCTGGCGCCGCGGCGAACCGCGGGCGCTCTACGGCGCTGTTGCCGGTGCCGGCTGAGCGGCTCCTGGTGCCGGGCCGCTGGTCACGGGGATCACGGTGCCCGGCAGGGTCAGGCCCAGCTCCCGGAACAGCACGCTGGCCTGGGGGCGGGTCAGCAGACCCTTCTGGACGCAGCGCTTGAGGCTGGCCAGGGTCATATCGTCCTGCACCCGGCGCAGCTGGGCCAGCACCGCCGGGCTCTGGTCGGCGAAGGGCTGCAGATGGGCCTTGTAGGCGGCCCGGATCGCGTCGGGCTGGCAGGCCAGGGGGTCGGACTGGAAGTACTGCACCGGGGCCTGGGGCGCGCGCGGACGCTCCGCGGCGTCACTGGCCCGCCATGAGCAGGGCAGCAGACCCGCCAGCACCGAACCGAGCAAGGCCCCCATCAGGGGCTGGACGCGACCGGTGGAGGGGCGGCCCATCAGGCGGCGGCGAGCAGCTCGGTGACCCGCTCGGCCCCGATCCGCTCGATGAAGTCGCCGAAGCGGCTGCGGGGGCCGCCCTCATCGCGCCAGGCGACCAGCAGGGGCTCCAGGGTGGCCTCGAGCTTCTCCAGGGGCATCTTCTCCAGATAGGGGCTGGCCAGACGGGTCAGGCCATGGCTGCCGCCGAGCCACAGCTGGTAGCTGTCCATGGCGCTGCCCACCAGCCCGATCTCGGCCATGTAGGGGCGGGCGCAGCCGTTGGGGCAGCCCGTCATGCGCACCAGCAGGGGTTTGCTGATCTCCAGCCGCTCCAGCAGGGCCTCGAGGCGGTCGAGCACCTCGGGGAGGATCCGTTCGGCTTCGGTGATGGCCAGGCCGCACAGGGGCAGAGCCGGACAGGCCAGGGCGTGGCGGGCCAGGGGGGCCGGCGCCTCGGGGGCGGTGAGGCCGAGGGCCGCCAGGCCCTCCCGCACCGACGCCCGCTGGGCGCTGCCGATGTTGCAGAGCAGCAGGTCCTGGTTGGGGGTGAGTCGCACCTCCAGCTGGTAGGTCTCGACGAGACGGCGCAGGCCGCTCTTGAGCTCCCCCTGGAGGCGTCCGCACAGCACCGGCAGGCCCACGAACCACAGGCCTGGGGACTGGCGGTGCCAGCCCAGGTAATCGGTGAGCACGGCGGGGGGCTCCCGGCGCATCCCCTTGATCGGATGGGGGAAGTAGCGGCCCAGTTCGGTGCGGAACCAGTCGACCCCCCGGTCGTGGATCAGGTATTTCATCCGGGCGTGGCGGCGCTGCTCCCGGTCGCCGTGGTCCCGCTGCAGGGCGACGATCGCCTGCACCAGCTCCAGCACATGGGCGGCGGCCACGTAGCCGAGGGGATCGGCGGTGCGGGCGAAGGTCTCGTCCTTGTTGTGGGTCCGGCCCATGCCGCCGCCCACATAGACGTTGCAGCCCAGGGGCCGGCCGGAGGGGTCGCTGAACAGCACCAGGCCGATGTCCTGGGTCAGCAGGTCCACCGAGTTGTCCCCGGGAACGGTGACGGCCACCTTGAACTTGCGCGGCAGGTAGGTGGAGCCGTAGAGGGGTTCGGCCGCGTCACCGCTGAACACGGCACCGCTCTCCTGCAGACGGCGCGCCTTCTTGACGGGGCCCTTGGGCTTGATGCGATAGCTCAGGTCGCCGTCGACCCAGAGGTCGAGGTAGGAGCCCTCGGCGGCCTGGGGAGCCAGCAGGTCGGCGATGCGATCGGCCAGCAGGCGGGCCTCCGGGTAGCCATCGCGCTCGAAGGGGGCGGCCGGGGCCATCACGTTGCGGTTGATGTCCCCGCAGGCCGACAGGGTGGAGCCCAGGGCCCGGACGATGCCGCCGATCACCTCCTTGAGGTCGGTCTTCTGGACGCCGTGCATCTGGAAGGCCTGGCGTGTCGTGATGCGTAGGGTGCCGTTGCCCAGCCGGTCGGCGAGGGAATCCAGCGCCAGGTAGAGGGAGGTGGGGATGCGCCCGCCCGGGTTGCGCAGCCGCAGCATCATCTGCCAGTCCTTGTCGGCGCCCTTGCGGCGTTTGTCCCGGTCGTCCTGCTGGTAGCTGCCGTGGAACTTGAGGATCTGGACGGCAGGATCGGTGAAGCTGGGCAGATCGTTGCCCAGTTCTCCCGCCAGGGGATCATGCAGGTGGCCGCTGCCGGCCTTCAGGACCTCCTGTTTGGTGGGGGGCTTGGCGGGGGGAGCCGATGGGAGCGACGTGCTGTCGGCGACCGTCGTCGAGGACATCGGCATGCGGAAAGGTATGTGAACTGAAACTAGCGAACGGGACGGGGCGCACCGCCGGAGCTTCCGGCCGTTTCCCTCCTTTGCATACAGTCGCCTCCTGCCCGTTCCCCTGCATGGCCACCTTTCTTCTGGAGATCGGAACCGAGGAACTGCCAGCCGATTTCGTGCGCCTGGCTCAGCCCCAGCTGGAGGCGATCGTGGCCCGCGACCTGCGGGAGGCCCGCCTCGCCTGCGACACGATCAGCACCGGCGGCACCCCCCGGCGCCTGGCGGTGACCGTCACCGGCCTGCCCCGGGAGCAGGAGGATCTGGTCGAGGATCGCAAGGGTCCGCCGGCCCAGCAGGCGTTCCGCGATGGCCAGCCCACCCAGGCGGCCATCGGATTCGCCCGGCGCTGCGGCTGCAGCCCCGACCAGCTGGAGATCCGCGAGACCGACAAGGGCCCCTTCGTGTTCGCCCGCACCACCGAGGCCGGCCGCCCCACCGCCGAGGTGCTGGCCGGCTGCATCCCTGGCTGGATCCGTTCCCTGCAGGGGCGGCGCTTCATGCGCTGGGGCGACGGTGATGGCCGTTTCAGCCGGCCCCTGCGCTGGCTGGTGGCGCTGCTCGATGAAGCGGTGGTGCCGGTGTCCCTCACCGACGTGGATCCGCCCCTGGCCAGCGATCGCCTCAGCCGCGGCCACCGTCTCCAGGCCGGAGCCGTGACGATCCCTTCCGCCGCTGGTTATGCCGCCGCCCTGGAGGCTGCCGATGTCCAGGTCGACCGGGAGGCCAGGGGCGCCGCGATCCGCACCGCCCTGGAGGGGGCGGCGACAGCGGCGGGGGCCGAGCTGGATCTGCCGGAAGCCCTCTTCGACGAGCTGGTCGACCTGGTGGAGTCCCCCCGGCTGATCGAGGGCTCGATCGACGCCGACTATCTGGCCCTGCCCCCCGAGGTGCTCAGCACCGTGATGCGCTCCCACCAGCGCTACGTGCCCCTGCGGCTGGCGGACGCACCGCCCGATCCCCTCGCCCTGGTGGCCGGCGAGGCCCTCATGCCCCGGTTCCTGTGCCTCTCCAACGGCCTGGCCGCCGCCGCCGACACCATCCGGCGCGGCAACGAGCGGGTGCTGCGGGCCCGGTTGGCGGATGCGGCCTTCTTCCTGGCGGCGGATCGCCGTCAGAGCAGCGCCGAGCGGGTGGAGGCCCTCGATCGGGTCACCTTCGCCGAAGGGCTCGGCAGCCTGGCGGATCGCAGCCAGCGCCTCGCCTGGCTGGCGGATCTGCTCTGCCGCCGCCTGCCGGTGGCTGGCGCTGCCGCAGAAGCCGCCCGCAGGGCCGCCCCCCTCTGCAAGCACGACCTGGTGAGCCAGATGGTGGGGGAATTCCCCGAGCTGCAAGGGGTGATGGGGGCCAAGTACCTGCTGGCGGAGGGCGAATCCCGCGCCATGGCCCTGGCGGTGCTGGAGCACTACCAACCCCGCGGCGCCGGCGATGCCCTGCCGGGTTCCGAGGCGGGGGCGGTGCTGGCCCTGGCCGAACGGCTGGAGCTGCTGCTCAGCATCTTCGCCAGGGGGGAGCGGCCCAGCGGCTCCTCCGATCCCTATGCCCTGCGCCGGGCGGGCAACGGCCTGCTGCAGATCCTCTGGGATCGGGACTGGTCGCTCGACCTGGTGGGCCTGATGGCCGAGGCCACCGCCCACTGGCAGCGGCTGCTGCCCGATCTGGCTGTGCAGCCGCTGGCCCTGGCCGCTGACCTGCTCGACTTCCTGCGCCAACGCCTGGCCAGCCTCCTGGAGGAGGAGGGCACCAGCGCCGATCTGGTCCAGGCGGTGGCCGGCGACAGGGTCTCCCTGGAGCGGCTGCTGCGGGATCCGGCCGATGCCCGGGCCCGGTTGGAGCTGCTGCGGCGTCTGCGCAGCGAAGACCGCCTGCCCCTGGTGCAGGCGGTGGTGCAGCGGGCCTCCCGGCTGGCCGAGCAGGCCGACCTGGCGGCGGATCTGGTCAGCCCCGATGGGGTGGTGGATCCGGAACTGTTCGGTTCCCCCAGCGAGGCCGCCGTGCTGGCGGTGCTGGAGCGGCTGGCGGTCCATGCCGCCGCCAGCGGAACCGGCCGCTACGAACCCCTGGCCCGGCTGCTGGGGGAGAGCGGTGCCACCCTGGCCGCCTTCTTCGACGGCCCCGACAGCGTCATGGTCCTCTGCGACGAGCCCGAGGTGCGCCGCAACCGCCTGCGGCTGCTGGCGGTGCTGCGCAACCAGGCCTCGGTGCTCGCCGACTTCAGCCGTCTGGGGGGCTGATTCAGGCCAGCAGCGCCACCTCGATGCACAGGCCGGGCCCGAAGGCCATGGCCAGGCAGGGTCCGGCAGTGCCGCTGCGCCGCAGACGTTCGAGGATGAACAGCAGGGTCGGGGAGGACATGTTGCCGTAGTCGCGCAGCACCGACCGCGAGGGTTCGATCAGCCCTGGATCGAGCGCCAGCCCTTTGATGACCGCCGAGAGGATCCGGGGGCCACCGGGGTGCACGGCCCAGGAACCGATGGTGTCGAGGCTGAGGTTGTGGCCGGCCAGCCAGCCCTCCAGCCAGGGCCGCAGATGCGCGCCGATCAGGTCGGGGACCTGTGGAGACAGACCCATGGCGAAGCCGTGGTCCCCGATCCCCCAGGACATGGCCTCCGTGCTGGCGGGGACCAGCAGGGAACCGCTGGCGATCAGCCGCGATAGCGGTGCCGTTGCCGGATCCTGCTTCGAAGGCGGTTCCCCCGTGGCCACCAGGGCGGCGGCGCCATCGGCGAACAGGGCATTGGCCACGATCCGTTCCGCATCCCAGCCGTACTGGAGATGGAGGCTGCAGAGCTCGACGGCGCAGAGCAGCACGCAGGCCTCCGGCTGGGCACCGGTGAATCCGGCGGCGACCCTCAGCCCATTGAGCGCCCCGTGGCAGCCCATGAACCCCACATGGGTGCGGGCCACGCCGGCGTCCAGCGGCAGGGCGGCCATCAGGGCCAGATCGACGCCGGGGGCATGGAAGCCGCTGCAGGAGACCGTGACCAGATGGGTGATCCGCTGCGCCGGCAGCCGGGCCTGGTCATGGGCCGCGCCATCGAGGCCGGCCTGATCCATCCACTCCGGCTGTCGGTTTCGCTCAGCCAGGGGCTGCCAAGACATCGGGGAAGGTCGCTGGATGGGTGGGCTTCGCTGGACTGCGGAGAAGGGTCACCCGGCAGGGACCGACTGCCATCGTCACCTAATTTGTTCGTTCTGTCCGTCCGCTGGCCGAGGGGCCATCACTGGATTTGCCGATGCTGTTCGACAGTTTTTTGATTGTCCTTCTGATTCTGATCAACGGGATCTTTTCGGGTTCGGAGTTGGCCATGATGTCGGCTCGGCGATTGCGGCTTGAACACCAGGCGGAGGCTGGGGACCACAAGGCGGACGTGGCTTTGAAACTAATCCGATCCCCCAACGATTTCCTCTCGACGGTGCAGATCGGCATCACATTGATCGGCATTCTCAGTGGTGCCCTGGGCGGCTCACGGGTGGCCGAAGCGTTGCGGCCGTTGCTGGAGGCGGTCCCCCCGCTGCGGGCCTGGGCTGATCCCCTGTCCCTCGGACTTGTGGTCACCGCCATCACCTTCCTCTCCCTGGTGCTGGGGGAGCTGGTACCCAAACGCATCGCCCTCAACGACCCGGAACGCATCGCCTGCGCCGTGGCGCCCCCGATGCGGGCCCTGTCCCGCTGGATGGCGCCCCTCGCCCACCTGCTGGGGGCGTCCACCGATCGCCTCCTCAGCCTGATGGGCATCGGCGAGACCGGTGAGCCGGAGATCACCGAAGAGGAGATCAGGAGCCTGCTGCGACGGGGAACGGAATCCGGCCTGTTCGAGGTGGCCGAGCACGCCATGGTGGAGCGGGTGTTCCGCCTGGCCGACCGACCGGTCAAGGCGATCATGACGCCGCGCACCGACATCTGCTGGCTGGACCTGGCCGAATCGCCGCAGACCCATCTGCAGCGGGTGATGGAGGTTAACCACTCCCTGTTCCCGGTGGCCCGCGGCAGCCTCGACGCCTGCGTCGGCGTGGTCCGCGGCCGCACCCTGCTGGCGGCCCAGCTCGGCGACGGGCCCCGGGAGATCGAGGCCCTGCTGCAGCCGCCCCTCTACGTGGGCGAGAGCACCAGGGCCCTGAAGCTGATCGAGCAGTTCCGCAGCTCGGGGGTCCACATCGCCCTGGTCACCGACGAATTCGGTGGCATCGAAGGGTTGGTGACCCTCAACGACATGATGGAGGCGATCGTCGGCGATCTCTCCTCCGGCCAGGACCGGGAGGACCCGATGATCATCGTTCGCCAGGACGGTTCCTGGCTCCTTGATGGCGCTCTGGATATCGCCGACTTCAAGGATCTGGTGGGGAAGGGCCGGCTGCCGGAGGAAGTCCAGGGCGGTTACCAGACCCTGGGGGGGTTTGTGATGCACTACCTCGAACACATTCCCCAGGCCGGTGACTGTTTCGAGTGGGACGGCCTGCGCATCGAGGTCGTCGACATGGACGGCAACCGGGTCGACAAGCTGCTGGTCAGCCGGGTGGAAGGTGGATCGGACCAGCGGGCCGGATCTGCCTCCACAAAGGAACCGGCCTGATGAAATCCTCAGGCCGGCCTGGCGTTCACTTGGCGACCAGCACGGGCTCCTTGACGGCGTCGGGATCGGGATCCACCGCCGGCGTGACGGCATGGACGCCGGCGGGCTTCATCGAGGAGCGGGGCTCCGCGGCGGCCAGGATCGCTTCGGCTTCCTCGGCGGAGCGCACGGCGCTGGGGACCGGCTTGTAGCCGGCCGGAGCCAGGGCCTGACCCCGCAGCACGGCGCCCAGGGTGAGCACGGTGAGCTTGATCTGCTGCCAGGGGTTCATCGCCACCACCCGCTTGTAGAGATAGCTGTCGAAGGTGAGGCGCTGCACGTCCTTGTCATCGCACATCTCCACGAACGCCTCACGGGCGGCGTCGTTGCTGTAGAAGATGTTCTGGAGCAGTTCCAGCACCTTGTAGGTGGCGCCGTACTTGCGGTCCCACTTGCGGATGTAGACCTTGAGATCCTTCTCGGTGGGAATGCGGCTGCCGGAGGCGCTGGCGGCGACAATCTCCTCGGCACACATGCGGCCGCTCTTGGCGGCGAAGTAGATGCCTTCACCGGAGCTCTTGGTGACGTAACCGGCCGCGTCGCCCACCAGGGCCATGCGGCCCACCACCCGCCGGGGGCGGGGATGCTCGGGGATGGGGTGGGCCTCCACCTTGATCACCTCGCCGCGCAGCAGCCGGCGGCTGGCCCGCTCGCGGATGCCCTTCTGGAGCCCCTTGATCAGGGACTGGTTGGCCTGCATGGTGCCGGTGCCCACCGCCACGTGGTCGTACTTGGGGAACACCCAGGCGTAGAAGTCGGGCGACACGTCGGTGCCGACGTACATCTCGGCCAGGTCCTCGTAGTAGGCCATCTCCTCGGCGGGGAGACGGATCCGCTCCTGGAAGGCGATCGCCACGTTGTAGTCCCCGGCGTCCATGGCCTTGGCCACCCGGCTGTTGGCCCCGTCGGCACCGACGATCAGATCCACCTCAAGGGTCTTCAGTTCACCGGTGGGGCCGCCGGAGGAGTAGTCGGCGTAGTGGAGGGTGTAGGGACCCTGGCGCTGGCTGCCGGTGTCGATGCTCTGCACCAGACCGTTGACCAGGTGGGCTCCCAGTTCGGCGGCCCGGTTGCGCAGGAAACCGTCGAGAACCTCCCGGCGGCACATGCCGATGTATTCGTTGCTGTTCTCCAGGTGGATGTCCACCTCCCGGTTGGAGGGGGAGATCATCCGCATGTTCCGCACCTTGCGGTCGATGATCGATTCCGGCAGGTCGAATTCCTCGACCATGCACAAGGGGATCGCGCCACCGCAGGGTTTGGCATTGTCGAGCTTGCGCTCGAACAGCCAGGTCTCGATGCCGGCCTTTGCGAGAACTTCCGCAGCACAGGAACCGCTGGGGCCGCCGCCCACGACTGCCACTCGCAACATCTTGAAACCTGCTCCGCCATTGGGATGTGGGACGGAAGCTAACACCGCCGTGCGGGTAACCGCCCGGTAGAGAAACCTATGAAATGACCCCCAACTAGGATCGGTCAGGCCTGGAGCAGAGGCCGTCTCCCCCCCCGCATCCGTGATGCTCCTCGGTGATGCTCCTCGGTGATGCCCCTCGGTGACGACATCCCGCTGGCCCGGCGCACCACGCCCCGCCCGCGCCGGCCGGCCTCCCTCCCCAGGCGGATGGCCCAGGTGGGGCTCACCGGCGCCCTGCTGGCCGGTGGCGCCGTTCTGCTGCTGATCGGCCCCCTGCGCAGCTGGATCACGCCCACGCCCGTGCCGGGACTGGCCGCCCGCCTCGGGCCGGACGGTCGGCTCCTCGGCCACTTTCCCTATCCCGAGGCCGATGCCGCCGACCTGGTCGCCATCGCCCCCGGCCTGCGCCTGAAGCCGGACGCGGCCCGTGCCCTCGAGGCCATGCGCGCCGCCGCCGATGCCGACGGTGTCGTCCTGACCGTGCTGAGCGCCTGGCGCAGCGTCGATCTGCAGAAGCAGCTCTTCTTCGATGTCAAGGCCGAGCGCAACCAGACCTCCGCCGACCGGGCCCGGGTGAGCGCCCCCCCGGGCTTCTCGGAACACAGCACGGGTTTCGCCGTCGATCTGGGGGATGGCCGCCTGCCGGCCACCAATCTCAAGGAGAGCTTCGAGTCCACCGAGGCCTACCGCTGGCTCGATCGCCAAGCGGCCCGGTTCCATTTCGTGCGTTCCTTTCCCAGGGGCAACCGCCAGGGTGTGAGCTACGAACCCTGGCACTGGCGCTTCGAAGGTTCCACCGAAGCCCTGGAGATGTTCGAGCCCGCCCAACGCCTGGCCCGCTGAGCCGGCAGGTTCGGGGACCCGCCGCCGCTGTCGCGGGAGGGAGTGGGAGTAGGATAAAGAATCGCTTCAACGTTCGCCACATGTCCCACCGGGCCGGCGCGGCAGGGTTTCCCCGAAAACCCTTCCGAAGCGTCAGAGCGCTGGTTGGTCCCCGTTCAGGACCCTGGATTCCCCATTCCGCCCCCCTGAACGCCTAGCTGAACGCAACGTTGGCAGCGACATGTCTTCTTCGTCTCGCCATCAACGCCCCGTTTCCCTGGAAACGACCACCGTCGATTCGATTCCGTCGAACCCCTTCCCTCACCTTCGCAGGACGACATCCCCATGAGCGGCGACATCAAAGGCGCCCCGATACGCAATATCGCGATCATTGCCCACGTCGACCACGGCAAGACCACCCTGGTGGATGCCCTGCTCGAGCAGTCCGGCATCTTCCGCGAAGGTGAAGCGGTGCCCACCTGTGTGCTCGATTCCAACGATCTGGAGCGGGAGAGGGGGATCACGATCCTCTCCAAGAACACCGCCGTGGATTACAACGGCATCCGCATCAACATCGTCGACACCCCCGGTCACTCCGACTTCGGCGGTGAGGTGGAGCGGGTGCTGGGCATGGTGGATGGCTGCCTGCTGATCGTGGACGCCAACGAAGGCCCCATGCCCCAGACGCGCTTCGTGCTCAAGAAGGCCCTGGAGAAGGGCCTGCGGCCGATCGTCTTCGTCAACAAGATCGACCGGGCCCGTGTGGATCCCGAGCAGGCCGTCGACAAGGTGCTCGATCTGTTCATCGAGCTCGGCGCCGACGACGACCAGTGCGATTTCACCTATCTCTTCGGTAGCGGCATGGGCGGTTACGCCAAGCCCGACATGGCCACCGAGAGCGACAACATGAAGCCGCTCTTCGACGCCATCCTGCGGCATGTTCCGCCGCCGGTGGGTGATCCCACCAAGCCCCTGCAGATGCAGGTCACCACCCTCGACTACTCCGATTTCCTCGGCCGGATCATGATCGGCCGGGTCCACAACGGCACCATCGCCGGCGGACAGAACGTCGCCCTGATCCGCGACGACGGCAGCATCAAGCGCGGCCGGATCAGCAAGCTGCTCGGCTTCCAGGGTCTGCAGCGGGTGGAGATCCCCGAAGCCCGCGCAGGTGATCTGGTGGCCGTCGCCGGTTTCGATGAGGTCAACATCGGCGAGACCATCGCCTGCCCCGACCACCCGGAGGCCCTGCCGCTGATCAAGGTTGACGAACCCACCCTGCAGATGACCTTCGTCGTCAACGACTCCCCCTTCGCCGGCAAGGAAGGCAAGTTCGTCACCAGCCGCCAGCTGCGCGACCGCCTACAGCGGGAGCTGCTCACCAACGTGGCCCTGCGGGTCGAGGACACCGACTCCCCCGACCGCTTCTCCGTCTGCGGCCGCGGTGAGCTGCACCTCGGCATCCTGATCGAGACGATGCGCCGCGAGGGCTTCGAGTTCCAGGTGTCCCAGCCCCAGGTGATCTTCCGCACCATCGACGGCACGCCCCACGAGCCGTTCGAAACCCTGGTGATGGACGTGCCCGAGGAGGCGGTGGGCAGCTGCATCGAGAAGCTGGGCATCCGCAAGGGCGAGATGCAGAACATGGAGGCCACCAGCGACGGCCGCACCCAGCTGGAGTTCGTGGTGCCCTCCCGGGGCCTGATCGGCTTCCGGGGTGAATTCATCCGCGCCAGCCGCGGCGAGGGGATCATGAGCCACTCCTTCCTCGACTACCGCCCCATGCAGGGCGACTTCGACGCCCGCCGCAACGGCGTGCTGATCGCTTTCGAGGAGGGGACCGCCACCTTCTACGCCCTCAAGGGCGCCGAGGACCGCGGCCAGTTCTTCATCACCCCCGGCACCAAGGTCTACAAGGGGATGATCGTCGGCGAGCACAACCGTCCGCCCGATCTCGAGCTCAACGTCTGCAAGGCCAAGCAGGTCACCAACATCCGCTCGGCCGGCGCCGAGGTGCTCGACACCCTCCAGTCGCCGATCCAGATGACCCTGGAGCGGGCCCTCGAGTACATCGGCCCCGACGAGATGCTGGAGGTCACCCCCGAGTCGATCCGGCTGCGCAAGATGCCGGTGAAGAAGCCCGCCAAGCGTTGAGTCCCGGCGCCCCAACCGCCGATGAGGAAACCCTGCTGCAGGCGGATCCACGCCTGTGGCAGGCCGTCGACCACTTCAATGCGGCCGAGTGGTACGCCTGCCACGACGGCTTCGAGGAGCTCTGGCACGAGACCCAGGGACCGATGCGGCCCGTGCTCCAGGGACTGCTGCAGATCGCCGTGGCCGAACTGCACCTCGAGCGCGACAACCGCCGTGGCGCCACGGTGCTGATGGGCGAAGGGCTGGGCCGGCTGCGGGGCTGCGGCGACGAGGCCCTGGGCCTGGCCCTGGGGCCCGTCCGGCTCCTGGCCGCCCAGCGGCTGGAGGCCCTGCAGCAGCAGGCCGATCTCACCGGCCTGCCCCTGCCGCGCCTGGAACTGGTGTGTGGAACGGGCACGGCGCCGGTACATTGAGCACACTCAAGGCCTCCACGATTTCCACCTTGACCCTGCCCCCCCGCCCACTGCTGTTCGTGCTTGCCGCGGGGTTCGTGGGCACCGCCCTGCTGGTGCTCCCGTCCCGCCCCGTCGCGGCCCAGGCGCCGGCCGCCACGGCCCAGACCCAGCGGCCGAAGGCGCCCGCCACCGGCATGGTCACGATCGAGTCCGACGTGCAGCAGGCCGACAATCAGAACGGCATCGTCACCGCCACGGGCAACGTGCGCATCGTCTATGCCGACCGGGGCATGACGGCCACCTCCCGCCAGGCCCAGTACTTCAGCAACGAGGGGCGCCTGGTGCTCACCGGCGATGTCGATGTGATCGACACCGACGGCCAGCGGCTGCGGGCGGAGCGGCTGGTGTACCAGCTCGACAGCGAGCGGATGCTGGCGGAGCCGCCGGCGGGCAAGCAGGTCTTCAGCAAGTTCCGCCTGCAGCAGCAGGGCACCGCCAAGCCTGACGCAGCCAAGCCTGCCACCCCCAAGCCGTGAGCCTGGTTCTGGAGAGGGTGGCCATCACCCTCGCCGGCCGCCCCCTGGTGACCGACGTGAGCCTGGATCTCCACCCCGGGGAGGTGGTAGGGCTGCTGGGTCCGAACGGGGCCGGCAAGACCACCACCTTCAACCTGGTCACCGGCCTGCTGCGGCCCGACTGCGGTGAGGTGCTGCTGGATGGTGAGTCGGTGGCCCACCTGCCGATGCCCCGCCGTGCCCGCCTTGGCATCGGCTACCTCCCCCAGGAGGCGAGCGTGTTCCGCCAGCTCAGCGTCCGCGACAACCTGATGCTTGCCCTGCAGGAGAGCGGGTCGGATCCCGCCGGGCGCCGCCAGCGCTTGGAGGTGCTGATCGAGGATTTCCATCTCAGCGGCTTCCAGCACCGCCGCGGCTACCAGCTGTCCGGCGGGGAGCGGCGTCGCTGCGAGGTGGCCAGGGCCCTGGCGGTGGGCGACCAGGGTCCGCGCTACCTGCTGCTCGACGAACCGTTCGCGGGGGTGGATCCCATGGCCGTGGCCGATCTCCAGGTCCTGATCGACAGCCTGCGGGGCCGGGGCATGGGCGTGCTGATCACCGATCACAACGTCCGGGAGACCCTGGCGATCACCGACCGGGCCTACATCCTGGCCGATGGCAGGATCCTTGCCTCCGGTGCCTCCCTTTCCGTGGCCAACGATCCCCTGGTGCGGCGTCACTACCTCGGCGAGGGCTTCCAGCTTTGAAGGGGGCCCTGCTGGAGAAGCGCCCCACCTGGCTGCAACTGCCGGGCGGCGAGCGGCTGCGTGACTGGAAGCGGGTCCCCCGCTGGCGGGATCTGCCCCTGCTCGACCGCTGGCTGCTGCAGGAACTGCTGGGCCCGTTGCTGTTCGGCATCGCCGCCTTCACCGCCGTGTCCCTCTCGGTGGGGGCGGTGTTCGAGCTGGTGCGCCGGGTGGCCGAGTCCGGCCTGCCGGTGCTGGCCGCGATGAAGGTGCTGATGCTGAGGCTGCCCTCCTTCCTGGTGCTGTCCTTTCCGATGGCCACCCTCATGGCCACCCTGCTGGCCTACAGCCGCCTGTCGGGAAGCAGCGAGCTGACCGCCCTGCGCAGCGTGGGCGTGAGCACCCGGCGCATGGTGCTGCCGGCCCTGGCCCTGGCCCTGGTGATGACCCTGCTCACCTTCGTGTTCAACGACGCGATCGTGCCGCGGGCGAATCTGGAAGCCACCAACAGCCTGGAGCGGGCCCTCGGCAAGGCCATCGCCACCGAGCAGAGCGACAACGCCCTCTATTCCCGCTTCACCGACGTCAAGCTGCCCAACGGCGACTCAGTCAAGTGGCTGACCCACATCTTCCATGCCCGCCAGTTCCGCAAGGGGGTCATGCTCGATGTCACCCTGCTCGACTTCTCCCGCCACGGCTACCGGCAGATGCTCACGGCCCTCACCGGCAAGTGGAATGAGGAGGAGGGCATGTGGGAGTTCAACAAGGGCCGCATCACCAACATCGACGTCGCCACCGGCACCACCACCTCGGCCAGCTTCGACCGCTACCTCTACCCCTTCACCCGCGACCCGATCGAGGTGGCCCAGCTGCCCACCGACGCCAGCACCATGACCGTGGGCCAGGCGCTTACGGCCGAGCGGCTGCTGCTGGAGGCCAACAACACCAAGGAGGCGCGGCGGCTGCGGCTGCGCATCCAGGAGAAGTTCGCCTTCCCGGCCATCTGCCTGGTGTTCGGCCTGATCGGCAGCAGCCTGGGGGTCCGACCCAACTCGCGCACCAGCCGCAGCCAGGGGTTCGGCATCAGCGTGCTGCTGATCTTCGGCTACTACCTGATGTCCTTCATCTTCAGCTCCCTGGGGATCACGGGCACCCTGATGCCCTTCATGGCGGCCTGGCTGCCGGTGGTCATCGGCCTGGCCGGGGGACTCTGGCTGCTGCGACAGGCGAGCCGCTGAGGCCCCCACCGGGGGGATGGCACGGCAAAGTGGACCGGTTTCGATCCGCTCCCTTGGTGAACGATCCGGTCATCGGCCTCGGCCTCGCGGCCTTCGCCCTGCTCCTGCTGGTGCTGCCCATCGCCTTCTGGTCCGTCAGCGGCGGCCACAGCAATCCGGTGGTCAGGATCCTGGTGGCCTCGGCCAATCTCTGCCTCACCGCCCAGCTGGTGCTGCGCTGGTGGGAGTCGGGCCACTTTCCGATCAGCAACCTCTACGAATCGCTCTGCTTCCTGGCCTGGGCCTGCACCCTCACCCAGCTGCTGGTGGAGCGCAGCTGGCCCAACCCGCTGGTGGCGGCGGCGGCCACGCCAATGGGCCTGGGCTGCGTGGCCTTCGCCAGCTTCGCCCTGCCGGATCGCCTCCAGGAGGCCTCGCCCCTGGTGCCGGCCCTGCGCTCCAGCTGGCTGGTGATGCATGTCAGCGTGATCATGGTCAGCTACGCCGCCCTGCTGGTGGGCTCCCTGCTGTCGGTGGCCGTGCTCTTCGTCGACCGCAACGAGGATCTGGAACTGCGCAGCAGCTCGATCGGCAGCGGCGGCTTCCGCCAGGCCCGGCTGGCCAGCGACGGCCCCGGTGCCATGGCGCTCAGCAGCAGCAGTTTCCGGATCAGCGAGCAGCTCGACAGCCTCAGCTACCGCACCATCACGGTGGGCTTCCTGCTCCTGTCCGTCGGTCTGGTGAGCGGAGCGGTCTGGGCGAATGAGGCCTGGGGCAGCTGGTGGAGCTGGGACCCCAAGGAAACCTGGGCCCTGATCTGCTGGCTGGTCTATGCCGCCTACCTGCACACCCGCCTGATCCGCGGCTGGCAGGGGCGCCGCCCGGCGATCGTGGCGTCGGCGGGCCTTGTGGTGATTGCCGTCTGCTACATCGGCGTGAATCTGCTCGGCATCGGCCTGCACAGCTACGGCTGGTTCCTGGGCAGCTGAACAGCGGCGCAACAAAAAGGGCCCGTTCCTCACGGGCCCCACTCTCAAGGTCCTGCCCATCGAAAGGCCGCCCGCTGTGGGCGGCCTTTTGAGCATCAGACCAGCGCCGGTTCGGGGCGGCGGCTGTTGCGGATGCCGGTGATGGCCTCGGCGTAGTCGGCGTGGCCGAAGACCCCCGAGCCGCTGACGATCGCGTTGGCCCCGGCCTCGATCACCTGCCAGGCGTTGCCGGCCTTGATGCCGCCGTCCACCTCGATCCAGGGATCGAGGCCCCGCTCATCACAGAGGCGGCGCAGCTGGCGGATCTTCTCCACCTGGGAGGGGATGAAGCTCTGGCCGCCGAAGCCGGGGTTGACGCTCATGATCAGCACCAGATCACAGAGCTCCAGGCAGTACTCGAGGGTGTCGAGGGGGGTGCTGGGGTTGAGCACGGCACCGGCCATCTTGCCCAGGTCCTTGATCTGGCTGAGGTTGCGGTGCAGGTGGGGGCAGGCCTCCACCTGGACGCTGATGATGTCGGCGCCGGCCTTGGCGAAATCGGCCACGTACTTCTCGGGCTCGACGATCATCAGGTGCACGTCCAGGGGCTTGCTGGTCACCGGGCGCAGGGCCTCGACGATCAGCGGGCCGATGGTGATGTTGGGCACGAAGCGGCCGTCCATCACGTCCACGTGGATCCAGTCGGCACCGGCGGCGTCGACGGCCCGGACGTCGTCGCCGAGGCGGGAGAAGTCGGCCGAAAGGATCGACGGGGAGATCACCAGGGGCTTGGTGCTCATGGACGGCCACCGCAGCGGAAGAATGAAGGGATTGTAAGGAGCGGCCCACCGTGGGTCTCCCGGGGCGCTCCCGGGGCGCTCCCGGGCGCGCTGATACGATGGCCCCGCTTCGACTCCGAGAGGCCTTGCAGCGGCTGGATCTTTCCCCGCTTTGCCTGCGGTCCGCCTCCGGCGTGCCGGCCCCTCGTTGAGGCCCTTCCCCCTGCCGGACCGTTGTGGATCGCACTCTTATCCAGGAACTGCTCGAAGTCGTCGAGCAGGCCGCCATCGCCTCTGCCCGCCTGACCGGGCTCGGCAAGAAGGACGAAGCCGATGCCGCTGCGGTGGAGGCGATGCGCACCCGCATGGGCAGCATCGCCATGCAGGGCCGGATCGTGATCGGGGAGGGGGAGCGCGATGAAGCCCCCATGCTTTACATCGGCGAGGAAGTCGGCAGCGGCACCGGCCCCGGCGTGGACTTCGCCGTCGACCCCTGCGAGGGCACCAACCTCTGCGCCAACGCCCAGGATGGCTCGATGGCCGTGCTGGCCGCCAGCGACCGCGGCGGCCTGTTCTACGCGCCCGACTTCTACATGAAGAAGCTGGCGGCTCCCCCGGCCGCCAAGGGCAAGGTGGACATCCGCAAGAGCGCCACCGAGAACATCGCCATTCTGAGCGAGTGCCTGGGTGTGCCCGCCAGCGACCTCACCATCGTGGTGATGGACCGCGCCCGCCACAAGGCCCTGATCGCCGAGATCCGCGCCACCGGCGCCCGGGTCAAGCCGATCAGCGACGGTGACGTGCAGGCCGCCATCGCCTGCGGCTTCGCCGGCACCGGCACCCACTGCCTGATGGGCATCGGCGCCGCCCCCGAGGGTGTGATCTCCGCCGCCGCCCTGCGGGCCCTCGGCGGCCACTTCCAGGGCCAGCTCGTCTACGACCCAGCGGTCGCCCAGACCAGCGAGTGGGCCGACTACACCAAGGAAGGCAACATCGCCCGCCTCAACGAGATGGGCATCACCGACGTCGACAAGGTCTATGAGGCCGAGGAGCTCGCCTCCGGCGAGAACGTGGTCTTCGCCGGCAGCGGCATCACCCCCGGCCTGCTGTTCAAGGGCGTCGTCTTCGAGGACGACTGCACCCGCACCAGCAGCCTGATCATCAGCACCCTCGACCGCAGCGCCCGCTTCACCGATACGGTGCATATCAAGGAGGGCGCCAAGAGCATCGCCCTGCGCTGATCCCACCAGAGTCCGGACCTCGGAGCCCGCCTCCATGCACATCGCCGTCGTCGGTCTGAGCCATCGCACGGCTCCGGTGGAAATCCGCGAGCGCCTGAGCATCCCCGAGCAGACCATGGAGGATTCCCTCCAGCGGCTGCGCTCGGATGAGCAGGTGATCGAGGCCTCGATCCTGAGCACCTGCAACCGGCTGGAGATCTACACGCTCCTGCGCCATCCCGAACAAGGCATCACCGCCGTCGGCGTCTTCCTCAGCCGCCAGTCCGGCCTGGCGGTCGAGGAGCTGCGTCCCCACCTGTTCACCTACCACCACGAGGAGGCCGTGGGCCACCTGCTGCGGGTGGCCGCCGGGCTCGACAGCCTGGTGCTCGGCGAGGGTCAGATCCTCTCCCAGGTGAAGAAGATGGTGCGGCTGGGTCAGGAGCACCGCTCCGTGGGCCCGATCCTCAACCGCCTGCTCAACCAGGCGGTGAGCACCGGCAAGCGGGTGCGCACCGAGACCAACCTGGGCACCGGGGCGGTCTCGATCAGCTCGGCGGCCGTCGAGCTGGCCCAGCTGAAGGTGGGCCAGGCCCGGGGCACCGATGATCTGGTGCCGCTCGACCAGGAGCAGGTGGCGGTGGTGGGGGCCGGCCGCATGGCCCGGCTGCTGCTCCAGCACCTGCAGGCCAAGGGCTGCCGGGGGGTGGTGGTGCTCAACCGCACCGTCGCCCGGGCCGAGGCCCTGGCGGCCGATTTCCCCGCCCTGCCCGTGCAGTGCCGTCCCCTGGACGACCTCGACCACTGCCTGAGCACCTGCTCGCTGGTGTTCACCAGCACCGGCGCCGAGGAGCCGATCATCACGGCCCGGCGGCTGGAGGGGCTCAACCGCCGCTCCAGCCTGATGCTCATCGATATCGGCGTGCCCCGCAACATCAGCGCCGATGCGGCCGAACTCCAGGGTGTCGACAGTTTCGACGTCGACGATCTCCAGGAGGTGGTGGCCCGCAACCAGGAGGCCCGCCGGGAGATGGCCGCCGAGGCCGAGGGGCTCCTGGCCGAGGAATCACGCCTGTTCCTGGAATGGTGGGACGGCCTCGAGGCGGTGCCCCTGGTCAACCGGCTGCGTCTCCAGCTGGAGGACATCCGCGAGCAGGAGCTGCAGAAGGCCCTCAGCCGCATGGGCCCGGACCTTTCCGCCCGGGAGCGGAAGGTGGTCGAAGCCCTCAGCAAAGGGATCATCAACAAGATCCTGCACACGCCCGTCACCCGGCTGCGCGCCCCCCAGCCCCGCCAGCAGCGGCGGGCGGCCATGGGGGTGCTGCAGGACCTCTTCGAGCTTCACGACGACCCGCCGGAGGCCTGAGCCCCGCCCCACGGGAGGGTCCTCGCTTCACCGGCTCCAGCACCCCATTTCACTGCAACGGAACATGAACCGAGAAGTAGCAGCGCGGAGCTCCGCGTCACCACGCTCCAGTACGGTCTGGCCAGCCAAGGAGCGAGGACTGGGCTCATGAAACGCGTTCTGGCCATCATCCTGGGAGGCGGTGCGGGAACGCGTCTCTACCCCCTCACCAAGATGCGGGCGAAGCCCGCCGTTCCCCTCGCCGGGAAATACCGACTGATCGATATTCCCATCAGCAACTGCATCAACTCCGAGATCAACAAGATCTACGTGCTGACGCAGTTCAACAGCGCCTCGCTCAACCGTCACCTGACGATGAGCTACAACCTCTCCTCCGGCTTCGGCCAAGGCTTCGTGGAGGTGCTGGCCGCCCAGCAGACCCCCGACAGCCCCAGCTGGTTCGAAGGCACCGCCGACGCGGTGCGCAAGTACCAGTGGCTGTTCCAGGAGTGGGACGTGGACCACGTGCTGATCCTCTCCGGTGACCAGCTCTACCGGATGGACTACATCAAGTTCGTGCAGCACCACATCGATTGCGGCGCCGAACTGACGGTGGGTGCCCTGCCGGTGGATGCGGCCCAGGCGGAGGGCTTCGGCCTGATGCGCACCTCCTCCGACGGCCGGATCCTGGAGTTCAGCGAGAAGCCCAAGGGCGACGCCCTCGAGGCCATGCGGGTGAACACCGAGAGCCTCGGCCTCTCCGCTGAGGAGGCCGCCAAGCGGCCCTACCTGGCCTCGATGGGGATCTACGTCTTCAACCGCAACACCCTGTTCGACCTGCTGGCCAGCCATCCGGAGTCCACCGATTTCGGCAAGGAGATCATCCCCGCCTCCCTCGGCCGGGGGGACCATCTGCAGACCTTCCTCTTCGACGACTACTGGGAGGACATCGGCACGATCGGGGCGTTCTACGAGGCCAACCTGGCCCTCACCGACCAGCCCAACCCGGCCTTCTCCTTCTATGACGAGAAGTTCCCGATCTACACCCGGCCCCGCTACCTGCCCCCCAGCAAGCTGCAGGACGCCCAGGTGACCCAGTCGATCATCGGCGAGGGATCCCTGCTCAAGGCCTGCAGCATCCACCACTGCGTGCTCGGGGTGCGGTCCAGGGTCGAAGACGAAGTCGTCCTCCAGGACACCCTGCTGATGGGGGCCGACTTCTTCGAATCTTCCGAGGAACGGCTGGTGCTGCGCGAACGGGGCGGCACCCCGATCGGCGTGGGCCGGGGCACCACGGTCAAGGGGGCGATCCTCGACAAGAACGTGCGCATCGGCCGCGACGTCACCATCGTCAACAAGGACCGGGTGGAGGAGGCCGACCGGCCGGAGCTCAACTTCTATATCCGCAACGGCATCGTCGTGGTGGTGAAGAATGGCACCATCGCCGACGGCAGCGTCATCTGAGGCCCGCGCCGGGGGGTGGGCTGGGCCAGCAGTTGCTGACATCCCCCCCCGGGACACCGACGCTCCGCCGACCGCTGGCCACAGTGGCGAGGAAGCAAGACATCCACGCTCCTATGGGCAAGGCGCATTTCGGACTCATCGGCCTCGGCGTGATGGGTGAGAATCTGGTGCTCAACGCCGAGAGAAACGGTTTCTCGAGCGTCGTCTACAACCGGACCTACGCCAAGACCGAGGAATTCCTGGCCGGACGCGGCGCCGGCAAGGACATTGTGGGAGCGGCCTCCCTCGAGGAGTTCGTGGCGGCGCTGGAGCGGCCCCGCCGCATCCTGATGATGGTGAAGGCGGGCGATCCGGTGGATGCCACCATCGCCAGCATCTCGCCGCTGCTCGAGGAAGGGGATCTGCTGATCGACGGCGGCAACTCCCTCTACACCGACACCGAACGGCGGGTGAAGGAGCTGGAGAGCAAGAGCTTCGGCTACATCGGCATGGGCGTCTCCGGCGGCGCCAAGGGGGCCCTGGAGGGGCCGAGCATGATGCCCGGCGGCACCAAGGCGGCCTACGACGCCATCGAGAGCCTGGTCACCAAGATGGCCGCCCAGGTGGAGGACGGCCCCTGCGTCACCTACATCGGCCCCGGTGGCGCCGGCCACTTCGTCAAGACCGTCCACAACGGCATCGAGTACGGCATCGAGCAGATCCTGGCCGAGGCCTACGACCTGATGAAGCGCATCGGCGGCCTCGACGGCGACGCCATGGCCGACGTGCTGGGGGGCTGGAACCAGACCGAAGAGCTGGCCTCCTTCCTGGTGGAGATCACCGAGGTGTGCCTGCGCACCAAGGATCCCGAAAGCGGCGGTGACCTGGTGGAGCTGATCGTCGATGCCGCCGGCCAGAAGGGCACCGGCCTGTGGACCGTCGTCAGCGCCCTGGAGATGGGGGTGCCCGTGCCCACCATCTACGCCGCCCTCAACGCCCGCGTGCTGAGCTCTCTGCGCAGCGAGCGGATGGCGGCCGAGGCGGTCCTGCACGCCCCCGCCCCCCACAGCTTCCCCCTCGGGGAGCCCGCCACCGGCATGGAACTGCTGCGGGATGCCTGCATCCTGGCCTGCATCGCCAGCTACGGCCAGGGTATGGCCCTGCTGCAGGAGGCCTCCAAACTCCACGCCTACAACCTCGACTTCTCGGCCATCGGCCAGATCTGGAAGGGGGGCTGCATCATCCGGGCCCGGCTGCTGCAACGCATCCAGGACGCCTACGGCGCCAACCCCTCCCTCCCCAACCTGATGCTCGATCCCTGGTTCGCCGCCCAGGTCAACCAGCGCCTGGCCGGCCTGCGCCAGGTGGTGGCGGGGGCGGCCCTGGCTGGCATTCCCGTGCCCTGCCTCAGCAGCACCCTCGATTACATCGACAGCTACCGCACCGGTCGCCTGCCCCAGAACCTGGTGCAGGCCATGCGCGACTGCTTCGGCTCCCATACTTATGAGCGCACGGACCGCCCCGGCGCGTTCCACACCGAGTGGCTCGTTTGACCGAACCCAGCACGCGCTATCAGCTGATCGTCGCCACCAGCCCGGAAGATCTGGCCCGCCAGGCGGCGGAGCAGATCGCCACCGGCATCGATCTGGCCCTGGCGGAGCGGGACCGGGCCCAGATCGCCCTGGCCGGGGGGGAGACCCCCCGGGCGGCCTACGCCCGGCTGGCCGAGGAACACCTGCCCTGGGAGCGGGTCGATGTGCTGCTGGGGGATGAGCGCTGGGTGCCGGCCGACGACCCCTCCAGCAATGCCCGCATGCTGCGGGAAACCCTGCTGGCCCAGTCGCCGGCCAGCCGCGCCCGTTTCCACCCGGTGCCCACCGACCGCCCCACCCCCCAGGCCAGCGCCGAGGCCTACGCCGCCGAGCTGGCGGTGCTCTGCCCCGGCGCGCTGCCCCGTTTCGACGTGCTGCTGCTCGGCCTGGGCGACGACGGCCACACCGCCTCCCTGTTCCCCGGCACGGCGGCCCCCGGCGTCAGCGACCGCCCGGTCACCATCGGGGAAGGCAAGGGCCTTCCGCGCATCACGCTCACGGCGCCGGCGCTCTCGGCCGCCCGCCGGGTGATCTTCCTGGTCAGCGGCGCCGGCAAGCGCCAGGCCCTTGCCCGGCTGCTCAATCCGGTCGAGCCCGCCGAGCGCACCCCCGCCCGGCTGGTGCGGCCGGCCGGCGTGGTGGTGATCCTGGCCGATGCCGCCGCCGCCGCCGACCTCCCCGGCGCCTGAGGGGTGCCATGCAGGTGATCCGCGGCGATGGCTTCAGTGGTTGGCATGCCCTGAACGACACGGTGATGGGGGGCCGCAGCACGGGCCTGTGCACGGTCAGCAGCCGCGGGCTGCGGCTGGAGGCGGAGGTGGTGGAGCAGGGCGGGGGTTTCGTCAGCAGCCGTTCGCCAGTGTTCTCCCCGCCCCTCGATCTCTCGGAGCAGGCCGCCTTCGAGCTGGAGCTCCACGGCGATGGCCGCCATTACAAGCTGGCGGTGGCCTGCGCCGACGGGGTGGCGGGGCTCACCGAGATGATTCCGGGCGGTGTGCGCTGGGTGGCCAACTTCGCCACCGATCCCGATGGTCCCTGCCGGGTTCGGATCCCCTTCGCCCAGCTGCGGCCCTCGATCCGGGCCAAGCCGATCGAGGCTTTGCCCCTCGGCCTGCCCCTGCGCTTCGACGCCCAGCGCATCACCCGGCTGCAGATCCTGCACTCGAAGTTCGGTGATGACGGCTCCGCCAACCCGGGCTTCCGGGCCGGCCCGCTCAGCCTGGAGGTGATGGCGATCGATGCCGTCGCCTGAGTCCTCCATCGGCAGCGCCAACACCGACCTCTGCCAGCTGGTGGCGGCAGCGGCCGACCTCTGCCGCAAACCCCTGCGCCATGCGGTGGTCAACCCCGGCCTGGGCGCCGTCTGCGCCGAGCCGGGGGCGGAGGAGGAGGGGGTGGACAGCCTGGATCTCTGCCTGCGGCTGGAGGCCCGCAGCCCCGACGGCGAGCGGCTGCCGGCCGAGGACCTGGAGCTGGAGATCTACCGCAGCGGTGCGGAGCTCAACCTCACCCTGGCCTGGCGCCACGGGGAGGACCACCCCCTGCTGTGGCAGGGCAGCCATCCGGTCTGGATGGATGGGGCGACGGGGCTGCGGAGCCACTGCCCCCCCAATGGCGCGACGCTGGAGGCCCTGGCGCGACGGCTGCGGGCGCTGTTGGCTGCGTCCTGATGGCGCTCCCTGGGTGAAGCGGTCGCCATCGCAAGGTGCTGGAACTCTGCAGGAACTGGGTCCACCCGTTCCCGGCACCAAGGGCAGAAACGGAAGGAATCTGCGAGACTCCGACACGACGGCCGATGCGGAAGCATGCAAGAACCTGGTGGTTCGCCGGATATCGTTACCCAGGCCGATCTGAAGTTGGTGCGTGATCAGGTTGAACAGCTGCAGATCATGCTCGCCAAAGCCCGCAACCCCTGGTACCGGGAGCCGGTCAACATCACAAGCGCAATGGCCGCTGTGGTGGCGATTGTTTCTTTGTTCGTCTCCTCCCATCAAGGCGGGCAGCAGCAACTCAGGGAAAAGAGGGAGTAGTTTCGCAGCGTGCTGGAACAACTCGTTACGATGACGGAGGAAGAGAATATCCTGCTCAGTGAACGCCGTAATCACCCTGAAAAGTCCGGGAAGCTGAATTCTCTCCGTACCAGCAAGGACCTGTTCAGATCCTCGGCAGAAATGTTGGCCATGGATCTAGGAGCGAATGTCATGTTCACAGAGTTTGTGATCATGGGTGATCAGTTCAGAGTGGCCAGTGAAAACCGGAAAGCCGAGAAGTACTACCTTAAAGCATTGCAAGCAACCAAAGATCCGATGGACTTGAATGCAGGGCATCGAAGGCTTGCCTGGCTGTACTCAAACTTGCTCCTGAGGAATCAGAATGAGATGCGGAAGCGGTTCAGAGAGGCGTTGGAGTTGGTGAAGGATGGGCGCGATGACCTGATGCGCTTCACGACTGGAAATACCCATGCAGAATGGGGATATCTCGAGTATATGCTCAAAAACTATGATGAAGCACTGAAGAATCAGAAGCAAGCTGAAGAGATCTTTCTCCGGATGTCAGATGAAGGCCGGAACAAGCAATCTTCGCTTGATGGCTTGAGGCTCGACATGGGATATACCTACATGAGACTGGCTGAGACGGCGAGGCGAAGGGGCAGTTATTCCCTGTTTTATGACTTGCTTAACCTGGCTGAGCAGGCCCTTGCAGGAATATCCGAGGACCGTGGTGTTGACACCCAGAAAGCCTGGGCTGACCTGAAGATCATGCAGGCGCAGGCCTTAAGCCCGCTGTCCCCGGCGTTCAGCGCCTCCCTGAGGTCGTTCCGCCTCTGGCCAGGCAACTCTCCGCGCTCTCCACTCCCGATGGAGCATCCGCAACACGACTCCGATGGCCTGGGACTGCCCCAGCCCTGATGGCTCCCTGCCGCGGGACGCCAACCCTTCACTGCCTGGCTGTTGAGTCACACCTCCTTGTTCAGCGAAGCCGCTCGGCGAGCCGCCGCTGCGTTGGGCACCTGCCGAGGGACTGCAGCTCCCGGGGTTCGATCGTCTGCAGCGAGTTCTCCAGCAGGTACGCCGCGAGATTGGCGAGGCAGCGGCCCTGGGTGTTGCTCCGCCCCGCCAGAGCCACAAAGGCGATGCAAGGGATCGTGACCCGCACAGGCCGGCGGCAGGGGCAAGATCCCTGTGCTGGAAAGCGATTCACACGGCTGCCAGCCGCAGCGTGGGTTCAGTATTCCGCGCGCTGGTCTGCATCATCCGGGGCAGACTGCACGATCCTGAAATGGGTGGTGAAGAACCGACAACAGGTTCCGGGCCAGGGTCTCAGTCCTCAGGCAGGTCGGTGACGGCCCCCAGGCTGCTGCTGCTAACCAGCCGGGCGTACTTGCCGAGCACCCCGGTGCGGTAGCGGGGGGCGGGCTTCGTCCAGGCGCTACGGCGGCGGGTCAGCTCCTCCTCGGCCACGTTGAGCTGGATCAGCCGCTGCTTCGCATCCACCGTGATGCTGTCGCCCTCGTGGACCAGGGCGATGGTGCCGCCCACGGCAGCTTCCGGAGCCACGTGGCCCACAACCATGCCGTAGGTGCCGCCGGAGAAACGGCCGTCGGTGATCAGGGCCACCGAATCCCCCAGCCCCTCACCGATGATCGCGGCGGTGGGGGCGAGCATCTCGCGCATGCCGGGGCCGCCCACCGGTCCCTCGTAGCGGATCACCACCACATCACCGGCGCTGATGCGCTTGGCGAGGATGGCGGCCAGGGCGTCCTCCTCACTCTCGAACACCCTTGCCGGGCCGGTCATCACCGGGTTCTTGACGCCACTGATCTTGGCCACGCTGCCCTCCTCGGCCAGGTTGCCCCGCAGGATCGCCAGGTGGCCCTGGGCGTAGAGGGGGTTGGAGAGGGGCCGGATCACGTCCTGACCGGCCGGAGGTTCGGAGGGCACGTCGGCGAGCATCTCCGCCAGGGTGCGCCCCTCGATCGTGCGGCAGTCACCGTGCAGCAGGCCCCCGTCGAGCAGCAGCTTCATCACCTGGGGGATGCCGCCGGCCCGGTGCAGGTCGACGGTCACGTAGCGGCCGCTGGGCTTGAGGTCGCAGATCACGGGCACCTTCTGGCGGATCGTCTCGAAGTCGTCGATCGTCAGCGGCACGCCGGCGGTGCGGGCGATCGCCAGCAGGTGCAGCACGGAGTTGGTGGAGCCGCCCACTGCCATGATCACGGTGATGGCGTTCTCGAAGGCCTCCCGGGTCAGCAGGTCCCGGGGGCGGATGCCGGCCGCGATCGCCTGCACCAGCACCTCGGCCGAACGGGCGGCGCTCTCGGCCTTCTCCGGGTCCTCCGCCGCCATGGTGGAGCTGTAGGGGAGGCTCAGGCCGAAGGCCTCGAAGGCCGAACTCATCGTGTTGGCGGTGAACATGCCGCCGCAGCTGCCGGCGCCGGGGCAGGCGTTCTTCTCGATCGCCAGCAGCTCCGCCTCGTCGATCCGGCCACCGGAGAGCTGCCCCACCGCCTCGAAGGCACTCACCACGGTGAGATCACAGGGCCCCAGTTTTCCCGGCTTGATCGTGCCGCCGTAGACAAAGATCGCCGGGATGTTCATGCGGGCCATGGCCAGCATGGCGCCGGGCATGTTCTTGTCGCAGCCGCCGATGGCCAGCAGGCCATCCATGCTCTGGGCGTTGCAGGCGGTTTCGATCGAATCGGCGATCACCTCCCGGGACACCAGGGAGTACTTCATCCCCTCGGTGCCCATCGAGATGCCATCGCTGACGGTGATGGTGCCGAACAGCTGGGGCATGGCTCCGGCCCCATGGGCGGCCTGCTCGGCCCGCCTGGCCAGGTCGTTGAGGCCGATGTTGCAGGGCGTGATCGTGCTGAAGCCGTTGGCGATGCCGATGATCGGCTTGCCGAAATCCCCGTCGCCGAAACCGACGGCCCGCAGCATGGCCCGGTTGGGGGAGCGTTGGAGGCCCTTGGTGATGGCGTCGGAGCGCAGCATGGCCGGGGAGGAACGGGTCTGCAGCAACTTACCGAGGGGCCTGCGCCCTCAGGCCTGGGGCTGCAGCTGCTCGAGCTGGCGCCGCACCTCGTCGATCGCCTGGTTGAGCTTCTGGACCCGGTCGTGCAGCTGGTCGCTGCTCACCGGCGGCTCCTCGAAGGCTTCGCTGAGGCGGGAGACGCGCAGCATGCGCAGCTGGCGCTGGGCAAACCGGTGACGGTCGGCCCGTCGCAGCAGCCAGACCGCCAGTCCGGCGGCCCCCATCACCGCCCCGGCGGCCCCGGCCAGCAGGACCAGGCTGCCGCTGGCTGACGTTTGCTGCCGGGAATCAGCCATGACCTGCAGGGGAGGGGGCATCAGGACTTGAGGGGCCCAGCCTAGGCAGTGGCGGCAGCGATTCCATACAGCCGCTCACTGACTTCGCCAAAACCGGGAACGACGCGGTGGCGGCTGTCCACCTCGGGGTCGATGCCGGCGCAGTAGATGGTGAGCTGGCTGAGGTGTTCGCCCACGACCTTCAGCCCCGGGCTCGCCGCCAGGGTGGTGATCACCCGCAGCCGCTGGCCCTCCACCCCCAGGCCCGCGAGACGGTCAAGCAGGGCCAACAGGATCGAGCCGCTGGCGAGGACGGGCAGGAACACCAGCACGCCACTGCGGGGATCGATGGTGGCCGGCAGGTCATCGAGGAACCAATGGGGCTTGTGATCCGGCCCGCAGGGTTCGATGCCCACGTGGGCCAGCTGGGCCGACGGCAGCACCGACTGGGCCCCCTGCCACAGCCCCAGGCCCCCCCGCAGCACCGGGATCACCAGCAGGGGCACCTCCGGATCGACCACCTGGCCGTCGCAGTGGCCCAGGGGCGTGGTGACCGAGACCGGCCGATGGGGCAGCCAGTCGCGCAGGGCTTCATAGGTGAGCCAGCGGCCCAGCTCCGCCATGGCGGTGGCGAACAGGGGGGAGGGGGTGGCCGCGTCGCGCAGCAGGGTGAGCCAGTGGCCGATCAGGGGATGGGGGGGGACCACCACCCGCAGGGACATGCTCATGACGGGCTGCGTCTGCCTAACTTGATCCGGCAGCGTACCGGTGTGGCATGGTCCCCAGTTCCCTTCCCTCCACCGTGATTGTCCGGCGGCCCAGGGCCGCGCTGGCGGATCTGCTGGGCTCCGTCCTGGGGGGGGTGCTGGGGACGGCCCTGGGTCTGCTGCTCGTCTGGTCCGTGCTGCCGGTGGCCCCGGCCCAGGCGATCACCGCCCCCGAACTGCGCGCCCAGCGTTCCTTCCAGGACCTCGACCCCGACCTGCGGGGCAGGAACCTGCAGCAGCAGGAGTTCCTCAAGGCCTCGATGGAGGGCTTCGATCTGCGCGACGCCGATCTGCGCGGAGCCGTGTTCAATTCCACCGACCTGCGCCAGGCGGACCTGCGCGGCGCCGACCTGGAGGACGTTGTGGCCTTCGCCACCCGCTTCGACGGGGCTGACCTGCGCGGTGCCCAGTTCCGCAACGCCATGCTGATGCAGAGCCGCTTCCGGGATGCCCGCATCGACGGCGCCGACTTCAGCGACGCGGTGCTCGATCTGCCGGAGCAGAAGGCCCTCTGTGCCCGTGCCGCCGGGAGCCATCCCCTCACCGGGGTCGACACACGGGAGAGCCTCGGCTGCCGCTGACCCCCGCCGCTGGCGCCTCCCCTAGGTTTCGGTTCCCCCTGCCCGCTCCCCGATGACCGCCACCAGCACCCGACGGCTGCCGGTCACGGTGGTGACCGGCTTTCTCGGGGCCGGCAAGACCACCCTGCTGCGCCACCTGCTGCTGGAGAGCGGGCTGAGGCTTGCCGTGCTGGTCAATGAGTTCGGCGAGGTGGGCATCGATGGCGATCTGATCGCCTCCTGCGGCTTCTGCCCCGAGGAGGAGCTGGACGACCGGCTGGTGGAGCTGGCCAACGGCTGCCTCTGCTGCACGGTGCAGGATGAGTTCCTGCCCACGATGCAGCGGCTGCTGGAGCGGGCTGACCGGCTCGACGGCATCGTGGTGGAAACCAGCGGCCTGGCCCTGCCCGAACCCCTGGTGGCCGCCTTCGGCTGGCCGGAGATCCGCAGCCGCACCCGGGTGCACGGGGTGGTCACGGTGGTGGATGGCGAGGCGATGGCCGCCGGCCACGTGGTGGGGGACGCCGAGGCGGTGGAGGCCCAGCGCCGGGCCGATCCCAGCCTCGACCACATCAGCGCCATCGAGGACCTTTTCGCCGACCAGCTCGGTGCGGCCGACCTGGTGCTGGTGAGCCGGGCCGACCGGCTGGAGCCGGAGGCCCTGGCCCGGGTGACCGAAACGCTGCGCGCCGACCTGCGCCCCGGCACCGTCGTGCTGCCCATGGCCAGGGGCCGCCTCGATCCCTCCCTGGTGCTGGACGGGCCCGGCCGTGACCCGGACCACGACCACCATCACGGCCATGACCACGATCACGGCGACCACGATCACGATCACGACCACCACGATCACCACGACCATGCCCACGTAGCCATGGAGTCGATCGTCGTGCGGCGCTCTGGCCAGTGGGGGCGGGCCGCCCTGGAGGCCGAGCTGCAGCGACTGCTGATCGACCATCCCGTCGTGCGGCTCAAGGGACGGCTGGGCCAGGACGGCAAGCGCCTGCCGCTGCAGATCCAGGGGGTCGGCCGTCGCCTCGACTGCTGGTACGAGGAGCGGGAGGGGATGGCCCCAGCCGCCGCACCCGCCGAGGGCGATGGCCCCGACGGGCTGGAGCTGGTGCTGCTGGCCACCGCCGGCGCCGCCGGCCCCCTGCGCGACGCCCTCGATCGCCTCTGACGTTCCAGGCCAGCGTCAGTCGAGGGGGATGTCGCCCCTGGCGCAGATCCCATCCCAGCAGAGATTGGTGTTCTCCACCCAGCGGCTGTTCACCGGCTGCCAGCCGCCGGAGGGTTTGAGCATCGTCACCCGGCCCCGGCCGTCGTGGCGGAACTCGATCCGCTGCCCCCCCACCAGCAGGAACCAGTGGAGGCCCAGCTCCTCGACCTGCATCTGGCACTCCTGCCAGGGGCCATCGGCAACGCGGCACTGCAGCGACACCAGGCCTGGCAGGGAGTGGGCCTGCAGGGCCGTGCAGGCCACGGCCAGGCCCGCCAGCCAGGCCAGCCATCCTGGCCCCGGCGGATCCGGCAGAAACCTTCTCAGGGAGGGCACCACGGCCAGCGGTGCGGAACGTCAACCCAAGGCTGGTCCTTCGCCGGGGTGGTGGTGGGGCGTGCTGCCAGGATTTAACAAACGTCCGTGCCTCCGGTGCCGCTCTTCAACGCCCGCGTCCAGGTTTCCCTGCGCCCTTCCGTGCTGGACCCCGCCGGGGAGGCCACCCGGGCCGCCGCCGCCCGGCTCGGGGTGGAGGGCGTGCAGCGCCTGCGGATCGGCAAGGCGATCGAGCTGGATCTGGAGGCGCCGGACCGGGCCACCGCCCAGGCCCGGCTTGAGCTGCTCAGTGACCGCCTGCTCGCCAATCCGGTGATCGAGGACTGGTCGCTGGATCTGGCCGAAGCGGGTTGAGGGGCGGACCGATGACCGTCGGCATCGTTGTGTTTCCTGGCTCCAACTGCGATCGGGACGTGGCCTGGGCCCTGGAGGGCTGTCTGGGCATTCCCGTGCGTTTCCTCTGGCATGAGGAGCGCGACCTGTCCGGCCTGGAGGCCGTCGTGCTTCCGGGGGGGTTCAGCTACGGGGATTACCTGCGCTGCGGCGCCATCGCCCGCTTCGCCCCCGTGCTGGAGGAGGTGCGCAGCTTCGCCGAGCGCGGCGGCCCCGTGCTCGGCATCTGCAACGGCTTCCAGGTGCTCACGGAGATGGGCCTCCTCCCTGGTGCCCTCACCCGCAACCGGGATCTGCACTTCCTCTGCCAGAGCAGCCCGCTGGAGGTGCAGCCCGGCGCCTGCCGCTGGCTCGGCGCTTACGGCGCCGGCGAGCGCATCAGCCTGCCGATCGCCCACGGGGAAGGGCGCTATCAGGTGGAGCCCGAGCAGCTGGAGCGCCTCGAGGATCAGGGCTGTGTGGTGCTGCGCTACGTCGCCAATCCGAATGGATCACGGGGCGACGTGGCCGGCCTGAGCAACCCCCCAGGCAATGTGCTCGGCCTGATGCCCCATCCGGAGCGGGCCTGTGACCCGGTCACCGGCGGCCTCGACGGTCGCCGCCTGCTGGAATCGCTGCTGGGCTGAGGACTCAGTCCAGTGCGGCGAAGAAGTCGCGGCTGCCGCGGGGATCGGCGGCCAGGGTGCGGTCCCCGGGTGTCCAGTCGGCTGGGCACACCTGGCCCGGGTGCTTCCGCACCTGCTGGAACGCCTGCAGCACCCGCAGGGTTTCGTCGACACTGCGGCCGACGGCCACGTCGTTGACGGTGCTGTGGCGGATCACGCCGTCGGGATCGATCAGGAACAGTCCCCGCAGGGCTGTGCCGGCCTCCTCGTCGAGCACGTGGTAGGCCCTGGCGATCTCCTTGTTGAGGTCGGACACCAGGGGGTAGGCCACATCCCCGAGCCCACCGCTCTTGCGGTCGGTCTGAACCCAGGCCAGGTGGCTGTAGGGACTGTCAACGGAGACGGCCAGGATGGCGGTGCCGAGGCGGACGAATTCGGCGTGGCGATCACTGAAGGCCGTGATCTCCGTGGGACAGACGAAGGTGAAGTTGAGGGGATAGAAGAACAGCACCACATCCCTGCCGCGATAGTCGCGCAGCGACAGCTCCCTGAACTCCTGCTCCACCACCGCGGTGGCGTGAAAGTCTGGGGCTTCGAGGCCCACAAGCCTGCCGCTGCTGGTCATGGTGGGCCTGGCCCTACGATGCTTTCAACGTAGCGATGCCTCTGCCATGGGTTGGGATCCAACCGTTCTGCGCAAATACAACACCACCGGCCACTTCCGCCTCATCAATCAGCTGCGCTCCGAACTCAAGGGCAATCCCCTGATCCGCCCCAAGGATGGGGAAACCGTGGGCGCCGCCAACCGCAGCAAGAGTCTCACCCGCGCCCTGCAGAACCGGTCCCAGTCCGGGGGGTATGGCCGCAGCCGGCGGTCGGTTCAGAGCTCCCAGCCCGTCGTCGTCACCCCCGCACCTGCGCCGCCCGTGGTCGCTCCGCTGCCGGCCCGGGTGGAGAGTGTGGAAAGCCAGGAGGCGGCCAATGCCCGCAGCTTCCGGGAACGGCTCAACGCCATTGAGATGCGCTGAAGCAACGGGTTCGCCGTTGCAGCAACGTTGCGTCAAGCTGCAAACCTCAACAACGATTCTTCAACGGCAGATTCGCTTCTGCCGTTGAAAGTCGCCGCGTGGAATCTCTCCACCCAGGCAACGTGGATCAGGGGAACAATGACCCAGGAGACAATGGCTCGGGGGAGACTTGAACTCCCGACCTTGGGGTTATGAATCCCACGCTCTAACCAGCTGAGCTACCGAGCCAATCGTTGTGACTTTAGACGATGGCCGGCGGGCCCCCGGCCGGGTCAGGCCCGGGGCGGGAGCATCTGCAGGGGGTTGACCGCACCGCGGCCGGGGGGGTGGATCTCGAAGTGCAGGTGGGGACCGGTGCTGCGGCCGGTGCTGCCCATCTGGCTGATGACCTGCCCCTGGGCCACCGTCTCGCCCCTGGTGACCAGGAGGTGGCTGTTGTGGGCGTAGAGGCTGCGGCTGCCGTCGGGGTGGGCGATCTCCACCAGGAAGCCGTAGCCGCCGTCATGCCAGCCGGCGAAGACGACCTGGCCCTCCCTGGCGGCCATGATCGGTGTGCCGACGTTGTTGGCCACATCGATGCCCTTGTGCATCCGGCCCCAGCGCCAGCCGAAACCGGAGGTGAACACCCCGCGGGTGGGCCAGATCCAGGTGGTGGAGGGGGCTGTGGTGCCCCCGTCGAAGGGGGGCTGGGGGTCGCCGAACTCGGGGAGCTCGGGCCAGCTGATGCCGCCGCTGACGGAGGGCTTCAGGCCCAGCAGCATGCGGGAACGGGCCGGTGCCGACTGGGCCAGTCGCACCTGGCTGCCCACCACCAGGCGGGCGGTTTCCAGGCCCGGATTGAGGCGGACCAGCTCGGCCACGCTCAGGCCGTAGCGCTGGGCCAGCTTGAGCACCGTGTCGCCGAAGCGGACGACGCCATCCCGTTCGACGGGGGGAGGGGTGGAGACGGGAGGGCTCTGGCGCTGGGCAGAGGCGTCGAGGGAGGCGATGCGGCCGAGGCGCTCCTTGCCCCGGGACGGCACCACCAGCCAGTCGCCGTTGCCGAAGCGGTGGTCTTCGTCGACGTCATTGAGGCGGGCCAGGCGGCTCTCATCGAGGTCGAGGGCGGTGGAGAGCTCCTCGATGGACACCGGGCGGCGCACCTTGACCCAGACCCGGTCGGTGGCGGAAGGCAGGGAGGCCAGCAGGGTCTCGGTGGACACCGTGCTGGGGGAATCGTCAGCGAGAACGGCCACGAGCGGCACGACGGCCGGTGTGGAGAGCAGAAAGGGAAGAATCAAGCGGAAAGGCTTCATGCATTTCAGATCCAGCGGACAAAACCCAGCAGAGAAGCCAACATCTGCGGGTTCGGCAGAGAGTAGCGCTATGAACCACAGGCGGCAAGGTTCCTCAGGCACAACTCGGTCGGGACATCGGGACCGTCCCCCTTGGGTCTCAGGAGTCGCTGCCTGGGGCCGCTCCGATCTGGCGCAGAGCCTCGAACAGCACGATGCCAACGGACACCGAGAGATTCAGGCTGCGGACGCCCCCCTGGCCGTCCCGGGCCCGGCAGGCCATCGGGATGGTGAGCCGGGCCTTGGCCGACGCCTGCAGGGCGTTCGGTAATCCGTCCGTCTCCCGTCCGAACAGGAGCCAGTCGTCGGGAAGGAAGCGGAAATCGGTGTAGGACGCCTCCGCCTGGCTGCTGAGGGCCACCAGGCGGCCACCCCGCCGCAGGCGCTCCGCCTGGAAGCGCTCCAGGTCGCCGTGGCGATGCAGCGACACCCAGGGCCAGTAATCCAGGCCAGCCCGGCGCAGATGGCGATCGCTGATCGTGAAGCCGAGGGGTTCGATCAGATGCAGTTCGCAGCCGGTGGCGGCGCAGGTGCGGGCCACGTTGCCGGTGTTCGGCGGGATCTGGGGCTGGTAGAGAACGATGCGGGGCATGCGGTGCGGCCCTCAGGAGCCGGGGGGCACGGGCTGGCTCAGGGCCAGCAGGTCGACGGCCCGGCCCTGCAGGACCAGCCAGGACGCCTCGCAGTGAGCCTGGAGCGTCTCCTGCAGTGCCCCGAGCCGGTCGCGGAAGCGGGATCCGGACGCCGTGGCCGGCACCACGCCCCAGCCCGTTTCCTCGCAGACCACCACCAGGGGTGCCGGGCAGGTGCCGATGGCGCTGAGCAGTTCGTCGCAGCGGAGCCGCCAGTCCGGCGCCTCCAGCTCCAGGTGGGCGGCCACCCAGGTTCCGAGCGAATCCACCAGTCCCAGCTGCCCGTCCTGAAGACGTCCCAGCGCGGCGGCCAGCTCACCGCCCACCTCGCGGCAGCCCCAGGCGGGCGGGCGCCGGAGGCGGTGGCGCCGCAGCCGCTCCTGCCAGGCGTCGTCGTCGGGCAGGGACGGCCCGGTGGCCAGGTAGATCACCGTCAGGCCGCTGGCATCGGCCAGATGCTCGGCCCAGCGGCTCTTGCCGCCCCGCGAGGGTCCGCTGACCAGCGTGAGGCGGGGATGGCGCTGGTCCCCGGACGGGGGCTCAGCCGCCACCTCAGCCACCCCCGTTCATGTTGCGCAGGGTGGCCACCGAGGACGGCGAGACGCGGTTGAGGTAACGGAAGATCCAGTACTTGAAGACCGTGGCCAGGACCACCGGGAAGGTGGCGATGAAGAGCATCACGAAATTCTCCCGGGCCGGCAATCCCAGATGGTGGGCAACACCGTCGAGCAGCACCGTCCAGCCCTCCGGACTGTGGAATCCGACGAAGATGTCCGTGAACAGGATGATGGCGAAGGCCTTGGCACTGTCGCTCAGGCCGTACACCATTTCGTCGATGAAGCCCCGCAGCACCTGGATGTCGCGCCGTCCGACGATCGCCACCACCACGAAGCCGATGAAACCGCAGACATCGGCCAGGACGTTCTTGATGGCGTGGGTGCTCTCCTGGTCGGCCTCCTCCTTGAGCTCCTGGGCCCGCTTGGCCAGCTCCGTCTGGAGTTCCTCGCGGCTGGGCAGGGCCTTGCCCGCCAGCAGGGCGTCGAATTCGATCTCGGCCTGGTACACGCGCAGCTTCTCGACGGCCCGCTCCTCCAGGTGAGGTTTCGGGTAGGCGAGGAAGGCGTTGTCGGGGGCGAAGCGATCCACCAGGGGCGACACCACGTAGGCGCGGCTCACCTGCTGCACCAGCACCGGCACCAGCACCAGCAGCAGCAGGATCCGCAGCGACACCAGGGTGGAATCGCGGCGGCGACGGAAGCCCGCCACCACGCTGGCCTCCGCTTCCGGGTCCAGCTGGCGGCGCACCTGGTCGACCACGCTCACCAGGCTGCGGGGCAGCATCTCCGGGGTGCGGCTCAGGGCCGGCAGCTCCTCCCGGGCCACCGCGTAGCGGGCGGTGACGGTATCGATCAGCTGGTACTGGCGCAGTTCCTGGCCGGAGAGCTCCTGCCGGTAGGGGGCCAGCACACCCCTGGACTGGCGGCAGACCTGGAGGGCCGCCCGGAAGCGGCGCAGCACCTGGGCCTGCATCGCCCGCGGGATGCTCAGCTCCAGTTCGGGACGCACCAGACGGTCGTTGTAGTGCTCCATCTCGATGCTCTGGATGAGCAGGGCGGCTTCGTAGCCGCGTTCAAGATCGGAACTCAGGTCGAGGGAGCGGGCCCGCCCGAAGGTACCCATCCAGTTCGTCAGTCCCATGGGGAGGCGGGTTGCGGGGGAATCAGCGGGAGAAGACCCACCAGGTGAGCATCGGCACCACGGTGCCCACCACCAGCAGGACGATCACCCAGGTGAAGGCGTTGCTGCTGGAGGTTTCCTCCCGGGTGGGGATGTTGCTGACGACGGCGGCTGTCTCCTCGATGACGGGTTCGCCGGGATCCTCCCCGCCCTGGAGAACGGCGGCCAGGCGCTGCAGGGCGTCGACGGCCGACTGGCGGTAGCGGTCACCGCTGCGCAGCGGCTGGGCCATCGTGGTGGCGGCGGTGCTCTCCAGCAGCTCATCGGGCAGCTGACGGTCGAGGGGTGCCTGGGCGGCGATCGCCGTGGAGCGGGTCTGGGTGTCGATCAGGAGCAGCAGCAGGGGGTCGGGACTGCTGCCGGCCGGGGGATCGGCCGACCAGCGTTCCAGCAGCTGTCCGGCCAGGGTGGAGAGATCAAGGCCGTAGTCGAGCCGGCTGAGGGTGATCAGGCGGGCATCGACCCGTTCGGCGCCAAAGGCCTGCAGCTGGCGCTCGATCTCGGCCTTGCCCGCCCGGCTGAGCACGTCGGCTCCGTCGAGCACATGCTCGGCCGGTGGTCGGGCGGGCAGGTCGGCCGCCGACAGGGCCCGGGCGGCCGCGACCGGCGCAGCCAGCACCAGGCCGGCGGCCAGCACCAGGGAGAGCAGGGACCGGAGCAGTCCGGCCCGGCGGGTGGGGCCGGGGTGGGCTGCGGCCACCGGAGGCGTCACTGAATCCAAGGCCATCGTGCAAGACGCCACCAGTCTGCCGTTGCGGCCCCGTTCCGGCATCCTGAGGGCAGCTTCGGCCACGCCACGATTCGCCCCGCCGCACCACAGGACGCCTTCCAACGATGACGATGTCTGCCCCCGCCCGCGTCGTCCTGGCCTGTGGCGCCACGGGCCTGGCCCTGGTGGTGCTCAACCAGATGACCGCCCCCAGCCTGGAGCCGCCCCTGGAGCGGGCCTCGGTGCTGGCCAGCATCCTGGCGGTGCTGCTGCTGCTGGTGGCCCTTCTCTGGCAGCGGGTGGAACCCGTGGCCCCGGAGCGGGTGCCGCTGCAGGGCCCGGAGGGGCTGCGTCTGGCGCCCGACCTGGAGGCTTCCCTGGCCGAGGAGCTGGGCTGGGGCAGCACCTTGCTGCTGACGGCGACGCCGGCGGCGGTGGTGCTGCTCCACTGGCGCGGCCATACCCTGCTGGAGCGGGGCGTGCTGGGCAGCGGCGACTTCCTTCCCGGGCCGATCTGTGCCCGCAGCATGGCCAGCGGCAAGGCCATCTCGCTGGTGGATCTGAAGCTCTACCCGGGCCGGGACGAGTTCAGCAGCCTGCCGGCGGGCCTACCGGCGGTGGTGGTCCAGCCCCTCGGCAGCGAGGGGGTGCTGGTGCTGGGCGGCTGGTCGCCCCGCTGCTTCAGCCGCAGCGATCTGGTCTGGGTCGAGGGCTGGGCCCGCAGGGTTACAGGCGAATTGGCTCGGGTTTCGGGCGCGGCGCCACCGGCCGTGGCGGTGTCGTCGACGGCGGCACCTGGAACTGGCTGAACACCCGGCCTCCGGGGTTGGTCACCACCACGGCCCCCTTGTTGCCCAGCTGGCCCCGCAGCACGCTGCCACGGGTGAGCTGGCGGCTGGCCGGCCGCTGCAGCAGCACCGAGCCATCGGCGGTGACCGCCTGGGTCTGCCAGTTCCAGGAGCAGCTCTGAGCTTCGAGGCTGGCACCGTCCTGCTGCAGGAAGCAGCCGGAGGGGATCCGCACCAGATGCTGGCCGGCGTCCACCTGCAGGGCCTTGCCCCGGGCGCTGGCGCCGCCGGCCACCGCCGGGTCGCTGAACAGCACCGGCGGTCCGAGGTTGAAGAGCTGGGTCTGGGTGTTGCCGACCAGGGAGGTGGCGGTGAGGGTCTGGAGCGGACGGGTGGAGGCCGAGCCCGGCGGCCGCCGTTCCCCCAGCACCGGCCCGCGGGCGGTGAGGGCGCCGCTGCCGGGTTGCCAGAGCACCGAGGTCACCGTCACCAGGATCTGGGGGGCGCCGACGGGGTTGGCCCGGAAGGGATCGAACGGCTGGGCCCAACGCTGCAACTGGGGTTTGCCCTGCAGCTCCAGGGTGTCCTTGTCGAGGCGGAAGGTGGCCCGCTCGGCGGAGAGGCGGGTGTGGGGGTCGAAGCCCTCCGGATGGCGGTCGATCTCCATCAGGTTGCGGGAGGGAAGCCAGCGCACCCGGGAGCCCTGGATCATCACCGGCTCCTTCCCCAGTCGCTGCAGCCGGATCCGCCCCTCCAGCAGAATCACGGCGCCGTCGTTGATCACGGTGCCGGTGGAGGCCTCCACCCGGTAAGCGGGCTTGCCGCCGCTGTAGATCACGCCGCGGGGCTGGAGGGCCCGGGCGACACGGCGGCGCAGGTCGTAGCGGGCCTCGGGGCTGGTCAGTTCCCAGTTGGGCCGCCCGAACACGTCATGCTGGCGCAGATCAAGGGAACGGAACACGAAGGGGGTGGGTGCCGTCTCGCGGGCGACGTCACCGCGGCCGCAGCCCGTGAGCAGCAGCAGCAGGGCCGACAGCTGCCAGGGTCGCGCGGGGAGGGGAAGCGTCAAAGGGGGGAATCCAGTTCCAGTCGCTGCATCACCGGCGTCGGTTCGGGCAGGGCCAGCTCACTCGCCAGCTTCCCCCAGTGTCGGGCCTTCGTCCAGCCGCTGTCGGCCACCAGAGGCGGCTGGGCCAGCTGGTCGAGCATGCGCCCGGAAAGATCCGGCAGCAGGGGGGCCAGCAGCACCGCCACCCAGCGGCTGGTCTCCAGCACGGCATAGAGGTCTTCGGCCACACCGGCGCGGCCCTCCTCGGCCTTGATCGCCTTCCAGGGGGCGCGATCGTTGAGGAAGCCGTTGGCCGCCTCGGCCAGCTCCAGGATTGCGGCGGCCGCCGTGCGGAAATCCAGCGCCTCGAGGGCGCCATCGACGGTCTCGGCGCAGGCCAGGCAGCGCAGGGCGAGGGGATGGTCGGCGGCGGCGGCAGCGCCGGCCGGCGGCACGCCACCGTCAAACCAGCGGCGCGCCATCGAGGAGGTGCGGTTGAGCAGGTTGCCGATCGTGTTGGCCAGGTCGTTGTTGACCAGATCGATGAAACGCTGCTGCTGGAAATCGCCGTCGTCGCCGAAGGGGATGTCCCGCAGCAGGTACCAGCGCACCGCATCGGTGCCGCAGCGCTCCAGCAGCACGTCGGGATCGAGCACGTTGCCCAGGGACTTGCCCATCTTCTGGCCCTCCCGGGTGAGGAAGCCGTGGCCGAAGACCTTCTCCGGCAGGGGCAGGCCGGCCGACAGCAGCATGGCCGGCCAGTAGACGGCATGGAAGCGCAGGATGTCCTTGCCGATCACGTGCAGCTGGGCGGGCCAGCCGCGCTCGGCCAGCAGGGTCAGGTCGGCGGGATCGTCGGGTTCCAGCAGGGCCGAGAGGTAGCCCAGCAGGGCGTCGAACCAGACATAGAAGGTGTGGCCCTCGTAGCCGGGAACGGGGATGCCCCAGGGCAGGTCGAGTCGGGAGATGGAGAAGTCCCGCAGGCCGCCGGCAACGAAGTTCTCCACCTCCCGGCGCCGGGAGCGCGGTGCGATGAAGCCATCGCTGGCGACCAGTCGCTCGATCGGCTCCTGGTAGCGGGAGAGGCGGAAGAAGAGGTTGAGTTCGTCGCGCCACTCCAGGGGGCGCAGGTGGATGGGGCAGTGGGGCTCGGTGGCCGCCGGCGATTCCTCCTTGAACTCTTCGCAGGCGACGCAGTACCAGCCCTGCTGACGGCCCTCCACCACATCGCCGTTGGCCTCGACCCGGGCGAAGAACTGCTCCACGATCGCCCGGTGGCGCGGATCGGTGGTGCGGATGAAGCGGTCGTTGCTGATCCCCCAGCGGCGCCAGAGGTCGCGGTACTCACCGCTGATGGCGTCGCAGTGGGCCTGGGGGGTGAGGCCGGCGGCCTCGGCCGAGCGCTGGATCTTCAGACCGTGCTCGTCGCAGCCCGTGATGAAGGTGACCCGTTCCCCCTGCAGCCGCCGGTAGCGGGCGATGCTGTCGCAGGCGAGGGTGGTGTAGGTGCTGCCCAGGTGGGCGCGGTCGTTGACGTAATAGAGGGGGGTGGTGAGGGTATAGGTCATCGGCAGGCGACGTCGGCCGGGTCCGCCGGCGGCAGGAAGGGTCCCCGTGACGCCCGTGGGTCCAGCCCGGGGCCCGGATCCTAGCCGTGGCCCCGGGATGGGATGCTGGCCCCCTGACCCCGGCCCTTTCTCCCCGATGCGCACGGGCTTCGATCGCAGGGCTGAGGTGCTCGTGTGGGGCGGTGGCAGCGGTGGCGTGGCCGCCGCCCTGCAGGCCGCCCGCTCCGGCGCCGACACCCTGCTGCTCACCCCCGGGCCCTGGCTCGGCGGCATGGTGAGCGCCGCCGGGGTCTGCGCCCCGGACGGCAACGAGCTGAGCCCCTGGCAGAGCGGCCTGTGGGGAGCCCTGCTGCGGGCGCTGCAGTGGATCGAGCCCGAGGGGCTGGACCAGAACTGGGTGAGCTGCTTCGGCTACCGCCCCGCCAGCGCCGAGCGGATCCTGCGTCGCTGGGTGGCGGCCGAGGAACGGCTGGAGTGGTGGTCCGGCGTGCGGCTGGAGGCGGTGCAGCGCGACGGCGACCGCATCGGCGCCGTGACCGTGAAACACAGGGGCGCCCTGCGGCGCCTGTTGCCGACGGTGGTGATCGACGGCAGCGACCGGGGCGAGCTCTATCCCCTGGCCGGCGCCCCCTTCCGCTTCGGCTGGGAGGCCAAGGAGCTCTGGAAGGAACCCAGCGCCCCCACGGCCGAGCGCCTTGGCAGCGATCCCTTCTTCCAGAGGCAGCCCATCCAGTCGCCCACCTGGGTGTGCCTCGGCCAGCTGGATGAGCGGAGAGGGTCGGCGGCCCCCGAGGCCGAGGCCTGGCGCCGCAAGCCCCCTCGCCTGCCGGAGCCCTTCGCGGCGGCCACCGAGGCCTTCGGCCTGGAGCGCACCCTCACCTACGGCCGCCTCCCCGGGGGCCTGGTGATGCTGAACTGGCCCCTGCACGGCAACGACTGGCACCACGGCCTGGAGCGGGCTTTCGGGGATTGCCTCGCCAGCGGTGCCGCCGCCACCGAGGCGGCAGAGAAGGAGCTGCTGGCGGCGATGCGTGACCACAGCGAGGCCTTCGCCGCCGCCCTGCGCCAGGCCAGCGGCGGCTGGCTGGGGCCGGCGGCCGTGTTTCCCACAGCCGAGGAAGCCAGCGCCGGCCGGCTCAGCGGTTCCGGATCGGTGGCCCTGATGCCCTACTGGCGCGAGGGGCGCCGGCTGGTGGCCCGGGAGCTGGTGCTGGAGCAGCATCTGCTGCCCCAGGGGGAGGGGGCCTGCATCGCCCCCCTCAGCCGCACCGCCGACGGCAGCCTCAGCAGCATTGCGGTGGGAAACTACGCCAACGACCACCACTATCCCGGCGGCGACTGGCCCCTGGCCCCCAAGAGCTGCCGCTGGGGCGGCCGCTGGAGCGGCACCCCCTTCACCATCCCCTACGGCGCCCTGGTGAGTGAGGGGGTGACCAACCTGCTGGCGGCCGACAAGGGCTTCGGCGTCAGCCACATGGCGAATGGGGCCACCCGGCTTCAGCCGCTGGTGCTGAACATCGGCCAGGCCGCCGGTCTGGCGGCGGCCCTGTGTGTGCAGGGCCATCTGGAGCCGGCCGCCCTGCCGGTGCGACGGCTGCAGGAGGCCCTGATCTCCGATCCGCTGGCCCCGGCCAGCGTGGTGCCGCTGTGGGACACCCCCTGGCACCATCCGCTGTGGCGCGAGCGGCAGCTTGCGGCGCTGGAGGCGCCGGAGCGGATCGATCGCCATGGCCAACTGACGGCGGCGGAACTGGCGGCACCGTCGGGCTGGACGCCGCCGCCGGAACCGGGCGAAAGCCTCTGGCGCGGGGAGCTGGTGCCCGATGGCAAGGGCGGCTATGGGCTCCACGGCGAGGCGGGGGGCTGGCCGGTGATCACCCTGGAGCCGGCCCTGCACCACTGGCTGCTGGGCCTCGATCGCCCCACCCCTGTGGCCCTGATCGGCTGCGCCAACCCCTGGGGCCCCTGGCTGCGGGCGTCGCGCACCGTGCCGTGAAGGCACTGCTCAGCGCGGCGGCCATCGCCCTCACCTTCGCGGCCTTCCTCCCCTACATCGTCTCGATCCGCTCCGGTCGCACCCGGCCCCATGTGTTCTCCTGGCTGATCTGGGGGGTCACCACGCTGCTGGTGTTCCTGGCCACATGGGCCGGCGGCGGCGGGGTCGGGGCCTGGCCCACCGGCGTGTCGGCCCTGATCACCTTCTCCATCGCCTGGCTGGCCCATGCCCATGGCGCCGACCGGGCGATCACGACCGGCGACTGGCTGTTTCTGGCCGGTGCCGCCTCGGCCCTGCCCTTCTGGTTCCTCACCGCCGATCCGCTCGGGGCCGTGGTGGTCCTTACCCTGGTGGACCTGCTGGGCTTCGGCCCCACCCTGCGGCGCGCCTGGAGCCGCCCCGAACAGGAACGGATCGGCTTTTTCAGCGTGTTCGTGCTCCGCAACCTGCTGGTGCTGCTCTCCCTGGAACGGCTGACGCTGACCACGGCCCTGTTCCCGGCGTCGGTGGGCCTGGCCTGCGTGGGGGTGGTGGTGCTGCTGTGGCGGCGACGCCGCCTGCAGCGCATGGGCCAGCCGGCCTGAGGTCAGCCAGAATGGGCTGATCAGCGCCGTTGCCCCATGGTTTCCACCAACCCAGGATCCGGCCTCCGGTCCCTGCCCGTGCTGCTCAGCCTGGCGGGTTCCGCCCTGCTGCTGGCCGCCTTGCCCGGCAAGGCTCAGGGTCTCAACAACATGCGCGACCAGCTGATCATCCACTACTGCACCCTTGCGGTGAACGCCGATTTCACCAAGGCGGGCAAGCCGGTGCCGGCGGGGCTGGCGAAGGACACCTGCGCCTGCGTCGCCCAGCAGGTGAACGCCCGGGCCTCCATTGCCCAGGCCGAAACCATCTGCAAGCAGCAGGCGATGGACAGGTTCAACCTCAGCCCCTGAGGCCGCCAGGGTCAGCCCGCGGCCGTGAAGCGCAGCAGGTCCCGCAGGGAATCCACCTGCTGCAGGCGCACCAGCAGGGCGTCGCCCGGGGCGGGGTCGCCATGGCACTCGGCAGCCAGGTCCATGGCCAGATCGGGCAGGTGCACCAGGCCGAGCCTGTCCTGGGGCCGCAGCCAGCGCAGAAACAGGCACGGCCACTGGTGCTGCTCCTGGGCCTCGAACCACACCTGCTGCCAGTGGCGCTGGTCCTCCCTGGCGATCTGCAGGCCCTGGCGGATCGCCCCCTCGAGCTCGCTCAGCAGTGCTGCCAGCTCCGCCTCCTCCAGCACCGGCTGTCCCTGCTGGTGGGCCAGCAGCTGGCGTTGCACCAGCAGGTCGTTGTAGCGGCGGATCGGTGAGGTGGCCTGCACGTAGCAGGGCAGGCCCAGGGAAAAGTGGGGGGCGGGCGTGGTGCCCAGATGGCCCCGGCTGAGGCAGCGCTTGATGGCCGCATGGCGCACCGGGCCGGCCGGCAGGCCCTGCAGCTCCGCTTCGCTTGGCAGCTCCGCCGTCAGCTGGCTGCGGTAGGGCAGGGCCAGGTTCTGCTCCTGCCCGTGGCGGGCGATCACGGCCCCGGCCAGGATCATCGCCTCGGCCACCAGGGTGCGCGAGGGCGACGGTTCGGTGATCTCCAGCTGGGGCCCCTGGTCGTCGCAGCGGATCCGGCCCTCGGGCTGGTCCAGATCGAGGGCCCCCCGGGCCAGCCGCCAGCGGCGCCGCCGCTCCATCAGGGCATGGATCTCACTGAGATACCGCTCCTGGGGCGGGGCCAGCTCGATCAGCTCGTCGGCATCGCCGTAACTGAGGCGATAGGCGGGTCGCACCCAGCTGGATTCCAGCCCAAAATCCGCCACCGCGCCGTCCTCGGCCAGCTCCACCCACAGGCTCAGGGCGGCGCTGCGCTGGCCCATGCGCAGGCTCATCGGGCCGGTGCTGAGCACCTCGGGGAACATCGGCAGGGGGCCCCGGGCCAGGTAGAGGCTGCTGGCCCGGCTCCGGGCTTCGGTGTCGAGCGGGCTGTCCGGCGCCACCAGCCGGCCGGGGTCGGCGATGTGAATCCACAGCCGCGGTTTGCCATCGGGCCCCTGCTCCAGGGAGAGGCCGTCGTCGATGTCGCGGGTGTCCGCATCGTCGATGGTGACGGTGTGCAGGCCGGTGAGGTCGCAGCGGCGATCGTCACCGGGAAGCTTCGTGGCGGCCAGCGCCACCAGCCGCAGGGCCTCCGCCTCCAGCTCCGCGGAGAAGCCCGCCTGCCAGGTGGTGTTCTCCAGCGAGGGCAGATGGTGCCGCTCCCACTGGCCCAGGTCCACCAGCAGATGCCGGATCGGCGAGGCCTCCATCGGGCAATGGGCCGCCTGCAGGGCCCGGTGCAGCTCGTCCGGCAGGGGACGGCTGGTGTCGCCGCTGGCCCACTCCCGCAGCAGGGCCAGGTGCTGGCGCTGCTCGGCATCGAGATGCTGCGGATCGATTGGGCGGCGCTGGTGCAGGGCCTCCTGCCACTGGCGACGCCGCTGCTCGGCCAGCTGCTGGCGGCGGGCGTCGCGCCGCAGCCGGCGCACATCCACCAGCGGCCGGGCCTCCACCTGCTGCTGGCGCCAGCGGAACAGGGTCTGGGGGCCCTGCAGCCACAGCCAGCAGGCGGCCCTCTGGACCGGGTCGCCGCCGTCGCCGATCAGGTCGACGAAGTCCCCCAGCGCGAGGGACGCCGAGTCGTCCAGCAGCAGCAGCCAGGCCGCCCCCAGCTCCCGGGAGCTGGGGGCGGCCTGCTGCAACGTCTCCGGGCTCAGATCCCAGGGGGGCTGGGACAGGCGGGAGGGTGGGGATTGATCGCCTGGCAGAGCGGCCAGAAGATCGAGCTGCCGGACCCCCCTCTGGACGGGCTTGGCCTCGAAACCCACCTTGAGATCCAGGCGCGTGCCTTTCTCGGCCACGACCACCGCCAGCAGGCTGCGGCTGTCGTCGTGGAGGCCGACCAGGTCACCCGCCGTGTACCGACGCGAGGCGGAGGGCAACTCAGCCTTCGGGATTCACGAAGGGCAGCAGGGCCACGATCCTGGCCCGCTTGACGGCATTGGTGAGATCGCGCTGCTGCTTGGCCGTCAGGCCGGTGAGGCGGCGGGGCAGGATCTTGCCGCGCTCGGTGATGAACTTCTTGAGCAGATCGACGTCCTTGTAGTCGATCGGATCACCGGGCTTGATCGGCGAGAGGCGCTTCTTGAAGAAGGAACTGGACATGGGAACGGAGGGGGGAAACGAAAGGAGAAAACTGCCGCTGCAAAGGCCGCGGGACGATCAGGCGATGGGATTCCGCAGGGAATCCAGCCTCACTTGATCTCCTTGTGGACGGTGGAGGCGTTGCAGTGGGGGCAAAACTTCTTGAGTTCGATCCGTTCGGTGGTGTTGCGGCGGTTCTTCTGGGTCGTGTAACGGGACACGCCAGGGGACCGCTTGGCGGGGTTGGACCGGCATTCGGTGCACTCGAGGGTGATCACCAGCCGGACGCCCTTGTTCTTGGCCATGGAAGGACGTTGCGCCGCGGATGCGTTGCAGAGAGACGATCCTGCACCTTACCTCCCGATGGGGAGGGCCCTGATCGCTTCCTAAGCTGTACGGCTGCTGTGCAACCCTCCGATGCTGGTTTCGCTCCAATGGCTCCGGGAGCTGGTCAGCGTGGAACCGGCCGCTCTCGTGCCGGAGCACCTGGCGGAGCGCCTCTCGATCGCCGGCTTCGAGGTGGAGGCCATCGAGGATCTGGCGGCCCGGGCGGCCGGTGTGGTGGTGGGCCATGTGCTGCAGCGCGATCCCCACCCCAACGCCGACAAGCTCAGTGTCTGCAAGGTGGATGTTGGGGCTGGCGAGCCCCTGCAGATCGTCTGCGGCGCCCCGAATGTGCGCCAGGGCCTGCACGTGCCCGTGGCCCTGGTGGGCAGCACCCTGCCGGCGGTGGGGCTGACGATCAAGCCGGCCGAACTGCGGGGGGTTGCCAGCAGCGGCATGATTTGCTCCCTGCGGGAGCTGGGCCTCGACGACGGCAGCGACGGCATCGCCGAACTCGACCAGTTGCTGGCCAGCCTGCCCCCCCTGGGAACCCCCGTGGGTCCGCTGCTCGGCCTGGATGATCAGGTCCTGGAGCTGGCGATCACCGCCAACCGCCCCGATGGCCTCTCGATGCGCGGCATCGCCCGCGAGGTGGCGGCCCTCAGCGGCGGCAGCACCACCTTTCCCGCAGCAGATCCTGTGGTGGCGGCCGAGCCCCTGGCTGCCGCGGCGGCCGACCGCGAGGCCATCGAGGCGGGTGGCCTGTTCAGCCTCACCGCCCTCGACGGCCTGACAGTCGGTCCCTCCCCGGACTGGCTGCGCCAGCGGCTGGAGCGGGCCGGTGTGCGCCCCATCAACAACGTGGTCGACATCACCAACCTGGTGATGCTGGAGACGGGCCAGCCCCTGCATGCCTTCGACCGGGATCGCCTGGGGGCGCTCACCGGCGGCACCCCCGAACCCGCCAGCATCGGCCTGCGCCAGGGCCGCCCCGGGGAGGCCTTCGTGGCCCTCGACGGCCAGGAGCGCACCTTGAGTGAAGAAGCCCTGGTGGTCACCTGCGGGGGCCACCCCATCGCCCTGGCCGGGGTGATGGGGGGCCTCGCCGAGGCCGTCAGCGAAGCCACCACCGCCATCTGGCTGGAGGTGGCGGTGTTCGCCCCCCAGGCGGTGCGCCGCTCCGCCCGCAGCGTCGGGCTGCGCACCGAGGCCAGCAGCCGCTTCGAGAAGGGGGTGCCGCGGGAGATCACCCTGGCCGCTGCCGACCGGGCCGTGGCCCTGCTGCAGGAGCTGGCCGGAGCCCGGGTGGAGGGCCGCTGGCTGCACCAGCAAAGCGCCTCTCCGCAGGCGCCCCTCGCCCTGCGCCGCGACGCCCTCCACAACCTGCTGGGTCCGGTGCTGGTGGAGGGCGAGCCCCGTGACCTGGATGACGAACGCATCACCGCCACCCTTACAGCCCTCGGCTGCGTTCTGGAGGAGGACGAGGAAGGCTGGCAGGTGCGGGTGCCGCCCGAGCGCGCCATGGACCTCAGGCGTGAAGTCGACCTGATCGAGGAGGTGGCCCGGCTGGTGGGCTACGACCACTTCGCCGCCCATCTGCCGGATCCCCTGATCCCCGGCGGCCTCGAGCCGGCCCAACAGCTGGAACGCCGCCTGCGCCGCTCCCTCTGCGCCGCTGGCCTGCAGGAGATCGTCTCCCTGTCGCTGGTGGCGGCGGCCCCGGGCCGGGTGCCCCTGGCCAACCCCCTCCTGGCCGACTACGGCCACCTGCGCGACAACCTGCACCGGGAGCTGCTCCAGGCCGCCCGCCGTAACCTGCAGGCCTCCCTGGGGGGCTTCTGGGGCTTCGAGATCGGCCGGGTGTTCCCAGGAGGTGCGGCCAGCGGCGACGGCCGCCACGCCGAACGCACCTTGCTGGTGGGGGTGATCGCCGGGGAGCGGCGCGCCGAACGCTGGCGCAGCTCCGGCAAGCCCGCCCCCCCGGATTACTTCCAGGCCCGGGGTGTGCTGCAGGCCGGTCTGGAGCCCCTGCGCCTGCCCCTGGAGGACCGCCCCCTGACCGACTCCCCCTTGCTCCACCCCGGCCGCGCCGCCCAGCTGCTGGTGGAGGGCAAGCCCGCCGGCTGGTTCGGCCAGCTCCACCCGGCCGAGGCCGACGCCCTCGATCTGCCGGCCGCCACCTATGTGTTCCAGCTGGAGCTGGAGCCCCTGCTGTCCGCCGGCACCCGCCGCAACCGCTGGCAGCCCAGCTTCCGTCCCTACCCCACCGTGCCCGCTTCGGAGCGCGATCTGGCCCTGGTGGTGCCCACCGACACCACGGCGGCGGGCCTGCTGGCGGCGATCCGCAAGGCGGGTAAGCCGTTGCTGGAGCAGGCCGAGCTGATCGATCGCTACGAGGGTGCCCAGGTGGAGGCCGGCCGCTGCAGCCAGGCCTTCCGCCTCCGCTACCGCGACAGCGCCCGCACCCTCACCGACGAGGAGGTGGAGGCGGCCCATGGTCGGGTGCGCGAGGCCCTCGAGCGCCGCTTCGGCGCCGAACAGCGTCGCTAGAGGCGCTCCAGGGCCGCCAGGGCCTCCACGTGGCTGGTGTTGGGGAAGAAGTCGACGGGCTGCACCCAGTTCAGCCGGTAGACCCCTGTGCCGCACAGCTGGGCCAGGTCCCGGGCCAGGGCCGCCGGATCGCAGCTCACGTAGGCGATGCGCTCCGGCCGCGCCGCCAGGATCGCTGCGATGGCGACCGGATTCAGGCCCTTGCGGGGCGGATCCAGCACCAGGGCCTGCTGGCCCTGGAGTCGCTCCTCCAGCACCAGGGGCACGTCGGCCTGCTCAAAGCTCGCCCGATCCTCCAGCTCGTTGGCGGAGGCATTCAGCCGGGCCATGGCCACGGCGCCCGGGTGCAGCTCCAGGCCACTGACCTGCCAGCCGGCGGCGGCCAGGGGCAGGCTGTAGGTGCCGATGCCGCAGTAGGCATCGAGCAGGGAGCCTCCGGCGGGAGCCGGGCCAAGAGCTTCGTTCAGATGGGGAACCAGCCGTTCGGCCTGGCGGGTATTGACCTGGAAGAAGGTGTCGGCGGCGATGCGGAAGGCCAGGCCGGCGAAGCGTTCATGGATCCACTCCCGGCCGCAAATCACCCGCGTCTCGTCCCCCATCAGGCGATTGGTGGGCAGGGGCTGGAGGTTGAGGCAGACACCGACCAGTTCGGGCCAGCGTTCGCACCAGGCGTCGGCCAGGGCCTCGAGGCCGGGCAGGTCGTCATGGCTGCTGATCAGGGTGATGAGCAGTTCCCCGGTGGCTGCCCCCACCCGCAGGCCCAGGTGGCGCAGACCGGGACCCTCCACGGCCTGCGGGTCGTTGCCGTGGCGATCGATCGGCCAGTCGCTGGCTTCGATGTCGGCCTTGAGGGGGGCGATCAGGGCGTCGATGCGCGGGTCGAGCACCGGGCAGCGGGCCATGTTGACGATCTGGTGCGAGCCCCGGCGGTAGTAGCCGGCACGCAGGCGGCCATCGGCCCGGCGCTCCAGCGGAATCAGGGCGCGGTTGCGGTAGCCGAGGGTCGGGTCCGCCGCGAGCAGCGGCCGTACCGTGGCGCTCAGGCCGCCGATGCGCTGCAGGGTCTGCTCCAGGCTGCGTTGCTTCCAGGCGGCCTGGGCCCCGTCCGCCATGGGCTGGAGGCTGCAGCCCCCGCAGTTGTCAGCCAGGATGCAGGGCGGCCGGCGGCGGTCCGGAGAGGGCGTCAGCACCCGCTGCAGCTGACCCACCAGATGGCGCCGCGCCACCGCCTGAAGGCGCACCTGCACAGTGTCTCCGGGCAGGGCCCCGCTGACGAACACCACCTGCCCGTCGTGGCGCCCCACCCCCTGCCCGTCATGGCCCAGGTCGGTGATCTCCAGCTCAAGCCTGTCGCCCACCGAGGCCATCTGTATTCCGCAGCACTGCAGCGACCCTATCGGGGGTCGTGCAAAGGGGCGTTACACCTTGCACCCGGAGCCCTGGCTGAGGCTTCGGGCTCGATAGGATTCGCCGGACTGTGGTCGCTGCTATGAGCGTCGTTCGCGATCTGATCCTCCAGGCCGATGATCAGCTCCGCTATCCCACCGGCGGCGAGTTGCGCACGATGGTGGAGTTCCTCAGCGGCGGGGCCCGCCGGCTGAGTGTCGTCAGGGTGCTGACCGACAACGAGAAGAAGATCGTCGCCGAGGCCTCCAAGCAACTGTTCCTGCGCAAGCCTGACTACGTCGCCCCGGGCGGCAACGCCTTCGGCCAGAAACAGCGGGCCCAGTGCCTGCGGGACTACAGCTGGTACCTGCGGCTGGTCACCTACGGCATCCTGGCCGGCAGCACCGAGCTGATCCAGCAGATCGGTGTGGTCGGCGCCCGCGAGATGTACAACAGCCTGGGCGTGCCCCTCCCCGGCATGGTGGAGGCGATGCGCACCCTGAAGGAGGCGTCGCTGGTGCTGCTGGGTGGCGAAGAAGCTGCCCTGGCCGGTCCCTACTTCGACTACCTGATCCAGGGCCTGCAGACCTCGACCTGATCTGTTCATCCGTCTCAGGCTGGTCTCTTGGCTGGACTTGGTCTGGGTCCAGCCCGAGACAGCCAGTATTCCTGGAACTTGCTCGACGCTCCTACCCCGCCACTGAAGTGGCGGGTTTTTTTATTGCTGTTCCCGGATGGTGATCGGCGCCCTGAAGGTTGGGTACCCACGACCATACGCGCAGGAGCTGGGGCTGCACCAGGCGTCTCAGGTGGGACCCGATCAGGGTCCTGGAATGAGACCTGAACCGGTCAGTCGCGACTCTTTGGTCTGGCATGGCGATCGTGGCCGCGGGGATTGGTGAGCGTGGTGCTGACCTTGGGAGGCGGCCGGGGTCGACTGGCTCCTTTTCTGGACGCCGTGCTACTTGCACTGGGGGAGCGCAGCGGGTCCAGCAGACTCTGCGCATCATTCTTGTATGAGACCCGGACCTGGTCCTGAGACCGCTCCCATTCGCAACTGATGAGACAAGGAATTGTTGGACGCGGCGTGGGGGTGCAACCTGGGGACGCCCCTCAGCTCCTCCTGCTCCGGAGATGGATCTATCCAGGAGGCTTGGGGACGGCTCACAGAGTCCATGAGCGCCTCAGGCCATGGTTTGAACGGGCGTATCTGTGTCAAAGACAGTTACGCAGAGATTCTGTGTCCAGTAGGGCCAGGGCTTTTCAGGCGATGTCCAGGCCATGGACATGGCCATCGACCTGGACAGGCGCCCCTGGACCGTCACTGCACTTGCGATCCATCGGGCATCGACTGTCGGCAGAGGTCACAAGGTGGAGGAGATCGGTCGTCACAAATTAAATCGACGAAAAATCAGGGTCTTGCGGATAGCGTTCAGGTCCAGTACCGGGACACGCAGCTAGTCTCATATGGGTCTTCTGAGATACAAGTACCACGGTGATGGGAACGCTCTATCTCATGCAGCCAGTTAGGGACTCACTATTAGACCAGAATCAAGTCTCACTCGGGACGTGTGGGCAACTCATGACGCCCCTGATCGGTGCGCGCGGAGAGATCAGCGCTCGCTCGCGGCGCCCTGCCGATAGAGCTCCTTGAGCAACTGATAGGCCTCATTGAGGCGCCGCATCGCCTCCACCGATCCGCCGGCGTCGGGGTGGTGACTCTGGGCCATGTCCCGGTAGGCCTCGCGGATCTGGGCCAGGGTCAGGCGCTGGCCTGGATCGGTGGGCAACTGCAGCAGCCGCAGGGCGCCGTGCAGGGTCATGGTGTGCTCCAGCGTCTGGAAGGACGTGCCACGGCGACGGCGGCGGAAGCGGTGCACGAAGCGCCGGATCAACGTGGGGATCCGCAGGCTCAGGGTTGAACCACTGAAGGGGTCTTCCAGCACACCGGCGGTCACCATCACCCGCTCGAACGTCGGCGGGCCATCGCTCCAGCCGGGGGCGAATTGCTGCATCACCTGGCAGGCACCCGACCAGGTGAACGTCCGGCCATCGCTCTGGTCGGACTGGGGCCAGATGTCCTGGGCCAGCCAGAGCATGGCGGCCTCGAGCACCGCTTCGTTGGCCGGCGACCCATAGAGCGTGCGCCAATGATTCCCGGCCTCCTCCATCGCCTGCTGCACCACCTCCCCACCGAGGGGAGGCAGGGGCGTCAGGGGCAGGGACCCGGCACTCTGCCGTGCCGTGGGCCGCAGACTGCGCTTGAGGACATCGGAGCGGCGCCGCACGAAGCCGGGCAGATCGATGCCCCCGCCAGCGGGCTGGGGGCGCGGCGGATGTTCGGCTGGCGCTTCCCACTCGAATTCCGCCTGCAGGGTGTCCATCGCCCCCCGGCCCACGAGCACCAGGGCCCCCTGCTCCTCCAGGTCCCGCTCGTCATGGTCGAGACGCTGGGCCGATCGGCTTTCCGGTACCAGACCAAGGCCCCCACCGGCTTCGCCGACACCAAGGCCATGGCCGTCAGCCTCGCCGTCCCCCTCTTCACCAGAGCCGAACAGATCGTCGAGCAGACGCTCGAGCACATCACCCCGGCTGCGGATGCCCCATTCCCGTCGCAGGTGATCCAGGTGGGCCACCAGCTCCCGGGTGAGGTCGAGACTGATCCGCTGGCGGGCGTCGTTCGACTTCTCAGCCACGGCAGCCCTCCATCGGTGCTGGGTTCGCTGGCATCGGACGGCTGGTCAGGGTCCCCGCTGATCCCGCAGGAACTGTTGCTGGGCCTCCACGGCCTCCCGGTAGCGATCGACCAGCGATCCGCCGCCGGTGGCGGTGCCGGAGCGGCTGCGCATCGGCGTGATCATCGGGGACGGGGCCAGGACGCCGCGGTTGGTTGAGGGCAGCGGCGGTGGCGGCGTCAGCCAGCCAGGGGCCGGCGCCGGACGGAGCATCTGGGACGGCGGCACCAGAGGACCGGTGCCGCCCCCGGTCGGCGGGGGGGTGATGGTGGCGGCGGGGGGCAGGACGGTGAGCGCCGGCGGGGCGACGGGTGGCGGGGCTGGACGCACGGCGGCTCCGGCCCGGGCCAGTTCCAGCTGCCGTTCGCGTTCCTGGACCATGGCCAGCTGGCTGGCGCTGACCACGCTCAGCAGATGGCCCGGGGTGGCATCGGCCGGGTAGACGAGGCTGACGCGCACGGGGTTCACGACCCCTGGTGTGAGATCGATCTGACCCAGGGACAGGCTCTGCCCCGAACGCAGCCCCAGGTGCACCTCCCGCAGGCCGGCGGGGGTCTGGATCTGGATGGAGCCCCGGAAGGCCGTGAACGGCTGGCCGCCGATCAGGGTGGGGTGGCTCATCACCAGCTCGTAGGGGCCGTTGCCCTTGAGGTTCAGGTCGATGTCGAAGCGAACCCCGTAGGTGCCGACGTTGTCGAGGGAGGAATCGACCATGCGGCTGGCGAGGGCGTTGACCTGCACATCGCGGGTGCCGAAGTGGTGGCGGTCGGTGCTGGTGAAGGGCACGTGCAAAGGCCCTTTGACGTCGAGGTCGTGGCTGATCGAGGCCTGGTAGGCATCGCCGAGGGCGACGCCGCCCACACGGGAGAAGATGCGCCGGTTGTGGATGTCGTTGATCCGGCTGAGATACACCCGGCCGGGGGCCAGCCGGCCCTCATCCAGCACCGCCAGCACTTCGTAGTCGGTGTCACGCTCCTTGGCGGCCACCACGGCGATCTGGAAGGGGCCGTCGCTGCGGCCGCGCAGCAGGGCGTTGGCGATGCCCAGGGCCGGCAGCTGGGTCTGGAACAGCACGATGCGGCTGCGGGCCGGGATCGTGATCTCGTCGGTCAGGCGGCTGTCCAGGCGGCCGCGCAGCATCTGGACAGCGGTGGCATCACCGGGTCCGGTGTTCCAGGGACGGGGCCCCAATGGCTTGACCCCCATCAGGTTGTTGGCGAGGTACGGGGCCTCGAAGCTGTTGCGCACCGCCCCCTTCTCGAAGCGGATGTGCACCGGACGCACCCCCGGATTGATCAGGATCGCGGCCAGGGTGAGCTCCGCCCGTCGCGTGCCAGGGGCGATGGAGCGGCGGTTGGGTGGGAAGTACTTGTGGTGCAGGTGCATGCCGAATTCCCCGTTGAAGGTGAACTCCGCATTGCGCAGGGGCTGGCCCGTCTCCGCGGCATAGGCGTAGCCGGGCGCCGTGTTGATCAGAATCCCAGGCCCCTCCACCTCCTCCGGCTGGTTGGAGTGCAGAACCGGCACGCTGTTGAAGGTGCCGTTCAGGGGCCGGGCTTTCTGGCCCGCCATCAGGGCCACGTAGGCGTGGGCGGGCTGCGCCAACACCAGGCCCAGTCCCAGCGTCAGCCAGACACCGATGGGACCAATGGGGGGGACTGATCTCAAATTGCGTCAGGCTGGTGGTGTTGGTGGCCAGAGGACGGTTAGGCGGGATGCGACCGTCCCAACCGTTGGGGGGTGCGAGAACCTGGGCAGCCCCGGATGGAACGACGGGCTCGCTAGAACGGACCCACCCTGCAGATTTTGTCATGATTCCTCCCTTCGGGTACTGCTCCGGGTCGGAGTCCGGAGCCAGCGCCCTGCGGCGGTATCAGGAACGCAAGCTGCGCCTGCTCAGCTTCTGGCGCGATGGCATCGAACGGCAGCTGGCCGCGATGAACGCCGCCATCAGCACCCTGGAACAGCAGATGCACCGCGATCAGGCCGATCACCAGGGGTGAGTCCGCGGGCATCCAGCTCCAGTCGCAGTTGCTCCAGCCCTTTGTGCAGCAGCCGTTTCACCGTCATCGGGCTGACCTCCATCTGGCGCCCGAGGCGCCGGTAGCTCCAGCCCGCCAGAACCACCTGGCGCACCACCAGTTGCTGGCGGGGCTCCAGCAGGGCCAGCAGCATCGCCACCGACGGACCCGGCTCCTCCTGCCGGCAGGTCTCACTGGCGGTGCTGGCGGCCACGGCCTCGACCAGGGTCGGATCGTCGAGGTTGGCGGGCCTGGCCAGCAGCCGCTGCAGCTCGAGCCGGCGCCATTCCGTCGGGGTGACGCCTAGGGTCCGGCTCAGCTGGGTGATCGCCCGGCCGGGATCCGTCAGCAGGGCGGGGTGACGGCTGAGGCGGTTGAAGCGCTCCTGAAGCTCCGCCTGGCGCCGCGGCAGCCGCACCAGGGGGGACGCATCCCGCAGGTAGTGGAGGATCGCCCCGCGGATGTGGGGCCTGGCGAAGGCCTCGAACGGAGTCCGGCGATCGTCGCTGTAGAGCTCGGCGGCGCGGATCAAGCCCATCAGGCCCACCTGGAGCAGATCCTCGAAGGATTCACGGCTGCAGCGGGAATAGTGAAGCGCCAGGGGGCGGACCACCGCCCGGTACTGCTCCACGCGCCGGTTGCGGCGGACGGCGGAGGAGGGAAGGGTCTGGCGGCTGGTGGGGGAGGGGGCCATGGTCGTGGGGCCTGGGTCGTCGGCGACGTCGTGGAAGCGGGGCGTGCCGCGGCGCCGATGAGGGCTGGCGGTGCGCTCCTTTTCCAGAGAGGGCCAGGAGGACCGGAACGCACAACCGTGGAACCACGGAAGTTTCCCGATCCAGGACCCGGCCGCCGGGAAGCGAAGCCTCAGGACCGGGGGGCCGCCACGTCCTTCAGCAGGGACCAGGGACCGTGGCGCTCCAGCCAGGCCCTGTCGGAGCCCTCGGTGATCAGCAGGAAGCCCGCGAAGCCCAGGGCATTGACGCTGAATCCGGCTCCGTGCTCCCGTATCCGGCGCACGGTCAGGAACCAGTCGTCGTCGAACAGCAGGTTGTAGGGATGCTGGGGCTCGCCGTCGCGGCCCGGTTCCCCCAGCCCCAGGGCCCGGGCATGGGCGTGGTTTAGCCCCTCCAGATCGGACCCACCCACAGGGTCCGTGCGCCGGCTGAGGTGGTAGGCCCAGCTCCAGGCCGGCTTCCCGGTCTCCAGCTGCTCCAGGAACAGCGGCGCCAGGGGACAGCTGGGCTCTCCTAGCCGGCGTGGCAGCAACTGCAGATGGCGATGGGGCTGGCTGGCGCCGGAGCGGGCGCCGCTGTTGAAGAACCACAGGCCGCCGGTGTCCCGGCCCACCTGCGCCACCGCCTCCCAGTCGCCGGTCTCGATCCAGCCGCCCTGGGGGCGCCAGTCCCGGGTGATCACCAGCAGGTGGGCCTCCTGCACCGGGTACTTGTTCAGCAGCAGCACATGGGCCGGCTCGAGCAGCTCCACCTGCAGGGGCCTGTCCCAGGGCAGGAAGGGATTGGGCCGGGGGCCTCCCTGGCGCAGGTGCCGGGGCGTGGAGGACAGGAGCTCTCGCAGGACGAAGGGCTCCATGCCGGGGACCGGCAGGATGCGCGTGTCGAGGGGCACCAGGGCTCCCTGGCGGCGGGCCAGCTCCGAGACCTCACGGGCCCGTTGCCAAAGGCGCTCAGCTCGCACCGGCCTGCAGTCGGGCCAGGGAGGCGCCCCTGTAGTAGCGCCCGAGAATCTCGTTGTACCGCAGCCCCTGCTCCGCCAGATCCTGGGCGCCGTGCTGGCTCATGCTGGCCCCCAAGTGGCCGTGGGCCTCCTGGGTGATGCGGTTGGTGGCCGCATAGAGGCTTTCGACGATGCCTCCCTGGTAGCTGAGGATCACCCCAGAGGTGCTGGCGGTGGCCTGGCGGGTGCGGGCGGTGACGCTGCCCAGGCCCCGGTAGGCCTGCCAGCGGGTGGTGTCGCCCAGATGCCAGTGGGCACTGGCCGGACGGGCCATGTGGGCCATGGCGTAGGAGCGGGCCGCCACGGCCTGGGCCTTGAGGGCCTCCATGTTCCAGCTGCTGGGCATTTCGGCGCCCACCACCGAGCTGATGTAGCGCTCCAGGGAGAGGTGGTTCACGAGCTGCAGGCCCTGGGATCCGCGCAGCACCCTCAGGCGGCCTTCGTAGGGCCGCCCGTCGACCTGCAGGACATGGTCGGAGCCCGTCTCCATCCAGACCTCGGCCCGTCCGGCCATGGCAGCCGCCAGGTCGGGCGCGTCAGCGGGGCCGCCCTCCTGGACGGGGCGTCCGTCCCGGTCGACCAGTCGCCAGACGCCGCTGGCGCCCAGCCGGGGGGAGGGGGAGGCGCCCAGCAGGGCCACCCGGATCTCGAGGGGAACCTCAGCGCCGGACTCCGGTTCCACCAGGGCCGGGTCGGGATGGCTGAGGCTGGTGCGCTGGGCCTGCAGGGAGGCCGCCGCCAGCAGATCCTTGTCGGGGGATTCGCTGGCGTCCGCAGCCTGCTGGGAGACCTCCCGGGGCTGGGCGATCAGGGCTTCGAGCAGGTCGGGATCCGAGCGGGAAGCCCCCGCCGGGATCAGGTCCTGGGCGGCGAAACCGGCCCCCACCGCCACGACGGCGAGGGGAGCGGTGAGCAGGATCGGGTGGCGGCGGCAACCGTGGAGCAGTCGCCGGCCCGTGGCCCGGAGAGCGGCGATGGCGGCCGTGACGTGCCGGCTCACGGCAAGGATTCACAAAGGATTGAGAGGATCATGCCGGAGAATCCGGCTCCGTCGCCGCCCGGCGCAGGACGGTCGCCCCATTGCACCGTGCCGCCACACCGGGGCAGCTGTCACGACTCAGGGCGCGGCTTCGGCCCGCAGGTCGCGCTGCATCAGCTCCTGCACCGCCTGGCGGGCCTCCAGCTCGCCCGCCAGCAGGCGCACCACCTGGCCGCAGATGGGCAGTTGCCAGCCCTCCCTCTCGGCCAGGGCCAGGGTGGCGCGGGCGGTACGGGGTCCCTCCACGGTGGCGCCGATCCGGCCGAGGGCGGTGGCCTCGTCACAGCCCTCGGCCAGCAGGCTGCCGAAGCGGTAGTTGCGGCTGAGGCTGCTGTTGGCGGTGGCCAGCAGGTCCCCCAGGCCGGCCAGGCCGTAGAGGGTGGTGGGCTGGCCGCCGAGGGCCTGGAGCACGACGGCGATCTCCGCCAGGCCCCGGCACAGCAGGGAGGCCTTGGCGTTCGCCCCCAGGCCCAGGCCGTCACTGATGCCGGCGGCCAGGGCGATGACGTTCTTGAGGGCCCCGGCCGCCTCGGTGCCGATGGGATCGGCGTTGGTGTACAGCCGCAGGTGCGGGGTGCGCAACTCCTCCTGCAGCCGTCGGGCCAGCCCGGGGTCGTCGCTGCTGAGAACGCTGGCCGCCGGCAGGCCCCTCTCCAGTTCCTCCGCCAGATTCGGGCCGCTCAGCACCGCCAGCGGCACCGCCGGCAGGTGGCGCCGCCAGAGCTGGCTGGCGGTGCACAGGCTGTCCAGATCGATCCCCTTGCTGCAGCTCAGCAGCGGCAGGCCCTCCGGCCAGCGTCCCCGCAGGCCCAGGCCCAGGGGGGCGACCCCCACCATCGAGACGGCCACCACCGCCAGGTCGCAGTCCTGCAGCACGGAGGCCGGCTCTCCCCCATCGCGCCGCGACCAGCTGCGCAGATGGTGCCCCTGATGCTCCCAGAGCCGCAGCAATGTGCCGCCCCAGGCACCCCGACCCAGCACGGTGATGCGCAGACCCATGGACCGATGCGTGGGACGGTTCCCCGGATGGAACTGCCATCATGCGCCATCCCCCTGCCTGCCATGCCGACCGCCGCCAACACCTACTGGCACACGTGGGAGGGGCAGGCCCTGATCGTCGGCCCGGGGGGCATCGGCCTGGCCCTGGCGGCCGAGTTGGCCCGGAGGGCGCCGGGTCTGCGGATCCGCAGCGCCGGTCGCCGCGGGGCGGACATTCCGCTCGATCTGGCCGATGACCCCAGCCTGGCCGCGCTGGCCGCCCGTGCGCCCGGCGAGCTCGCGCCGCTCCGGGTCGTGATCAACACCGCCGGTCTCCTGCACGATGGCTCCCTGCAGCCGGAGAAGCGCCTCTCCCAGGTGAACCGCCAGTCCCTGGAGCGCAGCTTCGCCGTCAACGCCTTCGGCCCCCTTCTGCTGGCCCAGGCGATCGAGGCCGCCCTGCCCAGGGACCGGCCGGTGCATTTCGCCAGCCTGTCGGCCCGGGTGGGCAGCATCGGCGATAACCGCCTCGGCGGCTGGTACGCCTACCGGGCCGCCAAGGCGGCCCAGAACCAGCTGCTGCGCACCCTGGCGATCGAGTGGCAGCGCCGGCTCCCTTTGGCCTGCGTCACCCTGCTCCATCCCGGCACCACGGCCACGCCGCTCTCGGCCCCCTTCGGCCGCTCCGTACCGCCCCCGGCCCTGTTCAGCCCGGAGCGGGCCGCCGCCCACCTGCTTGACGTGCTGGAGGGCCGGACGGCCGCCAGCAGCGGCGCCTTCCTCGCCTGGGACGGCTCGCCGGTGCCCTGGTGAGGCGCCGGTGCAGGCAGTCGCTCAGGCGGCGTGGCTGCGCAGGACCTCCAGGGGGATCACCTCGAGAGTGGAGAGGGCGGAGCTCTCCAACCGCACCGGCGGGGCCATGCCGTCCTCGTAGGCCTCCAACCAGCGGGCGGCGCAGACGCACCAGTGGTCCCCGGGGCGGAGGCCGGGAAAGTTGTAGGCCGGCACCGGGGTCGAGAGGTCGTTGCCCTGGGCGCGGCTGTAACTCAGAAAGGACTCGTTCACCACGCAGCAGACCGTGTGGCGGCCGAAATCGCCGGGATCGGCATGGCAGTAGCCGTCCCTGAACCATCCGGTGAGTGGCGCACACCCACACTCCTGCAACGGTTCTCCCAGCACGTTGCGGCTTTCGGCGGGGGGCTGCAGGGGGGAGGCGACCAAGGCCGGAGCGGTGCAGGAACGGGGAGAGTCTGACGGAGGACTGGCACAAATTGCCCCCAGGAGGTTGACGAATTCCGGGGGAGAGGGGTTAGAGGTCTTTCAGCACGACCCCCTTCATGAGCTGGGATTTCACCGAGGATGCGGCCTTCCTGGCCCTCTGCGACGCCTACAAGGAAAGCGGTGAGCCCTCCGCCATGGAGTTTCTGGCCCATGGCGAAGGTGCCTTCCACTTCCAGGAACTCACCCAGAACGCCGCCGGCGAGGGGATCGACCTCAGCGACTCCGACGCCCTCGACGCCTTTCAGCAGGACGTGATCGACAGCCTGGAGGAGCTCTGCAGCTGAGCCCCTCCGAGGCTGAGGTTCCCGTCCGTGCTCAGCCGTAGAAGAAGGCGATCTCCTTGTCCTTGAGGCCCTCCCAGCCCGCGTCCCGCAGGCGCTGGTCGAGGGTGAGCCGGTCGAGATGCTTGGCACCGGTGCGGACGATGCGGTTGCGCATCGACTTCTTCACGCCGCTGCGGGCCCGGCGGCTTTCCAGTTCCATCACTTCGCCGTAAAGGGCGAGCATGGCGGCCGGGATCGGGGAGCCGTCAAGATCCACGCCCGCCGCGATGGCGTCATCGACGCCGCCGGGTCCTGCGATGGCCATGGCCAGGGATGCGAAGGGTGAGCAAAGCCTGCCATGGCAGGAGGTCCGCCTCAGGCGCTGAAGTACCGGGCCTGGCTGTGCAGGGCCACCAGGGCGGTGGTGCTCTGCTCTGGCTCCAGCTGGTCGCTCTCGTCCATCGTCAGGCCGATGCGGTCGGTGTCCAGCCAGGCGAGCTGCTGGCGGGAGTCGGCCACGTTCGGGCAGGCGGGATAGCCGAAGGAGTAGCGGCTGCCCCGGTAGCGCTGGGCCAGCACGTCCCGGAGCGCCGTCGGTTCCGCCGCAGCGAATCCCATCTCCCGGCGGATGCGGGCATGGGTCCACTCGGCGAGGGCTTCGGCCATCTGGACCGCCAGGCCATGGAAATAGAGGTAATCGCTGTAGCGATCGGCCCGGAAGAGCTCCTGGGCGAAGCTGGTGGCCCCTTCGCCCATGGTGACGGCCTGCATCGGCAGCACGTCGGTCGGCCGCAGGGATCCGTCCGGGGCCGTTTCCAGGTCGCGGTAGAAGTCGGCGATGCAATAACGGTTGCCGCTGCGCTGGCGCGGCAGGGCGAAGCGCCCCAGCTCGCCGCCGCCAGCGGGATCGAACACCACCAGGGCGTTGCCGGCGCGGCCGCAGGGGAAGTAGCCATACGCCACCCGGGGGGTGAGCAGGCCCTCCTGGCGGCAGCGGCCGAGCCACTCCTGCAGCACCGGCTCCGCCTTTGCGGCGAGCATGGCCTCATAGTCCTCCCGGCTCTGCTGCTGGGTCTTGCGCAACTGCCACTGGCCGGCGAAGAGGGCGTTGCGATCGAGGTAGGCGAACACCTCGTCGAGGTCGATCTCGGTCTCGGTGAGCAACCGGGTGCCCCAGAAGGGGGGGGCGATGGCCGGTTCCGCTGGCACCGCCGCGGAGCGGTCCTCGCTGCCGGCCGCCGCCGGCTCGGCCGCCACGGGTTCGGACGGCACCGGAGCCTCCCCAGGCGCCGCCGGTGCCTCCTCTGAATGGGCGGCTGCCGCCGAGGCCGCGGGCTCGCCCAGCCCCAGGCCCTCGGGGGCGCCGTCCAGGAAACCCTGCAGGTCGTCCCAGCGGCCCGCCGCCTTGGCCTCCATCAGGGCGTCCATGAAGCGCAGGTCGGCGAAGGCGTCCCGGCCGTAGATCACCTGGCCCCGGTAGGCCGCTCGGCAGTCGCCGTTAACGAAGCGCGGCGTCAGCGCCGCACCGCCAAGAATGACCGGAACGGAGATGCCGACCTCATTGAAGGTTTCCAGGTTGTCCTTCATGAAGGCCGTGGATTTCACCAGCAGGCCGCTCATGGCGATGCAGTCGGCCCCGTGTTGCCGCTGGGCCTCGACGATCGCGTCGACGCTCTGCTTGATGCCCAGATTCACCACCTCATAGCCATTGTTGGTGAGGATGATGTCCACCAGGTTCTTGCCGATGTCGTGAACGTCCCCCTTGACGGTGGCGATCAGAAACTTGCCCTTGCTGCTGGATTCGCCCTCCTGGCGTTCCATGTGCGGTTCGAGGAAGGCGACGGCCGCTTTCATGGTTTCGGCGCTCTGCAGCACGAAAGGCAATTGCATCTGCCCGGAGCCGAACAGTTCACCCACCACCTTCATGCCATCCAGCAGGAAGGTGTTGATGATCTTCAGCGGTGGATGCTCGGCCAGGGCCTCCTGGAGGGCGGCTTCCAGGCCAATCCTTTCGCCGTCGATGATGTGCTGCTTGAGGCGCTCCTCCAGGGGCAGATCGGCCAGCGACGGCCCTGAGGCCCGGGCCTCCTTGGCACTCACCCCCTCGAACTCGCTGGTCAGCAGGGTGAGGGGGTCATGGACGCAGATGCCGTCCTCGAAACGCCGCCGGTCGTGGATCAGGTCGCGGCAGATCAGCTGGTGCTCCTCGCTGATCTTGGCCAGGGGCAGGATCTTCGCCGGGCTGACGATCGCCGCATCCATGCCGACGGTGCAGCAGTCGTGCAGGAAGACCGAATTCAGCACGATGCGGGCGGCCGGCGACAGCCCGAAGCTGACGTTGCTCACCCCCAGCACCACATGCACGCCGGGAAGATCCCGGCGGATGCGGCGGATCGCCTCGATCGTGGCGGCCGCATTGGCCCGGTCCTCCTCGATGCCGGTGGAGATCGGCAGGGCGAGGGGGTCGTAGAAGATCTCGTGGGCCGGCAGGCCGAACTCGAGGGCATCCCGGTAGGCCCGCTGGGCGATGGCGAACTTGCGCTCGGCGGTGCGGGCCATGCCCTCCTCATCGATCGTGCCGACCACCACGCCGGCGCCGTAGTCACGGGCCAGTTCGAGCACCTTGAAGAAGCGCTCGTCGCCGTCCTCGTAGTTGGTAGAATTGAGGATGCACTTGCCGCCGGCCACCTTCAGGCCAGCCTCCATCTTCTGCCACTCAGTGGAATCGAGCATCAGCGGCAGATTCACGTTGGTGACCAGGCGGCTCACCAGATCGTGCATGTCCTTCACCCCATCGCGCCCCACATAGTCGACGTTCACATCGAGCACGTGGGCGTTCTCCTTCACCTGCCCCCGGGCCACCGCCACCAGGCCGTCCCAGTCCTCGGCGTTGAGCAGTTCGCGCACCTTCTTCGAGCCGCTGGCATTGAGCCGCTCGCCGATGATCAGGAAGGAGTTGTCCTGGAAGTACGGGGTGACGCCATAGATCGAGGCCACCGCCGGCTCGTAGTGGAGCGGCGGCCGATCCAGCCGCTGCCGGGGCTGGCGCACCTCGCGGGGGGCGGGCTTCAGGCCGGCGGCGAGGTCCGCCAGGGCGCCGATATGGGCGGGGGTGGTGCCGCAGCAGCCGCCGATCACCTGGACCCCGAGATCCTCGACGAAATGCATCAGCTGCATCCGCATCTCGGTGGGGGTGAGCCGGTAGCGGGCCACCCCGCCGATGTTCTCCGGCAGTCCGGCGTTGGGGATGCAGCTCACCACGAAGGGACTGTGCTGGCTTAGGTAGCGGATGTGCTCCTTCATCTGCTCCGGGCCGGTGGCGCAGTTGAGGCCGAGTACGTCGATCGGGAAGGGCTCCAAGATCGCCACCACGGCGGCGATGTCGGAGCCGACCAGCATGGTGCCGGTGGTCTCCATGGTCACCGAGACCATCAGCGGACGCCGCTCTCCGGCGGAGCTGAAGGCCTCCTCGATGCCCTGCAGGGCCGCCTTGATCTGCAGCACGTCCTGACAGGTCTCGACGATGAACAGGTCGACGTCACCGGCGATCAGGCCGTCGGCCTGCTCCCGGAACGAGGCCTTCATCGTGTCGAAGTCGATGTGGCCGAGGGTGGGCAGTTTGGTGGTGGGCCCCATCGAGCCGGCCACGAACCGGGGCTTGTCGGGGGTGCTGTAGGCGGCGGCCATCCCGCGGGCCAGCTCAGCGGCCCGGCGGTTGATGGCGTAGGCCTGGGCCTCCAGTCCGTACTCCGCCAGCACGATCGAGGCCGCCCCGAAGGTGTCGGTTTCGATCACGTCGCAACCCACCTCCAGGAACTGGCGGTGGACCGCCTGGACCGCATCGGGTCGGGTGAACACCAGGTTTTCGTTGCAGCCCTCCAGGGCCGCACCACCGAAATCCTCCGCCGTCAGGTTCATCTCCTGCAGAGACGTGCCCGTGGCCCCGTCGAAGACGAGCACCGGCCGGGTCGGACCGTGGAGCCAGTCGAGGAAGCCGATGCGGTCGGTGGGGTGGTGGATGGCGGCGGTGACGACCATCAGGCGTCGATGCGGATGCGGGTGACCCAGTGGTCATAGGAGGGATCGCGGCCCTCCGTGATCGCTGTCAGGCGGTCGCGCAGACGCTCCATGACGGGGCGGTGGCTGGAGAGGTCGGTGGATTCGATCCGCCGCACCGGGGTGACCCGGGCGGCCGTGCCGCTGAGGAACACCTCGTCGGCGATCATCAGTTCGGTCTTGTCGACGGCCCGCTCGAGCACGGTGATGTCCATCGAGCGGGCCAGCTCCATGATGCTGGCCCGGGTGATGCCCTCGAGGATGTCCTGATCGACGCCGGGGGTGATCAGTACGCCGTCCCGGACGATGAACAGGTTCATGCCGCTGGCCTCGCTCACCTTGCCGCGGCTGTTGAGCAGCAGGGCCTCATCGAAGCCGCTCTTGACGGCTTCCGTCTTGGCCAGGGAGCTGGTGATGTAGGCGCCGCTGATCTTGCCCCTCAGGGGCAGGGAGCGGTCCTCCTGACGGCACCAGCTGCTGATCCGGCAGCTGACACCCTCGGGGGAGAGATAGTCGCCCATCTCGATGCCGTAGATGAGGAAGTCGGTCTGGATGTTGTGCAGCCGCGGGGCGATGCCCAGGTCGCTGGTGTAGACGAAGGGCCGCAGGTAGATCGGGCAGGTGGGCCGGTTGGCCTGCAGAAAGGCGTGGATGGCGTTATGGATCGTCTCCTCCGGCAGTTCCGTCAGCAGCAGCCGGGCGCTCTGGCTGAGGCGGCGGGCATGGCGATCGGCGCGGAACAGCAGGATCTCGTTGTTGTCGGCGGGGTTGGGGAGGGCCCGCATGCCGCCGAAGGCGCCCGTGCCGTAATGCAGCGCATGGGTGGCCACCGAGAGGGTGGCCTCGGCGAAGGGGACGCATTGTCCGCCGAACCAGGCATAGGGCAGGAACTGGTGCATGGAAGGCGGTGGCGACGATGCGATCTTCTCATCGCGTTCGGCAGGATGGGGGCATGCATCGACTCGCGTCCATCGCCGGGGACAGGACGGAGGACGACGGCGACCTCTTCGTGGAGCAGCCAGCGGCGCCGGTGGTGCTGCTCAGCAGCGCCGACACGGACCTGCTGGCGGTGGCCCAGCTGCTGGAGGCCGAGCCCGAGCTGCTGCCGGCCGCGCTGCGGGCCCTCAACCTCTCGGCCCTCCAGCACCCGGCGGTGATCGACCACTACGTGGCCACCAGCCTGGCCACCACCCGGCTGGTGGTGGTGCGGCTGCTGGGGGGGCGCGGCCACTGGAGCTATGGGCTGGAGTGTCTGCGCCAGTGGGCCGGTGCCGCGGAGGGCCGCCAGCTGCTGGTGCTGGCCGGCACCGCCGAGGAGGAGCAGGCCCTGGCCTGCCTCGGCAGCCTCGACGGCCCCCTGGCGTCGGCCTGTGCGGCCTGCCTGTGGGAGGGGGGTCCGGCCAACCTGCGCCTGCTGCTGCGCACCCTGGCCAGCCTCCTGGCCGGAGAGCGTCCCGAGCCGCCCTGGCCTGCCCCGACCGCCGATCCCCTGCCCCATGACTGGCGGGACGAGCCCGGCTCCCGGGTGGGGGTGATCCTGTACCGGGCCCTCTGGCAGGCGGGGGACCTGGCCCTGATGGAGGCGCTGCTGGAGGCCCTGCGCGGCCGGGGGCTGGCGCCGCGGGCCCTGTGGGTGAGCAGCCTGCGGGATGGGGCCGTGCAGCGGGGGGTGGCCGATCTGCTGGCCCGGGAGGGGGCCGAGGCGGTGCTCTGCGGCACGGGCTTCGCCTCGGTGTCCTTTGAGGAGGCGGGGCTGGGGGCGCCCCTGTGGGAGCGACTGGGGGTGCCGGTGCTGCAGGTGCTGTGCAGCGGCCGCAGCCGCGACGCCTGGCGCGCCAGCAGCATCGGCCTGGCGCCCCTGGACCTCAGCCTCCAGGTGGCCCTGCCGGAGCTGGACGGGCGCCTCACCACCCGGGTGGGGGCCTTCAAGGAATGGAGCGCCACCAGCGACAGCCTGGCCACGGCCCTGCACCGTTACGTGCCGGACCGGGAACGCCTCGACTGGATCGCCCGCCTCACCGGCTCCTGGATCCACCTGTGCCGCACCCCGGCCGCCGGCCGTCGGGTGGCCATGGTGCTGGCCAACTACCCCAACCGCAACAGCCGCCTGGCTAACGGCGTCGGCCTCGACACCCCGGCCAGCGCCGCCCTGATGCTCGGCTGGCTGGCGGAGGCCGGCTACGACCTGGGGGCGCCCGCTGCGTTGCCGGCCGATGGCGATGTCCTCATCCACCGGCTGCTGGAGGGCCGCAGCAACGACCCGGAAAGCGGCCATCGCCCGCCCCTGGACCACCTGCCCCTCGCCACCTACCGGGCCTGGTACGCCACCCTGCCCCTGGAGGGCCGCCAACGGCTGGAGGCGGTCTGGGGCCCGCCCGACAATGACGCGGGACTGGAGCCGGCGCCGCTGGCGGATGGGAGCACCGGCCCGGCGTTCCCGGTGCGCGGCCTGCGCTTCGGACGGGTGCTCGTTCTCATCCAGCCCGAGCGCGGCTACGACCGGGATCCCAGCCTCAGCTACCACAGCCCCGATCTGCCCCCCACCCACGCCTACCTGGCCCAGTACCTCTGGCTGCGCCAGAGCTTCGGCGCCCAGGTGGTGGTGCACGTGGGCAAGCACGGCAACCTCGAATGGCTGCCCGGCAAGGGGCTGGGGCTGTCGCAGGACTGCTTCCCCGAGTGGGCCCTCGGCCCCCTGCCGCACCTCTATCCCTTCATCGTCAGCGACCCGGGCGAGGGCAGCCAGGCGAAGCGTCGCGCCCAGGCCGTGATCCTCGACCATCTGACCCCGCCCCTGGGCCGGGCCGGGTTGCACGGGGATCTGCAGGGCCTGGAGGCCCTCCTGGATGAGTACTGGGAGGCGCGTCAGCTGGGCAGCGCCCGGGCCCCGCTGCTGCGGGAGCGCCTCGGCCAGCGGCTGGAGGAGCTGCAGCTGCCCGCCACGGCCCTGCCGGATCTGGACGGCCAGCTGGAGGCGGCTGACGGCTACCTCTGTGAGCTCAAGGAGGCCCAGATCCGCCTCGGCCTGCACACCTTCGGCACCCTGCCGGCGCCGGCCAAGCTGGCCGAGCTGCTGCTGTGCCTGGCCCGGCCGCCCCAGGCGGGGGTGCCGGGGCTCACCCAGGCCCTGGCCCTCGATCTGGGGCTGGATCTGGACCCCTGGGCCGATCCCGAGGAGGCCCCCCTCTCCGCCGCCGACCAGGGCCGGCTGAGCCTCCTCAGGGCGAGTGGTCCAGTGCTGCGTCACAGCGGCGACGGCGTGGCCCTGCTGGAGGCCCTCGCCCTGGGCCTGGTGGAGCAGGAGCTGGGTGGAGCCCCCGGAACACCGGCGGCTGCACCGGAGACGCCCGCGGGGCCGGGGGCCGTTGTTGTAATGGGGGCGGCGACCCAAGGCGCCCTCGGCCACCTGCGCCGGGCCCTGCTGCCGCCCCTGATGGCCTGCGGCGAGGCGGAGCACCAGGCCCTGCTCACCGGCCTGGCCGGCGGCCGCATCGCCGCCGGGCCCTCCGGTGCACCCACACGAGGGCGCCCTGACCTGCTGCCCACCGGCCGCAATTTCTACAGCGTCGATCTGCGCGGCCTGCCGACGGAGGTCGCCTGGGATCTGGGGCGGCGCAGTGCCGAGCTGCTGCTGCAGCTCCATCTCCAGGAGGAGGGCGAGGACCTGCGCACCCTCGCCCTCTCGGTCTGGGGCACCGCCACCATGCGCAACGGCGGCGAGGACATCGGCCAGGCCCTGGCTCTCATGGGGGTGCGGCCCGTCTGGGATGGCCCCACCCGCCGGCTGGTGGACGTGGAGGTGATTCCCCTGCGCCTGCTCGGCCGGCCGCGGGTTGATGTGACGCTGCGCATCTCCGGCCTTTTCCGCGACGCCTTCCCCCAGCTGGTGGGCTGGTTCAACCGGGCCACCCGCCTGGTGGCCTGCCTTGACGAGAACCCCGACGACAACCCCCTGGCGGCCTCGGCCCGGCTTGAGGGCCACGGGGGGCGGATCTACGGATCGGCTCCCGGTGCCTACGGAGCCGGGCTGCAGGGTCTGATCGACAGCGGCCACTGGGAGGAGCGCGGCGACCTGGGCGAAGCCTTTCTCAACTGGAGTGCCTGGCGGTATGACGGTGATCCGGACGATGGCCCGGGCGCCGGCGCCATCGAGGCCACGGCCGATCGGGCCGGACTGGAACGGCGTCTGGCCCAGGTGCAGGTGGTGTTGCACAACCAGGACAACCGCGAGCACGATCTGCTGGATTCGGACGACTACTACCAGTTCCAGGGGGGCCTCAGCGCCGCCGCCGAACGGCTCCAGGGCTGTGCCCCGGCCCTCTGGTTCGGCGACCATTCCCGCAGCCTGCGCCCTCGGCTGCACAGGCTGGAGCGGGAGTTCGACAAGGTGCTCCGCTCCCGCCTGCTCAATCCCCGCTGGATCGGGGCCATGCAGGAGCACGGCTACAAGGGGGGCTTCGAGATGGCCGCCAGCCTCGATTACCTGTTCGCCTACGACGCCAGCACCGGACGCGTCCCGGACTGGGGCTACGGCGCCATCAGCGCGGCCTGGCTGGAGGACGGGGCCGTTCGTGACTTCCTGGGGCGCGCCAATCCCTGGGCCCTGCGCGATATGGCCGAGCGGCTCCTGGAGGCGCACCATCGAGGCCTCTGGGAAGGGGCCGATCCCGAGCGGCTGGAGCGGTTGCGCCGGCTGGTGCTGGATAGCGAGAGCCTGGTGGAGCGTCGCTGAACCGGGCTCCCGCGGCCGCGCCGATCAGAGATCCAGATCCCGCGCCATCGAGCGGAAGGGATCGGTGGTGCCGGGCTTGGCCGACGTCGGGGTGGCGGCCGGCTGGCCCTGGGCCTCGGCCTCCCTCTGCTGCCTGGCCGCCGCCGGACCACCCGGCAGGTTGGTCGGCGTGACGGCCGACCCCTTCATGCGCTGGCCCAGCTCGTCGGGGCTCATCTGCTGGGCGAACGTCTTCTTGACGGGCTTGGGGATGCCTCCGGTGAGGTTGACCGTGTCCTTCTCAGCAGGCTGGATGCCGGCCAGACCGGGGGTCATCTTCTCGACCCTGGCCTCCATCGAGGCCACCTCCGCCACCATCTCCTTCTCACCGGGACTGTCGGCGTTGCCGGGGAAGGTGCGGCGGATCGTGTTGGACCGCTTCATGAACTGGACATCCCCGAGGCTGCTCGAGGCCTCGGGATCGAGGAAGAAGGTCTCGGCCTTGGGTTTGGCCTTGACGGCAGCCTCGGGCTTGCTCACCGAAGCGGCACGGTTACCGAACAGACGATCGAACAGACCCATCGACGCAAGGAGGAAGGTGTCCGCAAACCCTAGCGGCCGCGGAGCACCAGCCCATGGGTATCCGTACCACAACTCATCAGAAGGCCCCGGTGCTCCAGGTCGGCGGCGATCGCCTCGCACACCAGCGGCGTCGGCTGCCAGCAGGTCTGCATGCCGTAGTCGTACCAGACCTCGGCGCCGTCGAAGCCAAGATCCGCCGCCGCCGCGATCAGGCGCTGGTAGGGCAGCCGGTAGCGGGCGGGGTGGGCCAGCAGCACCAGGCCCCCGGCCGCACGGATCGCCGCCACCACCGCCTCGGCCCGCAGGGCCGGTCCGACGACGGCGTGGCCCTGCAGGTAGGGATGGAGCGAGGGGTGCTCCTCGGCGAAGCCCAGTCCCAGCACATGCACCAGACAGCCCTCCAGCAGGCAGCTGATCTCCACCCCCCGCCACAGGGTGGGTGTGGCTGCCCCCCTCCGGCGATGCCCGTCGAGGGCGGCGCTGATGGCGCCATGGGCGGCGAGACCGTGGTGGTCGGTGACGGCAAGGTGCTCCAGGCCGATGGCCACGGCCTCGGCCGCCAGATCGTGGGGGTGGAGGCTGCCGTCGCTGCAGATCGTGTGGCAGTGGAAGTTGAACCGCTCCGGGCAGCTGTCGGCACGCACCTGGCGCAGCACAGGGGTGAGGGGGTGGCAGAGAGCCTCACGCCGCAGCACCGCCGCTCTCCTGCTGGGCCAGCCGTTCGGCGCGCAGGCGCCGCCAGCGGGCATAGAACTGGATCGAACCGGCCATGACGACCACCAGAGCCACCAGGAACCAGGTGGCGGCACCGGTGGGGAACTGGTTCTTGAAGACCACCAGCATCACCACCAGCACCAGCATCAATGTGGGAAGTTCGTTGAGGGCTCGCAGCTGGCGGCCGCTCCAGCGGCACTCGTCGCGCTGCAGCTGGCCCATCAGCCGATAGCAGAACCAGTGGTAGACGAGCAGACCCGCCACGACGGCCAGCTTGGCGTGCATCCAGGGCTGCTTCAGCCACAGGGGCTCCACCAGCAGCAGTCCAACCGCCATCGCCACGGCCACCGCCATGCCCGGGGTGGTGATGATGTTGGCCAGGCGCCGCTCCATCAGGCCGTACTGCTCCACGAAAGCCTGCCGCAGGGGCGGATCCAGCTCGGCGGCCTCCCGGTGGTAGATGAACAGGCGCACCAGGTAGAACAGCCCGGCGAACCACACCACCACCCCGACGATGTGGAGGGTCTTGAACCAGAGGTAGGCCTCGGGGGGCCAGGTCACGGCCAGGGACAACGTCAACGTCATGTCAGGGCCCGGGGGAGCGAGATGGGCGTCGGACCGTCAAATTAGACGCCGTGCAGTGGGCTGGGCTCAGCCTTCCCCCACCAGGCGGCAGCAGCGGCGGGCCACAGCGGCGCTGTAGGCCCGGTCCACGGGGCCGAGTCGCGGACTGATGCCGCCATCGCGGCAATCCACCACGATCCGCTCCCGCCGGCTCTCCTGGTCGCTGACCCGGAGCCGTAACTGCCAGTGGTGCTTGGCGCTGCGACTGATCTCGTCCCCGCAGACCGGACCGACGCAGAGCCCCGGGGACGCCGTCGCCGGCGCCGGGAGGAAGGGCAGCAGCAGCAGCAGGCAGAGCAGCAGCCCGGTCCAGCCCCCTGCACCCCGGCTCCGCACGGCTGGCCTCATCCCGCCAGCTCCAGGGGTGCCCCGTTGTGGGCATCGTCGTTGTCGTTCGCGTCCATGGGGGGGTGGAAGTGCTCCCACACCTGCCGTGCCAGGGCCGGCCCCATGCCGGGGGCGGCGGCGATCTGCTCGGGGCTGGCCAGCTGGATGGCGTCGATGGAGCGGAAGTGGGCCAGCAGATCCTTGACCCGCTTGGGACCCACCCCGGCGATGTCACTGAGGCGGGAGCGCTTCATCCGCTCGCCCCTTTGCTGGCGGTGGAAGCTGACGGCGAAGCGGTGGGCCTCGTCGCGCAGCCGCCGCAGCAGCACCACCCCCAGCTGATCGGCCTCGGTGTCGAGGGGCTCACCGACACCGGGCAGGAACACCTCCTCCCGCTGCTTGGCCAGGGAACACACCGTCAGCTCCTCGTGCAGATCCAGCTCCCGCAGCGCCTCCATCACGGCCGACAGCTGGCCCTTGCCACCGTCGATCATCACCACGTCCGGCCAGTCGCTGAGGCCGTCGGTGTGCAGGGCCGAGCCGCCGGCGCGGCGCAGGGCAGCCAGATCGGCCCCCTCCGCCTTCGCCTGGGACCAGCGGCGGAAGCGCCGCCGCATGATCTCCGCCATGGCCATGAAGTCGTCGGAGTGGCCGGCATGGATGCTGCTGCTGCGGATCCGGTACTTGCGGTAGTGCTGCTTGGCCGGCAGCCCGTCGATGAACACCACCTGGGAGGCCACGGCGTCGCTGCCCTGAATGTGGCTGATGTCGTAGCCCTCGATCCGCCGGGGCGGCAGCGGCAGCTCCAGCAGCTGGGCCAGGTCCTCGGTGGCCAGCTGCTGCTGCTCCGCCCCCCGCTGGGCCCGGGCCAGTTCGAAGCCCGCGTTGCGCTCCACCAGCTCGATCAGATCCGCCTTCTGGCGCCGCTGCGGCACGGCCAGCCTCACCTTGCGGCCCCGCCGTTCCGCCAGCCAGTCGCCGATCAGCTCCTGGCCCGGCAGGGCGTGCTGCAGCAGCAGCTCCGGCGGGATCTCCACCGGCTCCACCTGGCTGTAGTGCTCCTCGACCACCCGTTGCAGCACCTCCGCCGGGGTGGCGATCGCCGCGTCAGCGGTGTACCCCAGACGCCCGACCAGCTTGCCGGCACGCATCTGGAAGATCTGCACCGCCGCCACGCGATCATCGGCCGCCAGGGCGATCACATCCCGGCTGACGGAGCTGTCCCCCAGGCTCATCTTCTGGTCGGCGGTGAGCAGGTCGAGGCCCTGCAGCTGGTCACGGACCCGGGCGGCGGCCTCGAAATCCAGCCGTTCGGCATAACGCTCCATCTGCTGGCGCAGCAGATCCAGGAGCTCGTCGTTACGACCCTGGAACACCATGGCCACCTTGCGCAGGATGCGGTGGTACTCCTCGGAGCCGATCTTTTCCTGGCAGACCCCGGGGCAGCGGCCGATGTCGTAGTTGAGGCAGGTGCGGTCGCGGTAGAGGGGCTGGGGCCGCTGGCGCAGGGGGAACACCCGCTTGACCACGGCCAGGGTGCGGCGCAGCAGGCCCACGTCAACATAGGGGCCGTAGAAGCGGTCGAGGGGGCTGCGCAGCCGGCGGCGGCGGGTGATGAAGATGCGCGGGTAGGCCTCGCTCCAGGTGATGCAGAGGTAGGGGTACTTCTTGTCGTCCTTGAGCAGGACATTGAAGTGGGGCTGGTGGTTCTTGATCAGGTTCGACTCGAGCGCCAGCGCCTCCGCCTCGCTGTCGGTGACGATGAACTCGATCTCGCAGACCTGGCGCACCATCAGGGCGATGCGCGGACTGATGTCGTTGGAGTCGCGGAAGTAGCTGCGCACCCGGGCCCGCAGGCTCTTCGACTTGCCGATGTAGAGGATGCGGTCGCTCGCATCCCGCATCAGGTAGCAACCCGGCTCCGCCGGCAGCTCCCGCAGCCGGGCCGACAGCCGCTCGCGCTGGAGCAGCAGCGGCCCGACGACATCACCGCCCGGAGTGCCGACCGGAGGCGCAGCCGGTTCAGCCATGGCCCGGCCTCAACCGCCGTACTGCCAGCCCGTGGCGGACAGCTCCAGGGCGGCGGCGTCGCGATGCAGGGTCGCCGACTTCACCTCCCCCACGAACACCGTGTGGTCCCCATGGGCCACCTGCCCCACCACGGTGCACTCCACCGCCCCGAGGGCGTCGTCAAGCACCGGCAGGCCCAGGGGGCCGAGGTGGAACGGGGCGGCATCGAACCGTCCGCCCACCCCCTTCTGGGGCTTGAAGAACACCGCCGCCAGGTCCTTCTGATCGGCGGCCAGCACATTCAGGCAGAAGCGGCCGCTGCGCTGGATCATGCCGTTGCTGGTGGAGTCAGCCCGCACCGCCATCACCACCAGGGGGGGCTCGAAGGAACCCTGGGTGACCCAGCTGGCGGTGAAACCGTTGACCTCGTCGCCCTCCGCCACCCCGCAGATGAAAACGCCGTGGGGGATCTTGCGCAGCAGGGTCTTCTTGGCGGCCGCGTCCAGGGCAACGTCGGTCATGGGGTGGGCGGCAGGGATCCCTGGACTCTAGGAACCCGTCCGGGCCGGCTACCCCGCCTGGGCCCGTCTCCATAGGCTGGGGCGATGCGAGCGCTCTATCCCGGCAGTTTCGATCCCCTCACCCTGGGCCACCTCGACCTGATCGAGCGGGCGGCCGGCCTGTTCGACGGGGTCGTGGTGGCGGTGCTGAAGAACCCCTCCAAGCAGCCCGCCTTCCCCCTGGAGCGGCGGCTGGAGCAGATCCGCCTGGCCACCGAGGGGATCGCCGGCATCGAGGTGGGCCATTTCGACGGCCTCACCGTGACCTACGCCCAGAGCTGCGGCGCCCAGGTGATCCTGCGGGGGCTGCGGGCGATGAGCGACTTCGAATTCGAGTTGCAGATCGCACACACCAACCGGACCCTGGCCCCCCGGGTCGAGACCCTGTTCATGGCCACCGCAGCCCACCACAGCTTTCTCAGCAGCTCGGTGGTGAAGGAGGTGGCCCGCTTCGGCGGGGACGTGGGTCACATGGTCCCGCCGGGAGTGGCGATCGACCTGGAGAGGCTCTTTAATCGACAGGCAGCTCCCGGAACCCGATATGGCTGAGGTCCGTTTCACCGTTCTCGATCAGCTGGATCAGCTGGAGGACATCGTTCTCGACGGCAGCCGGATCCCCTTCAGCGGCGGCCGTCTGGTGAACGAGCAGGACGCCATCGAGATGATGGACGCGCTGCGCGAGGCCCTGCCCGGGCAGATCACCCAGGCGGAGGACCTGATCCGCCAGCGGGAGGGCTTCATCGAGAAGGCCCGGGTGCAGGCCGAGGAGATCGTCACCCAGGCGCGGCGCGAGCGGGAGCAGCTGATCAACGCCGCCGCCATCCGCCAGGAGGCGGAGCGCCAGGTCACGGAACAGCGGGAACTGGCCCGCCAGCAGTGCGAGCAGATGGTGCTCCAGGCCCGCCAGCAGGTGGCCCAGACCGAACAGGAACACCAGGCCCGCATGGCCCAGTTCGAGCAGCAGTTCGCCGGTCGCCGGCAGCAGCTGGAGCAGGAGGCCCAGCAGCGGCGCCAGCAGCTGGAGCAGGAAGCGGCGGAGCGCAACCGCCAGCTGGTCGAGCAGCACGAACGCAGCCGGGCCCAGGCCCTGCAGGAACTGGAGGGCATCCGCCAGGAAGGTCTGCGGGTCCAGCGGGAAAGCCAGGCCGAAGCTGAGCGCCTCCACGCCGACGCCCTGCAGTTCCGTCAGCAGACCCAGCAGCAGTGCGATGCCCTGATCGCCCGCACCCGTCAGGAGTCGGCCGCCATCCAGGAGGGCGCCAACCGCTACGCCGAGCAGGTGCTCGGGGAACTGGAGGTGCGTCTCAAGGAGCTCAGCCAGGTGGTGCTCGGCGGCCGGCGGGAGCTGGTGCGGCTGCAGTCCCAGGAGACCCAGGCCGCCAGCCGTCCCCCCGAAGCCCCCATTCCCCTGGAGAACGCCGCCGTGGACCGGGCCCGACGGGCCGCAGGCCGTCTGCGCCGTGCCGCCAGCCGGGGACTGGCCAGCTGAGGCGTTCGCCTCGGAGCCGCCTCAGATCGGTGAAGGGCAGGCCCCCACGGCCTGCACCTCCCGCAGGACCCGGCCGATCGTGGTATTCGGAGCCCCGGCCCCGGCGGACACGGCACTGACGTATCGGGGCCCGTCCGCCGTCTGCAGAACGCCGCTGATCGAGCGCACCCCCGTGAGGGTGCCGGTCTTGGCGAAGAGGCGGCCGTCGAGGCTGGTGCCCTTGTAGAGGTTGCGCAGGGTGCCGCGACGCCCGGCGATGGCCATGGAACTGATGTAGTCCCGGGAATAGGGATGGTGGTCCATGCGCAGCAGCAGGGCCACCAGGAAGCGGCTGGTGACCCGGTTGGCGCGGTCAAGGCCACTGCCGTCCGCCACCCGGACCCCCTCCATGGGCAGACCCTGTTCGAGCAGCCAGAGGGTATTCAGGCGGCTGGCCTCGGCCACGTCCCAGGTACCGGCTGCCTGGCGGAGCAGCACTTCGGCGGTGAAATTGTGGCTTTCGGTGTTGGCCAGGCTCATCAGGCCGTGCATCGAGGTGGAGGGCTCCTCGTGGATCAGCACGGCGTCGCCGGGCAGGAGCTGGCGGGCTGACACCAGGGTCAGCTGCAGGGGCGAGCCGCCGCCCTGGTTCATGGCTCGACGCAGCAGCGTCTGGAGCCGGGAGGGGGGATTGTTGACCGCATCGTCGATGGCATTGCTGGTGATCGCCAGGCGGGTGATCGGGGCGCCGTAGGCGTAGGCCCGGTCGGCCACATGCCAGCCGCTGGGCCACCAGTTCTGGGAGGCTTCCTCCGCCAGTTCCAGTCGCACCGGACCGCCACCCACGGCGGATGTGGCCCCGGCGGCCATGGCCAGCTGGGCGAAACGCTGCAGCTGGGGCAGGGCCAGGTCGGGATCCCCCTGCCCCGTGAGCCGCAGGGTGCCGTCCTGAAGTCGCCACAGCTGGGTGGTGAGCCGGTAGTCGGGGCCGAGGCGATCGAGGGCGAAGGCGCTGCTGACCAGCTTCTGGTTGGAGGCCGGCACCCGGGGCTGGCGCCCGTTGACGTCGGCCAGCAGCCGGCCGCTGCCGTCGGCGACGCTGACGCTCCAGCGGTAACGCTCATCGCCCAGCACCAGGGCGACCTGGCGCTGCAGGTTGGGGCAGCTGACCTCGGTGGCCAGCCGGGGCATGCCCACCGGGGGTGGAGCCGGCGGCAGCGCCGCCACCGGCAGGGGTCGCTGGCTGCGGGCCGAGGGCAGGGCCGGCTCGGTCTGGGCCCAGGCCGCCAGGCCTACCGGGGAGGTAGCGCCGACCACCAGCAGCAGCGCCGCCAGCTTCAGGGGGCGTCGGGCGGTGGGGAGGTGAGCGCGGTGCAGGGGGTGGCCGGAGCGTACGGGCGCTGTCATGTCAGGAGGTTCCGAGTTTCAGGTCCGTGACGGTGCCGTTGAAGCGGTAGTTGGTCCCCTCCAGCTCGACCGGGGCGCCGATCTTGATCGTCTGGTTGCCGAAGACGACCCCACCGGCGGTGCGCCGCCCCTGCCCCTCCAGGACGAAGCGTCCATCGAAGGTGCTGAAGGTCTTCTGGTTGGGGTCGGGGGCGCTCACCACCTTCCCGTCGGGGGTGAGGGTGGAGATGATCCGCTCGAAAGGGAGGATCTCCTTGACGGCCACGCTGCCGTGGGGCTGGTTGCGGATCACGATGGCCACCTTGCCCTCGGCGCGGGCCTGCTGCAGCAACTGCAGGGGGGAGGCGGCGGGGGCACCGCGCACGTCCACCATGACGGTGACGGGCTCGAGGGCGCCGGTGGCCTGGGCCACAGCCCCGCTGAGGCGGGGGCTCCAGATCACGCCCCCGATCGCCAGCAGGGCGGCGACGGCGGCGCCGACGTCGACGAGGCTGAAGGAACGGGACCGGGGCGATTCGCTGGGCATGGGCATGGGAAAGCCCGCGAAGTGTACGCAGCCTTTCCGGGATGCACCAGCCGCACCGGCCGGTCCCGTCCCGGCCGGCGTGTCAGTTCTGCAGGTCCTCGATCATCTGCCCGAGGGCCCGCAGGTTGCCGCCCAGCCCCGCCTCCTCACGCCCGCTCAGGGCCAGGTCCTGCTGCTCCGCATCGGGCTTCTGCTCGAAGCTCCCCGCCAGCCGGAAGCCGTCGGGGTCGAGCCGGTACAGCTCCCATTCGCCCGGGTAGGCGCAGCGCAGGGCGCGGTCGGCCTTGGGCAGCAGGGCGTAGGCGGACCGCCAGCCGGCCAGGAAGCCGCGGCGCCGCTGGCGCGCCACGCTGCCGATGCCCACGGCGGCATCCTCCAGAGCCGGATTGACGAGCACCACGGCACCCCCGTGGCGGCCGCACACCTCCTCCACCAGCTCGTACTCGGCCTGGCTCGCCCCCACCATCAGCAGCACGCCGCTGGAGGGTTCCTCCTGCTGGCGGCGCCGCTGGTCGGAAAAACTGCCGATCTGCTCGGCCAGGGCCGGGGCATCCCGGCGAGCCAGGGCGGTGGCACCGGCATCCGGAAACAGCAGCCGCACCGCGGGCCGCTCCGCCATCAGCCCTTCGAACAGGCGCAGCACCACCGGCATCAGGCGCAGCCCTTCGAAGCGGAACTCCACGGTCCAGCGACCCCCCGATCCGGCCGCCAGGGCCGCCTGGAGGGCCTGGAGGGCTTCGGCTTCGGCGGTGCGCAGGTCGGCGGGCAGCATCGGCTGGCGGCAGGGCTGATCGGACCCTACCCAGGCGCTTCCGCCACACTGCGGCGGGCCAGCTCCAGGGCCGCCGGCAGGCCGGCCAGATCTGCCGGGCTGACCCACGGGCCCAGGCTGATCCGCAGGCCGCTGCTCGCCTCGGCGGGGTCATATCCCATCGCCAGCAGCGCGGCACTGGTGCCGCCGCTGCACGCACCGGCCCCGGCACTGGCGCAGGCCGATCCACTGCTCACGGCGTAGCCCCGGCGTGCCAGCTCCCGCACCAGCCGCCGACCGCCCAGGGGCCGACCGTCCGGCCCGTCCACCAGCACGCTGATGTGGTGCGGCAGGCGCCCGGCGGGGTCGTCCGGCTCCGGGCCGCTCAGCCGCACCCCCTCCAGCCGCCGCAGGTCGGCCAGCAGCTGATCTCGAAGCGCCGCCAACGGGTCGCCACCGCCATGGGCCTTCAGCCGCCGGTCGGCCAGCTCGAGGGCCGCCGCGAAGCCGGCCACCAGGGCCACCGGCTCGGTGCCGCCGCGACGGCCCCCCTCCTGGGCACCGCCGACCAGGGGCTCGAGCCGGACCCCTCGCCGCACCAGCAGGGCCCCCACGCCGCGGGGGCCCTGCAGCTTGTGGGCCGCGCAACTGAGCAGGTCCACCGGCAGCCGGCTGAAATCGACCCGGCGGTGGCCCACCACCTGCACCGCATCAACATGGAAGCGCACGCCGGCCTGACGGCAAAGGGCACCGATCGCCTCGATCGGCTGGAGTGTTCCCACCTCGCTCTGGCCCCAGAGCACCGACACCAGCCGGGTCGGCGGTGTCAGCCGTCGCTGCAGGTGCTCCAGATCGACCACGCCGCGGCGGTCCACCGGCAGGAGCTGCACCTCCCAGCCCTGGCGCGCCAGCGCGGCGGCGGCGGCATGGCTGGCGGGGTGCTCCACCGCCGAGAGCAACACCCGTCCCGGCTCCAGCGGTCCGTCGGAGCCCACCAGGGCGGTGTGGATCGCCTCGCTTCCCCCGGAAACGAACACCAGTTCATCGCCACCGCAGCCAAGCCGGGCGGCGAGGGCCTGGCGGTCACGTTCCAGGCGTTCCGCCGCCGCCAGGCCGTGGCCATGGAGGCTGGAGGGGTTGGCCCAGGCCTCCCGGTGAGCGCGGGCCATGGCCTCCAGCACCGCCTCTGCCGGGGGGGCTGTGGCGCAGGCATCGAGGTAGATCTCAGGGAGCGGGGGCATCGCGGGAGAGCCGGCCGCGGGTGCGGGATTCCAGGGATTCGCCGGCCAGGGCCACCAGATCGTCGAGGGAGCGCCCCTCCAGCAGGGCCATGACGCGGGCCCGGGCTTCGGCGCTGCGACAGGCCTCCGGGCGCAGGCAGCCGTTGACGCAGACGGTGGCGCAGTTAATGGTGTCCGCGAGGGGGGCGGCCCCGCCGTCCACCGGGGCGCTGGGGGGCGTGGCCACCGCCATGGCGGGAGGCACCGCTGTGGCCTGAAGCAGTGCCTCGTCGTCGTCGAACAGCGATGGCGCCATGACCCCGTCGAACACCGCCTCGGCCGGGCCGGTCATGAACACGTGCCCGCTGGCCTCGTCCCACTGGATCTCCAGGGGCCCCCCCGGCAGATCGAGCCGGGCGTGACGGGCGGCCAGGCCGAGCCGATGGCAGGCCACCAGGGTGGCGCAGGCGCCGGTGCCGCAGGCCAGCGTGGGTCCCGCCCCCCGCTCCCAGACCCGCATCACCAGATGGTCGGGGGCGAGCACCTGGACGAAGTGGACGTTGGTGCGGGCCGGGAAGGCCGCATGCACCTCCAGGGCGGCGCCGAGCCCCTCCAGATCGATCGCCGCCACATCGGCGACGGGGACGACGGCATGGGGGTTGCCCATGCCGGCGGCCGCCACCGCCAGGCGCTGGCCCAGCACCTCCAGCTCGCCCACCGGCAGCCCCTGCTCGCCCACCGCCAGGGTGGTGGGCACGGTCTCGGGCGTCAGGAACGGCGGGCCCATGTCGACGCGGATGCGACCGTCCTTTGCGAGTGCCGGCACGATGCGACCGGCGAGGGTCTCGATCTCCCAGCTCCGCGGCGCCTCGTCGCCGTCGCTGTCCGCCAGGAAGCGGGCCAGGCAGCGGATGCCGTTGCCGCACATCTCCGGCTCGGTGCCATCGGCGTTGAAGATCCGCATCCGCAGTTCGCCGCCCTCCCTGGGCGGCAGAGCCAGGATCACCCCATCCCCGCCGACCCCGAAGCGGCGGTCGCAGAGCCGCTGCACCCGCTCGGGGGTGAGGCCGAACAGGCCCTCAGGATCCTCTAAGCTGCGGCAGTCCAGGAGCAAGAAGTCATTTCCCAGACCCTGGTATTTGCTGAATTGGAGCACCTGAAGCACCGTTCCGTGAGTCCTGGAGGTTGGTGTCGATCCTATGCAGAGTTTCTTTGAGCGACGGGGACCCAGGCTCGACACCACCCTGCCCAGTGTGCGCCACGTCCAGGAGCTGATCCGCATCCGCACACCGGTGAACGTCGTCCTGCTCTCCGGCAAGGAGTTCGATGGCATCATCCGCTGGCAGGACAGCCATTTCCTGGCGATGAGCACCGAACCCGGCACGCCGCTGCTGCTGATCAGCCTGGCCGCCGTGGCCTCGCTGCGGGCCCTCAGCTGAGCCTTTCCATGGGCTGTGACACGATCACTCTCATTCCCATTGGCCCGTGACTGACCCCTCCCGCTACCGGCCCGAAGCGATCGAGCAGCGCTGGCAGCTGCAGTGGGAGCAGCTGGGACTGCACGCCACCCCGGAACAGACCGGGGACGCCGACGACACCTACTACGCCCTTTCGATGTTCCCCTACCCGTCGGGGAGCCTGCACATGGGCCATGTGCGCAATTACGTCATCACCGACGTGATCGCCCGGGCGGCCCGCCTGCGGGGACGGCAGGTGCTCCATCCCATGGGCTGGGACGCCTTCGGTCTGCCGGCGGAGAACGCCGCCATCGAGCGGGGCGTCGATCCGGGGGACTGGACCGACCGCAACATCGCCCAGATGCGGGACCAGCTCAAGCGGCTGGGCCTCTCGATCGACTGGGACCGGGAGGTGGCCACCTGCCACACCGATTACTACCGCTGGACCCAGTGGCTGTTCCTGCAGTTCCTGGATGCGGGCCTGGCCTACCGCAAGGAGGCGACGGTCAACTGGGACCCGATCGACCAGACGGTGCTCGCCAATGAGCAGGTGGATGCGGAGGGGCGCTCCTGGCGCTCCGGTGCCCAGGTGGAGAAGCGCCGGCTGCGCCAGTGGTTCCTGAAGATCACCGCCTACGCCGATGCTCTGCTCGACGATCTGCCTTCCCTGGAGGGCTGGCCGGAGCGGGTACGCACGATGCAGGCCAACTGGATCGGCCGCTCCCTCGGTGCCGAGCTGACCTTCACCACAGAGAGCGGTGCCGCCATCACCGTCTTCACCACCCGACCCGACACGATCCACGGGGCCACCTACGTGGTGCTGGCTCCGGAGCACCCCCTGGTGGCCGAGCTGACCACGGACGACTGCCGCCTCTCGGTGACCGCCTTCTGCGATCTGGTCAGCCGCCAGAGCGAGCAGGAGCGGACGGCCGAGGACCGGCCCAAGCGGGGCGTGCCGATCGGCGCCTGGGCGCGCAACCCCGCCAGCGGTGAACGCATCCCCGTCTGGATCGCCGATTACGTGCTGGCCGACTACGGCACCGGCGCCGTGATGGGGGTTCCGGCCCACGACCAGCGCGACTTCGCCTTCGCCCGCCAGTACGAACTTCCCGTCCGGCGGGTGGTGATCCCTGAGGGGGCCGACCCCCATGCCTACGAGGGCCAGGCCTGGACCGAAGGTGGTGTGCTGATCGACTCGGGTGCCTTCGACGGCCTGACCACCACTGAGGCCAAGTCGGCCATCGTCGCCTGGGCCGAAGAGCAGGGCTGGGGCCAGGGACGGGTCCAGTACCGCCTGCGCGACTGGCTGATCTCCCGCCAGCGCTACTGGGGCTGTCCCATTCCCGTGATCCACTGCGACAGCTGTGGCGTGGTGCCGGTTCCCGACGACCAGCTGCCGGTGGAACTGCCCCGGGACATCCCCCTGAGCGGCAAGGGGGGCACCCCGCTGGCCAAGCTGGCGTCGTGGGTGAACGTGCCCTGCCCGAGCTGCGGCGCCCCCGCCAAGCGGGAGACCGACACGATGGACACGTTCATGTGTTCGTCCTGGTACTACCTGCGCTACAGCGATCCCCACAACGACAAGCGGCCGTTCGAGCGCGGCGCCGTCGACCGCTGGCTGCCCGTCGACCAATACGTGGGCGGCATCGAGCACGCCATCCTGCACCTGCTCTATTCCCGCTTCTTCACCAAGGTGCTGCGGGACCGGGGCCTGCTGGGCTTCTCCGAACCTTTCGCCCGCCTGCTCACCCAGGGCATGGTGCAGGGCATCACCTACCGCAACCCGCAGAGTGGCCAGTACGTGGCGCCGGCCCAGGTGGCCGACACCAGCGACCCCCGCGATCCGATCAGCGGCGAGGTGCTGGAGGTGTTCTACGAAAAGATGTCCAAGTCGAAGCACAACGGCGTCGATCCGGCGGTGGTGATCGACCGCTACGGGGCCGACACGGCCCGGATGTTCATCCTGTTCAAGGCGCCTCCCGAGAAGGATCTGGAGTGGGACGACGCCGACGTGGAGGGCCAGTACCGCTTCCTGCAGCGCCTCTGGCGCCTGGTGGACGGGGCCCATGGCCGCGGGCTGCGGCTGCCCGCGCCTGACGCCCCCCAGCCGGCCCCCGATCCCGCTTCCCTCAGCGACGACGAACGGGAGCTGCGCCGGGCCGTGCACACCGCCATCGCCGCCATCAGCGAGGACCTGGAAGGGGAGCTCCAGCTCAACACCGCCGTCTCCGAACTGATGAAACTCAGCAATGCCCTGGGCGCCCACCTGGAGGGGGCCGGCCCGGCCGTGGCCACCGAGGCCCTGGCCACCCTGCTGATCCTGCTGGCACCGTTCGCGCCCCACCTGGCCGAGGAGCTCTGGCAGAAGCTGAACGGCCAGGCGGAGGGTCAGCCCATCAGCGCGGAGGCGAGCGTCCATGCCAAGCGCTGGCCCGCCGTCGATGCGGCGGCCCTGGTCCGCGACACGATCCCCCTGGTGATCCAGGTGAAGGGCAAGATGCGCGGCAGCCTGGAGGTGCCCGCCGACGCCGATGCAGCCACCCTGGAACGGCTGGCCCTTGACAGCGAGGTGGCCCAGCGCTGGCTGGAGGGTCAGCCGCCTCGGCGGGTGATCGTGGTGCCCGGCAAGCTGGTCAACCTGGTGCCCTGACGGCCACCGCCCGTGCCTCAGGCCCGCAAGGCCGCGGCATGGTGGCGCAGGTGGTCGTCCATGAAGCTGGCGATGAAAAAAATAGCTGTGATCGTAGCCCTCATGGAAGCGCAGCTGCAGGGGGTGGCCCGCCCCCTCGGCCGCCGCCGCCAGGTCGGCGGGCCGCAGCTGGGTCTCGAGGAACGGGTCGGCCGTGCCTTGGTCCACCAGCAGGGGCAGCCGCTCCGCCGCCGCGGGGATCAGCAGGGTGGCGTCCCAGGCGGTCCAGGCCCGTGGATCGGTGCCCAGGTAGGCCCCGAAGGCCTTCTGGCCCCAGGGGCAGGCGCAGGGATGGCAGATCGGGGCGAAGGCGGACACCGAGCGATAGCGGCCCGGGTGCCGCAGGGCTGTCACCAGGGCTCCATGGCCCCCCATGGAGTGGCCGCTGATGCCGCGGACCTGGCTCAGGGGCAGCTCCGCTTCCAGCAGGGCGGGCAGCTCCTCCACCACGTAGGCGTGCATCCGGTAATGGCGGTCCCAGGGGGCCTCGGTGGCATCGACGTAGAAGCCGGCCCCCTGGCCCAGATCCCAGCCGCCATCTGGGTCGGTGGGAACACTCTCTCCCCTGGGGCTGGTGTCCGGTGCGATCAGGGCCAGGCCGAGTTCGGCGGCGAGCCGGTGGGCGCCGCCCTTCTGCATCACGTTCTCGTCGGTGCAGGTGAGGCCTGAGAGCCAGTAGAGGGCCGGCACCCGCTCCCCGGCGAGGGCCTGGGGCGGCAGGTACACCGCCAGGGTCGCTGGCCCGTCCAGCTCGGAGGACGGGTGGCGGAAACGGCGGTGGAGACCGCCGAAGCTGCGGTTCTCGCTGAGCAGCTCAAGCATCGGAACGCCGACCTCCGGGGTCGCAGGGTGGTCAGAAGGCGGGGTCAGAAGTGGATCACGGAGCGGATGCTCTGGCCGGCGTGCATCAGGTCGAAGGCCCGGTTGATGTCCTCCAGCCCCATCGTGTGGGTGATGAAGGTGTCGAGGGGGATCTCCCCCTGCTGGAACCGTTCGACGTAGCCGGGCAGCTCGCTGCGGCCCCGCACCCCGCCGAAGGCCGGGCCCCGCCAGACCCGCCCGGTCACCAGCTGGAACGGCCGGGTGGCGATCTCCTGGCCCGCCCCGGCAACGCCGATGATCGTGGATTCCCCCCAGCCCTTGTGGCAGCACTCCAGGGCGGCACGCATCACCTGGACGTTGCCGATGCACTCGAACGAGTAGTCCACACCGCCGTCGGTGCGATCGATCACCACCTCCTGGATCGGGGCGTCGAAGGCCTTGGGGTCGAGGCACTCGGTGGCGCCGAGCTGGCCGGCGATGGCGAACTTGTCGGGGTTGGTGTCGATGCCGATGATCCGCTCCGCCCCGGCCATCACCGCCCCGATGATCACCGCCAGACCGATGCCGCCGAGGCCGAAGACCGCCACGCTGCTGCCCGGTTCCACCTTGGCGGTGTTGAGTACGGCGCCGATGCCGGTGGTGACGCCGCAGCCCAGCAGGCAGACCTTCTCCAGCGGCGCCTCCGGGGCGATCTTCGCCACCGCGATCTCAGGCACCACCGTGTATTCGGAGAAGGTGGAGGTGCCCATGTAGTGGAAGATCCGTTCGCCGTTCCGGGAGAAGCGGCTGCTGCCGTCGGGCATCAGGCCCCGGCCCTGGGTGGCGCGGATCGCCTGGCACAGGTTGGTCTTGCCGGAGAGGCAGAAGCTGCAGGAGCTGCACTCGGGCGTGTAGAGGGGGATGACGTGATCACCCACCGCCAGGGAGGTCACCCCGGGGCCCACCTCCTCCACCACCGCCCCGCCCTCGTGGCCGAGCACTGCCGGGAAGATCCCCTCCGGGTCGGCGCCGGAGATGGTGAAGGCATCGGTGTGGCACACGCCGGTGGCCACCACCCGCAGCAGCACCTCACCGGCCCGGGGGCCCTCCACATCGATTTCGGTGACCTCCAGGGGCTGCCCGGCGGCCCAGGCGACTGCGGCGCGGGATCGTACCATGGCGAAGGGGGAAGGCCCCTCAAGTGTGCTGGAAGACCAGCCCGTCGGGCTGCCCCCAGTCGCCTTTCGCCCCATAGCCCCGGTCGTTGGCGCAGAGGTGCCGCAGCAGCCAGAACACCGGCTCCACCGCCTCCAGCTCCAGTTCCGCACTGATGGCGGCCAGGGAGCGGGGCTGGCCATCGGCGAGCAGTTCCTCCACCCGGCTCTGCAGGGCCAGGATCCCGGCGGCCGCCTGCTTGCCGGCTTCCACCCCGGGCTGGTGGTAGGCGTTGACGTTGACCAGTTCGCCGTAGAGCCCCACCGCCCTCTCGAATAGGCCGATCAGGGCCCCGAGGGCCCGGGCGTCGAAGCGCCGCAGGGTGATGGTGATGCTCTGGCGGGCCTGCTCGGCCAGGGCCGCCCGGGTGCCCTGCAGGAACCCCTCGAGGAAATCGGCGGGGCATTCGCCGTCGATCGTGGGGATCTCCGCCGGGTCCTCCAGCACCTCGATGAAAGTGACGAAGAAGTTGTCGAGGCCATCGCGCAGCTGTTGCACATAGGCGTGCTGGTCGGTGGAGCCCTTGTTGCCGTAGACGGCGAGGCCCTGATGCACCACGACGCCGTCGCGGTCGAGCCGCTTGCCCAGGGACTCCATCACCAGCTGCTGCAGGTAGCGGCTGAACACCTCCAGCCGGTCCCGGTAGGGGAGCACCACCATGTCGCGGCGCCCCTGGCCGCCGCCGGCCACATGCCAGGAGGCGGCCAGCAGGGCGGCGGGGTTGGTGCGCAGGTTGGGAACCCGCGTCAACCGGTCCATCGCGGCGGCCCCGTCGAGGAAGGCACGCAGGTCGGCGCCGATCAGGGCAGCGGGCAATAGCCCCACGGCACTGGTGATGCTGGTGCGGCCTCCCACCCAGTCGAACATGTCGAAGCGCCGCAGCCAGCCGGCCGCTTCCGCCTGCTGATCCAGCCGGCTGCCCCCCATGGTGATGGCCACCGCCTGGGCGCTCCAGTCGCCGCCGGCGGCCAGCACCCGCGCCCGGGCCTGGACCATGCCCAGGTGGGGTTCGGGGGTGCCCCCCGACTTGCTGACCACGATCACCAGCGTGGTGGTGAGACGGTCGTCTAGGGCGGCCAGGGTGCGGGCCATGCCGTCGGGGTCGACGTTGTCGAAGAAGTGGAACGGCAGTCCCACCCCCTGGCGCTCCAAGGCCCTGAGCATCAGCAGGGGGCCCAGGCCGGAGCCGCCGATACCGATCCAGAGCACGTCGGTGAAGGGCCGGCCGCCGGGGGCCGTGACCGTTCCGGTCAGCACATCCCGGCCGAAGGTTTCAAGCCGATCCACCTCCGCGGCGATGGTGGCGGCCACCGCCGGGTCGGGGGCCAGTTCCGGGGCCCGCAACCAGTAGTGGCCGACCTGGCGGCCCTCGTCGGCGTTGGCGATGGCCCCGGCCTCCAGGGCCTCCATGGCGGCGAAGGCGCGGGCGAAGGGGGCTTCGAAGCCCTCCAGGTCCTGTTGCTCCAGGGCCATCCGGCTGACGTCGAGCCAGAGGGCAAGATCAGGGTCGTGCCAGAGCAGCTGGCGGAATCGCTCCCAGAGGGCAGCGGAATCTTGGCCGTTCAACGGCGGCAGCGGGGACATGGCTCCTGGGACGCCGTGACGGGCCCCCGAACCGTATCCATCAGCCTCCACGTTCGGCAAGCGGATCGGCGGATGCGGGCTTTCCACCACGGGGCCGGCTCCGGTAGCGCCCCCGGAGCCGGAGGAATCCGGCCGTGTTCGTTACAATTGATCTAAAGAGCGCCATTCCGCTTGCTGTCCCGCCTCGCCGGAACTAAGCCCCGACGTTCCGGCCGCCGGCCGGCGGTGGCCCCTCTGCGAGGAGTGAGGCACCCAGGCCTCGTTCGAAGCGGCCTGCATCGACATGGCCTGTGGCGGCACGGACTGAGGCTGGGTCTGCTCCTGGTGGCCGGCAGCCTGGCCCTGGTCCCCCTGAGCCGGGAACCCCAGGTGCGATCCCGCAGCCCCTTCCTGCTCACCGATGTCGGTCGCGATGGCAAGGCCTTTCCCCTGATCAGTCCGTCCACCAGCGAAGGGCTGCGGCCCGATCCGGTCGATTTCAGTCCTGAGGAACTGCGGGAGCTCAACCGCCGCTTCGGCGTCCACGGCCCCCAGCCCCGGCTGGCCCAGCTGTTCACCGAAGGCATCGACCAGCTGCAACCCCTGCGCAGCCACACCCTCGGCAGGCTCGAGGAGCTCCGGCCGGTGATCCTCAGCGAGAGTCGCCGCCACCACATCAATCCGATGCTGGTCACCGCCGTGCTCTTTGATGAGCTGCAGCACGCCAAGCCCGGCGAAGACCTGCCCCTGGCGGCCCGCAGTGGCCTGTTCAGCACCCACGGACCCGCCCAGCTCAGCGTCGGCGAGCTCGTCAAGCAGGGGCTCCTGCCCGCCGATGCCACCCCGGAGCAGATCGACGAGGCGCGCATGGAACTCCTCGACCCCGACCGTAACGTCCGCCTGCTGGTGGGCAAGTTCGTGCGGCTGAAGCAGGCCCTGGGTCTCTCCGACAACGCCCTGCTGATGGCCAGCACCTCCCCCGCCGATGCCAAGGCCATCGCCACCCTGGCCTATCTGCACAACGGCAAGCTGGACTACCCCGGACGGGTGCTCCGCTACATGCAGGACCCGGAGCTGCACGCCCTCCTCTACGGCACCCGCAAACCGATCACCAGTCCGCTGATCTGAACCATTCCGCTGATCTGAGCGGGCCCCCGGCGCGGTCCCGATCAGCAGAGCACCCCGAGGGCGGCAAGACGCACCTGCAGTTCCCGCCAGTCGAAGCTGCGCGGATCCATGCGTTCCCCGCCCAGATCCACGTGCTGGTGGGTGGTGATGTTGCTGGCGGGAATGCCGTAACGGCGCATCCAGCGGGCCAGCACCACGGCGAGGGCGTCGTACTGGGCGGCCGTGTAGCCGCTGTGGCTGGAGCCCTGGTTCTCGCCGTCGAGGGGCGTTTCCAGGCTGAGGTGCAGGGCGAAGTTGTTGATGGAGCCGGCCAGCTCCGGGTTGGTCACCACCCAGCGGCCGTTGAAGGCCGAATTGCCGGCGCCGAAGGCCCGCTTGGCCGGGTCCAGAGCCTCCACCACCTGGCCGTCGAGGCCGATCAGGGTGTGGTAGCTCACCTGGTCCTCGTCCCGCGGATGGGGCGTCATGAAGGTGTTGATCGCCGAGTTGATGCCGAAGACGGTCTCGTGCAGCACGACGACCTGGGGGGTGGTGTCAAGCGTCTGGCCGAAGGCATCCCGGCGGAAGCGCTCGCCGTAGTTGCTTGGGTCGATGCGCAGCCGGACGGTGTCGTAGCGCAGTCGCTCCGCCAGGCCCGCCAGGCGGGCGCGCAGGGCCGGATCGGCCTGGCAGGCACCCCCCAGGGGAGCGCGCCAGGCGGCCTGGGGCGGCGGCAGGGCCTGCTCAGGCGGTGAGGGCGACGCCCCCCCATCGGGGGGGGACTGGCGCACCTCCTCGAGCAGATCGAGGAGGGAGGCACGGCCACCGGCATTGCCCGGGGCGCCGAACAGGTCACGGCCCAGCCAGGTGAGTCCCCCCAGGCTGATCACACCCGCACCGGCCACCGCCAGCACCAGGGGGCGCAGGGACGAGGTCATGAATGCAGCGACAGCCAGCGCTGCCGGTTGTCACGGGTGTGGGCGCTGTCGCCTTCGGGATCGATCACCAGCTGCCAGCTGGCGATGGCCGGGGGATCGGGCTGCAGAGCGGTGCTGCGCACCCGGCCCTCCCGGCAGAAGAGCAGCTGCCGTTCCGACGCTGCCGTGGGGATGGCGAGGGCCAGGGCCAGGTCCTCCGGGGTGCGCAGGCGCAGGTCATCGAGGGCCAGCAGCTCATCCCCCGCCTGCAGGCAGGCCCGCTCCGCCGGACCGTCCCGATGCACCCGCTTCAGCCGCATGGTGCCCCCCGCGGGCTCGTCCAGCTGCCAGCCGAGGAAGGGCTCCTTGGCCGGCTTCGGCCGCAGGGCCAGGCCGACATCGGCCAGGTAGGCGCCGAGGTCGGGGTCGTCGGTGCTCTCCAGCCAGTGGGGCAGCAGCTCCGCCAGGTCGGGGGCCTGGCCGGCGAAGGCGTCGATCAGATCGGCGTCGGTGTAGCCGCGCCCCGCGGCCCCGTGGCTGCGCCACAGGCCCCGCAGCACCGCCCCCAGGCTGGAGCCATGGCGCCGCAGGTGCAGGTCGAGCACCAGCGCCACCACGGCCCCCTTGAGGTAGTAGCTGATCTGGCTGTCGGCGGAAGAGGCATCCTGGCGGTAGAGCTTCACCCAGGCCTCCTGGGCGCTCTGCCGCAGTCCCTGGACGCGGCGACCGGGGGTGAGCAGGTAGCGGCTCAGGTCGGCCCCCAGGTCCTCGAGCAGCTCGGCCTCGGTGCCCACGCCGGCCGCCAGGGGCAGCAGCAGATCGAGGTAGGAGGTCACCCCCTCGGCGAACCAGAGACAGGGCACGATCGTGGCCCGCCCGTAGTCAAGGGGCGTGAGCTCGGCGGGCTTGAGGCGCCGCACGTTCCACTGGTGCAGGTACTCGTGGGCCACCAGCTGCAGCAGCTTCCGGCGTCCACCGTGAGCCGCCAGGGCCCGGCGGCCGTACTGGAGCACGCTGGCATGGTCATGCTCCAGCCCGCCGAAGCCCGCCTCCAGCAGGTGCAGAACGAACAGGTAATCGCCGCTGGCGGGGGTGGCCTCCCCCATCAGGCGGCAGCAGGCCAGGGCGATGCGTTCCACATCGGCCAGCCAGGCGCGATCCTGGGCGGGCAGGTCGCCCCCCCAGGTGACCCAGCGGTGCGGCACCCCGGCGACACTGAAGTGGTGGCAGGGATGGGGGCCGGCCTCGACGGGCGCGTCGATCAGCCGGTCGTAGTTGCCGGCAATCCAGGCTCCGTTGCCGTTGCTGGGGAGGGGGACGAAGGCCTGCCAGCCCTCGGGCAGAAGCAGCTCAAGGCGGTGGGGATTCCAGCGTTCGCCCGTGGCTTCCAGCACCACTCCGGCCAGGGCCAGGAAGCCGTGATCGGCGTTGAGGTGGCAGGTGCGCACGCTCAGCTCCATGGCCTGGAGGCGGTAGCGGACGACGAGGGGGGCGAGGCTGGGGAGGGAAAGGTGCCAGCGGGCCTCCGCCACCCTTGTTGGGATGACCTGGCTCCCCCCCTGCTCCACCTCCAGGCCCTCGAGGTGGCGGACGTGGTCACGGATCAGGTAGGAGCCCGGCGTCCAGGCGGGCAACTGCAATTCAAGCCGCTGGCAGCGGGGGGTGAGATGGAGGGTGACCTGGACCCGATGGCGATGGGGCTCGCGCAGATCGAGCAGGACGACCGGCCCGGCGGCCGTGTCGGGTTGGGGTGGGTCGTCAGACACGGAGCTCGATCGACGCCGTGGGGAGGACCAGGCTGGCCTCCTGGAGGGCCGCCCGGGCGGCATAGACCCGGGTGATCCTGCCCAGCAGCCGCTGCAGGCCGTTGTTGCGGCTGATCCGCTGGAGATCGCCCACCAGGGCGAGGGAGCCGTCGTTCTGCTGCACCCATCCCAGGCCCTGGCCGTCACTGAGCTGCAGCTGCAGGGTCACCGCCTGGCGCTCGCCGGCGAATCCGACCAGTTCACCCCCCCACCGCCAGGGGAGCTCGAGGCTGGCGAGGGTGGCCGCTAGGGCCTCGGCATCCCGCAGAACGGTGGGCAGGATGGAGAGATGGGACATGGACGCAATGCCCGATTCCGCTGACCATAGCGATCCCGGCGGGTCTCTCCAGTGGCCGTTGCCACAGCCGCTTCCGGCCGCCGACGCCCCGCTGCGACTGGCGGTGATGGCCTCGGGCGCGGGAAGCAACTTCGAAGCCCTGGCGCGGGCCTGCGGCGATGGCAGGCTGCACGGCCAGGTGGTCGTCCTGGCGGTGAACCGGGCGGACTGCGGGGCCCGGGAGCGGGCTGAACGCCTCGGGATCCCCTGCGAGGTGATCGACCATCGCCGGCAGGCCTCACGGGAGGCCCTGGACCGTGCCCTGATCAGCCTGTTCGAAGCGCATCGGGTCGATCTGGTGGTGATGGCGGGCTGGATGCGCATCGTCACCCCGGTGCTGATCGGGGCCTACCCGGAACGGCTGGTGAACATCCACCCCTCCCTGCTGCCCAGCTTCCGAGGCGCCGACGGGGTGGGGGAGGCCCTGGCGGCCGGGGTGACCCTGGCCGGCTGCACCGCCCACCTGGTGACCGAGCAGGTGGATGCGGGGCCGATCCTGGTGCAGGCGGCGGTGCCGGTGCTGGCGGACGACGACCGCGACCGACTCCACGCCCGCATCCAGCGCCAGGAGCACCGGATCCTGCCCCTGGCCGTCATCCTCGCCGCCCGGCGCCTGGCTCAGGGGTAGAAGGGCAGCAGCGGCAGTCCGGTTCCGGCCTCCAGGCCGCTGAGCAGGTTGAGGCACTGCACCCCCTGGCCGGCCTGGCCCTTGACCAGGTTGTCGATGGCGCTCATGACGATCAGCTGGCCGGTGCGCGGGTCCACCTGGACCGACAGCAGGCAGCGGTTGGTGTTGCGCACCCACTTGGTGGAGGGGTAGACCCCCACCGGCAGGACCTGCACCGTGGGGCTGTAGCGGTAGGAGGCCTTGAGCAGGGTCGTGCAGTCCTCCGCCGTCAGGCCGGGGTCCCGCAGCCGCCCGTACACCGTCGCCAGCAGGCCCCGCACCATCGGCATCAGGTGGGGCGTGAACTGCAGCTGGATCGCCTGGCCCGCCGCCTGGCCCGCCAGCTGCTCGATCTCGCTGGTGTGGCGGTGGCCCACCACGCCGTAGGGCGCCACAGCTTCGGCGGCCTCGGCCAGCAACAGGTTCTCCTTGGCGGCCCGGCCGCCGCCGGAGGTGCCCGTCTTGGCGTCGATGACGATGCCGCTCGTCTCGATCAGCCCCTGCTCGAGGAACGGCAGCAGGGCCAGCAGGCTGGCGGTGGGGAAGCAGCCGGGGGCCGCCACCAGCCGGGCCTCGCGGATCCGCGCCTCCGCCACCTCCACCAGGCCGTAAACGGCTTCCCGGCAGAGATGGTCATCCTGGCGGGCGGCCTGGCGGGCCTCCGCGGCATAGACCTCCTCCCACTGGGCCAGGGAGCGGTAGCGGTAGTCGGCCGAGAGATCCACCACCTTCACGCCGCGCTGCAGCAGTTCGGGGACCAGACCGGCCGCCAGGCCGTTCGGCAGGCTCAGGACGGCCAGATCGGCGGCGGCGGCGATGGCCTCCGGATCCGGCGAGCGCACCACTAGGTCGTCCTCCAGCGGCAGGAAGGGCACCAGTTCGCTCCAGCGCCTGCCGGTGCTGCGCTCTCCGCCAAGAAAGCTCACCGAGAGGTCCGGGTGGCCCTGCAGCAGCCTGAGGGTCTGCAGTCCTCCGTAGCCACTGGCACCGATCACCGCAACGCGCTTGCCAGCCATGCGGAACGCAGAAGAACGCTGGATCGTACCGGCACCCTATAAATGAGGTTCGATCCTTTCAGCGATCGGCCACGTTCTTCGCCCGACCCGGCGCAGGACTTCCTCTTCCACCACGCTCCCTTGACCGTCCTGTCCGGCCCACGCCAGTCCACGGGCATTCACTTCGATGCCATCGCCGATGCCCTGGCGGCCATCCGCAACGGTGAGTCGATCGTGGTGGTCGATGACGAGAACCGGGAAAACGAAGGGGACCTGATCTGCGCGGCCCAGTTCGCCACCCCCCAGCAGATCAACTTCATGGCCACCGATGCCCGGGGCCTGATCTGCCTGGCGATGGAGGGCGAGCGGCTCGATGCCCTGGATCTGCCCCTGATGGTGGATCGCAACACCGACAGCAACCAGACCGCTTTCACCGTGAGCGTGGATGCGGGGCCGGAGCGGGGGGTGAGCACGGGCATCTCGGCGGAGGACCGGGCCCGCACGATCCAGGTGGCGATCCATCCCGACACCCGGCCCGGCGACCTGCGCCGGCCCGGCCACATCTTCCCCCTGCGGTCCCGCCAGGGCGGGGTGCTGCAGCGGGCGGGCCACACGGAGGCGGCCGTCGACCTGGCCCGCCTGGCGGGTCTGTACCCGGCCGGTGTGATCTGCGAGATCCAGAATCCCGATGGCTCCATGGCCCGGCTGGCCCAGCTGGCCGACTACGCCCGCCACCACGGCCTGCGGCTGATCAGCATCGCCGACCTGATCCGCTACCGCCTCGACACCGAGCGGTTCGTGGCCCGCCAGGCGGAGGCCACCCTGCCCAGCAGCTTCGGCCAGTTCCGAGCGATCGGCTACCGCAATGAACTCGACGGCAGCGAGCACGTGGCGATCGTCAAGGGCTACCCCGAACGGGGCCATGGCCCGGTGCTGGTGCGGGTGCACTCCGAGTGCCTCACCGGCGATGCCTTCGGCTCGCTCCGCTGCGACTGCCGCCCCCAGCTGGAGGCGGCCCTGCGCATGATTGAGTCGGCCGGGGAGGGGGTGGTGGTGTACCTGCGCCAGGAAGGGCGAGGCATCGGCCTGATCAACAAGCTCAAGGCCTACAGCCTTCAGGACGGCGGCCTGGACACGGTGGAGGCCAACGAACGCCTGGGCTTCGCCGCCGACCTGCGCAACTACGGCGTCGGCGCCCAGATCCTCAGCGACCTGGGCGTGCGCCGGCTGCGCCTGATCACCAACAACCCCCGCAAGATCGCCGGCCTGGGCGGCTATGGCCTCCAGGTGGTCGACCGGGTTCCCCTGGTGATGTATCCCGGCATCCACAACGCCGCCTACCTGCGGGTCAAGCGCACCAAGCTGGGCCACCTGATGGAGGCGGAATCCCACGGCCTCACGGCGGTGCTCAGCTGGCATGGCCCCCACGACCCCCTGCTGGGGGCCAGCCGTCTGGAGGTGCTGCGGGACTGGTCGCGGCGCAAGGGGCTGCTGCTGGATCGAGAGGAGGATCCCCGCCTGCTGGCCCTGCTCGATCGGCCCGGGCTGGCCCTGTTGCTGGCCGCCCACCAGTCCCGCCAGCTCACGGCCGCCGACCTGGCCGGGCCGCTGATGGAAATGGCCCGCTGGCAGGGCACCACCGGCGTGAACCTGCTGCTGGCGCCCGATGCCCGCCGCAAGGGGCACCCGAGCATCGACCTGGAGCCGGAGCGCCGCCAGCTCACCGACCTGGTCCCGGCGGCGGACAGCGGGGCGGCGGACGGCGATGGGGGAAGCGGGGAGCCCGGCCGGACCCTCACCTGCCCCCTGCTCAACCTGACCCCCGGGGCCTTCATCGTCTGGTCCTGAGGCGCCGCCGGGCCCTGGTGGGTGGACCGGCAGCTCAGGACCAGCGGTGGCTCAGTCCTCGATCGTGACCTTGCGGATCCGGCTGCCGTTCTTCAGGGCCAGCACCACATCGATGTTCTCGGTGTGACCGAACACGGTGTGCTGGCCATCGAGATGGGGCTGGGGGCCATGGCACAGGAAGAACTGGCTGCCACCGGTGTTGCGGCCCGCATGGGCCATCGACAGGCTGCCGGCCTTGTGCTTCTGCGCATTGATCTCGCAGGGAATCGTGTAGCCGGGGCCACCGGTGCCGGCCATGCCGCGGGCACCCTCACGGCTGTTGGGGCAACCCCCCTGGGCCATGAAGCCGTTGATCACCCGGTGGAAGGCCAGGCCGTCATAAAAGCCGTCCTTGGAGAGCTTCACGAAGTTCGCGACGGTACCGGGGGCATCGGCGTCGAACAGATCGATGGTGATCAGTCCGGCGTCGGTGTCCATCAGGGCCTTGGGCACGGTCGAGGAGGCAAACTTCGACTGTATCCGTCCAGGGCTTCCCGCAACCATGGCCACCACCGAGCCCCCTTCCCCATCGCCCCAGGCCAGCGGTCTGCCGACGTCCGACCTTTCCCGGGCCCGCCTCGGGGTGCTCGGTGGCAGCGGCCTCTATGCCATGGAGGGCCTCGAGGACGTGCGCGAACTGACGGTCGACACCCCCTACGGGGCCCCCTCCGACAGCCTGCTGATCGGCCGCATCGGTGATCTGGAAGTGGTCTTCCTGGCCCGCCACGGCCGTCACCACACCTTCACCCCCAGCGAGGTTCCCTACCGGGCCAACCTCTGGGCCCTGCGCTCCCTCGGTGTGCGCTGGATCCTCTCGGTCTCGGCCGTGGGTTCCCTCCAGGAGAACGTGCGGCCCCTCGACATGGTGGTGCCCGATCAGTTCATCGACCGCACCATGCAGCGGCCGCTCACCTTCTTCGGGGAGGGCCTGGTGGCCCACGTCGGCAATGCGGACCCCTACTGCGCCGTGCTCTCCCGGGTCCTCGGCGACGTCAGCGACAGCCTGATGCCGGAGGGGCGCCAGCTGCACCGCGGCGGCACCTACCTCTGCATGGAGGGGCCGGCCTTCTCCACCCGGGCGGAATCGGAGCTCTACCGCTCCTGGGGCTGCACAGTGATCGGCATGACCAACCACACCGAGGCACGGCTGGCCCGGGAGGCGGAGATGGCCTACGCCACCCTGGCGATGGTCACCGATTACGACTGCTGGCATGCGATGCATGACGCCGTCACTGTCGAGCTGGTGATCGACAACCTCCGGGCCAATGCGGCCCTGGCCCAGCAGATCGTGCGGCTGGCCGCCGAGCGGGTGCAGGCCCTGCGGCCCCCCAGCCCGGCCCACCAGGCCCTGCGCGATGCCCTGATGACCCCGGCCGCCCAGGTGCCCCCGGCCACCCGGCGCCGCACCGAGCTGTTCACCGCCCCCTACTGGGGACCGTTCAGCGAAGAGGGCGCGACGACGGCGGCAGGCTGACCCCGAGGGCCTCGAGGCACTGGCGCAGGCCGGGGCCGTGGCGCTCCAGGGCCGAACGGGCCGCCCCGGCTTCGAGGCCGGAGGCGGCCATCAGCAGCGCCAGCCGCACCGATCCCCCGGCCCGCTCCAGCAGACCCAGGCCCTGCTCGCGGGGAACACCGGCCAGATCCTGCAGGATGCGCAGGGCCCGGTCCTCCAGCTTGCTGTTGGTGACGGCCACATCCACCATCCGATTGCCGAAGACCTTGCCGAGGCGCACCATCACGCCGGTGGACAAAATATTGAGCGCCATCTTGGTGGCGGTGCCGGCCTTGAGCCGGGTGGAGCCGGTCAGCAGTTCGGGCCCGCTCAGCAGGCGGATGTCGATGTCGCAGGGCATCGGCACCTGCTCGGCCGGCACGCAGGCCATGGCGATGGTGAGGGCCCCGATCGCCTGGGCGTGGGCCAGCCCCCCGAGCACATAGGGGGTGGTGCCGCCGGCGGCGATGCCCACCAGGGCATCATCCGGGCCGAAGCCCCGCTGGATGAGGTCGTCGCGGCCCGCTTCCCGCAGGTCCTCGAGGCCTTCGGAGCTGCGCAGCAGGGCCGCCGCCCCGCCCGCCAGCACCCCCTGCACCAGCTCGGGGGGACTGCAGAAGGTGGGCGGACACTCCGCCGCATCCAGCACCCCCAGCCGTCCTGAGGTTCCCGCCCCCAGGTAGAAGAGGCGCCCCCCCCGCGCCAGGCGTGCGGCGATGGCATCGATGGCAGCCGCCAGGGCCGGCGCGGCGGCGGCCACCGCCTGCTGGGGCAGCAGGTCGTTGACGCAGAACAGCTCCACCAGGCTCTCGGTCGGCAGCTGGTCGAGGTTCTCGCTGCCCGGGTTGGGCCGCTCGGTGAGCAGGTGGCCCCTGTCGCCGCCGGGGGTACTCAAAGCAGACCTTCGAGGCGACGGCGGAAGGCTTCGAGCTCCGCATCGCCGGCGGGGCCATGGGGATCGGTCACGTCGGAGGCCGCCGGATCCTCCTTCCAGCCCGTCAGCTCCATGTTGCGGGCGGGCGGGGCCAGCAGCAGCCGCTCCTCCTCGCTCTCGGGCATGAACCCGGCGGGAACGAAGCGGGCCTCGTAGCCCGCCTCGGCGCAGAAATCCTCCAGCTCCTGGCGATTGAGGGCCTCGACGCAGGGCACCGGGAAGTCCTGGGCCTCGAGCAGCCCGGCGTAGCGCTCGGCGTCATCCGGGTTCTCGAACAACAGCACCACCGTGCGACCGCCGAGCTCGAGCGAGTGGATGCCTTCCTGGTCGCTGCCCGGATCGAACAGCAGGACATGCACCGGGTTGGGTGGGAGACCGCCGTTTATCACATCGTCAGGGGTGGGGCGCAGGCCAGTGTCTCATCCGTTGGCGGCCGATGGGAGCTTCAGTCCCCGTCCCTCGGGCCGTTCTGCTCCCGGTCCAGCTCCCGCAGGCGCCGGAACAGGGCCTCCTCCGCCTCCGTCGGCCGGTCCGGCACGACGATCCGCACCTCCACGAGCTGGTCGCCCCGCTGCTCCCCCTGGCGCTGCCCCCGCTGTCGCAAGCGCAGCAGGCGGCCGCTGGAGGATCCGGGCGGCACCCGCAGCCGTACGGGCCCCTCCAGGGTGGGCACCACCGCCTGGCAGCCGAGGGCGGCATCGGCGGGGTGGAGGTCGAGCTGGTAGTGCACCCGCAGGCCATCGATGCGCAGCCCCTCCGCGGTGCGCACCCGCAGCTGCAGGAAGTGGTCGGCCCCACCGGCCGCCACCCCGGCCAGGCGCAGCCGCCAGCCATCGCCCGCCAGGGGGGGCGTCCAGACCTCCACCACGGTGCCGTCGCGCAGCTCCAGCTCCAGCCGCTGTCCGCTGAGGGCCTGCTCCGGTGTGAGGGTGACGAGGGTTTCCTCATCCGTGGCGGCCATCACCGGTGGCGGTGAGGCCGGCGCCGTGGTCACCTCGCCGGCCGGGGGGGGCTCCTCCTCGATGGGCTCCTCCTCCCAGTCCCGCGGGCTGCGGCGCTCCTGGCCGAACAGCTCCGCCAGGTAGTCCTCGAAGCGGGGAAAACCCGTGGCGAAGAGATCGCTGTCGAGACCGGCGCTGTCCTGGCCCTCGCCGGCCTCCCAGGCGCGGCGGCGGACCGGATCGGAGAGCACCGCGTAGGCCTCATTGACTTCCTTGAAGCGGGCCTCCGCCACCGGGTCGTTGCCGTTGAGGTCCGGGTGCCAGCGGCGGGCCTGCTGGCGGAAGGCCCGCTTGATGCTGGCGGCGTCGGCGCCCGCAGGCAGGCCGAGCACCTCCCAGTGATCACGGCTGGCGCTGGCCACCGGGTCCGAGGTGGGGGACTGGCTCACGTCCCTCAGCCGTCGGCCCAGGGATCGTCCTGGTCGTAGCGGCCGCCGCCGCGTGGCCGGTGCCGCTCGCCGGAGGGTTCACGGTCGTAGGGCTCCTGGCGATCCCAGGAGCGGCCGTTGTCCCAGCGGCGGGACGGGGGGTCGTCGTCGTAGCCCGCCTCCCGTTCGCTGAAGCGGCCGAGTGGGTAGGGATCCCGCTGCAGCGGCCGGGGCGGGCTCGACCAGGGGTCGGAACGGCCCGATCCGCCCCAGTCGTCCCAGTCGTCATCGGAGAAGAGTTCGTCCTTGAGGGACCCCAGGGTGTTCTTGAGCCCCTGGAGCGGGCCGCTCTCCGCCCGCCGTTCCCCCAGCAGGCGGCGGTTGAGGCCGAACAGGGCCTCCTGCAGCTGGCTCACGGCCAGCTCGAGGTCGGCGGGGTCCTCCTGGGCCAGCACATCCTGCACATCGCGCAGGGCCAGCTCCACGGCGCGCTGCTGGCGGTCGGCACCGGCGGGGCCCAGCTCCAGGGCGGCATCCCGCAGCCGCCGCTCGGCCTGGGCCACCAGGGTCTGGGCGCGGTTGCGGCGGTCGATGACGGCCCGCTTGCGGCGATCCTCCACCGACTTGCGCTCCGCCTCCTCCAGCAGCTTGATGATCTCCTCCTCGCTGAGGTTCGAGCCCCCCTGAATCGAAACGCTCTGCTGGCGCCCGGTGGTGCGGTCGGTGGCGGACACCTGCAGCAGGCCGTTGGCGTCGATGTCGAAGGACACCTGCACTTGGGGCACACCGCGGGGGGCCGGCGGGATGCCGGAGAGGCGGAAGCGACCGAGCGACTTGTTGTCGGCCGCCATCTGACGCTCCCCCTGCAGCACATGGATTTCCACCGACGACTGGTTGGCCTCGGAGGTGCTGAACAGATCCGACTTGCGCACCGGAATCGGGGTGTTGCGCGGAATCAGCACCTTCATCACCCCGCCGATCGTCTCCAGGCCGAGGGAGAGGGGCGTGACGTCGTTGAGCATCAGGTCCCGGAGTTCACCGGTGAGGATGCCGGCCTGCACCGCCGCGCCGATTGCCACCACCTCGTCGGGGTTGACCGACTGGCAGGGCTCCCGCGGAATCAGGGTGCGCACCATCTCCTGCACCATCGGCATGCGGGTGGAACCGCCCACGAGCACGACATCGTCGATGGCGTCGGCACTCAGGCCCGAATCCCGCAGGGCCCGCTGGACCGGGCGCAGCAGCCGGTCGAGCAGATCGGGGCAGAGCCCCTCGAAGGTGCCCCGCTCCAGGGTGGTCTCGATGTGGAGAGGGCCGTCGGGCCCCGTGGCGATGAAGGGCAGCGACAGCGGCGTGCTCTGCACGCCCGACAGTTCCTGCTTGGCCTTTTCGGCGGCCTCGGTGAGCCGCTGCAGGGCTTGGCGGTCGCGGCGCAGGTCGGTGCTGTGTTCGGCGAGAAAGGCCTCGGCCACCCAGTCGACGATTCGCCGGTCCCAGTCGTTGCCACCCAGCTGGGTGTCGCCGCTGGTGGCCATGACGTCGAAGACGCCGTTGGCGATGCGCAGCACCGACACGTCGAAGGTGCCGCCGCCGAGGTCGAACACCAGCACCCGCTTGACGGTGCTGCGGTCGAAGCCGTAGGCCAGCGCCGCCGCGGTGGGCTCGTTGAGGATCCGCTCCACCGTGATGCCGGCCAGGCGTCCCGCATCACGGGTGGCCTGACGCTGGGCGTCGTTGAAGTAGGCCGGCACCGTGATCACCGCCGCCTCGACGGCCTCCCCCAGGTAGGTGGTGGCGTCATCGACCAGCTTGCGCAGGATCGAGGCCACCAGCTCCTCGGGGGCGTACTCCCGTTCCGTGGCCGGGCAGATGACGCGCACGTTGCCCTGGTCGTTGGCCCGCACGCTGTAGGGCACCCCCAGGCTGCCCTCGTCGAGTTCATCCCAGCTGCGGCCGACGAAGCGCTTCAGGTTGGCGAAGGTGTTGCGGGGGTTCAGCACGAGTTGACGGCGGGCCAGCTGGCCCACCAGCAGCTCCTGGTCGCGGCTGAAGCCCACCACCGACGGGGTGGTGCGGCCCCCTTCGGCGTTGGCGATGACCTGGGGCCTGCCGCCTTCGAGCACGGCCACCACCGAATTGGTGGTGCCCAGATCGATGCCGACGATGCGCCCCATGGAAGTCCTGATGGCGGCCCAACGCTACCGGAGCCCGTCGACCGTTAAACCGAGCTTAAACGGGCCGGCTGAAACTCGTGCTGAGATCAGGTGCAACGTCCATGCCGACCGGCATCATTGCTGCATGAGGAGCACCCTCTCCACCGACGCGTTCACCCTCAGACGGCGGCCCCCCCAGGAGAAGCTGGTCGACATCGGCTTCCGCCAGCTGACGCTGGTTCTGGCGGCGTCGGTGGGGATCGTCCTTCTGGCGATCTTCGTGACGGTGTTCAGCGGCGCCAAGGAGGCCATGGCCACCTTCGGGCTCAAGTTCCTGACCACCTCTGCCTGGGATCCGGTCAATGAGGACTATGGCGCCCTGATCGCCATCTACGGCACCCTCATCACCTCGGTCCTCTCCCTGCTGATCGCCGTGCCCATCGGGCTGGGAACGGCGATTTTCATCACCGAAGACCTCCTCCCCCACAGCGTCCGTGACGTGATCGGCCTGCTGGTGGAGCTGCTCGCCGCCATTCCTTCGGTGGTGCTCGGTCTGTGGGCCATCTTCGTGATGGAACCGGCGATCCGCCCCTTCCTCTCCCTGCTGCACAGCACCCTCGGCTGGACGCCGTTCTTCTCCACCGTTCCCCAAGGTCCCGGCACGGCCCCGGCGATCCTGATCCTGGTGGTGATGGTGCTGCCGATCATCACCGCCATCTCCCGCGATGCCCTCAACCAGGTGCCGATCGAGCTGCGCCAGGGGGCCTATGGGGTGGGCACCACCCGCTGGGGCGCCATCTTCAACGTCATCCTGCCGGCGGCCGTCTCCTCGATCATGGGCGGGGTAATGCTCTCCCTCGGCCGGGCCATGGGCGAGACGATGGCGGTGACGATGATCATCGGCAACTCCCTCAATTTCAGCGTCTCCCTACTGGCCCCGGGCAACACCATTTCCTCCATGCTGGCCAACCAGTTCGGTGAGGCCGATGGCATCCAGGTCTCCGCTCTGATGTATGCGGCCGTTGTGCTGATGATCCTCACCTTCGTCGTCAACGTCCTGGCCCAGTGGATCGTGCGGCGTCTCAGCCTTCGCTACTGAACCGAAACCCCTTCCGATCCACTTACCCCCGTTCACGACGTTCCCTGGCCATGTCCGTCTCGACTCCGCCGACAACCCGTTACTTCACGGAAAGGCTCACCCTTCACTACGACCCGTCCCTGAAGCGCAACCGCTTCAACCAGATCGCCACCGCCGTCGCCGGCTTCTTTGCGGTGGTCGCGGTGATCCCCCTGTTCCTGGTGATCATCTACGTGCTGATCCAGGGCGGACGGCTGCTCAGCCTGCAGCTGCTGACCGAGCTGCCCCCGGCGCCCGGCCTCGAAGGCGGCGGCATCGGTAACGCCATCCTGGGCACGATCGTCGTCACCCTGATCGCCTCCGTGATCGCCATTCCGGTGGGGGTCGGCGGCGGTGTCTACCTCTCGGAATATGCCCAGAACGGCTGGTTCTCCCGTTTCGTGCGCTTCGGCAACGATGTGCTGGCCGGGGTGCCTTCGATCATCTGCGGTGTCTTCATCTACTCCCTGATCGTCGCCACCCGGATCTTCTTCGACCAGAGCTTCAGCGCCATGGCCGGCGGCATCGCCCTCTCGGTGCTGATGCTTCCCACCGTGATCAAGACCACCTACGAGGGCCTGCTGCTGGTGCCGCAGGAACTGCGCTGGGGGGCCTACGGCGTCGGTGCCTCCCGCTTCGTGACCATCACCCGGATCACCCTGCCGGCCGCCTTCACCCCCATCGCCACCGGCGTGGTGCTGGGGATCGCCCGGGCCGCCGGCGAAACGGCTCCGCTCATCTTCACCGCCCTGTTCTCCCCCTTCTGGCCCGAGGGGCTGTTCAATCCGATCGCCACCATGTCGGTGCTGATCTTTAACTTCGCGATCATGCCCTATGAGGCCCAGAACGAGCTGGCCTGGGCCGCCTCCTTCGTGCTGGTGATCATGATTCTCGGTGCCAACCTGCTGGCCCGCTGGATCAGCCGGGTGTCGCGCACCTGACGTCCTTTCCTTTCCCATCCCCTCCGGCTCCGATTCACCCCATCCCTCCCATGACTGCTTCCCCTTCCTCCACCGTGGCCAGCGACGTCTGCATGTCTCTGCAGGACGTCACGATCTCCTACGGCAGCTTCGAGGCGGTCAAGAACGTCTTCATGGATCTGCCCAAGGGCAAGGTGACCGCCTTCATCGGCCCCTCGGGCTGCGGCAAGAGCACGGTGCTGCGGGCCCTCAACCGCATGAACGACCTGATCCCCGGCTGCAGCCTCAAGGGTCGGGTGATCTTCGATCAGCACGATCTCTACGACAAGCGGGTGGATCCGGTGGAGGTGAGGCGCCGCATCGGCATGGTGTTCCAGAAGCCCAATCCCTTCCCCAAGTCGATCTACGAGAACATCGCTTTCGGCGCCCGGATCAACGGCTATAAAGGGGACATGGACGAACTGGTGGAGCGCTCCCTGCGCAAGGCGGCCGTCTGGGACGAGTGCAAGGACAAGCTCAAGGAAAGCGGTTTCTCCCTCTCTGGCGGCCAGCAGCAGCGACTCTGCATCGCCCGGGCCATCGCCACCGAACCGGAGGTGATCCTCATGGACGAGCCCTGCTCGGCCCTCGATCCGATCTCGACCCTCAAGATCGAGGAGACGATGCACGAACTGAAGCGCAGCTACACGATCATGATCGTCACCCACAACATGCAGCAGGCGGTGCGTGTCGCCGACATGACCGCCTTCTTCAATGCCGAGGCGGTCGAAGGCGGCTCCGGCAAGGTGGGCTATCTGGTGGAATTCAACGAGACCGAGAACATCTTCAACTCCCCCAGTCAGCAGTCGACCCTCGATTACGTCAGCGGACGCTTCGGCTGACCCCCGCTTCGGGGCGGCGGCATCAGCAAACCGACCGGGACATCCCGCCCCCCACCAGGGGTGGCGCAATTTTCTTGTGTTGAATCCTGGGGCGACGGGCAAAAAAAAGCCGGTCCTGGGGACCGGCTTCTGCAAACGGAGAGGGAGGGATTCGAACCCTCGATAGAGTTGCCCCTATACAGCATTTCCAGTGCTGCGCCTTCGACCACTCGGCCACCTCTCCAGCGGCGAAATGGGGCAGATGGCAATGTAGCAGGGGCTGCACCTGGCCTCCTTTCCCCCAGCGCCTCCGCTGACCCCACGCTCCACCCCCCTGCCCAGCGCCCCCATGACCCGCACCCACCCGATCACGGTCCACTGGCGACAGGCCAACCGTGTCATCCGCCTCGACGTTCCGGAAGGGGAGCACATCCTGCGCAGCTTTGAGGCCCAGGGGGAGCCGCTGCCCTTCAGCTGCCGTAATGGTTGCTGCACCGCCTGTGCCGTGCGGGTGCTGGACGGCCAGATCGACCAGCGGGAGGCCCTCGGCCTCTCGAAGCAATTACGTGAGGAGGGCTACGGCCTGCTGTGCGTGGCCCGGGCTACCGGCCCGCTGGAGGTGGAGACCCAGGACGAGGACGAGGTCTACGACCGCCAGTTCGGCCGTTTCTTCGGCCGCGGTCTTGTGCGTCCCGGCCTGCCCCTGGACGACGAATGAGTTCCCTCTGCCAACGGGCCCTGGAAGGGTCCGGCCTCGACGCCCCCGAACTGGAGCGCTTGCTGCAAGTGGCCCGCGAGGCAGCGGAAGCCGGCGGCCGCGAGCTGCGGCGCCACTTCGGCCGGCTGGAGCAGGTGAAGGAGAAGGGCACCGCGGGCAACCTGGTCACCGAGGCGGACCTGGCGGCCGAAGCGGCCGTGCTGGCGGTCCTGGCGGGCGGAAGCCCCACCGTGGCCGTGCTGGCGGAGGAAAGTGGCCAGCTCGCCGGCCAGGGCGACCTGCTCTGGTGCGTCGATCCCCTGGACGGGACCACCAACTACGCCCACGGCTTCCCGTTCTTCGGCACCTCCGTCGGACTGAGCTGGCGGGGCCTGCCCCTGCTCGGCGCCCTGGAGGTGCCGGTGCTGGAGGAGCATTACTGGGCCGCCCCGGGCCTCGGGGCCTGGTGCAACGGACGCCGGCTGAGCGTCAGTGACTGCGGCGCCCTGGCCGACGCCCTGCTAGCCACCGGGTTCTCGTACGACCGGGTGCGGCGCCTCGACAACAACTACGCCGAGTTCGCCTGGTTCACCCACCGCAGCCACGGGGTGCGCCGGGCGGGGGCGGCGGCGGTTGATCTGGCCTTCGTCGCCGCCGGCCGGGTCGATGGCTACTGGGAGCGGGGTCTATCCCCCTGGGACCTGGTGGCCGGCGTGGTGCTGGTGGAGGAGGCTGGCGGGCAGGTCTGCGCCTATGACGGCGGTCCCCTCGACCTGGCCGACGGACGGGTGATCGCCTGCACCCCCGCCCTGCGTCAGCCCCTGATCGAGGGGCTGGCCCAGTGCCGTCCCCTCACCGGGGCCAGCTTCGGAGCCCCGGAGCTGGATGCCACCGCCGGCGACCCGACCGACGGTGCGGCCGACGCTCCATAGGATCCGCCCCTTCCCACCCCACCGCCCGAGCCTTCCCCTCCATGGCCCTCCAACCTGCCGCCGGCGCCCGGGACCTCAACCCGGGTCAGGTGGACAGCAACCGGCGACTCTGCGACCTGCTGGCCACGGTGTACCGCCTCTGGGGGTACCAGGAGGTGGCTCCACCCACCATCGAGCGGCTCGACACCCTCGAGGCCGGCGGCGCGATCGCCGAACGGGAGCTCGTCCGCCTGGCGGCCGATGAGCCCCTCGGCCTGCGGCCGGAGCTCACCGCCCCGATCGCCCGGGCCGCCAGCACCCGCATGCTCGGCCGCCCCCGCCCCCTGCGGCTCTGGTCCAGCGGCACCACCTTCCGCAGCTTCATCGGCGACGGCGGTGGCCAGCGCATCAGCGAACAGCTGCAGAGTGGTGTGGAACTGCTCGGCGAGCCCTCCCCCGCCGCCGACGCGGAGCTGCTGCATCTGCTGCTGGCCGCCGTGGCGACCCTGGGGCTCGCCTCCGAGCACCGCCCCACCCTGCTGGTGGGCCACCACGGCCTGCTCAGCGCCCTGCTGAGCCAGGTGCCGGCGGAGCAGCGCTCCGCGGCCCGTCATGCCCTCACCGACTTCGATCCCCTCGCCCTCGCCGCCCTTTCCCTCCCCGACAGCCAGCGCCAGCGGCTGATGGCCCTGATCGGCCTGCGGGGTGAGCCGGTGCGCGTGCTTTACCAGCTGGAGCAGTGGCTCGGTCCGGTGCCGCTGCTGGAGTCCCTCGCCGCCACCCTGGCCAGCGTCCAGGAACCGGCCGGTGCCCTGGGGGTGCGGGTGCAGCTGGATCCCACCTTCCAGCCCCACTTCGATCTGTACGACGGGCTGGTGTTCAAGCTCGTCTGCCAGGGCAGCGATGCCCCGGTGGCGATTGCCAGCGGCGGCCGCTACGACGGCCTGGTGGGCCGCTTCTGCAGCGACGCCGCCCAGGCGGCCGGCACCGGCTTCGGCTTCGACGTGGAGGCCATCCGCGATCTGCTCGAATCGGCGACGTCCGGCACGGCCGCCGTGGAGCCCCCGGGTCCCTGGCTGGTGGCCAGCGCCACCCCCGCCGGCCTCGGGGCGGCCCTGCGCCGTATGGCGGAACTGCACGGCGGCGGCGAGGCCGCCGAACTCTGCACCCAGCCCTGCGTCGACCAGGCGGCGGCGGACCAGCTGGCGGCGGAACGGGGCTGCCGCGGTGCCCAGTGGCTGGCTGCCTAGGATCCGGCTGCTCGCTCTTTCGCGTCGATGGCCCATTCGATCGTCACCAACGTCTGTGAGGGCGTGGCCGACTGCGTCGACGCCTGCCCGGTGGCCTGCATCCACCCCGGATCGGGTGCGAACACCAAGGGCACGGCCTTCTACTGGATTGATTTCGACACCTGCATCGACTGCGGCATCTGCCTGCAGGTGTGTCCGGTGGCGGGGGCGATCCTGCCCGAGGAGCGGCCCGACCTGCAGAAGCCCGGCGGCTGACGCCCGCTGGTTCGGAGACCCCACCCTCGCCGGCCTTGAGCCGCCGCGCACCCCCACCTATGTTCAGGGCGATTCTTCTCTTCCGCCATGACGGTGCTGGAACAGGGCCAGATTCAGATCCACACCGAGAACATCTTCCCGATCATCAAGAAGGCCGTCTATTCCGGCCATGAGGTGTTCCTGCGGGAACTGGTGAGCAACGGCGTCGATGCCATCAGCAAGCGGCGCATGGCGGCCATGGCCGGCGACTGCAGCGAAGGGGATGAGGGAACGATCTCCATCCGCATCGACCGGGAAGCCAAGACCCTCACCATCAGTGACAACGGCATCGGCATGACCGCCGATGAGGTGAAGCGCTACATCAACCAGGTGGCTTTCTCCAGCGCCGAGGACTTCCTCGAGAAGTACAAGAGCGAAAGCGACGCCATCATCGGCCACTTCGGCCTGGGCTTCTATTCCAGCTTCATGGTGGCCTCCCGGGTGGAGCTGGTCAGCCTCAGCGCGAGGCCGGAGGCCGAGGCGGTGCGCTGGAGCTGTGACGGCTCGCCGAAATTCAGTCTCGAGGGAGCTGAACGGTCCGAACCCGGCACCGACGTGATCCTGCATCTGATGGAGGAGGAGCTGGAGTACATCGAGCCCTCCCGAATCCGCACCCTGATCACCACCTACTGCGACTTCCTGCCGGTGGCGGTGCAGCTGGACGGCGAAACCGTCAACAAGCGGGAGGCCCCCTGGCGCAAGAGCCCCCGGGATCTGGGCGACGACGACTACATCGCCCTTTACCGCTATCTCTACCCCTTCCAGGGGGATCCCCTGCTCTGGGTGCATCTCAGCACCGACTACCCCTACAACCTGCAGGGCATTCTCTATTTCCCCAGGATCACCGGCCGGGCCGACTGGGAGAAGGGTGAGATCCGCCTCTACTGCAACCAGGTGTTCGTCAGCGATTCGATCAAGGAGGTGGTGCCCCGTTACCTGCTGCCCCTGCGCGGCGTGATCGATTCGCCCGACATCCCCCTCAACGTGAGCCGCAGTGCTCTGCAGACCGACCGCCGGGTGCGCTCGATCGGTGGCTTCGTGGCCAAGAAGGTGGGCGACCGGCTCAAGGAACTGCACCGTGACGAGCCGGCCCGCTACGCCGAGATCTGGGATTCCCTGGCCCCCTTCATCAAGATCGGCGCCATGGAGGACGACAAGTTCGCCGACCAGGTCGCCGACCTGATCCTGTTCGGCACTACCGCGTCGGCCAGCGAGCCATCGGCGGAGGGGGAGGCGGAGGTGGCCCCCGATCCCGTCGCCACCGACGGCCGCACTTACACCACTCTGGCCGGCTACCGAGGCCGGCTGCCGGCCGACAACGCCACTCGCATCCTTTATTGCACCGATGAGGCCGGGCAGGCCGGCGCCCTGGCCCTCTGGAAGGGGCAGGGCGCCGAGGTGCTGCTCGCCGACACCCTGATCGATTCCCAGTTCATCCCCTGGCTGGAGGCCCGCCATGGCGACCTCCGCTTCCAGCGGGTCGACGCCGAACTCGATGACAGCCTGCATGAGCCGGAGAGCGAGCTGGCGGACGCCGACGGCGTCGACAGCGGCGAGAAGCTGCGGAGTCTGTTCAAGGCCGCCCTCGGCAACGACAAGGTCACTGTCCAGGTGCAGTCGCTGAAGGGGGAGGGCTCCCCGGCCGCCCTGATCCTGCTGCCGGAGCAGATGCGCCGTCTCAACGACATGGGGGCCCTGATGGAGCAGCGGCTGCCGGGTCTGCCCGACCACCACGTGCTGCTGGTCAACCGCCGCCACCCGCTCGTGGAGGGCCTGCTGAAGCTGTCCTCCGGTGCCGTGATCACCGGGGGCGGCAGCTCCCCCAGCCTCCAGCTGGCCGAAGATCTGAGCCGCCACGTCTACGAGATGGCACGCCTGGCCGTGGGGGGCCTGGAGCCCAACCAGCTGGCCGGCTTCCAGCAGCGCAGTGCCGACCTGATGGGACAGCTGATGCAGCGCGGCCTCTGAGGCCGGGGGGTCTGGCGGGTCTGGCGGGTCTGGCGGGGCAGCCCGCCTAACATGCCCCTATGGCGGCCCGCCCCCCCTTCTCCAGCCTGCGGCGGTGGCGGTCGCTGCCGAAGCTGCTGACGACCGGCCTGCTGGCCCTCCTTTCGGCCACGGTCCTGCTGGTGCTGCTGCCCGCCTCCGGCCTCTCCAGCTCGGGGATGTCGGCAAGTCCGGTGGCAGCGGCCGACCCGGTGACGGTCCGGGTGCTGATGCCCGCTCCCCTGGCCGATGCGGTGGCCGCTCCAGTGGCCCAGTTCAACGCCAGCTCCCCCGGGGTGGTGCTGGAGGTGATCCGCGGCCCCCTGGACACCGAAACCATCTCCGATCTGGCCACCGGCAGCCTGCTGTTGGGGGAGGTCCCCTTCGACCTGCTGCTGGTGGATGTCAGCTGGCTGGCGAGGTACGTTGCCGCCGGCTGGTTCGAGCCCCTGGAGCGCTGGTTCGGGCCGGAGGTGCTGGCGGCGATGGAGGCCGGCGCCCGCCTGGGCAATGGCCTTGACGGCCATCTCTGGCGTATGCCCCTCACCGGTGACACCGGCCTGCTCTACTGGCGCACCGACCTGATGGAGCGCCCCCCACGCGACACCGAGGAGCTGGTGGCGATCTCCCGGGACCTGCAGCGCCGCGGCAGGGTCCGCTGGGGCTACCTCTGGCAGGGGCGCCAGTACGAGGGGCTGAGCTGCGTGATGGTGGAGGTGCTCCACGGCTTCGGCGCCCGCTGGTGGAACGGCTCCACCGCGCGCACGGAGCTGGACAGTCCGGAGGCGGTGGCGGCGGCGCAGTGGCTCGCGGCACTGCTGCAGGACGGGGTGAGCCCACAGGCGGTGGCCAGCTACGCCGAGAACGACGCCCTGCAGTCCTTCGCCGCCGGTGACGCCGCCTTCCTGCGCAACTGGCCCTACGCCTGGCGGGAGATCGAGAAGGGCGGGGGGCCGGTGAAGGGCAAGGTGGGCGTCACGGCGATGGTGGGGGCCCCCGGCGAGCAGGGGGGCGGCACCCTGGGCACCTGGGGCCTCTCCCTGATCAAGGGCAGCCCCCACCCGGAGGAAGCGGTGGCGGCGATCCGCTGGCTCACCGGTCCGGTCGTGCAGCGCCAGCTCGCCATCGAGCAGGGCTATGCCCCCACCTGGAGCACGCTCTACGACGATCCCGACCTGCAGCGCCGTGCCCCGCTGCTGACGGTGCAGCGCCAGGCCCTCCAGCATCCCCAGCTGCGGCCTCCCACGCCGGCCTATGCCCAGCTGAGCGATCTGCTGGCCCGGCAGGTGAACGGCATGCTCACCGGCCAGGGGGGTTCCGGCTCGACCATGGCGGCCGCCCAGCGCCAGAGCCTGCAGGTGCTGCGTTCGCTGGCGGGACCGGCGGGCGACACTGCAGACGGCCGCCCTGCCGTGGACCGATGAAAGCCCGCACGGCCAGCCTGCTGCTGATGGCGCCCGCCCTGCTGCTGCTGGCGGCGGTGTTCCTCTATCCCCTGCTGCTCTACGGCTGGCTGAGCTTCCAGGCCAGTTCGGTGCTCACCGGGCTTGAGCCGGTGCCGAACGGGGGCGCCAACTGGGGGCGGCTGCTCGATGACGCCCGCTTCTGGACGGATGCGTTCCAGACCCTGCGCTTCGCCGTCTGCTCGGTGGCGCTGGAACTGGTCGGGGGCCTGGGGCTGGCCCTGCTGCTGCATCGCCCCCTGCGGGGGCGGGGAACCCTCCGGGCCCTGACCCTGCTGCCCTGGGCCCTGCCCACCACCGTGATGGCCCTGGGCTGGCGCTGGATCCTCAACGATCCCCACGGCCCTCTCAACGCCGCCATCCGCTTCCTCGGCGGCAGCAGTTACGGCTTCCTCTCCACCCCTGCCACCACCTGGTTCTTCGTGGTGCTGGCGGACGTCTGGAAGACCCTGCCGTTCGTGGGGCTGCTGCTGCTGGCGGGCCTCCAGACCATTCCCGAGGATCTTGAGGAGGCCCTGCGGCTGGAGGGGGCCGGCCGTCTGCAGATCCTGCGCCGCCTCACCCTGCCGCTGCTCGTTCCTTACCTGGCCCTGGCGGTGCTGTTCCGGCTGGCCCAGGCCCTGGGGGTGTTCGACCTGATCCAGGTGCTCAGCGGCGGCGGGCCGGCCGGCAGCACCGAGAGCCTGGCCCTCTACGCCTACCTCAATGCCATGCGCTTCCTCGACTTCGGCTATGCCGCCACGGTGATGCTCGCCACCTTCCTGCTGCTGCTGGTGCTGGTCGGCGGCAGTTGGTGGCTCTGGCGGCGGGGAGATCTCCAGGGCCGCCGGGAGGGTGCCGCATGAGGCTGCTGGTTCTGCTCTGGAGCCTGGGGCCGCTGCTCTGGCAGCTGCGCACCTCCCTGCTGCGGCCAGAGGCGCTGTTGGCGCCGCTGCTGGAGGGCAACCCCTGGACGCTGGCCAATTACCGGCTGGTGCTCTCCGGCGACCCGCCCTTCTGGCGCTACCTGGGCAACAGCACCCTGGTGGCCCTGGCCACCACCGTGCTCACCCTGCTGCTGGCGGTGCCCTGCGCCTACGGACTGCAGCAGCAGCGCGGCCTGCTGCGCTGGGGCGTCGGCCTGGGGCTGGTGGCGGCGGCGATGGTTCCCACCGTGCTGCTGTTCCTGGCCCTGCTGGAGATCGCCCGCCGCTTCGACCTGGCCAACGACCTGTTCGCCCTCAGCCTGCCCTATGCGGGTCTGTCGCTGCCGCTGGCGGTGCTGCTGCTGCGCGCCGCCTTCGGCGATCTCCCTGCCGAGCTGGAGGACGCGGCCCGGCTGGAGGGTCTGGGCCTGGGCCAGCGGCTGCGGCACGTGCTGCTGCCCCTGATGGGCCCAGCCCTGGCCAGCACGGGGATCCTGGTGTTTCTGGCCAGCTGGAACGAGTACGCCATCGCCCTCACCTGGATCAGCCGCAACGACCTGCTCACCCTGCCGATCGCCATCGCCCGGATCGGCGGCGGCTCGGTGTTCACCATCCCCTATGGCGCCTTCGCCGCCGCCACGGTGATGGGCAGCCTGCCCCTGCTGCTGCTGGTGCTGCTGGCCCAGCGGCCGATCGTCTCGGGGCTCACCCGGGGGGCGGTGAAAGGATGAGCGCTTCCGGGGATGCCGGTCTGGAGCTGCGCCGGCTGGGCCGGGAGGTGGGGGGACGCCGACTCCTCGACGGACTCGATCTGACCGTTGCCCCCGGGGAGTGCCTCGCCCTGCTCGGCCCGAGCGGCTGCGGCAAGTCCACCACCCTGCGGCTGGTGGCGGGGCTGGATCCCGCCAGTACGGGGCAGGTGCTCCTGGATGGGGGGGATCTGACCCCCCTCAGCCCCGGCGAACGGCAGGTGGCGATGGTGTTCCAGAGCTACGCCCTGTATCCCCACCTGAGCGTCGAGGGCAACCTGGAACTGGGGCTGAAGGTGCGCGGCGTGGCCGCCGCCGAGCGCCAGCGACGGCTCGGGGCGGTGCTCGAGCTGCTGCAGCTCGCGGAGTTGCGCCAACGCCGCCCCGCCCAGCTCTCCGGCGGCCAGCGCCAGCGGGTGGCCCTGGCCCGGGCCCTGCTGCGCCAGCCGCGGATCATGCTGCTGGACGAGCCGATGAGCAACCTCGACGCCCAGCTGCGGGAGGAGCTGCGGCCGGAACTGCGGCGGCTGGTCTGCGGCCGGGAGCAGCCGGTGATCTACGTCACCCATGACCAGCAGGAGGCGGTGGGCATGGCGGACCGCATCGCCCTGCTGGACGGGGGCCGGATGCAGCAGGTGGGCAGCCCGAGGGAGCTCTATGCGGATCCCGCCAACCGCTTCGTGGCCGCTTTCCTGGGGCGGCCGGCGATCAACCTGCTGGCCGTCGCCCCGGGGCGCCAGCTGGGCCTGCGGCCCGAGCATCTGCACCTGGCCGAGGAGGGGCCGGTGGAAGCCCGGCTGCTGCGGCGCGAATGGTGGGGCCACCAGCAGCTTCTCTGGCTCGACAGCCCCTGGGGCCCGGTGCGGGTGCTCTGCGGCCCCGAGCAGCCCCTGCCCGCGGAGCCGCGCCTGGGTTGGCAGCGGCAGCATGAACTCTGGTTCGACCCCCTCAGCGGCGCCCGGCTCCATGGCCAGGGGCCCGTTTGATAAAGTCGCAGGCTGGCTCAGGCCTGCATCGTCCACCGTCGTCACATCGTCATGTCCCGGGTCTGTCAGCTCACCGGCAAGCGCGCCAACAACGGCATGGCCGTCAGCCATTCCCACGTGCGCACCAAGAAGCTGCAGCAGGTGAATCTGCAGGAGCGGCGTCTGTGGTGGGCCGAGGGCAACCGCTTCGTGAAGCTGCGCGTGTCCACCCGCGCCCTCAAGACGATCCAGAAGAAGGGTCTCGGCGCCTACGCCAAGGAGCTCGGCGTCAATCTGGCCAAGATCTGATCGGATCCCCCGGCCGGCCCCGCTAGGGTCCGGCCCTGATCGGAGCCTGGTTGTGAACCGTCGGACGTTTCTGGGGGGATCCCTGCTGGCCGCCCTCAGCCTGCTGGTCCGGCCGGCCCGGGCCCGGGCCATGGGCGGCACCCTTCCGGAGATCGGCCAGCCGGCCCCCGCCTTCGACCTTGACGGGGTCGCCCCGTCTGCGGATGGCACGGTCGTGCCGACGCACCTGGGCCAGGCCGACTTCCGGGGCCGCTGGCTGGCCCTGTACTTCTATCCCAAGGACTTCACCAGCGGCTGCACCCTCGAAGCCAGGGGTTTCCAAAGGGACCTGGGGGCGTTCCATGACCGCAACGCCGAGGTGGTCGGGGTGAGCGCCGACGACCCGGAGGCCCACCTGTCGTTCTGCGGCAGCGAGGGTCTGGCCTACCCGTTGCTGTCGGATCCGGGCGGGGCCACCAGCCGTCGCTACGGCTCCTGGCTGGCGCCCTTTTCCGCGCGCCACACCTTTCTGATCGATCCGCACGGGGTGCTGCGGGCCAGCTGGGTGGCGGTGCGGCCGTCCGGCCACAGCCAGGAGGTGCTCGCCGAATTGGATCGCCTGCAGGGGGAAACGGCGGCCTGAGCCGTCGCCCCACCATCAGGGCCAGCTGGAAGTGGGAGTTCAGCCCTTCAGGCTGTCCAGCACCGCCCGGTGGACCTGGCACTCCTGCCGCAGGGCGGCGATGCCCGCCTGATCCGGTGGCTGGTCGAGCACGGCGGCCCAGCTGTGCTGGAGGCCTGGGGGCGGCGCCGTCTCCAGGTCGTGGCAGGGGCAGCCGATGCCGGCGGCCGCGGCGGCCACCTTGGGGTCGTAGCTGAGGGCGGCGCAGGGGCTGCCCGCCAGGGCCGCCAGGATCAGCCCGTGCAGCCGCATGGCCAGCACCAGGCCCGCCTGGGCGAACGCGTTCATGGCTTCCTGCGGGGTCGCGGCCGCCAGCTCCCGGCTGCGGTCGGCGAGGGCCGGCCCCACCAGACCCTGGCGGCTGAGGTCGGCCAGCAGACCCCGGTCCTGGTCTTGGTGGAAGGGCAGCCAGTGCACCTCCCGGTCGGCGGCCACCGCCAGCCCCTCAAGGGCCTGCAGGTAGGGCCTCCAGGTGTCGGCATCGAGCTGGCGCACCGGGCGGAAGCAGAGCACGATCGGCCCGCCCCGGCCGGCCCAGGCGCTGGGGGGCAGCGCCCAGACCGGATCACTCCCCAGGCGGGCCTTCACCCCCCAGCCCCTCGCCTGGGCTGCGGAGGCCGGGTCCCGCCAGCTGATCGCCGTGGCCAGGGGCAGCAGCCCCCGCACCAGCAGACGGCTGCGGCGGCGGCGCAGGGGGCCCAGCCCCTGGCCCCAGAGAAGCACGGGCTTGCCCCGGGTCCGGGCCGCCAGCATCAGGGCGCCGTAGTACAGGAGGCTGCGGAAGCTGGTGGCGTCCTGGAGCAGGCTGCCGCCGCCGAGCACCAGGGCGTCGCAGCGGCCCAGGGCGGCCAGCACGTCCTTCAGCCGGCGCCGGTCGGTGGTCTCCACCCCGAACCGCTCCCGCACCAGGGCCTGGTCATGGGCCGTGACCAGGGGACGGCAACCGCCCGGCAGCTGACCCAGCAGTACCTCGAGCAGGGCATCGTCACCGAGGTTGTGCTCTCCGTAATAGCCGCAGATCAGAGCACGCATCCGACGCAGCGGTGGTTCCGGCTCCGTACATTACGGATCGCACCAGGCCCCGCCCATGCACGCGCTGTCGCTGCCCACCTGGTGGATCCACATCACCTCGGTGCTGGAGTGGATGCTGGCGATCCTGGCCGTGCAGGCCTTCGGCAGCCGGCGGCGGGAGGGGGGCTGGCGCTGGCTGGCCCTGGCGATGGTGCCGGCGCTGGTGAGCGCCATGGCCGCCTGCACCTGGCATCTGTTCGACAACAGCGAGGCCCTCAAGGGCCTGGTGGTGCTGCAGGCCGCCCTCACCGCCCTGGGCAACGGGGCGATGGCCCTGGCCGCCTGGAACCTGCTGCGCCAGCAGCGGCTCTCCCCGGAGGACGAACCCTCGTGACCCTGCCCCTGGCCGCCTGGTTCCAGGGCCTCGGCGCCATCGATCCAGCCCCCTTCTTCGTTCTCTCCCTGCTCCCCTACCTGGCCTTCCTCTGGTGGGCCCGCCAGGTGCGGGCCTTTCCCCGGCTGGCGCTGCGGGGATTCCAGCTGACGCTGCTGTTCGTGGCGGTCACGATCGCCGCCGCGGTGGTGGCCCAGCAGTTCTACGGCCGGCAGCTGGCGGACGTCGATCCCCTGCACGGCGGTGCCGAGGCCTTCCTGACCCTCAGCAACCTGGTGGTGCTGCTCGGGTTCCGTCTGCTGCCCTCGCAACCTCCGCCTGGGGGCTCAGCCGGCAGCCAGGTGAACAAGTCTTAAGGGGGCGGGGCACGGCTGCCGCTGACCCGGAAGATGGGGCGTCGGCAAGTGCATCATGATCGCTCCTCTCCTGGCCATGGCTCCCGCTTCGATCAGCTGGTCCCCGAAGGTGGCCCTGGTCATGATCGTCTGCAACGTCATCGCCATCGCCATCGGCAAGGCCACCATCCAGCAGCAGAAGGAGGGCCTCAAGCTGCCCAGCGACAACTTCTTCGGCGGCTTCAGCCATGGCGCCATGCTCGGCACCACCAGCCTGGGCCACATCCTGGGCATGGGCGCGATCCTGGGTCTGGCCTCCCGCGGCGTCCTCTGAGGTTCGAGCTGCGGCCGGCGCTGAAAGCTCAGCGCCAGCCCAGCAGGTACGGCATCGCCCGCAGGCCGTAGCGTTCGAAGCGATAACCGAACAGCAGGGCCGAGAGATCCTCCGCCCTGCTGCTCTCCAGCCCCCGCAGCACCTGGTCGAGCCGGCCATCGGCCCCGGGCCCATGCAGACCCAGCCAGGTGCGCCGGGCCAGGCGCCCGCTCAGCGACCAGCGCCAGCCCAGGGCACGGCGCAGTAGGGGCGCGTACTCCCGCAGGGGCCGCTGCGCCTGCTGAGCCGAGATTGAACGTCCTGTGGCTCTGAGGGCCTCCTGCAGCAGGGGAGCCAGCACGGCGCTGCTGGTGAGGGCGTGGCGGATCCCTTCGCCGCCGAGCAGGTTGGCGGTGCTGACCGCATCCCCCAGCCCCACCACTCGGCCCCGCTGGTGGGGCTCCCGGCGCAGGATCGTGCTGCGCACCAGGCCGCCGTGGCGGTCGAGCACCTCGAAGGGCTCGCCCTCCGCGCCGCCACCAGCCAGCAGCCGGCGGCCCAGGTCGCCGATCAGCCCGCCCAGGGGCGGCTGGCGCCGCTGGCCATCCACCAGCCGGCAGACGCCGAGCTTCAGCACCCCAGGCTGCATCGGAAAGATCCAGCCGTAGCCCTGGGGCACCCAGTCGCTGCCAAGGCAGAAGCTGAGCCGGTCGGCCCAGCGCTCCCAGCAGGAAGGGGACACCCGCAGCAGCCATTCCAGGCCGGCAGCCCGCACCAGAGCATCGCGGCGGCGGTCCGTCACCGGCGGATCCCCCAGCAGGGCCCGCTCGTGGCCGCTGGCATCCACGGTCCAGTCGCTGCGGACCTCAAGGGTGCTGCCGTCGGAGCGGCGCAGCATGGTCACCACCTGCTCGCCCTCCTGGCGGCTGGAGCAGGCGTGCAGGCCCAGGCGCACCCGGCCGCCCCAGCGGCGGCACTGGTCGGCCTGCCAACAGCGCAGGGCACCGAAATCCAGCACCACCCCGAGGGGCTGCGCGGCGGCCCAGCGCCGGGTGGCGGCCCCGGGACCGATCAGCTGCCATTCCCGCCAGCGGCTGCCCACCACCTCCGCCGGCAGGCCCAGGCTGGTCATGGTCTCGATCGGCAGGGCGGCGCTGCTGAAGGCGGAGCGGCTCAGGTCGTCGAGCCGGTCGACCAGCACCACATCCACCCCCTGGAGGGCCAGACGCCGGGCCAGGTCACCGCCGGACGGTCCGGCCCCCACCACCAGCACCTGGCAGCGCAGGAACGACTCAGACGGCAAGGGCGGTGGGAACGGTGGCGCGGAAGACGGGCCCGAAGCGTTCGAGGATGCGGTCAGCCATCTGGGAGGGGGTCAGCCCCAGCTTCTCCTTGCTCTGGTCGGGGCTGGCGTGGTCGACCAGGACATCGGGGATGCCGATGCGCAGGACCGGCACAGGCAGATCGTGGTCGTTCAGGGATTCCACCACGGCGGCACCGAAACCACCGGGCAGGGCCCCCTCCTCCATCGTCACGACCCGGCCGATGCGGCGGGCCAGGGGCAGGATCAGCGCCTCATCGAGGGGCCGCAGGAAGCGGGGATTGATCACCGCCGCCCGCAGACCCTTCTCCTGCAGCAGACCGGCCGTGGCCATGGCCGGCGCCACCATGGCGCCGTAGGCCACGATCAGCACGTCATCGCCGTCGGTGAGCAGCTCACCGCGGCCGATCTCCAGGGGCTGCCAGCCCTCGTCCATCAGCGGCACGCCTTCCCCTTCACCCCGGGGGATGCGGATGGCACAGGGGCCATCGTGGGCGATCGAGGTGACAAGCATGCGCTGCAGTTCGGCCTCGTCCTTCGGGGCCATCACCGTGAAGTTGGGCACGGCCCGCAGGTAGCTGATGTCGTACTGGCCCTGGTGGGTGGGGCCGTCGGCGCCGACGATGCCGGCCCTGTCAAGGACAAAGGTGACAGGCAGCTTCTGGATGCCCACGTCGTGGATGAGCTGGTCGTAGGCCCGCTGCAGGAAGGTGCTGTAGATCGCCACCACCGGCCGCAGGCCCTCGCAGGCCATGCCGGCCGCCATGGTGACGGCGTGCTGCTCGGCGATGCCGACGTCAAAGTACTGCTGGGGCAAGGCCTTCTCCAGCAGATCCAGGCCCGTGCCGGTGGCCATGGCGGCGGTGATGCCCACCACCCGGGAATCCTGCTCGCAGATCTTGACCAGCGTCTGGCCGAACACCTTGCTCCAGCTGGGGGGCTTGGGCTTGCTGGAGGGGTAGGCCTTGCCGGTGGCCAGGTCGAAGGCCGACTGGGCGTGGTAGCCGACCTGGTCGGCCTCGGCGTAGGGGTAGCCCTTGCCCTTGGTGGTGGCCACGTGCACCAGCACCGGGCCCTCGCAGCGGTGGGCCGCCTGGAAGGTGCGCACCATCTCTGGGATGTCGTGGCCGTCGATCGGGCCCACGTAGGTGAAGCCCAGCTCCTCGAACACGGCCCCCACCTTGGGCACCGCCAGCCGCTTCATGCTCTCCTTGAGCGTCTTGAGCTCGGTGGGCAGCTCCCCGTGCAGGAAGGGCAGGTGTTTCACCGCCTCCTCGGCGCTGCCGGAGAGGAACTGCACCGGCTTGCTGAGCCGCATGCGGTTGAGGTGGGTGGAGAGGGCCCCCACCGGCGGTGAGATCGACATGTCGTTGTCGTTGAGCACCACCAGCAGCTTGGTGCGCGGCAGGTGGCCCGCATGGTTGATCGCCTCCAGGGCCATGCCGCCGGTGAGGGCGCCGTCACCGATCACGGCGACGCATTTGAAATCTTCTCCGCGGCGGTCCCGGGCCAGGGCCATGCCCAGGGCGGCCGAGATGCTCGTGGAGGCGTGGCCGGCGCCAAAATGGTCGAAGCGGCTCTCGCTGCGCTTGAGGTAGCCCGCCACGCCGCCCTGCTGGCGCAGGGTGTGGAAATCCTTGTAACGGCCCGTCACCAGCTTGTGGGGATAGGCCTGGTGGCCCACATCCCACACGACCCGGTCGTGCTCCAGATCGAGGGTCTGGTAGAGGGCGAGGGTGAGTTCCACGACCCCCAGGCCCGGACCCAGGTGCCCGCCGCTGGTGGCCACCACCTCCAGGTGCTTCTCGCGGATCTGGCGAGCCATGGCCTCGAGTTCTGCGGTGCTTAGGCCGTGCAGCTGATTCGGATGGCTCAGCTCGCTCAGATGCATGCCCTTCCTTGCTTCCAGGTGGCCAATCTACGGGGTTCGCCCCGACGCACGGCGACGGACGCCACCGTTCCGGGGTCGGGTTGCGACACTGGAACGATGACCATGGCCGACGACGACGCTTTCCCCGGGGCGACCGCCTACCTGCAGCGGATCATGCGGGCCCGGGTGTACGACGTGGCGATCGAGTCCCCCCTCGATCCCGCCCCCAACCTCTCCCGCCGGCTCCACAACCAGGTGCTGCTCAAACGGGAGGATCTCCAGCCCGTGTTCAGCTTCAAGCTGCGCGGCGCTTACAACAAGATGGCGGGCCTGGAGCGCGCCGAGCTCGACCGGGGGGTGATCGCCGCCAGCGCCGGCAACCATGCCCAGGGGGTGGCCCTGGCGGCCCAGCGGCTGGGCTGCACCGCCGTGATCGTGATGCCGGTCACGACGCCGGAGATGAAGGTGCGGTCGGTGGCGGCCCGGGGGGCCGAGGTGGTGCTCCACGGCGACACCTACGACGAGGCCTGTGAGGAAGCGCACCGCCTGCAGCGCCAGCGGGGCCTCACCTTCATCCATCCCTTCGACGACCCCGACGTGATCGCCGGCCAGGGCACGATCGCCCTGGAGATCCTGCGCCAGTGTTCCGATCCCCCCGATGCCATCTACGTGGCGGTGGGCGGCGGCGGCCTGATCGCCGGGATCGGCGCCTACGTCAAGAGCCTCTGGCCCCGGGTGGAGGTGATCGGGGTGGAGCCGAGCGATGCCGACACCATGACCCGCTCGCTGGCGGCGGGGGAGCGGGTGCGGCTGGAGCAGGTGGGCCTGTTCGCCGACGGGGTGGCCGTGCGGCAGGTGGGCGCGCACACCTTCGCCCTGGCCCAGCGCTGCGTCGACCGGATGGTCACGGTGGACACCGACGAGATCTGCGCCGCCATCAAGGACGTCTTCGAGGACACCCGCTCGATCCTGGAGCCGGCCGGCGCCCTCTCGGTGGCCGGGATGAAGAAGGACGTGGCCCAGCGGCAGCTCCGGGACCGCACCCTGGTGGCGGTGGCCTGCGGCGCCAACATGAACTTCGACCGGCTGGCCTTCGTGGCCGAGCGGGCCGAACTGGGCGAGGAGCGCGAAGCCCTGCTGGCGGTGGAGATTCCGGAGAAGCCCGGCAGCCTGGCCCGCTTCTGCGCCGTCCTCGGCCAGCGCAGCCTCACCGAGTTCAGCTACCGCCTCGCCGACCCCCAGCTGGCCCACATCTTCGTGGGGGTGCAGATCAGCGGCCACCAGGACACCCGACAGCTGATGGAAGCGCTTGAGTCCCAGGGATTTCCCTGCCTCGACCTGAGCGGCGACGAGCTGGCCAAGCTCCACCTCTGCCACATGGTGGGCGGCCGGCTGCCGGCCAGTGCGGGGGCGGCCCTGAACCAGGGGGAGGAGCGGCTGTATCGCTTCGTGTTCCCGGAGCGGCCCGGGGCCCTGATGGCCTTCGTGAACGCCCTGCATCCCAACTGGAACATCAGCATCTTTCACTACCGCAACCACGGCGCCGACGTGGGCCGCATCGTGGTCGGGGTGCAGGTGCCTCCGGGGGAGCTGGAGGCCTGGCAGGCCTTCCTCGCCGACCTCCCCTACCAGCACTGGGAGGAAACGTCCAATCCGGCCTATCGGCTGTTCCTGGGTGAGGTGGGACGGACCCTGCCCAGTCCGGGCGGGCTGGTGGGGGTCTGAGGCCTGCGATACGTTGCCGCCACGCCGTGCCGGACGTCCCCATGGCTGAACCCGACCCCCTGCCCCCCGACGGCGAGCCCTCCATCGGCGAGCACCCCCTGGGCGCCCCCTCCGCGGCGGCCACCCCGGGCCTGTCCCTGCCGGCCCGGCTCGAAGCGATTCTCTATCTGAAGGGTCGGCCCCTGGAGCTGGGGGAGCTGGCCGCCATCGCCGGCATCGACCGCGACGAGACCGAGCTGGCCCTGATCACCCTGATGGCCGACTACGCCCACCGGGACACCGCCCTGGAGATCCACCAGGAGGGCCAGCACTACGCCCTGCAGCTGCGCGCCGGCCTGGGGGATCTGGTCCAGAACCTGCTGCCGGTGGACCTCTCGGTCGCCGCCCTGCGGACCCTGGCCACCATCGCCCTCAAGAAGCGCCTGCTGCAGTCGGAGCTGGTGGAGCTGCGCGGCTCGGGGGCCTACGACCACATCCGGGAGCTCCTGGCCCAGGACTTCATCGAACGCCGCCGCCAGAGCGACGGCCGCTCCTACTGGCTGAGCCTGAGCGAGAAGTTCCACCGCACCTTCTCCCTCAAGGCCGACGATCTGGCCGCCCTGGGCTCACGCCTGGCGGCCGCCGAGACGGCCGGAACCCCGCCACCTCCCGTCGAAGAGGCGGATCCATAGAGTTGGACCAAACGTCGGCGCAAGCCTGCAGCCCCATCCCCCGACCCCTTCCATGAGCATCCTCGTCTTCCTGCTCCAGGTGCTGGCCCAGACCCTGAGCATCTACCTGCTGGTGCTGCTGGTCCGGGTGCTGCTCAGCTGGTTCCCCAACCTCGACTGGAGCAACCCGTTGCTCTCCAGCGTCAGCGCCATCACTGACCCCTATCTCAACGCCTTCCGGGGCCTGATTCCGCCCCTCGGCGGCATCGACCTTTCGGCCCTGGTGGCCTTCATCGCCCTGCAGCTGGCCCAGAGCCTGCTGGGAGCCTCCATCGCCAGCCTCTCCGGCGGCCTCTACTGAGGGTCGGTGGCGGGGGACGCCGCCAGGGCCTCCTCCAGGGGCAGCAGCTCGTCGTCGACACCGGCACGGGTGCGCACCGGGGCACTGAAGCCCCGGGCCTTGACACTGCGGGTGCCCAGGGGGCCGGGGGTGCCGGCCGGCACCGCCAGCCTCAGGGCGAAGCTGGAGCGGCCGGGGGGCACGTCGCCGATCGATCCCACCCGGGTGCGGTTGGGCAGCACCGGTTCACCGCTCGCATCGAGGATCAGGCCGAACACATCGGTGTCCACCACGGGCTTCGATCCCGGGTTGACCACCACGCCGCGCAGGGCCCAGCAGGTGGCTCCGCTGGGGCGGGCCAGAGTCGGCTGGGTGCCCAGGTCATCGGCGGGGCAGGGCTCCAGCACCACCTCCGACACCTTCAGGTCGGTGGCGCCGGCCAGGGCGGGGGCGCCGACCAGCACCAGCAGCACCAGGGACAGCCGCACCAGCAGCCGCGCTCCCGCCACGGCCAGGCTGGCGGGCCCGATCCCGCCCCAGGCCCTGGACGAGATACCTGGCCCTGCATCGACGATTCTTTGCTGAGTCACCGCCGGTCGCCGCTGCCTGCGATCACGTTACGGTTCGCGCGGTCGGCCAGCTTGGCCAGGTTGGCGGCGGCCACATCGTCGAGGTCGAGCCCCAGCTCCGTGGCCAGCTGGGCCACGTACCAGAGCACATCGCCCAGTTCCAGGCGCAGGTCGTCGCGGACCTCGGGGCCGAATACGCCGCCCCGGTCGCGCAGCACCTTTTTCACCTTGTCGGCCACCTCGCCGGCCTCGCCGCAGAGGCCCAGGGTCGGGTAGAGGATGTTGGTGCCCGCGTCCGGGTAGCGCGCCGTCTCACGGGAGCGTTGCTGGTAGTCCTGAAAGTCCATTTCAAGCGCGCTCCTGGCAAGCCCGGATGGTAGTTTCCGCCCTTGTACACGGTCGTCCAATGGCCCCTCACGATCTCATGCGTCGCACAAAGATCGTGGCCACGATCGGGCCCGCCACCGAGTCTCCCGAGGTGCTGCGGCAGCTGATCGCCGCCGGCGCCACCACCTTCCGTCTCAACTTTTCCCACGGCGATCACAGCGATCACGCCGATCGGATCGCCACCATCCGCCAGGTCGCCCACGAACTGGGCGTCCACATCGGCATCCTCCAGGACCTGCAGGGTCCCAAGATCCGCCTGGGCCGCTTCCAGGCCGGTCCCATCACCCTGGCCAAGGGCGACCCCTTCTCGCTCACCTCCCGGGCCGTCAACTGCGACAACACCATCGCCACCGTCACCTACGACCGGCTGGCGGATGAGGTGACCAGCGGCAGCCGCATCCTGCTGGACGACGGGCGCGTCGAGATGGTGGTGGTGGAGGTGGACGGCCCCGGGCAGACCCTCAAGTGCAAGGTCACCGTCGGCGGGGTGCTCTCCAACAACAAGGGCGTCAACTTCCCGGACGTCCAGCTCTCGATCCGGGCCCTGACCCCCAAGGACCGCCGCGACCTGGCCTTCGGCCTGCAGCAGGGGGTCGACTGGGTCGCCCTCAGCTTCGTGCGCAACCCCTCCGACATGCTGGAGATCCGGGAGCTGATCCGCAGCCAGGGCCACGACACCCCCGTGGTGGCCAAGATCGAGAAGTTCGAGGCCATCGATGCCATCGACGCGATCCTGCCCCTCTGCGACGGGGTGATGGTGGCCCGCGGCGACCTCGGGGTGGAGATGCCCGCCGAGGAGGTGCCGCTGCTGCAGAAGGAGCTGATCCGCAAGGCCAACAGCCTCGGCATCCCGATCATCACGGCCACCCAGATGCTGGATTCGATGGCCTCCTGCCCCAGGCCCACCCGGGCCGAGGTGAGCGATGTGGCCAACGCCATCCTCGACGGCACCGACGCGGTGATGCTCTCCAACGAGACGGCCGTGGGGGATTACCCCGTGGAGGCGGTGGCCACCATGGATCAGATCGCCCGCCGCATCGAGCGCGACTATCCCCAGCGGGTGCTGGACAGCCACATGGCCACCACCATCCCCAACGCCATCTGCCAGGCGGTCAGCAGCATCGCCCGCCAGCTCAACGCCGCGGCGATCCTGCCCCTCACCAAGACCGGCTCCACGGCCCGCAACGTCAGCAAGTTCCGCCCCAGCACCCCGATCCTGGCGATCACCTCCGATGTCACGGTGGCCCGCCAGCTGCAGCTGGTGTGGGGGGTCAATCCGCTGCTGATCCAGGACGAGTCCAGCAGCAACCGCACCTTCAGTGTCGCCATGGCCACGGCCCAGCAGCTGGGGCTCCTGGGGGCCGGTGACCTGGTGGTCCAGACCGCCGGCACCCTGGAGGGGGTGAGCGGCTCCACCGATCTGGTCAAGGTGGGCATCGTCTCCGCCGTCATGGGTCGTGGTGTCGGCATCGGCAGCGGCACCGTGAGCGGCAAGGTGCGACTGGCCAGCTCCCCCGAGGACGCTGCCCGCCTGGAGGCCGGCGAGATCCTGGTGGTCCGCGAGACCAGCGCCGCCTACCTGGAGGCGATCCGCAAGGCCCGCGGGGTGATCGCCGAGGAGGAGGGCCGCCAGAGCCATGCCGCCGTGATCGCCGAGCGGCTGGGTGTTCCCGTGATCGTCGGTGTGGCCAATGCCACCCTCGAACTGCGCATGGGCGAGGTGGTCACCCTCGAGATCCAGGAGGGGGTGGTGCATCGGGGCCCCCGCAGTGCCCACCCTTCGGCGGTGCCCTCGTTCCTCTAGAACCGAAGCCCCTCCGGCTGCGCCGCCATGGCCTCCAAGCTGCCCCTGAGCGAGACGGTGTCCATGGCGCTGCTGACGCTGCGCTCCAACCGCCTGCGCAGTCTGCTCACCATGCTCGGCATCGTGATTGGCAACGCCTCGGTCATCACCCTGGTGGGGGTCGGGCGGGGGGCCCAGAACCTGGCCGAGAGCCAGCTCAGCACCCTCGGCGCCAACGTGCTGTTCGTGGTGCCCGGCAACAACGACACCCGCCGCCAGGGAATCGAGATGCCGCGGACGCTGGTGCTGGAGGACGCCAAGGCGATCGCCGAGCAGGTGCCGAGCGTCAGCCGCGTCGCGCCCCAGATCACCCTCAACGAGGTGGCCCAGGCCGGTGGTTTCAGCTCTTCGGTCTCGGTCTCGGGGGTGACACCCGAATTCCTGCCGGTGCGCAGCTTTGAGGTGGCCCGGGGCCGCTTCATCGACCAACGCGACGTTCAGGGCGCCCGCAATGTGGTGGTGATCGGGCCTGACCTGCAGGAGAAGCTGATGCCCACCGGGGAGGCCCTGGGCCGTCAGCTGCGCATCCGGGACAAGTCCTTCGAGGTGATCGGCATCCTCGAGCCGAAGGGGGCGGTGTTCGGCTCCAACCAGGACGAGAACGCCTACATCCCCCTCACCACGATGGTGAGCCAGCTGAGCGGGCGGGATCCCACCTTCGGGATCAGCCTCACCTTCATCAGCGTCGAAGCGAAGGACGAGGCCAGCACCGGGGCGGCCGCCTTCCAGATCACCAACCTGCTGCGCCAGCGCCACCGCATCCTGCGGGAGGACGACTTCGCCGTGCGCTCTCAGAAGGATGCCCTCACGATCGTGGGGACGATCACTGGCGGGCTCACCCTGATGCTCGGCGCCATCGGCGCCGTCTCCCTGCTGGTGGGCGGGATCGGCATCATGAACATCATGCTGGTGTCGGTGAGTGAACGCACCGAGGAGATCGGCCTGCGCAAGGCCCTCGGCGCCCGCAGCAGCGACGTGCTCCTCCAGTTCCTGGTGGAGTCCCTGGTGCTGGCCAGCCTCGGCGGGGTGATCGGCAGTGCCCTGGGCCTGGGCACGGTCGGCCTGGTGGCGGCGTTCACCCCCCTGCCGGCCACCATCGAGGCCGGCACCGTGCTGCTGACGGTGGGGCTGTCGGGTTCCATCGGCCTGTTCTTCGGGGTCGTGCCGGCGCGACGGGCCGCCCGGCTGGATCCGATCGCGGCCCTCAGGAGTCTCTGAAGCCTCTGGGAGCCGACGGGGCCATCCGTAGCCCTGTCTTCGCCCGGAAAGAACAGAAGAAAAGATTAAGACTGGCAATCCGTCGCCTTCGTCACCGAATCCCCACAGCCGCAATGGCTTGATGGTATGGACGTCGCCGCATGAAGGTGTTGGATCAACTGGCCCAGACGGAACAGGCGGATTGCGGTTACCGGAACGGCTCCGACCGCATGGTCATCCTGCGCTGCATCGGGCCGGAGCAGTTCTTCCTGGAACGGGTTGTCTTTCCTTTTGAACTCCTGACCTTCCAGTGTCCGGACAGAAGCGAGGTGGAGATCTGGACGCATGGCCTTGGCGGTCCTGAGCTGCTCGAATCGATCGAGGCCCGCGAACTGATCATGGAATCGGCCCCGGTGCCCGAGGCTGCCGCCGGCGGCGTTGAGCTCAATCCCTGGCTCCAGGCCAGCTGAGACCCCCGCACCGGCTGCCCGGGCTCCCGGTTCCGGGCCCCGCGCTCTTAAGGTTGTCCGAAAGCTTCACAACCATGAATCAGCGCTGGCGTGTCCTTGCCCTGTGGCTGTTGCCGGTCGCCGTGGCCCTGTTCCTGGGCTGGCAGCTGCTGAGTTCCGGGGGGCGTCTGGCCCCTGCCGGCAGCGGCGGCGACACCACGGCGCCGCGCAATGCCGCGGTGGCCCGCATGAGCTATGGCCGCTTCCTCGATTACGTGGAAGCCGGACGCGTCACCGCCGTTGACATCTTTGACGGTGGCCGCACCGCCGTCATCGAAGCGGTGGATCCCGATCTCGACAACCGCGTCCAGCGCCTGCGGGTCGATCTTCCCGGCGTGGCGCCGGAACTGATCAACAAGCTCAAGGATCAGGGCATCAGCTTCGATGTCCATCCACCCAAGTCCACCCCTCCGGCCCTCGGCCTGCTGGGCAACCTGCTGTTCCCGCTGCTGCTGATCGGCTCGCTGATCTTCCTGGCCCGGCGCTCCTCCGGCATGCCGGGCGGTCCCGGCCAGGCGATGCAGTTCGGTAAATCCAAGGCACGGTTCGCCATGGAGGCCGAAACCGGCGTCAAGTTCGATGACGTGGCCGGGGTGGAGGAGGCCAAGCAGGATCTGCAGGAGGTGGTCACCTTCCTCAAGACTCCGGAACGCTTCACCTCGGTGGGGGCCAAGATTCCCCGCGGCGTGCTGCTGGTGGGCCCCCCCGGCACCGGCAAGACCCTGCTGGCCAAGGCGATCGCCGGCGAAGCGGGCGTGCCTTTCTTCTCCCTCTCCGGCTCGGAGTTCGTGGAGATGTTCGTGGGCGTGGGCGCCAGCCGCGTGCGCGACCTGTTCAAGCGGGCCAAGGAGAACAGCCCCTGCCTGATCTTCATCGATGAGATCGAC